>Ga0207713_1000060_pt1 | contig 213145 bp, 174 predicted proteins | sample KBSS64metaG_FD_184404 | JGI IMG/M metagenome (GOLD analysis project Ga0207713, IMG submission 184404) | Switchgrass rhizosphere microbial communities from Kellogg Biological Station, Michigan, USA - KBS S6-4 metaG (SPAdes) (version 2) | ecosystem: Host-associated > Plants > Roots > Rhizosphere... | reverse complement strand
GGCATCTTCAAAGTCTACTTCTGTCATCACCTGGTACGGACCATTGACATTAACAATGTCTGATAACGGGGCATAATGTGTCCACCATGTCCCCGCACACCCGTCAACCATGTGTCCGGTCCGTACATTCGGCAAAGTAACCAAACCATTTGCGACAGGCTGGGCCGCGACTTCGTCTCGGTTCCCTCACTCCGGCGTCATTCCGGGGGCACGCCGTGATGGGCCATCCATGGCCCGCACGGCTTTCGCGGCTCCTGCCGCTCATCCCCCTCCACGACGCCTCCGTTCGGCCTGGCGCCTTAACGTCGCGTTCTGCGGCGCCTGCACCATCGCGCATGAAGATCAAAATCAAAGGCTTTGGGTAAACACCGTCCGTAGCAGCACGGCTTGCCGGCGGGGGCGTCCTCAAGATCGCATTCGCCAGCAAGCCGGCTCCCACGGCCTGCGGCCAGCAACAGATAGCAACCGCGCCACACATCCCGTAGCAGCACGGCTTGCCGGCGATGGCGATTTCGGGGGCGCCGACGCCGGCAAGCCGGACTGCTACGGATCGGTGGTGTGCTTTAGATTTTGATCTTCATGCGCGATGGCTCAGGCGCCGCAGAACGCGACGTAAAGGCGCCAGGCCGAGCGCAGGTGTCGTGGAGGGGGATGAGCGGCAGGAAGCCGCGAGCCGTGCTGGCCACGGACGGCGCTCATATGGACGGGACAGCGTGCCCCCGGAACGACGCCGGAGCGAGGGAAGTCCGAAGGACCCCAGCCAGGAGCAAATGGTTTGCCTACTTTCCCGAAAGAAAGTAGGTCGCCCGTAAGGGGCGAAACCCTAAGTCCGGACCACCGCGAAAACGGATATACACACAAGCCCAGCGTCACCCCAAGACGCGGAGCGTCGCACACTGCATCCCCACCTGATTTGTATCGCTGTGTATCACTCCCCTCCCCCAATACGTTTCGTTGCTTTACCCCCGGTGCCACGACACATCCGGGATACGCAGGCGGCGTTAAATACATTCCATCGAGGCCACACACAGCGCCTCCCGGCAAACCCCATCACGACCTTGAGGACACACACATGAACACCAAACTGACCGTCGCCGCCTGCCTGTTCGCCGCCCTGAACGTCTGCACCTTCGCCGCCCGCGCCGAAGTCGCAACCCAGGACACCACCACCTGCGGCCTGGTGACCAGCCACATCACCTACAAGGACAGCAGCGGCAAGACCCAGATGCTCGACTACCTCAAAGCCGTCGACAACTGCCACAACCAGAACGGTTGAACCCGCCCTGAAACCCAGCGCCCGGCCCGACCTTCGGAACGGGCGCAAAAGCCTCAGCTCCCTGCCACTTCCCGCGCCACATGCAAACGGTGCAGCGTGATCTTGCGCACCTCCTGCTTGCTGATTTCGATATGGCTTTTGAGCAACTGCTGCGCCAGCTCGACACGGCGCTCAAGCAGCGCCTGAAGTATCTGCCCGTGCTCGATGTAAGTCGCATCGATCCGCGGCCCCTGGGTGAAATCCAGACGCCGGATGATGCGGATCTTCTCGGTGATTTCCAGGTGCATGCGCGCCATTTCGGCATTGCCCGCCGCCTCAACCAGCGCACAGTGAAAGCGCTCATCCAGCGCCGATACCTGCGCTGCATCCTGCAAGCGTTCGCTCTCTGGCACCTGCCAGATCTCTCGCAGGATTGCGATCTGCGCGTTGCCCTCAAGATCCATCTGCCCCAGCCGTGCCAGCGCTGCCGTTTCCAGCACGATGCGCACGTCATACAGCTCTTCGAAGTAATTGAAATCGAACGCCCTCACCTGCCAGCCGCTGCGAAAATGCACCTGCAGGTAGCCTTCACGCTCGAGCCGATACAGCGCCTGACGCACCGGCGTGCGGCTCGCCTGCACACGCTCGGCTACCTCGCTCTCGCTGAAACGATCACCGGGCAGCAGGCGAAACTCGAAGATGTCGTCCTTGAGTTGCCGATAGATTCCCTCGACCATGTTGTCGGGGCGATCCCTGGTTTTTTTCGATGAAGCGATTTGCATGCTTGTCCCTGAATGATCAATTACCCCATATGACCGGTCGCCCCGATACCCCGTAGCAGCCCGGCCGGGCGGCGCTCCGCTTGCCGGCGGGAGCGGTCGACCAGTCACACATGGGTCGCCTGACACGCCGCTCCCGCCGGCAAGCCGTGCTGCTACGGAAAGAGATCAAGCCGGATCAGGCTTTCTTCAAACTCGCGATGTAGGCGCGCCAGCCGCCGAACGCCGTGATGTCCTGCGCATCGGCCAGAGCCCACGGCTCGCAGATGAAGCCCTTCACACTGCGCCCATCGATCAGGGTGAGATTGCCGATGCCCAGCGGCGCGGGAATCTCGGCGACGAATTCACCGAAGCGTGCCAGCGGAATGTCCCACAGTTCGACGATGATCGACTGCCCGCCCTGCGCCCTGGCCAGGCCCGGTTTGGGTGGCACGGTACCCGGCAGTGCATAGAGGCGGTACTCGCGCTCGGTCAGGGTCTGTTCGACCAGCACCGCATCACGGCTGGTGAGCTGGAAATTCAACGGCATGCCGGTCAGGTGCGCACCGACCACGGCCACACGCACGCTACCTTTGGCCGCACCGGTCAAAGTTTTGCTTGCCGGCAACGCTCGCCCAATGGCGCCCATCGTCAGGGTTTGTTGAGCCTGCCAGCGTTTGCCAAAGCTTGCCAGCGCGGTGTCGTGCCAGGCCGGGGCGATCAGGGTGATGCCGGCAGGCAGCCCATCGGCCCGTAGCCCGGCGGGCAAGGCGAGTGCCGAGAGGTCGGCCAGGTTAGTGAAGTTGGTGTAGAAGCCGAATTGCGAGTTGTACTTCACCGGCTCCTCGGCCATTTCAGCGAGGGTACGAATCGTCGCCGAGGTCGGCACCACCAGCGCATCGAAACCCGCCAGCGCATCGTTGATCTGGCGGCTCAAGGTGGCCCGCAGGTACTCCGCCTTGTAGGCATCGCAGGCGCTGTAACCCAGGCCGCTTTCAACGATGCCGCGTACCACCGGATTGATCGCATCCGGATTGTTTTCCAGCATCGGCTCCAGCGCCACGGTGCGCTCGGCCACCCACGGGCCGTAATACAGCTGCTCGGCCAGCGCCTTGAACGGCGCGAAGTCGATACGGCTGATCTCGGCGCCCATCTTGCTGAGGGTCAGCAGCGCCTGCTCATACACCGCCTGATTCTGCGTGTCGCCAAAAAACTCGAGGCTGTCTGGCACGGCGATCCTGAATCCGGCGCTGAACGCGACTGGCGCACTGGCCGGGTTCTTGCGCGAATAGGCATCCTCGGCGTCATAGCCTTCGGCGATCCCGGCCACGCACTCGGCGTCCTCGACAGTCAGCGCGAACACCGAAATGCAATCGACGCTGCGACACGCCGGCACCAGCCCGGTATTGGGCAAGCGGCCCTTGGTCGGTTTCAATCCGACGATGTTGTTGAAACCTGCCGGCACCCTGCCCGAGCCTGCCGTGTCGGTGCCCAGCGAAAACGCCACCAGCCCGCGGGCGACCACCGACGCGGAGCCTGAACTGGAGCCGCCACTGACGTAATCCGGATTGAAACTGTTGGACACCGCGCCGTAGGGAGAGCGCGTGCCGACCAGCCCGGTGGCGAACTGGTCAAGGTTGGTCTTGCCCATGAGGATCGCACCGGCTGCGCGCAGTCGCGAGACGACCGTGGCGTCGCGGCCGGCGGTGTAGGCGAATTCGGGGCAAGCGGCGGTGGTCGGCCAGTCGGCGGCGTCGATATTGTCCTTGATCGCGAAGGGCACGCCGTACAGCGGCAACTGGGCCAGATCGCCTTGCGCAGCGTCCAGCCGCGTGGCCAGTTCAGCCAGTTGCGCATCGAGCTGCGCGGGGGTAACCAGAGCAATCCAGGCGTTGTCCTGCGCGGGGTAGGCCTTGCGCAAATCCCGCAAAACGTCAGGCGTCAGGCCGTCCTTGCGATAAGCCTCGAGCCATTCATTAACGGTCCAGCCGAACTGCGGGTGTTGGTCGTTTTGCATAGTGGATTCCATCTTGTATCCAAGTTTGAATCCTACAAAAGCAAAAGCTGGGCCACGGGGTGATGACTAGTGTTTTCGGAATAGTGAGGACGACCAGCCCTCGCAAAATGCACCCTGGTGGTTCATGTCCGAACGATTTTGGTGCTCACAACTGTGGTGCTTCTGCCAAAGGCGTAGGCGTCCGGCTTGCCGACGATCTGGCGCGCCGCGGCAGCCATCCCGGTGCGCGGTATGTGCCAGGCACACCCTCGACACCGTTTTTACGACTGCTGCGCAGCCGATCGCGGGCAAGCCACGCTCCCACGGCCTTCGGCCAGAATCAATAGCGCAAATGCGCTGCGGGCTTCAACGTTTCAAGACAGCTTGTAGCGCGGCGCGGGTTTGCCAGTCTGGGTGGCAGCGAACAGCTTGGCACGGGCAGCATCGTAGGTGTCCCAGAGGCTTGCATCGGCGACCGAAGGCCAGGTGATCTTCTCACCTTGATCGAACCCGGAAAGCGCGGCATCGACCAGGTTTTCAGTGCTCATGACACTTTCCTGGTCCAAGGCGGCCAGAGGAATGCCTGAGTTGTCCCAGATTTCCGTGGCGGTCGAAGCCGGCAGCAGCAACTGAACGCGGATGTTGGTGTCGGCCAGCTCATCCTGCAGACCCCGGGTGAAATTGACCACGAACCCCTTGGTGCCGCTGTACACCGAGCTTGCGGACCAGGCGTGAATGCCCAAAACCGATGCCACGTTGATAATGACCCCTTCATTGCGCTGCTTGAACGCCGGCAGCACGGCATGGGTCAGGCGGGTCAACGCAACAATGTTCAGGGCGATCTGGGCGTGAGTGTCCTCATAGGGCGCCTCGGAGAAGTTGGCCAGGCGCGCAAGACCCGCGTTATTGATCAGCACCTTGACCGCCGGGTTGGTCGCCAGCAGGTGTTCTACCTTGGCCAGATCGGCTTCCTTGGTCAGGTCGGCGCCCAGCACCTCGACGTGTCGGCCATGTGCCGCAGACAGCTTGCTGGCCAAGGCCTGCAGGCGATCGGCGCGGCGTGCGACCAGCACCAGGTCGTAGCCTCGCGCGGCGAGACGGTCGGCGTAGACGGCGCCGATACCTGAGGATGCGCCTGTCACGACGGCGATTTTTCCGGAACGGGAATCAGACATGAAATTCTCCACAAAAAGTCATCAACGAAGATTTAGTTGAGTGCTCAATCATATCGACAGACCACCACGCCTTGTCAATGCTTTAGCACTCAATTATTCTCTCGTCATGACCAAGACAACCCAAGACACGCCCCGCTTCGAACTCAAGACCCTCGCTGAACTGGCCTGCACCAACAGTGCCTTGCGTCGTGCGTCACGCAGGCTGGGCAATCTGTACGACGAAGCGCTGGCACCCTTGGCGATGACGGCCGCCCAGCTGGGGCTGCTGGCTGAAATCGAACGATGCTTTCAGAGCGACGGCCAGTGCGGCCCGACCTTGCAGGAGCTGGCCGGCCGATTGGCGATTCAGATGTCTGCCGTCACCCATGCGATGAAGCCGCTGCTGCGCGACGGTTTGGTCGAACTGGCCCGGGATGCCAGGGATGCGCGCTCCAAACGCTGCACCCTGACCTCGGTCGGCAAGGCGCGATTGCTGGAAGCGATGGGGTTATGGGCACACACCAACGAGCGGGTCGAACGCCTGCTCGGCGCCGATTCGGCGGTGCTGCTGCGGGCGATGGCCGATGCAATCGCCTCTGAGGATTTTCTGGAGCAGTACCAGGCGGATGCGGCTCGCACCTGACCGCGCGTGTCCTATCTGCTCAACCCCCGCACCACCTCGGGCGTCACGTAATGCGGGCCGTCGAACAGGTACAGCGGATACCCCCGATACGCTGCGATCTGTGGCCTGAGTTCATCGACCGTGGCCGGGCGGAAGCCGCCGCCGACTTGTGGGCGGAAGGCTTCAACGATGATCTTCACCCGGTGCTTGCCGAGCTTCTTGCGCAGGGCGTCGGCGTAGGTTCTGGCCACCGGCGCGGTGCGGGCGTAGACGCCAACGCCGTCCTGGAAGAACACGCCGATGTCGTCCGGCAGCCAGGTCTTGAGCCAGTCCGCCGTGGCCTCGGGGCCGATGTTGGCGCCGTCGTAGACGCTGATCCACAGCGGCCTGGGCAAGCGGGCGAGCAGCGCGGGCAGCTCTTTGGCGCGGGTCCAGCTGGGGTCGACCTCGGCCGGGAAATACCAGCCGGTGACATTCAGCGGCGTCTTGACCTTGGCCATGCGCTCGGACAGCGTGGCCAGTTCTTCGATGTTGTCCCGCGATCGGTTTTCACTGAAAAACCCGGCCAGCCCGACAATCACATCCTGCGCCCAGGGCTCTTTGGCAATGCGCGCCCAGTCCGGCAACACCGGCACTTCGGGCAGCCCGGAATCGGCGACAAAAGACTGGCCGTCCACCGCCGTCCATTGCACCAGCAACTCGTGCGCGCCCAGCTTGTCCCACTCGCCCTGAATGCCCACTGTGGCGTTGTCCGGCTGCCAGACGATGCCGGCGATGTCGGGGCGCATGCCCTGCCCCAACTCGTACAGCGCATCGATCGCCAACCCCAGCGCGCCGATCAACAGCGCAGCGAGGGAAGTCTTTAGCAGCCGTGACATCACAGATCCGTCCAAGCCATCACCACGAATAGGTCATGCGCGCGAACACGCCCTGGGCGCTGTCGTCGCCAAAAATCTTCTCGCGGTACTGCACCGAGAAGTCGATGTAGGATTGCGGCGCCTTGTGTTTCGTTTCGCGGAACCAGTAACGCACGCCGATTCCGACCCCGGCGCCACCGGCGCTGTCGGAGGAAGTGTGGTTGCGCCCCAAGGCATCCACCTGGCTGTGCATCTTCGAATCGTAGTTGGCCGCTGCCACCACGTGGGGGAAGATCACGAGCCTGGGGCTGATGCTGTCCAGCCGAATGCTGCGGCCCAGTTGCCACTCGCTGTTGAAGTAGTTGCGCTTGTCGCGCAGGTAACGCCCGCCTTCGGCGTAGAGCTGCGAGGTCCACCAGCTCTTCTTGTCGACCCGCAAGTCGGTGCCGATGCTCGAACCATAGCCCAGGCGCACCAGCCAGTCGCCGCTGACGTTACTGCCCGCCAACGGGAAGGTACGCTCGAACGCGGCCATCACGTTGTATTCGGTGAATGGCTTGATGCGAATGCCCACTGCGCCCTGCAAGGCGTCCAGGCCTTTGTTGTTGCCGCTCTCCTTGTTCCACAGGGTGTCGGTGACGCGCCCGTAGAGCTCGACGAAACGCGCGTTGCGATAGCCATCCGGACGCCAGAACACCTCGGTGCTGTTCTGCAAACTGTCATTGCTGCTGCTCGGCGCGCCGCTCAAGCCGTTGCTGGTGCTCGCGCCGCGATAGGTGGTGGTGTTGGTCACGCCCCACACCCGGGACAGGTCCGAGACGGCGCGGCGGGTGTCGAATACCTGCTGATCGGGCATCTGCAAGTCACCGGTTTGCTGGTAATCCAGCAGGCGTTTGAAATACGAGATGGCCTGCACGTCGTCCGGGGCACGCATGGCGCTGTAGGCGGCGTCCTGGGTTTCCTTCGGAGTCAGCCCTGTTGTGCGATCGACACGCTTGAACTCGGCAAGCGCGCCTTTATCGTCACCGGCCTGGCTGAGGAAATAGGCGATCTGTACCTCATCGCCACGCTTGAGCTGGCCTTTAGCGCGGGCCTGCTGCATGCGCGCCAGAGCCTCTGTGGGCTGGCCGAGCGCTGCGTAGAGCGACGCCTGATCGCGCAGCGGCAGCGTACCCACGGCCAGCGCCTGGCTGAAGTCCTGTTGGGCGCCGCTTTTGTCACCCAGGCGCATGCGCATCTGCCCTCGTTGCGCCAGCAGGGTCGCGTCGTTGCCCCTGAGGGCCAGGGCCTCGGTGGCTGCCGAACGCGCCGCCGAGTACTGCTCCTGCGCGATCAGGGCGCTGACCAACAGGCGGCGGTAGGCGATTTCCTGAGGGTACTCGCGCACCACGTCGCGGGCGTAGCTGACCGCTGCATCGTTGTCGCCACGGGCCAGGGATGCATAACCGGCAGCGGCGATGTTGACCGCTCTCTGCTCATGAACCGCCTGCAGACGACGGCTCAGTTGCGGCGACTCACCCAGCACCGCAACGGCGTCGCTGATCGCCTGCTCCGCCTCATCCAGATGCTGCTGACGCTGCAGCGCCTCGATCAGCATCGTGCGGTAGTCAGGGTTCTTCGGCGACTCGGCGATGGCCTTGCGTGCGTACTCCTCGGCACGGTCATAGTCACCGTTGGCGTAGGCGCGCAGGGAGCGGTCACCATTCTGAAAACCCTTCTTGTTGCCGGGGTAGCGCTCGGGGTGATCGCGGCGATCCTTGTCGCGTTCGGCCAACTGGATCAGCTTGCGCAACCGGTCCACGTCGCTGCGCTGGCGCAGGGCTTCCTCGGCCTTGGCAATCGCCAGGTCGTAGTCCTTGTCGTTGTAGGCGGCGTAGGCCTGGTTGGCGATCTCGTAGGCCGGGCCGGTCAGGGCCAGCGGCAGGATCTGCGGTTGCGTGGTCGTGCTGAACTGGGCCTGGCACAACGCAGGCAGGACGCTCAGGCTCAGAAAAATCGGAAGTCTCATGAGGGCTGCTCCGTTGGCGCGTCAGGTGAACAATGGCGGTGCTGCCGGGCCACGGCCTGCTCGATGGTCTCGCGCGACAGCACGTCGATATCCACCAGGTAGTCGCCGATGCGACCGTGAATATGCGGGCGGTAGCCGAGCATGGCGCGGTTGAAGGTCTGGCGATCCAGCAGGCCCTGATCGATCAGCAGTTCGCCCAAGAGTGGCGTCGCCGCTGGCAGCGGCTGGCCGGCAACGGCGTCGAGCTTGCGCAGTTGCTCGACGATCTCGCTTTCCCGGGCGATAAGCTGCACCGGCTCCACGCCCAGCTGCTCGCTGACCTGCTGCAAGCCTTCCTCGGACAAGGGGCTGGCAACCGCGATTTCCGGGCGCCCGTCGATGTCCAGCGCCAGCGGCACCACGCGCCAGCGCAGGCAGAATTCATCGGCCAGTAACGACTGCGGCGACACCTTGGCGGCAATGTCGAATACCCGTGGCAAGTCGTTCTGAAAGGCGATGGCCTCGGCCAGGGTTTCGTCGTCGAGCCAGCCGCGGCTGAGCAGGATGCGCCCCAGGGGCATTTGCCGCGTCTGTTGTTCGTCGAGCGCGCTTTGCAGTTTTTCGTCGTTGATCGCCTGCCAGGACAGCAGCACGCTGCCCAGCTTGCGCGGCGCACGGGCGACCAGGTCGGTGGAGGGAAAATCGTGCATGGTCTTGTCCCAGACCAGCTTGCGATTGAGCACTTTGCCCACCAGAAACAGCCGCCACGCCCTGGCCGCAGCCATGAAGTTGACGAAGTTGCCGACCACCATGCGCGGCATCGACAACAACCCGTGCTGCCAGCCGTAAATGATGGTGGTGAAGTAGCAACGGTGCGCCATGCGCCAGAGCAAGGCGACGCCATTGGCGGCCAGCAGGAAACCTACCAGGCCGCTGCTGTCGAACGGCGTGGGAAAGCTTATGTTCCACAGCCCGCTGGCGCGCAACACGATCAGCGCCAGCAACTGCACCAGGATCAGGTAGGCGATGATGCTGACGAACGAGGTGACAATCCCCTTGCGATCACGAAACAGCAGGTAACGGTTGGCCAGCGAACCGTTCCAGCCCATCTGCTCCCAGCCTTGCAGGCCGATGCCCAGGGTCCAGCGGGCCTTCTGGCGGAACGCGGTGCGGAAGGTGTCAGGGAAGAATTCGCGCACGCACAGCGGCATTTCCAAAGTCGATTCGTAGGGCTCGCGAAACCAGGATTTGCGCAGCACCCGGTACTGCACCGGGAAGCGCACGAAGATTGCGCTCATGCCGTAGCGGGCCAGCCTTGCACCGACGTCGTAGTCTTCGGTGAGGCTGTCGGTGTTGAACGGCTGGTTACTGTTTTCGTCTGCCAGCACCTGCAGCGCCCGGCGAGAAAAACAGGTGCCGACGCCCGCCGAAGGCACACTGTCGGTCATGCTCTCGCGCACCACCAGGTCCTTGCCGTGCCATTCGGCGAACTCGTCCATGTAGGTGCCCGCGACCCACTCGTACCAGTTGCGCTCCAGCGACACCACCGGCAGCTGGATCATGTCCTTGCGCGGCAACAGGTAGTTGAACAGGCGCATTTCCAGCGGGTGCAACACGTCTTCGCTGTCGTGCAGCACCACCCCGGCGAAGTGCACGCCGTGGGTCTGCTCGTAGAGGAAGATCGCCTGGATCACCCAGTTCAGGCAGTCGGCCTTGCAGGTCGGCCCGGCGTGGGGCACTTCGACGCGATGCAGCTGCTTGTAGCGACGGCGCATGCGCTCGACTTCATCGATGGTGCGCTGATCGTTGACGTAAGTGCCGACGAAGACCACATAGTTCTGGTAGTCCAGGGTCGAGACCATGTTCTCGATCATCGGCGCGATGACGTCGTATTCCAGCCACGCCGGGACCATGATCGCCAGCGGCTGTTCATCGCGGGCAATCAGTTGCTCGGCAGTCAGCGGGCGGTAGCGCCGCTCGGCAGTGAACTTGCGATAGATGCGCCGGGCCCAGTACCACAGGTCGATGAACAGGTCGTCCAGGCTCGACACCAGGATGATCGCCGCGACCACGATGGTCGCGACCTCCAGTGCGCTGTAGTAATGCGCCAGCCAGTACGGCCAATAAAGCGAGGTCATCGCGGCTCCCGTTACGGACGATTGCGACGGGCGCGACGGCCGGCCAGCAACAACACGAGGAAACCGATCACGGCCGCCGGAATCAGCCACAGCGCCGAGGGTTTGCGCCAGGCATCCAGGCCCTTGGGCTCATCGTCATCGATCATCTGGCTGCCGGTGGGGTCTTTTGCGTCGAAGGTGGTGAGTGGGCCGTTATCGCCCAGTACCGTGACGTTGCCCCGCTCCAGCAACACCGGACGGGCGAAGTTCGGCGCCTGCCCGCCCAGGGTGCGGTAGACCATGCCGTGCTGGCTGCCGGACTCGACCACCTGCAGTGCTGCCAGGTGATTGAGCGACTTGAGATCCAGCAGCGTCTGTTCCTTGTGATAAATCAGCAGGTGGCCTTGGGCATCGACCTGCAGCGATTCGTCACTGCCCTTGATCGGCACTTCGAAGGCCAGGAAAGATTTGTCCGGCGACAGCGCGGTGTTGGCGTCGTCGCTGACTTTGAGGTCGGCGCGCAACGGCGACACACCACTGGCGCTGGCGACGTGAATCAACTGCGGCAGGCTGCTGGCCGGACGCTCCAGATAGCCTTGGGGGATCAGCACCTGAGCGCCCGCGGCAAAGCGCGCGGCCATGCCCGAGAAGTCGCCGTCCAGCGCACTTTTTTCCAGGGTCACATGGCTGCTGGGCCACACCGACACCGGGAACGCCTGAGGGGTTTCGCGGCACAGGTCGCTGACCGGCTGACGCTGGAACGACACGCGCAAGGTGTTCTGCGCCGCCAGTGCGTAACGCGGGATGCGGGCTTCAATGCGTTCTTTCTGGCCATCGGCATCGAGCTGTCTGGCGCCGATGAGGTAATCGTTGAGGAACAGGCTGGCAATCGGTGGCGTGCCGGATGCGCCGGGCGCTGCGGAGACGTCCACCGCAGCGTGGGTCGGGATACGCCCGTCGTAGGCCACGCTGCCCAGCGGGAAGCTCGCGCTCCAGTCGGTCTTGGCCAGCACATCGACGCTGCCCGATTTGCCACCCAGGCGGGTCAGCGCCACGCGGCCGTCATCGCTGAGCGGCATGTTGGCCTCCTCGCCCACGGTCAACTGGCGAGTGCGGGCGAGTTTGTTCCAGGCCGCAGTGAACAGCCCGATGGCCTTGCCCGCCGCGTCCTGATTGATCATCAGCAGCGGGTGAGCGCCGAGCATCGCCAGGCGCACGTTGTCGCTGCCCGTCGCTGTGAGCGCGCCGTTGGCGTGGCGCTCACGCCACTGATTGAACGCACTGCCGGCCGACGCATCAAGCCCCTGCACCTGGGCCTGCAAGGCATCCAGCGATTCGTTGACCGCCTTGAGCAGTTGCGGATCGCTGACCGCAAGATCGGCGTTGAACGCGGCGGTCTGGCCGAGCATCAGCAGCGCGCCGATCTGCGCCGCGTTGTCGAGAGTGTGCAGGCCCTTGCCGTCGAGGCTGGCGAAGGCCGGAATCTGCTTGAGTTCGGCCGGAATGCTCAGCCCTGTGAGGTCGATGCTGTCCTTGACCTGCGGGAACTGCACGATGCGCGCCTGCTTGCCGATGCGTTCCAGCGCCACGCCCAGGCGCCAGGCTGCGTCGTAGCTGGCCGTGGACAGTTTGCCCGGCGCCAGCAGAATACCCGGTTTGCCGGGCAGCGCATTCCACGCGGCACCCACATCCTGCAACTGGCTGGCGTCGAAGCTGTAGCTCAGACGCGTGTCCGGTGCAATGCGCAACACGTTGCCGATGGCGCGTTCGTCTTCGCACTGCACGCGGGAAATGATCGACGACCAGGCCACGCCCAAGCGCACCGAGCCGCTGTTACGGGGGGATTTGTCGACGCCCAGCGTGGCGCTGGCATCACCCTCGCTTTCATTGAGGCCCATGGCCCGAACCGGGTAGCCATCCAGCGAGAGCAACAGCGTGTTGCGACCGGATTCGCCATTGAGATAGCTGGCGTCGAAATGCAGCGTGGCGTCCGTCAACGGCACGTCCGCTGGCACCGGCAAGTACAGTTCGCGGCGCGCGTCGGTGGCGTTGAGGATGACCGGGCGGTCGATGCCCAGATCCTTCAACTCGATGACCCGCTGCTGACGGGTGTCGGCGTTCAGGCGACTGATCGCCTGGCTCAACGGGCTCTCGGCGGCAAAGGCAGGTGCGGCGGCCAGCAGGCTCATGCCGCAGGCGAGGACGTGCAACGCCCCCGCGGGAACGGTAACGGAAGACTTCATTCAGGCAGATCTCGGTCAAAACAAATGTGGCGTGGGAGACCGGCGAACGGATGGCCTGGCTGGCATGACCAGCAGCGTTTTTTAGCGGATCGATCCGTTCCCACGGGGATGTTCGGCAGGCCCTGCCACCGATGTGGCGGGGCTGGCGTTCGCAGCCGTTGCTAATGCACCCGGGAGACCGAACGCAGTGGCGCGGCCGGGCGTTGCGCCTCGGTCGGAGCGGGTCGCCGTGCCGGCGGCTCCACGACGAATTCGTCCACCGGCCGGCCCATCAGCGCATCGACAATGCGGGAACAGGCCTTGCCATCGCCATAGGGGTTGGCGGCCTGGGAGGTCCTGCGCCACAAGGCATCGTCGTCGAACAGCTCGCACACCCCACGCACGATGGTGTCGGGGTCGGTGCCCACCAGGCGTACGGTTCCCGCAGTCACGGCCTCCGGACGTTCGGTGACATCGCGCATCACCAGCACCGGTTTACCCAGCGATGGCGCTTCTTCCTGCACGCCACCGGAGTCCGTGAGGATCACATGGGCCAGTTGCATCAGGCGCACGAACGACAGGTAGTCCAGCGGTTTTATCAGGTGCACGTTGGGCAGCTCGCCCAGGTGCTCGGTGACCGGCCCCAGCACGTTGGGGTTCAGGTGCACCGGGTAGACGATCTGTACGTCATCGCGGCGGGCAAGGGTGCGCAGCGCCTTGCAGATATCGAGAAAGCCTTCGCCGAAGTTCTCCCGGCGATGCCCCGTGACCAGCAGCACCTTGCGCCCGGGCACCAGGAAGTTGAACTGGCGATCCAGCGCCACGCGCAACTGGCGATTGCGGTCGATGCGCTCGGCGGTCATGTGCAGCGCGTCGATCACCGTGTTGCCGGTGACGAACGACTTGCCTTGCAGGCGCTCGCCCAGCACGTTGCGCCGCGACGCTTCGGTGGGGGTGAACAGGTGATCGGAGATCAGGTCGATGTTGCGCCGGTTCATTTCCTCCGGCCACGGCTGATGGATATCGCCCGTACGCAGGCCGGCTTCGATATGCGCTACGGGGATGCGCCGATGAAACGCCGACATCGCCGCGACCAGCGCCGAGGTGGTATCGCCATGCACCAGCACCTTGTCCGGCTGCACCTGTTCGAGCACCGGATCGATGGCGGCGTACAGCGCAGCGGTCAGGGTATTGAGCGTCTGCCCCGGGGTCATGACGTCGAGGGTGTAATCGGCCTTGAGTTCGAACATGTCCAGCACCTGCTGGAGCATGGTCTGGTGTTGTCCGGTGATGCAGATATGCGAGTCGATGCCAGGTTCCGCGGCCAGCGCCTTGACCAGCGGCGCCATCTTGATGGCTTCCGGACGCGTACCGAAAATCGACAGGACCTTGAGTCTTGGATGAGCTCGAGCCATTTACAGTTCTCCCGCGCATTTGCATGCGCCGCACGGCAGCGTACTTGTCCGAAAAGGCTCAAGTCGCTCGAAAGTTGTAGTAATGGTCGGACGGCTGTAATCGCAGAGTTGATTCGATCTTCACTTCAGTGTGACGACAGGACATTCCTTAGTGCCCGAAACAGGAGGGATTATTAGCAGATTAACATCAGATTGCAAAAGATTTTATAACCATTATAACAACTAGCGTCATTTCTAAACTTCTGCCAATAATAGAGGTCTGAATAAGGTTTTATAAGGCGGGAGCCCCGTTGCAGAGCCTTCCTCAAGGTGATTAAGTGTGCACGAGTCACTACCCAAGAGTAAAGCGTGGAACTTTAAACTAGAGTCAGTGTCGGCCAGCGCTCAAAAAATATACAGCGATAGTTGAGCCGAACAACCACAAGGAATTGACGTCATGGATCCAACTTTAGTCCTGATTATGTTGCCCTGCACGCGCTACCGAATATTTATGACAGACGGAATTTCGCGCGGGCAAACTTGCCGCATCACCGGAAGTGACACGGCGACGGCATGGAATTAGTTCCCCGTGAAAGAAAGCGCCAATACCCGGTTACGCCCGCCTTCGGCCAACAGATAGTGACCGGGGCCTGTCGGCAACAATGCCTGCGGCGCACGCAGGTTTGATAGAACCGTCTGTAACTTGCCGTTGTTATCCAGCAACCACAGGCGCGCCTGATGGGTCTGGTCTTCGACGATCCACAGGCCGCGCTCGTCGCACAACAGGAAGGTCGGCTCCTTGAGGCCATCCAGATAAACCGGGTCGGCCTTGTCCTCGCTCAACTGGCGCACCACGCCCTGCTCCTTGACCGTGTAGAGCATCTTGTTGCCGGGGCAGATTTCGATGGACTTGACTCGCTGAGGTTGTCCCTGAGCACCTCAAGCGTCTCGGTCCGGGCGTCATAACGCATCAGCCGACCATCGCCCTTGCGGTCCTCGATGGCGTACAGCAATGGCCCATCGGCCTTGAGGCCCTGGCCGTCATTGGCCATGAACAGCGTGGTGACCTTGCCATCCTTGAGCAACGACACCGGTGCGTCGGCAGTCTCCTGACTGAAAGCAAAGCCGCCCATGAACGCCGCCAGGCCGTCGGGCTTGGTCAGCCCATCCAGGACCAGCGAGCGCTGGCCATCCCGAGCAATGCGCCGCATGGCGCCCTTCTTGTTACGCAACTCCTCGGTGACCAGAAGATTGCCCTGCTCATCGATTGCCAGGCCTGCGGCCTTCGGCACATCGTCATGGGCCACTCGATACTCCCAGCCGGCGGCGGCACTGACCGGCGCGAAATGCTGCCAGGCAAAAAAACCGCCGGTGGCCAACAATAGCAGCGACACCGCTGCCACCCCTTTAACCATTCCTCGAACAACACCACGCTTTGCAGCCATAACACTCGTCATTGAAACTCACACACTCCAGTTCATGGATGAGCGCCCGCATCGATCCGATGCCGCTCAACGGTCAGGGAAAAACCTCACACTCAGGTCCAGGTTTTCGGGTTCGTTGATCGCCGTCATGTATTGCTCAACGGTGATCTCTCCTACACAGGCTCGCGCGCCGGGTTGCGGCACATAGCCTCTGGACATTTTGCTTGCCAAGGCCACGGCGGCGCAGCTGGGAATCTCCGGGCCCTTGTCGCAGGTCGCGGTCAGTTGCGCGGTCATGCGCAGCGGCTGGCCATCGGTGCCGATGCCCTCCACGTCGATATACATCGCGCTCTTGCGGTCACTGAAACGTTCAAAATGCGTGCCCAGCCGATGCAGCCGCGCGGCCCAGCGCGAGCGATCCTTGATCAGCCCGGCACCTGCGGCCCTGGCGAACAGGTAGTTGGCCAGGCCGCCGAGCTTGAGCCCCGAGCCTGCCTTGAACGACAGGTTTTGCGCGCCGTAGCGCCCGACGAAGATGTCCATGTCCGGGGCATCGACGTTGGCCAACATGCGGATGCCCAGGCCCGGCATCCTGCGCAGTGTCAGGTCCTGCCAGCCGAGCACGTGGTGCGGCCGGCCATTCCTGAACTGGCGGATAGGCTTTCCTGCATAGGCCAGCACGCCTTGCACGGTAGAGAGTCCCGGCATTTTCGCCGAGGAGGAAATGCCGTGCTCGATGGTGTCGATGCGCTGAAAACGCTGACGGTTTTCATCGATGATGGCCGCGGACAACGAAGGCACCGAACTGCAACCGCTGAGAATGGCAACGCCCGCCTCGCGAGCCCGGGCATCGAGCACGCTGATCCCGGACACGAATTCGCGACAGTCCGACAGGTCGCAATACTGCACCCCTGCCTCGATGCAATTGAGCGCCACTGCGTACGGCTGCCCCTGGAACGGCCCGCCAGTGTGAATCACCAGATCGATGCCCAGCGCCCGCAACGCCGAGGGCAGCGTTGGCCCCATGGCATCGCCACACCATCCCTCGCACTCGCTGCCGGGCAGTGCGTGCAACGCCTGGACCTTGCTGCGGAGCTTACCGTCATCACGGCCGGCCACCACCAGTTGCACACCGGGCATGACCGCCAGATGTCGGCAAATGATGCTGCCAAAATTGCCGTAGCCGCCCACCACCATCACCCTGAATACCATCGAGCGCTTCCCTGAAAGCCGGTCTTCTGTTCACTCAAACCCCGGGAGCTTCTTTGATATCGGATGATGGTGCAAGCCCGGTGTAACGCTCACGCCAGGTACTTGTTGAACCACTCAAGCGTCCTGTCCCAAGCCAGCCGCGCCGCTGCGTCGTCGTAGCGCGGGGTGGAGTCGTTGTGAAAACCGTGGTTCACGCCTGGGTAGACGTAGGCCTGATACGTCTTGCCCGCCGCCTTGAGCGCCTGCTCGTAGGCGGGCCAGCCGTCGGTGATGGGTTTGTCGAGTTCGGCGTAGTGCAGCAGCAACGGCGCCTTGATCCGGGCGACGTCTTCGGCCTTGGGCTGACGTCCGTAGAACGGCACCGCCGCGGCCAGTTCCGGGTAGGCCACCGCCGCCGCATTGGACACCCCGCCGCCATAGCAGAAACCGGTGATGCCGACCTTGCCGGTGGAGGCGTTGTGCGCCATCAGCCATTCGATGCCGGCGAAGAAATCGTTCATCAGCTTTTCCGGATCGACCTTCTGTTGCAGCTCGCGGCCCTTGTCATCGTTGCCGGGGTAGCCGCCCACCGACGACAGTCCGTCCGGCGCCAGCGCGACGAAGCCGGCCTTGGCCAGGCGCCGGGCGACGTCCTCGATGTAAGGATTCAAGCCACGGTTTTCGTGCACCACCAGCACTGCAGGCACCTTGCCGGTCGCCTTGGCCGGACGCACCAAATAGCCACGCACCTGACCGTGGCCTGTTGGTGAGGGGTAGGAGATGTACTCGGCGAGGATGTCCGGATCGGTGAACTCGATCTGCTCGGCCAGGGCGTAGTTGGGGCTCAGCGAGGCCAGGATCGCCGTGGCAGTCAGGCCGCCCAGGGTAAACAGGGCAGCACGGTCGAGGAATTCTCGGCGGTTGATCTTGCCGTGGACGTAGTAGTCGTAGAGTTCGAGCAGCTCAGGGGAGAAATCCTTGGCGGTGAGACGGGTCATCGGCGCACTTCCTCATCGATTGTCGACAGGCCGCGACAGCAAACGATCAGGTTCGCAGGCGCAGCAACGAACAGTCATTAAAGCAGTGATTGGTGACGTTGACCGCGCTGTTTGCAGCGAAAGAGGATTATTCAAGTAGTTGTCGAGTGCCCGACGCGGTGTTCGGCGGCCATATAACGACCCGCATCTATATATAAACAAGCCATAGCTAACGCCGTGTGATTCCACACAAGCACTACTTCAACACTGCGGCGCACACCTGTTAAAACTGATAACCAAATTGCCAGACCGCTTATATACCCGTCTCGATCCATGGATAAAATACGCCCACCTGACAGGGTAGAGAGCAATTTTTTTGCCAACTCCAATACCCCTCCAACCTTTAAAGATAAAATGATAATAAACATAGACTTACTGGAACTACTCCACCACCGGACACCCCCAAACAAGGGGACATTCGTCCCCAAACTTCGGGGAAAAGCTTTGAGTTCCACCTGCCTTGGATCTGTATTTAACACGCCATGAAGCCAACACTTACCGACGATCACTTTATTCAAAAATATTTCTAAATGTGTCTTCCATTTTTTTATAGCAGCGCTACAGTCACCCTTAGCAGCCCTCTGTCCCCAAAGACAGTACTTGCACCGTGCCGAACAACTACCCGTCAACGTGTCCTTCACGCAGACCGCCGGTTCTTTGCGCCTGGTTTTTTACAAGAACAACAACGACAGTTGTCATTCATCACTCATCGAGAGTGCCCCGATCATGAATTACCTGATTAGCTTTCGATCTATGCGTCTGAACGGCGGTCTCATTGCCGGATTGCTGATTACACCTGCCGTCTTCGCGGCGGCGCCGGTGGAGGTGGTCGATCCGGGCCCGGAAATTCCCAAACTGCAATCGATGCGCGGCCTCACCCCGCCCGATCCGTCCGGCACCGAGGGCACGCGCAAGGTCGACCTGATGGGCGACTTCGTGCTCAATCGCGATGCCGCCATTCGCCTCGGCAAGGCGATGTTCTGGGACCAGGATTTCGGCAGTGACGGCTACACGGCCTGCGCCTCCTGCCACTACCACGCAGGCGTCGATCACCGCATCACCAACCAGCTCAACCCCGGCCAGGCGCATACCAATTCCAGCGTGGCCTCGCTGTTCAACAAGCCATTTATCGCGCCGAATATTCCAGGTGACGTGCCCTCCTACACCACCCTCTCTGGCGGCAAGGGCGGGCCGAACTACACCCTGAAGAAAAGCGACTTCCCGACCCACGTGCTGGCCGATCCGCTGGATCGCAACTCGGCAATCGTCTATTCGAGCGACGACGTGGTGGGTTCCCAGGGCGTGTTCGAGGCCAGCTACGTAAGGCCGCGCCAGCCACGTTTCGACCGCTGCACCCAACAGATGGACCCGCTGTTTACCGTGAACAAGGTCAGCGTGCGCCGTACCACCGGACGTAACGCGCCGAGCGTGATCAACGCCGCCTTCAACGTGCGCAACTTCTGGGACGGCCGGGCGAACAACGTGTTCAACGGCTTCTCGCCGTTCGGCAACCGCGACCCGGACGCCGGCATTTACGTGACCACCGAACGCAACCCGATCGCCACCAAGGTTCGCCTGGCACTCAATGACGCCTCGGCGGCCTCGCAAGCGGTAGGCCCTCCCGGCAACGGCGTGGAAATGTCCTGCGGCGGGCGCAACTTCGCCGATATCGGCAAGCGCATGCTTGACTCCCTGGTGCTCAGCCACCAGCGCATCGCCACCAATGACTCGATGCTGTCGGCAATGGCAGTACGCCGTCCGACTTACCGCGAGATGATCAAGGCCGCGTTCCACCCACGGCTGTGGAATGCCACTGCGCCGGTGTCTCTGGGCGGCATGGATTATCCGCAGATCGAAGCCAACTTCTCGCTGTTCTTCGGCCTGGCGATCCAGATGTACGAAGCCACGCTGGTGTCTGACCAGACGCCGCTCGATGCCTATCTGGGAGGCAACACCCAAGCCATGGACGCCAAACAGGTCGAAGGCATGAATCTGTTCATCGGCAAGGGCAAATGCGTGGCCTGCCATGCCGGCCCCGAGCTGACCAACGCCGCGACCCGCTTGCGTCTGGAGCCACGCGAACGCATCGAACGGATGGTGATGGCTGACAACCTCATCACCCTGTACGACAACGGTTTCTACAACACCGGCGTGCGCCCGACCGAAGAAGACCTGGCCGTGGGTGGCAGCGATCCGTGGGGTAATCCGCTGTCCTTCACCCGGCAGTACAACAGCATCCTGCAGGGCCAGAATGTGCCGGATTCGTTCGAGGTAGACGTGTGCAAGTTCGAGGCGCCGCTGAGCCCGGCCATTCCGTGCGACGCCACGCTCAAGCCCAACGTCAACTTCCGTGACTCGGTGGACGGCGCGTTCAAGACCCCGACCCTGCGCAACATCGCGCTGACCGGACCGTACTTCCACAACGGCAGCCGTTCCACGCTCAAGCAGGTGGTGGAGTTCTACAACCGTGGCGGCGACCGTCGCGGCCAGGACGCCAACAACACCAGTGGCTTCGACCATCCGAGCGTGAACCAGCACAACATGTCCAACCTGGACCCCGACATGACCAACCTCGAACTGACCCCGAGCGAGATCGACGCGATGGTGCGGTTCATGGAAGTGAGCCTCACCGACCCCCGTGTGGCCTGGGAACAGGCGCCGTTCGACCACCCTTCACTGACGCTCGCCCAGGGTGAGGTGGGTGACGAAAACAGCGTGGTTACCCGGCCGGTGGATGCCCAGTCCAGCACACCACGGGCCAAGGATCAGGAAATCATGCTCAACGCCGTGGGTGCCACCGGACGTCGCACCACTGACGGCCCGCTGCTTCCATTCGTCAACGATCTGCGTTGAATGATCGACGCCGACCGCGAGCCCTTCGTGGTCGGCGCTCTACGCCTGTTGCAGGGCGAATGAAATTTGCAACCGCCCTGCAACTTGTTCCCAAAGCCACAGTCCTATCCGCGCCCTGAAACTCGCCGCCAGCGCGCATGGAGCCTGACCTCTGGCGTGCACGTTTTCGAGCCCCCCAAAAAAGACCTTTTGCTGTTCGACCTGCCGAGCTGTTCGTCCCATGCGCCTACCCGTTCGCCCCTCCCGAATTGCCCTGCTCTGCCTCGTCGCTTCCCTGTCTTGCATCGCTGCGCCCGTCCACGCCGAGGGCGAGCGACAACTGGCCCAGGCCATCAACAGCTACCGCGCCCATCCCCAGCGCTGTGACGGCCGCGTCGGCGCGCCCATGGCGCCGTTGTCGTTGAAGTCCAGCGTGGCGCTGCCCGTCGGCTACGGCGGCAGCCTGCGGGAGGGATTGAAAGCGGCGGGCTATCAGGCCGCATCGGTGCAGAGCGTCGAGCTCGTGGGAGCCCGCGATGCCAACGCGGCGTTCGCCATGCTGCAGCGCGAGTATTGCGACACCTTGCTCGACAGCCAGGCTGCCGATATCGGCATCACTCACGCAGGCGGCGAGTGGCAACTGGTGTTCGCCAAACCTTTGCTAGATGCCCGACTGGGTGACGTGCGCAGTGCCGACAAGTCACTGCTGGCCCAGGTCAACGCGGCGCGGGCAACCCCGCGCATGTGCGGTTATCGCCGTTTCCCGGCGGCCCGCCCGCTGAGCTGGAGCAACAGCCTGGGGATTGCCGCGCAGGGCCACAGCCGGGCGATGGCGCGCGACAACTACTTCGCCCATCAGGACCCGGACGGCGACACCCCGGCAGACCGAGCACGCAGCGCAGGTTTTCGCGGCCGCCAGATCGGCGAAAACATCGCCGCCGGCCAAGGCTCACCCAACCAGGCCATGCAAAGCTGGCTGGCCAGCCCTGGCCACTGCGCCAACCTGATGAACCCGATGTTCACTCAGGTGGGTGCGGCCTATGCGACCAACACACGAAGCGATTTGGGGATTTACTGGACGATGATGTTTGGCGCGCAGTGAGGTTGCGGTTAGGTGGGCCCGAGCTCGCCTTGAGATGGTTACCTTTGAGGTTGCCTTAAGATGGTTACCTTTGAGGTGCCTTAAGATGGTTACATTGATGCCCTTCGGGCCTTTCGCGGGCAAGCCCGCTCCCACATTTTTTGCAACGTGCCACATTCTGATGGACCGAGTGGGTGGCCCTTTTTGATACGCCTACAAACTGTGTGCCGGACACCAAGGCTGGAAACTCGGTACATCAGGCCATGGCACGTTGCAAAAAATGTGGGAGCGGGCTTGCCCGCGAAAGGCCTGTAAGGCATCAAAGTAGCAATCCAAAGCCAAGCCAAGCCAAGCCAAAGCCAACCTACAACGCCTCCAACCCCCACAACACCTCCAGCACATGGCGCGTCGAACGCTCTACGTCCCCGGCGCGATGAGCGATCCCCAACTCCCGCCACATCGGCGGCTGCAGCGCGCGCATCACGATCCGGGTGTCCGGCAGCGGCGTGGACGCTTCATGGGGCAGTAACGTCGCGCCATACCCCGCCGCCACCAGGCTTTTGATCGCATCGTTGTAATTGAGCTGGATGCGCGGCGTCGGTTGTGGCCCTTCGGTGGCGAACCACTCCGCCACCTGACGCGACAACCGCGTGGTGCTGTCGTTGAGAATCAGCGGCTGCCCCGCCAGCCAGGTCGGGGTCACCGGATCGGGACACTCCCGGCGCGCCGGCACAAACGCCATGATCGGGTCGCGGCGCCAGGTCTGGATCTGCAAGCCCTTGACCGGCGCCTGAGGCAAGGCGATCACCCCGATGTCCAGGCTGCCATCGGCCAGTTTCTGCAGGGTCTGCTGGGAGGTCAGTACGGCCACCTGCACGTCGATCCCTGCGTGCTGTTGCTCCAGGGTTTCCAGTGCCTGGGGAATCAACTGCGCAATGACCCCCGTGGACGCGCCCAACCGCACTCGGCCCGCCAGCCCCTGAACCTGACGTTCGACATCCTCCAGCGCCTGTTCGGCATCGGCCAGCAGTCGCCGGGCGCGTTCGATGAGCGTCTCGCCGATGGCCGAGGGCTGCACCCGCCCACGGCTTCGGGACAACAGGTTGCCGCCCACCCGCGCTTCCAGATCGGCGATGTGCAGGCTGACCGTCGGCGGCGCCAGGTTCAGCACACGCGCCGCCTCGGCGAACGAGCCATGGTCGGCAATCGCCACCAGCGTGCGCAAACGGTCCAGGCTGATCTCTCGCATAGGGCTTCCTCTAACTTCAGAAAATCTGAACTCTATCGTTAATAAATTCAACTTTTCCTATCTTAAGCCCTGACCGAACATGATCGCCATCGATCACTTTCAACGAGCACCCACCATGACCCTTCCAGTGGTATTCATCGACGGCGACCAAGGCACCACCGGCTTGCAAATCCACCAGCGGCTGCAAGGCCGTACTGACCTGAAACTGGTCACGCTGCCCGCCGAACAGCGCAAGAACCCGCTCAGCCGCGCCGCCGCGATCAACGCCTGTGACATCGCCATCCTGTGCCTGCCCGACGACGCCGCCCGGGCAGCCGTGGCCAGCATCGAAAACCCCAACGTGCGGGTGATCGACGCCAGCTCCGCCCACCGCACCGACCCTGACTGGGTGTACGGTTTTGCGCAGATGGGTGCGCAGCAGAAACAAGCCATTGCCAACGCCACGCGAATCACCAACCCCGGCTGCTACCCGACCGGCGCCATCGGCCTGCTGCGACCGTTGCTGGACGCAGGCCTGGTGCCGAAGGACTATCCGATCACCATCAACGCCGTGTCAGGGTATTCGGGCAAGGGCCGCGCAGGGGTCGACGAGTTCGAGGGCCCGGATGCGGCCCAGGCCACGCCGTTTCAGATCTACGGCTTGGGCCTTGCGCACAAGCACGTGCCGGAAATCCAGCAGTACAGCGGCCTGGCCGAACGCCCAGTGTTCATCCCGGCCTATGGCTCGTTTCGCCAGGGCATTGTGCTGACCGTGGCGCTGCAACTGCGTCTGCTGCCAGCGGGCATGAGCGGGACGACGCTGCATCAATGCCTTGAGCAGCATTACGCAGGCAGCGAGTTCGTCGAGGTGATGACGATGGAGCAGTCCGGCGCCCTGACCGGCCTCGATCCACGGGTGCTGAACGGCACTGACAAGCTGCGGCTAATGGTCTTCGAAAACGCCGGCCACGTGGTGCTGGCCGCGGTGTTCGACAACCTGGGCAAGGGCGCGGCCGGGGCTGCGGTGCAGAACCTGGATTTGCTGATCGCAGGCCACTGAAGCTAACGGCGCTCAGGCAAGCCCCAGCTCCACTCGCAGCCACGCCACCAACAGGTTCGCCTCCTCCCGGCGAGCCTGTCCGTGGCGGCGATAGACCGACAGCGCCTGCGCAAGATGAACGCTCTGGGTGAAGGGCGCGACCAGCACGCCGTTGTCGAGCATGCGTTGCGACGTTCGTCGCCACCCCATCGCCAGGCCATGCCCCTCCACAGCCGCGTGCAGCATCAGTGAATAGCTATCGAAAGCCAGCCCTCGCGCCTGGCGCGGCAGCTCGTGGTCAAACTCGGCGAGCCAGGTGTCCCATTCCAGTTGATAGGCCGGTTGCGCGTCGTGGTGCAGCAGAGTGTGGCTGCCCAGCCGGTCCAGCGGGATCGGCACCTCGCGCCCTTTCAGATACACAGGGCTGCACACCGGGAATACTTCATCGGATGCGCTGAACAGCAGCGGGTGCAGGCCGTGGTCACGGTTGCTGCTTTGCATCGCCACGTCGAAGTAACCCTGAAAGTCGGTCAGCGGCTGGGCCCAGGTGACCATCTTCAGCTCGATTTCGGGGTACTGCTGATGGAAGTTCGACAGCCGTGGCATCAACCAGTGAAAGGCTTCGCAGGGCTGACACAGCAGCACCACTTCGTTACGGCCAGCGGTTCCGCGCAGTCGGTCGCAGGTGCTGGCGAGGTCGCGCAACGCATTACTCAGCGTAACGCTTAACTCGCGCCCGGCGTCGGTCAGGAACACGGCCCGATTGCGGCGCTGAAACAACGCCAGGCCCAGGTCTTCCTCCAACGCACGAATCTGCCGACTCACCGCCGCCTGGGTAAGGTTCAGCTCATCAGCCGCACGCGAAAAACTCAGCAGCCGCGCGGCCGCCTCGAAGGGCAGCAGACTGGCCAGCGGCGGTAGGGATTTACCGAGCTTATTCATAATTTTCAGTAATGCATCGAGACGAAGACATCATTTGTAGCACAGCCACCGGCGCAAGCAAGATAAGCCCGACTTGAACGCACCTCTTCCCCCCGTAGCAGTCCGGCTTGCCGGCGTTGGCGATCCAGAGAATGTCGTCGCCGGCAAGCCGGACTGCTACGGGTAATACGCAGCATCGCCAGGTGTCTCACCATGAACCCACCCCGCTCGATCATCATCCAGGGCGTCGCCTTCGCCGTGATCGCCACCCTGTGCTGGGCCTGCAATTTCATCGCGCCGTATGTGCTGCAGGGCTACGGCATCGCGGATTTCATGCTGGTGCGTTTCGTGATGGCCGGGTTGCTCGGCGCCCTGGTTCTGCCGCTGTACCGTCGGCAACTGCGCGGCTTGCGGATGAGCCAATGGCTGACCGGGATGGCCCTCGGCGCCCTGGGTTATCTGGCCTACAGCAGTTGCATCGCCGGTGGCGTGATCTACGGCGGTCCTTTGATGATTGCTGCTTTCATCGGCGCGGTGCCGGTGCTCCAGGCGCTGCTGGGCAACGCGCAAAACCGTGCGCTGCGCTGGAGCCAACTGGCGATGCCGCTGGGCTTGCTGTGCCTTGGACTGGTGCTCATCAACCTGCAGGTCCTCACCGACCCGCCCGCCGGCAACACACACCTGTGGACCGGCCTCGGTTTCTCCCTGGGCGCGGTGCTGCTGTGGCTGTCGTTCAGCGTGTTCAACCAGAGCGCGGTCGAGCGACTGCACACCGGAGCCACCGGCGCATGGACCTGCCTGATGATGATCGGCGCAGGTCTGGCCGCGCTGTTGCTGATTCCGCTGGCCTGGTCGCGGGACCTGTTGCTGTTGCCGATTCAAGGATTCGCCACACCCGCCGCGCTTAAGCTTTACGCCTGCGCCGGGCTGATCGCCCTGCTGTCTTCGGTGATCGGCGCCTGGGCCTGGAACCACGCATCACGCCGCCTGCCGATGGTGCTGTCGGGGCAACTGATCGCCCTTGAATCCTTCTTCGCCACCGTCCTGGGCCTGGCTTTTCACGGCCGTGCCCCCAGCGCCTTCGAGGCCATGGGCCTGGCGCTGATCCTGTTCGGGGCCGTTTATTCAGTGCGAATCATCATGACCCCTGCCCGCAACGCCCCTTGCCCAAACGCTTGTCTGTGAACCCAGGAGCCTGACCCATGAACGCCATCGCCGACTACCGCACCTACCCGCTCATCAGCCCCTTGCTCAGCGTGCAGCAGCACCCGGAGCTGATCGAAGTGACCTGGTCGGATCAGCGCCGCAGCCCCTTTCATCACCTGTGGCTGCGGGACAATTGTCCGTGCCCGGTGTGCGTCTACAGCGTCACCCGCGAGCAGGTGTTCGAGATCGCCGACGTCGCGGAAAATCTCGCAGCGCAGCACGCTGAAATCGACGAATCCGGGGCATTGTCCGTGCGCTGGAACGATGGTCACCACAGCCGCTTCGACCCCGGCTGGTTGCGGGCCCACGCCTATGACGATGCATCCCGCGCCGAACGGGAGGCCAGCCGCTCGCAAAAACGGCGCTGGCTGGCAGGCTTTCAACTGCCGGTGTTCGACTATCAGGCGTTGATGGAAGACGACGAGACCCTGCTTCAGTGGCTGCTGGCCGTGCGCGATACCGGTCTGACCCAGGTGCGCGGCGTGCCTACTGAGCCGGGTTCGTTGAGCCAGGTGGCCAGGCGCATTTCGTTCATCCGCGAGAGCAACTTCGGCGTGCTGTTCAACGTGCAATCCAAGGCAGATGCCGACAGCAACGCCTACACCGCTTTCAACCTGCCGCTGCACAGCGACTTGCCGACCCGCGAGTTGCAGCCGGGGTTGCAGTTCCTGCATTGCCTGGTCAATGACGCCAGCGGTGGCAACAGCCGTTTCGTCGATGGTTTTACCATTGCCCAGGCCCTGCACGAGGAAGACCCGCAGGCCTACCGCTTGCTGTGCGAGGTGGCGGTGGAGTTTCGCAACAAAGACCGCCACAGCGACTATCGCTGTCTGGCGCCAGTGATCGCGCTGGATGCCCGCGGCGAAGTGGCGGAGGTGCGCATGGCCAACTTCCTGCGCGGGCCGTTCAACATGGCGCCTGAACTGATGCAGCCGTATTACCGGGCGTATCGGCGCTTCATCGAGATGACCCGCCAGCCGCGTTTCCAGTTCTGCCAGCGGCTTGAGGCCGGGCAACTGTGGTGCTTCGACAACCGCCGCACCCTCCACGCCCGCGACGCCTTCGACCCGGCCAGCGGCGCCCGGCATTTTCAGGGGTGTTACGTGGATCGGGACGAGTTGCTGTCGCGGATTTTGGTGCTGCAAAGACAGGCACCCACAATCCCGTAGCAGCGCGGCTTGCCGGCGGGAGCCATCTTGAGAACGCCCCGCCGGCAAGCGGAGCGCCGCCCGGCCGGACTGCTACGAAAAGCCCATCGCACAGCTCACGGGCCGATCAGAAAATTCCCCGGCCGCTCGGCTTCACCCGCTTCCAGCACCGGCACCTGCGCCTCGTCCTTGAGGTTCACCCCCGACAACTGCCGGCGCCAGGCCTCGCGCATCAGGTACAGCAACTTGTGCGCGGCCATCGCATAACTCATGCCTTCGAGCCGCACGTTGGAGATGCAATTGCGCGCCGCATCGTTCAAACCCACCTTGGGCCCGTAGGTGAAATACAGGCCCAGGCTGTCCGGCGAGCTGAGCCCCGGGCGCTCGCCGATGAGGATCACCACCATCTGTGCCTTGAGCAGTTGCCCCACTTCATCGGCCACCGCCACCCGGCCCTGCTCAACCAGCGTCACCGGCGCCAAGCTCCAGCCCTCGGCGGCCGCCAGTTCATCGATCCGCTCCAGCATGGCCGGGCTGTGACGCTGCACCGCCAGCGACGACAGCCCATCGGCCACCACCACCGCCAGATCGAAACCTTCGTCATGGGCCTGCGCATATTCGCGCAAACGTGCCGCTGAATCCTCGGCCAAGCGCCGGCCCAGATCGGGCCTTTGCAGATAGACGTTACGGTCCGGCGCCGAGCTGTGAACGGTCAGCACCTCGCGCCCACGCCCCTTGAGCTGTTGACTCAGGGCCGCGTGATCGAAGGGCAAGTGCACGGCGTCCCGGGCTTGGGCGTGGGCATACTGAAAGTCCAGTTGCGCTGCCGTCGGCAGGCTGGTGCCGGCATGCCCCAGGGCGATCCGCGCCGAGGTCAGGGAGCGCAACTGACGCCAGGCGTCGGGCTGGGCGGGCGTCTTGTTGTCATCGTTCATGGCCAATCCTTCTTTCAACGGCTACTTCAACTGCGCCAGCGCCTTGCGGAACAGCGGCGGCACACCCTGCCCCAGGCGCACGCCGCCGTCGTCCTGACGCAGGATATCCATGCGCGTGAGCCACTCCTCGAACTCCGGCGCCGGGCGCAGGCCGATGGTCTTGCGCGCATACAGCGCATCGTGGAACGAGGTGGTCTGGTAATTGAGCATCACGTCGTCCGAACCCGGAATGCCCATGATGAAGTTGATCCCCGCAGTACCCAGCAGGGTCAACAGCACGTCCATGTCGTCCTGGTCCGCTTCGGCGTGGTTGGTGTAGCAGATGTCGCAGCCCATGGGCACGCCCAACAGCTTGCCGCAGAAGTGATCTTCAAGGCCTGCGCGGATGATCTGCTTGCCGTTGTACAGGTATTCCGGGCCGATGAAGCCGACCACGGTATTGACCAGAAACGGATTGAAATGCCGGGCCACCGCGTAGGCGCGCGCTTCGCAGGTCTGTTGGTCGACGCCATGGTGGGCGTTGGCCGACAGCGCACTGCCCTGCCCGGTTTCGAAGTACATCAGGTTGTTGCCCAGGGTGCCGCGGTTGAGGCTTAGCCCCGCTTCGTAACCTTCACGGAGGATTTCCAGGCTGATGCCAAAGCTGCTGTTGGCCGCCTCAGTCCCGGCGATAGACTGAAACACCAGGTCCAGCGGCACACCCTTCTCGATGGCCGCCACCGAGGAAGTGACGTGGGTCAGCACGCAGGACTGGGTGGGAATCTGGTAATGACTGATGACCCCATCGAGCATCTTCAGCAGTTCGCTGATGGCGCTGATGCTGTCGGTGGCCGGGTTGATGCCGATCATGGCATCGCCATTGCCGTACAGCAGACCATCAAGCACGCTGGCGGCAATACCGGCCGGGTCATCGGTGGGATGATTGGGCTGCAGGCGGGTCGACATGCGCCCGCGCAGGCCGACCGTGTTGCGAAAGCGGGTGATCACGCGGATCTTCTGCGCGACAAGCACCAGGTCCTGCACGCGCATGATCTTGGACACCGCCGCCGCCATCTCCGGGGTCAGCCCCGGCGCCAGGACACGCAGGCTGTCTTCGGTGGCGTCATCGCCCAGCAGCCAGTCACGAAAACCGCCGATGGTCAGGTGGCTGACCGCCGAGAACGCGGCATTGTCGTGGCTGTCGACGATCAGCCGGGTGACTTCGTCCTGCTCGTAAGGAATCAGCGCCTCGTTGAGAAAGCGCTTGAGCGGCACCTCGGCCAGGGCCATCTGCGCTGCCGCGCGCTCGGCATCGCTCGCAGCGGCGACTTCGGCAAGAAAGTCGCCGGAGCGTGCGGGGCTGGCCTTGGCCATGAGTTCGCGCAGGCTGTCGAAGCGCCAGACCATGCCACCGATGCTATGGGAAAAGCTCATACACACCCGTCCTTCGTCAACTCGCGTTTAACCAGCGACCGCTGCAACCGACTCGCGACCGCGTACCACTTTGCAGAACAGCGCACCCACCGCCATCAGGCAGATGAAGATGCCGCAGATTACCGCGTTGAACCAGACCATGGCGATCAGGCAGACCACCGCCAGCACCAGGGCGATGCCCGGCACGATCGGGTAGCCCGGTGCACGGAAGGTGCGTTCCAGGTCCGGTTCGCTGCGACGCAGCTTGAACAGGCTGAGCATGCTGATGATGTACATCACGATAGCCCCGAACACCGACATGGTAATCATCGCTGCGGTCAGGGTCATGCCTTGCAGGTTGACCACGCCGTCGCTGAGGATCGCGGCGATACCGATCACACCACCTGCGATGATGGCGCGGTGCGGAGTCTGGAAGCGCGAAAGCTTGGCCAGGCTCGACGGAAGGTAGCCGGCACGGGCCAGGGCGAAGAACTGGCGCGAATAACCCAGGATGATGCCGTGGAAACTGGCCACCAGGCCGAACAGGCCGATCCACACCAGCATGTGCATCCAGTTGGAGTTACTGCCGACCACGGTTTTCATGGCCTGGGGCAGCGGGTCGTTGATGTTCGACAGCGCGCGCCAGTCGCCCACGCCGCCGGCGAAGATCATCACGCCGATGGCCAGCAGCACCAGGGTCAGGATGCCGGCGATGTAGGCGCGAGGAATGGTGCGTTTCGGGTCCTTGGCCTCTTCGGCTGCCATGGCCGCGCCTTCGATGGCGAGGAAGAACCAGATCGCGAACGGGATCGCGGCGAAGATACCGCTGATCGCCGGCAGGCTGAAGGTGTCGGAACCGGCCCAGCCGCCCAGTACGAAATTGCTGAAGCTGAAGCCGGGCGCAACCACCCCCATGAACACCAGCAACTCGGCAACGGCCAGCACGGTGACCACCAGTTCGAAGGTGGCGGCGATGCTGACACCGAGGATGTTCAGGGTCATGAACACGAAATAGGCGCCAATGGCCGCGACCCTCGGATCAAGGGACGGGTACTGCACGTTGAGGTAGGCACCGATGGCCATGGCAATCGCCGGTGGCGCGAAGACAAATTCGATCAGTGTCGCCAGGCCCGCGATCATCCCGCCCGCAGGACCGAACGCCCGCAGGCTGTAGGCGAAGGGGCCGCCCGCGTGTGGGATGGCGGTGGTCAGTTCGGTGTAGCTGAAGATGAAACAGGTGTACATCACCGCCACCATCAGCGTGGTGACCAGAAAGCCCAGCGTCCCCGCCGCGCCCCAGCCGTAGCTCCAGCCAAAATACTCGCCGGAAATCACCAGGCCCACGGCCAGCCCCCACAGGTGCAGGGTTCCCAAGGTCGGTTTGAGTTGTGTAACAGTCATGAGTGTTTACCCCGCGAGCCAGATGACGGAATGTTGCTGACAGCGAGAATAGCCACGGTTTGCCGGCCAAGGCTTGACCGCAAAGGGCGCGGACTGTCCTGTGCGGTCAAGTTTTCCAACTGATTCGCCGGGGTGCGCCATGGCAGCGCACGAATCAGGTGCAGTGCTTTATAGCGGGTCAAAAATGCCGGGTGGTTGGCACCTGACTACACGGCCTGGTGGGTGGATGGGTAGCAGCACGGCTTGCCGGCGTCATCGATCTTGAACACGCCCCCGCCGGCAAGCCGTGCTGCTACGGTCTTTGAGTGCGCATAGATGTAACAAGGTACGACATTTGCTTGAATGAAATTCATACAGACCGTGAAGGCCACTCACTCCCATGTTCCAGAACCTGATCCCCCAAGCCGCACCGAACATCGCCGCCGCCAGCAATCGCGGCGTGCTGTCGGCTGCCGCCAACGGGCTGGACGGGTTCATCGTGCAGCATGGCGGTGATCTGGATCGGGTGTTTGGCCGCTCGGGCATCGATCCCGAACAACTGCTGCACCCGACCCTGAGCCTGCCGCTGCCCAACTACTGCAAGGTGCTGGAAGAAGCGGCGCGCCAGACCGGCTGCGACAATTTCGGCCTGCGCTACGGCCAGCAGTTCCAGCCCCAGGCGCTGGGCCTTCTGGGCTACATCGGGCTGTGTTCGGCAACGCTGGAAGATGCGCTGGTCAACTTTTCCCAGGCGTTCCCCTTTCACCAGCACAGCACGCTGATCGAACTGGTCGACCAGGGAGAGTGTTACCGCTTCGACTATCAGGTGCGCCACGGCGCGATCAACGAACAGCGCCAGGATGCCGAACTGACCATGGGCATGGCGCTGAATCTGGTGCGCCATGTGCTGGGGCCGGACTGGGCGCCGCGCCAGGTTGCGTTCGAGCACGGCCGCCCGCAAGACTGGCAGGAGCACCGCGACGCCTTTCACGCTGACGTGCTGTTCGGTCAGGGCTGCAATTCGTTGCTGGTGCCCAAGGTCGACATCATCGGTAAGGCGATGCCCGGGAGCGATCCGATCCTGTTGATGCTGATCAAGGACGCCATTCGCCAGTTGGGCGACACCGGGGGCGAGCCGCTTCTGCTGGAACGCGCCCGACAATCGATTCTCGCCACCCTGCACCTGGGCGAACCGGTGCTCGACGAGATCGCCCATCACCTGGGCCTGTCAGAATGGGCCTTGCAGCGCAAACTGCGCGACCTGGGCCTGAGCTTCACGCAACTGGTGGACCAGATCCGCCAGGACTCGGCCATCGCCCACCTCAAGCAAGGCCAACTTAGCGTCACCCAACTGGCCTCCCTGCTCGGCTACTCGGAAACCAGCGCCTTTTCCCGCGCGTTCAAGCGCTGGTTCGGAGTCAGTCCCAAGCAGTGGCGCGCCTCCTGAATGCACTGCTACGGGATTTGCGGCGCTGCGCAACCACTGGTCAGACCGGTAAGATCTTTCACACCCTCCACTTGTTAAATGCCTGAATACGCGCCTAGACTGCCCGTGCATTGGACATACCGGTAAGACCACAATAATTAAGTCCGGCCAGAGGCATTCGCGCCCGGTCAGGACACCGACTAGAGATCCTCATCATGCTTAAATGGTGCTCCCGCTCGATATTCCTTCAGGTCGTCATTGGATTGGTGCTCGGCATCATCTGCGGCCTGGCCCTCCCCGAATTCTCCTCGCAGCTCAAACCCTTGGGCGATGGCTTCATCAAGCTGATCAAGATGCTCATCGGCGTGATCGTGTTCTGCGTGGTCGTCAGCGGCATTTCCGGCGCAGGCGATCTGAAAAAAGTCGGCCGCATCGGCCTCAAATCGGTGCTGTATTTCGAAGTGCTGACCACCATCGCACTGGTGATCGGCCTGATCGTCGCCTACGGCACGGGCCTGGGCAACGGCGCCAACATCCATCTGGATCAGCTCTCGGTGGCCGACATGGGCGACCTCACCGAGCGCACCAAGCAGATCCATGGCGCGTCCACCTTCCTGATGGACCTGATCCCGACCTCGGTGATCGGCGCCTTTGCCGACAACAACATTCTGCAAGTGCTGCTGTTCGCCGTGCTGTTCGGCAGCGCCCTGAACCTGGTGGGCGAGTCGGCCAGCGGCATCTCGCGGCTGATCAACGAATTGAGCCACGTGGTGTTTCGCATCATGGGCATGATCGTGCGCCTGGCGCCCATCGGGGTATTCGGCGCCATCGCGTTTACCACCAGCAAATACGGTGTGCAGTCGCTGCAGCACCTGGGCAGCCTGGTGGCGCTGTTCTACCTCACCTGCTCGGCGTTCGTGCTGATTATCCTGGGCGGCGTGATGCGCGCCTCGGGGCTGAAAATCCTGCCGTTCCTCAAGTACCTGCGCGAAGAACTGCTGATCGTGCTGGGCACCGCCTCCTCCGACGCCGTACTGCCACAGATCATGCGCAAACTGGAGCACATGGGCATCGGCAGCTCCACCGTGGGCCTGGTGATCCCCACCGGTTACTCGTTCAACCTGGACGGTTTCTCGATCTACCTGACCCTGGCCATCGTCTTCATCGCCAACGCCACCGGCACGCCGCTGGCGCTCACGGATCTGCTGACGATTTTGCTGGTGTCACTGATTACCTCCAAAGGCGCCCACGGAATTCCGGGGTCGGCGCTGGTGATCTTGGCCGCCACCCTGACCGCCGTGCCGGCGATTCCGGTGGTGGGCCTGGTGCTAGTGCTGGCCGTGGACTGGTTCATGGGCATCGGCCGAGCGCTGACCAACCTCATTGGCAACTGCGTGGCCACGGTGGCCATCGCGCGCTGGGAACGCGACATCGACGTGAAACGCGCCAACAACGTATTGGCCAGCAAACAGGGCTTTGTCTTTCAAGCGAAGAAAACGCCCAATCCCCTTCACCAACAGGAATTCTGAAGCGCCTTCACCGGGCGTCCGCAAGACGCCCGCTGACGCTTCACTGACCGATCAGGAACAACAGGATGATCAGTTCATCGACCGTCGTTAACGGCGTAGTAGAAAAATTGCGGGCGGCACTGGCCCGCGGGCAATGGCGCTCCGGCGACATGCTGCCGGGCCAGCGCGAACTGGCCGAACAACTGGGCATCAGCCGGCCGAGCCTGCGTGAAGCGGTGATCGTGCTGGAAACGCTGGGCCTGGTGCGCTCGATGCCGGGCAAAGGCGTGGTGGTGCTGGACGAGCCGTTGGCTCAGAGCACCCAGCCGATGGCCGCTAACGGGGTGGCCGACGCGACGCTGGCCGATGTCATGCAACTGCGCTACACGCTGGAGCCTTTCATCGTCAGCCTGCTGGCGCAATCGATCAGCCAGAAGGAAATCGCCGAGCTGCGCCTGACCCTGATGGACATGCGCGATGCCCTGGAAGACCAGGACAGCGAATCGGGCAGCAATGCCTACATCGCTTTCCATGAACAGCTGTTCGCCCTGACGTCCAACCCGATCTTTCACAACATGGTTCAGCAGACCAGCCAGGCCCTCAAACAATGTGCGCCGACCCTGCGCAACACCCCGGAACACCTGGCCGCACGGCTCAAGGAAACCGAAGCGCTGGTGCGCGCGATCCGCAACAAGGACAGCGCCGGCGCCAGTGAGTTGATGCGCGAGCATATTCTGCAAGAAGGCCAGCGCATGGAGGTCGAGCTGGATATTCCGGGGCAGGATTGACCTCGCCTCACGCATGTCGAAATGTGGGAGCCGGCTTGCTGGCTCCCACAAACCATCACTGGCCCGCAGCTACCTGCGCTGCAGCTCCAGCCGCTGCAGGCTGCCCATGCTCAGGAACGCCAGCGCCCCCACCAATGCATGGGCTGCCACCACGTACATCGCCCCGGAGAACGATCCGGTGGACTGCACGATGTAGCCGATCACGATCGGGGTAAAGATCCCCGAGAAGTTACCGAACATGTTGAACAGGCCGCCCGCCATGCCGGTGATTTCCTTGGGCGAGGTGTCCGAGACCAGCGTCCAGTCCACCGCCACCACGCCCTTGCCGAAGATCGCCAGGGACATCAGCGCCGTCACGACCCACATCGATTCCGTGAAGTTGCAGAACACCAGCGTCGCGCCCATGGTCATGCCGCACACCAGCGGGATCTTGCGGGCCACCGACAGCGAGAAGCCGTTGCGGATCAGGAAATCGCACACCGCACCGCCACACAGCGCGCCGAGCAGGCCGCAGATACCGGGGATCGCGGCGATGGCGCCCGCTTCCATGATGTTCAGCCCGCGGCCCTTGACCAGATACACCGGAAACCAGGTCAGGAAGAAATACTGCAGCGAGGTGTCGCAGTATTTGCCCAGGTAAATCGACCACATCATCGGGCTTTTCAGCAGTACTTTAAGGTCCGAGAAACGCGGCTGGAAACTGCCCTTGACCTTGGGTTTGTCCATGTCCACCTGCGCCCCGCCCTCGCGCAGATGCGCAAGTTCGGCACTGTTGACCATGGGGTGTTCGGTCGGCGGCTTGACCAGCTTGAACCACACCAGGCTGACCAAAATCCCCAGCCCCCCCATGAACCAGTACACGTGCTCCCAGCCATAGCGATGAGCGATGAAGCCCATCGCCGGCGCCAGCAGCACCACGGACATGTACATTGAGGAGTTGAAGATCACCGTGGCCAGCCCCCGCTCCTGCAACGGAAACCAGGCGGCGACGATGCGGCTGTTGGCCGGGTACACCGGCGCTTCGATCAGCCCCAGCAAAAAGCGCAAAACGAACAGCGTGCCGATGGCCACCGGGACCGAGAAGAAGCCGATCATGCCCTGGGCAACGGTAATGGTTGACCAGAGAAACAGCGACAGCCCGTAGACACGCACCGAGCCGAACTTGTCGAGCAGCCAGCCGCCCGGCAACTGGCCCAGTACATAGGCCCAGGCGAAGGCCGAGAACATGTAGCCCAGGGTGATCGAGTTGATGCCCAGCACTTCGGTCAGCGCGGAGCCGGTGATGGACAGCGTGGCGCGGTCGCCCACGTTGATGGCCGTGACAATGAACAGCATGGCCAGGATGCCGTAGCGCACTCTGGTGCGTACGCCGGTGGCGGCTAGGGGAGCTGCCGCGCCTGCGGTTGTACGTGAAGCGTCGAGATGTTCCACATGAAAGCCCTCATCTTGTTTTTATAGATCGGCCAGCAAGAGCACCCGTGATCCGGATGCTCCAGGTCATGTACAAAAGCTGTGTGTTGCGAGAGATCAGCCGCGGGTGCCCACCTGTGCCACCTGCGCAGTCCAGGCCTTGACCTGCTCGCTCAGCGACAGTCCCAGGCCCGGACGGGTCGGCACCCGCATGCGGCCGTCGCGGGTTTCCAGGCGTTCGTTGAACAGCGGCTCCATCCACTCGAAATGCTCGACCCAAGGCTCGGTCGGGTACGCCGCCGCCAGGTGCACATGCAGTTCCATGGCGAAGTGCGGCGCGAGCATCACACCGGCCTGCTCGGCCATGGCCGCGACTTTCAGGTAAGGGGTGATACCGCCAACCCGTGGGGCATCGGGCATCAGGAAATCGGCGCCGCGCAGCTTGATGAACTCGGCGTGCTCGGCCACGCTGGTGAGCATCTCGCCGGTGGCAATCGGGGTGTCGAACTGCTGGGCCAGTGCGGCGTGGCCTTCGGCGTCGTAGCAGTCCAGCGGCTCTTCGATCCAGATCAGGTTGAATTCTTCGAAGCGGCGGCACATGCGCTGGGCGGTCGGGCGGTCCCACTGCTGGTTGGCGTCGACCATCAGCGGGAAGTCATCGCCCAGGTGCTTGCGCACGGTCGCCACGCGGTGCAGGTCGACGGCGCAGTCGGGCTGGCCCACTTTCAGTTTGATGCCGCCGATGCCCTTTTCCCGGGACATGTCGGTGTTGTGCAGCAACTGGTCCAGCGGCGTGTGCAGGAAACCGCCCGAGGTGTTGTAGCAGCGTACCGAGTCGCGATGGGCGCCCAACAGACGCGCCACCGAGAGATTGGCGCGCTTGGCCTTGAGGTCCCACAACGCCACATCGAAAGCGCCGATGGCCTGGGTGGCCATGCCGCTGCGGCCGACCGAAGCCCCTGCCCAGCACAGCTTGGTCCACAGCTTGGCGATGTCACTGGGGTTTTCGCCGATCAGCGCCGGGGCGATTTCCCTGGCGTGGGCGAACTGACCTGGGCCACCTGCGCGCTTGGAGTAGCTGAAGCCCAGGCCGCGATGGCCGTCTTTGGTTTCGATTTCAGCCACCAGAATGGCGATTTCGGTCATGGGTTTCTGGCGCCCGGTCAGCACCTTGGCGTCGCTGATGGGGTTGGCCAGCGGAAGGAATACCAGGGAAACCTGGACCCAGGTGATCTGATCGTTGTCGCCGCTGTGGTTGTTTTCTTGTTGTACGAGCATGTATTCGCGCCCCTGATCTGTGTGTCGCATGTGAAGTTCGAGTCTTATGATTGCGCAATCATCCAAGTCGGTAAAAAAGGCGATCGCACCGAAAACGCGGATCGCCATAGGTCGGATCTTACACTGATTGCGCAATCATTCAATAGCGCGTTTATCGACTGAAGGTAATCGGGGATCAGGTACTGGCGCGGTCGATCAGCGTAAACCCGGTGTCGACCCGCACCGCAGAGGCGCTTGCGCTGTGCTCCTGGAAGCGGTCGAGCAAGGCCTGGGCCACCTGCAGGCCGATGCGATTGCCATCGACCCGCACGGTCGAAAGTGCGGGGTACACCTGTGCCGCGCTGCTCAGGTCACCGAAGCCCATCACCGCCAAATCCTCGGGCACCCGCAGGCCACGGCTCGCCGCCTCGGCCAGTACGCCCTGGGCGACGGTGTCGGAACTGCACACGACGATATCGGTGGACACGCCTCGATCCAGCAACCCGGCAAGCCCTTCCCTGCCCACCTGCAGGGTGGCAGGCGGCGCGAGGACTTCCATCGGCACCTCGTCAATGCCGTGCTTCTTGAGCTCGGCGGTCAGGCTGTTCAACCGGCGCAGCCCGCGAGGGTCGCCAATGGCAACGATGGAGAAGCGCTTGTAGCCCTTGCCCAGCAGATGGCGGGCGGTTTCCTCACCCACCTGTTCATGGGAGAAGCCCACTAGCATGTCGATGGGGTCTTCGCTCAAGTCCCACGCCTCGACCACCGGGATGCCGGCCTGGGCCAGGCGCGCCCGGCTGGACTCGGTGTGCAGGGTGCCGGTCAGCACGATCCCGTCGGGACGCCGGCCCAGCACCGCTTCGAGCAGCTTTTCTTCCTGATCGGGGTCGTAGCCCGTCAGGCCCAGAAGGGTCTGGTAGCCGGCCTGGGTCAGACGGTCCATCAGGGCCTGGACGGTGTCGGCGAAGATCGAGTTGGCGATGGTCGGCAGGAAAATCGCCACCAAGCGGCTTTTGTTGCTCGCCAGGCTGCCGGCCATCATGTTCGGCACGTATCCAGTCTGGCGCACCGCTTCGCGCACCTTGGCCCGGGTTTCTTCGGTCACCAGATCAGGCCGGTTCAAGGCGCGGGACACGGTCATGGGCGACACACCCGCGACTTTTGAAACATCGATCAAGGTAGGGCTGGACGCCTTCTTCGGCACAGTGGACGACGCGTGCCCGGCAGGCTTGCCTGGTTTTTTCGGCATGAAGGGTTCCGGTTACAGGGGAGAACGCAAGAACAGGAATTTAACAAAGCCTGAGGGGACAAGCACTCGAATAAGGTGTTGTTGGCGACACCTTCACGTTGAACTCGGACCTGTGGGAGCGAATTTATTCGCGATGCGGTGGTACATCCGGCATATCTGTGTCGCATGCCACATTTTTCGCGAATGAATTCGCTCCCACAGAGTGGTCGGTGCTGCTGGCGAGACCATCCGCTTACAAACGCCGATCCTGCCCACGCCCCAGATCCTGCAGCCAGTCGCTCATGTTCCCCGGCAACAACAACTCATGCCGCGCGCGGGAGCTGGCGGTGTAGAGCAGCGAGCAGACGCTGGCCATCGAATGGGTCGAGCCTGTACGAGGTGGGCGCATGAGGTCGCGAGACAGCAGCACGGTGTCGAATTCCTGGTTCTTCACGTCTTCGACCCTGGCCAGCTTGATGATCGCCGCCGGGTCGCTGCACCAGCGCTGCGCCGTTTCAACGAAGTCTTGCAGACGATTGCCCTGCCCGAGCCACTCGTGGACGGCCTTGAACTCATGGCTGCCACCCATCGTGGTGGCCAGCGCATCCCAGTAGGCAAAGCGGAAGATCAGCCGGTGTTGCGGGCGCAGGTCCTCGCGATAGAGCTGGTCCAGGCCTTTGACGAACAGGGTCAACTGCTCAAGGGTGCTGGCCGGCATCTGCAGGTGCGCACCGGCGTCGGTCAGGCGCTTGAACCAGGCGAACAGTCCCCATTCATTGGCCACCAGAATCGTGGTGGGTTTGTCCGGGATCGGCATCACGCTGTGGCCGATGATGCGCGTCGGATAAGGCGCGCGCCCGACGAAACCTTCCTTGATGTCGCTGGGGTGCAACTGGATCAGCGGGTTGATGACATCGGCCATCTGCCGCCCGGCGCGCATCGACTGGGTCATGAAGCGCTGGCGAATGAAACCGCTGTGGCGCGGGGTCCTGCCGCCCAGTTGCTGGAACTCGTCGCCCAAGGTGATGACCGCCTGCGGGCTGCGGTCGAGGATCTGCACCATGGGCGCGGTCAGTTCATGGCTTTCATCGACGATGATATGAGTGAAGTGTTCGGGAATCACTTCGTCGGTCAACGACAGGAACTTGATGCGCTGGCTGTTGCGGATCGGCAGGCGGATATGCGGCGCAGACGGGCGAACCGTTTCGCGCCACAACAGGCGCGTGTATTCCAGCAGCATGGCGATGTCCGCCTGACTGGCCGCATAACCCAGCGACGGCAGGTGACGCGCTTCGACGTCCTTCGACGCGGACAGACAATAACTGTGCAGCGTGCTGCGGCAGACCCGCGCCACGTCACGGGGCGCAAGCTTGCCCACCGCTTGCAGGTTCAGCCACTGCGCCACTTGCCGGTCATCCACCAGCGAACTTGCGCCGGTGCGCTGCATGTCGCCGCTGCGCCAGCCTCGGGAGGTCAGGTCGCGGTTGAGCAACTGATTGGCGACATGGCCAAAGGTGTAGGCATTCAGGGCGCCGGTGGGCACGCTTTGGCGGATGCGCGCCTGCAAGGCCGCGACCTGGGCGGGAAAGGTTGCCATCAGCAAGGTGGTGCGCGGATCGAGCATTTCGAAGAACTTGGCCAGCAGGTAGGTCTTGCCCACGCCCGCATAGGCCTGTAGATGAAATGACTCGTCGCGGCAGACCTGGAATTCGTCGAAGATCCGGCTCTGCTGATCGGTCAGGCGCAACAGATCGCCCGTGGGCAGCACGATCTCGCGGGACAGCGGTTCGAGCTTTTGCTGCTGACGCTTGCCAAAGCCAAAATCCCACTGGCCTTCTGCGTCCAGATAGTCCCGATCCTGAACCTCATGTTCTTCGAGCAGGCTGACGCCAAGCACTTCCAGCTGCGCTATGCCTTTGGCCAGTTGTTCGGCATTGAACCGCCCACGCAACAGATCGGCAAGGCTGCCACCAGCCTCCTCCATCGACTGGCCCGCGCGCATGACGTCGTCGAGCATGCGTTCCAGTTTTTCGAGGGGGGTGTCGTGCGCGGCCAGGGCCTCAAAATTGAGCAACAGCATGAGCGCTGCCAACTGGGCACGGCTGGCCTGGGTCAGAAAGTCGTCCAGCGGCTCGCCCGCGATCAGGGCCTTGATGGGGTCTTCGGACAGCGGCAGGAACAGCGACGGCGGTGGCGCGAAATCAGAACTCATTGGCGCAGGGTTATCCAGGGATACGCATAGGCCGTGGATGATAGGCCAAACGCGCCGCCACGTCCTGATCAGTAGCACCCACCGGGCGGCGCCCTGCCCCACCGACCCGTAGCAGTCCGGCTTGCCGGCGTTCTGGCCCGCCGACCCGTAGCAGCACGGCTTGCCGGCGTTCTGGCGCGCAGCGGCAGTAAACAGGGACGACGCGGTGCGTCAGGTATGGCCAGGGTGTCTGGTCATACTGCCGCTTCGCGCCAGAACGCCGGCAAGCCGGACTGCTACAGTTCAAGCGCCACCAGAATCAATTATCGTTGGCGCAACCCTGGGCCACGGTCAGGTAATTCAAGGTCTGCTTCTGGCCATGGGAATCGACGTAGTTCAGGTGGCTGCCAACCACACCGCAGGCAGGGCTGGCGTCGACTTCGGTGGACAGCGAACGGGCGATGTCCAGGTGCTCGCCATACATGTAGTTGTGGGCCGGAGCAGTGTCCTGGGCCTGGGCCGTCAGGGCACCGAAACTCAAGGCAGCAAATACAGTGGCGATGCTGAGGGTCTTCATGTTCATGGTCGTCTCCGGGTATCTAAGGGGCTGATTCAGTAATGGGTCCGAGGCGCTGTGCGTTGTCTCGATGGGTCCCATTGAACGCCCGGCAGGTATCCCGGATGTGTCGCCAAATGCCGGAAAGTAATCACTAAGTGTCATAGCGCTGCCTGGATACAAAGCGATACATTCGCGTTGAAAAATCCGCTTTTTGCATCTGGATGTGTGCGTGCCGGCGCCAGATACAGTGCAATACAAAAGATGGCAGGCAAGCCGCACGCGGCTGGTTAAGATGCGCCACACGTCAATGAATACGGGGAGTCGAGGCAATGGAGCACGTAGATCACATTCTGATCGTCGATGACGATCGCGAGATCCGGGAACTGGTGGGCAACTACCTGAAGAAGAACGGTTTGCGCACCACGGTCGTGGCCGACGGCAGGCAGATGCGTTCCTTCCTGGAATCCACGCCTGTGGATCTGATCGTGCTGGACATTATGATGCCCGGCGACGACGGCCTGCAGTTGTGCCGCGAACTGCGCACCGGCAAGCACAAGACGACCCCGGTGCTGATGCTCACCGCCCGCAGCGACGAAACCGACCGCATCATCGGCCTTGAGATGGGCGCCGACGATTACCTGGTCAAGCCCTTCGCCGCCCGCGAACTGTTGGCGCGTATCAACTCGGTACTGCGTCGCACCCGCATGCTGCCGCCCAACCTGATTGTCACCGAAGCCGGCCGCCTGCTGGCCTTCGGTAAATGGAAACTGGACACCACCGCCCGCCACCTGCTGGATGCCGAAGGCACGGTGGTCACCTTGAGCGGCGCCGAATACCGCCTGTTGCGCACCTTCCTTGACCACCCGCAGCGCGTGCTCAGCCGCGACCAGTTGCTGAACCTGACCCAGGGCCGCGACGCCGATCTGTTCGACCGGTCCATCGACCTGTTGGTCAGCCGCCTGCGCCAGCGCCTGCAGGACGACGCCCGTGATCCTGCCTACATCAAGACGGTGCGCAGTGAAGGCTATGTCTTCACCTACGCCGTGGAAATTCTCGGGGACGCTGTATGAAGTTTCGCTTCGGCTGGCCACGCACCCTGGCGTCGCGGCTTTCGCTGATCTTCCTGATAAGCCTTGCACTGGCGCACGGCATGTCGTTCGGCCTGCAGTTCTACGAGCGCTACCAGAGCGCGATGCACTTGATGCTGGGCAATCTGGAGCAGGACCTGACCACCACCGTTGCGGTGCTGGAACGTCTGCCCGCCGACGAGCGTCAGGAATGGCTGCCGCGGTTCGCCCACCCCAACTACAGCTACATGCTGGGCAAGGGCCAGTCGGGCCCGGCGATGAACATGAGCAAAGCCTCGAAATCGGTGTCTTCGATGCAGGCCACCCTCGGCCGCGACTACACCCTCACCTTCAACGACATTCCCGATGTGCGCCCGCATTATCAGGCCCACTTGACCCTCAATGACGGCACGCCGCTGACCATCGACGTGCGTCCGGAAATCAGCCCGCTGTCGCCGTGGCTACCGTTGCTGTTGATCGCTCAACTGGTGGTGCTGGGTATCTGCACCTGGCTTGCAGTACGCACTGCGATTCGTCCGCTGACCCGGCTTTCCCAGGCGGTGGACAACCTGGACCCCAACGGCGAAGGCATCCGCCTGGACGAAAGCGGCCCTACCGAGGTGGCCTATGCCGCCGTGGCGTTCAACACCATGCAGCAGCGCATCGCCACTTACGTGAAGGAGCGCATGCAGTTGCTCGCGGCGATTTCCCACGATCTGCAAACGCCGATCACCCGCATGAAACTGCGCGCCGAGTTCATGGATGAAGGCGTCGAGAAAGAGAAGCTGTGGAGCGACCTCAGCGAGATGCAGCACCTGGTGCAGGAAGGCGTGGCCTATGCCCGCAGCATGGATACGTCGACCGAAGCCAGCCGCCGGGTGGACCTGGACTCGTTCCTCGACAGCCTGATGTTCGACTACCAGGACATGAACAAGCAGGTGGATCTGTGCGGCAAGACCGGCGCTGTGATCCAGACCCGGCCCCATGCCCTGCGCCGGGTGCTGGTGAACCTCGCCGACAACGCCCTGAAGTTCGCCGGAGCAGCCGAGATCAAGGTGCAGGTCAATGCCGATCAGAGCATCGCCGTGCAGGTGCTTGATCGCGGGCCGGGGATTGCCGAAGCGGAGCTGCCGGAAGTGCTCAAGCCCTTCTACCGCGTGGAAAGCTCGCGCAACCGCGAAACCGGCGGCACAGGTCTGGGCCTGGCGATTTCCCAGCAACTGGCCCACGCCCTGGGCGGCTCGCTGAGCCTGTCCAACCGCGAAGGCGGCGGCTTGTGCGCGCAGCTGGATTTGCCGGTGAGTGTGGAGTAGGTTCCATCCCGCCCCGCACCGCGCATACCCGTAGCAGTCCGGCTTGCCGGCGACAGCGACCTCTTGAACGCCGACGCCGGCAAGCCGGACTGCTACGGGTCATCTGTTGCTTAGAAGTCCAGCTTCGCCCGCGCCACCAACTGGCGTGGTTCGCCGATGGAGATTGCCGGCGAACCCAAACCGCTGGCCGAGGTGTAGTACTTCTCGTCGAACATGTTCTTGAGGTTCAACTGTAGGGTAAGGTCACGTTCGTCGAGCTTCATCTTGTAGGAAACAAAGGCGTCGGCAACTTTCGACGAGGGCAGGTAGTACTCCTTCCCGGCGCCGTCGTTCACGCCCCAACGGCTGGCAAAACGCGCACCGGCACCGGCGCGCAGGTCACCGATGCCTATATGGCCAAAGTCGCGGGTCAGGTACAGGGCACCGGTGTGTTTCGACACGCCGTCCAGCGGCTGGCCCTTGAGAATCGGGTCTTCCAGCACCTTGGTGTCGGTGTAGGCGTAGCTGCCGGTCAGGCTCCAGAACTCGTTGATCTGCCCGGTGATGTCCGCCTCAAGCCCTCGTGAGCGCACCTCGCCCGACACCCGGGTGCAGGTTTCGGTGCCACAGGGCTCGCTGGTCTGCACGTTTTCCTTGTTGATGTTGAACAGTGCCACGGTGGCGGTGATCGCATCGTTCTGGAACTTGGTGCCAATCTCGTAAGCCTTGCCCTCTTCCGGCGGCAAGTCGCCGATGGGCGAGGCAATCGACGTGTTGGGGCGGAACGACTCGGTATAGCTGCCGTACACCGACCAGTCCGGCTGGATCAGGTACACCAGCCCGACACGGGGCACGACCTTGCTGTCCTTCACATCGGCACCGACCACGAACGGCCGGCCCTTGCCAGTCATCTCGTCGAAGGCGTCGTAGCGCAGGCCCGCCTGGAAGATCCACTGATCGTTGAGGTGAATGGCGTCCTGCACGAAGAACGCATGGGTGCGCAGGTGATCGGTCTGGTCGCTGTTCGGCGCGCTGACCGTGCTCGGCTGCTGGGTCACGCCGTACACCGGCGCGTTGTAGTTGAAGTCGGTGCGGTTGGCGCTGCGGTACAGGTCGCCCAGTTCGCGGTCGTTCTTCATATAGTCGGCGCCGAACAGCACCTCGTGGCGCATGTCGCCCCAGTACAGGTTGCCGAGCATGTTGACGGTGGCGGTGTGGGCGAACTGCACGGCGTCACGGGTGGCATCGCCACGGCGGGTCACGGCACCCGTGTTGTAGTTGGCCGAGATAAAGCGCGACTGATAGTCGTTGTAGTAGTTACGGCTGTAGGAGTAGCCGGTGCGCAGGGTCCAGGTGTCGTTGAGGCGGTGATCCATGCGCAGGTCAAGGGAGTCGGAGCGGCCGGTGGTGACGTTGAACGGCTCGTCCAGACGGCGATTGCGCGGGATGTCCAGCACCTTGCCGGTCCTGGTGTTGATCTGCGTGCCACGGTCAAAGGGCACCGAATACTCCATGTGCTCATAGGCGACCGAGACCGTGGTGTCGTCGCCATACCAGGCCAGTGACGGCGCGATCACCGACTGGTCGATGCTGCCGAAATTGCGCCAGTAGTCGTAGTTCTGCTTGTCGGCGATGACGCGATACGCCAGGCCGTTGCTGCCGATGGGGCCAGTCAGGTCGATCTGCTCGCCGCCGCCACCGAAGCTGGTGCCGAACGCGGAGATGGAATGGGCGGCCTCCAGTTGCGGCTTCTTGGTCACCACATTGATGACCCCGCCCGGGTCCTGCACGCCATAGAGCATCGACGCCGGGCCCTTTAGCACTTCGATGCGCTCGGTGGTCGGGGTGAAGTTGCGCGCCTGAACCGACTGCATGCCGTCGCGCATGATCGAGTTGTCGCGGTTGGTGCCGAAGCCGCGCTTCTGGATCGCATCCTGGGTGCCGCCCAGGGTGTTGCCCTGCTTGACCCCGCTGACCGCATTGATCGCCTCGTCCAGGCTGTTGGGCTGGCGGTCCTCGATGACCCGGTTGGTGACCACGTTCACCGTCTGCGGCACCTCGACCAGCGGCGTTTCGGTACGAGTCGCCACCGTGGCTTTGCGCGCCTGATAGCTGGTGCGGCTGTGTTCGGCCTCGCTGATTTCGCGCTGGGAGCTGGCGTCGATATTCACAGCGTCCAGTTGCATTTCCGCAGCCAGCACAACGGGATTCATGCCCAGCGAGCACAGCAGCGCCGTGGCCGAACAGGCTCCCAACAGGGAGGCGGAACGAAAAGCGGGAGTAACGGATGAGACTGTCATGAACGAAAAACCCTGGGTGTCGAGTAGTGGTGGCGTTCGCTGGAAACGAATCTGATTCTCACTACACGGATGCCAAGAGGATTTACCTCACCTGTTGTTAAAAAAAAATTGACGATCACGTTTCCGTAGCAGTCCGGCTTGCCGGCGTCCTGCCGCATAGCGGCAGTAAACCTGGACAACTCGGTGTGTCAATTCTGGCCAGGGCGGCTGTGATTGCTGCCGCTGCGCGGCAGAACGCCGGCAAGCCGGACTGCTACGGGCCGGGTGAGCAATATGCCATCAATCCCGCTTTCGAAAACAAGCTGTATCATTCGCCCCGCCTCACCCTCCTCCTGCGTAGCGAAATCAAGGATTGTTCATGCGTACCCGCTCCCTGACTCCTCTTGCATTGCTCATCGGTGCGACCCTCTACGGCCAGGCTCAAGCCAGCGGTGACGACTCCTGCTACCCCAACTGGTCGCTGCTGCGCGACTCGCTGGATGTCTGCAACAACCTGGCGTTCCTCACGCCCGGCAACGACAGCCGGGTCAACCTGCGGCTGTTGCTGGCCGACCGCAAGGCGCTGGAAATCAAGCCCAATGCCCCGGGCGAAGACGAGCTGGCAGAAGGTTTCGGCCCGGTACCTTTCGCCGTAGCGCGGCTGGACATCGCGCAGATCGAGGGCGATGAGAGCGAAGAATCAGGCAAGGCGGCGCTCGGTGAACTGCTGGACAAACTCGGCATCAAGCGCGATTCCACCGACAGCGCCGGCCAGGCCTTCCTGCAAGGCGAAGGCAGCCGCTGCCGCAGCAACCGCGATGACAGCGCCGCGCAATTCATCGGCCAGTTGCAAGCCACCACCACCCTGCCCGACGCCGAGCGTCAAATCCTGGCGCGCAGCCGTGTGCAGTTGCTTGACGCCTGCACCTGGGAAGGCGAGAAACTGGCGGCGCTGCTGCCCACTGACATTCAATCGCCCGAGGGCCTGGGGTTTCTCACCTATCTAAAGGCTGCATCGGACTTCTACAGCGGTCACTTTGCCGACGCCGAAAACGGCTTCGCGAGCCTCGCCGACAGCGCCCAGCCGTGGCTCAAGGAAACCGCGCTGTACATGATCGCCCGCACCCGCCTCAACGATGCCCAACAGGATGCCTTCGACGAGTACGGCACACGCAAGGACAACATGGACCCAGCGCCTTACGCCAAGGTCGCGCAGTCATTCGATCAGTACCTGAGCGCCTACCCCAAAGGCACCTACGCAATTTCGGCCAAGGGCCTGCTGCGGCGCGTGCACTGGCTGGCGGGAGAAAGCGAAAAACTCGCCGGGGATTACGACTGGCAACTGACCAAGGCCGAAGACCAGCAGCGCAACGCTTCGATGGACGCGCTGATTCAAGAGGCCGACAACAAGCTGCTGATGTCCGCGCCCGACAAGCTCGACAGCCCGCTGCTGACCGCGACCCATGACCTGATGCTCATGCGCCCGGACGGGCCTTCGAAGATGACCCGCGAACAATTGCAGGGGCACAAGGCGGTGTTTGCCGGGCAACCGGCGATGTTCGATTACTTGCAGGCGGTGTTCGCGTTTTATGTCGAGAAGAACCCGGCCGAGGCGCTGGGCCTGTTGCCCAAAAACGTTCCCGACAACCTTGATTACTTCGCCTTCAGCCAGCAGACCCTGCGCGGCCTGGCGCTGGAAGCGAACAACGACCTGCCAGCGGCCCAGGCCCTGTGGCTGAGGTTGTTGCCACTGGCCAAGCAGCCGTTGCAACGGGACCAGCTGGAACTGGCCCTGGCGATGAACTACGAACGCAGCGGCCAGCTGGACAAGGTCTTTGCCGCTGACTCGCCGATCCAGTCGGCGCAGGTGCGCCTGATCCTGTTGGGCAAGGTCGCGGGCAGCGAGTTGCTGCACCAGCAAATCACCCAGGGCATCAGCGCCACCGAAAAAGCCACCGCGCAGTTCGTGCTGCTGTACAAGAATCTGCTGTACGGCCAGTACGCAGCTTTCGCCGAAGCCCTCAAGGCACTGCCGGCGAAGGCGTCCGAAGAAAAGCTCGGCACCAGCCTGGGCTACGTCTACGGCGACGGGCAGAGCCTGCAACTGTTCCACTGGAACGGCGACAAGGCCGAGTCCAACTACGCCTGCCCAAGCATCGGTGAAACTGCTGCCGCGTTGCAGGCAGACGGCAAAGACCCCAAGGGCCTGAACTGCCTGGGCGAATTCATCCTGCGCAACGGCCTGGACAGCATGCCGCTGGACCAACGCCCCGCCGCGCCGCAACTGGCCAGCAGCGAGCCGGGGTTCAAAGGGCCGGTGTTCTCGCGTCTGGACGGCTATCAGGCAGTGATCGCCAACAGCGCCGCCACCCGCGACGACAAGGCCTACGCGCTGTACCGCGCCATCAACTGCTACGCGCCTTCGGGCTACAACAGTTGCGGCGGCAAGGACGTGGCGCAGTCAGTGCGCAAGGGCTGGTTCAAGCAGTTGAAGAGCACCTACGCTGCGACGTCGTGGAGCAAGTCGCTGCAGTACTACTGGTAATGAACAGGCGGCTGATCGCGCTGCTGGCAATGCTCGCCAGCAGCAGCCCGGCCTGGGCGGCAGTGGATGCGCGAGACCATGATGCGTTCTGGCTGTGGAGTGGCGTCGCCTCACAGCCGGTGCTGGATCAGGCCCGCACGCTGTATGTGTTGCAGGGCCAGATCTTCGCGCCCCGCCGTGACCGCCAGCGGGTGGATTTCATCGCCCAGGGCATGGGCGTGCGCCGCTTACCGCAACAGAACTTGTGGATCGTCTACCGTGCCCACACCCTGCGCTGGCCGGAATCGGTCTACAGCCAGTTATTGGGGCAGGTATCGCGCTGGCAACAGGCAGGCAATGCGGTGACCGGCATCCAGATCGATTTCGACGCCCGCACCCGCTACCTGCAAGAGTACGTGACCTTCCTCAAGGACCTGCGCCAACGCCTGCCTGCCCGCTACAAACTGAGCATCACCGGGCTGATGGACTGGAGCAGCAACGCCGACCCGCAGGCCATCGGCCAGTTGCAAGGCGTGGTGGATGAGGTGGTGGTGCAGACGTATCAGGGCCGCCACAGCATCCCCGACTACGCCGCCTACCTGCCGCGCATGAGCCGGTTGGGCCTGCCGTTCAAGGTCGGGCTGATTCAGGGTGGGGACTGGACCGAACCGGAGTACCTGCAGGACAGCCCGTGGTTCAGAGGGTATGTGGTGTTTTTGCAGAATCAGCGATAAAGCAACATACACAACCGGCCTCTGCCCAAACGCCACAAACCCGCTTCTGCCCGAAGGGCAAGGAGCTGGCTTGCCTGCGAACTGGCGCGCAGCGGCAGCAAACCCTGTGTATGGGGTCTGCCTGACACAACGAGGTCGCTGGTTTTACTGCCGCCGTGCGGCAGATCGCAGGCAAGCCAGCTCCTACGGCCTGTCGGCCAGAATCAAAAGCAGCTACGGCCTGTCGGCCAGAATCAAGAGTGGACTCTCTCCGCTTGAAAATCAGCTGTCGATCTCAATGTCCAGCAACGCAGCCCCCAGCGCCTTGCCGTGGGCATCCAGCGCCAGTGATCGTGTCACCCCGCCCTTCAGAATCCCCGGCAGCACGAAATTCAGTGCCTGCACGTTGGGCAGTTCATAGCGCCGTACCGCCCCGGCATTCGGATTCAGCAACTGGGCAAAGTGGGCAGCAACACGCTCCACCGTAAGCTGTTCGACCAGCCGTGGAAAATCTTCAGCCCTGAACGCAATCACCGAAATATTCGAGGTGTCGCCCTTGTCGCCCGTGCGGGAATGGGCCAGCTCGCGCAATTTGACTGAACTCACGATGCATCCTCCAGATGAACCTGAGGTGTGACCGCATCCCGGGGCAGCAACAGCGACGCCACCGCCACCACCTGTCGCACCCCCTTGGTCGCCCCGCCGCCGCCATAGGGGCCGTTGGTGTAGAGGGTTTCCACTTCATTGCCGATCCGCACCGCCTGGGCCTTGTCGGCGCAGCGACCGGCCACCCGCAAGCGCACTTCCCAAGGCTCGCCACTTGGGCGGGAACCCAGCTCGGCGCCGTGCAGCGAATCGACACCCATCAGGTCGGCACGCACTTCATCACACACCACGCCGGTGAGCTTCAACCGTTCCAGCACCACATCACGGGCGAGCTGCGCGCGGGCCAGGGCGCCAGGGCCGCCATAGGAAATCTGCCCCTCGCCGATCCAGCCATCCAGGTAACCCACCGACACCTTCAGCGTCTGCGGGCGAGCACGACCACCGGCGCCGTCCGCCCTCACCTGATTGGCGGCAATGACGCTGAACGACACAGCGGAAAAATCCGCCGTCACATCAGGTGTCAGGTACGCCTCGGGATCATGCACCTCGTAAATCATTTGCTCAGTACAGGTCGCCGTATCGATGCGCCCGCCAGAGCCTGCGACCTTGCTGATGACCGCCCTGCCCTCGGCGTCCACTTCGGCCAACGGGAAGCCCAGCCGCGCCAAGTCGGGCACGTCTTTCACCCCCGGGTCGGCGAAATAGCCGCCAGTGATTTGCCCCGCGCATTCGAGCAGATGGCCGATCAGCGTGCCGCGCCCCAACCGCGTCCAGTCATCCTGGGCCCAGCCGAATTCGAACAACTGTGGCGCGAGAAACAATGAAGGATCGGCCACACGCCCGGTAATCACCACATCGGCGTCGGCCTTCAGCGCCGCGACGATACCCTCGGCACCCAGATAGGCGTTGGCGGAAATCAGCCGCTCGCCCAGTGAACCGACCGTGGCGCCGTTGTCCAGCAACTGTTCGGGAGCCAGTTGCGCGAGCACGTCATCGCCGGTCACTGCTGCGACAACCAGCCCCGCAAGCCCCAACTCAGCTGCAATGCGCCGCACTTCACGCGCGGCCGACAGCGGGTTGGCCGCACCCATGTTGCTGATGACCCGCAAGCGGCGCTGCCCGGCTTCCCGCCCACGGGCCACGAACGGCAGCACCCGGCGCATGCGCTCGGACAGCAGCGGGTCGAAACCGGCCTCGGGGTCCGCCAGGCGTGCCTGTTGCGCCAGGGCGATGGTGCGCTCGGCCAGGCATTCGAACACCAGATAATCCAGCTCGCCCTTGTCGGCCAGCTCCACCGCAGGCTCGATGCGGTCACCCGAATAACCGGCGCCGGCGCCAATACGTAGGCTCTTCATTCAAAACACTCCCAGCAGCAGTGCGGTCAGGGTCATCAGCACCGAGGCGCCAAACAGGAACGGGATGGTGAAGCGCTGATGGTCCGCCAGTTCGATCTTGCACAGGCCCACCAGCAGAAAGGTCGCAGGCGTCAACGGGCTGACCGGAAAACCGGTGGTGTGCACGCCCAGCAGCGACGCTTGAGCCACCTGTAGCGGATCGATACCCAGGGTGCGGCCGACCTCGGCGATCACCGGCATTACGCCGAAATAGAACGAGTCGGGGTCGAACAACAGGCTCAGTGGCATGGACAGGAAGCCCACCACCATCGGAATCAGCTTGCCGTGCCCGGCCGGAATCTGCGCCACCGCCACCTCGGCCATGGCCTTGAGCATCCCGGTGCCCTGCATGATGCCGGTGAACACCCCGGCTGCCAGAAGAATGCTGGCCATGGTCAGGGCGGTCTTGGCATGGGCATCGATGCGCGCCCGCTGGGCGTCGACGTTGGGGTAATTGATGCACAGCGCAAGCACAGTGCCGAGCATGAACATCACCACCGGATCGACCCAGCCGGCGATCATCACCGCCATGACCACGATGGTCAGCAGCAAATTCAGCCAGAACAGACGCGGACGACGCAGCACTTCTTCCTGCTCGGTCAGCACGCGCTGGGGCACGACATCCACACTCACGCCCTTGCCCAGGCCCAGGCGCTTTTCTTCACGACGGCCCAGCAGCCAGGCACTGATGAACACGAACGCAAGGCCGACGATCTGCACCGGAATCAGCGGCTGGAACAGATCGGCCACCGGCACGTGCAGGGCCGCCGAGGAACGCAGCACCGGCCCGGTCCACGGCAGGAAATTCACCCCAGCGGCCATCGCCGCGACGCAAGCAAGAATCCTGCGGTCGATGCCCAACCGCGTATACAGCGGCAGCATCGCCGGGATCGTCACCAGGAAGGTCACGGCGCCAGAGCCGTCCAGGTGCACCAGCAACGCCAACAGCGCGGTTCCCACCACAATGCGCGTAGGACGTGTGCCGACTGTGCGCAGGATGCGATCGATGATCGGGTCGAGCATCCCGGCGTCGGTCATCACCCCGAAGAACAGGATGGCGAACACGAACATGCCGACCACGGGGGCGACGTTCTTGATACCGGTGATGATGAAGGCGCTGGTCTGCAGGCCGAAGCCGCCGATCAGTGCAGCAATGATCGGCAAGGCGATCAGCGCAACCAGAGGAGAAAGGCGCTTGCTCATGACGGCGGCGAGCAAACAGAGAATGGTAATGACACCAAGCGTGGCGGGCATGGACGGATCCTTGGTCATTCCTCTGCGCAGTGCATGGAATGAGCTGTTGTTGTTTTCATCGAGTATCAAAACGGGGGTAAGATTTGTAAATTGAAATGTTCGCAGCTGTACATTCGGAAAAACCGAACATGAAAAACTCGATCCAGCACATCCGCGCCTTTCTGGCCGTGGCCAACAGCGGCAGCTTTGCCAAGGCGGCGGTGGAGCTGAACCTCTCGCCCTCGGCGCTGACCGTGCAGATCCAGCAACTGGAAGACTGGCTCGGCGTCACCCTGCTCGAACGCAGCCCTCGCCATGTCAGCCTGACGGCCGCCGGGCAGAACAATCGCGGGCCGATGGAAAAACTGCTGCTGGACCTGGACAACATCGTCAGCGGCTCAAGGGATCTGGCCGCCCTGCGCCGGGGCGTGGTGACCATCGCCGCCCTGCCCTCGATGTGCTCGGGCGCCCTGCCGCCGATCCTCAAAACCTTCCGCGAGCAGTTTCCCGGCGTGGAAGTGCGCCTGCGAGACGTAGTGGCCCAGCGCATCGACGCGCTGGTGCGAGAAGGCGAAGTGGATTTCGGCCTGGGGGTGCGGGCGCGGCTGAGCCACGGGCTGGAGTTCGAGGTGGTGATGATGGACCGGCTGAGCCTGTTCGTGCCGCAGGACCATCCGCTGGCCGGGCGTGGGTCGATTGCACTGGCGGAACTGGCCGGGCAACCGATCATCCTCACCGGCCGCGACAGCAGCGTGCGTGAACGGGTGGAACAGCTCTTTGCCGAAGAAGGGTTGATTCTGACGCCAGGGCTTGAAGCGAACTACATGTCCACCGTCATGGCCCTGGTGCGACAGGGGCTGGGGATGACGCTGCTACCGGAATCCGCCGACGAAGGCCGGGGTGATCTGGTGCAGGTGCGCATCGAGCATGCCGGAGTGAACCGGGAGATCGGCCTGATTACCCGCACCGGCTTCAGCCTGAGTCCCGCAGCGACGCGGTTCGCCGACCTGATGAAGAAATCCTTGCCGACGATCACTACGTAGCAGCACGGCTTGCCGGCGGGAGCGGTGTGTCAGATACGCAAATTCTGGCTGATCCACCGCTCCCGCCGGCAAGCCGTGCTGCTACGGGGTCCCGGCACAACGCAAATCCCTCTTGCAGCTTGCGGCTTGCAGCTGCTCCCCAGGCTGAACGCCAGCTGAACACCTGCACAAATCCTGAAAAAAGCAAAAAAACAAGTATGCTCATTCAATAATGAGTATCATTATGTTACACATTGGCTGAATGCGAATGGCTCCAGTACGCGTTCACGCTGCACACCCTATCAGATTTACTCCGGTGATTAATGCTCGTTCCATTCTTGATCATGTTGCGCGAGGGGATTGAAGCCGCGCTTATCGTTGGCATCATTGCCAGTTACCTGCGTCAGACTGGCCGTGGCGAATGGATGCCCGCCGTGTGGATCGGAGTGTTTCTGGCCTGCGCCCTGGCCCTGTTCGTCGGCGGCGGCCTGGAAATGGTCAGCGCCGAATTCCCGCAAAAGCAGCAGGAATTGTTCGAAGGCATCGTCGGCCTGGTCGCGGTGGTCATTCTCAGCTCCATGGTGTTTTGGATGCGCAAAGTGGCGCGATCCATCAAGCACGAACTGCACGCCTCGCTCGATGCGGCCCTCGCCGGTTCGAAAAACCAGACCTACGCGTTGATTGCCATGGTGTTCTTCGCCGTGGCCCGCGAAGGCCTTGAAACCGTATTCTTCCTGCTGGCGATCTTCCAGCAGAGCGAAGGCGCCTCGGCCCCGCTGGGCGCGCTGCTCGGCCTGATCATCGCCGTGGCCATCGGTTTTGCGATCTACAGCGGCAGCATGCGCCTGAACCTGGGTCGATTCTTCCGCTGGACCGGCCTGTTCATTCTGGTGGTGGCCGCCGGCATCCTCGCCAATTCGGTGCAGGCACTGCACGAAGCCGGTCTGTGGAACCACTTCCAGACCGTGGTATTCGACATCAGCGCCATCCTGCCCATGGACGGTCCGACCGGTTCGGTACTGGCCGGCATGTTCGGCTATCAGGATGCACCGACCGTCAGCGTGCTGACCGTGTACCTGGCGTATCTGGTGTTTGCGCTGGTGCTGTTCTTCCTGCCGCAGCCGCGGGTGGTGAGTCTGCCCACCCGTCCGGCCCACGAACACGGCCACTCTTCTTCAGTTACGAACAAATAAGGGCAACCATGACCGCCAGTCCCACCGGCCTTCCCGAGAAAGCCAAGCCTAAACGCGCCCTGCAATTCGCGGTCGCCGGCTCTGTGATTCTGATGATCGCCGCAGGCGGCCTGTTCTACTATGCGTCCCAGGCGGCGCAGAAAAAGCGCATCGCCAATGCGGGCAACGAAACCGTGGTCACCATCCACGCGAAGAACTGCGAGCCCAATGCGCTGACGGTTCCTGCCGGCAAGAACGCCTTCCGTATCGTCAACGCCTCCGAACGCGCCGTGGAGTGGGAAATCCTCGACGGCGTGCTGGTGATCGAAGAGCGCGAGAACATTGCGCCGGGCCTTAGCCAGATCATCAACGCCAACCTGCAGCCGGGTGACTACGCCATCACTTGCGGCTTGCTGAGCAACCCTCGCGGCACCCTGCACGTGACCCCGACCGCCGAATCCGACGCGGCGGCCAAGGCCCGTCCTTCTATGGTGGCGTTCATCGGGCCGCTGTCCGAATACCGCGTCTACTTGAGCACCCGCAGCAGCGCGCTGATCCGCGCCGTGACCGACCTGCAGCAGGCCATCGAAAGCGGCGACCTCACCAAGGCCCAGCAGGCGTACGCCCCGGCCCGCGCTGCCTATCAGCGCATCGCCCCGGCTGCCCAGCGTCTGGCCGAACTGGACAACGCCATCAACGCCCGCGCCGACTACTTCGAAAAACGCGAGCAGGACCCAGGCTTCAGCGGCTTCCACCGCATCGAATTCGGCCTGTTCTCGCAGAAGTCGGTCGATGGCCTGGCGCCTGTCGTGCAGAAACTGCAAAGCGACATCGCGTCCCTGAAAGAACAACTGCTGGCCCAGAGCATCGCCCCCGAGCAACTGGCGAGCATGGTCGTGCGCAACATCAGAAGCCTGGGCGAGATCCGCAGCAACGGCGAGGAAGAGCGCTACAGCCACGTCGATGTCACAGGTTTCGCCGCCAACCTTGAAGGCACGCGCAAGGTCGTCGACCTGTTGCGCCCACTGCTGAGCAAGACCTCGGGCGACGTGCTCAAGAAGATTGACGACGCGGCCACCGCGCTCGACGACCAACTGCTGATGCTCAAGACCGACGCGGGCTACAAGCCGTACGACCTGGTCAGCAGCGAGCAGAAGAAACAGATTTCGGACAAGGCCAAGGCACTGGCCGATGCACTCGATGGAATCGATCCGGCACTGGGCCTCACCGGCCTGTAAGCGCCCCGGGCGGGTGTTCGACGCACTCGCCTGGCCCTGAAACCAGAGCGAAGTAAGCATTCAACATGAAAGATTTTGATTCATCCAACGCGCCGATTTCCGCTGAACGCCGTCGTGTCCTGCTTGGTCTGGGCGCTGCCGGTGCCGCCATTGCCGGTGCCAGCCTGAGCGGCAATGCCCTGGCCGGCAGTACCTCGGGACAGCCTGCCCCTGCGCAAGTGACCGAAGCTCCGAAAAGCGAGAAGACTCAGGATCACAACGAGTTCCACGGCGTCCACCAGAGCGGCATCGTCACCCCGCGCCCGGTGGCCGGAATGATGGTCTCCTTCGACGTGCTGGCTCAGGACCGCGAAGACCTGGAACGCATGTTCCGCACCCTCAACGAGCGCATCGCGTTCCTGATGACAGGCGGCGCGGTGCCCCAGGTCGATCCGAAGCTGCCGCCGCTGGACTCCGGCATCCTCGGCCCTGTGGTAACGCCGGACAACCTGACCATCACCGTGTCGGTGGGCGACTCGCTGTTCGACGAGCGCTTCGGCCTGGAAGCCGTCAAGCCCAAGCGTCTGCAACGTATGGTCGGCTTCCCCAACGATGCGCTGGAAGCAGCCTGCTGCCACGGCGACCTGAGCATCCAGTTCTGCTCCAACGCGCCGGACAGCAACATCCACGCCCTGCGCGACATCGTGAAGAACCTGCCGGACCTGCTGATGGTGCGGTGGAAACAGGAAGGTACCGTGCCGGCCCAGGCGCCGCTCAAGCCGGGCCAGCCGCCGGAAAGCGCACGCAATTTCCTGGGTTTCCGTGATGGCTCGGCCAACCCGGATTCCAACAACCAGAAGACCATGAACGAGCTGGTCTGGGTTCAGCCGGGCAGCGATGAGCCGGCCTGGGCGGTAAACGGCAGCTATCAGGCGGTGCGGATCATCCGCAACTTCGTCGAACGCTGGGACCGCACGCCGCTGCAGGAGCAGGAGTCGATCTTCGGCCGCACCAAGGCCGCCGGCGCACCGATGGATGGCAAGACCGAAACCGACGTCCCGGATTACAGCAAGGACCCGGAAGGCAAGATCACCAAGCTCGATTCGCACATTCGCCTGGCCAACCCGCGCACCGCGGACACCCAGAAAAACCTGATCCTGCGTCGCCCGTTCAACTACTCCAATGGCGTCAACAAGAACGGCCAGCTGGACATGGGTCTGTTGTTCATCTGCTACCAGCAGGATCTGGAAAAAGGCTTCATCACCGTCCAGACCCGCCTTAACGGCGAGCCGCTGGAGGAATACCTCAAGCCCACCGGCGGCGGTTATTTCTTCACCCTGCCGGGCGTCGTGGACAACAACGATTTCATTGGCCGGTCGCTGCTGGCCGCTGCCACCGCTGTAACAACAAAAACTGCCTGACAACCCTTACCTCACAGGAAGAGCTCCATGAAAAAGTCGCCTCTCGCGCTGTTGGTTACCCTTGGCTTGTTGCAGACCCCATCGGTGTTCGCAGCTACCGCGCCACTGGACCTGGTAACCCCGGTTTCGGACTACAAGATCTACGTGTCGGAGCACGTCGATACACTGGTGGCAGAGACCCAGAAATTCACCGACGCCGTAAAGAAAGGCGATGTGGCAACGGCCAAGAAGCTGTTCCCGACCACTCGCGTTTCCTACGAGTCCATCGAGCCGATCGCCGAGCTGTTCAGTGACCTGGATGCCTCGATCGACTCCCGCGAAGACGACCACGAAAACGGCGTGAAGGCAGACGACTTCACTGGTTTCCACCGCCTGGAATACGCCCTGTTCTCGCTGAACACCACCAAGGATCAGGCGGTGTTCGCCGACAAGCTGCTGGCTGACGTCAAGGAGCTGCAATCGCGCATCGCTGACATGACCTTCCCGCCAGAGAAAGTGGTAGGCGGTGCTGCCGCGCTGATGGAAGAAGTGGCGGCGACCAAGCTGTCCGGCGAAGAAGACCGCTACAGCCACACCGACCTGTATGACTTCCAGGGCAACGTTGACGGTTCGAAGAAAATCGTCGACCTGTTCAAGCCGCAACTGCAGAAGTCTGACGCTGCGTTCGTCGCCAAGGTCGACAAGAACTTCGCCACCGTGGACAAGATTCTGGCCAAGTACAAGACCAAGGATGGCGGCTACGAGACCTACGACAAGGTCAAGGAAAACGACCGCAAGGCCCTGGCTGGCCCGGTCAACACCCTGGCTGAAGACCTGTCGCAGATGCGTGGCAAACTCGGTCTGAACTGAGTACTGCTACGGGAAAACAAGAAGCCCGCGTACCGATCGCTCGGTACGCGGGCTTGTTTGTGTGACGAGTCAGGCAACAAGGCACCTGTGGGAGCGAATTCATTCGCGAAATTTCTCCCAGACGATATAGTTCCTGCGCCTGAACTGGCCAATCGCGAATGAATTCGCTCCCACAGAGGGTTCAACATTTCCCTCCGGGGGCTTAAATCCCGCTGAACCAGTTATACCCCTGATCCTCCCAATACCCGCCTGGATAGTCATTGGTCACGAAGATCTCGACGATGTGCTTGGGGTTCTTGAAGCCCAGCTTGGTCGGCACCCTGATACGCAATGGGTAGCCATACTCCGGCGGCAGGGCCACCTCGCCGAAATCCAGTGCCAGCAGCGTCTGCGGGTGCAGCGCGGTGGGCATGTCCAGGCTCGAGTAATAGCGATCGGCACATTTGAAGCCGACGAATTTGGCCGTGGTGTCCGCACCGACGTGCTCAAGGAAGGTGCGCAACGGCACCCCGCCCCACTGCCCTATCGCGCTCCAGCCTTCGACGCAGATCAGCCGCGTGATGTCGGTGCGCTGGGGCAGTTTGCGCAGGCCGTCGAGGGTCCACGGCGCCTTGTCGCGCACCAACCCCGACACACCGAGCTTCCAGTCCGCCACGTCCAGGTCGGGGATGTCGTCCTCGGCGTAGTAGGCATTGAACGGGAACGGGTTGCGGATCTTGTCCTTGCTGAAGGTCGGCGCCAGTTTCTGCCCGCTGAACAGCCAGGCCTGGACCCGGTCGTTCCAGCGCGACATGGACCACAGCACCTTGTCCACCTGATCGCCGTCCTGCAGGTTGCAGCCACTGAGCATGGCCATCGCACCGACGGTCAGGCCGCCTTTGAGAAAATGCCGCCGCTGCAGGTTTTCCAATTGTGTCTGTTGCGCAGGTTCCAGGCGGATGCGCTGGATCGCGCGTTTCTTGGGCTCAATCATGTTCAACCTTCCCGCTTTCCGCTGGCCGCACGCCGCCGGTAATCATCGGCAACAGGGTCTTGGGCACCAGCAACACCAGCGCCAGATGCACCACGACGAACGCACCGATGGCCGCCATCGCACCGAAATGCACGAAGCGGGCGAAGTCATAACCGCCGAACAGCGCTGTCAGTTCCTGCAATTGAATGGGCTTCCAGATGGCCAGGCCCGACACCACGATCAGCACACCCGCCGCCAGCACCAGCCAATACATCAGCCGTTGCACGGCGTTGTACACGCCCTTCTCATGCTTGAGGCGAAAGCGCAGGGCATCGAGCAAATCGCGTTTGACCGCCGAGGGCGAGACGGGCAACAAGTCTCGCTTGAAGTGGCGACTGAACAGGCCATACAGCACGTAGGCCAGGCCGTTGAACACCAGCAGCCACATCACCGCGAAATGCCAGGCCAGCGCCCCGCCAAGCCAGCCACCCAGGGTGAAATCCCGGGGGAATGAAAAGCTGAACAGGGGCGATGCGTTGTAGATCGCCCAGCCGCTCATGAACATGCAGACCATGCCAAAGGCGTTGATCCAGTGCGTGAGGCGAACAGGCCAAGGATGAATTCTGGTTTTTTTCATGGTTTGACACTCGTTACGGTGGGCTGACTATCCCACCCGTAGCAGTCCGGCTTGCCGGCGATGGCAATGTTCAGGACGCCGACGCCGGCAAGCCGGACTGCTACAGGTACAACGTATGGCGTCAATTTACATCGGCGGCTGGAACCCATCCTTGCCGACCGCTACACCACGGGCGGTCTTGCCGTCTTCGGCCGGGAACACCACGACCTTGGCGCCCTTGACCAACTCATCGACCTTGCCTGCCTGGACATAGGCAATCGGCACGTCTTCCGGCACCACCAGCTGCTTCTCGCCACCTTTGTAGCTGACGCTCAAGGTACGGCCGTTGGCGTTGGTCAGCTTGCCGACGGTGCCGTTGGTCATGGTGCCGGTGCTGCCGTCGGCGTTCTGCCAGCCGTAGTGGCCTTCGCCGCTACCCTTGAGGCTCGCCTCGAACACCGTCACTTCCAGCGCCTTGAGCGTGCCGTCGGCCTGAGGGGTCGCCGCCGAGCCGATGAAACTGTCGGACTTGATCGAGGCGATATCGGCCTTGGACACCAGGCGCACGCCGGTCTTGTCGGTCAGCCCGATGCTTTGATGGGCACCGGCGCGGGTGGTGAAGTTCAGGGTGTTGTTTTCGACGCTGTCGACCGTGCCGCGCAGTGGCTTGACCACCGGCATGTCGGCGGCGGAGGCCATGACCGCGGCGCTGAGCATCAGCATGCCAAAGGTGGTGGACAGTGCAGTCTTGATCTTCATCGATGCATTCCTTGAGGCAGGTTTCAGAACGAATGGGAATGTGTTGTCGCTGCGTAACTGATAACCATAATTGATCGCCAACCGGTACTGGACCATGACCGGCCAATGACATTTTTGTCATTCGCCTGTCGCCTGCGCCGATGACAAAAATGTAACCGACCTCGCCCCGCCAGTTGGTTACACTCCGTATTCCACGGGGCATCCAGCCGTACGGCCCCGGCCAAATTCTGCGAGCGTCACCTCTACATGCACATCCTGCTGATCGAAGACGACACCAAGACCGGCGAGTACCTCAAGAAGGGCCTGAGCGAGTCCGGCTACAAGGTCGACTGGACCCAGCACGGCACCGACGGCCTGCACATGGCCCTGGAAAACCGCTACGACCTGCTGGTGCTGGACGTGATGCTGCCGGGCATCGACGGCTGGCAGATCATCGAGATCCTGCGCGGCAAACAGGATGTGCCGGTGCTGTTTCTCACCGCCCGGGATCAGCTTCACGACCGTATTCGCGGCCTTGAACTGGGCGCCGACGATTACCTGGTCAAGCCGTTTTCCTTCACCGAACTGCTGCTGCGCATCCGCACCATCCTGCGCCGAGGCGTGGTGCGCGAGGCCGATCATTTTCATCTGGCGGATCTGGAGCTGGACCTGCTGCGGCGCCGCGTCACTCGCCAGCAGCAGGTCATCACCCTGACCAACAAGGAGTTCGCCCTGCTGCACCTGTTGCTGCGCCGCGAAGGCGATGTGCTGTCGCGGGCGCAGATCGCCTCCGAAGTATGGGACATGAACTTCGACAGCGACACCAACGTGGTGGACGTGGCGATCAAGCGCCTGCGCAGCAAGGTCGACCTGCCTTTCCCGGTCAAGCTGATCCACACCGTGCGCGGCATCGGTTATGTGTGCGAGGTGCGGCCATGCGAGCCCGACGCCAGCCATCCCTGACCCTGCGCTCGACTCTCGCGTTTGCGGTGGTGGCGATGCTCGCCGTGGCCAGCGCCGGAATGTACCTCTACGAAACCATGAAAGCCTCGGTCATGACCCGCAGCGATCATGCGGTGCTGGCGCGTCTGGATCACTTTCGCAAACTGTTGCAGTACGACCTGAGCCTGGAGACCCTGCGCAGCAGCCCGCAACTGTTCGAGAACATGCTCGACAGCGAGGACGACATCTTCATCATCGCCGAGCCCGGCAAACCTCCGGTCATCATGGTCAACCCGCTCAAGGCCGCCCTGCCCGAGATGCCGGTGGTCGGCGTCGGCCAGCCCCTTGGCACCGACGACATGCGCGGTGCCGCCGTGGGCCCGGACGAAATTCCCATGCGCGCCGCCACCGCCCAGGCCCTGTCCGACGGCAAAGTGGTGAACCTCACGGCGGCGCATCTTGCGGTCAAGGAAATGGCCACCCTGGCCAACTTTCGCAACCGCATCCTGTTCGCCGTGGCGCTGGCCTTCGTCGTGACCGCCCTGCTCGGCTACCTGCTGCTGCGCCGGGGCCTGCGCCCACTGCGGAGGATGGCCGCCCACGCCACCGCCATCACCCCGGCCCGACTCGACAGCCGCATGGAGAGCCGCGACACCCCGGTTGAGTTGCAGCAACTGAGCGACGCCTACAACGCCATGCTCGACCGCCTGGCCGACGGCTATCAGCGTCTGACACAGTTTTCCGCGGACCTGGCCCATGAAATCCGCACACCAGTGGGTTCGTTGATGGGTCATTGCCAGGTGGCATTGCGTCAGCCGCGCAGTGCCGATGAGTACCAGGCATTGCTGGCCTCCAACCTTGAAGAACTGGAACGCATCTCGCGCATGGTCGAGAGCATCCTGTTCCTGGCCCGCGCCGACGACGCGCAGGCGGCGTTGAACCGTCAACCGCTGGACCTGGAGGATGAGCTACAGCGGGTAACCGGGTATTTCGAGGGCCTGGCCGAAGAGCGGCAGATGACCTTGAACATCGCAGGCGACGGCCAACTGGATGCCGATCCCCTGCTGTTGCGCCGGGCGCTGAGCAACCTGGTGGCCAACGCCATTCGCTACGCCGACGAGGGCAGCCAGATTGACGTTCGGGTGGTCAATGCGGCTGATCGCTGCCAGATCGAGGTGGAAAACCAAGGGCCGGTGTTGAGCGAATCAGCCCTGGGTAAACTGTTCGACCGCTTCTACCGCGCCGACGCCTCGCGGCACCAGAGTTCGGACTCCAACGGCCTGGGCCTGGCTATCGTCGCGGCGATCATGCAGTTGCATGGCGGCGAAGTCACGGTGAAGCAGCCGGCGTCAGGGCGGATCTGCTTCTCCCTGATTTTCCCCAAACCCTGACCCACCCTTCCCCCGTAGCAGTCCGGCTTGCCGGCGATGGCGTCCTCAAAATCGCTGACGCCGGCAAGCCGGACTGCTACGGGATGGATGGGCCTCACGCTTTTTTGTCGTGGGAAATCTGCAACTTGTAAAACGTCGCCGCGCCGCCTTCGGTCGCGTACCCGGTGTTGTCCTGGGTGTAGACGCCTGCCTTGAAATACAGCTGCTTGCCGTTCCAGCTGGGGTCCAGTTTGCTGCCCCATTGCATCTCGTAGGCGTTGACCGTCAGGTTGCCGCCGGGCGTCAGGTGGATGGTGTAGGTGAAGCGCTCCTTGAGCCGCACGCCGGTGGCGATCTGGATCACCTCGGGCGTAGAGGTCGGGGTCAGGCGAAACTTGGCGACGATGTTGCCGGTCGCGGTTTTTTCCTTGTACTGGTACTCAAGCTTGATCAACGGCTCGGTGCTGCCATAGCAGTGGATCTGGCCAATGACGATCTTGCCGGACGACGGCACCTGGTCCACGGTCAGCGCCGCGCGCAGGAAGTTGTCTGCCTGGGTGTAGACCCAGTTGTGCACCGCGCCATTGGCGTAGGTCTCACGCAGTTCGGTACGCGGGTAGATGGCATTGTCGGTCCGGGAGCCGGTCACCGGTGCCCAGAAAAACAGCGTGTCTCCGGAACGGAAATACCCATCCTGATAACCGCCGACCAGTTTGGCGGTGTCGACAGTGACGGCGGGTGTGCCGACGGGTACCGAGAGATTCCAGGTGGCGAGATCGATCATGTTGCGCTCGTGGGTGCGCATTGCGCACCAGCAAAGGGATGTGTCTGGAACAAGGCTTTGAACCGTGTTCCCTGTCGCCTTTGCTATCGGCTGAAACGGTTGATCTTTAGCCACGGCCTCAGTCAAGAAACCGCCGGAATGCCCCTGAAAATCAGCATGGCCATCATAACGACACCACACTATCCAAACGAATACTTGTTCGTTTTTTGATCAGACTGGCGAAAACCGGGCAAATGGTCTGTGTCAGTTTTTTGGAGGGTCTCTGAGAGAACTCCAAAAATTGACCTGGATATTTTCCAAATCGCCGACAGACGGTCGGCATGCTGTCCGTAGCAGCACAGGTTGCCGGCGAGAGCGGTGTGTCAGGTAAAGATTATCCAGATGACACACCGCCCCGCCGGCAAGCCGTGCTGCTACGGCCACTTTTTCATTTGACTGAATAACTTTGTTACTGGATATTAATAGTTAGCAAGCTAATAATACAGCGACTAATCATTCACAGCCTAACCAACAGCTTTTTTCTATCGATCAACCAGTGGCACCTTCGATGACTCTAGACTCACTGCAAATGCACATCACCGGCGGCGTGGTCGCGGCTTCCCGTCAATGGCGCCGGGTGTGTCAGACCACGCTGATGAACAGCGGCGTGTCCGAGGCCTGCGCAGGCCCCCTGCTGATGATTGCGCGCCTGGGTGAAGGTGTGCGTCAGGTCACCGTGGCCCAAGCCTGCGGGCTGGAAAGCCCTTCCCTGGTGCGCCTGCTGGATCAACTGGGCAAGGCCAACCTGGTGCAGCGCACCGAAGACCCCACCGACCGCCGCGCCAAGGCTCTGAGCCTGACCACCGAAGGCCGGGCGCTGGCCAACTCCATCGAGGCCGAGCTGATTCGCCTGCGCCGCGAAGTCTTCGCCGACATCGACCCTGCCGATCTGGAAGCCACCCAACGGGTGTTCAAAGCCATCGCCAGAGCCACGTCGATCACGCCGGAGTCGTCTTCTTGAGCGCGCTATTCAAAGGCTTCTTTCAAGGTGTGCCACCGTCCCGTGACTGGTTCTACGGCGTGCGCACCTTCGCCGCCTCCATGCTTGCCCTGTACCTGGCGCTGATCTTCGAATTGCCGCGCCCCTACTGGGCGATGGCCACGGTGTACATCGTCTCAAGCCCCTTCGTCGCGCCCACCAGTTCCAAAGCCCTGTACCGCGCAGCCGGCACGCTGCTGGGGGCAGCTGCATCGGTGCTGGTGGTGCCGATGTTCGTGCAGACACCGTTTCTGTTGGCGGTGGTCATTGCCCTGTGGACCGGCACCCTGCTCTTCCTCTCCCTGCACCTGCGCACCGCCAACAGCTACGCGCTGATGCTGGCGGGCTACACCATGCCGCTGATTTCCTTTCCGGTGGTGGACAACCCGCAAGCCGTGTTCGACATCGCCGTATCGCGTACCGAAGAGATCTTCCTGGGCATCGTCTGCGCCGCCGTGGTCGGTGCGATGTTCTGGCCTCGGCGCCTGGCCCCGGTGCTGGTCGACTCGATGAGCAAGTGGTTCAAGGACGCTTCGACCTACAGCGACCTGTTCCTGGCGCGCAACGCGACGCCTGAGGCCATCGGCGGATTGCGCACTTCCATGGTTGGCACCTTCAACACCCTTGAGCTGATGATCGGTCAGTTGCCGCACGAAGGCGCGCACCCACAGACCATGCGCAACATCCGCGAACTGCGCGGGCGCATGATTCATCTGCTGCCGGTAATCGATGCGCTGGACGATGCCCTGTGGGCGCTTGAACGCCGCACTCCTGAGCTGGTGGCCGATGTGGCGCCGCTGGTCATCGAGTGCCGTGACTGGCTGGAGAAAACCGCCTCCAGCGCCCCCGAGAAATACTGGCAGGCCCTGCACGACGAACTCGACCGCCTGCAACCGACCGCCGCCCAGGTGGATGACCGCCGCCAGTTGCTGCTGTCGACCGTGCTGTATCGCCTGCGTGAATTCATCGACCTGTGGCAGGACTGCCGCACCCTGCAATGCGCCATCGAAACCGACGACCATTCGCCATGGCGCGCGGTGTATCGGCACTGGCGCCTGGGACGCCTGTCGCCGTTCCTCGACAAAGGCATGATGCTGTATTCGGTGGCCACCTCGGTCAGCGCGATCATCGTAGCCTCCGTGCTGTGGATTCTGCTGGGCTGGCAGGACGGCGCCAGTGCCGTGGCCCTGGCGGCCGTGTCCTGCAGCTTCTTCGCGGCCATGGACGACCCGGCCCCGCAGATCTACCGGTTCTTCTTCTGGACCATGATGTCGGTGATCTTCGCCAGCCTCTACCTGTTCGTGGTGCTGCCCAACCTGCACGATTTCCCGATGCTGGTGCTGGCCTTCGCCGTGCCGTTCATCGTGGTCGGCACCCTGACCGTGCAGCCGAAGTTCTACCTGGGCACGCTGCTGACCATCGTCAACACCTCGTCGTTCATCAGCATCCAGAGCGCCTACGACGCGGACTTCCTGAACTTCCTCAACTCCAACCTGGCAGGCCCTGCGGGACTTGCGTTTGCGTTTGTCTGGACCCTCGTCGTGCGGCCCTTCGGCACCGAAGTGGCTGCCAAGCGCCTGACCCGCTCGGCCTGGCGCGACATCGTCACCCTGTGCGAAGACGCCACCCTGGCCGAACACCGGCGCATGGGCGTGCGCATGCTTGACCGGCTGATGCAGCATCTGCCGCGCCTGACCATTACCGCCCAGGACACCAGCATCGCCGTACGCGAGGTGCGCGTGGCGCTGAACATGCTCGACCTGCTGGCCTACCTGCCCCGGGTACAGGCCGTGCCGCATCAATTGCTTCGCCAGGTCATTAATGAGGTGGGCAGCTACTTCCGCGCCTGCCTCAAGGCCCACGAGCGCCTGCCTGCGCCCAAGGGCCTGTTGATGACCATGGACCGTGCGCGCCGCTCGCTGACCTTCGACTGGATGGGCGACGACACATCGCGCCTGCACCTGCTGCACGCCCTGAGCGGCCTGCGCCTGGCCCTGCTGCCGGGGGTGGAAATCGTCGACGTGCTCGCCGAGCAGGAAGAACAACCGCCGTATGGCATCGATGGAGCGCCACTGTGATTGGTGATCTGGATATCAGCGGGATTTTCCTGCCGACCTTTCTGGTGCTGATGGGCATCGCCTATGTGATTTTCCTGGTGGTCCACGCCGTGCTGTCGCGTGTCCACTTCTACCGCCTGGTCTGGCACCGGGCTTTGTTCAACGTCGGTCTGTACGCCCTGCTGCTCGGCGTTGTGGATACCCTCAGTCGCTACCTGATGAGCTGAAATGAAAAAACCTCTACTGACTCTGGGCCGTGTGGTCCTGACACTGCTGGTCGTCATCCTCGCCGCCATCGTCGTCTGGCGCATGGTGATGTATTACATGTACGCACCCTGGACCCGCGACGGCCATATCCGTGCCGACGTGATCCAGATCGCCCCGGACGTGTCCGGCCTGATCGAGAAAGTCTCGGTCACCGACAACCAGGCGATCACCAAGGGCCAGGTGCTGTTCACCATCGACCAGGACCGCTTCCGTCTGGCCCTGCGCCAGGCCCAGGCCACCGTGGCCGAGCGCAAGGAAACCTGGGAACAGGCCCAGCGCGAGAACAAGCGTAACCGTGGCCTGGGCAACCTGGTCGCCCGTGAGCAACTGGAAGAAAGCCAGTCCAAGGAAGCCCGCGCCCTGTCGGCGCTGAACGAGGCCCAGGTGGCGGTGGATGCCGCGCAACTGAACCTGGATCGCTCGGTGATCCGCAGCCCCGTGGACGGCTACCTCAACGACCGTGCGCCACGGGACCGCGAGTTCGTCAGCGCCGGGCGGCCGGTACTGTCGGTGGTCGACAGCGCCTCGTACCACATCGACGGCTACTTCGAAGAAACCAAGCTGGACGGCATCCACATCGGCTCCCCCGTGGACATCCGCGTGATCGGCGATAACGCCCGCCTGCGCGGCCATGTGGTGAGCATCGTCGCCGGTATCGAAGACCGCGACCGCAGCAGCGGCTCGAACCTGCTGCCCAACGTCAACCCGGCGTTCAGTTGGGTGCGCCTGGCGCAGCGGATTCCGGTGCGGATCGCCTTTGACGAAGTGCCACAAGACTTCCGCATGATCGCCGGGCGCACCGCCACGGTATCGATCATCGACGAGGCCAAGGCCAGCGACAAAGGAGCCGCGCAATGAAACACAGCGCGCGCCTGCTGACCGTCGGTTTAGGCATGCTCCTGTCGGCGTGCACTGTGGTTGGCCCTGATTACAATCTGCCCAAGGACGCCGCTGTGAACCGTGCGGACTTGCAGGGCGAGATTGCCGGATCGTCCTCGAACGTGGTGTCGGCGCCGGTGCCAACCGACTGGTGGCGTCTGTATCACGATCCGAAACTCGACGAACTGGTGCGCCAGGCGCTGGTGTCCAGCACCGACCTGCGCGTTGCGGCCGCCAACCTGCAGCGCGCGCGTTATCAGACTGACGAAGCCGATGCCGCCGGTGGCTTTACCAACACCGCCAAGGCCGGCGTCCAGCGCCTGCAAGAGGCCGGCCAGGCGTTTCTGTTGCCGGAAAAAGTCCCGGTCGCCAACATCGGCGACGTCGGCCTGACCACTTCGTACCAGTTCGACCTGTTCGGCGTGCTGCAACGGGGCATCGAAGCGGCCCAGGCCAACACCGATGCGGCCCAGGCAGCGGCAGACACGGCGCGTATCACCCTGGTGGCCGATGTCGTGCGTTCCTACACGCAGATCTGCGCAGCCAACGAAGAACGCAACATCGCCCTGCACTCGCTGGACCTGCAAAAACAGAGCGTCGACCTGACCCAGCGCCTGCGCGATGCCGGGCGTGGCGACGAGACCCAAGTGACCCGCTCGCAGACCCAGTTCAAATCCCTGCGCGCCGAACTGCCGCGTTATGACGCCGCACAAAAGGCCGGTCTGTACCGCCTGTCGATGCTGCTGGCCAAGCCGCTAGAGCAACTGCCCAAGGGCGTGGCCGACTGCGCGGAGCTGCCGCATATCGCCCAAGTGATGCCGGTCGGTGACGGCGCCGCGCTGCTCAAACGCCGCCCGGACGTGCGTCAGGCCGAGCGCCGCCTGGCGGTGTCCAGCGCCGCAATTGGCGTGGCGACCGGCGAGCTGTACCCGGACATCAGCATTGGCGCGACCGTCGGCACCGTCGGCATTCTCAAGGAACTGGGCGAGCCCTCGACCAACCGCTGGGGCTTTGGCGGCGTGATCAACTGGACCATCCCGTCCAACGGCGCCCGCGCCCGCATCCACATGGCCGAAGCCTCGAACCAGGCGGCCCTGGCGCACTTCGACGGCGTGGTGCTCAACGCGATCCGCGAAGCCCAGACCAGCCTGTCGCAATACACCGCCCTGCTCGAACGCCGCGACGCCCTGGCCGATGCCGAACAGTCGGCCAAACAAGCCGCCGACCAGACCCACCGTTTCTTCGTGGCCGGCCGTGAATCGTTCCTGGCGGACCTGCAGGCGACCCGCACCTACACCGATGTCACCGCGCAGTTGTCAGCGGCCAACACCCAGGTGGCCATGGGGCAGATCGACTTGTTCCTGGCGTTGGGTGGGGGTTGGGAAGGTAGCCACCGGTAGTGACGCTTCGCGTCTTTCATGATCGTTCCCACGCTCCGCGTGGTAACGGCCGTCTTGACGCTCCGCGTCGTTGGGTGACGCCGTTATTGGGTGTATATCCGTTATCGCGGTGGTTTTGGCTTAGGGTTTCGCCCCCTCGGGCGACCTACTTTCTTTCGGGAAAGTAGGCAAACCATTTGCGACAGGCTAGGGTCCTTCGGACTTCCCTCGACTCCGGCGTCATTCCGGGGGCACGCCGTGATGGGCCATCCATGGCCCGCACAGCTTTCGCGGCTTCCCTGCCGCTCATCCCCCTCCACGACACCTGCGCTCGGCCTGGCGCCTTGACGTCGCGTTCGGCGGCGCCTGCACCATTGCGTACCAAAATCGAGATCAAAAGCACACGACCGACCCGTAGCAGTCCGGCTTGCCGGCGTCGGCGCCCTCACGATCGTCGACGCCGGCAAGCCGTGCTGCTACGGACGGTGTTCACCCAAAGCCTTTGATTTTGATCTTCATACGCGATGGCACAGGCGCCGCCGAACGCGACGTCAAGGCGCCAGGCCGAGCGCAGGCGTCGTGTAGGGGGATGAGCGGCAAGGATGCCGCGAAAGACGTGCAGGCCATGGATGGCCCATCACGGCGTGCCCCCGGAACGGCGCCGGAGTGAGGGAACCGGGACGAAGTCACGGCCCAGCCTGTCGCAAATGGTTTGCCTACTTTCCCGAAAGAAAGTAGGTCGCCCGAGGGGGCGAAACCCATAAGACCAATCACCACGACAATGGATATGCTCCAGATATCAGAATCGCCGGGGTGTTACCACGCAGAGCGTATCGTTGCCGCGTACATGAAATTGAACCCTCGCCCGCCTACACTGCCTCATCTCTCTATACCCACCCGGCAGGAGGCAACCCCATGCGCACGCTGCAACTGGCAGACAAAACCGTTCCCGTCATTGGCCAGGGCACCTGGCACATGGGCGAGGATCGCTCCCGGCGACAGGCCGAGGTGACGGCCCTGCAACACGGCATCGAACGGGGCCTGACTCTGATCGACACCGCCGAAATGTACGGCGAAGGCGGCGCCGAGGAAGTGGTCGGCCAAGCCATCGCCGGCAAGCGCGACCAGGTCACGCTGGTGAGCAAGGTCTACCCGCACAACGCCAGCAGCAAAGGCGTCATCGCCGCCTGCGAACGCAGCCTGCAGCGCATGAACACCGAACACATCGACCTGTACCTGCTGCACTGGCCGGGCTCCTACCCACTGGAAGAAACCGTCGCAGCCTTCGAAGGCCTGCGCGTGGCCGGCAAGATCGGCCGCTGGGGCGTGTCGAACTTCGACGTCTCGGACCTGCTCGAGCTGGACGCCATTGCCTCAGGCACGCCCTGCGCCACCAACCAGGTGCTGTACAACCCTGCCGAACGCGGCATCGAATATGACCTCATTCCCTGGATGCAAAACGCCAATATGCCGCTCATGGCGTATTGCCCCATCGGCCAGGCGGGCGACCTGTTGATGAATCCGGCGCTGATGCAAATCGCCGAGCAGCACAACGCCACGCCCGCGCAGATCAGCCTGGCCTGGGTCATTCGCCAGGAGGGTGTGATCGCCATTCCCAAGGCGGTCGACCCGCTGCATATCCAGCTCAATGCCGAGGCCGCTAGCATTGAATTGAGCATCGAGGATGAGCTACTGATCAATACCTCGTGGCCGGCTCCAATCCGTAAAAAGCGTCTGGCAATGGTGTAAGTCGCTACCGGTAAATGAAATCGCAACCTCGCGATACAAACCGTCACAAAACTGTCAAAACCGCTTGCGATGATGCCGCTTTCAGCCCCGTGCCCCAGCGGCACGCATCGCCTGCGAGCCCTCATGAACCAAAGCATTGCCCGGCATCAGGACTCTGACATTTTCGGTCTGCTGTATGGTTTCCGTTTCCGTATCGATGAGCCGGGCCGCGAGATCGATTCGGCCACTGCGTTGGAATTCCTGCGCAACCCCACCGAGCCTGGGGAGTTCATCTGGCTGCACCTGAACCTGGCCCACGCCAGTTGCGAGCGCTGGCTCAAGACGAATCTGGATTTGCCCGACGAGTTTCTCGAAGCGCTGCATGAGGGTTCGCGCTCAACGCGCATCGAACATGTCGATTCGGCGCTGCTGGCGGTAGTCAACGATGTGGTGTTCGACTTCAACCGGGTGTCGACCGACATCGCCACGATGTGGGTCTGTGTGCGCGGCAACCTGATGATTTCCGCTCGCCATCAGCCGCTGCGCTCGGTGGACAAGCTGCGCTCCTCGGTCAAGCGCGGTGAGACCTTTCGCTCGCCCCTGGAACTGCTGGCGCACCTGCTGCGCGATCAGAGCGAGGTATTGGCGCAGTTCATGCGCAAGACCAGCATCAGCGTCGACAAGATCGAAGACCAGCTGCTGTCCCAGCGACTGAGCAACAACCGCACCGAGCTTGGCACCATGCGTCGAGTGCTGGTGCGCCTGCAACGCCTGCTCGCGCTGGAGCCTGGCTCGCTGATGCGCCTGCTGCACCGTCCGCCACAATGGCTGCTGGAGGAAGACTTGCAGGAGCTGCGTCAGTCAACCGAAGAGTCGGCGCTGGTGATCAGCGACCTCACGGCCCTGGGCGAGCGGATCAAGCTGCTGCAGGAAGAAATCGCCGCCAACCTCAACGAACAGAGCAGCCGCACGCTGTTCACCCTGACCGTCGTCACCGTACTGGCCCTGCCCATCAACATCGTGGCGGGCTTCTTCGGCATGAACGTCGGCGGCATTCCACTGGCCACCGACCCCCATGGCTTCTGGGTGCTGGTGGCCCTGGTGGCATCGTTCACCTTCATCGCAGGCCGCTGGGCGTTCCGCAAGAGCCGGGATTATTGAGCGCCGTTAGTCCCTTAACTCAATAAATACGCGGCTTGGCTGACCTGCGTCGTATCTCTGTCACATTTTGTAATGAAGATATTCACCATCCCATCTCAACAGGATTGTGAATCATGGCGACCCCCTCACTGGCTCAAGGCTCACCGAGCCTTAGCGCTCAATTCGGCCGCAAGCCCGGCATTCTGACGATGGTGATTTTCTTTGCCGTCCTCGGCCTGGGCCTGCTGTACACGGCCTACAGCCTGAAATCGGACATGGATGAGTTGGGCACGGTGGTCACCACCTGGGTGCCGTTCCTGCTGCTAGGCGTCGCGCTGCTGATCGCCCTGGGCTTCGAGTTCGTCAACGGCTTCCATGACACCGCCAACGCGGTGGCCACGGTCATCTATACCCATTCCCTGCCGCCGAACTTCGCGGTGGTCTGGTCCGGTGCGTTCAACTTCCTGGGCGTGCTGTTTTCCAGCGGCGCCGTGGCGTTCGGCATCATCGCGCTGTTGCCGGTGGAGCTGATCCTGCAAGTCGGCTCGTCGGCCGGCTACGCGATGATCTTCGCCCTGCTGATCGCCGCAATCCTGTGGAACCTGGGCACCTGGTGGCTGGGGCTGCCTGCGTCGTCGTCGCACACCCTGATCGGTTCGATCATCGGCGTGGGCGTGGCCAACGCGCTGATGCATGGCCGTGACGGCACGAGCGGCGTGGACTGGACCCAGGCGACCAAGATCGGCTATTCGCTGCTGCTCTCGCCGCTGGTGGGCTTCACCTGCGCCGCGCTGCTGCTGCTGGCCCTGCGCGCCTTCGTGAAAAACCGCGCCCTGTACAAGGCGCCGGAAGGCAACAGCCCGCCACCACTGTGGATCCGCGGCCTGCTGATCCTGACGTGCACCGGCGTGTCCTTCGCCCACGGCTCCAACGATGGCCAGAAAGGCATGGGCCTGATCATGCTGATCCTGGTCGGCACCCTGCCGATGGCCTACGCGCTGAACCGCACCATGCCGGCCGACCAGTCGGTGCAGTTCGCCGCCGTGGCGCAGGTAACCCAACAGGCGCTGAGCAAGGCCGCACCTTTGCCGGCCCCTGCCGACTCGCGCAAGACCCTCTCCGAATACATCCGTGACAAACAGCCTACCCCGGAGCTGGTGCCTGCGCTGGCGGTGATGGCGGGCAAGATCGGCGACCAGGTTGCAAGCTACGGCTCACTCGCCAAAGTGCCTGCCGAGGCCACGGCCAACGTGCGAAACGACATGTACCTGACGTCCGAAGCCATTCGCATCATGGACAAGAACAAGGTCGGCAACTTCGACGCCGACACCCAGGGCAAGGTGCAGCTGTTCAAGCAGCAGATCGACAGCGCCACCCGCTTCATTCCGCTGTGGGTCAAGATCGCCGTCGCCATCGCGCTGGGCCTGGGCACCATGGTCGGCTGGAAGCGCATCGTGGTCACCGTCGGTGAGAAAATCGGCAAGACCCACATGACCTACGCCCAGGGCGCGTCTGCCGAAGTGGTCGCCATGCTGACCATCGGTGCGGCCGACATGTATGGCCTGCCGGTGTCCACGACCCACGTGTTGTCTTCGGGCGTGGCCGGCAGCATGACCGCCAACGGCTCGGGCCTGCAAATGCGCACCCTGCGCAACCTGGCCATGGCCTGGGTGCTGACCCTGCCAGCGGCGATCCTGCTGTCGGGCGGGCTGTACTGGCTGTTCACCCAGATTTTCTGATTTGCAGAGCTTCCGTGCTCTCCTTCACAGGCGCTCAGGCGCCTGTTTTTTTGCCTGAATTTTCATGTAGCCACCGACCTGCTTCTGGCCGCAGGCCGAGCTGGCTTGCCTGCGATCTGGCGCGCAGCGGCAGCAAAACCAGACACCTCGCCATGTCAGAAAAACCGCGTCTGCCGGGTTTACTGCCGGTTCCCGGCAGATCGCAGGCAAGCCAGCTCCTACGGCCTTCGGCCAGAAGCAGATACGGTGTCCGGCCAGAGGCAAACCGGCCCTTCGGGCAGAAGCCAATCGGGTGACACCCTTGGCTCAGATCGACAACCCCTGAAAATGCGCCTGCAGAAACTCCACACACACGCGCAGCTTCCCGGAGCTCGCCAGCCGGGTCGGGTACACCGCCCAGACGTTGGCGGTTTCGGTGTATTCAGGGAGCACTTGCACCAGCCTGCCCTGCTCCAGAAAGGGCTTCACATCCCAGAGCGAACGGTGCAGCACCCCGCGCCCGTCCAGCGCCCATTGCAGGACGATCTCGCCGCTGTTGGATGACAAGGGCCCGCTGACGCGTACTGTCTCCGGCACCCCGTCGCGCTCCACGTGCCAGATGCCGAAGGCGTTATCGCGCTCCTTGATGACCAGGCAATCGTGCTGTTCAAGATCGGCCAGCTGCATGGGCGTGCCGCGCCGGGCCAGATAGTCTGGCGCTGCGCACAGCACACGGCGGTTGCTCGCCAGATGGCGGCCGATGTGCTGGCCGGGAATGTCGTCGCCCACGCGGATTTCCAGGTCGAAGCCTTCGCTGACGATGTCCACCACGCGGTCGAACAAGTCCAGGCGCACCTCCAGCTCCGGATAGGCCTGGGCGAGTTTCGAGATCGCCGGAGCCACGTGGTTGCGGCCGAAACCGAACGAGCTGCACAGGTGCAATTTGCCCCGTGGCGCCTGATGGGCGTCGGACAGTTCGTCATGCAGCAGCTGGAAATCTTCGAGAATCCGCACCGCCCAGCGCTGGACCCGCTCGCCGTCTTCAGTCAGGGCGATCTTGCGGCTGGTGCGATGCAGCAGGCGCGTGGCCAGGGTCGTCTCCAGAATCTGGATGCGTTTGCTGACATAGGCCGGGGACAGGCCGAGTTCTTCCGCTGCGGCGGCGAACCCGGATTTGCGAATCACGGTGAGAAATACCCGCAGGTCTTCGGGCAGGGGTGCTGCTTCTTTTTTTGAGCTCATGCGGGTTCTTTTTGATATTAGAGGCAATGGCAAGCCGTGCTGCTACGGGATCGAGACACGACCTTCGCAAAGAATAACATTCGCGAGACTTCATACGTTTCGAGGCGTGCGCACCTACATATCTCTTTAAGTTCTAAAAATATGGAATTCAGTTCTTTTACGGAATAAATCCCAACCTCTATAAATAGCCCCACTTATTCCAAAAGCCACTGATTCTGCTCGAAGGACTTCTCATGGATGTTTTCTGGTTTCTACCGACCCACGGCGATGGCCACTACTTGGGCACCACCAAGGGCGCGCGCCCGGTTACGCTCAATTATCTGAAGCAAGTGGCGCAGGCCGCTGACGATCTGGGTTACCACGGTGTGCTGATTCCCACTGGCCGCTCCTGCGAAGACTCCTGGGTGATCGCCTCGGCCCTGGTGCCGCTGACCGAGCGCCTGCGTTATCTGGTGGCGATTCGTCCGGGCATCATCTCGCCGACCGTTTCCGCGCGCATGGCAGCGACTCTGGATCGGCTGTCCGGCGGGCGCTTGCTCATCAACGTGGTGACCGGTGGCGACCCTGACGAAAACCGTGGCGACGGCAGCTTCCTCGATCACAGCGAGCGTTATGAAGTCACCGACGAGTTCCTCAAGATCTGGCGCCGCGTGCTGCAAGGCGAGGCGGTGGATTTCGAAGGCAAGCATTTGAAAGTGCAGAACGCCAAGGCGCTCTACCCGCCGATCCAGAAGCCCTACCCGCCGCTGTATTTCGGGGGTTCGTCCGAGGCGGCCCACGAACTGGCCGCCGAGCAGGTCGACGTGTACCTGACCTGGGGCGAGCCGCCAGCGGCGGTGGCCCAGAAGCTGGCCGACATCCGCGAGCGTGCAGCCCGCAATGGCCGCACTGTGAAATTCGGTATTCGCCTGCACGTGATCGTGCGCCAGACCAGCGAGGAGGCATGGAAAGCCGCCAACACCCTGATCGAGCACATCAGCGACGAAACCATCGCCGCTGCGCAGAAATCCTTCTCGCGCTTCGATTCCGAAGGCCAGCGCCGCATGGCCGCGCTGCATGACGGGCGCCGCGACAACCTGGAAATCGCACCGAACCTGTGGGCCGGCGTAGGCCTGGTCCGTGGCGGTGCAGGCACTGCGCTGGTGGGCAACCCCGAGGAAGTCGCCGCGCGGATCAAGGAATACGCGGACCTGGGCATCGAGAGCTTCATCTTCTCCGGCTACCCGCATCTGGAAGAAGCCTACCGCTTCGCCGAGCTGGTCTTCCCGCTGCTGCCAGAGCCGTACCGCAGTCTGGCCGGACGCGGCATCACCAACCTGACCGGGCCCTTCGGCGAGATGATCGCCAACGACCTGCCGCCGCAGAAGTAGTCATCATGCAGCTATTGACCCTACCGCCCTCCCCGGCCCTGGCCACCTCGATCCGCGCCACCGCGCAGGTGTTCGAAGACCCCAAGTCGCGGGCGCTGCTGGCCCATGTGCAACAGGTCGCGCCCAGTGACGCCAGCGTGCTGATCATCGGTGAGACCGGCACCGGCAAGGAGCTGGTGGCGCGTCACATTCATAACCTCTCGGCGCGTCGCCACCAGCCGTTCGTGGCAGTGAACTGCGGCGCCTTCTCTGAATCGCTGGTGGAAGCCGAGCTGTTTGGCCACGAGAAAGGCGCCTTCACCGGCGCCCTGACCGCCAAGGCCGGCTGGTTCGAGGAAGCCAACGGCGGCACCCTGTTCCTGGACGAAATCGGTGATCTGCCGATGGCGATTCAGGTCAAGTTACTGCGGGTATTGCAGGAGCGCGAAGTGGTGCGCCTGGGTTCGCGCAAGAGCACGCCGATCAACGTGCGCGTGCTGGCAGCCACCAACGTGCAACTGGAGCAGGCGATCAACGCCGGGCATTTTCGCGAAGACCTGTTCTATCGCCTGAACGTGGTCAACCTGGAGTTGAGCACGTTGCGCGAACGCCCGGGTGACATAATGCCGCTGACCCGCCACTTCATCGAGGTCTACAGCCAGCGTCTGGGCTGCGGGCCGATCCAGATCAGCGACGACGCCGAGCACAAGCTGCGCACCTACAGCTGGCCGGGCAATATTCGCGAGCTGGAAAACGTCATTCACCACACGCTGCTGATCTGCCGCAACGGCGTAATCCAGCCCAGCGACCTGCGATTGTCCAACCTGCGCCTGGAGCGCCAGGAAGAATCCGCGGTCGCCATTGACGACTCCACCGAAGCCTTGCTCAGCCGTGCATTTCAGAAGTTGTTCGAGGAGCAGGCAGGTGCGCTGCATGAAAAGGTTGAAGACAGCCTGCTCCGGGCGGCCTATCGGTTCAGCCATTACAACCAGGTGCATACCGCGCACTTGCTGGGCCTGAGCCGCAATGTGATTCGTGCGCGCCTGATCAGGATCGGGGAGTTGGCGGTGAACAAGCGCCGTCCCGGCGAGCAGCTTCAGGGTGACCGAATGGTGCAATTGTCCGTGTGATGGATCAAGCAACAGGCCGCCTGTTCAGCGCGGCCCGACAATCTCCCCCACCTGCTCGTAGGCATTGAATGCCATCGCCGTGGTGCGGTAGGCACGAATCAGGTTCCACAGATCGCCCTCTCCTTTCTCCGCGTTCGCAAAGGCCTTTTCACAGTCGGACCTGGATTGCCACAGCACGTGGCTCAGGACCCGGCGCTGGTCTTCGCTGACATGCACGCTGGCGCGAATGAAGCCTGGATAGGTGCGGGTGAAGCGCTCGAAATGCTCATTCAGGGCATTGACCAGCCCCGCTTGGTGCGGCGGATTGACGGTGAATTCGATGAACTGACTGAACGGAAGGTTTGAGTCTTGTGACGTCATGAACGCTCTCCACTGATGACAGGTGTTACTGAGCACAATGCTCCACAGCCGGGTATTGCGAACTACGTTTCTTGCGCCGCGTCTTGGCGCGAACAAGCTTGTTGCGATTCAACGCTGCGAAGGGTAAAACCTCCACTTAACTAGAGGTCAAGAAGCATTTGGTATAGATATGGGCTCAATCGATTCAACCCACCTTCCCCGCGAACTCACCGTCGGCCAGTTGGCCGCTCGCAGTGGTGTTGCCATCACCGCGCTGCGCTTCTACGAAGCCAGGGGCCTGATCAGCAGCCAGCGCAATGCCGGCAACCAGCGTCGTTACGCCAGGGACGTGCTGCGTCGAGTGGCGCTCATCAAGACCGCGCAGCGCCTGGGGATTCCGCTGGCAAGCATTCAGGTGGCCTTCCAGAACCTGCCCCAGGACCATCCGCCCACGCTGCAGGACTGGAACACCCTGTCCAATTGCTGGAAGGAGGATCTGAACGAGCGTATCAACCGCCTCACTGCCCTGCGCGATCAACTCAACGGCTGCATCGGTTGCGGCTGCCTGTCTATGCAAGCCTGCCCGCTGCGCAACCAGGGTGACAACCTGGGCGAAAGCGGCGTTGGCCCCGTGTTGCTGGATCAGGATTGAATGTGCTGCGGGCCAACCAGCGTGGCGGCCAGTACCCGGTCACCGTTTGAGAGCTGCATTTGCTGCATGGCCTGATTGAGCTGGTTGGTGGCCTGCAGCAGCGAACTGTTCATGGCCATGATTTCCATCTGCAACTGCCGCATCTTGGCCTCGCGCACCTGCCTGGACAGTGAACGGTCGCTCATGAAGGCCTGCATGTCCTGCATGCGCTTGGCGATGCGTTCCTGGATCGCGCGGATCATCTTCAACTGATCCTTGATCCGGTCCGGCAGATTCGTGGCGTCGATGTCGGCGTTCTTGTCGCCGCGCTTGGCCGCCTTCTGGGCTTCGGGTGACAGCAGCACTTCCACGCTCTGGCGTATCTGCTCGGCGGCGCTGGGCAACTCGGCGGTTTCATCGCTCGACTGCTGGTTCTTCGTCACAGTCTGCTGCAACAGGATCGCCGCATCGGCCGGGTTTCTGAAATTCAGACTTAACATGGGTGAACGCCTCCATAGCTTTGAATCACCCACGATGTCCGAACGGATCGAGCGGGTCCTGCAAGGTTCTCGGCCCGTTCGGATAGTGCTTTAGGGTCAGGCGCGGGAATTGTGTCGGAGTCGACACATTTACCCGGTCAGCCGAATTTTGCCAATCGAATCGCCAACGCCTTGGCCTGCAAGGCCACATCGGTCACCGCGGTGCTTTCCCACCACAGCCCGCGCAGCGGCGGGCCCATGGCGAACAGCCGGTCCGACGCTTGCCCTTGGGCATCCAGCACTGCACCACCGGCATCGGCGGCGATCCCCAGTGCGAGCGGCCCTGGCTGAACCAGGCCACGCTCCAGCAGATTGCGTGGCAAGGCGCGGTCGACGCGGCGCCAGTCGTACTGGATGCCGGTGGAGTTGATCAAGGCATCGCCGCTGACCTGGCTCGCCTGGTCCTCGCCACGACGACGCACCTGGATGCTCACCTTTCCAGCCTCGGCGCTGTCGACACCCAGCAAGGATGCGGCGTGAATCTTCAGCCGCCCTTCCTGCAGCAGACGCGCCAGCAACCGCGCGCTGGGCGGTGGCGAGCGGTGGTGGTGGCTCTCCCACCAGGGCCGCACATGGCGCACGAACTGGCGCCGCTGGACGTCGGTCGCCTGGCTCCACAAGCGACCGATGTGCACGCGAACGGTGTCCAGCGGCGCCTGCCAGTCGATACCCTGGGCAATCGCTTGCGCACACTGCTCACGCAGGGCGCGAACCAGTTGCCGGGTGCTGCGAATGCTGTGATCGGCGCCGAGAAAATCCGGCCATGCCGGCGGTTGTCGACGAACATGGGGCAGCAGGCCATGGCGAGAGAAGACATCGATTGGCCCACGATGCCCGGCCTGCTCCAGCGACACCACGGCATCGACCATGGTCAGGCCCGAACCGATGATCAAAACGCGGCCCTGAGGGTCAAGCCGGGACATGGCTTTAACATCCCAAGGGTCCACGGCAGCAGCGTTAAGGGCGTTGGAATCCCGCTGCGGGGTACGGGCGGCGGCGAACATGCCGGTCGCCAACACGGCGAAGCGGCCGGTCAGTTCGGTGCCGTCGGCCAGGGTCAAGCGAACGCCCGAGGCACTGTGTTCAAGGTCGCTGACTTCGCCGCGCACATGTTCGACAGTGGAGCCGTGCCGCGCCCCCAGCGCCTGGGCCTCTGCCAGACGTTGCTGCACATAGAGGCCGAAAATTCCTCGGGGCGGGAACAATTCGGCCACCGGTACATGTTCATCATCGGATTCCGGCCAGCCGCCTGCGCCAATGAAATCGGTGAGCCACTGGGTCAGGTCGTCGGCGTTGTCCGGGTCAACGCTCATGCGTGCCGCGTTGCCATTGAGGGTGTGCCCAAGCTCGGTGGCACTGTAGGCCTCGCCTCGCCCCAGCTCGCCGCGCGATTCCACGATTTTGATGCGACGTCGCCCCGCAAGGCGCAGCAGCTGCACCGCGAGCATGGTGCCACTCAGGCCACCGCCGACGATGAGAATGTCTGCGTCCGGTCGACTGTTGTCTGCGGTCATTGTTGTTTCGCCTTTTTTCTTCGCCCGATGGGCCCGCACGCCCAGATTATGCAGAGCGCGCCGATGGATTCAAACAGGACGATGGTAGGCCCGTTGCGGTACGAAGGATGCAAGGCACGGCCCGTGCCGTCTCTGGGCGGGCGTGGCTGGGTGAAATGTGGGCAGAGTGTTGATCCGCTGTTGCCGGATCAACACTCTGCCCTCTACGACACTACGTTTCTGACGAAGCGCAGCAGGGTTTCGCCGTCATTGCGGTACGCATGGGGCCGGTCGCTGGCGAACATGAAGAACTCACCGGTGGCGACTTCGCGAGTCTGGTCCGGCAAGGCCACGGTCAGGCAACCCTCGATCACGTAGACCTGCTCGCTCCAGCCCTCGGGGTCAGACTGCGACCCGTATGACTCCCCCGGCGCCAGGCTGAATTCCCATAATTCCACGCCCTGGCGCGCCGCCGCCCTGGCCAGCAGCACGGCCTTGCTGCCTGGCTGTGTGCCGGCCCAGGCCACCTCGTTGATGCGGCTGGAGTCGCGCAGGTCTGGCGCCTGGATCAAATCGCTGAAGGCCACATCGAGCGCCTCGGCAACCCGGTCCAGCGTGGCAAGGCTGACATTCTTCTCCCCGGCCTCGATGGCCACCAGCATCCGTCGACTGACGCCGGAGCGTTGCGCCAGCGCCGTCTGGCTCAATCCCGCCCGATGCCGCAACCGCCGCACATTGAGGCTGACGTGTTGCAGCACCGAGGCCCTTGGCGGTGTTTCTTTTTCCATTGAACAGATCCCCTTCGCATCCTGCGCACTATATTGCCCTTTGTGTGCGAGAGCACCTGCCTTGGCAAAGGTGGTGCCCTTTGTGGGAGCGGGCTCGCCCGCGAAAGCGCAGGTACCGGCGCAAGATTTCTAGCGCCTGACCCGGCCTCTTCGCGGGCAAGCCCGCTCCCACAGGGTCTGCGGCAACATCCCTCGGGATTCGCGGCGACACCGGTCCCGTAGCAGCCCGGCTTGCCGGCGGGGCGGTCTTGAGGTCATAGCGGATCTGGGCTTACACCTTGGGCTTCATGTCCAGGCGCCGCAGGTGGCACGTCACTTCTTCGCGGTCGTGGTAAAGCTGTTTGCAACCGATCGACACCTTGACACCACGGGCCTTGAAGCCTTCTTCAATCCGGTCGAGCAAGCGCCGCACCTCGGCGTAGCGCTGTTTCATCGGCAACTTGAGGTTGACCACCGCCTCGCGGCACAACCCCTCGCCCAGCCAGGTTTCGAGCAAGGCGGCGTTGCGCGCAGGTTTTTCAACGATGTCGCAGACCATCCAGTCAACCGTCTGGCGCGGCTTGTAGGTAAAACCGTCGGCCATCAGATGCTGCACCAGGCCGGTGTCCATCAGGCTTTCGGCCATCGGGCCGTTGTCGATGGCCGTCACCAGCATGCCACGCCTGACCAGCTGATAGGTCCAGCCACCTGGCGCGGCGCCCAGATCGACGCCGGTCATGTCGCCGGACAAGCGCTCGTCCCAATGCTCGCGGGGAATGAAGTGGTGCCAGGCCTCTTCCAGCTTCAGCGTCGAGCGGCTGGGCGCTTCACGGGGGAATTTGAGACGCGGAATGCCCATCGGCCACATCGCCGAGTTGCTGGCGTCGGCCAGGCCGAGAAACACCTCACGGCCACTCTTGAAGGTCAGCAGCAGGCGCGGCAGGCTCGGGTTGTCCACGAGCCGGCCGGCTTTCTCCAGCGCCTTGCGCAGCGGCCCCTCGAACTTGCGGCAGAAGGTCGACAGCTCTTTGCCGTCGTTGGTGTCCACCACCTCCAGCCACAGGCTGCCGCAGACCGGAAAATCGGCCATGTGTTCATGAATCACGCTGATGCGGTCGGTTTCCGGCAGGCTGACGAACACCCCGCGCGCCCACTGCCGCGGGAAGATCAGGTCCATGAAACGCACGCCGTTCATCAGCCGCTCGGTGCCATCGGGCTCGGTACAGACGAATTCGGCGCAGGCGGTGCCAGGCTTGGCCTTGGCATAACCGGACACATTCAGCCGGGCAGCGTGCTCGCTGATCTCGGAACAGACCTCGCCTTCGAAACCGGGGCGGCAATGCATGAAAAGGGTGTTCACTGAATCTTCTCCACGGCGCGCCGTTACAAAAAACCACGCGACCTATACTTGAGGATAAACCTCACTGACGCAAAAGCCGCGCATGATAGCGGAATCAGGAACCACTGGCGCAGGCCAAAGGTCCAGTACTACTCAATGACCATTTAAAGCCGCCATTCAGAGGGCTCGAACAGATCGTCTTACCGTTTGTGATAAGCCCGTCCGCAATCTTGCGGACCCGTGAAGGAGTTAGTTCATGCCCTCCCTCGATAGCCTGAAAAGCCTCAAGACACTGCAAATCGACAGCAAGACCTACCACTACTTCAGCCTGCCCGACGCTGCGAAAACCCTGGGCGATCTGGACAGATTGCCGATGTCGCTCAAGGTACTGCTGGAAAACCTGCTGCGCTGGGAAGACAACCAGACCGTAAGCCCAGACGACCTCAAGGCGCTGGCCGCCTGGCTGACCGAGCGCAAGTCGGACCGGGAAATCCAGTATCGCCCTGCTCGCGTGTTGATGCAGGACTTCACCGGTGTGCCGGCGGTGGTCGACCTGGCCGCCATGCGCGCCGCCGTGGCCAAGGCCGGCGGCGACCCGCAGCGCATCAACCCGCTGTCACCCGTTGACCTTGTGATCGACCACTCGGTGATGGTCGACAAGTTCGGCGATCAGCAGGCCTTCAGCGAAAACGTCGACATCGAAATGCAGCGCAACGGCGAGCGCTATGCGTTCCTGCGCTGGGGCCAGGGTGCGTTCGACAACTTCAGCGTGGTGCCGCCGGGCACCGGCATCTGTCACCAGGTCAACCTCGAATACCTGGGCCGCACGGTGTGGACCAAGGAAGAAGACGGCCGCACCTATGCCTTCCCGGACACCCTGGTCGGCACCGACTCCCACACCACCATGATCAACGGCCTGGGCGTGCTCGGCTGGGGCGTAGGCGGTATCGAAGCGGAAGCGGCCATGCTCGGCCAGCCGGTGTCGATGCTGATTCCGGAAGTGATCGGCTTCAAGCTGACCGGCAAACTGAAGGAAGGCATCACCGCCACCGACCTGGTGCTGACGGTTACCCAGATGCTGCGCAAGAAAGGCGTAGTGGGCAAATTCGTCGAATTCTACGGCGACGGCCTCGCCGACCTGCCACTCGCGGACCGCGCCACCATCGCCAACATGGCCCCGGAATACGGCGCCACCTGTGGCTTCTTCCCGGTCGATGACGTGACGCTGGAATACCTGCGCCTGTCCGGCCGCCCCCCAGAGACCGTCAAGCTGGTCGAGGCTTACTGCAAGGCCCAAGGCCTGTGGCGCCTGCCGGGCCAGGAGCCGGTATTCAGCGACGCGCTGGAGCTGGACATGGGTTCGGTGGTTGCCAGCCTTGCCGGGCCCAAGCGTCCACAGGATCGCGTGGCGTTGCCCGATGTTCCACAGGCGTTCAGCGACTTTCTCGGCCTGGCGCTCAAGCCGACCAAACATGAAGAAGGTCGTCTGGAAAGTGAAGGCGGCGGTGGCGTGGCGGTGGGCAACGCCGAGCAGGTCGGCGAGGCGGAATATGAATACGAAGGCACGACCTATCGTCTGAAAAACGGCGCAGTCGTCATCGCGGCTATCACCTCCTGCACCAACACCTCGAACCCCAGTGTGATGATGGCGGCCGGCCTGCTGGCGAAAAAGGCCGTCGAGAAAGGCCTGCAACGCAAGCCCTGGGTGAAGAGCTCGCTGGCGCCGGGTTCCAAAGTGGTGACCGACTATTACAAGGCCGCGGGGCTGACCGAGTACCTCGACGCTCTGGGGTTCGATCTGGTGGGATATGGCTGCACCACCTGCATCGGTAACTCGGGGCCATTGCGCGACCCCATCGAAAAAGCCATCCAGCAATCGGATTTGACCGTGGCGTCGGTGCTGTCGGGCAACCGCAACTTTGAGGGCCGCGTGCATCCGCTGGTGAAAACCAACTGGCTGGCGTCGCCGCCCCTGGTGGTCGCCTATGCACTGGCTGGCAGCGTGCGCATCGACTTGAGCAGCGAACCGCTGGGTGAGGGCAAGGACGGGCAGCCGGTCTACCTGCGCGATATCTGGCCGACGCAACAGGAGATTGCCGACGCAGTGCTGAATGTCAGCACCGGCATGTTCCATGAGGAATACGCCGAGGTTTTCGCCGGGGACGAGCAGTGGCAGGCGATCGAGGTGTCCAAGGACCCGACCTACGTCTGGCAAGCCGACTCTACCTACATCCAGCACCCGCCGTTCTTCGACGATGTGTCCGGGCCGTTGCCGGTCATTGCCGATGTGCAGCAGGCACGGGTGCTGGCGATGCTTGGCGACTCGGTGACCACCGACCACATCTCCCCTGCCGGTAACATCAAGGCCGACAGCCCCGCCGGCCGCTACTTGCGCAGCAAGGGCGTAGAGCCCAAGGACTTCAACTCCTACGGCTCGCGGCGCGGCAACCACGAAGTGATGATGCGCGGCACCTTTGCCAACATCCGCATTCGCAACGAAATGCTGGGCAATGAAGAGGGCGGTTACACCCTGCACGTTCCCACCGATGAAAAGCTGCCGATCTACGACGCGGCCATGCGCTATCAGCAGGAAGGCACGCCGCTGGTGGTCATCGCCGGGCAAGAGTACGGCACCGGTTCCAGCCGGGACTGGGCGGCCAAGGGCACCAACCTGCTGGGCGTCAAGGCAGTGATCGCCGAGAGTTTCGAGCGCATCCACCGTTCGAACCTGGTGGGCATGGGCGTGTTGCCGTTGCAGTTCAAGAACGGCCAGAGCCGTAAGACGCTCGAACTGACTGGGACAGAGGTGCTGAACATCACCGGTCTGACTGGGGCCGCGCTGCAGCCTGGCATGAGCCTGACGTTGCAGATCACCCGGGAGAACGGCAAGCAGGAGAATGTCGAGGTGCTTTGCAGGATCGATACCTTGAATGAGGTGGAATACTTCAAGGCTGGGGGGATTTTGCATTATGTGTTGCGGCAGTTGATTGCGTCGTAGGGCGTTGTTGCGCTGAGCGTGCCCACGCTCTGCGTGGGCATGTGGCCAGCGACGCTCCGCGTCTTTGGGTGACGCTGTTGTTGCGTGTATATCCGTTGTTGCGGTGGTTGGGCCTTAGGGTTTCGCCCCTTACGGGCGACCTACTTTCTTTCGGGAAAGTAGGTAAACCATTTGCGACAGGCTAGGGTCCTCCTTCGTCGGACTTCCCTCCCTCCGGCGTCGTTCCGGGGGCACGCCATGATGGGCCATCCATGGCCCGCACGGCTTTCGCGGCTTCCTGCCGCTCATCCCCCTACACGACGCCTGCGCTCGGCCTGGCGCCTTTACGTCGCATTCGGCGGCGCCTGTGCCATCGCGCATGAAGATCAAGATCAAAATCTTGGGCTGAACCCCGCCCCGTAGCAGTCCGGCTTGCCGGCGGGGACGTATTTGAAATCGCCCCCGCCGGCAAGCCGTGCTGCTACGGGTGGATGTCGTGTTTGCGTATCGTCATGGAAACGTTTAACCCTGCCACGACACTGATTCACCCACGACTTTCAGCCCCGTCCTACATGCATAACCGTTTAATGAACGTTAGAATTCGCAGCCTTATCTCACGTTCAAGGACGATGACATGCTGGCGCTTCGCTGGACTGCGCTTGCGCTGCTCACGCTGGGTTACTGCATCGCGCTGACCTACGGTCAACTGAGCCTGCCGGTGGTGGTGACGTTCGGGCTGCTGATCATGGCGGGGATCTGCGTCAGCCAATTCAGCCACCAAGGCATACGCCTGTTCGGTCACAGCCTCTTCATTGCCTTGGCCGCAGGACTGGCCAGCCATTGGCTGCCCGGTTTCTTCAATGCCCGGGTGATTGCCGCCGTGCGCTTCACCCAGGAAGCTGCGCCGTTTTCCATGTTCCTGAACCTGGACAAACCCCTGATCGGCTTCTGGATCGCATTGGCCTGCCCTTGGGTATTCTGCGCCATCAGCTTTCGCCGAACCCTGCTCACCACCACCATTGCCCTGCCCGTGACCACGGTCATATGCCTGATGACCGCCGTTTCCCTGGGGATTGTCGGCTGGGCACCGAAATGGCCTGAACAGGGCATGATCTGGGCGCTCAACAACCTGTTGCTGGTGACGATCACGGAAGAGTTGCTGTTTCGCGGATACCTGCAGCAAGGCCTCGCCCGCCTGCTGCATCGCATTCCCTACCACCAGGCGCTGGCCATCGGGCTGACGTCGCTGGCCTTTGGCCTGGCGCATATGGGCGCAGGCTGGGAGTGGGCGCTGCTGGCAGGCATGGGCGGAGTGGGCTACGGCATCGCCTATCGATTCGGCGGCCTGCCTGCGGCGGTGATCACGCATTTCGGGCTCAACCTGGCGCATTTCGGCCTGTTCACCTACCCGATGTTCAACCGCTGACTGTCGAGCTGCGACAAAGCGCCCCATGACGCAGTTCACAAAACGCTTAATTTCCGGCAAAGCCCGCCGATAAGTGTTCAAAGCCTTCCCGGATTGAATAGCTTATGCGCAATAACCAGCCCATCACCCAACGCGAACGGACCTTCCCGGCGCAGCAACGGTTGATCTCGACCACCGATGCGCGCGGCGTGATCACCTATTGCAACGACGCCTTCGTGGACATCAGCGGTTTCTCCCACGACGAACTGGTCAAGGCGCCGCACAACACCGTTCGCCACCCTGACGTGCCGTCCGCCGTGTTCGAACACATGTGGGGCACCCTCAAACAGGGTCAGCCGTGGATGGGGATCGTCAAGAACCGTTGCAAGAACGGCGACCATTACTGGGTCAATGCCTATGTGACGCCAATCTTCGAGAGCAACCAGGTCGTCGGTTTCGAGTCGGTGCGCATCAAGCCTACTGCCGAACAGATTCGCCGCGCCGAAGCCCTGTATCAGCGTCTGAACAGTGGCAAGAGCGCAGTCCCTAGCCGAGACAAATGGCTGCCGGTACTGCAGGACTGGCTGCCGTTCATCCTGGTCAGCCAGTTGAGTTTCCTGATCGGCATATGGCTCAACTCGCAATGGGGCTTCGCTTTGGCCGCTGCCCTTTCCGTACCGCTAGGCCTGCTGGGCCTGAGCTGGCAGCAACGCGGCATCAAGCGCCTGCTGCGCCTGGCAGAACAAACCACCTCCGATCCGCTGATCGCCCAGATGTACACCGACAGCCGCGGCCCACAGGCGCGTCTGGAAATGTCCATCCTCAGCCAGGAAGCCCGCCTGAAAACCTGCCTGACCCGTCTGCAGGACACCGCCGAACACCTCAACGCCCAGGCACGGCAGTCCGACAGCCTCGCTCAGGCCAGTTCCATGGGCCTTGAGCGTCAGCGTGTGGAAACCGATCAGGTGGCCACCGCCATCAACCAGATGGCCTCCACCACTCAGGAAGTGGCCACCCACGTTCAGCGCACCGCCGACGCCACCCAGCAGGCCAACGAGTTGACCCGCCGTGGCCGCGACATCGCCAGCGAAACCCGCGAAGCCATTCAGCGCCTCTCGGCCTCGGTGGGCGACACCGGTGTGACCGTGACTCAACTGGCCAAGGACAGCGACGAAATCGGCGGCGTGGTCGATGTCATCAAAGGCATCGCCGACCAGACCAACCTGCTGGCCCTGAACGCCGCCATCGAGGCCGCCCGCGCCGGTGAAATGGGCCGTGGTTTTGCCGTGGTCGCCGACGAAGTGCGCCAATTGGCGCAACGCACCACCGAATCCACCGGCCAGATCCATGCCCTGATCGCCAAACTGCAGCAGACCGCCAACAACGCGGTGCAGACCATGGAAACCGGTCGCCGCCAGGCCGAAGAAGGCGTCGAACAAGTGCTGGAAGCCGACAAGGCATTGGTGGGCATCAGCGATGCCGTGGCCAACATCACCGACATGGCCACCCAGATCGCCGCCGCCACTGAAGAGCAAAGCTCGGTCGCCGAAGAAGTCAGCCGCAACATCCGCAACATTGCCGTGCTGGCCGACCAGACCTCCGACGAAGCTCGCCGCTCCGCCAACCTGAGCGCCGAACTGACCGGCACCGCTAACAGCCAGTACTCGCTGGTGGAGCGTTTCAACCGCTAACGCCCGTACCGCAACACCCCAAGCCCCGGTAGCCCCACTGCCGGGGCTTTTTTTGTGGGTTTAACAATGTAGGATGTTTCTGAAGTTGCACTTTTTCGATGTTTTTATTGATCGCCGGGTGAATAGCGGGTTGACAGAGACAACGAATCACTATTAGTTGAAACTCAGACAGGCGATAAATAAATAACACCACAAAGTTGTTTGCGCGTGTTTACAACACTTGATCAAGCAGGCACTCACCTGATTATCCAACAGGATCAAGAGTGCTTAATGGAGAACGCCATGAAAAATTTGAACATGCAGGAAGCCATTCCACTAACCCCACCCGTGGTTGATATTGGCCATCCAGAAAACGGGCTGTTCAAAACAGCGGATCCGGACGTTCCGATCCTGATCAGGAATGACGGTTTTCCATTGGGTTATATCAGCTCTCCCGAGGATGCCGACCCTGTTGCCATTTACCGAGAGCTGAACCAACTGTCAGCCGTACCCCCCTGCCTTGATCACACCGGAACGCAGACACCTTCGAAGCCTGGCAGGGGCACCGTACCCAGCGACCGTCAGATGACAGGCTCCTAAGCAGTCATTGCCGGCCGTCGCCGCCGACACCTAAATTGTAACGAGACAGGTTCCAATCCATTTGAATACACCAAGTGCAAGTTCTCCACGCGTACGCGTTGAGAACTTGCCAAACTTTAAACCACTTCCGTTTAACCCATTTTATTTTTATCGGCTTATTTCCCTTATTCCTACAGCATTTTCAGAAGCTTGTCAGACGCTACCACAAACAACCCACAAACAGGCCATACATATATAGCCCTGCACACCCAAAAATCGCTTTAAAATCGCCACCTTCACATTCACGACCATTAATCAAGGGCTCTGTTTTCCCGCGACGCTATGTATAACCTCTGCAACCCCGAACATTGACAAGGGCTTTCTTCAAACTGAACATAGTCGACCGCGACGCCAACTCCTACAACTTCAGCTGCCTCGTCCGAATGTTTTAAACGCTGATCACACTCATTATTCAAGGAGCTTCCATGGAAGACGATAAGGATATTCTGCCGCCCGTCAACCCACCTTCAGGCACTGCCGACATTGATAACAACTGGATGGAAAACATGAGAGCGATGGATAACGAGGCGTTCGATCCCTCGACACTGGACCCGTCCTGTGTGCCACTGTATGAGGAGCTGCAAGCCGTCCGCTCCATCGACGAAATCACCCGGGAAGTGATCGCCGGCTACTCCTCCTTCCTGGGCAATGTTCCGCGGCTGGACTGCCCTTGCGCTGAAGAGATGAACATCGAGCCCATCTTCGCCGCGCCTTTCGTGTCGGAGGCAAAGGCGCAGATGCTGCCCCGCAGTGCGCTGCTCAACGGCATTCGCATCAATGTCCCCCGGTCACCCAAATTGTGGGCGGGCGATCAGCTCAAACTGCGCTGGGGCACCATCACCTACTACAGCGTCATCGGTGAGCCGAAACGCCGCACCGGGCCTCGCGAGACGCGCTACCTCAGTGGCGCGCATCTGGGCCGCAGCAAGAACGGTCTGGTGGAAGTCTCCTATGAAGTGCTGCGCCGCTCGAAACTGGTGGGCGTCTCCGAACCCCTGATCCTGATGCTGACAGGCGATCACAACCCCTGCCCCAAGTCGCCGGACCGCACCCGCGCCATCCGCCGACGCAAGCGTTTGCAGTAACCGCAAGCACAGCTGCGAGGCAATAAAAAACCCTGACGACATCGCTGTCGCCGGGGTTCATTTGAAAGGTCAATCAACCATCAACCATCAACCAAGGCTCAGAACGCCAGACGCAACCCGACGTTCGCACCCCATGGCTGCTCGACATGCTGGCCCTTCATGTAATCGAAGTCGGCATGCACCTGCAGACGCTCGGACAGCGACACCGAGACGCCAGCACCCAGCTCGGCCCGGGAGCCAAACAGATCGTTGTCGAAACGCTGGTCGTTGACCTTCACGTCATTGTTGCGGGAGAACTCATGGGCTGCCGCCACCCGCACGTAAGGCTGCACTATGCCGCCGTCCTTGAGCGCGAACTGCCGCCCTACGGATGTGCCGACCTTGCCCAGCACCGATTGGGTCTGGCTGGTCCTGGCCTGCAGGCCGTTGTCCAGGGTGTAGCTGCTGCCGTCGATCCACACGGCGGACACTTGTGCGTACGGCTCGACGAAGTAGTCATCCGCCAGCTTGATGTGCTTGCCGAATTCCACCGAACCACCCACAGCGCGGTTGCTGTAGTCACCCTTGGCCTTCTCGCCGTCGCTCATCGCCACCTTGGCGTTGTTGTGGAACTGGTTGACCTTCAGCACCCCGTCCAGGTAATAGCCATCGTTCGACAGCCAGGTGCCATAGGCGCCGAGGTAGTAGCTGTCCACCTCGCCGGAAGTCCCCCGGCTCAGGTCCAGGCTGGACTTGCTGTAACCGCCCATCAGACCCACCAGCAGTTGCCCGTCAGCGACCGGCACCGGCGCATCGGCACCGAACGACAACCCGTGCTGCTTCTGCTGGTAATCCACGCCCGAATCCAGCGACGCCTTGAAGCGGTTGCCGTAGCTGCGAATCCAGCCTCCGCCCTCTTCCCGCCCGCGCACCTCGCCCATGCGGCTGCGCAGGGTGGTCAGCTCGCTGTTCCAGATCGTGGGCCCGACGTTGAACAACGCCAGGGCGCTCTGGGTCGAGGGGCTGATGGTCTTGCCGGAACCGACGATGAACCAGTCGTTACCTTGCTGCTCCAAGGCGTAGGAATAGACGCCGAGGTCGGCGCGGCCACGCCCGCCACCCAGTTCGAAGTCGGCGTTGCCGCCTTCGGTGTGGATGATGCGCAACGCCTCGAAGTTTTCCGGTACCACCTCGGCACCGGTGTTGGCGATGTTGACGTGGTGGAAACCGCTGGCCTGGCCGGTGACGTTGAGCATATCGCCCGTGGCGTTGTCCAGGTTGATGCGCATGTCGAACACCCCGCGCCCGGAGAGCTCGCCCACGGTCAGGGTATTGAAGCCCTCACCGCGAAAGCTCACTCGCCCCGCACCCAGCTGCAACGTCGGCACGCTGTTGTCGCCCATCAGGCGCCAGCGGGCATCGGAGTTGATGGTCAGGCTCTTGAGGTTGTGCACATTGCCGGAAAGCCGCGCTTCGTTTTGCAGCACCACATCCATCCGTGCCCCCTCGGCGGCGAACAGGTCGCCCTTGAGGCGACTGTCGTCGACGATCAGGTCAAGCTCGCCCTTGTCGTGGACTTCGATGAGGTTGCCATTGCCGGAGCGCAGTTCGGCGTTGTTTTGCAGGGAGATGGTGGCTTTGGGTTGGAAAGTCCCTGTGGCCTGGAGGGATATGGCAGGGCCCGTGACGCCGATCACTCGGGAATCATCAACCACAATAACGCTCGGCCCGCCCTCAATGCCCGCGCCAGGCAGTAAGCCTGGCCCAACTATGGAAAGGCCAACCGATTCCCCTTCTACATGACTGCTGCCCGCGATGGCCAGTTTCGCCGCTGCGGCCACAATGCCCGCGCCGGATCCATTGCCATCAGCCATACCGAAGACTTCGGAATTCACCAGCGTCAATTCGCTGCTGCCCACGTGTATGCCTGCACCTAGGCCGGCGACCAGGCTATTACTAATGCCCCCTATAGAGCGTGTAGCCGGCAGCGGACTTAGCTGCACCCCAGGCTTCACCCGGCTGATGATCGTGGCGTCGTCCGCATCCAGCCGGCTACCCCTGAGGAGCACAGCCGCATAAACGCTCGACGCGTCTATTTGCTGGTCAATGACGCCTCCGCGGATTATCAATGCAGAACTCTGCCCAGACTCAGCTACCACGTTATTGACACTCGCCCCTCGCAACAGGTTAAGCGTCGCCCCGCTGCCTGACAGGCGATATTCCAGCCCGGTGGCCCGATCGACATCAACAACGGTGTTCGCAGGAATTTCGATCGCTCCGGGCAGGGCCTTGACCTCGGCTTGCTGAGCCATCCCCTGGGCCGCTAATGAGACACCGCACAGCACCCCTGCCACTTGCCAATGCCTTGCGACACCGCCGCGTTTTTTGCTTCTGTTTTTCACCTAGAGAACCCTCCCTTAAAAAGAGCGGGCAGGGTGAAATTCTTGATGGGATACGGCGACCTGAAGGATCCGGCCCCCGGCCCCCCCTCGCTCTTGGCAAAAAGTGGTCTTGGTCCTACAGACACTTCATCCGCCCTACAAACAGCCATGGTCGGTCCGATAGGGGCGTAGGACATTTCTCTACCGTTAAAACCCTCTGGCATTGGGCCCGGCAAGAATATACATATGTACCACCGGCTTATGAAAAGCGGTGCACATACACACAGAACATTCAGACAAAGAGTGAGTTATCAGATTTCGGCATTGCCACGCGAGCTGACCAATTTAACGAGGATTATTTTATGAAAAAAGAAACGACCGAAAACGTGAACGAAGGATCACGCTACTATGAATTTCCTACACCCTCCATCCCCCAAGCCGACCCTATAGATGGCTTACTTACGCTCGAGGCACTCGACAGACCGATTACCCTAACCTTTTCAGCATGGGAAACGGCTAGTCCGGAAAACTCCTATCAACTAATGGTTAACGGCGCGCTGGTAGGGAGCAAAACCCCCATTGTCACTGAAAAGCCTGGAGATCTATTGTCGCTGGAAATACCACATTCTTACCTAGTTAAGGATGCCGCTTACCAATTTGGCTACGGCGCCATCAATGACGTAGGCGGACAATACGCCCCTTCACCCACCGTACCTCTCATCGTAGACCGCACCCCACCCGGCGGCGACCTTCTTGCCCCACTGCTCTTCGACTCGAATCAACTGCCACTCACCGGAGAGTCGCTGGCCGCCGCAGGCAACATCCTGACCGCCCGCCTTGCCAGCTACTTCGACGCCAAATGGGGCGATGTGGTACGCATCTACTGGGGTGATCAACCGGGACCGGTTCGCGTGCTCACCGCCGAGGAAGTGGGCGGCAGCGACATCACCTTCACTTTCGAGCGCAGCTTTCTGGAGCAGCTGGCCGACGGCGATATCGCCGTGACCTACACCGTCACCGACCGCGCGGGCAACCTGTCGATCGTCTCCGAACCTGCCCACCTGCGGCTGCAACTGCGCAACCATCCCCATGACCTGCTGGCACCGCTCGTGCCCAAGGCCGTCGACGGATTACTGACACACGACGATGTCCGTCACGGTGTGGACGTGCTGATTCCCCGCTATGGCAATGCCCAGGCCGGTGACGTGATCCTGCTGAGCTGGGGCGGGCAGGCGCTGCCGGGCATGGTGTTGAGCGAGGCCGCAGCAGCCCTGGAGGTGGTGGCCTCGATACCGGTTTCGTTCGCCACGGTCATGGCCGCTGGCGACGGTGCCATCGAGCTGCGCTACGAGGTGCGGCGCGAGGGGCAGAATCGTGGCACCTCACCGGGCCGAACGGTGAACGTGTTCGTCACCCTGCCCGGCCCCCAGGACCCGATGCCCGAAACGCTGATCAATGAACAGCTCGCAGCCCCTCAGATTCACGGCAAGAGCGACCACCCCAATCGGCAGGCTAACTTCCTCGACGAGGACGATTACCTGCTCGACGCCGATGTGGTCATCGCCTGGCAAGCAGGGTTTCAGCCCTGTGACCGGATCCAGCTGTACTGGGGCTCCTGGCCGTTGCCGGTGGTGCGCACCCTGGACCAGAACGACGTGCAGGCCGCAGCGGACCTGGTGATCTGCCTGCCCAACGGGCTGATTGTCGGTGAAGGCGTAGGGCGGGCCATTCCCGTACATTACACCGTCACCCACGCCGGTAATCCGAACCTTTCACACTCCGCCACGCAACTGGTCAGGGTGGTGCGCCAGGCGCAGTTGCCCGGCGGCGAGCACGGGCTGCAAGGCGCGCTGTTCAATGAGGCCGATGAAACCCACACCTTGAGGCTTCCCGCCATCGCCGAAGGCGCAACGGTGTTGATAAAGCCCTACCGCAGTATGCGAATCGGCGACCGAATCGAGTTGAGCCTGCAAGGTTTTGACAGCTTCATTAATGGCCAGCCGATTGAGTCCGCCGCGTTGATACTTTCAACAACGGTGGATGAACAACAGTTTATGAACGGCATCCGTTTAAACATTCCAAGTCTATTTCTGGAGCGGATTACCACTGGCCGTTTAAAAACCCGGTATCGCATCAGGAACGATTACGGCAGTGCTACTTCATTGATCGGGGAAGTCTATGTAGACCGGCGCACACCTCCAATCAGCTGCGCCTGAACGCACACTTAGAAAATCGAAAACAATAAATATTTATCGCACACAACTATTGACACCCACTCACAACTCCTATTAGTTAAAAATCATCCCGTACAGCGAGACACTTTGGACACTCACTGGATACGCGGATCGGATTCATCGCTACACCACTCGATAACCGACAACTTCGGTTATTCATAAAACTTGCAGCAGCCCGTTCAAACAAGGATCCCGGCTGCCTGCTAATTGGAGAAATACCATGTGTCATTCAACTAGAAGTTCCCTCGTCACTCGCAACTTGCCGCGTGACTTGCCCCAGCCCAGCGTGCCGGTTGCCGACCCTGTCGATGGCCTGCTGACCCTGGAAGATCTGCAACAGCCAGTTGTCATGCACTTCGTGGCGTGGGCTGAGGCTGTTCCCGAGCACTCATACCAATTGATGTGGAACGGCTTGGTGGTCGGTGAAAAAAAACCTATCGACACCGAACAGCCCGGCGACCCTCTGACCCTGGAAATCCCTGCGGCGCTGCTGGCCAACGATGGGGTGTATACCGTGGGCTACGCGGCCATTAACGACATCGGTGGGCAGTTCTCTCCTTCCCCGACAGTCCCGCTGATCGTCGACCGCACTGCACCAGGCGGCATTCTGCTGGCGGCGATGGTGTTTCCGCCGGAAACCCACGACGGCATGTTGACCTCCGACGAACTGACCGGCATGGGCAACGTGCTGGTGGCCGACGTGCCAGGCTATCTGGGCATGGCCTGGGGCGACCAGATCCGCACTTTCTGGGGTTCGGTGGCAGGCCCGGAGCACACGGTCACCGTCACGGAAGTGGGCGAGGATCACGTGCTGCTCAACTTCACCCGCGAGTTCCTGGAAAGCCTGGGCGATGTGCAGGAGCCGGTGTACTACACCGTGACCGACCGAGCCGGCAATGTCTCGATCAACTCCCTGTCCAAGACCTTCCAGCTGTTCCTCACGCAGGTGCCCGATGACTACCCGGCACCGCTGTGCCAGCAGTCGGAGGATGGCGTGATCGACGACGCCGATGCCCGTGCCAAGGTGGCGGTGGACATTCCGCAGTACCCGAGCCCGCAGCCTGGGGACAGGATCACCCTGTACTGGGGTGCGAACGCCCTGCCGGAAGTGCCGCTGCAACCCGGCGATGAAACCTCGGACCCGGTGTTCACCCTGAACGTGCCGTACGCCCATATCGCTCTTTCGGGTGACGGCGATGTGCAACTGCGCTACGAAGTGCGTCGCGGCGGCAGGCTGGTGGGTACGTCGCTGGGCTTGCCGGTGTACGTCAACCTGACCCTGCCCGGCCCTCAGGATCCGAACCCTGAAACCCCGGAAAACGAAGCGCTGGCCCTGCCGATCATCCGTGGCACCAGCGACAACCCGGACAACCAGGACAACGTCATCGACGAGGACGATTTCCTGCTGGAAGCCAACGCCGTGATCGGCTGGCGCGACGAGTTCGCCATCAGTGACGTGTTCCGCCTGTACTGGGGTTCGCAAGCAACGCCTGTGACCTACACCCTGCGCTCCAGCGATATCGGCCGCGACCTGCTGCTGACCGTTCCCAATGCGTTGATGACGGCCGAAGGCACCGGCGACTCGATCCGGGTTTATTACACGGTGAGCCACGCCGGCAACCCCAACACGTCGCGTTCACCCGTGCAGCCGGTGACCGTTCGCTCCGTGGGCGATCTGCCGGGCGGCCCGGGTGGCCTGGCTGGGCCGGTGTTCACCAACGCCAACCAGAACAACGCCATCAGCCCGGTCAACAGCCCTGACGGCACGCCGATCTTCATTCGTCCGTACCTGAATGCCGACAAGTACCCGCGCGTGAGCATCGTGTTCCATGGCTACGCCCGGGGTAACCCTGACACGCCGGTGCCGGGGGCGAGCCTTGAGTTCACCCATGTCATGGATGAGCTGGAGCAGCAACAGGGCTACATCTTCCGCGTCTCGGCCCAGCAGTTGCGCCTGATTTGCGAAGGCCGCGGCGAGGCCTACTACCGCGTCGAAGGTCCGAACGGGGTGATCGTCAACTCGGTCACCACCAACGTGATCATCACCATGTCCATTCCCGGGCAGGGCTGCCGCTAACCCCCAGGCGGGCCTGCGGGCCCGCCGTCTCCATAAAGACAAGGACAATATTATGAACGATGCAATTCAAGCACTGCTGCCCGCTCCGGCGATGCAGAACCTGCATGACCCCAGCGGTATCGGTCATGCCGACACGCTCGACCCTCACGTACCCCTGTCCGTGCGCGTCGGGCCCTATCTTGAAATCGCCGAAGGCGACATCATCGACCTTTTTTGTGATGACGCACTGGCCTTCAACTACACGGTAAAGCGAGAAGACCTGACACCCGGTTTCTTCAACTTCGTGGTCCTGCCGCTGGACCAGAAGTTCATCCACGAAGCGAACATCACCCTCTTCTACGAGGTGACCAAACCCATCGGTGGCCAGAAGAACACGTCCACGCCTACCGTAGTGCCGGTCAAGCTGACTCTGCCGGGCGGCACTGACACCAACCCGGCCACGCCCTGGGAAAACGAGCGACTGGCCACGCCGAAGGTGTTCCCGCAGGGCGTTATCACCTCCCCCGAGGGTGTAACGGTGGAAATCGCCGCCTACATGAACATGTTCGTGGGGGACCGGATCGCGCTGTCCTGGCATGGCGAAATCATCCGCACCGAGATCACCGACGCGCAGCAAGTCGGCCAGCCACTGGTGATCCCGATCAGCAAAGAGATCATCGAACGCGCCGGCGACTCGGACATGCTGGAGGTGCGCTACGAAATCCGCGACATCGTCAACAACTGGTCGCGCTGGTCCCTGCCGACCTACGTGGCAGTGGAAGCCGGAGAGTCCACCTTGCCCGCGCCGCTGACCCCGCAAGCGCCGGGAATGGAACTGGATCTCGACCAACTGGCCGGTGCCGACGTACAGGTGCTGGTGATCGCTAACCCGGCCATCAGGCCTGGCGATGAACTGGTGCTGTCGGTTGAACGTAGCACGGCCGAGGGCATCGCCCTTGAGACTTACACCGCAAGCAAGACCATTCCCGCCGCAGGCAGCTTCTACGAATTCGTGGTACCCAATGCGCAGTTCCAGCCGATTGCACAGGGCCGGGCTCGCCTGCATTACCGGGTCAGGAAAGCCTCCGGCCAGGCGCTGCGCTCCAAGAGCCTGCAACTGAAAATCATCGGCCAACCCATGGCACTGCCACTGCCCCGAGTGCCGGTCGCCGAGCAGAACGGCGGCGTGCTGGATCCGACTTCGCGCAACGTTCGCGTTGAGGTGCCTGTGTATTACTTCATGGCAGAGGGCAACGACGTTCATCTGTACTGGATGGGCAAGACCGAAAGCGGCGCCAACGTGATGTTCGATGAACTCAAGACCGTCGCCGCCGGCGCTGCCGGCATGCCAATGGACTTTTTCATTCCCGATGACAAGGTGAGCATCCTGGCGGGCGGGTCGGTCGCGATCCACTACACCGTCAACACCTTCAGCCGGGCGTTCTTCACTTCGCCTTCGTTGATGCTGCCGGTCAGCGCCAACCAAAGCGCGCCCCTGCCCCTGCCCTCCATCCTCGAAGCCGAAAACAACACCCTTGACCCCGCCAACGCTCCCAACGGTGCAACGGTGGTGATCGCCGCCTCGGCGAATCTGCGTCAGGGGGATACTGTCAAGGTGAGCTGGAACGGCCCCAAAGGCAGCGATCAGAAAGAGAAGGCCATCACCCAGGACGATGCAGGCAAGGTGCTGGCGGTGGTATTTGCCAGCGCGTTGGTCGATGCCAATGACGGCCACACGGTGGCGGTGTCTTATCAGGTGATCCGGGCCAATGGCACCACCCAGGATTCGGATGTTTACTCGGTGCGGGTGATGAGCGCATCGGTGCTGCCGGCGCCGACCATGGACACCGTGCAGGAGGACGGTGTGGTGAATCCGGGGCTGATTCCGGATGCCGGCGCAACGGTGCGGGTGCGTTACGAAATGCGCAACGATGATCGGGTCAAGGTGATCTGGGAAGGTGCGTCGCGTCACGAAACCGCCGAGCAAGCGGCCTCGAGCGGCGCGGAGCTGGTGTTCCAGTTGCCCAAGGCGCTGATCACCGCCAGCGCCGGCCGCCAGGCGCTGTTGGGTTATCAGGTCAGCCGTGCCAGCAACGTACGGGATTCGGAGCGGCGCACGTTGCGGGTGCAGAACCCGCTGAGCCTGGACACCTCACCGGTGTCGCTGGATGGCAAGGTGTACCTGGTGCCCGCCCGCCCCGACGCGCTGCCGACGATGCCGGGCGGCACCACGGTTCAGCGCCAGGCCAGCGGCGGGACAGCGCCCTATGCCTACACCTCGGCCGATCCGCTGGTGGCCCATGTCAGTGAGGTCGGGATGGTCAGCGTCCGCGGCAAGGGCACGACCACGATCACCGTGGCCGATGCTGCCGGGCAGCGGCTGTCCTACGCGGTTACCGTCACGGGGGTGATCCACTGTATCGACCTGGGCAAGGGTAAGTTCGGCGACGCCAGTGCGCGGGCGGCCAGTAACCAGGCCCGGCTGCCGTCGATCCAGGAACTGCGGGAGATTCATGGTATGTGGGCGGGCAACTGGCCGCTGGTCAAGGACCTGTACTGGTCCTCGACCCTGGCCAAGCTGTCGCCGTTCGGCAAGACTTATTACCAGAAAAGCCTGGGCAACGGCATCGAGCTGGACGGGTACACCTATAGCATGATTCCGGCCGTCGGCATCCGCTGACAGCCGGCTTTACACAAGACCGCAGGCCTTCTGTGTCTGCGGTCTTGCGTTCTCTTCGACACGACCCGGCCAGCAGCGCCAGGCGCCAACATATAAAGCTACAAAGGAGCGACGCCATGAAAGGCTCCACCGGCACACCGACTCAAAGCGGGATCAATAAAGCCTGCGAGCTCAGCGCCACCATCAACGGCAAACCGTTCACTCCCAGGCAGTTATCTGCCTTTTCCTGCCTGCGCCCGGAATTGACGGGCAAGCGCAGTCACAAAATCTGGAAGATTCACGCCGTCGGCAAAGTCGCCCACCGTCGCACGGTGCTGGGCATGTTCATCGACCAGAGCCTGCAACCCGGCACCTACGACCTGGTGCAGGACGAGCGCGTGTCGGCGATTTATCACGTCACGCCCCGGCAGTTTGCACAGCTTTATCATTCGCGAGACTTTGAGAAGGGCTCTGTCACGCTGCTTGAATGCGACGTACAGACGGGCCACCTGCGCGGCACCTTTGACATCGACATGCCGTCGGCGGGGCTGTTGATCGCCGACGGTCAGTTCGATGTCTGGTGCACGCAGGCGGCCGCGCCTGAGGCATCAGCCCAGTAGACGACTGGCGATGCGCTCGGCGGCTTGCTGCAGGCAGGCCGAATAACTGACGCCCGCTGCCTTCAATGGCTTGAGGTCATGGTTGGCGGTGGGCAGCCAGTGCACGTCGATGGCCGGCGACAGCGCATAGCCTTCAACCGCTTCGCGATTGCCCAGCGCATCACGCTCGCCCTGGACGATCAGGGTTGGCGTTTGCAGTTCGGCAAGGTGCTCGACCCGGGGTTTTTCCGGTTTGCCGACGGCGTAGAACGGGTAGCCGAGGCAGATCAGCGCATCGGCGTGCAGTTCGTCGGCCAGCAGGCTGGCCATGCGCCCGCCCATGGATTTGCCGCCGATCGCCAGACGGCCCTTGATGAGCGGTCTGACGACTGCGTAAACCTCGCGCCAGCTTTCCAGCAGCCTGGGTTTTGGATTGGGTGGGCGCTTGCCGCCGTCGATCCGGCGCTGGGCCATGTAGGGAAATTCAAAGCGCAGCACGCCGACACCCACTGCGGCCAGGCGCTGAGCCATGTCGTTCATGAACTCGCTGTCCATGGGTGCGCCTGCGCCGTGGGCGAGGATCAGCGTGACCGGTTGTTTGCCAGCGGCCTTTGCCGGGGCATTCCACAGCCAGCCATGCACGTGCGCCAGTTGCGCACATTGATCGGCGTCAATACTCGCCGCGTGTCCGTTGTTCATGCTTGTCTCGACCCATGGACTTGATTGCAGGGCGCCATTATGCCCAAGCGCTCCAGGCAAAAGACAGCCGCGCCGGACTCTCATCGGAGACAGCCGCGGTTCAGCTTGGTAAAACTACCCTGCCAGGACTTTCGGGAAAAAGCACCGACGCCATGGGCGCCCCAACCCACACGCAACCGGGTGGATTCATCGTCGGATCGCGTCAGTTTTTCCGGTGCCGGTCGATCAACCGTGACGATCGCCGGCCTGATCTGCCAGCTCGGGCCAAATTTTTGGGCAGTTGAAAAGTGCATTTGTCATCGGCATTTGTATACAACTTTCGGCGTAGAAACACCCTACCGAAGTACAGGGAAAGCAGGTAGAGAAACGTTTCAGCGCAAGCCGAAAGTCGATGCTCACCGCGCCCCGCAAGGCGGCGCGGTGATTACCCCCCTGCACCCCGCGAGGTGTCAAACTTCTTGCTCTTATGGCTTCCATCGCGAGCCATTCGCGTCTAAGCTTGCGTGCACGGTGGTCCGGCAACAGCTGGCCACAGGATCAGTGAAAGGATTGTGCACGACCTCCACACCCTCTTGCAGGCAGACCGCGCGGCCCGGTATGTCACCTGAAGGGATGTATACAATTTTCGGCATTCATGCGCGCCGCCTCACTCGCCCTGTATTCCCGCCCTTTCGGCCCACTTCGGCAACTCTGCCTGGCGCAACCAAGCGCTGCGAGTCGCAAAAAAACCGCATCCCGTGTTTGCGTCGACCTCGTCTTGCGCTTGTTGCGCGGCAAAACGTCTACGCTTTATTCGATGTTGCGGCCGTTACCACACTAATAAAATACCCAAACCGTGGAACCTTAGAATGAGCACAGCAATCAGTCCGACTGCTTATAACTATAAGGTGGTCCGCCAGTTCGCCATCATGACGGTGGTCTGGGGGATCCTTGGCATGGGGCTCGGTGTCTTCATCGCCTCACAACTCGTGTGGCCTGACTTGAACCTTGGTCTGCCGTGGACCACGTTCGGACGCCTTCGCCCGCTGCACACCAACCTTGTGATCTTCGCCTTCGGCGGGTGCGCGTTGTTCGGCACCTCCTACTATGTCGTGCAGCGAACCTGCCAGACGCGCCTGATCAGCGACGGCATGGCGGCGTTTCACTTCTGGGGCTGGCAGGCGGTCATCATCGGCGCGATCATCACCCTGCCGATGGGCTACACGACCACCAAGGAATACGCCGAGCTGGAATGGCCGATCGCGATCCTGCTGGCCATCGTCTGGATCACCTATGCGGCGGTGTTCTTCGGCACCATCGTCAAGCGCAAGACCAAGCATATCTATGTCGGCAACTGGTTCTACGGGGCCTTTATCGTGGTCACGGCGATGCTGCACATCGTCAACCACATGTCCCTGCCGGTGAGCCTGTTCAAGTCCTATTCGGCCTACTCGGGCGCCACTGACGCGATGATCCAGTGGTGGTACGGGCACAACGCCGTAGGCTTTTTCCTGACGACCGGTTTCCTGGGGATGATGTACTACTTCGTGCCGAAACAGGCCGAACGTCCGATTTATTCCTACCGGCTGTCGATCGTGCACTTCTGGGCGCTCATCACCCTTTATATCTGGGCCGGTCCCCACCACCTGCACTACACCGCGCTGCCGGACTGGGCGCAGTCGCTGGGCATGGTGATGTCGATCATCCTGCTGGCCCCGAGCTGGGGCGGCATGATCAACGGCATGATGACCCTCTCCGGCGCCTGGCATAAGTTGCGCACCGACCCGATCCTGCGATTTCTGGTGGTGTCGCTGGCGTTCTACGGCATGTCGACCTTCGAAGGGCCGATGATGGCGATCAAGACCGTCAACTCGCTTTCGCACTACACCGACTGGACCATCGGCCACGTTCACGCAGGTGCGCTGGGCTGGGTGGCGATGATTTCCATCGGCGCCGTGTACCACATGATTCCACGGCTGTACGGGCGTCCGCAGATGCACAGCATCGCGTTGATCAACACCCACTTCTGGCTCGCGACCATCGGTACCGTGCTCTACATCGCCTCGATGTGGGTCAACGGCATCACCCAGGGCCTGATGTGGCGTGCGATCAACGATGACGGCACCCTCACCTACTCGTTCGTCGAGGCGCTGCAAGCCAGCCATCCGGGTTACATCGTTCGCGCCCTGGGCGGTGCGTTCTTTGCCAGCGGCATGCTGTTCATGGCCTATAACGTGTTCCGCACGGTGCGTGCGTCGAACACCGAGGAGGCCGAAGAAGCCGCCCAGATCGCTGTCGTGGGAGCGCACTGATGATCAAGCACGAATCACTTGAGAAGAACATCGGCCTGCTGTCGATCTTCATGGTCATCGCAGTAGCAGTGGGCGGCCTGACGCAGATCGTTCCGCTGTTCTTTCAGGACGTGACCAACAAACCGGTCGAAGGCATGAAGCCGCGTCCGGCGCTGGAAGTCGAAGGCCGCGACGTGTTCATCGCCAACGGCTGCGTTGGCTGCCATTCGCAGATGATCCGGCCGTTCCGCGCCGAAACCGAACGCTACGGGCACTACTCGGTCGCCGGCGAAAGCGTCTGGGATCACCCCTTCCTGTGGGGTTCCAAGCGCACCGGTCCGGACCTGGCGCGGGTGGGCGGGCGCTACTCCGACGACTGGCACCGCGCGCACCTCTACAACCCGCGCAACGTGGTGCCGGAGTCGATCATGCCGGCCTATCCGTTCCTGGTGGAAAACAAGCTCGACGGCAAGTTGACCGGTCGCAAGCTGGAAGTGCTGCGCAGCCTGGGCGTGCCTTACACCGACGACGACATCGCCAAAGCCGGTGACGCGGTCAAGGGCAAGACCGAAATGGATGCGCTGGTGGCCTACCTTCAGGGCCTGGGCACCATCATCAAGAGCAAACGGTGATCGCCATGGATATCGGAATGATTCGCGGCCTGGGCACCGTTGTGGTGATGGTGGCCTTCATCGGCCTGGCGCTGTGGGTGTTCAGCCCCCGGCGCAAGGCTGAATTCGACGACGCGACCCTGCTGCCCTTTGCCGACGACCCCGAGGCCATCAAGCACCTCGAGCAAGCGCAAGCTTCCAGGAGCAACAAAGAATGACTACGTTTTGGAGCCTGTACGTCACCGTACTGTCGTTGGGCACGATTTTCTGCCTGACTTGGCTGCTGCTGGCGACCCGCAAGGGCCAGCGCGCCGACACCACCGACGAGACCGTCGGCCACTCCTTCGACGGCATCGAGGAGTATGACAACCCGCTGCCCAAGTGGTGGTTCATGCTGTTCATCGGCACCATCATCTTCGCCCTGGGTTACCTGGTGCTGTACCCCGGCCTGGGCAACTGGAAGGGCCTGCTGCCGGGGTACGACTACGTCGACAATGACAAGAAAGTCGCCTTCTCCAACGGCCAGCCGGGCTGGACCGGCGTGCATGAATGGGAAAAGGAAATGGCCCGTTCGGATGCGCGTTTCGGTCCGATCTTCGCCAAATTCGCGGCCATGCCCATCGAAGACGTAGCCAAAGACCCGCAAGCGCTGAAAATGGGTGGCCGGCTGTTCGCCTCCAACTGCTCGGTGTGTCACGGCTCGGACGCCAAGGGTGCCTACGGCTTCCCCAACCTGACCGACGCCGACTGGCGCTGGGGCGGTGATCCGCAGACCATCAAGACCACCATCATGGGTGGCCGTCATGCGGTCATGCCGGCATGGGGTGAAGTGGTGGGCGATCAGGGTGTGCGGGACGTCGCGGCCTTTGTGCTGACCAGACTGGACGGCCGCAAACTGCCTGACGACGCCAAGGCTGACCCGGCCAACGGGCAGAAAATCTTCGCCGGCAACTGCGTCGCCTGTCACGGCCCCGAAGGCAAAGGCACCGCCGCCATGGGCGCACCTGACCTGACCCACCCGGGCGCGTTCATCTACGGCTCGAGCTTCGCACAGTTGCAGCAGACCATCCGCTACGGCCGCCAGGGCCAGATGCCTGCCCAGGAATTGCTGCAGGGCAACGACAAGGTGCATCTGCTGGCGGCGTATGTGTATAGCTTGTCCCATGGGGATAAAGCGGCGGACGCGCAGGAGTGACGTGAAAGGAATCGGACGCGGTCTTCGCGTCTGATCCTGCCCGGACAACGGATCGAACACGGCCCGACGCCTGTGATTCTGCCCGGAGGGCGTGGGAGCTGGCTTGCCTGCGATCGGCTGCGAAGCAGTCGTAGACATTGGCACCGCGACGCTTCAGGCACATCGCGCGGGCAGGACTCCTACGCCCTACGGGCAGAAGCAGACCGCGCGATCACAGGGGTATGATGGTTTGCGACACCCAAGACAACGACCTGCGCCGGCACGTACTGGCCAAGGCATTTTCCACAGCCACGTGATGGTTTGATGAGCACGCCGCAATGAGCGAGCAAATACCGGTGCACAACGTCACTCCGCCGACCAAGCAAGAGAGTGACACCGTCGATCTCTACGCGTCCCGGGAGAAGATCTATACCCGGGCGTTCACGGGGATTTTCCGCAACCTGCGAATCGGCGGCGGGATCGTGTTGTTCCTGCTGTACTTCGGCACGGTCTGGCTCGACTGGGGCGGTCATCAGGCGGTCTGGTGGAACCTGCCCGAGCGCAAATTCTACATTTTCGGCGCCACCTTCTGGCCGCAGGACTTCATCCTGCTGTCGGGCATCCTGATCGTCAGCGCCTTCGGGCTGTTCTTCATCACGGTGTACGCCGGGCGCGTGTGGTGCGGCTACACCTGCCCGCAGAGCGTGTGGACCTGGGTGTTCATGTGGTGCGAAAAGGTCACCGAAGGCGACCGCAACCAGCGCATGAAACTGGACAAGGCGCCCATGAGCGCCAACAAGTTGGTGCGCAAGTCCGCCAAGCATGGACTGTGGTTGCTGATCGGGCTGGTCACCGGGCTGACCTTCGTTGGCTACTTCTCGCCGATCCGCGAACTCACCGTCGATTTCTTCACCGGCCAGGCCGATGGCTGGTCGTATTTCTGGGTCGGCTTCTTCACCCTCGCCACCTACGGCAACGCCGGCTGGCTGCGCGAGCAAGTGTGTATCTACATGTGCCCGTATGCGCGGTTCCAGAGCGTGATGTTCGACAAGGACACCATGATCGTGTCCTACGACCCGCGCCGGGGCGAACAACGCGGCCCACGCAAAAAAGAGCAGGACTACAAGGCCCAGGGCCTGGGCGACTGCATCGACTGCACCATGTGCGTTCAGGTCTGCCCCACCGGCATCGACATCCGCGACGGCCTGCAGATCGAGTGCATCGGCTGCGCGGCGTGCATCGATGCCTGCGACACCATCATGGACAAGATGAACTACCCTCGCGGCCTCATCAGCTACACCACCGAACACAACCTGTCCGGACAGAAAACCCACAAGCTACGCCCGCGCCTGATCGGCTACGCCGCGGTGCTGCTGGTGATGATCGGCGTGCTGACCGCAGCGTTCTTAATGCGCCCTCTGGTGGGCTTCGATGTCAGCAAGGATCGGGTGCTGTACCGTGAGAACGCCGAAGGGCGCATCGAGAACGTCTACAGCCTGAAGATCATGAACAAGGACCAGGTCGATCACACCTATGTACTCGACGCCACGGGCCTTTCCGACCTCAAGCTGCAGGGCCGGCGTGAAATCAAGGTGGCGGCCGGCGAGATCTTCACCATGCCGGTGGAGCTGTCGGTGTCGCCTGAACAACTGCCGTCGAGCACCAACGAGATCCATTTCATCCTCAAGGACATCGAAAACAGCGGCACCGAAGTCCAGGCCAAGAGCCGATTCATCGGCCCACAAGTTCGTTGAGAGACGTCACACATGAGCGTAGCCACTGCTGCAAACCCCTGGTACCGACACCGCTGGCCGTGGATCATCATCGGCATGCTGACCTGCTCGGTTGGCCTGACCGTGGCGATGGTGACCATCGCCGTGGACAACCCGGACAACCTGGTCAACGACAACTATTACGAAGCGGGTAAAGGCATCAACCGCTCCCTGGACCGCGAACTGCTGGCGCAAACCCTGAAACTGCGCGCCACCGTAACCCTGGATGACGTGACCGGCGAGGCCGACCTGCGCCTGACCGGCAACAGCCAGCCGGAGACCCTGGTGCTGAACCTGATCTCCCCCACCCAGCCGGAGAAGGACCGCAAGCTCATCCTGGCCCGCAACCCCGCGCAACCGGGGCGCTACGTCGGGCAGATGAACGACCGGGTCGAAGGCCGTCGTTTCGTCGAACTGCTGGGCGTGGAGAACAGCCAGACATGGCGCCTGTTCGAGGAAGAATCGGTGACCCGTGACAAGGACCTGATCCTGGGTGACGAGCCGCTGCAGGGTGCCGAAAAGAAGTGATGATGTGAACGCCCCAACCCCCTGCTTTCATTGCGCCCTGCCCGTTCCGCCCGGTGACCGTTTCAGCGCCGTCGTACTCGGTGAGTCCCGTCCGTTCTGCTGTCCGGGTTGCCAGGCGGTGGCCGAGGCCATCGTCGCGGGCGGCCTGGAAAGCTACTACAGCCATCGCAGCGAAGCCTCGGTCAATCCTCAGGTCCTGCCCTCGCCGTTGCTCGACGAACAGGCGCTGTATGACCGGCCCGATGTGCAGGCGCCCTTCGTTCGGCATGCCGAGGACCTTGCCGAGACCACGCTGCTGATCGAAGGCATCAGTTGCGCAGCCTGCGGCTGGCTGATCGAGCGACACCTGCGGACTCTGCCGGCGGTGGTCGAAGCGCGGCTGAACCTGTCCAACCATCGGCTTTATGTGCGCTGGAACGACGCAGAGCTGCCCCTGAGCCAGGTGCTCTTTGAGCTGCGCAGCATCGGTTATGCCGCCCACCTCTGGCAGGCTGACCAGGCCACCGAACGTCTGGCCCGGGAAAACCGCCGCAGCCTGCGCCAGTTGGGTGTCGCCGGGCTGCTGTGGTTCCAGGCGATGATGGCGACCATGGCCACCTGGCCGGAATTCAATATCGACCTCAGCCCCGAGATGCACACCATCCTGCGCTGGGTCGCGATGTTTCTGACGACCCCTATCGTGTTCTACAGCTGCGCGCCGTTCTTCAAGGGCGCCCTGCGCGACCTGCGCACCCGTCAGCTGACCATGGACGTTGCGGTGTCGCTGGCCATTGGCCTGGCCTATGGCGCAGGCATCTGGACCGCGATCACCGGCACCGGCGAGTTGTATTTCGATGCGGTGGGCATGTTTGCGCTGTTTCTGCTCACTGGGCGCTATCTGGAGCGTCGCGCCCGGGAGCGCACTGCTGCGGCTACCGGGCAACTGGTCAACCTGCTGCCCGCCTCCTGCCTGCGCCTGAACGAGGGCGGACAGAGCGAGCGCATCCTGCTCAGCGAACTGCGCCTCACTGATCGGGTGCTGGTGCATCCGGGTGCGGTCTTGCCCGCCGATGGCAGGATCATCAGCGGCCAGTCGAGCATCGATGAATCAGTGCTGACGGGCGAGTACCTACCCCAGCCTCGCGTCGTGGGCGATGCTGTAACGGCTGGCACCTTGAACGTCGACAGCGTGCTGACCGTTGAAGTCCTGGCCCTGGGTGAGAGCACCCGGCTCTCGGCCATCGTGCGTTTGCTGGAACGAGCGCAGTCGGAAAAACCCAGGTTGGCGCAAATCGCCGACCGGGCCGCGCAGTGGTTTCTGTTGATATCGCTGGTGGCTGCGCTGGTGGTGGGGCTGATCTGGTGGCAGATCGACCCGGCCCGGGCGTTCTGGATCGTGCTGGCGATGCTGGTCGCCACCTGCCCCTGCGCGCTGTCGCTGGCGACACCGGTCGCACTGACCACCGCCACCGGCACCTTGCACGGCCAGGGTTTGCTGCTGACCCGAGGGCATGTGCTTGAAGGGCTGAATCACATCGACACGGTGATCTTCGACAAGACCGGCACCCTGACCGAGGGCCGCCTGACCCTGCGGGCGATCCGCAGCCTGGGGCCGTTGAACAACGACCAGTGCCTGTCGCTGGCGGCCGCGCTGGAAAGCCGATCCGAACACCCCATCGCTCGGGCTTTCGGTCACACGCCGTTGACGGCGGAGTTGGTGAGCAATACGCCGGGGCTGGGGCTCGAAGGCCGTGTTGACGGGCGGTTGCTGCGCATTGGCCAGCCGGCCTTTGTCTGTGGCTTGAGCGCCAGTGCGGTGCCGCCAACGCCTGAGCAAGCCGGCCAATGGCTGCTGTTGGGTGACGATCAGCAGGCGCTGGCCTGGCTGGTGCTGGACGATCGCCTGCGCGACGAAGCAGCCACCTTGGTCGACGCTTGCAAGCAGAGAGGCTGGAAGACGCTGCTGCTGTCGGGGGACAGCTCGCCCATGGTCGCCAGTGTCGCGGCCCAGCTTGGGATCGACGAAGCGCAAGGCAGCCTGCGCCCCGATGACAAGTTGCAGATGCTCAAGCAGCTTCGGGCCCAGGGCCACAAGGTGTTGATGCTCGGTGACGGCGTCAACGACGTGCCGGTGCTGGCCGCGGCGGACATCAGCGTGGCCATGGGTTCGGCAACCGACCTTGCGAAAACCAGTGCCGACGCGGTGCTGCTGTCCAACCGCCTGCCGGCACTGGTTCAGGCCTTCATGCTGGCCCGCAGGACGCGGCGCATCATCATCGAGAATCTGATGTGGGCAGGGCTGTACAATGGCGTCATGCTGCCCTTTGCAGCGCTTGGCTGGATCACGCCGCTGTGGGCGGCAGCGGGCATGTCGGCAAGCTCGCTGATCGTGGTGCTCAATGCCCTGCGCCTGACCCGCGTCGGGCAGACAGACACCACCCCCACCCCGGCCGCCCACCCGCGCCCGCTGCCCGCCTGACGGCTCCGGAGGTTCGATGCCCGCGCTCTACATCATGATTCCGGTGGCTTTGCTGATCGTCGCAGTGGCGATCTACGTGTTCTTCTGGGCCGTGGACAGCGGCCAGTACGAAGACATGGACAGCCCGGCCCACAGCATCCTGTTCGACGACCAGGACCCCGGGCACAAGGCGGGGGTGGATGAGGCGTCGGGCAGGGAAATGCAAAAACCGGAAGAGAAGAAAATCGGGTGATTGACTGGGTTGTCGCATCGCTCCCGCAGACGCCTTCGCGAGCAAGCTCGCTCCCACAGGTCCCGGGCACGGCAAGATTTTGTGACTCTACGCAAATCCGCTGTGGGAGCGAGCTTGCTCGCGAAGACGTCGGAACATTCACCCGCAAAACCCTGGACCACCCCAATGCCTGACCTCCTCCCCCAACTCCTCTCCGCGCTGATCCTCGGCCTGCTCGGTGGCGGCCATTGCCTGGGGATGTGCGGTGGCTTGATGGGTGCGCTGACCATGGCGATCCCGGCTGAACAACGCAGCCGACGCTTGCGCCTGCTGGTGGCCTACAACCTGGGGCGGGTTTTCAGCTATGCCTGCGCGGGCCTTCTGATCGGCCTTGCCGGTTGGGCCGTGGCCAACAGTCCCGGCGCGATGCTACTGCGGGTGATCGCTGCCTTGCTGTTGATCTGCATGGGCCTGTACCTGGCGGGATGGTGGAGCGGCCTGACGCGCATCGAAGGGCTTGGGCGCTGGCTGTGGCGCTACATCCAGCCCGTCGCCAGCCGCTTGCTGCCGGTGTCGAGCATGCCTCGCGCCCTTCTGCTTGGCTCCCTGTGGGGCTGGCTGCCGTGCGGACTGGTCTACAGCACGCTGCTGTGGGCCGCAAGCCAGGGCAATGCGCTGCACAGTGCGCTGCTCATGCTGGCGTTCGGGATTGGCACCTGGCCGGTGCTGCTGGCCACCGGCCTTGCCGCCGAGCGCACCACCGCCCTGCTGCGCAAGCGTGGCGTGCGGGTGGCCGGCGGGTTGCTGGTGATCCTGTTCGGATTGTGGACGCTGCCGGGGCCCCACCAACACTGGTTGATGGGGCACTGAACGGCGGGCTTACTCGTAGCGCAGCGCGTGGGCCGGCTGGATTTGGGATGCGCGATACGCCGGGTAGATGGTCGCCAGGAAGCTGAGAATCAGCCCCGCAGCGCAGATCATCAGCACATCACTGCCTTCCAGTTGCGATGGCAGGTTGCTGATGAAGTACACGTCCGAGGTAAAGATGTGCTGCCCGGTGACGCGCTCGACCCAACCCACCAACTGGCTGACGTTGATCGCGGCGATCACCCCCAGCACGCCGCCAATCAACGTACCGACCACGCCAATCACAGTTCCCTGCACCATGAAGATGGCCATGATCTGCCGAGGCGTCGCGCCGATGGTGCGCAGGATCGCGATGTCGGCGCCCTTGTCGTTCACCACCATGATGAGCGTGGCGATGATGTTGAAGGCCGCCACCGCCACGATCATCAGCAACAACAGGCCGATCATGGTCTTTTCCATCTTCATGGCGCTGAACAGGCTGCCCTGGGTGTGGGTCCAGTCATCGGCCTTGTAGTCCGCGCCCAGGTTACCAGCGATGGCAGCCGAGACTTGCGGCGCGGCGTACAGGTCGGTCAGGGCCAGGCGCACGCCCTGCACCTGGTTGGGCTGCCAGCGCTTGATGGTGGCGGCGTCGGCCACGTTGACCAGGGCCATGGAGCCGTCCAGCTCGGCTCCGACCTTGAACACCCCAACCACCGTCAAACGTTGCAGACGCGGGGTGATGCCACCCGGATCGCTGCTGATTTCCGGGACGATGAGGGTGATCTTGTCGCCAACGTTCAAGCGAAAGCGCCGCGCGGTGATTTCACCGATCACCACGCCGTACTCGCCGGGCTTGAGATCCTGCAGGCGGCCCTGAACGATGTGCTGGGTGACGATGGACACCTGGGATTCCAGCGCGGGGTCCACGCCGTTGATCTCGATAGGCTGCATCGAACCCTTGTAGGAAAGCATGCCGTCCATTTGCGTGAACGGCACGGCGGCGGTGACCTGCGGGTTCTTCAACGCGGCATCGGCTGCCGGTTTCCAGTCGTCGAGCGGCTTGACGCCATCGATCACCGCGTGGGGCACCATGCCCAGGATGCGTGAACTCATTTCCTTCTGGAAACCGTTCATCACGGACAGCACCACGATCATGGCCAAAACGCCCAGCGCAAGGCCGATCATCGAGGTCATCGAAATGAACGAGATGAAGTGGTTGCGCCGCTTGGCCCGGGTGTAGCGCGCGCCGATAAAGATGGATAACGGTCTGAACATGGGTGAAGCACCGTAGCTGAAAATGAAGCCCCCGAAGGGGCTGAAAACATCACGCCTCGACCAGACGGCCTTCTTCCAGACGCCACACGCGATCCATCTGGCGCGCCAGATTCATGTCGTGGGTCACCACCAGGAATGCGGTGCGCGACGAGGTGCTGAGTTCCAGCATCAGGTCCTGGATACCCTGGGCGGTGTGGGAGTCGAGGTTGCCGGTCGGCTCGTCGAGCATCACCAGGCCCGGCTGGTTCACCAGCGCGCGGGCAATCGCCACACGCTGGCGTTCGCCGCCGGACAGCTCCGAAGGCTTGTGCGCCAGACGGTGTTTGAGCCCCACCCGCTCAAGCAGCGCCGTGGCGCGGTGGCGGGCTTCGGGGATCGACGTCTTGCCGATCAGCAGCGGCATGCAGACGTTTTCCAGCGCCGTGAACTCAGGCAGCAGGTGGTGGAACTGGTAGACGAAACCCAGCGCCCGGTTACGCAAAAGGCCACGGGCCTTTTCGTTCAGCGCCGACAACTCCTCACCGGCCAGCCAGACGCTGCCCTCGGTGGGCGTGTCCAGGCCGCCGAGCAGGTTGAGCAAGGTACTCTTGCCCGAGCCCGAACTGCCGACGATCGCCACGCGCTCGCCCGGATGCAGTTCCAGTTGCAGACCGGACAGCACCACTACCGATTCAGGGCCTTCCTCGTAGGACTTGCCCAGGTTGCGGCAACTCAGAACAGCTTTATCACTCATGCCCGACTCACTCATAACGTAACGCCTCTGCCGGCTGGGTGCGCGCCGCACGCCAGGCTGGATACAGGGTGGCGAGGAAACTCAGGACCAGCGCCGCGCCGCACACCAGCAGCACGTCTTCGGTCATCAATTGCGAGGGCAGATAGTCGATGAAATAGACATCCGCATTGAGAAACTTGTGGCCGATCAGGCCTTCGAGCGCCGAAATCGCGGAACTGACATTCAGCGCCGCAAGAATGCCGACACCGGCGCCGACCAGCGTGCCGACCACGCCGATCACCGTGCCCTGGACCATGAAAATGCGCATGATCTGGCCCGGCGTTGCGCCCAGGGTGCGCAGGATCGCGATGTCGCCGCGCTTGTCGTTGACCACCATCACCAGGGTGGAAATGATGTTGAACGCCGCCACCGCCACGATCAGCAACAGCAGCAGGCCGATGATGGATTTCTCCATGCCGATGGCCTGGTACAGGTTGCCGTGGGTGCGGGTCCAGTCGCGGGAGTAGTACTGGTGATCGCCCAGGTTCTGGGCAATTTCGTAGGCTGTGCGCGGCGCCTTGAACAGGTCGGTGAACTTCAGGCGCAGGCCCTGCACCTGATCGGGCTTCCAGCGATGCAGGCGCGCCAGATCCTGAAGGTTGGTCACCCCCAGATAGCCGTCCAGCTCGCCGGCGCCGACGTGGAAGATACCCACCACGGTAAAGCGCTTCATGCGCGGGAACATCCCGGCAGGGGTGACCGTGACTTCGGGCGACACGAACGTCACCTTGTCGCCGATGCCCACGCCCAGCTTGGCCGCAGCCTTGTCGCCGATGACCACGCCGAAGCCGCCTGACACCAGATCGTCAAGATGACCCTGTTTCATGAAGCCGTCGATAATCGAAACTTTGCGTTCCTGAACCGGGTCGATGGCATTGAGCAGGATCTTCTGCACGTTGCCATTGTTGGTCAGCAGGCCCTGCATCTGGGTGAACGGCGCGACGGCCTCGACCTGCGGGTTCTGTTTGACCCGCGCAGCGAGGTTCTGCCAGTCGTTGATCGGCTCACCGGATTCGATGGTGGCGTGTGGAACCATGCCGAGAACCCGGGTACGCATCTCGTGATCGAAACCGTTCATGACCGATAACACGACTATCATCACCACAACGCCCAGGGCGAGCCCGATCATCGACGTCAGGGAAATGAAGGAGACAAAATGGTTACGGCGTTTTGCACGGGTGTAACGCGTGCCGATGAAAACAAAAAGAGGTCTGAACATGTAGGGGCTTGTTCAAAGGAATGGGAACGTCCTTGTGGCGGGCCTGGGCCTGCGGCTTTACACTCGAATCAATGAGCCGCGATTCAAGCGCAATCACTCTGACAACCGCCGCTACCATGGGTTCGCCATGCCGACACTAGATGAAGAAGAACGCCGCGAATACTACCGTATCGAGGACAGCGTCGCACTGGAAATTCAACGCATTCCAGCCTCCGGTACCCTGGACGAACACGCGCACAACGACAGCTCCACCCTGTTCGATCTGCTGAGCGAACTGCACGTGGCCGAGTTCGAATCCCAGCATCTGCTGCGCCAGCTCGATGACCGTGACCGCACCACCAACAGCTTCCTGCGGGCCATGAGCAAGCGCATCGACCTGCTCGGCCAGGTGGTCGCGCAGACCGTGCTGGGCAAGCTGGGCGCGCCGCAAAAGGTCATCATGTCCGAGGGTGGCCTGCAGTTCGAATCCCACCGCCCCTTCCCGGTCGACACCCTGCTGTCGGTCAAGATGGTGCTGATGCCCCAGGCCTCCGGCATGATGCTGCGGGCCAGAGTGACCCAGTGCCATTCGCTGACAATCGGCGACTTCGAGGTGGGCACCGAATGGGTCGAACTCTCCGACGCCCAGCGCCAGTTGCTGGCCAGACACATCCTGCAACGACAAGCCGCCCAGCGCCGACTTGCACGCGAGCAGAGCAATCCCGATCCCACCTGATTTTCAGCCTTTAGGCGCGTTATCGAAGGAGCATTTGTGACCCTAATCTACGGCCACCGCGGCGCCAAGGGCGAAGCACCGGAAAACACCCTCACCAGCTTCAAGGAATGCCTCAAGCATGGGGTCAAGCGTTGCGAACTGGACCTGCACCTGTCCCGCGACGGCGAACTGATGGTCATCCACGACCCGACCCTCAAACGCACCACCGACCGGCGCGGCAAGGTGGTCGAACATGATGCCGCCGCCCTGGTGACGTACGACGCGCGCAAGGGTGGTCCGGGCTGGGTGCAACCGTGCCCGATTCCGCGCCTTGAAGAGCTGTTTGAACAGTGCGAATTCGATCACTGGCAACTGGAAGTCAAGAGCGCGTCACGCACTCGTTCGGCCACCACAGTGCTGGCGATTCGGGAAATGGCCCAGCGTCATGGCCTGCTGGACAAGATCACCATTACCTCGAGCTCGCGGGAAGTGTTGGGCGCTGCACTGGAATTGACACCGGATGTGTCGCGGGGCCTGGTGGCGGAGTACGCCTGGCTCGACCCGCTGAAGGTCGCGCAGAGCTACGGCTGTGAGATTCTCGCGCTGAACTGGACACTGTGCACGCCCGAACGCCTGAAACGAGCCCAGAACCAGGGCCTGCATGTGTCGGTGTGGACAGTCAACGAGCCTGCACTGATGCGCAGACTCGCCGACTTCGGCGTTGACAGCCTGATTACAGACTTTCCCGGTTTGGCCAGCGCCACCCTCGGGAATTACTGAAATCGGTCTCCCCGGCCGGCTCAGGCCACCGGCCGGAGCCGCTCAAAAAAGCCGGTTGAGGCCGTCGTACGCCGCTACCCGATAGGCTTCGGCCATGGTCGGGTAGTTGAAGGTGGTGTTGACGAAATACTTGATCGAGTTCGCCTCACCCGGCTGGTTCATGATCGCCTGGCCGATGTGCACGATCTCCGACGCCTGGTCGCCGAAGCAATGCACGCCCAGGATTTCCAGGGTTTCGCGGTGGAACAGGATCTTCAGCATGCCCACCGGCTCGTTGGAGATCTGCGCCCGGGCCATGCTCTTGAAGAACGCCTTGCCCACTTCGTACGGGATTTTCGCCTGGGTCAGGTCGTGCTCGTTCTGGCCGATCGAGCTGATTTCCGGAATCGTGTAGATGCCGGTCGGCACGTCGTTGACGAAACGCCAGGTGCCGTTGTCCACCGCCTTGCCCGAGGCCGAACGGCCCTGGTCGTAGGCCGCACTCGCCAGGCTCGGCCAGCCGATCACGTCGCCGGCGCCATAGATGTTCGGCTTGCTGGTGCGGTATTCCTCGTCGACCTCGATCTGGCCACGACCGTTGGCCTTGATGCCGACGTTTTCCAGACCCAGCTTGTCGGTGTTGCCGGTACGACCGTTGCACCACAGCAGGGCGTCGGCCTTGACCTTCTTGCCGGACTTGAGGTGCAGGATCACGCCGTTTTCCAGGCCTTCGACCCGCTCATACTCTTCGTTGTGGCGAACCATCACGTTGTTGTTGCTGAAGTGGTAGCTCAGGCCTTGGGAAATTTCCGCGTCGAGGAAGCTCAGCAACTGGTCGCGGTTGTCGATCAGCTCGATGTCCACCCCCAGGCCACTGAAGATCGATGCGTATTCGCAGCCAATCACGCCCGCGCCGTAGATAATCAGCTTACGCGGGGTGTGGTTCAGGCTCAGGATGGTGTCGCTGTCGTAGATACGCTTGTGGGAAAAGTCGATATCGGCTGGGCGATAAGGGCGCGAACCGGTGGCGATGATGATCTGGTTGGCCACCAGTTTTTCCACCACACCGGTGTTGCAGACCACATCGATACTGCGCTCGTCAGCAAAGCTGCCGGTGCCGAAGAACACGTCTACACGGTTGCGTGCGTAGTAACCGGTACGCGAGGCCACCTGCTTGTTGATGACCTTTTCGGCGCTTTTCAGTACATCCGGGAAGGAGAACCAGCGGGGCTCGCCAATGGCCCGGAACATCGGGTTGGTGTTGAACTGGATGATCTGCTTGACCGAGTGACGCAGTGCCTTGGACGGGATCGTGCCCAGGTGGGTGCAGTTGCCGCCAACCTGGCGACGGCTGTCGACCATCGCCACCTTGCGCCCAGCCTTGGCGGCGTTCATTGCCGCGCCTTCCCCAGCCGGGCCGGAACCCAGCACCACTACGTCGTAGTTGTAGACAGCCATGCGTACTCCTCAGAACAGGCCGAGACGCCACTCTGGCGTCTCCGGCTGGATCATGCCGCGGCTGGCGGCATGAAGAATCGAAACTCGCGGCGCAGTCTAATCGCCAAACGTCGCGGGGAACATTAACCCTTGGTCGTGTCACAGGCCAATTCTGCCTGCACCTTCAGGTGCCCGGCGAGCCGAAAAAAGCCGCTGTAACGCCGGATCGCTGGGGATGATAAATCCGTTATCGTTACGAATCACAAAAAATGCAGCAAATTTGCAGGTTTGTGCGTCATTGACGGCTCTTTTCGGTCCCGCCATCAGCTTTGAGCCGTCTGCGCGTTGGGCTCCAGCACCAGGAACAGCCGCTGTGCGACATCTTTTCCAATCGTTGCGCGGTAAATACTGATCACCTCCTGATTGTCCTTGGCGGCCTTCACCTGAGCCTTGTATCCGACAAGTCGCTGACTGGGGATTTTCAGGTGCGCGGCCGTAAACGCTGCGGCCGCCGCGTCTTCGCTCGCATAATGAAAGTGCGCCCACCACAGTGCCTTCGAGTCTTTGTCACGAATCACATATTCCTGGAGAAAGTCGTCGCGCTTGCCGCCGGACATGTTCTTGCGCTGCCCGAAGCGGGCAATGCTGACTTCCCGCTCCGCGGCCAGGTAACTCAGGCGCGCGCCCGTCGGCGGCTGCGCCTTTATCATGGCGATCCGCAAGGTGCGCCCTTGGGCGACCAATCTCGCAGCGCCCTGACGCAGTCTGCCCACCAGCGCCTGCTCGGTACTGGCCGCCGCCTCGCCGGGGCGTCCTGCACCAGGACGAGCCGATAGCCTGTCAGCCAGACCAGTCAATGCATCGGCCTTGCGAATCAGCAAGTCCTCTATGTCGGCAGGCTCTCCCGAACGCTTTGAATGGCCAACGGCGCTACTGATATCTGCCTCCAGGCGGTCAAGCGCCGCACTGGCCTGACGACTCAACTCAACCCTGGACAGGGTGGGTTCTTTTTCCACGGGCCCAGCCGGAGATGGCGTCTTCACCTCTACCCATTCGCCGTTATCGTGCAAATGATAGGTGCCTATCACCTTTTCACTGGTGCGCTGCGTGACTTCGATAACCTCCCCCGGCATGCCCGGCTCACCGTCCGTAAGGCGTCCCACCAGCGTGCGCTGCCCGCGGGTCTTGAACACGCGCTTGTGCGGCTGCTTGACCTTGGGCGTGTATTCCCTGGGTTGCTGCGACGGCTCGGCGCTTTCTCGAATCAAGTCAGACAGGTGTTTTTCCGCGTATTCAGTGATCCACGACAACTCCTCTACGAAACGCTTGAAACGAGGCTCGTTCAATGGGTTGACGGGCCTTTCCAGGGCATCCGTCGCGATCAGGGCCGCGCGCCGGTATTCACGCAACGCGCTTTCGAGCACGCCGATCTGTTCTGCCAGGCTGTAGTCGTTGGGCTTCTCAAGTTCGGCGTGGGAACTGACCGCCGCATGCAACGGCTCATCCGTACGCAACGCCTTGAGCGCCTTGTCGCCCAGCCCCGACAGGATGTCAGTATTGGTAAAGCTCAGTTCCAGCAGGCTCCACATGCGGTAGGCGCGCCACTCCAGGGAAGTGAACGAATTGGTCCGTTCAAACGCCAGCACCTCCTCGCGCCAGTAAGCCTCACCCACCTTGGGAACATTTCTCAGGGTGTCCCAGTAGCGCCTGCGCAGTTGCGCCCAGTGCACGCCCCGCTCTTGCAACTTGAGGAGATCCTCGAACAGCTGCAAATAAGTATCGACGTTCTGGGCTGTCGCCACGCCACCTCCACTGGCGCGCAACTCGTCCACGCGCGCACCTGCCGCGGTAGTCGACGCGTAGGCCAGGCCCCGCTCCAGGAAGCTGATGCGTCGGACCAGCCCTTGCAGCTCCGCGCCGGTCACTTTATCGCCGGCGCGATCGACAGGGCGCAGACTTTGCTGAAGCTCATTCTTTTCCTCGACGATGACGCAGAGTTCCTTCGCCGCTGCCTCGACTGCATCGAGGAACTCATCCGTCACCTTGGTTGGCTGCCGTCGCACGCTCCCGTCCCAATCGGCGAATTTCTGATAGATCCGCACTTCGCTGTGCTCCAGGACGGCCGTACGCTCGTTCACGCGCTTGAGCGTCGCGGCGTTTTGCTCGGCGATCTGGCGCAGATTGCGCTTGGGCCCGCCGCCTCGCAGCCCCAAGGACAGATCCAGCACCCAGCCGTGATCGCCTTGGCGCAGCCTCGGCCCTCTGATCGAAGGCTGTTTCGGATCAACGATAAAGACGCTGTCATCGGCGAAGTCGACTTCATAGACACCTGAATCCAGCTTTGCCAGCCACTTTTGATTGAGTCGGTACAACCCTTCCCTGCCCGGCTCGACCGAGGGCTCTGGCAGTTCCGGGACCGATGAGACTTTCAGGCGCGCCAGCTCGAGCACCTGTGCTTCGTTCAATTGCTGGCGGGCGCTGGACCATGAAAAATCCAGCAATTGATACTGAGCGGCGTCGATCATGGCGGGCGACGACGACGGACTCCCCGCTTCCGGCCTCGTGCCTGGAAGGTGTTCTTCGAGTGCTGTCGTTCCAGACTCCGCGCCACGCCGAATCGCCGTCGCCGGGGCGAAACCCTGGTGCAGGACGACCATGGAAACCGTCAGCAACAGATTATTCCAGGCCTCAACGCCCTCGCGGCTGGTCTTTCGTGTCTGGGCAACCAGGACTCGATCGACCGCCATCATCACCTGCATCAGCCACAGCGCCGAACCGACCGCACCGGAGATAAATGGCATCACGGCGTCGAGTATCAGCCAGCCACCTTGCTGGAACATGGCCCAGCGGCTCTCGGTGTTGGACACCGATTCACGATCCGCCAGATCCGCCAGCGCCCGTGCATTGGCATCGAACAGCAGCGTGGTTACGTCACCTTGCGCAATGTCGTCGGCCAACTCTGCCGGCGCTGGAATCTGCAGCGGCGCGAAGTCTGACCCCAGGCCGAAGCGAATGACATGGGGTTCATCGAACCCACCATTGGCGTAACGCCGACGTCCCGGTCCAGTCATCCAGGCCAGCACCTCGTCTTGCAGGTTGCCAGCCTTCGCGATGGCCTCGCGCAACGCTCGCCACGAGGGGTACTCGGTGAACGAAACCTGCGCAAACGGGCGGTAGAGAAGGACAGGCCCGACCTGGGTATCAGTGGCGCCAATGACGAACATGTTGCTTACGATGTCCGCCTTCGCGCCCGGCTCAGCCCTCCAGGCAAGAGGGCGCAAGACAGTCGCCAAGCCCTTGGTCTGAGCAGTTTCCAGTAACGCGCAGACCTGTCGATACCCCGCCTGGGTCACCCCGCCCTGTTCACGAATCTTCTGCTCCAGCGCCTTGAGCGGCAATTGAATGCGCAACTGGTCAGAAAACAGGACCCTGCGCCGCGCCACCTCCTTTTGATCGGTGATGAGGCACCGGCGTACCAGCGCGGGATAGGCGGTTCCAATATCCGTACGTACTACCAGTTGCTTCAGATAGTCCGCGGTTAACCACAGTGGCAGCGGCCAGGCGTTGCGGGTCGAGAGGGTGATGGTTCCGCTCGGCAGACTTGAGAGGTTACCCAGCGCAAATTCGGCAACGCTCATCTGGACTTTTTCCACGCTGCCCACTGCAATGATCTGGCCCGTGGAGGGCACCGGCGAGGCAGTCACTCTGGCAATGTGAACGGTCACGTCATCGAGCGACAGCAAAGTCTCTTGGGGATGATCGTCACGCAGTGCATCTTGAAGCGCCTTTCTGGCGTACTCGACAATCGGCGGCAGGTCGTCATTCCAGGACTTGCCGGCAGCACGCGCGCAGACGACAGCCAGCCCGGTCATTCGGCGACTGTAATCCAGCCGATCGGCAGAGGATGCCGTGCGCAGCCAGGTCGGCCACGGGTCGAGCAGTGACACTCCGGACACGGCATCGGCCGATGCCTGGTCAGTCAATAGCGGGGCGATGTCCGTGACTTTCGCAAGGTAGCGCTCAATTTCGTCGAATTCCTGCATATCTAGCGTCTGCAGATCACGAATCTGCGCAAGCTGCGATGCAAGCACACCTAACGCCTGCCTCTCGAAGCGCTCTGCACCCGCATCTGGCTGCGGATGATCGGCAGACTGGCTGGCGCTGCCCTGCTGCCCCTCAAGCGCCCGCGCCAACTGCTGCCAGGGGCTCGCGCCGCCTTGATCCGCCTGGCTCCAGAAATCCACCAGCGCTTTCATGTATTGGCCGGGAAGGCCCAGGGCCACGCTGTCGATCAGCACCGCCAGCCGTTCGACATCGATCTGGGGGGTGGGCGGATCTGTCTGGCGCGGATCTGTCACCAGCACCTGCCCTGCATTCGTCCACTGGAGCGTCCTGCCAGTGCCGACGCGCGTGCGCAGGTGAGCGCTCAATGTCTGGCCGCTGGCATGGCTGTCTGCATCAACGGGTTGTATCACCGCGACATCCGGATCAATCGACACCAGCGGGTATTGAGCCTTGAGCTCTACACGAAGTGCGGCAGAGGCCAGCGGCGACAGGGTAGGACGGCGTGAAAATGTGTCTATCAGGTCGAACTTTGACTGAATCATGAATAACTCGCACTTGGTTTTTTCATCCCGGCACAGCCTGACGGCCATGCCAGGCATTTCTGGCGAGTTAAGGGCAAATCGACCCTCGCGATGACATAAACAAATATTGCGGTTATCAGATCACCGGTGCTGAAACGTTACCGGCCGCTCGGTCGTTCTGATTGCCATCCGCTACTTTTACACATATCGTTACAAATCTGTGCAGCCCGAGACCAAGCTTGAACCGCACAGGAGAGGACGCATAAATACAACGGATCCCCCCAGCTAGACAGCCTAAGTGAGTAATTTCAAATGGCCTCGAACACAGGCAAAGGCAAGGCGATTTTTCGCGTTGTCAGTGGCAACTTCCTTGAAATGTTTGACTTTATGGTCTATGGCTTCTACGCCACAGCCATCGCCAAAGCATTCTTCCCTGCCGACAGCGAATTCGCATCGCTGATGCTTTCACTGGCGACCTTCGGCGCAGGCTTCCTGATGCGCCCGCTGGGTGCCATCTTCCTGGGCGCCTACATCGACCATCACGGCCGTAAGAAAGGTCTGATCATCACCTTGGCGATGATGGCCATGGGCACACTCCTGATCGCCTTCGTACCGGGTTACGCGACCTTGGGTGTCGCCGCGCCGTTGCTGGTGCTGATTGGCCGCCTGTTGCAAGGCTTCTCTGCGGGTGTGGAACTGGGCGGTGTGTCGGTGTACCTGGCCGAGATCTCGACCCCGGGCCGCAAGGGCTTCTTCGTGAGCTGGCAGTCGGCCAGCCAACAGGCTGCCGTAGTGTTCGCAGGCCTCTTGGGTGTTGCCCTGAACCACTGGCTGAGCCCGGAAGAAATGGGTCAATGGGGCTGGCGTGTGCCGTTCCTGGTCGGTTGCATGATCGTTCCGGCGATCTTCATCATCCGTCGCTCGCTGGAAGAAACCCCTGAGTTCGAAGCCCGTGCACGCAAACACCGTCCGACCATGGGCGAGGTGATGAAGTCCATCGGCTCCAACTTTGGCGTGGTCATCGCGGGCATGGCGCTGGTGGTCATGACCACCGTGTCGTTCTACCTGATCACCGCCTACACCCCGACCTTCGGCAAGAACGAACTGCACCTGTCTGACCTGGACAGCCTGCTGGTGACCGTGTGCGTGGGTATCTCGAACTTCATCTGGCTGCCGGTGATGGGCGCGGTATCGGACAAGATCGGTCGTAAACCGCTGCTGCTGGCTGCGACCATCCTGGCCATCGTCACGGCCTACCCTGCCCTGTCCTGGCTGACCGCCAACCCAAGCTTCGCCAACCTGCTGATGGTCGAGCTGTGGCTGTCGTTCCTGTACGGTTCGTACAACGGTGCAATGGTGGTTTCGCTGACCGAGATCATGCCGGTCGAAGTACGCACCACCGGCTTCTCCCTGGCCTACAGCCTGGCCACCGCCACCTTTGGCGGCTTCACCCCGGCGGCCTGTACCTACCTGATCCACGTGCTGGACAACAAGGCTGCGCCCGGCATCTGGCTGAGCGGCGCCGCCGTCCTGGGCCTGATCGCCACCCTGGTGCTGTTCCGCAAGGGCGGCCAGGCGCGCATGGCAGCAGTCGCGGGCTGACAGCTGTACGCAACAACGCAAACGCCCCGATATGTTCGGGGCGTTTTTATTTGCCCCGTAGCAGCACGACTTGCCGGCGGGGGCGCCCTTGAAATCGCCACCGCCGGCAAGCCGGACTGCTACGGGATCGGTGCAATGCAGACACGAATAAAAACGCCCCGAACATGTCGGGGCGTTTTTGCTTCAGCTTGCAGCTTCAAGCTTGCCGCTTGCAGCTGCCTTCAGCGTTACTTCGGGAATGCAGGCGGGTTTACACCGGCCATGTCTTCCATCACGCGCACGACCTGGCAGCTGTAACCGAATTCGTTGTCGTACCACACGTACAGTACAACGCGGTTATCCATGCAGATGGTCGCTTCGGCGTCGACCACACCGGCGTGGCGGGAGCCTACGAAGTCGGTGGAGACCACTTCCTGGGAGTTCACGAAGTCGATCTGCTTGTGCAGGTCCGAGTACAGCGCGGTTTCGCGCAGGTATTCGTTGATTTCTTCGCGAGTGGTGGCAGTGCCCAGGTTCAGGTTCAGGATCGCCATCGACACGTTCGGCGTCGGTACACGGATCGCGTTGCCGGTCAGCTTGCCCGCCAGTTCAGGCAGAGCCTTGGCAGCGGCAGTGGCGGCGCCGGTTTCGGTGATGACCATGTTCAGCGCGGCGCTGCGGCCACGGCGGTCGCCCTTGTGGAAGTTGTCGATCAGGTTCTGGTCGTTGGTGTACGAGTGAACCGTTTCAACGTGACCGTTGACGATACCGAACTTGTCGTTGACCGCCTTGAGCACCGGCACGATGGCGTTGGTGGTGCAGGAGGCTGCGGAAATGATCTTGTCGTCAGCGGTGATCTGCTGGTGGTTGATGCCGTGAACAATGTTCTTCAGCTTGCCCTTGCCAGGCGCGGTCAGCACGACGCGGTCGACGCCAGGGCACTGCAGGTGCTGGCCCAGGCCATCGGCATCACGCCATACGCCAGTGTTGTCGACCAGCAGCGCGTCCTTGATACCGTACTGGGTGTAGTCCACCTCGGTAGGGTTCTTGGCGTAGATCACCTGGATCAGGTTGCCGTTGGCAGTGATGGTGCTGTTGGCTTCGTCGATGGTGATGGTGCCGTCGAACGGACCGTGCACCGAGTCACGACGCAGCAGGCTGGCGCGCTTGAGCAGGTCGTTCTCCGCACCCTTGCGCACGACGATGGCGCGCAGGCGCAGGCCGTCGCCACCACCGGTTTTCTCGATCAGGATGCGTGCCAGCAGACGACCGATACGGCCGAAACCGTACAGCACGACGTCAGTGCCCTTGCGCGCGCCGGAATTCTGCTGGCCGACGATCTCGGCCATTTCTTCACGTACGAACTGCTCGGCGGTGCGGCCGTTGGCTTCGGCCTTGTATTTGACGGCCAGCTTGCCCAGGTCCACCGAAGCGGCACCCAGTTTGAGCTCGCTCATCGCCTTGATGAGCGGGAAAGTCTCGTGCACGGACAATTCGGTCGCGTCGGCCTGACGATGACGCGCAAAGCGGTGTGCCTTGAGAATTGCAATGACTGAACGATTGATCAGAGTGCGGCCATAGATCGAGCTCACCACATTGTTGTTGCGGTAGAGCTGACCGATAAGAGGGATCATCGCTTCGGCGAGCGCTTCACGATCGATCCATTCACCAAGACACTGGTCGGGCTTCTGAGTCACGGGAACCTTCCACATGTAGGGGCTGAAAAAAGGGACTACATTATGCCCAAGCCTTTGTTTATGAGCAATCCGGAGTTTTCATGTTGCCGGGCACTACATAATTTGGCACCTATAAAGACGAGCACAAAACTGACAGCGGATTCCCGATTTAGTTACAATCACAGGCTTTGCCGCAACGCCTGGAGCTCTATCTAACGTGCCCGTCCTGCGCCTGCCGAATCTTCCTGCCGCCACCGGCAAACAACATTGGGGCAACCTGCCCGGTGCCGCTCAAAGCCTTGCCATCGCCGAGGCCGCCAGCGCCGCGAAACGCTTCACCCTGCTTTTGACCGCCGACAGCCAGAGCGCCGAGCGGCTGGAACAGGAACTGAAGTTCTTCGCCCCCGATCTGCCGGTACTGCATTTCCCTGACTGGGAAACCCTGCCGTACGACCTGTTCTCGCCCCACCAGGACATCATCTCCCAGCGCATCGCCAGCCTTTACCGGCTTCCGGAGCTGGATCATGGCGTGCTGGTGGTGCCGATCACCACCGCACTGCATCGCCTGGCGCCGACCAAATTCCTGCTCGGCAGCAGCCTGGTGCTGGACGTGGGCCAGAAGCTGGATGTGGAGCTGATGCGCACGCGGCTCGAAGCCAGCGGCTATCGCTACGTCGATACGGTGTATGAGCACGGCGAATTCACCGTGCGCGGCGCGCTGATCGATCTCTTTCCGATGGGCAGCAAACTGCCCTACCGGATCGACCTGTTCGACGACGAAATCGAAACCCTGCGCACCTTCGAGCCGGAAACCCAGCGCTCCATCGACAAGGTCGATTCGGTGCGCCTGCTGCCGGCCAGGGAATTCCCGCTGCAGAAGGAAGCGGTCACCCGGTTCAAGGCGCGCTTTCGCGAGCGCTTCGATGTCGATTTCCGCCGCAGCCCGATCTTCCAGGACTTGAACAGCGGCATCACCCCGGCAGGGATCGAGTACTACATTCCGCTGTTCTTCGAAGAAACCTCGACCCTGTTCGACTACCTGCCCCAAGACACCCAGGTGTTCTCGCTGCCGGGCATCGAGCAGGCGGCAGAAACCTTCTGGAAGGATGTGCGCAACCGCTACGAAGAACGCCGCGTCGACCCCGACCGCCCGCTGCTGCCGCCCGACGAGCTGTTCCTGCCGGTGGAAGACTGCTTCGCTCGCCTGAAAAGCTGGCCGCGCATCGTCGCAAGCCAGGACGACGTCGAAACCGGCGTAGGCCGCGAGCGCTTCCCGGGCCGTGCGTTGCCGGACCTTGCCATCGAGGCCAAGGCAAGCCAGCCGCTGGCGGCGCTTTCGAACTTCCTCGACGAATTCCCAGGCCGGGTGTTGTTCACCGCCGAATCGGCAGGGCGCCGCGAGGTGCTGCTGGAGTTGCTCGAACGCCTGAAACTGCGCCCGAAAACCCTCGACAGCTGGCAGGAGTTCGTCGACAGCAAAGAGCGGCTGGCGATCACCATCGCGCCGCTGGATGAAGGCCTGGTTTTGGATCAGCCAGCGCTGGCGCTGATCGCCGAAAGCCCGCTGTTCGGGCAGCGCGTCATGCAGCGTCGGCGCCGCGAGAAACGCGCCGACGGCCATTCAAGCGATGCGGTCATCAAGAACCTGGCCGAGCTGCGCGAAGGCGCACCGGTGGTCCACATTGACCACGGCGTAGGGCGCTACCTGGGCCTGGCGACGCTGGAGGTGGAAAACCAGGTCGCCGAATTCCTCATGCTGGCCTACGCCGAAGAGGCCAAGCTGTACGTGCCGGTGGCCAACCTGCACCTGATCGCACGGTACACCGGCAGCGATGACGAGCTGGCGCCGCTGCACCGCCTGGGCTCCGAAGCCTGGCAGAAAGCCAAGCGCAAGGCGGCCGAGCAGGTGCGCGACGTCGCTGCCGAACTGCTGGACATCTACGCTCGCCGCGCCGCCCGCGAAGGCTATGCGTTTGCCGATCCCAAGCTTGACTACGAAACCTTCAGCGCCGGCTTCCCGTTCGAAGAAACCCCGGACCAGCAGACCACCATCGAAGCGGTGCGCGCCGATATGCTCGCGCCCAAGCCGATGGATCGCCTGGTGTGCGGCGACGTCGGTTTCGGCAAGACCGAAGTGGCGATGCGCGCGGCGTTCATCGCCGTGCATGGCGGCAGGCAGGTGGCGATCCTGGTGCCGACCACCCTGCTCGCCCAGCAGCACTACAACAGTTTCCGCGACCGCTTCGCCGACTGGCCCGTGCGCGTCGAGGTGATGAGCCGCTTCAAATCGGCCAAGGAAATCAACGCCGCGGTGGCGGATCTGGCCGAGGGCAAGATCGACATCGTCATCGGCACCCACAAGCTGTTGCAGGACGACGTCAAGGTCAAGAACCTGGGCCTGGTCATCATCGACGAAGAGCACCGTTTCGGTGTGCGTCAGAAGGAACAGCTCAAGGCCCTGCGCAGCGAGGTCGACATCCTGACCCTGACTGCCACGCCGATTCCGCGCACCCTGAACATGGCCGTGGCCGGCATGCGCGACCTGTCGATCATCGCCACCCCGCCCGCCCGGCGCCTGTCGGTGCGCACCTTCGTCATGGAGCAGAACAAGCCCACGGTGAAGGAGGCGCTGCTGCGCGAACTGTTGCGCGGCGGTCAGGTGTACTACCTGCACAACGATGTGAAGAGCATCGAGAAATGCGCCGCCGACCTCGCCGAACTGGTGCCCGAAGCACGGATCGGTATCGGTCACGGGCAGATGCACGAGCGTGACCTGGAACAAGTCATGAGCGACTTCTACCATAAGCGCTTCAACGTGCTGATCGCCTCGACCATCATCGAGACCGGTATCGACGTGCCGAGCGCCAACACCATCATCATCGAGCGCGCCGACAAGTTCGGCCTGGCCCAGTTGCACCAGTTGCGCGGCCGGGTCGGGCGCAGTCACCACCAGGCCTATGCCTACCTGCTGACGCCGCCGCGCAAGCAGATCACCCCGGATGCCGAAAAGCGCCTGGAGGCGATTGCCAATACCCAGGACCTGGGCGCGGGCTTCGTGCTGGCCACCAACGACCTGGAAATCCGTGGCGCGGGCGAACTGCTGGGCGAAGGCCAGAGCGGGCAGATCCAGGCCGTGGGCTTCACCCTTTACATGGAAATGCTCGAACGCGCGGTCAAGTCGATCCGCAAGGGCGAGCAACCGAATCTGGAGCAGCCGCTGGGCGGTGGCCCGGAAATCAACCTGCGGGTGCCGGGGCTGATTCCCGAGGACTATCTGCCCGACGTGCACGCGCGATTGATCCTCTACAAACGCATCGCCAACGCCGCCGACGAGGAAGGCCTCAAGGACCTGCAAGTGGAAATGATCGACCGTTTCGGTCTGCTGCCGGAGCCGACCAAGAATCTGGTGCGCATGACCGCGCTCAAGCTCAAGGCCGAGCAACTGGGCATCAAGAAGGTCGATGCGGGGCCGCAAGGTGGACGAATCGAATTCGCCGCCGATACTCCAGTAGACCCGTTGACGCTGATCAAGCTGATTCAGGGGCAACCCAAACGCTACAAGTTCGAAGGTGCCACGCTGTTCAAGTTCATGGTGCCGATGGAGCGTCCCGAGGAGCGCTTCAATACGCTCGAAGCGCTGTTGGAGCGCCTGACCCCGCTGCCCCCTAAAAAATCGGCTTAAGGAAAGTACATGCGTCTGCTTCACTCGTTCACCCTGCTGCTGGTGCTGATCGCCCCTGCGGCATTCGCCGATGGCGCCTACCAGGTCGAACTGATCCTGTTCCGCCAGAGCGGCGAGCCTGCCGCCACCAATCAGGCGGCCCCCGAAGACTGGGCCGCAGGCGCGCAGAAGCTGGGAGCCGATAACCAGACCACCACCGCACTGGACGCGCTGGTCGACAAACTGAAGGCCAGCGAAGGCTACAAGGTGCTGCTGCACCGGGCCTGGCAACAACAGTTGAGCGCCACCCCGAGCAAGGTGGCGATCAGCAGCGGCACCGAGCAGTTCGGCCACTTTCCCATCGAAGGTACGGTGAGCCTGGGCCTGGCACGCTTTACGGATATCGACGCCAACTTCTGGGTCAATCAGCTGGACGATCATGGCGTGCTGGTGACCAGCGAACGCATGCGTCAGGCGACCCGGGTCAGGAACGGCGAATTGACCTACCTGGACAATGGGAGCCTGGCCATGCTGATCAAGGTTTCTCCTCTTCAAGCACCGCGTTGACGTAGGGCAAGACGTGTCATCCCTATTGGAAAAAGCCCTGGCCCTGCCATGGGAACCGCTATTCAAGGCTCAGAGCGTGGAACGCGGGCACGACTATGCCCGGCAGAAACGTGTCGCGCTGCAACACCTGGGCGCCGACGTGGTGCGCACCGTGTGCCGTGGCTCAAGCCTTGAGATCTACACCCAGACCCTGCAATTCAAGGACCCCGAGCGCACCCGCAATTTCGTGATTGGCAAATGCACCTGCCCTGTCAGAAATAACTGCAAGCACTGTGCGGCGGCGCTGTTTTTCTTGCAGGACCCGGAGAACAAATCCGACATCCTCGCCGCCGTCGAACGCGACAGCGCACCGCGTGCGCCTAAGGCCGAAGAAAAACCTGCGCTGCCGGAACGCATCATCGACCACATCCAGCCCGTGCCGCGCCTGATCCTCGCCAGTTTCGAGTTCAGCGCCTACGAGCCGCGCAACGGCAAGATGCAGCGGCATATCCAGCACCGCGCCGCCCTGGCGTTCCGCTATGACGATTTCTACACATCGGGCACGCCGGCCCCCGGTCGTTCCAGTGATATCGTGCGCCATCTGCCCGAGGAGACCCTGCGCCTGCGTCGCCAGCTGGATCGCGAAAACCAGTACCGCAGGCAGTTGCAGGAGATCGGCTTTCGGATCGCCACGCGCCAGAGCAAAGCGTTGCCCGACAGCGCCGGAGAAATGTTCGAGCTGCCCACCGACAAGGCCTGGCTGAGCTTCATGCTCGATGAACTACCCAAGCTGCGTGCCCAGGGCTGGCACGTGGAAATGAACGAGGAGTTCGGTTTTGACGTGACCCCGGTCGACGACTGGTACGCGGTGGTCGATGAAGAACCCGAGCACGACTGGTTCGACCTGGAGCTGGGGATCATCGTCAACGGCGAGCGCCTGAGCCTGCTGCCAATCCTGATCAATCTGCTGCGCACTCACCCCGAACTGATGACGGCCAGCGGCATCGCCAAGCGTCGTGATGACGAACAGCTTCTGGTGCAACTGAACCACTTCACTCAGCGCGGTGGTGGCCCGATCCAGGTCGCCCTGCCCTATGGCCGGCTGAAAAACGTGCTGGCGACCCTTGGTGATTTCTACTGGCGCGAGGAAGGCAACGACGCCATTCGCCTGAACACCGCCGACGCCACGCGCCTCAAGCAACTCGACGACCTGCCGCTGGTGTGGCAAGGCGGCGACCGCCTGCGGCAGTTCTCCGAACGGCTGGTCAACATCAAGGACGCCAAGGTCCAGATTCCGCAAGGCCTCAACGCCACGCTGCGGCCGTACCAACTCGAAGGCCTGAGCTGGATGCAGGCGCTGCGCGAGCTGGAAGTCGGCGGCGTGCTGGCCGACGACATGGGCCTGGGCAAGACCCTGCAAACACTCGCGCACCTGTTGGCGGAAAAACAGGCCGGGCGCCTGGACCGACCGGCGCTGGCAGTGATGCCCACCAGCCTCATCCCCAACTGGGTGGACGAGGCCAGGCATTTCACGCCGCAGCTCAAGGTGCTGGCGCTGTACGGCGCCAACCGGCATCAGGAATACGAGAGCCTGCAGGACTACGACCTGATTCTCACCACCTATGCCCTGCTGCCGCGTGATGTGGAGCTCTTGAGCAAGCAACTGCTGCATGTGCTGGTGCTCGATGAAGCGCAGTACATCAAGAACCCCAACAGCAAGGCCGCCCAGGCTGCACGCCAGCTCAATGCGCGCCAGCGCCTGTGCCTGTCCGGCACGCCGCTGGAAAACCATCTGGGCGAACTCTGGTCGCTGTTTCATTTCCTGATGCCAGGTTGGCTGGGCGATGCCAAGCAGTTCAACAGCAACTACCGCACGCCCATCGAGAAGTCCGGCAACGAGGCGCGCCTCGAGCACCTGAACGCGCGGATCAAGCCGTTCCTGCTGCGCCGCACCAAGGAGCAGGTCGCGACCGAACTGCCGCCCAAGACCGAGATCGTGCATTGGGTCGAGCTCAACGACGCCCAGCGCGACGTGTACGAAACCATGCGTCTGGCGATGGACAAGAAGGTTCGCGAAGAGATTGTCCGCAAAGGCGTGGCGCGCAGTCAGATCATCATTCTGGAGGCGTTGCTCAAATTGCGTCAGGTCTGCTGCGACTTGCGTCTGGTCAACAGCGTGCCGGTCAACAGCCGCCACTCAAGCTCGGCCAAGCTGCAAAGCCTGATGGACATGCTGGAAGAATTGCTGGCGGAGAATCGCAAGATCCTGCTGTTCTCGCAGTTCACCTCGATGCTGGAGCTGATTGAAGCAGAACTGCAACAGCGCGGCGTCGAATACGCCCTGCTCACGGGTCGCACCAAGGACCGCCGCACACCTGTGCAGGATTTCCAGAGCGGCAAGCGCTCGATTTTCCTGATCAGCCTCAAGGCCGGCGGCACCGGGCTGAACCTCACCGCTGCCGACACGGTGATTCACTACGACCCCTGGTGGAACCCGGCTGCGGAGAATCAGGCGACCGACCGGGCGTATCGCATCGGCCAGGAGAAACCGGTGTTCGTCTACAAGCTGATCGCCAAGGGCACGGTTGAAGAGAAGATTCAGCACCTGCAAAAGGAAAAGTCGGCACTGGCCGCAGGCGTGCTCGACGGCCGGGTCAGCGGCGACTGGAAGCTGCAGGACGAAGACATCGAAGCCCTGTTCGCGCCATTGCCCGCACCACCAAAGAAAGTGAAGCGCTAGGCAAACCCTAGCAGCCGCGCAACCCTGTGGGAGCGAATTCATTCGCGAATGGGCAGTACAGGCGACACATCTCCATCGCCTGAACGATTGAATCGCGAATGAATTCGCTCCCACAGAGTCCGAGTGCAACCTGACTACCGCGTCACCCCGCCAGGGCTGATTCTTCGGCCCACTGTACATAGCACACCACCACCGGCATGCCGTGCTCGGCGCAGAAGTCCAGCCAGCGCAGTTGGTTGTCCTGCAATCTATCGCCGGGGCCCTTGACCTCGATCATGCGGTAGCTGCGTTGCTCGGGATAGAACTGAATCAGGTCGGGCATGCCCGTGCGGTTGGCCTTGATGTCCTGCAGCAAGCGGCGGAACCAGCGCTCCAGGTGCTGCACCGGCAGGCAATGCAGCGCTGTTTCAAGCAACTCCGGCGTCAGCGTACCCCAGAACACGAACGGCGATTGCAGCCCGAACTTGTCCATATAGTTCTGCCGAATGAGCGCCTGATAACGGCCGTCCGCCAAGGCCGCCAGACATGCGTCAAACGCACCGGCGCGGCGCTGATAGAAATCCGGGCTGTACAGATCGCTCGGGGCACTGTGGAACGGGTGAAAGAACGCCCCCGGCAGCGGCGCGAAAATCGCCGCCCAGCACAACAACCCGAACAACGAATTGATGAGCGCATTCTCGACGTAATGCACCTCGCTCCCGGCTTCCGCCAGGCGCTGCCCGATCAATTGCTCGACACTGCAATCAGGCAACGGCACCACGCTCAGATCCAGCCGCGTGACCATGCGCGCGGCCTTTCGTCGAGTACTGCCCTGCCCCAGCTTGCGTTGAAGGCGCGGGGCGATGCGCAGCAGGTGCTGGGTTTCTTCATCGTTCTCCGGCGCCGCCTCGGCAATGTTCAACAACGCCATGGCTTCCACGAATTGCCCGGCGCGTTCAAGCACGCGAATCCTGCGCACCCGCGCCCCCGGATAGCTGGACTGCACATACACACTCAACGCCAGCGGCCAATCCTGCTGGCGTTCGGCCTGATGGCCGATCTGGAACAACAGCTTGGCCCGGCGCATGGACAGCCACGGGTTGTCAGTCGAGATCGCCAGCGCCTGGTTGGCCAGCGCTTGCAACTCGATACCGTCCTCCAACCCCTGACGACAGGCGTGAAGATGCAAACAGGTGTCGATGTCTGCGCGCTGACTGATGCCTCGGGACTCGATGGAGAACTCGACCTTTTCGTAGCGATAGATCCCCAGGTCCGCCAGCACAAACTCCGACCATTCTTGATAGAGATTGCCGAAATACAACAAGCGCAGGCGATCACACAAGGGCATGACTTGCAGCGCGAAGATCGCTTCATCCAGACCTGCGAACCACTGCGCCAGAGGCTGTGCACCCTCGTACTCAGGCAGCAGGCGCTGCAGCAGGTCGGCCTTCTTTTCCGCGCTTCTGACGCCGTGCGCCTTGAAGCATTGGGCCAGTTCATCCTTGCGCAACAGGGCGAACAGCGTCGCGAGGTCCAGATGGGGCTGACCATCGACCCAGCCACATTCGATCAGCGGCGCGACGGCAAGGCGTGCGTCGCCGATCTCGGCGTAGTCCAGTTTGCTGGCGCGAAAGTGCGTCCCCTTGCGCATCACCATCCTGACCAGCAGCGCCTGGGCCGGCTGCGGCAGCCGTGCGAAAGTGGCAATGAAACTGCGTTCCTCATCGATCAGCAGATCGCCGTAGCGCTGGTCGATCCAGCTCAACACCTGACGGAAGTTTTCCAGGTAATAGAAAGGGTTGTCGAGGGGGGAAAGGCTCACAATGGGATCACGTGACGGCTGGCTGGAAGCTGTAAGGATACTGGTTATCCGTACAGATTCCAGCCGCTTTTGTTTTTGCCCCGATTAACGGCAGCCAGATTGCAGGCCCCGCAAATGTCCCAAGGGCTTACCCCAGTGTCGACGAGCCGATGTCCAGCTTGTCGGCGTCGGCGAACTCGTCCAGCCGCAGGTCACCCAGATCCAGCTCTTCCAGGGACTCGGTGTCTTCATCGGCGTCCGAATCATTGAGCGGGGACTGGTCGCCACCAAAATGGTGGTCTTCATCGTTATCGTTCAAAAATAATGGCACCGGAGTGTGCTTGCCGAATGCGTGTGGCTGTACCTGCATCTTCGATTTCTCCTCTTTGGCGATAACCCAAGGTTAGTTCAAAACCTGCCGGGATCATACCCAGCTGAAAAAGGCGCCGCCGTTGTCGCGCAGCATCTGTGCCATGGCATGGGCTGCTGGCGACAGGTAGCCCTCGCGGCGCAGGATCACGCAAATGGTCCGCGCCATGGTGGTAGCTTGCAGCGGCACTTCACGCAGATATTGCATGTTCTTGCCATATTCCAGGGTTTCCCTGGCGATGAAACTGAGCAGGTTGGTCTGTGCGATCAGCCGGGGCAACAGCGAAATGGAGTTGGCCTCGATCTGCACCACCGGCAGCGGCAGGTTGTGGCGGGCGAAGGCCTCGTCGACCCAGATCCGCGATGACACGCCCAGTGGCGGCAGCACCCAGCGATAGCCGCACAGGTCGCTCATCTGGTAAGGCGTGTTGAAGATGGGATGATTGCGACTGGCGATCACCACCGCCTCATCGGTCAGGATCGGGTGCGCGGCGAACTCGTCTTCAACGCTGCGCTGGGCGCAGATAATCATGTCCAGATGCCCCGAACGCAGCTGCTCGCGCAGCATGTCGTCCTGGCCGATCACCAGCTTGAGGGTAATATCCGGGGCGCGCTTGAGCAATGCATCGGTCAGCTCCGGCAGCAGGTATTCGGCCATGGTCGAGGCACAACCCAGGCGGATTTCACCCACCGCACCACTGGCGAAATCTCGCACTTCGCGCTGGGTCTGGGCGATGCTCTGCTGCAACATCTTGCCCCGCGCCTGCAACAACTCCCCCACGGGCGTCAGCTTGATGCGTCGCCCATCGCGCTGGAACAGCTTGGTACCGAAAGACTCCTCCAGGCGCTGGATGCTCTTTGTCAGCGCGGGTTGGCTGCGATTGAGTTTTTCCGCTGCACGCCCCAGGTGGCCAAGCTCGGCGATGGTTTCAAAATAGGTCAGGTCCCGCAGGTCCATATATAAACCAGAGTTATCAATTCATGACTATTAGAAAATAGACTTGATCGATTGAACTGTCGATACTTCTGGGCACTGGACGAACTCCATCAGGAAAAGCCCATGCACTGGAGATCCTCGTTGTCGCGCCCCGCCTCGTTTTCCCTCGAAAGTCTGCACCCATTGCTGCAATGGTCCTTGCTCATCCTCCTGGCCGGTAGTGCCGGTCAAGCCTTCAAGTATTTCAACGTGCCGGCGGCGCTGTTCCTCGGCCCTATGCTGGTCGCCATCGGCTTCGGTGTGTCGGGCGCGACGATTCGCCTGAACAAGCAGGTGTTTCGCCTGGGTCAGGGCACGGTAGGTGTGCTGGTGGCCCATTCGATGACCATGGGCGTGCTGCTCACGGCCATGCAATCCTGGCACGTGATGGTGTTCGCCACAGTGCTGACCATTGCCTTGAGCGCGTTGGTGGGCGTGGCTTTGGCGCGCTGGGGCGGAATTCAGGGCAGCACCGCCGCCTGGGGCACCTCGCCCGGTGCGGCGTCGGCGATGGTGGCGATGTCTGAGGATTACGGCGCCGATTCACGCGTGGTCGCGACCATGCAGTATGTGCGCGTGGTGTGCGTGGTGATGATCGGCGCGCTGGTCAGCCGGGTGATCGGGGTCGAGGGCGGTGGCACGACTGCCCACAGTACCGATGCGCTGATGCAAGGCGTCAACCTGCTGAACCTGGGGTTGAGCCTGCTGGTGATCGTGGTCGGCGTAACCCTCGGCGGCCGCCTGCCGGCCGGTGCACTACTGGTGCCGCTGCTGCTCGGTGGCGCGCTGCAACTGAGCGGCCTGCTGCAGATCACCATGCCCACGTGGCTGCTGGCGATTGCCTACGGCGCCATCGGCAGTTACATCGGCCTGCGCTTTGACCGGGTGACAATCAACTATGTCTGGCGGCGTTTGCCGGCAATGATCTTCGGGGCTCTGATGCTGATCCTGCTGTGCGCGCTTTCCGCCTGGGTCATCGCCGAAATGATGGGCAAGGATTTCCTCTCGGTGTACCTGGCGACCAGCCCCGGCGGCCTGGACGCCATGGCGATCATCGCCATCGACACCCATTCCGACGTGGGCTTCGTGCTAGCCATGCAGACCCTGCGTCTGTTTGGCGTAATCGTGACCGGCGCCTACATCGCCCGCCAGGTGATCCGCGTGACCCAGCGGTTGGCTTGACCAGGTTTTGATGTCGACGCAACCCTTGGAGTTGCAGGAGTACGCGCTGGCGATGCTGCCGCTAGGCTGTCACAGACTCCGCGTCAAACACCTCACCGCGCCGCACAATCGAAGCCTTGTCCAGCAAAGCCCCCGGCGCGAGTACGGCATTGGCGCCGATGCGGCTGCGGTCGCCGATCAGCGCGCCAAACTTGTCACAGCCCGTGGCGTGCAGGCGGCCATCGATGCGCACGCGCACTTCCTTGTCGTCGCGTTCGTTGCGGTAATTGCAGACGATGCTCCCCGCTTCCAGATTCACTCCGACGCCGAGCACCGAATCGCCGACGAAGTTGAAGTGCGCCAGCTTGCTGCCCTCGAACACGAACGAGGTCTTCAGCTCCGCACCGGGCCCAAAGATGCAGCGCTCGCCCACCCAGCAACCGCCGCGCAAGTAAGCGCCGCTGGCAACGAGGCAGTGAGGCCCCAGGATCAGCGGCCCCTTGAGCACGGCGCCCTCCTCGACCACCACGGTTTCGTGCACGGCAATGTCGCCGCGAATCTCGTAGTCATCACCCAGCGTGAGCAGCACCTCGCGGACGATCTCGGGGGCGCGAGAAACCAGCTCCCACGGCGTCAGCGATGCCCAGCGCGCCAGCGCGGACGTGTCCATCGACTCGATAAAATCGCCAGTGCGGATCATTGCAGCCCCTCCAGCGCCGTGGCCAGGCTCTGCGCCAAGGGCAGAACCGGCAGCAGCGTCGCCTGATAGGCGTGATAAAGGTCCGGCTTGCCCGGCCAGATGTCGGCGCTGGGCTGGTTCTGCGGGTTCAGCTCATGGCGCCAGCTGCCGTGTTCACGGTCGATGAACAGCGTCTCGTTGAATTCCCAGAACGTGCGATACCAGGTCTCGTATTGCTGCTCGCCGGTGCGTTGCAACAGTGCTGCCGAGGCTGCGGCCGCTTCGGCGTGGGTCCAGTGCAGGCGATGACGAACCACCGGGCGGTTTTCCCAGTCCAGGGTGTAGACGATCCCCGGTGCGCCATCAACGTCCCAGCCATAGCGGCAGGCGTTTTCAAACAACCCGCGGGCATCTTCGAGCAGCCACGATGGCGTGGGCATCTGCGCTTTCTGACGCGAGGCTTCAAGGTGCAACACCAGCCGCGCCCATTCGAACGCGTGGCCGGGGGTAGTGCCGTAGGGGCGGAATTCGTCCCCCGGACGGTCGGCGTTGTAATCGAGCACCGGTTGCCAGTCGGCGGTGAAATGCTCGATCACCTGATGATCGTTACCCGCCGCATGCTGATGAATGACCCGCTCGACGATGCGCAGGGCACGATCCAGCCAGCGCCCGTCGCCCGTCACATCGGCCAGGGCGAGGAAGGTCTCGGTGCTGTGCATGTTGCTGTTGGCGCCCCGATAGCTTTCTTCCTGGGTCCAGTCGCGAGCGAAGGATTCACGCACCGTGCCCTCTTCTTCGCTCCAGAAATGCTGGGTGATGATCTGGATCGCCTGCTCCAGCAGCGCCTGGGCGCCAGGGCGTTGCGCAACCACCGCAGAACTGGCCGCCAGGGCCACGAACGCATGCAGGTAGGCCGCTTTGCCCGTATTGGCGGTGTAAGCCTGCGGCCGGTCGAACCAGCCGCCGTGCTCGAAATCGCGCAGCGGCCCTGCCAGCGCGGCAATGCCGTGGTCGACCAGCTCGGCGAAACCGGGAATGCCGCTGATGTGGGCCATGGCGAAGCTGTGGGTCATGCGGGCAGTAATCAGGGTTTCGGCGACGGCATCAGCGGGCAATTGGCCGAAATCATCCAGCGCACCGAAGCCCTCGGGCAGACGCGAGGCCTTGGCAAACCCCAGCAACCGCGTGCCTTCCTGTGCCAACCAGCCCTTGTGCAGCGGGGAGCGTAGCCAGCTGCCTGCACCACCATTCACATCATCCATGCCTTTCTCCAGCCTTGTCGGCGGGTTCGGCCCGCCAGGAATTATTGGTCGGGGGAATGATGCAAGGCAAAGACAGGTGCAGGCAAGTGAATGAGATGAATCCTTTAAGCAACATGTCGTTACTGCGAACTGGACCGTAGCAGCCCGGCCGGGCTGCTACGGTAATCAGACGCGGAAGCGCGTCACCACCTGATTCAACTCCCCCGCCAGACGCGACAGCTCGTTGCTCGACGCACTGATCTGGTTGGCCCCCGACGAAGACTGCAACGACAGATCGCGAATATTGACGATGTTGCGATCCACCTCCCGAGCCACCTGCGCCTGTTCTTCGGCAGCGCTGGCGATCACCAGGTTGCGCTCGGAAATCTGGTTGATCGACGAGGTGATCCGGTTCAGCGACTCACCAGCGCCCTGCGCCAATTCGAGGGTATTGGAAGCCTGATTGCGGCTGACCAGCATCGACTCCAGCGCCTGGCTGGAACCGCTGCGCATGGTCGACACCATCTTGTCGATTTCCAGCGTCGATTGCTGGGTACGATGGGCCAGCGCGCGGACCTCATCGGCGACCACCGCAAAGCCACGGCCCGACTCGCCGGCACGCGCCGCCTCGATGGCCGCGTTGAGCGCCAGCAGGTTGGTCTGCTCGGCGATGGAGCGGATCACGTCCAGCACTTTGCCGATGTCCTGGGACTGATCGGCCAGGTTCTGCACCAGCAGCGAGGTCTGCTGCACGTTGCTGGACAGGTTCTGGATCGACGCCACGGTTTCGATCACCCGCGCCTGGCCATCCTGCGCGGCGTCGTTGGACTCGCTCGAGGCCTGGGATGTGGACACCGCGTTGCGCGCCACCTCCTCCACCGCCGAGGTCATCTCGTTGACGGCGGTAGCGGCCTGTTCGATTTCCGCGTTCTGCTGGTGCAGGCCGCGATGGCTGTCTTCGGTCACCGAGTTCAGTTCGGTGGCCGCCGACGCCAACTGGCTCGCCGAACTGCCGATCAGGCTCAGGGTGCTGCGCAGGTTGTTCTGCATCTGCTGCAACGCGCGCAGCAGGCGGGTGACTTCGTCCTTGCCTTCGACGCGGATGTCATGGGTCAGATCGCCCTTGGCCACAAACTCGGCGGCGGTCACTGCATCTTCCAGCGGCAGGATGATGCTGCGGGTCAGCCACAGCGCCAGCACAACCGTGGACAGCGCCGCAATCAATACGAACACCAGCACCACGGTGCGTGACTGACCGTATTGGGCCTGGGCGGCCGTGCCTTCGAGTTCGATTCTGTGGGTGTAGAAGTCCGCCAGATCACCCAGTTGCGTGCCGGAATTGTCCACGGCGGTTTTCATGTCCACCAGCAGCAAGGTGTTGAGCGCCTTCAAGTCGCCGCTCTGGGCCAGCACGAAGGATTGGCTCAGGCCGCGCTGGTAATCGCCCAGGGTGCTGCGGAACCTGTCGTACAACACCTTTTCTTCCGGGGTATCGATGTAAGTGTCGAGGCTGGTCAGCTTCTCGTTGAGCACCTTGGAGCGGGCATCCATCTGGCCCTTGTAAACGCTGACGTTCTTGGGATCGGTGTCCAGCGCCATGCGCAGGGAGATCGTGCGAATGCGCAGCATGGCTTCGCGGATGTCGTTGACCAGACGCATGCTCGGCACCCAGTTGCTCTCCACCGCCACTTCACTCTCGCGAATCGTGGACATCTGACTCAGGGCAAACCAGCCCAGCACGGCGACAAGCAGGGAAATCAGAGTAAATCCAAGGCCCGCGCGGCGGGCGATGGTGAGGTTGCGTAGGTTCATGACCGTAGGCTCATTGTTGTTAGAAGCAGTGGTGACAAATGTCATCGTGCAAGTCACGCATATCGACGCCGCCAGCAGCTTCTTTAGGGCAACCCGTATGAAGAAAGCGAACGAGCGTTCGATAAAACTTCGAACCTGGGGGAGTGCTGAGGTCTAGACCTAAGAGTCTGTCATTCCCGATTGGAGAAAACGCCATGCACCTGGAAGGTTCCTGCCATTGCGGCGCGGTGGAATTCAGCCTGACCAGCGCCCACCCCTACCCTTACCAACGCTGCTACTGCTCGATCTGCCGCAAGACCCAGGGCGGTGGCGGCTACTCGATCAATTTGGGCGGTGACGCCAAGAGCCTGAAGGTCAAGGGCAAGAGCAGTATCGCGATCTACCACGCCAAGATGCGCGATGACGAGCAGCAGCACGTCGGCACCAGCAGCGCCGAGCGCCACTTCTGCAAGCACTGCGGCAGCGGCCTGTGGCTGTTCAGCCCCGAGTGGCCCGAGCTGATTCACCCCTTTGCCAGCGCCATCGACACGCCGCTGCCAACCCCGCCCGAGCACACCCACTTATTGCTGGACTCCAAGGCCTCCTGGGTCGAGGTTCAGGCCGGGCCCAAGGATCAGGAGTTCGAGCAGTATCCAGAGGAGTCGATTGCGGAGTGGCATGAACGATTGGGCGTGGTGCGCTGAGATTTACTGAACCTCTGCCAGACCCACCGACTCCCAAAAGAAAGCCTGGGGAGAAATGTGAAATGGCTATGCATCGAGTCGCCAGCCTGGCCGATCTGCGTCAAGATCGCGGCATTCAGGTTGCAGTTGGCGCCATCAACGTCGTGCTGGTTCGCCATGCCGACGAGGTGCGCGCCTACCAGGCCAAGTGTCCTCACGCCGGAGCGCCGCTGGCCGATGGCGCGGTGTGCAACGGTCATCTGATCTGTCCCTGGCACAAGGCCGAATTCGCCATCGAGGATGGCAGCCTGTGCGAACCACCGGCGCTGGATGCGTTGCTGCGCTATCCGGTGCAGATCATCGAAGACCAGATCCATGTCGACGAACACCCTGTGCACTCAACCTACAGGCAATTGCCGTTCGACAACCGCTGCTTCGTGGTCATCGGTGCCGGTGCCGCAGGAACGGCGGCCGTCTGCGCGCTGCGCGAGAAAGGCTTCAATGGCCAGTTGCTGCTGATAGACCGCGAGCGTTACGGCGCCTACGACCGCACTGCCCTGAGCAAATTCGTGCTCTCGGCCCAGATGCAGCCCGAACAGACCCCGCCGCTGCGAGAGGAAGCCTATTACCAGGACAACCACATCGAACGTATCCATGGCGAAGTGATGAAGCTGGACGTGGTCAACAAACGAATCATCCTGGCTGATGGCCGTCGCTTCGACTATGACGCCGCCCTGATTACCAGCGGTGGCGAACCTCGCACCCTGCCGCTGATCGGCGCGGACCTGCCGCAGGTGCTGACCCTGCGCAGCCGGGACGACGCAAAAAAGATCCTGACTGCCGCCCCGTCGGGAAGCCATGCGCTGATCGTCGGCGACAGCTTCATTGGCCTTGAAGCAGCATCGGCCCTGCGCAGGAACAAGGTTGAAGTGACCGTGATCGCCCGCCACGAAATCCCGTTCGCCGCCCAGCTCGGCGAGCGGATCGGCAAGGCCATTCGCACCCTGCATGAAGCCAATGGCGTGCTGTTCCGCACCCACGTGGAGGTCACACGTTTCGAGGGCAACATCCACAAGGGCAGACGGCGGCTGGAACGAGCGGTGCTGAACAATGGCGAGAAACTGCCCGTGAATCTGGCGTTGATCGGCATCGGGGTCGGCCCCGCCACACAGTTTATAGACGGCCTGCAACTTGAAAAAGACGGCTCCCTGGCCGTGAACAGTGGCATGCAGGCAGGCAAGGACGTCTGGGCGGCAGGCGATATCGCGACCTTTCCCATGAACGGCGCCACACAGCGCATCGAACATTGGCGCCTGGCCCAGCAACAGGCGCGCATCGCCGCCAGCAACATGCTCGGTGGCAACCAGCACTACACCGACGTGCCGTATTTCTGGACATTCCACTTCGACAAGCGCCTGGATTATCTGGGCCATGCCGATGACTGGGACGATGAGGTCTACCTGGGCGAACCGGAATCCTTCGACTTCCTGGCCCTGCTGTGCAAACAGGGCAAGGTGGCGGCCGTGATCGGCAGCGAACGCGAACGTGAAGTCGCGTTACTTGCAGAGCGCATGAAGCAACCGCTGTTCAAGGAGGAAGCCTTGATGCTGATCCGGCAAATGCGGGCCTAGCCGCGGCTTGCCACCTGCTGGCGATTGCAGCGCCGTCCACAGCGACGCGGCGCCGGGGCTTCGACCGCTTTCTCGACCTTCATCCACCAGGCCTCGCCACGGCTTGGGTAATCGATGTAGAACGGCTGGCCCATTTCCGGGGTGGTGATCGAGATGCTGCGGTCCCAGGCCAACGCCAGGATACGGTCGAAGGGTTCGTGCCAGGCATGCATGGCCAGATCGAACGTGCCGTTGTGGATTGGCAGCAGCCACTTGCCCCGCACATCGATATGCGCCTGCAGCGTTTCTTCAGGCTGCATGTGCACATCGGGCCAGTCGACGTTGTACGCGCCGGTTTCCATCAGCGTAAGGTCGAAGGGGCCGTATTGCTCGCCGATCAGCTTGAAGCCTGCGTGGTAACCGGTGTCGCCGCTAAAGAAGATCCGCTGCTCGCCGTCGATCATCACCCAGGAAGCCCACAGCGTCTGGTTGCCGTCACGCAGGGTACGGCCGGAGAAATGCTGGGCCGGGGTGGCGACGAAGCGAATGCCGTGGATTTCCGTGGATTGCCACCAGTCCAGTTGCTGCACCTTCTCGGCCGGCACGCCCCACTCGATCAGGGTGTCACCCACCCCCAGCGGCGCGATGAAATGCTCGGCCTTGTCCTTGAGCACGCCGATGGTCATGTGGTCCAGATGGTCGTAATGGTTGTGCGACAGGATCACCGCTTTCAGTGGCGGCAGCTCATGCAGACTGATCGGCGGCTGGTGAAAGCGCTGTGGCCCTGCCCACTGGATGGGCGAGGCACGCTCGGCGAACACAGGGTCAGTGAGGAAATACTGATCGCGCAACTTGAGCAGCACGGTCGAGTGGCCCAGCCGGTAAACAGTGTTATTGGGCGCCGCCAGCAACTGCTGGCGGGACAGCGGCTGAACCGGAATTTCCCCGACCGGGCGGGTGTGGCGCGGCTTGTTGACCATCGCGTTCCAGAAGATGCGCAGGGTTTTCAGGAAGCCTGCGCGCTGCATCGGCTTGTGATTGAAATAGCGGCCATCCTGGCGGGACAGGACCGGCAACGAGGGAGCGTGTTCGAGGTTCTTTTCGATCGAGGCCATGATGTGCTGACTCCATGAAACGGGTGGAGAGTTCTGCAACGACGGACGCATCGCAGAATGTTGCATTCTTCGGGAAGAAGTAAGCGAGAAGTGTTACAGCGCTTTACACTACACAGTGTAGTTTCAAGCTTGCACGATCCTCAAAGAGAAGTAAACTACTCGGTGTAATTTTCTTGTCGGGCCAGGTTCCGACCTGTGCCATTTTTTAGAAGCGATGCCATGACTGCCCCCCAGCGACTGACCGACCGAAAACGTGAATCCATTGTTCAGGCAGCCATTGCCGAGTTTCGCGACAACGGTTTCGAGGTCACCAGCATGGACCGCATCGCAGCGCGGGCCGAAGTCTCCAAGCGCACCGTGTACAACCACTTTCCGAGCAAAGAAGAGCTGTTCGCCGAAATGCTTCAGCGCCTGTGGGCCAAAGCCACGGCCCAGTCCGACGATATCTACCGCCCCGGCGTGCCGTTGCGCGAACAATTGCGCGACCTGCTCAACACCAAGATGAAGACTTTGGGTGACAGTAATTTTATCGACTTGGCGCGGGTGGCCATCGGCGCAACGATTCACTCCCCCGAACGCGCCCAGGCCTGGGTCAGCCGCCTGAACCAGCGCGAAGAAACCTTCACCCTTTGGGTCCGCGGCGCCCAGCAGGACGGACGCTTGAAGGATGTCGAGCCGGGCTTCGCCGCCTCGCAGATCCACGCCCTGCTCAAGGCATTCGCGTTCTGGCCGCAGGTGACCCTCAACGAGCCCCTGCTGAGCGCGGAAAAACAGCAGTCAGTGGTGGAGTCGGCGCTGGATCTGTTCCTGTGCTGGTATGAAATCCCCACCAAGCCCAAGCCTGTTTAGCGACTGGCCGCCACCACCCGCTCGACGATCTGCCGCCGTTCCTCAAGCCCTGCTGCTGCACGCTCGCTGGCGATCGCCAACACATCGGCTGGCGCGGATTCGGGACGGCCGGCATTGAACGGCGGCGCCGGGGCGTATTCAAGCTGCAACTGAATGGTCTGGGACTTCTGTGCATCGAAGAGTTCGGCGATCAGCGTCAGGGCGAAATCGATACCCGCCGTGACACCGCCACCGGTCATCAGGTTGCCGTCACGCACCACTCGCTCCTTGACCGCAATCGCCCCGAATTTTTCCAGCAACCCATGGGACACCCAGTGTGTAGTCGCCCGCTTTCCTTTGAGCAGGCCCGCCGCGCCGAGCACCAATGCGCCGGTGCACACCGAGGTGACATATTGCGCATTCGCCGCCTGGCGCTGGATGAACGCCAGGGTCTGGGCATCTTCAAGCAACGCGTTGATGCCGATCCCGCCGGGCACGCAAATCACGTCCAGATCAGGGCAATCATCGAAGGTCGCGGTCGGCACCAGAGCAAGGCCGGTGCTCGATTGCAGGGGTTCGAGGTTTTTCCACACCAAATGCACGGTGACACCCGGCATGGTCGCGAAAACGTCGTAGGGGCCGGTCAGGTCCAGTTGTTGAACCTTGGGGAATACCAGCAGGCCGATGTGCAGGGTCATGGAATCGCTCCTTGTTCGCAATGAGTGGATTGGACGAATTCACTCTAGCCAGATAGGCTGTGGCGGATACGCCATATCACCCACACTTTCCGCCAACTGCAGTGAGACGCCGCCATGTCCGCCCCCGCCCGGCCCATCCACATTCTGGCGTTTCCCAATGTGCAACTGCTCGACGTCAGCGGCCCGCTGCAGGTGTTCGCCTCGGCCAACGTGCACGCGGCTGAAAAGGGCTTGCCCACGCCCTACTCGCCCAGGGTGATCGCCCGAGAGGAAGGCAGTGTGGAATCCTCGGCCGGGCTGGGTTTGCACACTCATCCGTTGCCTCAAGAGGCATCCGATACCTTGATCGTCGCCGGCGGCTGGGGCGTTCACGCTGCGTTGCAGGATCAGGATCTGCTGCACTGGGTTCGCCAGCAGGCGTCGAGCGCCCGGCGGCTGGCGTCGGTCTGTACCGGCGCGTTTCTGCTGGCCGAGGCCGGGTTGCTGGACGGCCACCGAGTAGTCACCCATTGGGACAGTTGTGAAGACCTGGCACGCAGCTATCCCGCGCTGACTGTCGATCCGGAGCCGATTTTCATCAATGAAGACAACCTCTGGACCTCCGCCGGGGTCACGGCGGGGATCGATCTTGCGCTGGCCTTGGTCGAGGCCGACCTTGGGCGCAACGCTGCGTTGGCGGTGGCGCGGCAACTGGTAGTGTTTTTAAAGCGCCCCGGCGGGCAGTCGCAGTTCAGCACGGCGCTGTCGATGCAACACGCCACCCGCAGCCAGGACAGCCGCTTCGGCGACCTGCATGCCTGGATTCTCGACAACCTGGCCGCCGACCTGTCGGTGGCAAGCCTGGCGGCGCAAGTGGGCATGAGCGAACGCAGCTTCGTGCGTCACTACCGCGCCCACACCGGCAACACCCCGGCCCGGGCCATCGAGCAGTTGCGGGTCGAGGCAGCGCGGCGGTTGCTGGGCGACAGCGCCCTGCCGATCAAGCGCATCGCCGACCGCTGCGGCTTCGGCACCGAAGAAACCCTGCGCCGCAGCTTCCTGCGAGCCGTGGCCGTGACGCCGCAGGCGTATCGGGAGCGGTTCAGCGGACGGTAAAGCAACCCACCGTCCCGTAGCAGTCCGGCTTGCCGGCGTCGGCGCTTTCAAAATCGCAGACGCCGGCAAGCCGGACTGCTCAGGGACGTGTGGCGCGGTTGCGATCTGTTTCTGACCGCAGGCCGTAGGAGCCGGCTTGCTGGCGAAGGCGATCTTGATGACGCCCCCGCCGGCAAGCCGTGCTGCTACGGGGCGGTGTGCAACCAAAGCCTTGGTCTTGATCTTCTTACGCGGAAGTACAGGCGCCGCCAAATGCGACGTTAAGGCGCCAGGCCGAACGGAGGTGTCGTGTAGGGGGATGAGCGGCAGGGAAGCCGCGAAAGCCGTGCAGGCCATGGATGGCCCATCACGGCGGACCCACGGAGCGGCGCCGGAGTGAGGGAACCGAGACGAAGTCGCGGCCCAGCCTGTCGCAAAGACCTTTTGGTTACTTTTGGCTGGGCCGGCACTCCGGGCGAATGCCGAAAGTGACCCGCCGTAAGGGCGGAAAGGTGAATCCGAGTCGACATCACAAACGGATATGTTCATCGAATTACAAACCACCGAGACGCTCGCTTTCGGGACATATCCATTGTCGCGGTGGCTGGACGCTAGGGTTTCGCCCCTTACGGGCGACCTACTTTCTTTCGGGAAAGTAGGCAAACCATTTGCTCCTGGCTAGGCCTCGACTTCGTCTCGGTTCCCTCCCTCCGGCGCCGTTCCGGGGGCACGCCATGATGGGCCATCCATGGCCCGCACGGCTTTCGCGGCTCCTGCCGCTCATCCCCCTACACGACGCCTACGCTCGGCCTGGCGCCTTTACGTCGCGTTCGGCGTCGTCTGCACTATCGCGTAAGAAGATCAAGAGCATTGCACCGCCCCGTAGCAGCACGGCTTGCCGGCGGGGGCGTCCTCATGATCGCCGACGCCAACAAGCCGGCCCACCTAAAAGAAAGTTATTTTCATATATTTCTATTTTTATCGATTATCGTGTAATTTAATTTTCATCACGAAATCAGAGATAAAAACAATGCCTGCCTGTGATCGTCGCCTATCGACCCTCGTTTCCACCTGCAACGCCTTTGCAACACCCACTGCCGAGACCGTTTTCATCGCTGATTTGCGCCCGGACTGACACTGCCCGCCGCTCGCCCGCTGACCTCAACTTCTCTGCAAGGAACCGTTGCATGCCTCCGTCTACCGGCCTGTCCCTGTTGGCTTACGCCGCCATCGCGATCATCGCCCTGATCGTCCTGATCGCGCGTTTTCGTCTCAATCCGTTTGTCGTCATCACCCTGGTGTCCGTCGGCCTCGCGCTGGTGGCCGGAATGCCCGCCACCTCGGTGGTCTCCTCCTATGAAGGCGGCGTCGGAAAAACGTTGGGCCACATCGCATTGGTAGTGGCGCTCGGCACCATGCTCGGCAAGATGATGGCCGAGTCCGGCGGTGCCGAGCAGGTGGCGCGCACACTGATCGACCGATTTGGCGAGCGCAACGCCCACTGGGCCATGGTCTGCATCGCGTTTCTGGTGGGCCTGCCGCTGTTCTTCGAGGTCGGCTTCGTGCTGCTGGTGCCGATTGCCTTCACCGTCGCCCGCCGCGTCGGGGTCTCGATCCTGATGGTCGGCCTGCCCATGGTCGCCGGCCTGTCGGTGGTCCACGCTCTGGTTCCCCCGCACCCTGCGGCAATGCTGGCGGTGCAGGCTTATCAGGCGTCCGTCGGCCAGACGCTGTTCTACGCGATTCTGATCGGCATCCCCACCGCGATCATCGCAGGCCCCCTGTACGCCAGGTTCATCGTGCCGCACATCCACCTGCCCGATGAAAACCCGCTGGCCAAGCAGTTTCTGGACCGTGAACCGCGCAAGCAACTGCCCGGTTTTGCCATCACCATGGCGACCATCCTGCTGCCGGTATTGCTGATGCTGCTGGGCGGTTGGGCCAACCTGATTTCCACGCCGGGCAGCGGCTTCAACAGCTTTTTGCTGTTCATCGGCAACTCGGTGATTGCCCTGCTGCTGGCGACCTTGCTGAGTTTCTGGACACTGGGCATCGCTCAGGGCTTCAATCGTGATTCAATTCTCAAATTCACCCAAGAGTGCCTGGCACCGACTGCCAGCATTACCCTGTTGGTCGGCGCCGGTGGCGGGCTGAACCGGATTCTGGTGGACAGCGGCGTGACCAATGAGATCGTCGGTCTGGCTCAGGATTTCCATCTGTCGCCGCTGCTGATGGGCTGGCTGTTCGCCGCCTTGATGCGCGTGGCGACAGGCTCGGCGACGGTTGCCATGACCACTGCTTCGGGCATCGTTGCGCCGGTGGCCATGGGTCTGGGTTATCCGCATCCGGAATTGCTGGTATTGGCGACAGGTGCAGGCTCGGTGATTTTTTCCCACGTCAATGACGGCGGATTCTGGCTTATCAAGGAGTACTTCAACATGACAGTGGCCCAAACCTTCAAGACCTGGACGGTGCTGGAAACGCTGATCTCGGTGATCGCGTTCGTCCTGACCCTCGGTCTGGCACAGGTGCTCTGAGTGGACATTCTTTACCAGATCCGCGCCCGCCAGGACTCCTTCAGCGCCGGCGAAGGCCGCATCGCCCGGCTGATCCTGAGCGACGTTGCCTTCGCCGCCAGCGCCAGCCTCGACGAGCTGGCCAGCCGCGCCGAAGTCAGCAGCGCCACGCTGTCGCGCTTTGCCCGCAGCATCGGCTGCAAGGATCTGCGTGACCTGCGCCTGCAACTGGCTCAGGCCAGCGGCGTCGGCAGTCGCTTTCTGAACCCGGAACAGGCGCCGGAGCAATCTGCGTTTTTCAGCCAGATCGTCGGCGATATCGAATCGACCCTGCGCCAGCACCTGGCAGGCTTCGACGATGCACGGTTCAAGGCGGCGGTGGCCCTGCTCGCCCCGGCGCGCATGCTCCACAGCTTCGGCATGGGCGGCTGCTCAAGCCTGTGCAGCGAAGAACTGCAGACCCGCCTGGTGCGCCTGGGCTATCCCATCTCCGCCAGCCGCGATCCGTTGATGATGCGCCTGATCGCCGCGACCCTGGGGCCCGATCACAGCCTGATCGTCTGCTCCCTGAGCGGCCGCACGCCGGAACTGCTGGATGTGGTGAGCCTGGCCCGCAGCTACGGCGCGAAAACCCTGGCCATCACCCTGCCCGACTCACCCTTGGCGCAGCTTGCCGACGTGGTGCTACCGCTGCAGATCGCCGAAACCAACTTCATCTACAAACCCACGGCGGCGCGCTACGGCATGTTGCTGACCATCGACGTGCTGGCCACCGAGCTTGCACTGCTGGCCCCGGACGACAATCAGGAACGCCTGCGCCGGATCAAGCTGGCGCTGGATGACTATCGCGGCGGTGACGACGGCCTGCCGCTTGGAGACTGACATGCTTTACGACCTTATCATTCGCGACGCGCTGGTGATCGACGGCAGCGACAGCCCCGCCGTGCGCGCCGATGTGGCGATTCGCGACGGGCGCATCCAGCGCATCGGCAAACTTGACGGGGTGTCTGCCGGCGAGGAAATCCACGCAGCGGGCCGGGTGCTCGCGCCGGGCTTCATCGACGTACACACCCATGACGACACCGTAGTCATCCGCCACCCCGAGATGCTGCCAAAAATCACCCAAGGCGTGACCACGGTGATCGTCGGCAACTGCGGCATCAGCGCATCGCCCGTGACCCTGGCGGGCGACCCGCCGGACCCGATGAACCTGCTGGGCCCGGCCAAGGCCTTTGCCTATCCGCGCTTTCGCGATTACCGCCAGGCCGTGGACAAGGCCCGCCCGGCGGTCAACGTCGCCGCGCTGATCGGCCACACGGCGCTGCGCAGCAATCATCTGGACGATCTGTTTCGCACGGCTAAACCTTGCGAAATCAGCGCCATGCGCGAGCAACTGCGCGAGAGCCTGGAGGATGGCGCGCTGGGGCTTTCCACAGGGCTGGCCTATGCCACGGCGTACTCGGCAGAAACCGATGAGGTCAAGCAACTGGCCGAAGAATTGACCGAATTTGGCGCGGTCTATACGACGCATCTGCGCAGCGAATTCGAGCCGGTGCTGGAAGCCATGGACGAAGCCTTCGACATCGGCCGCCATGCGCGCTCGCCGGTAGTCATCTCCCACATGAAATGCGCAGGGGCCGGCAATTGGGGCCGCAGCCCGCAACTGCTGGCCTCCCTTGAAAAAGCCGCGCAGAACCACCCGGTGGGCTGCGACTGTTATCCCTATGCCGCCAGCTCATCGACACTGGATTTGAAGCAGGTCACCGATGCGTTTCGCATCACGATTACCTGGTCCACGCCGCACCCGGATCAGGGCGGGCGCGACCTGAAAGACATCGCCGCCGACTGGGGCCTGTCGCTGGTAGACGCTGCGAAAAAGCTGCAACCGGCCGGGGCGGTGTACTACGGCATGGATGAAAACGACGTACAGAACATCATGAAGCACCCCCTGTCGATGATCGGCTCCGATGGCCTGCCGGAAGACCCTTTCCCGCATCCACGCCTGTGGGGCGCGTTCCCTCGAGTGTTGGGGCATTTCAGTCGGGACCTGGGACTGTTTCCGCTGCACACGGCCATTCACAAGATGACGGGGCTGACGGCCTCCCGCTTTGGCCTGCACGAGCGAGGCTTCGTGCGTGAAGGCTATTGGGCGGACCTGGTGCTGTTCGACCCTCAAGCGGTACGCGACGTTGCCGATTTCAAGGAGCCCAAACGCGCCGCCGAAGGCATCGACGGGGTGTGGGTGAACGGGCATCTGAGTTATGCCCAGGGCAAAGTGCAGGGTGAGCGGCAGGGGCGGTTTTTGCCAAGGACGGGGTCGTTGGTAGCAGGATTCATCTGACGAGTAATCGTGCCCTCAACCGATGCACCACGTTGATCCTGTGGGAGCAGGCTTGCCCGCGAATACGTCGGACCTGACCCTCGAGGTGGCTGATCCACCGCCTTCGCGGGCAAGCCCGCTCCCACAGAACTCAATTGGTCAAACCAGGTTACCCGACAATCACCCCACGGCACTCGCCGAAACCGATGCTGACTTCACCGTCGCGACGGCAGCGAGCCTTGAGAAGCACCTCGTCACCCGCCTCCAGAAACTTGCGGGTCTCGCCGCTCGGCAATTCCACCGAGTGCCGGCCGCCTTCGGTGATTTCCAGCAAGCTGCCGAATTGCCCCTGCTGCGGGCCGGACAAGGTGCCGGTGCCGAACAGATCCCCCGGCTGCAACTTGCAACCGTTGACGCTGTGATGGGTGACCATCTGCGCCACCGTCCAGTACATGTTGAGGGTGTTGCTCAACGCCAGCCGTTGTGGGGCCATGCCCTGCTCTTTCATCTGCGCGGTCAGCAGCAGCACCTCCAGCTCGATGTCCAGCGCACCTTGCTCCTGGTCCTGCTCATCGAACAGGTACTCCAGCGGCCGCGGATCACCTTCAGGCCGCTGCGGTTGCGCGCTGCGAAACGGCGCCAGCGCCTCGCTCGTCACCACCCAGGGGGAAATGCTGGTGGCAAAACTCTTGGACAGGAACGGCCCCAGCGGCTGGTACTCCCAGGCTTGCAGATCCCGCGCCGACCAATCGTTGAGCAGGCAGAAGCCAGCGATGTGCTCACCCGCCTGACCAATGCCGATCGGCTCGCCGGTCTCGTTGCCTGGCCCCATCCACACCCCGACTTCCAGTTCGTAATCCAGCCGTTTGCTCGGGCCGAAGGTGGGCACTTCAGCGCCTGGGGCCAGGGTCTGGCCACTCGGACGCTTGACGGCTGTGCCGGACACGCACAGCGTCGACGCCCGGCCGTGGTAGGCAATCGGCACGTATTTGTAGTTGGGCAGCAGCGGATTGTCAGGGCGGAACAGCTTGCCGACGTTGGTGGCGTGATGGATACCCACGTAGAAATCGGTGTAGTCGCCGACCTGCGCCGGCAGGTGCATCTGGCACGCGCTCATGGGGTGCAGCAGGTCTTCGCGGGCCGGGCTGCTTTCGTCCAGCAGTTGCAGCAATTCAAGGCGCAGCGCCTGACGCGCCGCAGCGCCGAGGGCGAAGAAATCGTTGAGCTGCCCACGCCCTGCGGCTTCGGCGGCAATTCTCGCTTGCCCGGTAAACAAACCGCTTTCCAGCGCAGCTTGCAGATCGAGAATGCAGTCGCCGATGGCCACACCGCCGCGCCGACTGAGATTGCTGGCGCTGAACACCCCGAACGGCAGGTTCTGCAGCGGAAAATCAGGGTGATCGTTGGCAGAGGTCACCCAACTGCGGGCATGAACAGAAGTACTCATCGTTGGTTATCCGTGTCCAGAGGTTTGAAGGTTCTGGCGATGCCGTTCCAGCAGGCGTCGTAGTCGCCTTGCAGTTGCGGGCAGTGTAGGGCATGACGGCTGGGGCGCAGGACCTTGCCGGTCTCGAACATGAAAGCCATGGTCTGTTCGATCTTGTGTGGCGCAAGATCAGCGGCGATGGCCTTTTCAGCCGTCGCGTTATCCGGCCCGTGGGCGCTCATGCAGTTGTGCAGCGACACCCCGCCGGGCATGAAGCCTTCAGCCTTGGCGTCGTAGGCGCCGTCGATCAGGCCCATGAATTCGTTCATCAGATTGCGGTGGAACCACGGTGGGCGAAAGGTGTTTTCGGCCACCATCCAGCGCGGCGGGAAAATCACGAAATCGATGTTGGCCTGGCCGTGGGTGGCGCCAGGCGCCGTCAGGACCGTGAAGATCGACGGGTCCGGGTGGTCATAGCTCACCGTGCCGATAGTGTTGAACCGGCGCAGGTCGTATTTGTACGGCACGTTGTTGCCATGCCAGGCCACCACATCGAATGGCGAGTGTTCCAGCTGTGCTGCCCAGAGCTCGCCGAGGAATTTCTGCACAAGCACCGTGGGTTGTTCAGTGTTTTCGAAACAAGCGACCGGCGCCTGGAAATCCCGAGGGTTGGCCAGCCCGTTGCTGCCGATGGGGCCCAGATCCGGAAGGCGCAAGGCGCAGCCGTGGTTCTCGCAGAGGTAACCGCGAGCCGTGCCATCGAGCAGTTGCACGCTGAATTTCAAGCCACGGGGAATCACCGCGATTTGCTGCGGCTCGATGTCCAGCAGTCCAAGCTCGGTGACCAGACGCAAGCGGCCCTGTTGCGGCACCAGCAGCCATTCCCCGTCGGCGTTGAAGAATGCACGCTGCATCGACTGGTTGGCGGCGTAGACATAAATGCTCACACCTTCGGCCTGATCCGCCGCGCTGGTGCTGGCCAGGGCGACGAGGCCGTCGATGAAATCGGTGGGTTCAGCGGGGATGTCGAAGGCGTTCCAGCGCAGGCGATTGGGCGTTATCGGCCCCTGCTCCAAACCTGTGATCTGGCGCTCAAGACGCTGGAACTGCGGATGAGCCGCCGAAGGCTTGATGCGGTACAGCCAGGTGCGTCGGGCTTCGGCGCGGGGCACGGTGAAGGCGGTGCCGGAGAATTGCTCGGCGTACAGGCCCATAGGATGGCGCTGGGGCGAGTTCTGCCCCGCGGGCAACGCACCCGGCACCGCCTCGCTGTGGAACTGGTTGCCGAAGCCTGCCTGGTATTTCAGCGGCTCGGATGCGGGTTTGGTGAACATCTTGACCTCTTGTTGTTATCGGGGCTCTGCCGTGTAGGAGCGCGCTTGCCCGCGATGGCGATCTACCTGAGACATCTGTGCTGGCTGTCACGATCCCGTCGCGGGCAAGCGCGCTCCTACAGTGATCGTAATATTATACGTAAACGCATTACGCATAACGTAATTTGAGTTCAAGCTCTGGTCAAGCTATAAAGCAGCCTTTCCAGACCGGCGCACGCCCTGTTCATGACCGACTCATCCGCAACCGCCCCCGCTCCCCGCCAGCAGAAAGTGCAGTCTGCCGAAGTCGGCGTCGGCATCCTCAAGGCCTTGGCGGAACTGGCGCCCGCCACGTCGCTGTCCAAACTCGCCGAGCACGTCGCGATGCCGGCGAGCAAAGTTCATCGCTATCTTCAGGCGCTGGTGGACAGCGGCTTTGCCGAGCAGGACCCAATCACCAACCATTACCGGCTGGGGCGTTCGGCGCTGCAGGTCGGTCTGGCCGCCTTGAGCCAGCTGGATGTGCTGAAAATCTCGGCCCCCGAGTTGATTGCCCTGCGTGACGAACTCAACGAAACCTGCTTCCTGGCGGTGTGGGGTAACAAGGGGCCGACCGTGGTGTACGTCGAGCAGTCCCTGGGCGCAGTGACCCTGGTCACACAGATTGGCTCAGTGCTGCCGTTGCTCGGCTCCTCCACGGGGCTGGTGTTCGACACATTTTTGTCGAACGCGGAAACCGCTGCCCTGCGCGAGCAGGAGTCGGCTCTGCTGTCGGCTGCACAGCTCAAGGAAGTGGAGCGCCATGTCGAGGAAATCCGCGCCACCTGCGTGCATCAAATCCACGGCTTGCTGATGGCAGGCGTGAACGCGGTGTCGTCACCGGTGTTCGCCATGGGCAACAAGCTGGTGGGTGTGGTAACGGTGGTCGGATCGGCGTCGGTGTTTACCGGTGAGCATCAGGCCCAGGCTGCGCAGAAGCTTGTGCACACCGCCCGCGCGATCAGCGCGCGGATGGGTGGGGAAATGCCGGGCGGCTAAATCCCGGAAACTCATGCCGGACACAACACCTGTGGGAGCGAATTCATTCGCGAGACGCCCCTACAGACGACGCATTTTCATCACCTGGACAAGTGCATCGCGAATGAATTCGCTCCCACAGGTTCAACAACCAGCATCAGCCAATGACGGTCAATTTGCGGTGAGCACCCCACGCCGCACCTGATCGCGCTCGATCGACTCGAACAACGCCTTGAAGTTGCCCTCGCCAAAGCCGTCGTCGCCCTTGCGCTGGATGAATTCGAAAAACACCGGGCCCATCAAGGTTTCCGAGAAAATCTGCAGCAGCAGGCGTTTATTGCCGCCCTCTGAAGTGCCGTCCAGCAGGATGCCACGGGACTTCAACTCGGCCTCGGGCTCGCCGTGATTGGGGATGCGCCCCTGAAGCATCTCGTAATAGGTCTCGGGAGGCGCGGTCATGAAGCGCATGCCCAGCGCTTTCAGGCGATCCCAGGTCTTGATGAGATCGTCGGTGAAAAACGCGACATGCTGGATGCCCTCACCGTTGAACTGCATCAGAAACTCTTCGATCTGCCCCGCACCCTTGGACGATTCCTCGTTGAGCGGGATGCGGATCATGCCGTCCGGTGCGGTCATCGCCTTGGAGGTCAGGCCGGTGTATTCGCCCTTGATGTCGAAGTAGCGAATTTCGCGGAAGTTGAACAGCTTTTCGTAGAAATTCGCCCAGTACGCCATGCGCCCGCGATACACGTTGTGGGTCAAATGGTCGATGAACTGCAGGCCTGCTCCCTCGGGATGACGCTCGACCCCGTCGATGAACACGAAGTCGATGTCGTAGATCGACGTGCCTTCGCCGAAACGGTCGATCAGGTACAGCGGCGCGCCGCCAATGCCCTTGATCGCCGGCAGGCGCAGTTCCATTGGGCCGGTGGCGATTTCAATGGGCTGTGCGCCCAGCTCCAGCGCGCGCTTGTAGGCCTGCTGCGAATCCTTGACCCGGAAAGCCATACCGCACACGGAAGGACCGTGCTCGGCGGCAAAGTAGGACGCTTCGCTGTGAGGCTCATTGTTGAGGATGATGTTGATCGCGCCCTGGCGGTACAGCGCCACGTTCTTGGAACGGTGGTTGGCGACCTTGGTGAAGCCCATCATCTGGAACACCGGTTCCAGCATGCCGGGTGTCGGCGAGGCGAATTCGATGAACTCGAAGCCCATCAGGCCCATGGGGTTTTCATAGAGATCAGTCACGGTCTTGCTCCTGCTAAAAAGTGAAATACCTGGTGGCGAGGTTCACAGTCGGGCAGGTGGCGCACAAGGAATGCCCCGTACGCTGCGGGCGAGAAAGTCGCCGAAGATCAGTTGCAGACCGAAGCTTTTCATAAGGGACAGACTACTCCGGCTTGTCCGATTGCGCATCCGGGTGCGCTTTCTGGAACGCCGGATGGGCCAGCGCCAGCGCCTCGACCCGGCAGATGCGCGGGAATGCGCTCAGATCAACATTGAAACGTCGCGCGGCATACAGCTGTGGCAGCAGGTAAACATCGGCCAGGCCCACCGTGCCGAAACAGAAACCCTCGTCACCGATCAAGGCTTCCACGGCAGCGAAGCCTTCGCTGATCCAGTGGCCGATCCAGGCCGTCACGTCACCCTCGCCATGGCCCAGGCCGCGCAGGCGGTTGAGCACGGCGACGTTGTGCAGTGGGTGGATATCGCAGCCGATCAGGGCGGCGACCTGCCGATGCCGGGCGCGAGCGAGCAGATCGTCGGGCAGCAGCGCAGGCTGGGCGAAGCGTTCTTCCAGGTATTCGATGATCGCCATGGACTGAATGACCACTTCGCCGCGCTCAAGGCGAAGCGCCGGTACCCGGCCCTGCGGATTGACCGTCAGATACTCGGGCTGGCGATGTTCGCCGCCGTCGCGGATCAGGTTCACGGGGATGGCATTGACCTCAAGGCCCTTCAACGCCAGCGCAATGCGCACGCGGTAGCTGGAGGTCGAGCGGTAGTAGGTGAATAGGTCCACGGGAAGGCCTGCACGGTGGTTATTGTTTTTGGTAAACAGGTTTTTCGTAAACGATTTACGCAATGCGTAAAGTGCGGCATTCACCGGCGGCTGTCAATATCAGGCCCAGCCCTCCAGGCGCAAGGTGGCCCTGACCAGCCGCTGTTCTTCGTTCTCGATTTCCCGCAGGTTGTCACAGATGCTCTGGATATGCGCCACGGCGGCCTTGCGCGCCTGGTCCGGCAGGCGACCGGTGACGGCGTTGTAGAGCCTGGCGTGATGGCGGTCGATCTGCCGTTTCTGCGCTTCGCGGTGATAGAGGTTGTTGACCGAGGCGAAGACCGTGTTGAGCAGCAGGTCTGTCAGCGAGCGCAGGGTCTGCACCAGCACTGGGTTATGGGACGCCTCGCTGATCGCCAGATGAAAGGCATGATCGAGCCGCGCATGTTCGCTGGCGTCAAGCTCGTGATCGTGGGCCGCCACCAGCGCGTCGTAGGCGCGGGTGATGAGCACGAAATCAGCGTCGGTGCCGCGTAGTGCTGCCAGGCGCGCTGACTCCCCTTCCAGCAGGCTGCGCACCTCGAAGAGGTCATAAAGGGTGCGCGGCTGCGAGGCGAACAGGTGCATCAGGGGCGAGGCGGCCGACAGCCCCAGCCCGCCCATCTGCGCAACGAACGAGCCCTTGCCGTGACGGGTTTCGATGATGCCCCGGGCGCGCAGCAACTTGAGCCCTTCACGCAGCGCGGTGCGCGAGACGCCCAGCTTTTCGGTCAGGCGCCGCTCCGAAGGCAGGAGTTGCCCGACCTTGAGCACGCCATCGACGATCAGCCGCTCGATGCGTTCGCTGACAACGTCCGCAACCTGAGGGGTGGGAGCTTGCACGAGGTTTTCCATAGGTTCTCTTTGAAGAAGGTATCCACGTACCCTGTAGCAGTCCGGCTTGCCGGCGACAGCGGAGTGTCATTCACTGCAATGCCAGCTGAAAAATCGCTGTCGCTGGCAAGCCGGACTGCTACGTTCAGTTCGCTTGGCATCTGGTATGACCAGTAGCAAACACAACTTTAGACCATATGCATAACGCACGTAATTCATTGAATTAAATCGGTTTAATAAAAAACCTTTGTGCAAATGCCAAAAAAAACTGGTTCGACCAGTGCTTTCTGCCATGGACAGTAAGCCCCACCCGGCCAATGATGCAAGTCAGCCGTAGAACGTTCCTTGCCAGAACGGGCCCATATAAAAAGCCATATAAGAACAAGACGGGGTGAAACACCCACCATGAATATCCTGTATGACGAACGCGTCGATGGCGCGCTGCCGGACATCGACAAGGCCCAGTTGCTGCAAGCCATGCAGTCGCGCCTGCCGGACCTGGAAATCCTCCACCGCGAGGAAGAACTGCGCCCTTACGAATGCGACGGACTCTCCGCGTATCGCACCACGCCGATGCTGGTGGTGTTGCCGCAGCGCGTCGAGCAGGTCCAGACGCTGCTCAAGCTGTGCCACGAACGCGGCGTTCCGGTGGTCGCACGCGGCGCCGGCACCGGGCTTTCGGGTGGCGCCTTGCCCCTGAAAAAAGGCGTGCTGCTGGTCATGGCGCGCTTCAACAAGATTCTGCACATTGACCCAGCCGGGCGCTTCGCCCGTGTTCAACCGGGCGTACGCAACCTGGCGATTTCCCAGGCCGCAGCGCCCTACGATCTTTATTACGCGCCCGATCCGTCCTCGCAGATCGCCTGTTCCATCGGTGGCAACGTCGCCGAGAACGCGGGCGGCGTGCATTGCCTCAAGTACGGCCTGACCGTGCACAACCTGCTCAAGGTCGACATCCTCACCGTCGAAGGCGAGCGCATGGTGCTGGGCTCCGACGCGCTGGATTCCCCCGGCTTCGACCTGTTGGCGCTGTTCACCGGCTCCGAAGGCATGCTCGGGATCATCACTGAAGTCACGGTCAAACTGTTGCCTAAACCCCAGGTGGCGCGAGTGCTGCTGGCCGCGTTCGATTCGGTGGAAAAGGCTGGCCGCGCCGTGGGTGACATCATTGCCGAAGGCATCATCCCGGGCGGCCTTGAGATGATGGACAACCTGGCCATCCGCGCCGCCGAAGACTTCATCCACGCCGGTTACCCGGTGGACGCCGAAGCCATCCTGCTGTGTGAACTGGATGGCGTGGAAGCCGACGTTCACGACGACTGCGACCGGGTCCGCGCCGTGCTGGAAAAGGCCGGCGCCACCGAGGTTCGCCAGGCCAAAGATGAAGCCGAGCGGGTGCGCTTCTGGGCCGGACGCAAAAACGCCTTCCCTGCTGTGGGTAGGCTGTCACCGGATTACTACTGCATGGACGGCACCATTCCGCGTCGGGAGCTGCCGGGCGTCTTGCAGGGCATTTCTGCGCTCTCGGAAGAATACGGGCTGCGCGTGGCCAACGTGTTCCATGCCGGTGACGGCAACATGCATCCGCTGATCCTGTTCGATGCCAACCAGCCCGGCGAGCTGGATCGCGCCGAGGCGCTGGGCGGCAAGATTCTGGAGCTGTGCGTGAAAGTCGGCGGCAGCATCACCGGCGAACACGGCGTGGGCCGCGAGAAGATCAATCAGATGTGCGCGCAGTTCAACAGCGACGAACTGACCCTGTTCCATGCCGTAAAAGCGGCCTTCGACCCCAGCGGCATGCTTAATCCGGGCAAGAACATCCCGACCCTGCACCGCTGCGCCGAATTCGGCGCGATGCACGTGCACATGGGCAAGCTGCCCTTCCCTGAACTGGAGCGTTTCTGATGGGTGCCGAACGTCAGCCCTACCTCACCGCACAAGACGCCGACGCCAGCCAGACGTTGCTCGAACAGGTCAACCAGGCCATCCAGAGCGGCCTGCCGCTGCGCATCCAGGGTACCAACAGCAAGGCATTCCTGGGTCGTGAAGTGGCCGGCGAAGTGCTCGATACCCGCATCCATCGCGGCATTGTCAGCTATGACCCGACGGAGTTGGTGATTACCGCACGCGCCGGCACCCCGCTCAGCGAACTGAGCGCTGCGCTGGATCAGGCCGGGCAGATGTTGCCCTGCGAGCCGCCCAGCTACAGCGACGCAGGCGTCGGCGATGCCACCGTGGGCGGAATGGTCGCCGCCGGGCTGTCCGGGCCGCGTCGCCCCTGGGCCGGCTCCGTGCGTGACTACGTGCTCGGCACACGGGTCATCACCGGCCTTGGCAAACACCTGAAATTCGGCGGCGAGGTGATGAAAAACGTCGCAGGCTATGACCTCTCGCGGTTGATGGCTGGCAGTTTCGGCTGCCTTGGCCTGCTCACCGAAGTGTCGCTCAAGGTGCTGCCCAAGCCGCGCCTGTGCACCAGCATCGCGCTGGAAATGGACGGCACTCGCGCACTCGCCCGCCTGGCCGAATGGGGCCAGCAACCGTTGCCGATCAGCGCCGCGAGCCACGACGGCCGTGTATTGCGGCTGCGTCTGGAAGGCGGTGAAGGTTCGGTGGCTGCGGCCCATGATCGCCTGGGTGGCGAGTCCATCGACCCGGCCTGGTGGCAGGCGCTGAACGAACACCGGCTGGATTTTTTCACCGATGGCCGAGCGCTGTGGCGTCTGTCGCTGCCGACGAACACCGGTGTGCTGGCCTTGCCCGGCGAGCAGTTGATCGACTGGGCCGGCGCCCAGCGCTGGCTGAAATCCGATGCGTCGGGCGATGAAATCCGTGCCCTGGTCAGCGCCGTTGGCGGCCACGCAACCTGCTACAGCCATGGGATGGATCAAAGCCCGTTCCAGCCCCTGGCAACGCCTCTGATGCGCTATCACCGCCAGCTCAAGGCCCAACTCGACCCCCACGGGATCTTCAATCCGGGCCGTATGTACGCAGAGATCTGAACCATGCAGACCACCCTGAGCGAACAGGCCAAGCGCCTGCCCCGTGCCGAAGAAGCCGAAAGCATCCTGCGCAGCTGTGTGCACTGCGGTTTCTGCAATGCCACCTGCCCGACCTATCAACTGCTGGGCGATGAGCTGGACGGCCCGCGCGGGCGGATCTACCTCATCAAGCAGGTGCTCGAAGGCAAGGAAGTCACCGAGAAAACCCAATTGCACCTGGATCGTTGCCTGTCCTGCCGCAACTGCGAAACCACCTGCCCTTCGGGAGTGAATTATCACAACCTGCTGGACATTGGCCGGGCCGTGGTCGATGCCGCCGTGCCGCGCCCGATGAGCCAGCGCCTGGTACGCGAAGGCCTGCGCAACGTGGTGCCCAACACCGGGTTGTTCAAGGCGCTGACGCAGATGGGCAACGCGTTCCGTCCGCTGCTGCCCGCGACCCTCAAAGACAAACTGCCCGGCAGCGTGCGCCCGGCCAAGCCACGCCCCACCCGGCAACATGCGCGGCAGGTGCTGATTCTCGAAGGCTGCGTGCAGCCAGGTCTTTCGCCCAACACCAATGCGGCGACGGCGCGGGTGCTCGATCGCCTGGGCATCACGGTCAAGTCCATCTCCCAGGCCGGTTGCTGCGGCGCCGTGGATTACCACCTCAACGCCCAGGAACAGGGCCTGCAGCGCGCCCGGCGCAATATCGACGCCTGGTGGCCCAGCGTGCAGGCCGGTGCCGAAGCCATCGTGCAGACTGCCAGCGGCTGTGGAGCGTTCGTCAAGGATTACGGTCACATGCTGCGTGGCGATCCGGCCTATGCCGATAAGGCCGCGAAAATCAGTGCGCTGACCAAGGACCTGGTCGAAGTGCTGCGCGCCGAGCCATTGGAAAAACTCGGCGCCTGCACCAGCCAGAAACTGGCGTTTCACTGCCCTTGCACCCTGCAGCACGCGCAGAAGCTGGGAGGCTCGGTGGAGGCGGTACTGACCCGGCTGGGCTTTAACTTGACCGCAGTGCCGGACGGTCACCTATGCTGTGGCTCGGCTGGCACTTACTCGATTACCCAGCCAGAACTGTCCAGACAGCTGCGCGACAACAAGATGAACGCCCTGGAAAGCGGCCGGCCCGAGGTCATCGCCACCGCCAACATCGGCTGCCAGACCCACCTTGCCAGTGCCGGCCGCACACCGGTCAAGCACTGGATCGAACTCATCGAGGACGCCCTGCAACCTGTGTAACAGGCAGGCGCCCGGACCACCGAATCAATTCCGAACTTGCAAAGGAGAGCTTCATGAAAACCAAATCCGTACTGAGCCAGACCGAAGTCACCCAGATCCTCGCCGCCGCTCGCAAAGAGGCGCAAGCCAACGGCTGGGCGGTGTCCATTGCCGTGACCGACGATGGCGGCCACCTGCTGGGTTTCGAGCGCCTGGACGGCTGCGCACCGATCGGCGGCTACATCGCCATCGAAAAGGCCCGCACCTCGGCGCTAGGCCGTCGCGAATCCAAGGGCTATGAGGAGATGGTCAACGGCGGGCGCACGGCCTTCGTTACCGCGCCCCTGCTCACATCGCTCGAAGGCGGCGTGCCGGTGATCGTGAATGGCGAAACCATTGGCGCGGTGGGTGTGTCCGGGGTGAAAGCCGAACAGGACGCGCAAGTGGCCAAGGCGGGTGTAGCCGCTGTAAACGCAGGATAACAATCACGCACATCCCCCTGTAGCAGTACGGCCGGGCGGCGTTCCGATGCCGGCGGCAGCGATTTTTCGGACGCCACCGCCGGCATCGGAACGCCGCCCGGCCGGACTGCTACAGGAAGCGGCGTACGCAACTATTCAACGTTCATGATGGAGAGCCCGAGATGACCGAATTCGTCAACTGCCACAACCTCAAAGTGGCGGCCAGCCTCAAGCGTTTTATCGACGAGGACGTGCTTCCCGGAACCGGGCTGAACCCGGAAGTGTTCTGGGCGGACTTCGACTCGTTGGTGCATGACCTGGCGCCGCTCAACCGCGAACTGCTGGTCGAGCGTGAGCGCATTCAGGCGCAACTGGACAAGTGGCACAAATCCAATCCGGGCCCTGTCACCGACATGCCCGCCTACATCGCCTTTCTCGATTCCATCGGTTACCTGCAACCGGTGCCGGATCAGGTGCAAGCCACGACGAGCAAGGTCGACATCGAAATCAGCGAACAGGCCGGCCCGCAACTGGTGGTGCCCGCCGCCAACGCCCGTTACGCCCTGAACGCCGCCAATGCCCGCTGGGGTTCGCTGTACGACGCGCTGTATGGCACCGACGCGATTTCCAACGAGCATGGCGCCGAAATCAAGGCCGGCTACAACCCGTTGCGTGGCGCCAAGGTCATCGCCTTCGCCCGCGCCCTGCTCGATGAAGCAGCGCCCCTGGCCTCAGGCTCCCACGTCGATGCGACCGCCTATGCCGTGGACAGCGGCGCGCTGGTGGTCACCCTTGCCAACGGCAGTCAGTCACCCTTGGCGCAGCCGGAAAAATACGTCGGCTACCAGGGCGATGACGCCCAGCCCACCGCCATCTTGCTGAAGAACCACGGCCTGCACATCGAAATCCAGATCGACCCCACCAGCCCCATCGGCAGCAGTGACCCGGCCGGCATCAAGGACCTGCTGCTGGAAGCCGCACTGTCGACCATCATCGACTGCGAAGACTCGGTGGCCGCCGTGGACGCCGAAGACAAGCTGGTGATCTACCGCAACTGGCTGGGCCTGATGAAGGGTGACCTGACCGAAGAGCTGGTCAAGGGTGGCAAGACCCTCACCCGCAAACTCAATGCCGACCGCGAGTACAACGCCGCCGATGGCAGCCGCCTGACCCTGCATGGCCGCTCGCTGCTGTTCATTCGCAACGTCGGCCACCTGATGACTAACCCGGCGATTGTCTACGACGGCGACAAGGAGATTCCGGAAGGCATTCTCGACGGCGTCATCACCAGCCTGATCGCGCTGCATGACCTGCACAACCGCGGCAACTCTCGCGCGGGCAGCGTGTACATCGTCAAACCGAAGATGCACGGTGCTGCCGAGGTGGCGTTTGCCGACCAATTGTTTGGCCGCATCGAAGACGTTCTGAAGATCCCGCGCAACACCCTGAAGATGGGGATCATGGACGAAGAGCGACGCACCAGCGTCAACCTCAAGGCCTGCATCAACGCTGCGTCGGCGCGAGTGGCGTTCATCAACACCGGTTTCCTCGATCGCACCGGCGATGAGATGCACACCTCGATGGAAGCCGGCCCGATGTTGCGCAAGGGCGACATGAAGGCCACACCGTGGATCAAGGCGTACGAACGCAGCAACGTGCTGGTAGGCCTGGCCTGCGGCCTGCGCGGTCGGGCGCAGATTGGGAAGGGTATGTGGGCGATGCCCGACCAGATGGCCGACATGCTGGAACAGAAGATCGGCCATCCAAAATCCGGCGCAACCACCGCCTGGGTGCCCTCGCCGACCGCCGCCACGCTGCATGCGCTGCACTACCACAAGGTGGACGTCAAAGGGGTGCAACAGGAACTGGAGAAGGTCGACCTGAACGCCGAGAGCGAGCAGATCCTGCTGGACCTGCTGAGCATTCCGGTGGTGGCCAAGGCTGAATGGACCGAGGAGCAGATTCGCCAGGAAGTCGAGAACAACGCCCAGGGCCTGCTCGGCTATGTGGTGCGTTGGGTCGAGCAAGGCGTGGGCTGTTCGAAGGTGCCGGACATTCACAACATCGGCCTGATGGAAGACCGCGCCACCCTGCGCATCTCCAGCCAGCACATCGCCAACTGGTTGCGTCACGGGGTAATCCACGAGCATGACGCCATGGAAACCCTCAAACGCATGGCCAAGGTCGTGGACAAGCAGAACGCAGGGGATGCGGCCTACATGCCGATGGCCGAGAACTTCGAGAAATCGACCGCCTTCCAGGCCGCCTGCGCGCTGGTGTTCAAAGGACGGGAGCAGCCGAGCGGGTACACCGAACCGTTGTTGCACCAGTTCCGGTTGGCGTTCAAGAAAGAGGCGTAAACCAGACACCGCCCCGTAGCAGTCCGGCTTGCCGGCGTCAGCGACTTTGAGGACGCCGACGCCGGCAAGCCGGACTGCTACGGGGTTTGTGTAGGCCGGTAATTGCGGGCGATCAGGTGCTCTCGCGCACCACCAACTCGAATCCCAGATCCACCTGAGCCTGCTGGACATTGCCGTCCAGCAGCCCCAGCAGCAATTGCGCGGCGCGTTGGCCGACCTGCTCGCGCGGGGTGCGGATCGAGGTCAGGCGCGGCACCATGTGCGCCGAACCCGGCAAATCGTTGAAGCCGATCAGCGACACCTGCTCAGGAATCCTGATGCCACGACGCAACGCCTCCAGGGTCGCGCCCTGGGCCAGGTCATCGTTACAGAAAAATACCCCGTCCACATCCGGATGCTCGGCCAACAGCTGTGCGAACAACTCGCCCCCAAGACCGATCGACGACGGCAACGGCGAGGCCATCTGCAGCGCTTCGTCGTACAGCCCTTCCTTCTCCAGCACGCCGCGAAAGCCGCTGCCGCGCTGGATCACTCGCGGGTCAAGCTGCGCCGAAACATAGGCCAGGCGCCGCCGTCCCCGACTCAACAAATGCTGCGCCGCCTGGGCACCCGCCTGCTGCTGGGAAAAGCCCACGCACGGCTCGGCCCGGGCTGGATCGAGTTCCATCATGTGCACACAGGGCACGCCACTGGCCGCCAGCAGTTGCTGCGCCGCCGGGCTGCGGTCGAATCCGGTCAGCAGAATACCCCGCGGCCGGTTGGCCAGGTGGCTGCGTAACAGGTTCTCCTCCTCCACCGGCGAGTAGTGGTAGTTGCCGATCACCACTTCGAGTCCGCGCGGGCGCAGCACGTTCTGAATCGCTTCCAGGGTCTCGATGAACAATTGGTTGGACAGCGACGGCACCAGCACCACCACCGACTGGCTTTGCGAAGAAGCCAGCGCCCGGGCGGCAGGGTTGGCGACATAGCCTAGACTCTGCGCAGCAGCGCGCACTTTCTCCACCAGATCCGGCGCGACGGTCGCCACGCCACGCAGGGCGCGTGAGGCGGTGATGGGCGAAACAGCCGCCAGTTTCGCGACCTCATTGAGGGTGGGACGACCGGTGGAGCGGGAACCAATGCGAGTCATGCGTTGCCAACTGAATGGAAGGAAAGGCGAAGGGGTTGCGATTGTGTCGAATGGGCTCTAAGGTAGCGCTACCCCATGGAGTCTCGCAACCTTCTTCGACCGTACTCACGGCCGAGGTCGAGTGACTCATGAACGACCGTAATACCCATAACAATGACTACACCCGGAAACAGCCTTGCCGGTGTTGCACACCATCCGGCAAAGACAGCGCTGTCTCTGGGGCGAGGTTTTTATGACGACTGCTCCAACTGCTATTTCTGCCCTCGTGGTAATGGGTGTTTCCGGCTGCGGCAAAAGCGCCGTTGGCGCCGAGATTGCCAAGAACAGTGGCGGACGCCTGATCGAAGGCGACGCGTTTCACCCCCAGGCCAACATCGACAAGATGAGCGCCGGCCATCCCCTCAATGACGAAGACCGCGCAGGCTGGCTCACCCGCCTGGGCGAAGAAGTCGCGCTGGCGGTGCGTAACGGTGAAAAACCGGTCCTTACCTGCTCTGCCCTCAAGCTCATCTACCGTGAGCGCCTGCGTGAATCCGTACCGGGCCTGGGCTTCGTGTTTCTTGAGCTGACCAAGGAACTGGCCACCGAGCGCTGCTCCCATCGCCCCGGGCATTTCATGCCGGCCAGCCTGGTGGACAGCCAATTCGCAACCCTAGAAGCACCCTACGGCGAGGACCGCACCCTGGTCGTCGACGCAACCCAATCGATCGAAACCATCGGTGCCAAGGCGGCAAGCTGGTGGGACGAATCGCAAACCGCATCTGGCAACGCCCTCACCGGCTCCTGATCGCAGATCTGGTGTGAGCGACAAAGATAGCGCTGTCTTTTTGTGTACACATGGCAGTGAACGATAGCGCTTTGCAGTAGCTCCAAAAAAACAAAATACAACGGAGAGACACCCCATGTTTGGTATGACTCAAGACACGTATCTGCTAGTGGATGCGCTGGTGACCATCATCGGCCTCGTGCTGCTGATCACCAAGTTCAAAGTCCACCCTTTTGTAGCACTGACCATCGCAGCAGGTTTTCTCGGGCTGACCTCCGGCATGCCTGTAGAAAAAGTCATGAAATCCTTCCAGGACGGCTTCGGCGGCGTGCTGGGTTTCGTCGGCATCATCCTGGGCCTTGGCACCATGCTCGGCAAACTGATGGCCGACTCCGGCGGCGCCGACCAGATCGCCCAGACGCTGATTCGCCGTTTCGGCAAGGAACGCGTGCACTGGGCCATGATGTTCTCGGCGTTCCTGGTGGGCATCCCGCTGTTCTTCGAAATCGGCTTCGTGCTGCTGATCCCGCTGGTGTTCATCGTTGCCCGTCGCAGCGGTGTGTCCATCGTCAAGATCGGCATCCCGCTGCTGGCCGGCCTGTCCGCCGTGCACGGTCTGGTTCCTCCGCACCCGGGCCCGCTGCTGGCCATCGGTATCTTCAACGCTGACATCGGCAAGACGATTTTCTACGGCCTGCTCGTCGCCTTCCCGACCGCCATCATCGCGGGCCCGATCTACGGCAAATGGATCGCCAAATACATTCCGGGCAACCCGTCCAAGGAATTGATGGACCAGATCGCCAAGGAATCGACCAACGACAACCTGCCCAGCTTCGCGATCACTCTGATCACGATCCTGCTGCCAGTGTTCCTGATGCTGCTCAAGACGTTCGCCGACGTCGCGCTGCCGACCGGCCACATCTTCCGCATCTGGATGGACTTCATCGGCCACCCTATCGCCGCCCTGCTGTTCGCCCTGTTGCTGGCGTTCTACACCTTCGGCGCCGCCCGCGGCTTCAGCAAGGAACAGATCATCAAGCTGCTGGACCAGAGCCTGGCGCCGGTTGCCGCGATCGTGCTGATCGTGGGTGCCGGTGGTGGCTTCAAGCAGATGCTGGTGGACAGCGGCGTCGGTAACCTGATTGGCCACATGGCCGTTCAGGCGCAGATCTCGCCTATCCTGCTGGCGTGGCTGGTGGCGGCGGTGATTCGCGTGGCCACAGGTTCCGCGACCGTTGCGACCATCACCGGCGCCGGGATCGTGGCTCCGGTGGTCGGCATGGTTCCGGGCGTAAACCGCGAACTGCTGGTACTGGCGACCGGTGCTGGCTCGCTGATCCTGTCCCACGTCAACGACGCAGGCTTCTGGCTGGTCAAGCAGTACTTCAACATGACCGTCACTGAAACCCTGAAGACCTGGACCGTGATGGAAACCATCCTCTCGGTGGTCGGCATCATCTTCATCATGCTGCTGTCGCTGGTCGTCTGACCCGCCTTTCAGCGTGACAATGCCCACCCTCGCGGTGGGCATTTCATTTGTGCCCCGCAAACATCTCTCCCTGCCCGCCGATAAGCGCACAGAGACAGCCTGTAGCCATTTCGTTTAAAGTCGCCTCACTTTGACGTCACGCAATTCGGAAGTCTCCTACACTCCTTTAGGAGATCGCTCACAGGCAATCTAATGAAAATTTCATCACTTGCTTGCACGAGCGCTTTGCAATAAATGCGAAAGAAGTGTGCAATAGGCGCCGCCCCGGATTCGGCTATCAGCGCCATAGCCATTTGCTACGGGGATTTGCTGCCAAAAGCAGGCAAAATTCGCATGCCGTCTGGCCTCAGGAGCGACCATACCAATGACAAGAAGATGAACCTGGGGAATTAATTGCATACCTGTGACGTCATAGTGACGGACACATTGGGATGCACTCGGCAACCACACCACCCAAAGGCTAACGCCAGCCTCCTGGTAGAGGCGCTTCAAGAGGCCATCAAGGAAAAGATTATGTTGATACTCACCCGCAAAGTCGGCGAAAGCATAAACATCGGTGACGAAATCACCGTCACCATTCTGGGCGTACAGGGCCTTCAGGTCAGGCTCGGCATCAACGCTCCGAAGAATGTGTCAGTACACCGTGAAGAAATCTACAAACGTATTCAAGCCGAGATCGCGCCCAACCAAGACCCCCAATGACCCCCGGGTTCATCTTCTAAGTCGCTAGTCTGCCGCTTCCCGGTGGCAGACTCATTAAACGGCGTACAACCAGGCGCCGTTTTTTTCTGCGTAACTTTTGGATCCATAAGCGTGACGTTGTTCACTCTTCGGCCAACTAACGCCTGTACAAGTTACGAACTTCATACACTAGTTAATTCACGCGACCGCTCTAGTCTGCGGCTTGCGCTTAGTTGAATCACTTAATGCGAACAGTTCTCGATGCCCTGTAACGGCAGAACGGCCGGCTTCGTGTTGCTCGCCGGCCGTACGTGTTCATGGCGTGAAAGGACTCACACACCCTACATCAGTTGCTGGACGATCTTGTCCTTGGCCAGCAGGCGCTTTTCCTTGAGCTTCTTGAGTTGGTCGTCCGAGACATCGCCCGACGATCCGGCTTCTGCCTTGACGATGTCGGCGTCGATTGCGTCGTACTGACCAACCAGATGATCGAGCTTGGCATCTTTGCTGCGACGCTTGTTCAGCTCGTCTTTGGTGATACTCAAATCCGCGTACAAATCGTGCTTGACCGGCATGGTGCGCCTCTCCTCTGACAACAGATGTTGAATTATTGAGGGTAGCTCACTGCAAAGGTTCTACGTTTTTGTCCTCGGGCCAGGGATGCCGCAGCCGGGTTTACCCTTTTACCAACACCTGGACCATCGAGGCTGCGGTGCTGCGCAGGCGCTCAGGGTCATGATAAATCCGCTCCATGACCACCACACCCCGGGTAAAGGTCGACACCAGACGCGAAGCCTGGTCAGCAGGAAGATTCAGTGATTCGTTCTGCGCCTCGGCAGCGAATCGGTTGTGCAACAAGGCTTCGATGTCATCGAGCATGCCTTGCAAGGCCACGCGAATGGTATCGACCTCGCTGATCCCGTCGACCGCGGTCTTGGTGGTCAGACAGCCCCTGGTCGGAGTGCCCTCGATCATCGAGCCGATAATGAACTCGAAGAAATTTTCCAGTGCCAGGCGGATCGATGGCTCGGCCAGCGCTTGGGCCATGCTGGCGGTCATGCGCTGGCGATAGCGATCGAATACCTTGAGAAAAAGCTGCTCCTTGCCCTGATAGGCGTTGTACAGCGAGCCGCGCAAAACTCCTGTGGCCTCGGCCAGATCCTGCATCGATGTCGCGCTCAGGCCCTTTAGCCAGAACACGTTCATCGCCAGATCCAGCGTCGCATCTTCGTCGAACTGTCTTACACCCGCCATTGCCCTGCTCTCCAACGTTTTTTCGTATCCGTGGAATCGACGTCTCGATTCGCCAACGAGTCTTGAGTTGACCTCATTCTTGTCAGACCTGTCAATTTTGACTAGAGTGTCAAACATGACAGTGATGTCAAAAATGGACTCTCTTCTCTTCTCGAGGTCAGCAACATGCAGCCCGATGCCCTTTCGCTGGATACGTCATCCCAGGAAAACGCGCCCACCCGCGCACCCATTCCCTGGCACGCCATCATTGCCGGTCTGTGCGCCACCCTGGTGGGCATCGGCCTGGCGCGCTTTGCCTATACGCCACTGATTCCGCCGCTGATTGAAAATCACTGGTTCGCGACGTCCGACATCATCATCCTCAGCGCCGCCAACCTGGCGGGCTATTTCATCGGCGCACTGCTGGGTCGCCCCGTTGCACGCAGGTTTTCCAATCGCACCACCCTGCGCCTGATGATGGTGCTGGTGACCCTGTCATTCGTCGGGTGTGCGGTGCCGTTGTCGACCCTGTGGTTCTTCGCGTGGCGTTTCATTTCCGGGCTGGCAGGCGGCGCGATCATGGTGCTGGTCGCCTCTACCGTGCTCCCGCACATCCCTGGCACACGCAAGGGGCTGGCCAGTGGCGCGATCTTTTTCGGTCTGGGGCTGGGTATCGCCGCATCAGGGACGCTGGTGCCGCTGTTGCTGGACATGGGTTTGCAGATCACCTGGCTGGGCCTGGCGGCGTTCTGCGCGATTCTGACGGCCATCAGCTGGACCGGCTGGCCACAGGTTGCAGTATCGACCGCGACGCCGGGGGCCGACCTTGTTCACGCGGCGCAGGCGCCCCGTCCACCGCGTCATGTGCTGTTTCTCAATTTGACCTATCTGCAGTTCGGCCTGATGGCGATCGGGCTGGTGCCGTTGATGGTGTTCCTGGTGGATTTCGTTGCGCGGGACCTGGGGCTGGGCGCTCACGTCGGGGCCCTGTACTGGATCGTCTATGGCGTCGGCGCGCTGACTGGACCCATGCTGTACGGCTACATCGCCGACCGGCTGGGACCTGTGCGGGGCATTCGCCTGGTGCTGGTGGTGCAGGCGCTGGTGGTCGGCATTCTGTACACCTCACACAGCAGCCTGCTGATCGCGGCGCTGACGCTGGTCATCGGCAGCTTCCCGCCCGGCATCGTGCCGCTGGTGCTGGCGCGGGTTCATGAACTCCTGCCCCATGATGCCGGCGCGCAAGGGGCTGCGTGGAGCCGCGCGACCACAGTGTTTGCGCTGATGCAGGCGCTGTGCGGGTATGGGTATTCGTTGCTGTTCAATGCCAGCGGCGGCGATCATCGGTTGCTGTTTTTGATTGGCGCCGGGGCACTGGGGTTGGCGGTGCTGGTCGAGGCGGCGGTTCGCGCCGTAGCCCGCAAAACCTGATCCACGTAGCAGCACGGCTTGCCGGCGGTGGCGCGCGCAAGATCGCTCCCGCGGGCAAGCCCGGCTGCTACGGGGAGTTGTGGTGTTTTCACGGGCGGGGTGTGGGGCGGATCGATTGGGGGAACGTCGCATTCCAACATGCACAAACCTGTACAAGACGCTAGGGTAAGGGGGCGTTTTCAAAAAACAACATCAAGGACAGACCCATGCCTTCATCGTTTTCCCGCTCGCTGCTCGCCAGCGCCCTTGCCCTTGGCCTCACCTTTGCCGTCACCGGCCCGGCCTTCGCCGAGCCGCACAAACAGGTTCAGGCCGATGCCGACAAGTACAAGGACGAGGCCCTCAAACTGCTGGAAAAACTGGTCAACATCGACACCGGATCAGGCTATGAACCGGGCCTTACCCAGGTACGTGACATCACCGTCGAGGAGCTGAAAAAACTCGGCGCCACCATCGAAACCTTCCCCAATACCGCGCCAGACAAAAGCAGCCATGTGGTCGCCACACTCAGGGGCACCGGCAAAGCGAAAATCCTGTTGATGGCGCACATGGACACGGTGTTCAAGGAAGGCTCGGCAGCCGCACGTCCCTTCCACATCAAGGATAGACGCGCCTACGGCCCTGGGGTCATGGACGACAAGGGCGGGATCGTCGCCGGACTCTATGCACTGAAAATCCTCAAGAACATCGACTTCAAGGACTACGCACAAATCTCCTTCCTGCTGGACGCCAGCGAAGAGACCGGCTCGGCGGCGGCCACCGAGTTGATCCAGAAAGTCGCCAAACAGCATGACGTGACCCTGAACCTGGAACCCGGCCGGCCGGCTGACGGCCTGGTGGTGTGGCGCAAAGGCAGCGCCACCGCTGTGGTCGAGGTCAAGGGCAAGGCTTCCCACGCAGGTGTCGCGCCGGAACTGGGACGCAACGCCGCAATGGAGGTGGCGCACCAGATCCTGCAACTGGGCAAACTGGGAGATGCCGAGAAAAAAACCACCATCAACTTCACCGTGCTCAATGTCGGCGACCGGGTCAACGTGATTCCGGCTCAGGCCACTGCCAAGGGCGACGTCCGCGCGGCAGTCCCCGAGGAGTTCGATCGCATCGAGAAAGACCTGGCGCGGGTTTCCGCCAACAAGCTGATTCCGGAAACTGAAGTCACCACCCGCCTGGACCGCGGTCTGCCGCCCATGCCGCAAACGCCTGAGTCGGACAAACTGGTGCAAATGGCGCAAGGCATCTATGGCGAAATTGGCCGTAAGCTCACCATTGAAGGCAGCGGTGGCGCAGCGGACGCCAGCCTGTCGGCAGGCGTAGGCGTACCGACCCTGGATGGCTTTGGGATCGTGGGCGGCAACATCCACACGCCTGAGGAATATGCCGAGGTGGAAAGCGTATCGCCGAGGATCTACCTGCTGACCCGGATGATCATGGAACTGGCGAAGTCCAAGGGGTAACCCGAATGTGAGGTGCCTGCGCCGCCCGTAGCAGTCCGGCTTGCCGGCGTGGCGCCTTTACAATCGCAATCGCCGGCAAGCCGGACTGCTACGGATTGATGTCGCACCCACAACCGTAGCAGCACGGCTTGCCGGCGTGGCGTCCTCAAGATCTCCCTTACCGCTGCTCCCTCACCCGCCGCGCTTCGTAGGACTTGAGGTGCAGGTTCACATAATCCAGCACCGTCACCCCAGTCTTGGCGTGTTTGTCAGAGGCCACGCGCCGGGCGATCATGTCGCCGATCACATGCTCGACTTCGATCGCCGCGCCCCGTTCGATATCCCGCAACATGGACGCGGTCATTTTCGAGCCCTTGGTGGTCAACATCGTCTCGAATCGTTGGCGCACCTCGCTGCGCAACGCGTACCCGGCATGCTCGGCCACGCTGGCGCACTCGGCGAGCAACTTGAGAATCAGCGGTTCGCCACCGCTCTGGATGACATCCCCGATGCTTGCGCGCATGGCCCCGGTAATGCCTGCCCCGGTGGCAATGAAACACCATTTTTCCCACATCTCCTGAACGATCTGCTGACTCAGGTTCGCGACAAATCCTGCGTCTGCCAGCGCCTCGGCGACCTTAAGGATGCGTGGCGTCAAAGCACCGCTCAGCTCACCGAACGAGAGCTGGTTGGTGTCGTTCAAATGCAGGATCGCGCCCGAGGCGTCACGATCCAGCGATATCAGGCACTGCCCTCCCAGCACATTTTCGGGTGCAAAACGTGCAGCCAGTCGATCCAGATGCGCCATGCCATTGAGCAGCGGAAGGATCGACGTCTGTGGTCCGACAGCCGCCGCAAAAGAATCCATCGCGCCATCCAGATCGTAGGCCTTGCAGCTGAGCACGATCAGATCGAACACCTGATCGAGCATCGGCGTCATGACGTGGGGCGGTGATGGATACAGAATGTTACCCAGGGGGCTGCGCACGATCAGGCCGTCGCGGTCCAGTTCTTCGGCGCGCCCGGGGCGCACCAGAAATGTCACGTCACGCCCCGCCTCCAGGAGTCGGCCACCAAAATAGCCGCCAATCGCCCCTGCACCCACGATCAAAATGCGCATGTTCTGTCGGTTCCTTGTGGAGTCAATGAAGAGGGTACGAACACCCCAGAATAGATGAAGGAACGCACTCTATCCAAAAATCAGATTACGACCAACATATTGTTTTCCCACGACATTGCCGCTGGCCATAATCCTGCGCCACGGAAACGACAGGCAAAAAAAATCCCGAACCACTCAGGATGGTCCGGGACACAGGTGCTGCAAGGAGAGTCAGGATTGTGCGTTAGCCAGCACTGGCCACAGGAACGGCTGGCGTTGCTCTTCACGGTTGACCACCAGCCGGCGGCTGACGCTGATCGGCTGAACCAGTGGTTCTTGTAGACGCGCCAGCACCGCTTCGATCACTGCGCCACTGGCGTCGTGATGGAATTGCCAGACGCCGTAGATACGACCGTCAAATGAAGCCTCGCTGCCCAGCCGGGGATCAACCCCAAGCCCTGCACCCAAGCCGAACAGGTGAAGGCCATACAGCCGCTCGCCATTGGAATCGAGCGGGCAGCCGGCCGGATCCGAGTCCACCCCGCCTTTGACTTCCATCAGACTGATCGGGCCGCCGCCGGCATAGGTCATGGGCGGCAGCAGTGGCTGATAACCAGTGCATTGCACCACCACCTCGGACTGCGCCAAGGCCTGCCGCGCCGATTCGTACTGGCCTTCCGGACCATTCAGGGTCTGGAACAAGTGCACCCTTACGCCGGTTTTGCCGACATGCCCATTGGCCAGCGCCTCACGCCCTACATCCAGAGCACGGTAGCGCAAGCCGCCCGAACGGTTCACACGCCCCGACACCGGACACACGTCGAGGACGGGATCGAACGCATAGCCCGCTTCGGCAGCGGCCTGGGCGGTCTCGTAGAACAGCCGGATCGGCGAGCGATGAACCAGTGTTACCTCGTCCATCCCTGCGAACTCCAGCGCGTCGGCGAGGTTTTCCAGGGTCGAAAACGCACTGTGAGAGCCTCCAACCACACTGATCCGCCCCTTGCGCGCCAGAGTGGGCGCGAAGAAATCACGCAGTTGCACAGCGTTCATGCGCAGCAGTTCATCGGCACTCTGTATCCTGGCCGCGGGTGGAACTGCCAGGCCCTGATCGGCAAGGCTGTCGAGCAGATTCTGCGGATCCTGCCGCCCGCCCAGATTGAGCACCAGCGCACGACAGCGGATACGCCGGGTGTGGCCTTGCGATTCGATCCAGACCTGGTACCCGTCATCCTCGTGCACCACCTCAGTGATGGTAGTGCTCGTCCACAGCTTCACACCGTAATGCTCGACGATGAAATCCAGTACCAGCGTCGACGCCTCTGCGAGCAACTCGGCGACGTCCGCCAACTGCGGCGCACCTTGGGCCTGCCGACGGATCCGCCAGTACGCGGGGGAATGCTCCAGCGGTTCGAAAACATCCTTGAGCGCAGGGTCGCGCAGACAATCGAGAAACACATCGCCCACGGAGTTAGCGGTAATTTTGTAATCACCCAATCGGCCGGTGCCGGGACTGGAGCTTGCATCGACAATAATCAGGCCTTCCCTGGCCAGTTCTGGCATGGCGCCGCTTTTCAAAGCATTGAAAAGCAGCCCCATCCCCGCCGGTCCGGCTCCCCCGACTACGCAACCGCAAACGGTTTCCAGATGATCTCCATACATAATCTTGACTCCAAAGAGGTCGATGCATTGAGCGCAGCCCAATCTGCGTCCGGGACATTAAATAACAGGCACAGCAATCCACCTGCTTTAAAGCAACTTGCATACATGTCTAACTTGATACAAACAGGCCTTGAGTGATACAAAACCCGAACCGCATGACACCGTGGGCATGACTACCGTATACCGGCCATCTGCACAGTGAGTTCGAACCGGCAACAAGTGCGCATCACGCGACTAAGAAGTGAGGGCAATCGCTTGGCGCCCCAAAAATCCCCTCCGAGCAGCGCGGGCTAGAGGGATCGAGGGGCCGGATCGGCGACGGGCCTAAATTTATTGCAAACTATTACAAGACGAAATACGTAAGGTGATAGTTTCAAAAAAACCTGAGAGTGTCAAATTTTCGAGAAAAAGTCGTCTCTCGTATTTACGCGTTACAAGCCGTTGATTTTAATCATGATTATTTTTTGGCGTCAGTATTTTCAAGGCATTCGCCACCGCGATACATTTTTAAAATAGAAAGTGTTCATTTTTTTATCAACTTGCTGTTGGTCACGATAAAGAAACACCGAAACTTGAATGGTAAGTTGTCGGAAAACTGTCACCTCGGCAGCCAGGTTAACAGCAGGATGAGAATGTTTTTCAGCCGCTTTCCAGTCGAGCCTTCACAGGCGTATAAATGGCGTCATAAAGGCTGCGTTTGCCCCAGATACCGATTCCTGGCGCCGAACTGTGCATTCGATGAATGGTCACGCCTGCCAGCAAAAAAAAAAGAACTATTTCAAGCGGATCCGGCTCCACTGTCTGGCTCGTACACTTTTGGATGGAAATGGAGGTCGCAGACATGAATGCTGAGAGAAACCGTCGGTCCAGCATTGCCGAAATAGACTATTCGCGCGACACCCTGTTCGGCCCTATTCCCATGCAGGCAACCTGCAGGGTGCGGCTGGCCACCGTCGAGATGGACGGCCACACGCTCAGGGAGCTGACGATCATCGGAGAGATGCCCGACTATCTGTCGAAATCAGCCATCATCCGCGTTGCACTTGACGGCAGGATCGAAGCGGGCCCGATCAGGGAGCACTACGCCATTGAGCACGATGGCGAGGGGCAGTTCAGGCTGTTGTTCGACAATGAGCACCAGCGTAGCGTGCACTGATTTGCGCAAGCGGCAGTTACTGCAGATGGTTGGCGCGTTGCAGACCCGACGCCGAACCTGCGTGCAGGTTGTCACCCTCTAGTGCCGGGGCCAGGCCCAGAGGCTCGTGGCTTGCGTGCTGGACCTCAGGCCCTGCCCACCCATCGCGGTCGGAGGCCGGCTGCTCTCCATAGCGCAAGCCCTGAATCGTTGGGGCAGCGTCCAGAACCGGATCCGTTGGCAACAGACGCTGACGTTCGAGCGCGGTCATGGGAGGCTGAAAGCTGGCGTTCCTGGCTTCCAGGCGCTGCAGCATGACCAGAATCGCGCCGACGCAGAGCACCACGACGCCTAATAGCAAACCGACTCCCATCATCACTCTGCGGCGACGAACATCGCGCCTGAAATCGGGTCCCTGTGGCACTTCACGGGCATCGGGCTGGTAGTCAGCCATGCATTCCCCTGCTTGTATGGAGTTGAGCGAAACTGGCGGTCTGTCGCCGGGTGCGGCCTAAAGATAAAAGGTAATCGAACCCATGGCTACAGGTATGTGCAGCGTCGCTCGCCCATTGATCACCACGCACTGTGGTTGAGGTGCCTAACATTCCCCGCTCGTACACTGCATTTGAATGCAACCAGGCGACACATTCAATCCCATTGAATCGCAGGCGAGTTGAAACACCTATAATGAGATGGCGTTTACAGGAGGGAACAAACAGCACTAACTATTGCAGGGCATGCATGCGCGCAGGCTCCATAAAACAAAACGCCCATGACATGCACTGCATCATGGGCGTCAATCTGTAACTCTGTTGCATCGTAACAAGTGGAATGTTTCAACTGGCCAACGCATGCCGCTGTTGATAGCGCGAGTTATTCAGGTCAGCGCGCAACTCGCCGATCAGCTCGCACAGCGCACGGCTGTTGTCCAGCCTGTCCAGGGCAATGCCGCTGACTAGAAGCTCCACGCGCTCGGTCAGAGGGTCGATGACTTCAACCGTCATGGAGTCACTCATCACGGTGCAATTGCAACGCATTGGCAGAAACGCACTTTCAATTATGCTGCGTAGTTCAAGGCTGGAAAGCGTACATGCAATCATTAGTTATATCCTCCCGAGGCGACTCCTGTCATAACCTGTAACAGTTGCTCGCCAACTTTTAATGGCCCGCTTTTGTGGGGGTTCCATCACCCCGATTCGTCACAAGAACCGCATGGCTATTGGCGAATAACCCAAGTTATACGCCTGGCCTAATCGGGAAGCAAACAGGTGAAATACAATGAATTTCGGCGCCGGAGAAATGTCTTCACTGGCGGAAAAAACGATTCATCAGCGCTAACCGAAGGAAAAAACGAGCGGATTGGTCCGCGAGTGCAGGATGCGGGGGTCAAAGAACGCGCTTAAGAAGGGGTGAGCCTTAAAACCATTCGTCGGCAACTGTAACGCCGACCGACGAGTGGCCAGATTCCAGCGTTATTCGCGAGGAAGACGCAGGTGCACCAGTGCCACCCGAGCGCCTTTTTTGTCCTGGCGTTCTTCAATGGCGAACGGCTTGAAACCAAGTTTGGGGTAGAACAACAAACCCGGCACATTATGGTTGAAGCATGAGGCCGTCAGTTCCTTCGCCTCGTGCTTGCCGAAGGCCAGCTCCATCATGCAACCGATCATGTACCTGCCCACGCCCTTGGCACGAGCATGAGGCGCGATGATGACGTTGCCCATGGAGCAACGACCGCGAAAGTCGAAGCGTGAAAAGTTGGCAAAGCCCACGACCACGCCATCCAGTTCAATCACCGTGTTGTCGGAGCGCTGCTCAATCGAATCCTTCAACTGCGCAGGCGTGAGCGGAAAAGTGGCCTTGGGGAACATGTAGAAAAGCTCGTCGATGCTCTGAGGCATGTCGCAGACGGCCGGTATGTCTTTGTCTTCCAGGGGGCGATGCACAAACATGGTGGTAAACCTCTCGAAGATCGGTGGGCCGTAAGCAAACTATAGGTCATGCGCTGGCACCGGGACATTAGCCTAAAGGCGCGTATGCATATATATGTTGCAGCTCTGCGTTCAAAGGGTTCGCCAGCGCGGACTGCATAAGACAACCTTTTGGAAAATGAGTGCCAGAATATTTCGATCACGTACCGATCAACACGAAAAACGCCGCGCAATCCCTTGATCGGGTTGAACTTCTGCAAACCGGGCAGAACGCCTGCGCCCACAGGAGCGGTCATGCAAATTGCATGAGCGGTATTTCCGGTTTCATAAATAACTAATTGTTTTATATAGGATTTTTTTATTTAAGGCGATGGCACAGCCGGTGCATCAGCTCCTGCAACACCTATTCGCATGGAGCAGCACACGATGAACGTTTCCCCTGATTCCTATCCTGCCGCTGTAGAAGAACCCTCCACTGTCTCAGGCGTGTCCTGGGCGGCCATCTTTGCCGGCGCTGCGGGCGCCGCTGCTTTATCGCTGATTCTGGTACTGCTTGGCTCGGGCCTGGGCTTCTCGGCAATGTCGCCGTGGGCCAGCGAAGGGGCCAGCGCCAAGACCATGGGGATTTCCACCGTCATCTGGCTGGCGCTGACACAAATCATCGCCTCGGGCCTGGGCGGCTACCTGGCCGGTCGTTTGCGGGTGAAGTGGTCGAACATGCATGGCGATGAAGTGTATTTCCGCGACACCGCCCACGGATTCCTGTCCTGGGCGATCGCGACGCTGGTGGCGGCAGTACTGATAGTGGGCTCCGTGAGCGGGATCGTCGGCAGCGGCGTCAAGGCCGGTGCCAGTGCGGTCGCGGGCGTTGCCGGTACCGCAGCGGTCGCAGCCGGCAGTGCCGCCGGCAATACCAGCTCCGACCAATATGGTTACTTTGTCGACAGCCTGTTCCGCGATGACCGCCCGGCGGCTGTCAGCGATGACGCGGCACGTGGTGTGGTGGTGCGTATCTTCGCCAAGACCCTGGCCAACGACGGTCAGCTTGCAACCGAAGACCGCGACTACCTGGCCCAACTGGTGTCGCAACGTACCAACCTGAGCCAGGCCGACGCACAGGCCCGTGTCGATCAGGTTTACGGTCAAGCCAAACAGGCAGTGGCCGACGCCAAGCTCAAAGCCCAGCAAGCCGCCGACACCGCAGCCAAGGTCGCCGCCATGACTGCGCTGTGGACCTTCGTCGCCCTGCTCTGTGGTGCCTTCGTCGCCAGCCTTGCCGCTATCTGGGGTGGCCGTCGCCGTGACGCTGTGACTTACGTTGAAACCCGTGCTTATGCCAGCACTTCTACCCTTCGCTGATCAAGGAGAAACATCATGCGCTCATTACTGCTGTGGTTCCTGGGTGTGCCGATTCCGGTGATTATCCTGATCGCACTGTTCATGCACTGACCGAGTCGTAGACGATCCGCGTGGCGCCCTTATATTCCGGGCCTGCGCGGATTTTTTTTGCCCGCATCAATTGCCCGTCATCCGCCCCTTCATGTACTCGACCAGCGTGCGCTGGACGTCGGTCAGCATCCTGTTGGCCGCCACCAGCGCCAGTTCACTGGGCGGCACCGCTGCAAATCCCTCCTCGACACCCAGCAAACGATGATCGGCCAACATGGCCGACACGGGTAGCAGGCTGATTCCCAGGCCCGCCGACACCGCCGCCTGAATGCCCACCAGGCTCTGGCTGGCAAATGCCACGCGCCATCGACGCCCGGAAGACTCCAGTGCGTGCACGATACGGTTTCGATAGATGCAGCCTTGGGGATAGACCACCAGCGGCACAGGATCGTCAATGATCTCCATGTCACGCCCAGCCACCCAGTTGACCTGCTCAGGCCAGCTCGCCAGTGCCGGTTCCTGCTTGCTACTGCGGTCACGCTTGACCAGCGCCAGATCAATCTCGCGGTTTTCCAGCCGCTGGTGCAGGCCGACGCTCAGGCCGTTGACGGTGTCCAGCCGAATACGCGGATGCTCCCGGGCGAACCCGGACAACAACGCCATCAGGCGCTGCACATCGAAATCCTCGGGCACGCCCAGCTTGACCACCCCAACCTCGCCATCACCACACACTACGCTGTGGGCTTCCAGCGCCAGTGCCACAAGCCGCCGGGCATACCCGATCAGGCGCTCGCCATCTTCGGTCAGCTCGATGTGCTTGCTCGCACGCTGGCGCAGCAACAGAGGGCGCCCGAGCGCCTCTTCCAGCTTGCGGATCTGCTGACTGACCGTGGACTGGGTGCGGTTGACCCGCTCGCCGGCCTTGGTAAACCCGCCTGAATCGACCACGCTGACGAACGTGTGCAGCAGTTCCAGATCAAACATGGCGCCGCCCTCTTAATTCGATATTCAAATTATTTTATAATATTAATTTAATTTTACGATCAAAACCACGGGCGAATAGAGTGGACTCACAACACTCGATCTGGAGCCAACCATGACCACTCCCCGCCCCCGCTGGCTGACCTTCGACTGCTACGGCACCCTGATCCAATGGGACGAAGGGCTGCTCGATTGCGTGCGTCAATTGCTGGAGCGCAAGGGCAGTCCAGCATTGGATGCCGACCGTTTCATCGAGATTTACGACCGTCACGAGCATCGCCTGGAACAGACGCCACCCCACCGTTCGTTCGCCGACATTTCCCGCCAGTCGATGGCCCTGACCCTGGAAGAATTGGGCCTGCCCTGCGAGCCCGAGGACGCCGAAGCCCTGATTCGCCGCATTGGCCAAATGCCGCCCTTCCCTGAAGTGCCCGAGACCTTGAAGTGGCTCAAAGCTCAGGGCTTCAAGCTGTGCATCGTGTCCAACACCGATGACGACATCATCAAAGGCAACGTGGCCCAGCTTGGCGGCCATATCGACCGGGTGATCACTGCGCAGCAGGCGCAAGCCTACAAGCCCGATCACCGGCTGTTCAGGCATGCCCATGAGCAACTGGGTGTCGGTCTGGATGAGGTGCTGCACATCTGCGCCAGCCCTCATCTGGATCTGGTAGTGGCCCGGGAACTGGGCTTTCGTTGCGTGTGGATCGATCGCGGCACTCGCCGCAAACCGTTGCCCGACTACACTCCTGACGCGACGCTGGCGAACCTGGCCCAGGTGCCGGACTACATTCGCGGCAAGGGTTGGGCGAACGAATAAGGAGCGACTTATGGCACACGATCTGCGCAGCGCTGCGCACAACGACCGGCATTACTCGCATCTGGACAGCCCGCAGATCGCCGCCGCCCGGCTGGACCTCGCCGCCAGCCTGCGCATGGCGGCGAGGCTGGGTTTGAGCGAGGGCATCTGCAATCACTTTTCGGCGCTTGTGCCGGGGCATCCCGAGCTGTTTCTGGTGAACCCGTACGGGTTGAGCTTCGAGGAGATCACGGCGTCGAGCCTGTTGATCTGCGACTTCGCCGGCAACGTGATGGCAGGCGATGGCAAGCCCGAAGCGACGGCGTTTTACATCCATGCCCGGCTGCACCTGAACAAGCCTGGCGCCGTCGCCGCGTTCCATACGCACATGCCCAATGCCACGGCACTGGCGATGCTCGAAGGTGAACCGCTGGCGTGGGCCGGGCAAACGGCCCTGAAGTTTTACGGCCGGGTGGCGGTGGACGAGCACTACAACGGGCTGGCGCTGGACAATCGCGAAGGCGATCGCATCGCAGCCTCGATGGGCGGCGCCGATATCCTGTTTATGAAGAACCACGGGGTGATGGTGACCGGCCATAGCATCGCTCAGGCCTGGGACGATCTCTACTACCTGGAACGCGCAGCCGAAGTGCAACTCAAGGCCATGAGCAGCGGGCGTCCGCTCAAGCCCATCGAGCCTGAGGTGCTGCTGCGTACCGCGCGGCAGATGGGTGAGGAGGATGCTGAAAGTGCGCGATTGCACCTGGAAAGCGTGAAGCGGATCCTGGCGCGGCACGAGCCTGATTTCTCCGATTGACCGGCCCGGACTACCACATATCCAGTAGCAGTCCGGCTTGCCGGCGTGGCGGCCTCATGAACGCTGACGCCGGCAAGCGGAGCGCCGCCCGGCCGTGCTGCTACGGAACCTCAAACTAAAAAAGCCCCCGAAGACTCAAGGTCGACGAGGGCCAAGGCACTGCGCTCACAGTTCGGTCAGTGACTCACGCCGTCATGGCATGCCCAGCCAGTTTGGCAGGGCCAGCGAAATGAACGGCACGTACGTCACCAGAATCAGGAACAACAACAGGATAGACAACCACGGCAGCGCCGCACGAATCGTCTGCCCCAGCGTCAGCCCGGTCACCGCCGAGGTCACGAACAGGTTCAACCCCACCGGTGGATGCACCAGGCCGATTTCCATGTTCACCACCATCACGATGCCCAGGTGAATCGGATCGATCCCAAGCTTGGTGGCAATCGGGAAAAAGATCGGCGCCAGGATCAGCACGATCGCCGAAGGCTCCATGAAACTGCCCGCCACCAGCAACACCACGTTGACCATGATGAGGAAGCCAATCGGCGTCAGCCCTTCGGAAATCACCCAGTTGGTGATCTGCTGCGGGATCTGCTCGGTGGTCAGCACGTGGGCGAACAGCATGGCGTTGGCGATGATGAACATCAGCATGATGCTCAGTCGCCCGGACTCCAGCAGCACCTTGGGGCAGTCACGCAGGCGCATGTCCTTGTAGACGAACAGCGCGATGAACGCCGAGTACACCGCCGCCACGGCCGCAGCTTCGGTGGGGGTGAACATGCCGCTGTAGATGCCGCCCAGGATAATCACTAGCAACAGCAGGCCCCAGAACGCCCGGCGCGCGGTGGCCAGCCATTGGCGGAACGACACGCGCGGTTGCGCCGGCAGCTTCTTGACCCGGGCGACGATGTAGATCACCACCATCAGGATCACGCCGAGCAGAATCCCCGGTATCACCCCTGCGATGAACAGCTTGCCCACCGACGTTTCGGTGGCCGCCGAGTACACCACCATCACGATCGACGGCGGAATCAGGATGCCCAGGGTACCGGCGTTACAGATGATCCCGGCGCCGAACTCCTTCGGGTAACCCGAACGCACCATGCCGGCCACGGCAATCGAACCCACCGCCGCCACTGTTGCAGGGGAAGAGCCGGACAACGCGGCGAACAGCATGCACGCCAGTACCGCCGCAATCGCCAGACCGCCGCGAATGTGGCCCACGCAGGCGTTGGCAAAGTCGATCAGCCGTTGCGCCACGCCACCGGTGGTCATGAACGCGCCGGACAGCAGGAAGAACGGAATCGCCAGAAAGGTGTAGCTGTCGGAGGTTTCGAACAGCTTGATCGCCAGCGAACTGAGCGAATCCTGGCTGAACAGCAGGATCGATACCGCACCGGACAGGCCCAACGAAATCGCAATGGGCACGCCCAGGAACATGAAGACAAACAGCAGGAGGAACAGACAAAGAACGGTCATCAGTGTTGCTCCTCGTTAGGATTGGCCAGTTTGCTGGCTTCTGCTGCCTCGTCGGCCAGGCCCAGGCCGGTCTGGCGATAGGTCCAGATGCGGTAGAGAATTTCCAGGTAACGGGCGATCACCAGCGCGAAGCCAATGGGCACGATGACGGTAATGTAAGCGACCTTGACGCCGTAACGGTCCAGGTCTTCGGCGCCGATCCCGGCCACGAACAGCGCCGACACCCACTTGTAACTGGCGATGAGGAACAGCCCGGCATAGGCCAGGCAGCAGGCGCAGGCGAGCATCGCGAGAATCCGCTGCACCGGTTTGCTGGTCTTTTTCACCAGCGCATCGACCCCCAGATGTCCGGCAGTGCGCACGCCGTAGGAGATACCGAAGAAAATCAGCCAGCCAAACAAGGCCTTGGTCAGGGCGACGCTCCAGGTCATGCCCTGGGCGTAACCCATCAAGTGATCGCCGATCCCTGCGAAAAAATCACTGCTGACCGCCCACTGGTCGCTGAGGGTGTAAAACAGCGTGTAGATGTTGTTCAGCGCCACGTAGACGAAAGTCACCAGCGTCATGGCAGCCAGCAGAAAGGCGATCATGCCCTCCTCCAGGTGCTCCCAGAGTCGCGTCAGCGATTGCATAAGAATTCTCCGAACGTAGAGAGAGCGGCCACCGGGGGCCCGGTGGCCACGCAGACATCACTGCCTGTCGATCAAGTCAGGTCCTGAAGGCTCAAGGTGCCTTGTTCGAATCGTCCGCGGCCTTGATGAGGTCCGGGCCGATTTCTTCGGAGAACTTGTCCCAGACCGGCTTCATGACTTCACGCCACTTGGCGCGCTGCTCGGGGGTCAGGGTCACGATCTCGCTGGTCTTGGCGTCGATGATCTTCTGCTTGGCCGTCTGGTTCAGGGCTTCGGCCTGCTTGTTCACCTCGACGGTCACTTGATCCATGATCTTTTGCAGCTCGTCGCGCACATCGGGCGCCAGGCCGTTCCAGAACTTGGAGTTGGTGATGACCATGTAGTCGATCAGGCCATGGTTGGACTCGGTGAAGTACGGCTGCACTTCGTTGACCTTCTGGCTTTCATAGTTGGACCAGGTGTTCTCGGTACCGTTGACGGTGCCGGTCTGCAGGCCCTGGTACACCTCGGCGAAGCTCATCTTGCGCGGGTTTGCATGCAGCGCCACGAACTGCGCTTCCAGTACGCTTGAAGCCTGTACGCGGAACTTCAGGCCACGGGCGTCCTTGGGCTCGACCATCTTCTTGTTTGCCGACAATTGCTTGAGGCCGTTGTGCCAGTAGGCCAGGCCATGAATGCCCTTGTCGTCCATCGAGGTCAGCAGCGCCCTGCCCTGCGGGCCTTGCTGGAAGCGATCGACGGCGGCCAGGTCATTGAACAGGAACGGCAGGTCGTAGATCTGGGTTTTCTTGGTGTACTGCTCGAACTTGGCAAGGGACGGTGCAAGCATCTGCACGTCGCCGAGCAGCAGGGCTTCCATCTCTTTGCCATCGCCGAACAGCGAGGAGTTGGGGTACACCTCGACCTTGACCTTGTCTTTCAAGGCGGGGTCGGCGGCCACCATTTTCTGGAACATCAAGGCGCCCTGGCCTTTTGGCGTGTTTTCCGCCACCACGTGGGCAAACTTGATGACGATAGGGTCCGCATAAGCCATCCCGGCCACGGACACTGCAGCGGCGCAGAACAGCGCCTTGGTCAGCTTCAACATCGATATCACCTTTTTATTTTTGTAGGAGCGTATTTTTTGTAGGAGCAATCGGTACTGCATGAGCGTTGTGCACCTTAACCATGCCCAACATGAAGTGTTTAGAGAATCAGCTTTTATGTAACCCGGCATTCATCATAGCCGAACGCCATACGGTGGACGGGATTCATCTCGCGCTCATGGCCAACAACCGCTGCGCCCGCAGCAGCACCGGGGCATCGACCATCTGCCCGTCGAGCTGGAAGGCACCTGCGCCGCCCGCTGCCGCGCTGGCGTCCACCACCCGCCGGGCCCAAGCCAGGTCATCGGCGCCAGGGGCCAGGGCGGCGTGGATCACCGGCACCTGCGCGGGATGAATGCACAGCGCGCCGCCGTAGCCCATGTCGTGGGCATGCCGGATGACCCGGTGCAGGCCGTCGGGATCGCCAATGGCCGGGTGCACGCCATCCAGTGGCGGCAGCAGATCGGCACCCCGGGAATGCAACTGTACCGACATCCGCGCCTGGTCCAGGAACATCTGCGCCGAGGCGCTTCCGGTGTTCAGGTTCAGGTCCAGCGCCAGGTCCAGGCCGCCGAATGACAAGCGCTCGACCCCCGGCGCATGGGCGATTTCCTGCAACGCCAGAAGGCCCTTGGCACTTTCGATGATGGGCAATACCGGCTTGCCGGTGGCCCACACCGCCGCCACATGGGCGGCACTTTCAACCTTGGGCAGCAGCACACCGACCACGCCTGAGTGTTGCTTGCAGAACGCCAGGTCGGCGCCATGCTCGGCATGATCCGGCGCATTGACCCGCACCCAGACCGACGCCTGTGGGTTGGCGTGCAGAAACGCCGCCAGATGATCCCGGGCCTGGCGCTTGAGCGGCTCTTCGACGGCATCCTCGAAATCGATGATCACCGCATCGGCGCCGGCCGCCAGCGCCTTGGCAAAACGCTCGGGTCGGCTGCCGGGGACGAACAGCGCGGAGCGGATGGTGGGTTGGGGCATGGTTGAAAAATTCCTTGGTCATGGATCAATGTCAAAGCACCGCCCGACTCTGTGGGAGCGGGCTTGCCCGCGAAGGCGGATCACCAGACACCAAAGATGGGCGCCTGCACTGGCCTCTTCGCGGGCAAGCCCGCTCCCACAGAATGCAGGGGCTGCGCGCAATACCCTCGGCTCTTAAACAACCCCCGCGGCACTCATCCGCGCCTGCTCCTCGGCGGAAAAACCCAGCTCGCCAAGGATGCTCTGCGTGTGCTGCCCCAGCCCCGGCACGCCATCCATGCGTGGGGTGAACGCGGCGTTGCGGCCCGGCGGCAGCAGCGACGGCAATGGCCCCGACGGGCTGTCCACTTCGCGCCAGCTGTCACGGGCCTTGAGTTGCGGGTGGTCCCACACGCCGTGCATGTCATTGACCCGGGCGTTGGCGATCTGCGCTTCTTCAAGACGCGCCACCACCTCATCCAGGCTCAGTGCCGCAAAGCCGTCGACGATGATCTGCCGCAACACCTCGCGGTTTTCCGAGCGCTTGAAGTTGGCCGAAAAACGCTCGTCGGTGGCCAGCGCCTTGTCCAGCAACACCTTCTCGCAGAACAGCGCCCATTCGCGCTCGTTCTGCAAGCCCAGCATGATGGTGCCGCCACCGCCGGTGGGAAACGGCCCGTAGGGGTAGATGGTCGAGTGCGACGCCCCGGCCCGTGGCGGCTGCGGCGCGCCGTTGTAGGCGTAGTACATCGGGTAGCCCATCCACTCCACCAGGCTTTCCAGCATACTCACGTCGATGCGGCTGCCCTCACCGGTCTTGTCGCGCAGCAGCAGTGCCGAGAGGATGCCAGTGTAGGCGTACATGCCGGCGGCGATGTCGGCGATGGAGCAACCGGCCTTGGCCATTTCGTTCTCGCCCGGCCCGCCAGTCACCGAAAGAAAGCCGCCCTCGCTCTGGATCAGCAGGTCATAGGCTTTCTTCTTTTCATAGGGGCCGCCCTCGCCGTAGCCGGACACGTCGCAGACGATCAGCCGCGGAAACCGCTCATGCAGCGCTTCGAACGACAGGCCCATGCGCGCAGCGGCGCCCGGCGCCAGGTTCTGCACCAGCACGTCGGCCTTGGCCAGCAGCGACTCGAGGATATCGCCGGCCACGTCCTGTTTCAGGTCCAGGGTCAGGCTTTCCTTGGAGCGGTTGGTCCAGACGAAGTGCGAGGCCAGGCCATCGACGCGCTGGTCGTAGCCACGGGCGAAGTCACCGGTGCCCGGACGTTCGATCTTGATCACGCGGGCACCAAGGTCCGCCAGTTGCCGCGTGCAGAATGGCGCCGCAATGGCGTGTTCCAGGCTGATCACGGTGATGCCGTCCAGGGGACGGGGTTTTTGCTGAGTCATGTTGGTAAACCTCATTTCCCAGACGCCGAAGAATCACTGTGGGAGCGGATTCATCCGCGATGACGTCGGTCAATCCCACACATTTGCAGCGTCTTAAACATTGCAATCGCGAATGAATTCGCTCCCACAGGTTCGGCGTCAAGGCGATAATCCGCCTTACACCAAATCCGCCAGATCCCGCGCATCGCGCAGTCGCCAGACCCGCTCAATCAATGCCTTGCCCTGCTCCACCGTGCGTGCGCCGGAGAACGCCAGCAGGCGCTGGACCTTGGCTTCAAGTTCAGGCCGCGACAGGGTGTTGCCCGGATCGCCTTTGGGGTCGTCGATGGCCGCGCTCAAGGTGCGGCCGTCAGTGGTGCTGACGATCACTCGGCCCAGCCAGCGCGCCGGATAGGCGCCGTCCACTTCCGGGTCCAGTTCCATCGTGACCTTCTCGCGGAACGCTGCGACGGTAGCGTCGGTCAGGGCCAGGTCGCGGAATTCGATCAACTGCGCGCTGCCATGCACGGCGATCAGGCCCAACACCGCGCCCATCGAGAACTTGGCCTGGTGCACCGTCTGCGGCACGTCGACCCGGCCCAGCACGTCAATCGCGCCCTGGTGAACACGGGTGACCACCTTGGCGATCTGGTCGTGCTTCAAGCCTTCGCGCTGCATCAGGTGCAACAGCGCATCGGCCGCCGGATGAGTGTGGCGGCACGAGGCGTGGAACTTGAACGAGGTTTCCACCAGCGCCCAGCGCGTGCCCAGACGGTCGGAGAGCCACTTCGGATCGCTGTCCGTGGACATCCCCGCGGCCATGCCCTGATCGCCTTCAAGAATATTGCGCGCACCGGTCAGGCCATCCTCGGTCATGTAAGCGGCGAGCAAGCCGTCGGCCGCGGCCTTGGCGGTGTGCAGCTGTTTGGAATCGGCCGCGTCTCGCAGGAACTCCCACAGGCCCGCTGCTTGAGTGCCGGCGCTGCCCAGCAGGTTGATGAACTGCTCCTGATTGAAGTCCAGCAGTTTGCCGACCGCCACGGCTGCGGCAAGCGTCCCGACCGTCGCGGTGGTGTGGAAGATACGGTAATGCGACCGGCCCATGAACTCGCCGATGCGGATGCCCGCCTCGTAACCTGCGACCGACGCCAGCAGCAGATCCTGCCCGGACTTGCCCAGATCCTGCGCCGCCGCCAGCACCGCCGAGAACACCACGGTGGCCGGGTGCAGCACGGAGCTGTTGTGCAGATCGTCCTGCTCGACCAGATGGGAAGCGGCGCCGTTGACCAACGCCGCGAAGTACGCCGAGGTGCGGCGGTCGCTGGTCAACACCTTGGCCTTGCCGTGGGCCGGGCCCATGCGCTCGGCATAGCGCTCGAAAATCGGGATTGGCCGCGCGCCCTGGCTGGCCAGCGCCGAGCCGATCCAGTCCAGGAACAGGTCTTCGGTGCGGTCCAGCACGTGGCCTGGAATCTGCTCGTATTTCAGCTCGGCGAGGAAGCCCGCTAATACCTGAGTGTGGCTTGCCTGGGTATGACTCATCTCGGTGTCCTCAGAAGCTGCGTGGCAGTTCGAGCAGGTGCTCGGCGACGTAGGAAAGAATCAGGTTGGTGGAGATCGGCGCGACCTGGTACAGGCGGGTCTCGCGGAATTTGCGCTCCACGTCGTATTCGTTGGCAAAACCGAAGCCGCCGTGGGTTTGCAGGCAGGCGTTCGCCGCTTCCCACGAGGCCTTGGCGGCCAGGTACTTGGCCATGTTGGCCGCGGCACCGGCATTCTTGCCGCTGTCGTATTCCTCGCAGGCGCGCCAGCGCATCAGGTCGGCCGCTTCGATTTCGATGTGGGCTTCGGCAATCGGGAACTGCACGCCCTGGTTCTGGCCAATGGGGCGGCCAAACACCACGCGGTCTCGGGCATAGGCGCTGGCCTTTTCCACGAACCAGCGGCCATCGCCGATGCATTCGGCGGCGATCAGCGTGCGCTCGGCGTTGAGGCCATCGAGGATGTATTTGAAGCCCTTGCCCTCTTCGCCGATCAGGCTGTCGGCGGGCAGTTCGAGGTTGTCGAAGAACAGCTCGTTGGTCTCGTGATTGACCATGTTGGCGATCGGCTGCACGGTCAGGCCGTTGCCGATGGCGTCGCGCAGGTCAACCAGGAAGATCGACATGCCTTCGGATTTCTTTTTCACCTCGGCCAGCGGCGTGGTGCGCGCCAGCAGGATCATCAGGTCCGAATGCTGGATGCGCGAGATCCAGACCTTCTGGCCGTTGATGATGTACTTGTCACCCTGCTTGACCGCCGTGGTCTTGATCTTGGTAGTGTCGGTGCCGGTGGTCGGCTCGGTCACGCCCATCGATTGCAGGCGCAATTCGCCGCTGGCGAGCTTGGGCAGGTAGTGGCTCTTCTGCGCGTCGCTGCCGTGACGCAGCAGGGTGAACATGTTGTACATCTGGCCGTGCACGGTGCCGGAGTTGCCGCCGCAGGCGTTCACTTCTTCGAGAATCACCGAGGCTTCGGCCAGGCCCAGGCCCGAGCCGCCGTATTCGGTGGGGATCATCGCCGACAGCCAGCCGGCATCGGTCAGCGCCTTGACGAAGGCTTCCGGGAAACCTTTCTCTTCATCGATCTTGCGCCAGTATTCGGCCGGAAATTCGGCGCACAGGGCGCGCACGCCTTCACGGATGGCGTTGAGGTCTTCGTTGTCGTATGGACTCATGGTCTGTGCTCACATCTGGCAGTGGCCCCGTTACAGGTGAGGCCCCGGCTCTATAAAAGAAGAAAAACCGCTACGGGTTCAGTCGAAAATCACTTCGCCGCTCTGCGCGACACCGGCCTCGTTACCCGCCCACAACTGCGCCTTGCCCGCCTCGGTAATGCGCCCACCCACGCGGAACGGCGTCGGCACGTTCAGCGGACGCACGCCGCGATAGGCGAAATGGCGCACACGTTTTTCCGGGTTGGCGCGAATGAACGCCCGCAGGTTGAAGGTGGCGATCATCGGCCCGTGCACCACCAGCCCCGGATAGCCTTCGGTTTCGGTGACGTAGGGGTAGTCGTAGTGAATGCGATGGCCGTTGAAGGTCACGGCCGAGTAGCGGAACAACAGGGTCGGCGTCGGCTCGATGGTTTCGCTCCAGTCGCCCTGCCCCGGTGCCTCACCGCTATTGAGCTTGGGCGGATTGGGTTCGCGGTAGACGATGTCCTGCTCTTCACGCACGCACAGCCCGCCGTTTTGCGAGTAATCGTGGCGCAGCGTGACGAACAGCAAGGAGCCGGTGCGGCCGTGCTTTTCTTCGATGTGCAGGATGGTCGACAGGCGATGGGCGTCGGCGCCGACTTTCAGCGGCTGAATGAATTCGACACGGCCTCCGGCCCACATCCGGTTGCGGTTGTCGGCGGGCGGCAGGAACCCGCCCCGGGCTGGATGGCCGTCACTGCCCAGTTGGGTTTCGAACACCGGCTCCTGGAAGAAACACCACTGCCACAACGGCGGCAATGCATCGCCTTCGGCAGGCAGCGGCTCGCCAAAAGTGGCGGCAATGCGCTTGATGAGGTTCAGGCTCAAATGATCCTGAGCTTCTTCGGAGCGTCCGATCCAGGCGCTGAAATCCACCGGCGAATCTGTCGAACTCATGGGGGATAACCCTCTGCGGTTGTTGTTATAGGCCGATCATGAGATGAGCGCGGCATTCTGTGAATTTGCATTTGCGTATACCGGCGTTCATGTATGCTGAACGGCCTTCACTCTTCGCAACGTTCGGATTCAACCATGCACTTCGACCTGGCTGACTTGCGCCTCTTCATTCACATCGGCGAATCCCCGAGCCTGACCCAAGGGGCCCGCCGCGCCTTTCTGTCCCCTGCCGCCGCGAGCGCCAGGATCAAGGCCCTGGAAGGCCAGCTCGACACACGCCTGCTGTATCGTGACAGTCGCGGCGTCGAACTGACTCCGGCCGGCCAGCGCCTGCTCAAGCATGCGCGGCTTATCATGAGCCAGGTCGATTACTTGAAAAGCGAGTTCACCACCTACGGCACCGATTCGGCCGGGCACATCCGCATCTTCGCAAACACCACAGCGGTGACCGAATTCCTCCCCGAAGTGCTGGCCGGCTTTCTGGCCCAGCGCCCCGGCGTGACGGTGGACCTGCAAGAGCGCTTGTCACGGGACATCGTGCGAGGGGTGCTGGACGGCAGCTCGGACATGGGCATCATCGCCGGCCCCGTGGAAGCCGCCGGTTTGCAGGTGATGCACTTCAGCACCGACCGCCTCGTCCTGACCGTTCCAGAAGGTCACGAACTGGCCACCCAGAAGAAAGTCACGTTGAAGCAAACCCTGGCGTTTCAGCACATTGGCCTGCACGAAGGCAGCACGTTGTTGAGTTTTCTGCGCGATCACGTGGAAAGACTGGGGCAAAACCTTTCGCTGCGGATTCAGGTCTCGAGTTTCGAGGCCATCTGCCGGATGGTCGAAGCAGGCGTTGGGATCGGCATCATTCCCGAGTCGGCGGCCAGCCGTCACAGCAAGACCATGAAACTGGTGACCATCGAACTGGACGAGCCGTGGGCGGTGCGGGAGCGCAGCATCCTCGTGCGCGAGCTGGACGCGCTGCCGGGGGTGGTCAGGGCGTTGATTGCGGTGTTGATGCCCAAGCAATCAGCGTGAAGCTGGATACGCCCTGTGGGAGCCGGCTTGCTGGCGAAAGCGGTGTGTCATTCCCGCATGATGTTGGATGACCGGACGCTTTCGCCAGCAAGCCGGCTCCCACAACGATCTCTTTGGCCGGACGCGGTCAATCAGCCCGCACACCCAACATCTTCAACCACCTGCCCGGCGGATAGCCGTATGTCTTCACGAAATGCCGCGTCATGTGGCTCTGGTCGGAGAAGCCCGCCATGACCGACGCGTCGCTAAGCGAAACCCCAAGGGAAATCGAATGGCGCACCAGGTCAAGCCGGCGCAGCGTGAGGTAGCGATGGGGGCTGGTGCCGAACAGCGCACGAAAATCCCGGGACAGGCGCCAGCGGTCGGTGTCGCTGGCCTGTTCCAGTTCGTCCAGGGTCACGCCTTGCTCCAGGCTTGCCATCAGCAGTTCGCGGGCACGCTCGGCGGCCGGGTAATCCACGCGCTGGCGGCACTTGCGCACGCCCGCTGCGGTTTGCAGGGCGATAGCGATGTCATAGACGGCATCGTCCAGTTCCAGCGGATCCAGCGACGACTGCAAATCCTTTAGCAGGACCTGAGTGGCCCTGAACAAGCGTGGATCGTGAGACACTCCGCCCTTGATGAACGGCAGCGGCTTGCCCCCGAGTACCTGCTGGATCATCGCCGGTTCCAGGTAAAACATGCGATAGCGGAAGCCGTCTTCGGTCCCGGCGTGGCCGTCGTGGGGTTCGTCCGGGTGCAGGACCATGGTCTGGCCCGGCAGGTTGTTGACCATCTCCTTGCCGTACCGGAAGCTCTGCACCCCGGACAGCGTATGGCCGATGGCGTAGGTGTCGTGGCGGTGCATCTCGAAGCCGTGGCCATGGAAGTACGCCTCGATCCGCTCCATCTGCGGCAAGGGTTGGGCACGCATCACCCAGTCCCGCTGGCAATGGGTGAGGTGGGCTTCGCCGTTCGAGTATTTGTCCATGACGCGAGCTCTGATTTACCGAATGCCTGAAAACGTGGCACCATTGCGAACCGTTATCAACCTAAAATACACCATCGCGACGCTATCGCGCCCTCCTCTTCGCACGTTGCAGACTGCCCTTATGAATTTCTTTCGCCGCATGCTTATGGACCGTCAGCTCAAGCGCGCTCTGGCCCACAACAAATGCCGTCTGGACAGTGGAATAAGGGGGCTGCGACGCAAGATGGAACTGACCCTGGAGCATGGCGTCAAGCTGCACCAGGTCAAGATCAACTCCGCCCGCCTGAGCATCGGCGCCTACACCGATATCGTCAGCGGCACCGAATTGCAGAACGTCGCCAGCATCGGCCGTTACTGCTCCATCGCGCGCAATGTGACTATCGGCCAGAACCGCAAATCCCACCCGCTGGACTGGCTCAGTTCCCACAGTGGACTGGTTGGCCTGCGTCATGGCCACGCGGGGATTGCCCAGGTTCATGAGGAAGTGAGGCAAACCGTGATCGGCCACGACGTGTGGATCGGCATGGACGTTCTGATCCTGGAAGGCGTGACCATCGGCACCGGCGCGGTCATCGGCGCGCAGTCCCTCATTACCAAGGACGTACCGCCGTACGCCATCGTGGTGGGCTCGCCGGCCAAGGTGCAGCGCTTCCGTTTCGACCAGCACATCATCGACGGCCTGCTGGCCAGCCAGTGGTGGAACCTGACGCCGCACCAACTGGCCGAGCTGCCTATTGAAAGCCCCGAGAAGCTGCTCGAAGCGCTCAAGGGCTTCGTGGTGCCGGACAGCCATCCGGGCCGCGTCGTGGTGCAGAACAAGCCGTTTTCGGTCGAGCACCAGCCCGCCCAGTGAGGGTGCTCACCGGCCCGTAGCAGCACGGCCTGAAACCCTGTGGGAGCGGGCTTGCCCGCGAAAGCGCCGGGCCAGACAACATCGCGTCACCGGACCGTCCCCTTCGCGGGCTAGCCCGCTCCCACAGGATTTTACTTGCGACCTGACAGCGTGGCGAGGCGACTCACCCGGGTTGTTAAGCCGTCGGGCTCTGAGCGCTGTGGGCCACCGGTGCCTTGGCGCCCAGCAACGCCTGGATCGCCTGGGCATAGGCCTGGCGTCCCAGGTTCATGCTGTTGTTGTGATTGCCGCCGGGCACCATCAACAGGTTCTTCGGCTCTTGCGCCGCGTCGAACAATTGCTGGCTGAAGCGCGGCGAAACGAATGCGTCGGCCGTGCCGTGAACGATCAGGACCGGCATGTGAATGTCGGCGATCTTGTCGATGGAATCGAACTTCTGCGAAACCAGCCAGCGCACCGGCAGCGACGTGCGGGTGCTGGCGACCGACGATGCGACGTCCGCCAGATTGGTAAAGGTCGACTCCACGATCAATCCGCGGGCCTGAATCGGCTCATCGCCCTTCTGCGCATCCCGCCCCAGTTCGGCCGCCAGATCCACTGCCACCGCGCCACCCAGGGAATGCCCGTAGATCAGGCGCTTCTGCGGGTCGGGCTGCAACTGCTTGAGGCGCTCCCAGGCGATGCGCGCATCTTCATAGACGGATGCTTCTGAAGGCAATTGCCCCTTGCTCTGGCCAAAGCCCCGGTAATCAATGGCCAGCACCGAAAAGCCCAGCGCGTGCAGTTGCTCGATGCGGAAAAACTGCCCGGTGAGGTTCCAGCGCGAACCGTGCAGATAGAGGATCGCGGGTGCGTCTTTCTTCTCGCCCGGCCACCACCAGGCGTGGATGTTCTGGGACAGTCCAAAGGACGGCGCCCTGAGTTCCAGTTCCTGCACATCCGCAGGAATCCCGTGGTACCAGCTGGCGGTGCCCGGCTCGATCATGAACACCAGCTCACGCTCCTTGTGCTGCAACGCCGCGCAGCCGACCGGCAGGCCGACCACGATCAGCAGCATGCACAGCCAGAAAAACCAGCGAGCCTTGAAATGAGCCAGGGAGAGTTGCGGCATAGACGATGAATTCCGGAGACCAAATGAGCGCTCCGGCAGTTTGCCATTCATTGCGGCGCAAGGTCATGCGCTTCAGCCGAATGGAGATGGGCTCCTGTAGCAGTCCGGCTTGCCGGCGGTGGCATCTTCAAAATCGCTACCGCCGGCAAGCCGGACTGCTACAGGGCCGTCAAGCATTCACAACCAGAGAGATGGATCAGTAACCCGAACCCGACGCCGCTGCACCGCTGACAATCGCGATACCGGAGCTGGTGCCCAGGCGCGTGGCGCCCGCCTCGATCATGGCCACGGCGGTTGCGTAGTCGCGCACGCCGCCGGAGGCCTTGACGCCCACGTCTGCGCCGACCACCTTGCGCATCAGCGTCACGTCTTCCAGGGTCGCGCCGCTCTTGCTGAAGCCGGTGGAGGTTTTCACGAAGGCTACGTCCAGTTCGCGGCAGATTTCGCAGGCCTTGGCCTTTTGCGCGTCGTCGAGCAGGCAGGTTTCCAGGATCACTTTCAAAGGTACTGCGCCGCAGGCCTGTTTGACGGCGGCGATGTCATCGCTCACGAAGTCCAGCAGGCCGTCCTTCATGGCGCCGACGTTGAGCACCATGTCGATCTCACCCGCGCCTGCGGCAATCGCCTGCTTCGCTTCGAATGCCTTGGTGTCTGAAAGGCCCGCGCCCAGCGGGAAGCCGACCACGGCACAGACCTTGACCTTCCCATCGACCAGCAGCGACGCTGCGTACGGCACCTGGCCCGAATTGACGCACACCGAATAGAATCCGTGTTCCAGCGCTTCACGGCACAATGTGGCGATCTGCTCGCGGGAGGCATCGGCGGCCAGAAGGGTATGGTCGATGTATTGTGCGAGTGCTGCAGGTTCGATCTTCATTGCGATTCCTGGGAGATAAGCCGTTACAAGCGGCACGCTTTAAGCTAAAAGAGTGTGCGCCGCACCAGATGTTTCAAACATAACATAAAATGTTATTTTTACACCAAATTCAATCGACAGCCGGAATGCCTGTGGACAGTAAAAAATCCGACCGCATCAAATTGATCCAGCAAGCCCTGCAGGACCAGAAGGCCATTCACCTGCGTGAAATGGCGGCCCTGCTGGACGTTTCGGAGATGACCCTGCGCCGCGACCTGGGCCGTCATCCGGAAAAATTCCACCTGTTGGGCGGGCACATCACCCTGGCTTTCGATCCGTCGGAAGCCAGCGATTACAAGGTCACCGAACAAGGCACCCGCCATGTCGAGGAAAAGCGCCGCATCGGCAAGCTGGCGGCGGCTTTCATCAAGCCCGGTGATACGGTGTTCTTCGACTGCGGCACCACGGTGCCCTTCGTCATCGATTTCATCCCCGACGAGCTGGAGTTCACCGCCGTGTGCAACTCCCTCAACGTGCTGCTCAAGTTGCAGCACAAACCCAACTGCACGCTGATCCTGTGTGGCGGCACCTTCCACCGCAAGAATCAGGTGTTCGAGCACCACAGCGAAGCCAGCATTCTGGACGGCATCCGCCTGACCTGGGCCTTCGTGTCCGCCGCCGGGGTCAGCGATGAATTCGGCGTCACCTGCTTCAACTTCAATGAAGTGGAGGTCAAGCAGAAGGTCCTGCGCCAGGCCCGACATTGCATGCTGCTGGCCGACCACTCCAAGTTCGACGCCGTGCGCACCGCGCATTTCGCCACCCTTGAGCAGTTCCATGTGGTGGTCAGCGACAAGAAAGTGCCCAAGCCGTATCGCGATCTGATTCAGGGGTATGGGGCGCAGTTGGTGGTGTGATTCACCCGAGCACCTGCATCGCCTGATATTCCGCCTTCGCGGGCAAGCCCGCTCCCACAGTCACCGCCGCACCCTGTGGGAGCGGGCTTGCCCGCGAAGGCGTCGTGTCAGTTGTCACATCAGCTACAGACAGATCGCGTCGCGGGCAAGCGCGCTCCTACAGAGGCGTCGTCAAGTTTTCAGATCGGGTTCCAGCTGGCGCACTTCCGCGCCCGACAAGTACCCCGTCGTCACGCTGAACGAGGCACTCTGCCCCGCTGCCAGTTCCGGCACATTGCCCTTGGCCTTTTCCGCCAGATAGCCCTCCGGCTCGCAAGTGGCGGGCAGCACGAAGGCGGCCACCTGCTGATCGGCGTTGTGCAGAATCCAGCGCGCAGCATGTTCGAACTGCACAGGCTTGTAGCGCGTATAAAACGCAGGCCCTGCTGGATGCTTGAGCAGGAAATGCGCGTCACCCCTGGCATCGGCCTGCACGCCATCGAAGAAGCAGACGATCTCCGGGTCGTACAACTGCGGCGAATCCAGCCTGTCGAGACGCGATGGGTCGGCTGTCAGTTCAGCCATGTACGCAGACCAGGCAGGTGTCGGTTTCACATGGGCCGGCACGCTGCTGCGCACCCGCGTCACCTCGATCCCCAAAGGCTCGACGAACTGCCCGCCCTCGACGTAGGCGTAGTTCATGTGCGCCATGTACATCAGTTCCATGGGCTTGCCCGCAAGGTTCTGCACATCCATGCCGATATCGAACAGGCCCGAGCCTGCGCGCAACGTCACGCCGGGGCGAGCGCGGTAATGATCGCCAAAGCCCATCACGTACTCGTACTCGCCACCCAGGCGCAGGTAGGCGCCCGCAGTGTCTTCGCCCACTTCCAGCCAGGCGCTGTCCATCGGCGCGCACGGCATTTCGCCGTGCAACGGGTGATCGTCCTGAGGCGTCGGGCAGCCGTTGCGCAGGATGCCGCTGTGGAACATGAAGCAACCGTAAGTGCCGATGACCGTCGAGCTTGGACGCGGCTGGCTGAACATGTTGCGCATGGTCAGGTCGCAACCGTCGAACACCGCCGACCAGATCATCTGCCCCTGATACGGCAACACCACCACACGTCCGCGATTGTTCTCCAGCGCCAGGGCCTTCACGCCACTGGGGTAGGTCCAGGCCAGCACGCGAAAGTCGGCCGATTCGAGCAGCGTCTTTTCGGCGCTGCCGAACTGTTCCGGGTACAGGGCTATGGTCGTGGTTTTCATGAGGCGGTCACCGCTGCGCCCACCGGCGCGGTTTCGCTGCGCGGGTCACGCATGCACTTGATCGCATAGGCCACGATCACCACGAAGCACAGCAGCGGAACGCTGTAGGCGATCTGCATGTTGCCGTGGGTGGCATCGGACAGCAGGCCCTGGAAGATCGGCATCACGCCGCCGCCGACGATGCTCATGACCAGGAGCGAACCGCCCACACCGGTGTCTTCGCCCAGACCGTCGATGGTCAGGCCGTAGATCGTCGGCCAGCATGGGCCGAGGAAAACGCTCACGCCCACCGCCGCGTACACGGCGCTGATGTTCGGCACCAGAATGGTGTAGGCCAGCAGCACGATGGTCAGCACGCCGTAGATCGCCAGCACCTTGGCCGGGTGCATCTTGCGCATCAGCAGGTTGGCGATCATCTTGCCCACGAAGTAAGCGGCAAAGGTGGTCAGCAGGAACCACGAGGCGCTGCGCTCGTTCATGCCGCCCATCTGCATCGCCAGGCGAATGGTGAAGCTCCACACGCCAACCTGCGCGCCGACGTACAGGAACTGCGCCAGCACACCAAAGGTGAAACGCGGGTTGCGCCACAGGCGAGACAGGCTCTGGCCCAGGCTGCTGGATTTGACGCTTTCCTTGACATTGCCCTTGCACGCCGGGAATTTGGTGAAGGCGATCAGCACGAACATCAGGATCAGCACCGCGATCATCCATTTGTACGGCAGCAGGGTCGACTGGATCATTTCCAGCTGCTGGATCGCGGCTTCGGAGGCGCTCATCTGAGTCAACTGTTCGCGGGTAGCGTCAGTGTCCTTGAACATCACGAAGCTGCCGACGTACACCCCGGCCATGGCGCCGAACGGGTGAAAGGTCTGGGAGATGTTGAGGCGACGGGTGCCGGTTTCACGGGGGCCCATCAGGGTCGAATAGGTGTTGCATGCGGTTTCAAGGAACGACAGGCCCGCCGCGATCACGAACAGCGCCATCAGGAACATGCCGTACTTGGCCATGGATGCCGCCGGGAAAAACAGCGAGCAACCCACCATGTACAGCAACAGGCCGATCAGGATGGTGGTCTTGTAGCTGAATTTGCGCACGACCAGCGCCGCCGGAATCGCCACGAAGAAGTAACCCAGGTAGAACGCCGACTGCACGAACGCCGTCTGGAAATCGCTGAGCAGGAAGGCTTTCTTGAAATGCGCGATGAGCACGTCGTTCATGCTCGCGGCCGCCGCCCACAACGCGAAGCAGCAGCACAGCAGGATGAAGGCGAACCAGGGCGTGCGGTTCAGGTAGAAACCGTCCGGTGATTGTTGGAGCGCGGGCTTTGTCATTGTTGTTCTCCGTGAAGTGCAGGGAATACCCCGCCCTGCCGGTCATGCTGACCGGTCGGGGCGCGGCGGCTCATGGGTGACTTACAGCGTGTCGAGAAAACGCCCGAACGTGGCAGCGTCCGGGTAGGAACTCTGGGTGCCCAGCCCTGTGACCGAGCAGGCGGAATAGGCAACCGCCTGGGTCATGGCGCGGCGCATGTCGCCGTCCTGGCTCCAGTGGCGGGAGAAGCAACCGATGAACGCGTCGCCTGCGCCGGTGGTGTCGCGCGCGTCGACCTTGACGCCTTCGACGCGAAACTCACCCTCCTCGCCCACGTACAGCGCGCCCTTTTCACCGAGGGTCACGATCACGTGGCGAATGCCATCTTCTACCAGCTGCAAGGCGGCGGCTCGGGCGGAGTCCACCGAATCGACCACCCGCCCTGTGACCAGCGCCAGCTCGGTTTCGTTGGGGATGAAGAAGTCCAGCTTCGACAGATGCTCGCGGCTCAGGCCCTTGACCGCCGGTGCCGGGTTGAGCAACACGGGAATGCCGTTGGCCTTGGCGAAATCAATCGCGTAGTAAACGGTTTCGAGTTCGATTTCCAGCTGCAGGACGATCAGCTTGCAGTCACGCAGGGCGGCTTGGGCGGCGTCGATGTCAGCGGGCTTGAGGTGGGCGTTGGCGCCTTTGACGATGAGGATGCTGTTGTGCGAATCGCTCTGCACGAAGATGGGCGCGACGCCGCTGGACACGCCCGGCACGCGCTGCACGAACTGGGTGTCGATGCCAAAGCGCTTGAAGTTGGCCAGGGTATTGTCAGCGAACATGTCGTCGCCGACCTTGCTCAACATCAGCACATCGGCGCCCAGCTTGGCGGCAGCGACGGCCTGGTTGGCACCCTTGCCGCCACAGCCCATGGCGAAATCCGGCGCTTCCAGGGTTTCCCCCAGGGCCGGCATCCGGTCGATGTAGGTGATCAAATCCACCATGTTGCTGCCGATGACCGCGATCTTGTTCATGTGTGTCGTACCTTGTTCACACCCCTGACAGTCATCGGGGGCGTTATTATTTTTGTTATTTAAATAACATTTACTGTGACTATTCAACCTCTTTTTTGTAGGGGGATGGTGATGGCCGGGTAAAAAGCCGCAGGTGGTGACCGATCGGAGAGTGGCAAGCCTTGAAATAGAGGGGTTCCGGGCACGAGGCGGGAGGATGACCGATGGTCGCAATCGTTTGCGAAACGCAAAGTTTGCCTCGCATGCTTTGATTCTGCCCGCAGGGCGTGGGAGTTGGCTTGCCTGCGATCTGCCGCGCAGCGGCAGTAAAACCATTCACCTGGGTTGTATCAGGATGACCGCTGTCACAGGGTTTGCTACCGCTTCGCGGCAAATCGCAGGCAAGCCAGCTCCCACGGCCTCCGGCCAGAAGCGCGATTGCGCGATGCTCAATACCCGCCCCGCCCCTCCAGCAACGTATCCAGCAACCACGCTCCGGCAGGCCCAAGGCTTTTCTGTCGAGACCAGATCACGTCCACCGCCGAACTGCGGGGCCAGCCGGGAACCTGCAACTCCTTGAGCCGCCCCTGGGCATAGCCACGCACCAGCCAGCGCGGCAGGGCCGACCAGCCAAAGCCGAAGATCGCCATGTCCATCAGCAACAGATAATTGGGCGCCGACCAGCTGCGCCGCGCACCGCTGGGCAAGTCATCGGTAGGAATGCTTTCATCGATGATGGTGTTCAGGCGCAGCGCGCGATGCTCGGCCAGCTTGTGATAATCAACAGCGCTCTCGGCGGCCAGCGGATGCGTGTGGGACACGAACAGGCCAAAGTCGGCACGCTCGGCGATGGTCGCGTGCCCCACTTCCGGCGGGTAGCTGGCCTGAGCCGACAGCAACCCCAACGACGCCCGCCCGGTCTGAATCAGGTTGATGGCATCGCCATGCTCGGCAAACACACATTCGAGTTCAAGTTCCGGGAAGCGCTGGTCAAGTTCGGCCATGCGCGCCTCGAATTCGGCGAACTGGTTGGCGTCGGAGAGCACCAGGGTCAGACGCGGCTCCACGCCCCCGGCCAGTTGCCCCGCCGCACGGCGCAGTTTGTCGGACGCAGCCAGCACTTCCTCGATGCGCCCGTGCAACGCCTTGCCCGCCTCGGTCAATGTCGGGTGTTTGGAGGAGCGGTCGAACAACTCGACGCCCAGGTCGATCTCCAGTCGGGATATTGCTTCGCTGACCGTCGACTGGCTCTTGCCCAGGCGCCGGGCCGCCGCGCTGAACGAGCCCAGGGCGATGGTCTGGGCGAAGGCCTCAAGGGCCTCGGGTGAGTAACTCATGGCAGTACTCTGCTTCATCCATCGGTTTATCCGATGGGAACAATTTTCACTTTAGTCCATTGCCCCATGACAATGCACGCCTGCCCAGTCAAGAAGTGAAGTTGTCATGCCAGTTACCACCCCAGCGCACAACAAGGCCGCGAAGCCGGTCGTTGCGGCGAAATCCATCAAGGAGCGCGCTTTTCATGCGTTGCTGTTCGAACTCATCGGCGTGGTGCTGTTTGCGCCGGGCCTTGCCTGGGTGCTCGGCCAGTCGCTGGGCAAGATGGGCGCGATGACGGTGATGATCTCAACCGTCGCCATGCTCTGGAACATGCTGTTCAACGCAGGCTTCGACCGGCTGCGCGCCAGGGTCGGGTTTGCCATGACGCTCAAAGTCCGCGCCCTGCACGCGATCAGCTTTGAGACCGGGCTGATCGTCGCAGTGGTGCCGCTGGCCGCCTGGTGGTTGTCGATCAGCCTGTGGGAAGCGTTCCTGCTGGATATCGGTCTGCTGCTGTTGTTCCTGCCGTACACCATGGTGTTCAACATGGCGTATGACAAGGTGCGCGAGAAGCTGGTGGCGCGCCCCCCGGCACAGCATTCGATCAAACGGCTGAATTGAACTGTGGGAGCGAATTCATTCGCGATGCGGTGGTACATCCCATACAGCACTTTCGGTTGTACCGGCCTATTGCGAATGAATTCGCTCCCACAGGATTGCTCAAGTGTTTAACGCAAAAATGGCATGACTTCGTCCAGCAATACGTCAGGGATTTCTTCGGCCAGATAATGCCCGCCCGGCAGCGCCTTGCCGCGCACGTCGGTGGCGACCTGCTGCCACTCCTTGAGCGGATCGAAGCATTTGCCCACGGTCCCCTCGCCGCCCCACAACACCAGCAACGGCAAGGTCAGGTGATTGCCGGCCGCGATGTCGGCCCGGTCGTGTTCCAGGTCGATGCTAGCGCTGGCGCGGTAGTCCTCGCATACCCCGCGGGCCGCGCCCGGCAGCCTTAGACAGCGCAGGTACTCGGCGAACGCTTCGTCGGTGAACGGCGCCAGTCCCGCACTGCGGCTGCCCATGACGCTGCGCAGGTATTGCTCGGGATCGGCCTGCAGCAGCATTTCCGGCAGCGGCGCCGGGCGGATCAGGAAGAACCAGTGCCAATAGGCACGGGCGAAGGCTTCGGTGGTCTGGCTGTACATCGCAAGGGTCGGCGCGATGTCGAGCAACGCCATGCGCGTAACGGCCTGGGGATGATCCAGCGCCAGACGATGGGCCACCCGGGCGCCACGGTCATGGGCCAGGATCGAGAACGTCGACAAGCCCAGCGCGCGCATCAGCTCGACCATGTCACGGCCCATTTCACGCTTGCTGTAACTGGAATGATCCTCGGTCGCGGGCGGCTTGCTGCTGTCGCCGTAGCCGCGCAGGTCGGCGGCGACCACCGTGAAATGCTGGCTCAGGTGCTCGGCGATCTTGTGCCAGATGACGTGGGTCTGCGGGTGGCCATGCAGCAGCAACAGGCCCGGCCCGCTGCCGCCTATGCGGTAGGCGATCTGTACGCCGTTGACGTCGCGCTGGTCTTTCTGGAATCCGGCAAACATGGATGACTCCTTGTGATGGATGGCTCACATGCTAGAGCGCCGGGCTGGCGGGACAAGGCGCAAAGCGTGTCGGCGGCGTTCATGAAGCGTGATCGCTGGCAGGAGACCAATCACGGCAAAACAGCGCAATTGGTCTTCGCAGAACCCGTTCCATTGGCTATTCGGTCCCTACGACCTGAAGCGTAATGTAACGCCACTTGCAACGAACTTTCCCTTTCTGCTACGGAGCAAAACCACATGAACAAGCGCATTTCCTGGGCCCAGAAATCCCCTGAAGCCTACAAAGCCATGGTCGGTCTCGAAACCGCACTGGCCAAGTCCGGCCTGGATAACTCGCTGCTGGAGCTGATCCGCCTGCGCGCTTCGCAGATCAACGGCTGCGCCTACTGCGTGAACATGCACGCCAACGATGCACGCAAGGCTGGCGAAACCGAAGCCCGTCTGCAAACCCTGAGCGTGTGGGCCGAAACCACCTTCTTCAGCGCCAAGGAAAAGGCTGTGCTGGCCTGGGTCGAAAGCCTGACCCAGCTGTCGATCCAACACGCTCCTCAAGGCCAGTACGAAACCCTGCTTGAGCACTACAGCGAAGCCGAAGTGGTCAACATCACCTTGGCCATCGCCACCATCAACGCTTGGAACCGCTTCGGTGTCGGTTTCGCGATGATTCCGGCCTGAGCATCAACCGCCACCACCCCGTAGCAGTCCGGCTTGCCGGCGTCGGCGATTTCGAACACGCCGACGCCGGCAAGCCGGACTGCTACGGGGCGGAGTTGTGCTTTAGATTTTGATCTTGCTTTTGCTCTTCATGCGCCATGGCCCAGACACCGCCGAACGCGACGTAAAGGCGCCAGGCCGAGCGCAGGTGTCGTGTAGGGGGATGAGCGGCAGGAAGCCGCGAAAGCTGTGCGGGCCATGGATGGCCCATCACAGCGTGCCCCCGGAACGGCGCCGGAGCGAGGGAAGTCCGAAGGACCCCAGCCAGGAGCAAATGGTTTGCCTACTTTCCCGAAAGAAAGTAGGTCGCCCGTAAGGGGCGAAACCCTTGCGTCCAGCCACCGCAACAACGGATATGTCCCGAATGCGAGCGTCACAGTGGTTTAGAATTTGGCGAGCATATCCGTTGGCGACGGTGACGCGTATTCACCTTTCCGCCCTTACGGCGGGTCACTTTCCTTTCGGGGAAAGTAACCAAAGCCATTTGCGACAGGCTGGGCCGCGACTTCGTCCCGGTTCCCTCACTCCGGCGCCGCTCCGTGGGTCCGCCATGATGGGCCATCCATGGCCCGCACGGCTTTCGCGGCTTCCCTGCCGCTCAACCCACTACGCAACGCCTGCGTTCGGCCTGGCGCCTTAACGTCGCGTTCGGCGGCGCCTGCACGATCGCGCACGAAGATCACAAGCACGATCAAAAGCTTTGGTTGTACACCGCCGCGTAGCAGCACGGCTTGCCGGCGGGAGCGGTATTACGCCTGAGCATCAACCCGGCGAATCCCACGCATAAGGACTTTTGGTTGGTGTCCGGTGCCCTGATTGAACGAAACTTGCACCACTTCCCCAAGGCGCAAGGATCCTTCGAACATGGCACTGGACATCCTCAGACTCGCGGCGTTTTCCGACGCTGATCAAGGCGGCAACCCGGCCGGCGTGTGGATTGGCGAAATCTTCCCCGATGACGCCACGATGCAGGCAGTCGCCGCCGAGGTCGGCTATTCGGAAACCGCGTTTGCGGTGCCCGAGGGCGATGCCTGGCGCGTGCGCTATTTCTCCCCCGAATCCGAGGTGCCATTCTGCGGCCACGCGACCATTGCACTGGGTGCGGCATTGGCCGGGCGCTATGGCGAAGGGCTGTACCCACTGCAACTGAACCAGGCGCGGATCAGTGTCGAAGGCTACAAACAAGGCTCGCTGATATCTGCGGCGCTGCAATCGCCGCCCACCCACAGCCAGCCGGTCCGCCGTGAGCTCTTGAGTGCGGCCATGGCACTGTTCGACCTGCAGGCCGAAGACATCGACCTGCGCATCCCCCCTGCCCTTATCAATGGCGGCGCACAGCACCTGGTGCTGGCGCTGAACCGTCGCGACACCCTGAAAAACATGCGCTATGACTTCGCCAGCGGCCGTGAGCTGATGGTGCGCGAAGGCCTGGTGACTATCCTTTTGGTGTTCGCCGAAAGCCCCCGCCTGTTCCACACCCGCAACCCGTTCGCCTTTGGCGGCGTCTACGAGGACCCGGCCACCGGCGCAGCATCTGCGGCGTTCGCTGGCTATCTGCGCGACATTCGTTGGGATCACGGCGGCGCCATCGACATCGTGCAGGGTGAAGACATGGGCAGCCGCTCGCGCATCCATGCCACGTTCAGTGACGTGCCCGGCAGTTCAATTCGCGTGTCGGGCACGGCGCGCTCGCTCTGAGCCTCACACCTTCAGGTAGCGACCACTGAGGGCCACGCCCAGCAGCATCAGCTCGATGATGAGAAACGCCGCGCCGAGGCTGCTGAGGTGGGCGACGAAGCCGATCCCCGCCGGGCCCATGAGGATACCGATGTAGCCCAGGGTGGTAATGGCCGGGACCGCGACATTCTCCGGCATGGTCTTCTGCCGTCCGACCGCGCTGTAAAACACCGGCACGATGTTGGAGCAGCCCAGGCCCACCAACGCATACCCCACAAGCGCCGCCTGCCAGTGCGTAACCAGGGTTGCCACGGCCATGCCGACCGCCGCGCACAGGCCGCCAAAGAGGATGATCCGGTGCACGCCCAGGCGGCGCACGATGGGGTCGCCGCACAACCGGCCGATGGCCATCGCCAGGGCGAATACCGCGTAGCCGAACCCTGCATAGGAGGGTTCGACGCCGCGCTGGGTACTGAGGAACACCGCGCTCCAGTCGAGCATCGCGCCTTCGGTGAGAAACACGGTGAAGCACATCAGGCCGATGAACAGCACCACGCCGTGGGGAATGGCGAACGCAGGCCCGCCCGCCTCGCTGCCGTAGCCCAGCAGATTGGGGCCGGCCTTGTACATGGCCAGAACGATGAATAGTGCCACCAGGGTCATGGTCAGCCATGGCCACACGCCCAGGCTCAACAGCGCCGAGACGCCCGCCGCACCGACGATGCCGCCACAACTGAACAACCCGTGAAAGCCCGACATCATGGTCTTGCCGCTGGCGCGCTCGACGATGATCGCCTGAATGTTGGTCACGCACCCCAGCGCGCCCATGCTGGCGCCATAGATGAACAGGGTCGCGACCATCAGCGGTATCTGGGTCAGGGTGGCGAGCAACGGCAGGCACAGGCAGGCGATGCTGCCAACCGTCAGGATGATGCGCCGACAGCCGTAGCGCACGGTCAGGGCACCGGCCAGGGGCATGGACAGGATCGAGCCGATCCCCAGGCACAGCAGCAACAGGCCAAGCCCGGCGTCGTCCAGGCCGAGGCGATCCCTGGCATAAGGCACCAGCGGCGCCCAGGCAGAGATGCTGAACCCGGTGATGAAGAACGCCACGCGGGTGGAAAACTGTTCCAGCCGCCCCGGAACGGTGGGCGCGGCGGTACTGATGGAGGTCATGCAGGCTCCCTTGGCAACGACGCCAGCCCTTCATGGGCCGACCAGCCATGAGCCTAACAGGGGTTGGCGCGATGTCGAAGGAGGGTTATTTGAGGATTTCGCCTCACAGATGCCTCATCAAAGATTAACAAGCGTCCCGTAGCAGCACGGCCGGGCGGCGCTCCGCTTGCCGGCGTCGGCGCCCTCGCAATCGCCTACGCCGGCAAGCGGAGCACCGCCCGGCCGTGCTGCTACGGGCAAGTTGTGGCCTTGGCGTTAACGGCTCAAGCCTTCCACGGCGAGCTGCGAATGATGTTGACGAAGTTCATCGGTTTGAACTTCGGATCTTCATCCACCAGCACGTCGGCGTTGACGGTGCCGAAGGTGGTGTCCGGCTTGTGGCGGAAACCGTTGGCGAATGCGCAGAGGATGCATTCCTTGAACTCATCGCCGCGCGGATGGGCGTGGGTCACGACTTCGCGCTGCTGCTCGCTGAACGCATCGTACTGGATGCCCAGCACGTCCATTTCCACCCCTGCGGTCACCAGGGCCACGTTGGGGCGCAGGTGCTCCGGCACACCCGGCGTGGTGTGCAGCGCGATGGACAACCAGACTTGCTCCAGATCGCCTTCGGAAAGGCCGAACGGTTTAGCGAACGCGCGGGCGGCGTTGGCGCTGTCGACTTCGAAACGCAGGTCGGGGCTGCTGTGTTGCTCCATCAGGCCCAGGTCATGGAACATCGCGCCGACGTACAGCTGCTCGGCGTCGTACTTCAGGCCCTTGCGCTCGCCGGTCAGGGCGCCCCACAGGAACACACGACGGGAGTGATTGAACAGAAGGTCGGTTTCCTGCTCGCGAATGTACTCGGTGGTGGCGCGGGCCAGGGCGCTGTCAGGGATCTTGATACCGGCGATTTCTTGGGTCATGGCGATGCTCCTCAAAGGGCCGCGCCGGTGTTGGCGCGTTGAGGAAAAGTTTGAGGCAGGCGGCTTTCGCGCTCAATCGGCGCGCGGTTTCGTTCTCTGCCAAAGAGGCGTCGTTTACTGCCATCAGAAGCGACGTTTACCAGATTGCAGACCAACGCCACCGGCGCCTTCGGCTAAACTGCGCGCCACTTCACGCCAGCCAGCCATCAGAGCCAGGCACCGGAAGCCTTCATTGAAATCAGAAAAGGAGCCCCTGTGTACAAGGGTGTTGCGTTATCGGTCATGGCCTCCTGCCTCTTCGCGGTCATGTACTTCTACACCTCATTGCTGAAACCGCTCAGTGGTGAGGAAATCTTCGGTTGGCGGATGTTGCTGACCCTGCCTTGCGTGACGATCTTCATGCTCTGGAGCGGCGACTGGAAACTGGCACGTGCCCAGGCCAACCGCATTCGCCAGAACCCGGCGCTGCTGCTGGTCATGGCGCTGTCGGCGTTTCTCATGGGCGTGCAATTGTGGCTGTTCATGTGGGCGCCGCTGCACGGGCGCAGTCTGGATGTGTCGCTGGGGTACTTTCTGTTGCCCTTGACCATGATCCTCACGGGTCGGCTGATCTACGGCGAGCACCTGTCACACCTGCAGAAAATTGCCGCCTGCTGCGCCATCGTCGGGGTGGGCAACGAACTGCTGCGCCTGGGCAGTTTTTCCTGGGAAGTGCTGGTGGTGTGCGTAGGCTACCCAACGTATTTCGTCTTGCGGCGCAAGCTCAAGACCGACAACCTGGGCGGCCTGTGGTGGGACATGTTGCTGATTCTGCCGGTGGCCATCATCTTCATCTGCCAGGGCAACCCATCGGTGGTGGAGCAGTCGCCGCGCCTGTATGTGTTGATTCCGATCCTGGGTGTCATCAGTGCGTCGGCCCTGATCAGCTACATCTTCGCCAGCCGGCTATTGGCCTTCAGCGTGTTCGGCTTGCTGAGCTACGTGGAGCCTGTGCTGCTGGTGTTCGTCGCCCTGGCCCTGGGTGAATCCATCCAGCGTGACGAGTGGATGACCTACCTGCCGATCTGGCTGGCGGTGGTGGTGCTGGTGATCGAAGGCGCCAAGCATGTGTTGCGGCATCGGCGCAGAAGCCAGGCCTGACGCCAGGCCGTGCTGCTACCTGTCGAACGCCTCGGTCCGTAGCAGTCCGGCTTGCCGGCGTCAGCGATCTTGAGGGCCCCGACGCCGGCAAGCCGGACTGCTACGGGACCGAGGCTCAGCGTTCTCAATGCCCGAACCGCGCCAGTTGCATCTCCTGCAACCGGCTCAAGGTCCGGCGGAAGGCAAAGGCCAGGTAGCCTTCGGTGTACAGGTCCTGCATCGGCATGGCCGCTTCGACGTACAGCGGCACCTTGCGGTCGTAGCACTCGTCCACCAGCGCAATGAACCGCCGCACGCCGTCATCGTAAGGTGACAACTGCGGCAGTTCGCGATCGCCTGCCGTGACCTGCTCCACACCATCCTCCGTGCCACGGGCAATGCGCCCTTCACGTTGGGGCGCGCTCAAGGCGGGCACTTCGCTCAGCAGCACGGCCTTGTAGCGATCGCACAGTTCGATGAAATCCATGGCCGCCAGCGGCTGCTCGCAGAGGTCGGCATAGCGGCACCAGAGCACGGTCTTGCTGCATCGCACCACCGGCAAATGACGGCGCCCCACCGGCACCGGCTGGATCGACACTGACTCGCCGCTGCTCAAAGTCTCGAACACCTCGACCAGCGCGCTCGGCCCTTTTTCTTCCGTTACCCAATAGCGCTGCTGAGCCTGTCCCGGATGCAGGCGATGGTCCTCGCCGCCGTCCACTGACACCACGGTCATGTAGTGATTGATCGCGGTGATCGCCGGAATGAACCGCTCGCGGTTGTGCCCGGTGGAATACAGCTGCTCGGGCAGTTGATTGGAGGTGCAGACCAGCACCACGCCCTCCTCGAACATGGCCCGCAACAGGCCGCCGAGGATCACGGCATCGCCGATATCGTTGACGAACAACTCGTCGAAGCACAGCACCCGCACTTCCTGGGCCAGTTCATGGGCCAGCACTTCAAGTGGCTTGGCAACGCCCGTCAATTGAAACAGGCGCTGATGCACCCAACGCATGAAGTGATGGAAATGCTGGCGCCGGGCCGGAATCTGCAAGCCCTCGAAGAAGCGATCCATGAGCCAGGTCTTGCCACGCCCCACTGGCCCCCACAGGTACACACCCTTGGGCACGCCATGGGAGCGCCCGGCGCGCACGGCGTTCCAGCACTCTTGCAGTTGCAGGGCGGCCTTGCGTTGGGCCTCGTCCGGCTGAAAACCCTGTGTGTCGACCGCCTGCTGCCAGGCATCCAGAGGAGAAAGGTGCGTCATCGCAAAACGTTACCGGGTTTGTTGATCGTGGCGCCTGGAGTAGGACGCGCCCAGCAGGTAGAAGCAGCCGCCGCCCACGATAAAGCCCGCCAGCATATAGAACATGAACGCCGGTGGCTGCGCCGCCAGCGCGAAACCGCACAGCACCGGCCCCAGCGCACCGCCGAGGTTGGACAGATTCTGCGCGCCGTAGTACATGCCGCGCAGGTGGGTCGGGGCAATACGGTCGATGAACATGTATTCGGCGGGGAACACGATGATCTCGCCGAGGGTGAACACCGCCACCGCCAATGCCCAATGCAGCACCGTGCTCGACATCGCAAAACCCACCACGCCCATCAGGAACAGGGTGAACCCGGCGGTGAGCCACTGATTGAGGTGCTGATGGCTGATGTGTTTGCCGACCAGATACTGCAGGCAGATCACCACCGCCGCGTTGACTGCGACCACCGAGCTGATGACCTTGTAGGTGAATTCCGGGGTGCTTGTGGTCACCAGGTACTGCGAGATGTAGGCCGTGAACTGGCCGAACACCACTGCGCTGAGCACACCGCCCACGGTGAAACAGACCAGCCGATAATCCCTGAGCAGAATCCGCCCCACCGCCAGGAATGACACCGGCGCATTGGCCGGGTCCGCTGAACTCAGCTTGCGGTCGCCATAAATGGCGTAGACCACAAAAAAGCCCAACCCCAGCACCGCCGACATCATGAACGGCAGCTTCATGTTCCACTGCGCGAGCCCCGCGCCAATGAAGGGACCCACCGCATAACCGATGTTGATGAGGGTGTAGCGCACCGAGAACACCTTGCTCTGCTCGTCCACCGGCAGCAGCTTGCCGAAGGCGGCCTTGACCACGATGTCGATCACCGAATAGGCGAAGTTGAACGACACCAGGAACAGGAAGAACAGCCACAACTGGCTGGTGACGCACATGCCGACGAAGCCGACGAAGAAGAAGCCGGTGAAGCACAGGATCAGCTTGTAGCTCGACAGTTTGTCGGTGAGGTAGCCGCCGTAGAGGCTCAGCAAGGAACCTACGATCAGCGCGCTGCCGACGATCATGCCGATGTCGCTGATGCTGAGGGTGAAGTTCGATGAGAGGTAGATCACCAGGTACGGTAGGGTGATCGCTCGGCCCAGTGTCAGGAACAGGGACGAGGACAGTAGCAACTGGACCGAGGCGGGGTAGTGTCTGAGGGCGGCGAGCATCCGTGTTCTGTCCTTGGCGATGGGGGTGGGCGTTTGAGCCAAACATCGTTACACAATCGCGGTGGACTGGACACTGAGATAAATTCATTTGCGTCTTTAAGGTGATGATCGTTCCCACGCTCCGCGTGGTAACGCCTTGAACGACGCTCCGCGTCCCCGGGTGACGCGAGAGTAGTGTATATATCCGTTTCTTTGGGTGGTGCTGATTGCGCTTTCCGCCCTTACGGCGGGTGACTTTGTTTCGGCAAAGTCACCAAACCATTTGCGACAGGCTGGGCCTGGCGCCTTGACGTCGCGCCCGGCGGTGTCTGGGCGATCGCGCATGAAGATCAAAATCTGAAGCGCGATACCATCCCGTAGCAGTCCGGCTTGCCGGCGTCGGCGCCTTCAAGACCGCAATCGCCGGCAAGCCGTACTGCTACAAAAGACGGCTCACATTCCGTAACATCCCCGCCTTTGTCGCTTCGCATTCAGGAACTCCATGAAACCCGCTCGTCTACGCGCCGATGTCCTCGCCGGCCTGACCACTTCTTTTGCCCTGGTGCCCGAGTGCATCGCCTTTGCCTTGGTGGCGCATCTCAATCCGTTGATGGGCCTGTACGGCGCGTTCATTATCTGCACGCTCACTGCCCTGTTTGGCGGTCGGCCGGGGATGGTTTCGGGGGCGGCGGGGTCCATGGCGGTGGTGATCGTTGCGCTGGTGGTGCAACACGGCGTGGAGTATCTGCTGGCGACGGTGCTGCTCGGCGGGCTGGTGATGATTGCCTTTGGCGTGCTGCGCCTGGGCAAGCTGGTGCGGATGGTGCCGTATCCGGTGATGCTCGGCTTCGTCAACGGCCTGGCGATTGTGATTGCCATGGCCCAGCTCGAACACTTCAAGAACGGCGACTCATGGCTCAGCGGCACGCCGTTGTACCTGATGCTGGGGCTGGTCGCGCTGACCATGGCCGTGGTGTATCTATTGCCACGCCTGACCCGCGCGGTGCCTCCTGCGCTGGTGGCCATTCTCGGTGTTGGCCTTCTGGTGTACTGCTTCGCGCTGCCCACCCGCACTCTGGGCGACATGGCCCATATCGCCGGTGGCTTGCCGAGCCTGGCGCTGCCGCAGGTGCCGTGGAACCTCGAAACCCTGCGCATCGTCGCGCCCTACGCGATCCTGATGGCGCTGGTGGGCCTTCTGGAAACCCTGCTGACCCTCAACCTCACCGATGAAATCACCGAAAGCCGCGGCTACCCCGACCGAGAATGCGTGGCGCTGGGCGCA
>Ga0207713_1000059_pt1 | contig 214031 bp, 193 predicted proteins | sample KBSS64metaG_FD_184404 | JGI IMG/M metagenome (GOLD analysis project Ga0207713, IMG submission 184404) | Switchgrass rhizosphere microbial communities from Kellogg Biological Station, Michigan, USA - KBS S6-4 metaG (SPAdes) (version 2) | ecosystem: Host-associated > Plants > Roots > Rhizosphere... | reverse complement strand
GGTCAACGAATGCGCCGTAGTCAGTGAGGTTCTTAACGATACCTTTGACTTCCATGCCTTCCTGCAGGTTTTCCAGCAGCTGATCGCGTTCTGCGCTGTTTTCGGATTCGATAACGGCACGACGGGATACAACAACGTTGTTACGCTTCTGGTCCAGCTTGATTACTTTGAACTCAAGCTCTTTGCCTTCCAGGTGCAGGGTGTCACGAACTGGACGAACGTCTACCAGTGAACCTGGCAGGAACGCACGAATACCATTCAGCTCAACAGTGAAGCCGCCTTTAACTTTGCCGTTGATAACACCGACCACAGTTTCAGCTTCTTCGTAAGCTTTTTCCAGCGTGATCCAAGCTTCGTGACGTTTAGCTTTTTCACGGGACAGCAGGGTTTCACCGAAGCCGTCTTCTACTGCATCCAGAGCAACGTCAACTTCGTCACCAACCTGGATTTCCAGCTCGCCCTGGGCGTTTTTGAACTGCTCTGCCGGAATGGCGGACTCAGATTTCAGACCGGCGTCAACCAGTACTACGTCTTTGTCGATAGCAACAACAACACCACGAACGATGGAACCCGGACGGGTTTCGATTGTTTTTAAGGATTCTTCAAATAGTTGAGCAAAAGATTCAGTCATGTTTAATCTTCAGGTTAATATAACGTCCACCTGGCTCCGTGCCGGATGGGGTTGTTTCACATACCCGCCGTCAATCCATTGCAGCGGGGGTACTGCTAAATCGGTCGCAATTACGCGATTGCCAGTTTTTGGCGCGCATATTGTAGCGCTTTTTCAATCACTTGCTCAATAGTTAAACTGGTTGAATCCAGAACTAATGCATCTTCTGCAGGAACAAGTGGGGCGACAGCGCGGTTACGATCGCGGTCATCGCGTTCTTTTATCTCGGATAAAAGGCGATCAAAGTTAACACTAAACCCCTTCTCCTGCAACTGAAGCATGCGGCGTTGAGCACGTTCTTCCGAGGAGGCGTCAAGGAAAATTTTCACCGGCGCGTCAGGGAATACGACAGTTCCCATGTCTCGCCCGTCAGCAATCAGGCCCGGAGCTTCACGGAATCCCCGCTGGCGGCGTAATAACGCTTCGCGAACGCGCGGGAATGCTGCAACCTGTGAGGCTGCGTTTGCAACGTCCTGAGTCCGAATTTCGCCGCTGACGTCTTCTCCTTCGAGGATCACCTCAAGGTTGCCGTCTGTCGACACAAAACGTACATCCAGATGTGCTGCCAAAGGTACCAGTGCCTCTTCAGACGCAACATCCACATGATGATGCAGCGCAGCCAATGCCAGCACGCGATAGATTGCTCCCGAATCTAAAAGATGCCATTGCAATGCTTCCGCCATCGCTTTGCACAGAGTACCTTTCCCTGCGCCACTAGGCCCATCAATGGTGATTACCGGGGCAACTGCCGTCATCTTTTTCTCCTTAATTAAGGCATACCGTCAACATGAACGCCGCGCATTATACGCATCAACGTGCGCAACTGTTACCTTTGCGTGCAAATTACGGAATAGATGAAGCAGAGTGTAGAAGAAATAGAGGGGATTGAACGTCAGGAAGCGTAAGGAGAGATGCCGCATCGTATGATGCGGCAGAACATGATCAGGCCAGCGTGCTAATACGCGCCAGCTGCTCAAAATAGTCAGGGAACGTTTTCGCCGTACATTTCGGGTCGAGGATGGTCACTGGCGTATCAGACAGCGCCACCAGCGAGAAGCACATCGCCATACGGTGATCGTTATAAGTACCGATTTCCGCAAACTGCAGTTTCGCTGGCGGTGTGACGCGAATGTAATCTTCGCCCTCTTCCACTTCCGCGCCGACTTTACGCAGCTCGGTCGCCATCGCAAACAGACGGTCCGTCTCTTTCACTCGCCAGTTATAGATGTTACGCAGCGTGGTCGTGCCTTTCGCAAACAGCGCAGCCGTCGCAATAGTCATTGCCGCATCCGGGATATGGTTCATGTCCATATCAATGGCGTTCAGCTCGCCGCGGGTGCAGGAGATGAAGTCCTCGCCCCAGGTGACAACAGCACCCATTTTCTCCAGTACGTCAGCAAAGCGGATATCGCCCTGCACGCTGTTACGGCCGATACCTGTCACTTTAACGGTGCCGCCTTTAATGGCACCCGCCGCCAGGAAGTAGGACGCCGAAGAGGCATCACCTTCAACAAGGTAGTGACCCGGCGACTGGTAATTCTGTCCACCACGAATCACGAAGCGCTGATAAGCCTGGTTTTCGACGTCAACCCCAAAGGTTTTCATCAGATGCAGCGTGATGTCGATGTAGGGTTTCGACACCAGGTCACCTTTAATAGTAATAACCGTATCCTGCGGTGCAAGCGGTGCGGTCATCAGCAATGCGGTCAGGAACTGGCTGGAGACGCTGCCGTCAACCTCAACCTGGCCACCGGTAAAACCACCGCGAAGACGCAGTGGCGGGTAATTTTCCTGCTCCAGATACTCAATCTGCGCGCCGCCCTGACGCAGGGCATCGACCAGATGGCCGATCGGACGCTCTTTCATGCGTGGCTCGCCAGTCAGCACGATATTGTTGCTGCCCAGACACAGGGCCGCAGCCAGCGGACGCATCGCCGTACCGGCGTTCCCCAGGAACAGCTCAAGTTCTTCAGCTGAGCGTAATGCACCTCCGTTGCCGGTGACTTCACAACGGGTACGATCGTCAGACAGCGTGTAGTGAACTCCCAACGCTTTCAGCGCATTGAGCATATGGCGCACGTCATCGCTGTCCAGCAGGTTGGTGAGGACAGTGGTGCCGTTTGCCAGAGCTGCCAGCAGCAGAGCGCGGTTCGAGACACTTTTAGAACCAGGCAGATTAATGGTGCCATCTACCCGCGCGATAGGTTGTAACGTCAGGGATTCCATGAAACTTAACTCTCGACTCAACATAATAAAAACCCCGCAGCAGCGCTACGGGGGTGAAAAACAGCGCAATTAACCGTGACGACGTTCGAAGTCAATCATGAAGTCGGTTAGTGCTTTAACGCCTTCCAGCGGCATAGCATTGTAAATAGACGCACGCATCCCGCCCACGACGCGGTGGCCTTTCAGCGCGTGCAGCCCAGCAGCGAACGACTCTTCCAGGAAGACTTTATCCAGGTTGCTGTCTGCCAGCTGGAACGGCACGTTCATACGGGAACGGTTAGCGTTCGCGACGTCATTGCGGTAAAAATCACTTTTATCGATTACACCGTACAGCAGGTCAGCTTTCTGCTGATTAACCTTGTTCATCTGCGCCACGCCGCCATTTTGCTTCAGCCATTTGAAGACCAGACCGGAAAGATACCAGGCAAACGTCGGTGGGGTGTTGAACATAGAATCGTTATCGTTCAGCACGGTGTAATCAAGGATTGACGGGCAAGACTGGTGGGCTTTACCCAGCAAATCTTCACGCACGATCACAATGGTCAGCCCTGCCGGACCGATATTTTTCTGCGCGCCAGCATAGATCACGCCATAACGGCTAACATCCAGCGGGCTAGAAAGAATGGTGGAAGAGAGATCTGCGGTCACGACCACGTTCTCACCAAAGTTTGGCTCTTCGTGAATCGCGATGCCATCGATGGTTTCATTTGGGCAGTAGTGCAGGTACGCCGCGTCACGGGAGAGCTGCCATTCGCTCATCGGCTTAACGGCTCGTAGCCCATCAACGGTCACTTTGGCGTCGATAACATTCGGGGTGCAGTATTTGTGCGCTTCTTTAATTGCACTTGCCGCCCAGTAGCCAGCATCAACGTAGTCAGCGGTCGTTTTATCGCCCAGGATGTTCAGCGGAATTCCCGCAAACTGACCACGCCCACCGCCGTGGCAGAACAATACTTTGTAGTTCGAGGGAATGTTCAGCAGATCGCGAAAATCCTTTTCTGCCTCTTCCGCCACCTTAATAAACTCTTTACCACGGTGGCTGATTTCCATCACCGACGTACCCAGACCGTTCCAGTCACACAGCTCCTGCTGAGCCTGTTTAAGTACATCTGCCGGTAACATTGCCGGACCTGAACTGAAATTAAAGACTTGAGCCATTTCCCCTCACCACGCTAAAAGCCATAAGTTATAACTGTGGATATCGGTTTTATCATTCAGTGACACGCGCCGCAATGTCTAAAACCTATGACCCGCGAAATGTGTCCCCCGTCACACAATACAATCTGCCATAGCATTGTCACAAAACCGACAAAATGGCTGTCAGGTAATACGTTTAGCCCGGCTAACCCTCGACCATTCCGGATTTGCGCAGCGGGGGCATAATAGGTGATCACCCGCGTGCAGGGCGACAACATGGCTACATTTCACACAGGCATACTCTTGTGATTCTGGCACAGTCTTAAACCGCTCAATGAAGCTATCCGGCAGAATACACAGCCCCGGTTTGACGTCATCATCATGATAGTAATAGACGCTGATTTGCCCGTTGGTTTCCATAATAGCGAGGCGAACCTGCCCCAGCTGTTCCACACTGTTGAGTCGAAGTTCCATGAAGAATTCAAACTCTGTCATATTCGCGCCACGGACTTTTTCCCAGGCCAGCTGTCCCTCTTCCACGATGACAAGCGGTTTTCCTTCCAGCAGATCTTCCAGCTTTTCGCTTTTTGACATCAGCCACATCACCAGCCGGTACAGCAAGGCCAGCGAGACAAACACCACAAAGACCGGCACCATCGGCACATCATCGTAAAAGGCGACATCCCCGGCAGCCGACCCCAGCGTCAGGATAATTAACACTTCGAAAAGTGACATCTGGCGGACGCCGCGCCGTCCGGTAATTTTGAGGAAAAGAAAGACCAGCACAAAGGTGTAAACACATCGCAGCGCCACCTCCCACAAAAAATCAGGAGGAACTTTGTCAAATGCCATCCGATGAAGATCGAACGTTTTCATTTTTCTATGCCTTAACAGAGAGTTACTGTCACTAAGCATAGCCCAGTCATTTATTTTCGCCGAAGATAGCACCTGTCACGCAAAACCCGTATCATTGCGCGCTTTACGTACGATAAAAGTGAACGCCATGACTCAAACGTTTATCCCCGGCAAAGACGCCGCCCTGGAAGATTCCATCGCTCGCTTCCAGCAGAAATTGACCGACCTGGGCTTTAATATCGAAGAAGCCTCCTGGCTGAACCCGGTGCCTCACGTCTGGTCCGTGCATATTCGCGATAAAGAGTGTGCACTGTGCTTTACCAACGGCAAAGGCGCGACCAAAAAAGCGGCGCTGGCCTCGGCGCTGGGTGAATATTTTGAGCGTCTGTCGACCAACTATTTCTTCGCCGACTTCTGGCTAGGTGAAACCATCGCGAACGGCCCGTTCGTTCACTACCCAAATGAAAAATGGTTCCCGCTGACCGAGGACGACGAACTGCCAGAAGGCATTCTGGATCCGCGTCTGCGCGCGTTCTACGATCCGGAAAATGAACTTACTGCCAGTATGCTGATCGATCTGCAGTCCGGTAATGAAGATCGCGGGATCTGCTCCCTGCCGTTCACCCGTCAGTCTGATGAGCAGACCGTCTATATTCCGATGAACATCGTCGGCAACCTGTATGTGTCTAACGGTATGTCTGCCGGTAACACCCGCAATGAAGCTCGCGTGCAGGGTCTGTCTGAAGTCTTCGAACGTCATATCAAAAACCGTATCATTGCCGAATCTATCAGCCTGCCTGAAATTCCGGCCGATGTGCTGGCGCGCTACCCGGGCGTGGTGGAATCCATCGCCAAGCTGGAAGCCGAAGGTTTCCCAATTTTTGCCTATGACGGCTCTCTGGGCGGCAAATACCCGGTTATCTGCGTGGTGCTGTTCAACCCGGCAAACGGAACCTGCTTTGCCTCGTTCGGCGCACACCCAGATTTCGGCGTGGCGCTGGAACGTACCGTTACCGAGCTTCTGCAGGGCCGCAGCCTGAAAGATCTCGACGTGTTTACCCCGCCAACCTTTGACGATGAGGAAGTCGCGGAACACACTAACCTCGAAACACACTTCATTGACTCCAGCGGTTTGATCTCCTGGGATACGTTTAAGCAGGATGCAGACTATCCGTTCGTGGACTGGAGCTTCGCTGGCACAACAGAAGAAGAGTTCGCTACGCTGATGGCGATCTTCAAAGCAGAAGATCAGGAAGTCTATATTGCTGACTATGAGCACCTGAGCGTCTACGCGTGCCGCATTATCGTTCCAGGCATGTCCGATATTTATCCGGCAGAAGATCTGTGGCTGGCGAACAACAGCATGGGCGCGCACCTGCGCGAAACGCTGCTGGCTCTGCCGGGCAGCGAGTGGGAAAAAGAAGACTACCTGAACCTGATCGCCCAGTTGGACGATGAAGGCCACGATGACTTCACCCGCGTACGCGAACTGCTGGGCCTGGCGACCGGTAAAGATAATGGCTGGTATACCCTGCGTATTGGCGAGCTGAAAGCGATGCTGGCATTGGCGGGTGGCGATCTGGATCAGGCGCTGGCCTGGACAGAATGGACGATGGAATTCAACCAGTCCGTCTTCTCCGCCGAACGCACCAACTATTATCGCTGCCTGCAGACGCTCCTGTTGCTTTCACAGGAAGAAGATCGTGAGCCGCTGCAATACCTGAATGCGTTCGTACGTATGTACGGTGCAGATGCCGTTGAAGCAGCCAGCGCGGCGCTGAGCGGTGAGGAACCGTTCTACGGTCTTCAGGCTGTTGATAGCGATCTGAAAGCCTTCCCTGCGCATCAGTCTCTGCTGAAGGCGTATGAAAAACTGCAGAAAGCCAAAACCGCGCACTGGTCAAAATAAGCGCATATAACATTATTGGCAGTAGGCGTACTCCGCCGTCTGGGCTATATTACGGGGCAATTTCATTGCCCCGTTTTTATTTTTTTCGGCAATGAAATTCGATTGTAATAATTAAGTTAAACACAGGTGAATATAATAATACTTACCTGCGCTTTACTGTTACTTAATATGGTAAATACTCCATTTTAATTAACTGTTTCATGGGAGGCTCACTGAAAAAATTCAACTCTTTTAATAACTTTTAAAATTTATTTTTATACGGATAATCAAATACTTACTCCGCATTCGCTGTAAAACCATACGTATTGCGGGCCTATAAGCCAGGCGAGATATGATCTATATCAATTTCTCTTCTATAATGCTTTGTTAGTATCTCGTCGCCGACTTAATAAAGAGAGAGTTAGTGTGAAAGCTGACAACCCTTTTGATCTTTTACTCCCAGCTGCAATGGCCAAAGTGGCCGAAGAAGCGGGTGTCTATAAAGCAACGAAACATCCGATGACGACGTTCTTCCTGGCCATCACGGCTGGTGTGTTCATCTCCATCGCTTTCGTCTTCTACATCACTGCCACCACCGGTACTGCCGGGATGCCATTCGGCATTGCGAAACTGATTGGCGGTATCTGTTTCTCACTGGGTCTGATTCTCTGCGTCATTTGCGGCGCCGACCTCTTCACCTCAACGGTGTTGATTGTTGTGGCGAAAGCCAGCGGAAGAATTACCTGGGGTCAACTGGCGCGCAACTGGCTTAACGTCTATGTTGGTAACCTGATTGGCTGTCTGCTCTTTGTTCTGCTGATGTGGCTCTCCGGCGAGTATATGACCGCCAACGGTGGCTGGGGGCTTAACGTCCTACAAACCGCAGACCACAAAATGCACCACACATTTATCGAAGCCGTTGCTCTCGGCATCCTCGCAAACCTGATGGTCTGCCTGGCTGTATGGATGAGCTACTCTGGTCGTAGCCTGATGGACAAAGCCATGATTATGGTGCTGCCGGTTGCGATGTTTGTTGCCAGCGGTTTCGAGCACAGTATTGCGAATATGTTTATGATCCCAATGGGAATTGTAATCCGCAACTTTGCGAGCCCGGAGTTCTGGACTGCAGTTGGTTCAACCCCGGAAAGTTTCTCTCACCTGACGATTATGAACTTCATTACTGATAACCTGATCCCTGTCACCATCGGGAACATTATTGGTGGGGGTTTGTTGGTCGGGTTGACATACTGGGTCATTTACCTGCGTGGCGACGATCATCGTTAATGGTTGTTTCAGGCAGTAAATAAAAAATCCACTTAAGAAGGTAGGTGTTACATGTCCGAACTTAATGAAAAGTTAGCCACAGCCTGGGAAGGTTTTACTAAAGGTGACTGGCAGAATGAAGTAAACGTCCGTGACTTCATTCAGAAAAACTATACCCCGTATGAAGGTGACGAATCCTTCCTGGCTGGCGCAACTGACGCGACCACCAAGCTGTGGGACAACGTAATGGAAGGCGTTAAACTGGAAAACCGCACTCACGCGCCAGTTGATTTTGACACCTCCGTTGCTTCCACCATCACTTCTCACGATGCTGGCTACATCAACAAAGCCCTTGAGAAAATTGTCGGTCTGCAAACTGAAGCGCCACTGAAACGTGCGATTATCCCGTTCGGTGGTATCAAAATGGTTGAAGGTTCCTGCAAAGCGTACGATCGCGAGCTGGACCCAATGCTGAAAAAAATCTTCACCGAATACCGCAAAACCCATAACCAGGGTGTATTCGATGTTTACACCAAAGACATTCTGAACTGCCGTAAATCTGGCGTTCTGACCGGTCTGCCAGATGCATACGGCCGTGGTCGTATCATTGGTGATTACCGTCGCGTTGCGCTGTACGGTATCGACTTCCTACTGAAAGACAAATATGCACAGTTCGTTTCCCTGCAGTCTGACCTGGAAAACGGCGTAAACCTGGAAGCCACCATCCGTCTGCGTGAAGAAATCGCAGAACAGCACCGCGCGCTGGGTCAGATCAAAGAAATGGCGGCTAAATATGGCTGCGATATCTCTGGTCCTGCTACCAACGCTCAGGAAGCTATCCAGTGGACTTACTTCGGCTACCTGGCCGCGGTGAAATCTCAGAACGGTGCAGCAATGTCCTTCGGTCGCGTATCCACCTTCCTGGATGCTTACATCGAACGTGACATCAAAGCAGGCAAAATCACCGAGCAAGACGCACAGGAAATGATTGACCACCTGGTCATGAAACTGCGTATGGTTCGCTTCCTGCGTACCCCAGAATACGATGAACTGTTCTCTGGTGACCCAATCTGGGCAACTGAGTCTATCGGTGGTATGGGCGTTGATGGCCGTACTCTGGTTACCAAAAACAGCTTCCGCTTCCTGAACACCCTGTACACCATGGGTCCGTCTCCGGAGCCAAACATCACCGTTCTGTGGTCTGAAAAACTGCCTCTGAACTTCAAGAAATTCGCCGCTAAAGTGTCCATCGACACCTCTTCTCTGCAGTATGAGAACGATGACCTGATGCGTCCGGACTTCAACAACGATGACTACGCAATTGCTTGCTGCGTAAGCCCAATGATCGTTGGTAAACAAATGCAGTTCTTCGGTGCGCGTGCAAACCTGGCGAAAACCATGTTGTATGCAATCAACGGCGGCGTTGATGAAAAACTGAAAATGCAGGTTGGTCCTAAATCTGAACCGATCAAAGGCGACGTTCTGAACTTCGACGAAGTCATGGACCGCATGGATCACTTCATGGACTGGCTGGCTAAACAGTACGTTACTGCACTGAACGTCATCCACTACATGCACGACAAGTACAGCTACGAAGCATCCCTGATGGCGCTGCACGATCGTGATGTTGTTCGCACCATGGCATGCGGTATCGCGGGTCTGTCAGTTGCTGCTGACTCCCTGTCTGCAATCAAATATGCGAAAGTTAAACCTGTTCGTGACGAAGACGGTCTGGCTATCGACTTCGAAATCGAAGGCGAATATCCGCAGTTTGGTAACAACGACTCTCGCGTTGATGACATGGCGGTTGACCTGGTAGAACGTTTCATGAAGAAAATTCAGAAACTCACTACCTACCGTAACGCTATCCCGACTCAGTCTGTTCTGACCATCACCTCTAACGTTGTGTATGGTAAGAAAACTGGTAACACCCCAGACGGTCGTCGTGCTGGCGCGCCATTCGGCCCAGGTGCAAACCCAATGCACGGCCGTGACCAGAAAGGTGCTGTTGCCTCTCTGACTTCCGTTGCTAAACTGCCGTTTGCTTACGCGAAAGATGGTATCTCTTACACCTTCTCTATCGTTCCAAACGCGCTGGGTAAAGACGACGAAGTACGTAAAACTAACCTCGCGGGTCTGATGGATGGTTACTTCCACCACGAAGCGTCCATCGAAGGTGGTCAGCACCTGAACGTGAACGTAATGAACCGTGAAATGCTGCTCGACGCGATGGAACACCCTGAGAAATATCCTCAGCTGACCATCCGTGTATCTGGCTACGCAGTGCGTTTTAACTCCCTGACTAAAGAACAGCAGCAGGACGTTATCACCCGTACTTTCACTCAGTCCATCTAACTGGAATTGACTGAAATCACGCGTTAAAAAGCGTACAATAAAGGCTCCACGCAAGTGGGGCCTTTTTAACACACTCTCCACCTCAGTCTCTTTTGCCCGCTATCTATACTCTATGGATAACAGCCAAAACAGACTTAGAGCCAAGGGCAAGTAATTGCCTAATGAGATTGGCTCGTCAACACAGCCGGTTTGAGCTGTGCATACACAGGCCCCGGACGGGCCGATGCTGGAGATATCACCGCAATGTCAATTATTGGTCGCATTCACTCCTTTGAATCCTGTGGCACTGTCGATGGCCCAGGCATCCGTTTTATTACCTTCTTCCAGGGCTGCCTGATGCGCTGCCTGTATTGCCATAACCGTGACACTTGGGATACACACGGCGGCAAGGAAGTAACCGTTGAAGATTTAATGAAAGAGGTGGTGACCTACCGCCACTTTATGAACGCATCTGGCGGTGGCGTGACCGCGTCCGGTGGCGAAGCTATTCTACAGGCTGAATTCGTACGCGATTGGTTCCGCTCATGCCATACAGAAGGAATTCATACCTGTCTCGACACTAACGGTTTTGTTCGCCGCTACGATCCGGTCATCGACGAACTACTCGAGGTGACCGATCTGGTGATGCTTGATCTCAAACAGATGAACGATGAGATCCACCAAAACCTGGTTGGCGTCTCCAACCATCGTACCCTGGAGTTCGCGAAATACATTGCCGCCAAAGGCATCAAAACCTGGATCCGCTACGTGGTTGTGCCTGGCTGGTCAGATGATGATGATTCTGCGCACCGTCTGGGCGAGTTTACCCGCGATATGGGTAACGTCGAGAAAATTGAGTTACTGCCCTATCACGAGCTGGGTAAACATAAATGGGTGGCGATGGGCGAAGAATATAAACTCGATGGCGTGAAGCCACCGAAGAAAGAGACGATGGAACGCGTCAAAGGTATTCTTGAGCAGTATGGTCACAAAGTGATGTATTAAAAAAATCCCGGCGTAATTGCCGGGATTTTTATATCAGGCGTGCGCCACTGGCGTGGGGTGTTCCCCTGCTTTTCGCAGAAGCATCAGCAGATAAATAAACGATACGCTGGCAATCATAATAAACAGCAAATTGTCGGAATAATTCTGCATCAGCATGGCGGTAAACGTCGGCCCTAACAGGCTGCCGATGGTATAACTCAACAGCAGCGCCTGGTTCATTGCGACTAACTGGTGATGTTCGACTTTCTCACAGGCCCAGGCCATCGCTACCGGATAGAGCGTGAAGCCAGCGGCTCCCAGAATAAACAGCGCCGGAGCCATCGCGGCATTGCTGAGCATCGCAAGACAGCCCATGATCACCACAAACACCTGAACGCGCAGCACCAGCAGGCGTCCAAATCGGTCCGCCAGACGGCCAATCGGCCACTGCCCAACGATCCCTGCGCTCACCATCACCGCCATCCAGAAGCCAATCCCTGAATCGCTCACGCCCTGGTGATTCAAATAGAGCGGCATCAGGCCATACAGCGAGCCGAGTACAATCCCGGAAATGATGCAGCCGTTAACCCCAAGACGAGCCTGGCGTAGTCTCAACATCGGCCAGACGTGGGTCGCTTCCTGATGTTCACTGATCTGGTTGACGATGCGCGTAAAGAGCAAAGGCAGGATCGCCGCCAGCACCATACCCGTAACCCACGGCAGCACGCTCATCAGGTCAGTCGGCAGTTTACTCACCATGAGCTGGCCGAGCACGGTGCCCACGTAGTAAACCATCATATAAGCCGCCAGCAGGCGTCCGCGATTGCGCGAGGTCCCGCTGCACATCAGTGCGCTTTCCACTACAACCCAGATCATCGCGCAGCCAACGCCGGCGATAAAGCGCCAGACCATCCAGCTCCAGAAGCCAACCATCAGACCTAATCCCGCGCATCCAACGGCAAAAATCAACGACGCCAGATAATAGCTGCGGTTAAAACCGGCACGTTTAATCAGGCTCCCAGTCACCAGAGTCCCCAGCAGGTTTCCGGTAAAAAAGGATGAGCTAACCATACCTACCTGCCAGGTCGGTAAGTTTTCATGGGCGAGCCATAGCGGGACGAGCGTGTTTAACACTGCGATCGCCAAGGTCAGCAGAAGCAGGCCACAGAGCAATAAAAGCACTGGCCGGGTATAGGTGGTCATGGATAAAAAAACCGTGAGGAAGTTCAGATTTCGTGCGCATCATGCCACTGGCAAAAACAAAGTCAATCCACCGATTCAGGCGGCACGCACAATATGTACCTTATCGATTTAAAAAACTCATCCTGCTAATGCAATGCCTGCTATCGATATTAATTATGTATTTGTTTTTGTTTATTTATGGCTAAAAACGAAACCTAACGACAGTCGAAAAATTTCATGATTGAAAATAGAAAAGCCGGGCGCTGCGTCCCGGCTTTATAGAACAAAAATCAGCGTTAACTGGCGACAGCCATACCAACGGTCATATGCAGACCATAGAACACACCGCGCCCAATCAGCTCACCCGCCAGTACCAGTATAAAAGCCAGTGACAGCAGCGGCAGCGCGGGTTGATACCCTTTGAGCTGCGGAACAATCCAGCACACTAATGCCGCTACCAGCAACACAACACGCCATGCCATCAGCGAGCCGTAGTCAGGCACCAACGCAGAAGCCTGCTGGATAGAGCTATGAATGGTTGCCAGTTCCGCACCCTGCATCAGAGCTACCATCGCACTGACCACCAGCGCCAGCAGCGAAACTGCCGGCAACAAACGCATTGCCCAGCCGTCGACTCCAGCGACACGCAGCAGAAGGAAGCCGAGAAGCGGCCCGCCGATAAACATCGTCAGGAAGAAACTCATCGGCGTCCAGATGGTATACCAGGTTGGGACGGTATCGATTGTGTTATACACCCGTACCATCATCCACACGAATACTACGCCCAGCACCATGGTCACAATAAGCCACACGCTGCGTAACCCTGCGGGCAGCTTCTTCACTACCGCAAGCAACCACCCCAGACCACCGACGGCAAAGAAGAGTGCCCCACTGGCGATTTCATTACTAAGAGAAGAGGCTCCTATACGATTGAGGGAGTTGAAGGCGCGCAAAGGTGAACCAAGGTGCAGCGTAGAGGCGATAAAGCCAATGCCCATCAATACCCACAGGCCAAACATGCTCAGCACCAGACGCTGCTGTTGTTGAGCACTGAGCCTCCCGCTTAACAGTGCCAGAGCGAGGACAATAAAACCACCCGCTACGCACTGCCCAAAGACCGTGAAGATCATCAGCGGCCATTCATGCCATCCACTTCCCATCTCACACCTCCTTCGGGTTTGCCAGGTAGCCGGTAGTATCCCCGGTCGGGCGGCTGTTGGCGTTAGGTTTAATCACAATGCTCGGCTTCGTGAAGTGCGCAGACGGCAGCGGCGCAACGGCCGCGAGCTGACCGTGCTTTTTACGCAGCTCTTCAACCGGGCCAAAGTCCAGCGCGCGCAGCGGGCAGGACTCCACGCAGATCGGCTTGTTGCCATCGGCGACGCGCGTATGGCAGCCGTCGCACTTGGTCATATGCCCTTTCGCGGCGTTGTACTGCGGCGCACCGTACGGGCAGGCCATATGGCAATAGCGGCAGCCGATGCAGACGTCTTCGTCCACCACCACAAAGCCGTCGTCGCGCTTATGCATCGCCCCGCTTGGGCACACCTTGGTACAGGCCGGGTCTTCACAGTGGTTGCAGGCAATCGACAGGTAATAGGCAAAGACGTTCTGATGCCAGACGCCGTTATCTTCCTGCCAGTCGCCCCCCGCGTATTCGTAAATGCGGCGGAAGCTGACGTCCGGAGTTAAGTTTTTGTAATCTTTACAGGCCAGCTCGCAGGTTTTGCACCCGGTGCACCGGCTGGAATCAATAAAAAATCCATACTGGGTTGTCATCGGTTACTCCTTACACCTTTTCAACCTGAACAAGGTTCGTGTGCGATGGGTTGCCTTTCGCCAGTGGCGACGGGCGCTGCGTAGTCAGCACGTTAATACTGCCTGCCTGGTCGATGCGGTTTGCATCCGGGTTATACCAGGCCCCTTCCCCCAGCGCGACAACGCCAGGCATCATGCGCGGCGTCACCTTGGCTTCAATGTGCACCTCGCCACGACCATTAAAGATGCGTACACGATCGCCGTTGGCAATACCGCGCGCTTTCGCGTCCATCGGGTTGATCCACATCTCCTGCCGACATGCCGCTTTCAGAACGTCTACGTTGCCGTAGGTTGAGTGAACGCGCGCCTTGTAGTGGAAGCCGGTCAATTGCAGCGGGAATTTTGCCGTTAGCGGATCGTTATAGTTTTCGAAACCAGGGGTGTAGATCGGCAGTGGATCGATGACGTCCCCTTCCGGCAGCTCCCAGGTTGACGCAATGTTCGCCAGCTCTTCGGAGTAGATTTCGATTTTGCCTGACGGTGTAGTGAGAGGATTCGCCTGTGGGTCCTCGCGGAATGCCTTGTACGCAACGTGATGCCCTTCCGGATCGCGCTGTTTGTACATCCCCTGCTTGCGGAAGGTGTCGAAATCCGGCAGGTCAGGGATCGCTTTACGGGAGAGTTCATGCAGATGACGCATCCACCCTTCCTGAGTGCGTCCCTCTGTAAACTGCTGCGCCACGCCAAGACGTTTCGCCAGTTCGGAGGTCATCTCATAGATGGTTTTGCACTCGAAGCGCGGTTTGATGGCCCGATCGGTGAAGATCACGTAGGACATGTTGCCGCAAGAGGCATCCAGCGCGAAATCCATCTGCTCTGAAGCCGTGCAGTCCGGCAATAAAATATCGGCGTATTTCGCAGAGGACGTCATATGACAGTCGATCACGACAATCATCTCGCACTTCTTGTCATCCTGCAGGATGTCATGGGTACGGTTGATATCCGAATGCTGGTTGATGAGACAATTGCCAGCATAGTTCCAGATCATCTTGATCGGCACATCCAGCTTGTCTTTACCGCGCACGCCGTCGCGCAGTGCGGTCATTTCCGGGCCGCGTTCAATCGCATCCGTCCACATAAACATGGAGATGCTGGTCTGCACCGGGTTATCCAGTGTCGGCATACGTTCAAACGGCAGTTCATAAGAACCCTCGCGCGCGCCGGTGTTACCACCGTGAATACCCACGTTGCCGGTCAGAATAGAGAGCATCGAAATGGCGCGCGTCGCAATTTCGCCGTTGGCGTGACGCTGCGGCCCCCAACCCTGGCTGATGTAAGCCGGTTTCGCCGAACCTATTTCGCGCGCCAGCTTAACAATGCGTTCTGCCGGAATGCCGGTGATGGTAGAAGCCCACTCTGGCGTCTTTGCAATACCGTCGCTACCCTGACCAAGAATATACGCTTTGTAGTGCCCGTTCGCCGGCGCGCTGGCAGGCAAGGTTTTCTCATCGTAACCGACGCAGTACTTATCCAGGAATGGTTGATCGACAAGGTTTTCAGCGATCATCACCCACGCCAGCGCATTCACCAGCGCGGCATCCGTACCCGGACGGATGGGGATCCACTCATCTTCGCGCCCGGCTCCCGTATCGGTATAGCGCGGGTCGATGATGATCATGCGTGCATTGGACTTCGCGCGAGCCTGTTCAAGATAGTAGGTTACCCCACCACCGCTCATGCGCGTTTCACCCGGATTGTTACCGAACAGCACCACCAGTTTACTGTTTTCGATATCCGACGGGCTGTTGCCGTCTGCCCAGCCACCGTAGGTATAGTTCAGGCCAGCGGCAATCTGCGCGGAAGAGTAGTCACCGTAGTGGTTCAGATAACCGCCGCAGCAGTTCATCAGACGTGCAACCAGCGTTTTACCCGGTGGCCATGAGCGGGTCAATGTTCCGCCGAGCGTTCCGGTACCGTAATTCAGGTAGATGGACTCATTGCCATACTCTTTGATCAGCCGCTGCATGTTGGTGGCAATGATGTCGTAGGCTTCGTCCCAGCTAATGCGCTCGAACTTCCCTTCCCCACGCTTACCCACGCGTTTCATCGGATACTTCAGGCGATCCGGGTTATAGACGCGGCGACGCATGGAGCGACCGCGCAGACAGGCCTTTACCTGATGTAACCCTTCGTAGTTATCATCACCGGTGTTATCAGTTTCGACATATTTGATTTCTCCCTCCACCACATGCATACGCAGTGGACAACGGCTACCGCAGTTTACGGTACAGGCACTCCACACCACTTTTTCCGGGGCAGTGGCCGGGGACAGAACATCCGCCGCCGACGCCAGACGAGAAAAAGGGAGCGTGAAGGCACTGCTGGCAACAGCCAGGCCGCCAATAGCCGTGGTTTTCATCAACCCACGGCGAGTGACCTCGGCAGCCATTAACGCTTCAGGCGCTTTGATTTTCATAGAGACTCACTTTGGTTGCTCACAAAGAAATGACAGGCGGCGCTAGCCGCTATATAGTTTTATATATAACGAATTTCTTCGTTATTAGTGTTTTATGCTACTTACTATGGGGAGGAGTATTACTACTTTAGAGGGAGGGATTATTGCTTCGCATCAAATGAAAGGCATAAAAAAAGCACCCTAAGGTGCTTTTTTACTTTACGGCAAATGATTAACCGATGAACTGCTGACCTTTCATGTACGGACGCAGCACTTCCGGGATCTCAATACGACCGTCTGCCTGCTGGTAGTTTTCCAGCACTGCAACCAGCGTACGGCCTACAGCCAGACCAGAACCGTTCAGGGTGTGAACCAGGCGGGTTTTCTTGTCAGATTTGCTGCGGCAGCGAGCCTGCATACGGCGCGCCTGGAAATCCCAGACGTTAGAGCAGGAGGAGATTTCACGGTAGGTGTTCTGCGCAGGAACCCAAACTTCCAGGTCATAGGTTTTGCAGGCACCAAAGCCCATATCACCGGTGCACAGCGCCATACGACGGTACGGTAAACCCAGCAGCTCCAACACTTTCTCAGCGTGGCCGGTCATCTCTTCCAGCGCGTCCATAGACTCTTCTGGACGGACGATCTGTACCATTTCAACTTTGTCGAACTGGTGCATGCGGATCAGGCCACGCGTGTCACGGCCGTAGGAACCCGCTTCAGAACGGAAGCACGGAGAGTGTGCTGTCAGTTTGATTGGCAGATCGTCTTCGTCGATGATTTCATCACGCACGAGGTTGGTCAGCGGCACTTCAGCAGTTGGGATCAGCGCGTAGTTGCTGCTGTCAGCTTCTTCGTCCAGTGGACGGGTATGGAACAGATCGCCGGCAAATTTCGGCAGCTGACCCGTACCGTAAAGCGTATCGTGGTTCACCAGATACGGCACATAGGTTTCGCTGTAGCCGTGCTGCTCAGTGTGAAGGTCCAGCATAAACTGCGCCAGCGCACGGTGCAGATGGGCAATCTGGCCTTTCATGACGACGAAACGAGAACCGGTCAATTTAACCGCAGCGGCAAAATCCAGGCCAGCGTGCATTTCGCCCAGAGTCACGTGATCGCGAACCTCGAAGTCAAATTCGCGAGGCGTGCCCCAACGTTTCACTTCAACGTTGTCATTTTCGTCTTTGCCAACAGGCGCGCTGTCGTCAGGAATGTTCGGGATAGCCAGGGCGATATCACGAATTTCGGTCTGAAGAACGTCCAGGTCAGCTTTGGCCTGGTCCAGCTCTTCACCCAATTTATTCACTTCCAGGCGTAATGGCTCAATATCTTCCCCGCGCGCTTTCGCCTGGCCGATGGATTTCGATCGAGAGTTACGCTCTGCCTGCAGATTTTCAGTTTGTACCTGCAGAACTTTACGACGCTCTTCGAGAGCGCGCAGCTTATCTACATCCAGTTTAAAGCCTCGGCGTGCCAGTTTTTCAGCGACTGCGTCTGGCTCGTTACGCAGCAGATTGGGATCGAGCATGCTTATCCTGTGCTTATCGAATTAAAAGAGGAAATGTGACCACAGCCTGCAGTCACAAGAATATCCCCGTCATACTTCAAGCAGCATACGCGTTGGCTGCGCTCGCTCACCCCAGTCACATACTTATCTATATTCCGGGAGACTCGCTCTCTTGCCGCCTTCATGCAACTCGAATTATTTAGGGTATACAATGCCAACATTACCGCAACGAAAGCGCTAACGGTAGCGTTTTATAGGGCTATTTTGATCCTGTCCGGCGAGCCAGGCGAGCTTTTCGCCAATCTTGCCTTCAAGACCTCTATTTGTAGGGTGATAATAGCGAGTTTGTGCCATCTCCTGCGGGAAATACTCCTCTCCGGCAGCGTAGGCATTTGCTTCATCATGCGCGTAACGATATTCCTGGCCGTATCCCATCTCTTTCATCAGTTTGGTCGGGGCATTACGCAAATGAACCGGAACGTCGTAGTCTGGGCGATCGCGTGCGTCAGACATCGCGGCTTTAAAGGCGGTGTAGACGGCATTACTTTTCGGCGCACACGCCAGGTAAACAATCGCCTGCGCAATGGCTCGCTCGCCTTCTGCTGGGCCCACGCGGGTAAAACAGTCCCAGGCGGAAAGGGCAACCTGCATCGCGCGCGGATCGGCATTCCCGACATCTTCAGAAGCAATTGCCAGGCAACGACGCGCCACGTATAGCGGATCGCCGCCCGCAGTAATAATGCGTGCATACCAGTAGAGTGCCGCATCTGGTGCACTGCCGCGTATGGACTTATGCAGCGCTGAAATCAGATCGTAAAACCGGTCGCCTTTGTTATCAAAACGCGCGCTGCGTTCACCGGCAATTTCGGTAAGTAATTCAGGTTTCAGTACCCGCTTGCCGGAGGTATCCATTTCGGCCATGTCGGCCATCATTTCCAGCGTATTCAGGGCCCGACGCGCATCGCCGTTAACCAGCTCGGCAATCGCCCTACGCGTTTCGTCTGGCAACACGATATCTTGTCCACCGTAACCACGCGCTTTATCGTCCATCGCCTGCGTGAGAACGTTTTCGATATCTTCAGTCGTTAGCGACTTGAGCAGGTATACGCGCGCGCGGGAAAGCAGCGCCGAGTTAAGCTCAAACGAAGGGTTTTCAGTGGTTGCGCCAATGAAAAAAATGGTGCCGTCTTCGATATGGGGCAGGAAGGCGTCCTGCTGGCTTTTGTTGAAGCGGTGAACTTCATCCACAAACAGGATAGTACGACGCCCGGCATTGCGGTTCTGCCGCGCCCGTTCGATAGCTTCGCGGATTTCCTTCACGCCGGAGGTCACTGCCGAGATGCGTTCAACATCAGCGTTAGCATAGCGGGCGATAACTTCAGCGAGGGTAGTTTTACCTGTGCCAGGCGGGCCCCAGAGGATCATCGAGTGCAGATGCCCGGCCTCGATGGCGCGCGGCAACGGCTTACCCGCAGCCAGCAGGTGCTGCTGGCCGATGTACTGGGTTAAATTTTCTGGCCGCATACGCGCGGCCAGAGGTTGAAATGCATTATCTGAAAAATCGAGCGACAGGTTGCCCACTCACGCCTCTTACTTACGTTGGTCGTCCACCGTCACGCCCTGCGGCGGGGTAAAGGTGAATTTCGATGCATCCACAGCGCCGTTTTGCTGAGTTTTAAGCTGGTAGCTACTACGCTGATCGTCTTGCTCCACTGCACCGAACTGATTGATCGTACCGTTGCTGCTCACGTTGATGGTGAACTGTTTCAGGTTGCCGTTGCTCCCTTTTGGCGTCAGGACAAATTCATCGCCGTTCTGTTTGATGTTGTACTGCTGCCAGTCGCTGGACTGGTTACGGGCAATCAGCATAAATGGCGTGTTGCTGGTCGCATCCTTCAGCCAGGTCGCCGTTGCCTGCTCCACAAACGGGTTGAAGAACCACAAGGTTTTACCGTCAGACACCAGAATGCTTTCGTCCGGCTGGGTCATATGCCAGTTAAACAGATTCGGGCGTTTCACCCACAAATCCCCCTGACCTTCCTGCACCGCGTTACCGCTTCCGTCAGTCACTTTTTGCGTGAAGCTGGCGTGGAAGCTGCTTACTTTGTCCAGTCGGCTTTTAAGGTCGCTGGCTGCATCAGCCCAGACGCTGCTGGCAACAAAACTGGTCAGTAATGCACAGGCGATTGCGATTTTTTTCATTGTTAATCCTTAAAATACGTCATCCCGATATGGGGGTTCTGCCATCTATTGTGAACCTGCCCGCAGGCAGGCGACAGAAGAAAATGCTTAATTTTTGCTGATTTACCCTTCTTTGCAATCGAGGAAGGGTTAATCAAACGGTGGCGGAGCCAGCACCTCACGGTTACCGTTGTGCCCCTGTTCGCTCACTATGCCCTGGGCTTCCATCTGTTCAATAATACGCGCCGCGCGGTTATAGCCTATACGGAACTGGCGCTGTACACCTGAAATGGAAGCTTTGCGTTTTTCAGTAACGAAATTAACCGCCTGGTCGAATAGCGGATCCAGCTCTTCACCGCCATCCAAGCCGCCACCGCTGCCACCTTCACTTTCGCTTTCGGAGGTGATGCCGTCGACATACTGCGGACGGCCGCGCGCTTTCCAGTCTTGTACGACCGCGTGAACTTCTTCATCACGGACGAAGGCACCGTGAACACGCACCGGTGAGGTTGAGTTCGGGCCGGAGTACAGCATATCCCCCATCCCCAGCAGCGATTCAGCGCCGCCCTGATCGAGGATGGTACGGGAGTCGATTTTGCTCGACACGGTAAACGCAATACGGGTCGGGATGTTTGCTTTAATCAGGCCCGTGATGACATCCACGGACGGACGTTGCGTCGCCAGTACAAGGTGAATACCGGCCGCACGCGCTTTCTGCGCCAGGCGGGCAATCAGCTCTTCCACTTTCTTACCAACGGTCATCATCAGGTCAGCGAATTCATCCACCAGCACGACGATGTAAGGCAGTTTTTCCAGCACTGGATGCTGGGCATCCATACTGTCACCCGGCTTCCAGTATGGGTCCGGAATCGGACGACCCATGCGTACCGCCTCGGCAATTTTCTCGTTATAACCCGCGAGGTTACGCACGCCCAATGCCGACATCAGCTTGTAGCGGCGCTCCATCTCGTTGACGCTCCAGCGCAGGGCGTTGGCAGCATCTTTCATATCCGTCACCACTTCGGTGAGCAGATGCGGGATCCCTTCGTAAACGGAAAGCTCCAGCATTTTCGGGTCGATCATGATGAAACGCACGTCTTCCGGCTGTGCTTTGTAGAGCATGCTGAGGATCATAGCGTTCACACCCACAGACTTACCGGAACCGGTCGTACCGGCCACCAGCAGGTGAGGCATTTTCGCCAGATCGGCCACCACAGGATCGCCCGCGATATCTTTCCCCAGCACCACGGTCAGCGGGGATGGGTTGTCGCGGAACTTGGTGTTATCCAGCACTTCACGCAGGTAGACGGTTTGGCGTTTCTTGTTCGGCAATTCAAGCCCGACATAAGGCTTGCCTGGGATCACTTCCACCACACGCACCGCAACGGTCGACAGGGAACGCGCCAGGTCACGGGACAGGTTCGAAATACGCGCGGCTTTTACACCCGGCGCCAGGTTTAATTCGAAACGGGTAATCACGGGTCCAGGGGAGTAGTTCACCACATCCGCCTTAATGCGGAAATCGGCCAAACGCGCTTCGACCAGACGAGCCATCTGCTCCAGAGCGAAGGTATCGACCGGTTCGACCTCAGATGGCGGCGGCGTTAACAGATCCAGCGACGGCAGCGGCGTGCTAGGGCGCTGCAGCGGACGGCTGTCACCATTACGCATCAGCAGAGGATGGATAAGGCTCTCCTGCGGCTGCTGGAACTGTGGCTGCTGCTGTGGTTGCACATAGGCCTGCGGCGCAGGAGCAGGCTGCTGTGGCTGCGCATAGGCCTGCGGCGCAAGAGCAGGCTGCTGGCGCACGGGTTCAGCTTCTGGCATCACGCCAGGTGTGAACAGCGGCTCGTTCGGGCCGTCATCCACCAGATCTTTCATTGGCGAGAATTCAAAATCAGACAGCGAGAATGGATTCGCACCGGCAGGCTGTTCGCCTGAATACCGCTGCTGTTGCGTCGCCGCAAACTGACGCGCTAATTCCGCTTCTGCCGCGTCATTTTCGTCTTCAGGAGCAGACAAGGACTGCTCCTCATGCTGATATTCTTCGCCATAGCGTTGATGCTGCTGCGCGGCGAACTGGCGCGCCAGTTCATCCTGCTGCAGCTCATCTACGTCGTCTTCATACTCTGGCTCACGCGGTTTTTCTTCCGCCATGCGCTGAGAAGGCAGCTTAATGCCGAAAGAGGCAAGCTCACGGCGGGTTGGCACGCGCACGCGGTTAGGACGAGGCAGCTGTGGACCAATCCCCTCTTTCACCTGTGGGCGCGGCGCACCGCCTGTCGCCAGGCTAAAGACAGGTGCAGCCACAGCGGCAGTTGCAGCGGCGTGCTTCACACCGTCAACCACTGGAGCCATAACGGGAGTGGGGTCTACCGGAGGAACAGAAACCGAAGGTGCTTTCGCGACAGGTTCCTGAACGGGTTCCGGCACCGGCTGATACCACGCGGCGAGCTGTTCACGCTCACGGGCGCGGCGCTCTTCGACCTCTTCGAAATAGTACATAGGCGGACGAGACGGCTTCGCCTCTTCCACGATTTCAGGTTCAGGCTGAGGCTCTACGTAAGGCTGAGGTTCAACCGCTTCAGGGACGTACTCCTGATAGGGCTGGGCCACAGGCTGCTCGTATTGCGGATATCCTTGTGGTTCATAGACAGGCTCAGGTTGATAAGGCTGCTGCCACTGTTCTTGCTGTACTGGAGCATAACTCTCTGGCTGTGGTGCGATAACCGGTTCAGGCGTATGGACACCTGGCGCTGTTTGCCAGTCAATCTGAGGCTGCTGAATAGCTGACTCCGGCGCCGGTACCGGCGCGGATGGCATGACGGCCTCCGCAGGGGCGGCATAAACCTGCGCCGCCGTCGTGGCAGCCGCAGCCGCCGCGACCGGTGCGGTTGCGGAGTGCCCATTCAATAACGGATCGTATTCGTCAAAATCACCGGGCATTGCGCGATGGCCAGAGAAGAGCACATCATCAGGATCGACGGCCGCACCCGCAGCGCGATATTCGATCTGCTCGTCTTCATCCATGCGCTTGCCTGAGAAGAGTGCCGCATCCGTTTTGCGCCCTAACGGGTTTGCAAATTTTTCAGCTACGCGCTTACGGCGTGCCAGCGCCCCGCGCAAAATACGTGCACGACGAGATTCACGATGCTCAACGGGCGCATCGTCATCTTCATACTCATCTTCGTAATCGTCTTCATCAACCCAGGTATCATCTCGACGGGTACGGTTGCTGGCGAAGGTCAGAATAGTCAGAATAAAGCTGCCGATCTTTTCGGCAATACTGACCCATGACCAGCCAGTGAACAGCGTCAGTCCCGCCGCCCAAATACAAAGCAACGTCAGTGTGCCGCCGCTACTGTGCAACATAGGCTGTAATGCAGAGCTCAACAGGCTGCCAATCACCCCGCCGGAAGCAAAATACCAGATATCATCCGCGTTAATCGCTGCCAGCCCGCAGGAGGTCAGGATCAGGGCAAGCGCACCAATCAGACGCAGCGAAACGGCGAAATAATCGATGTAGTCATCATTTTGACGATGGCGCCAGGCAAACCAGCATCCGCCAATAATAATGACGGGAAGGGTGTAGGCCATCACACCAAATATGAAAAAGAGAGTGTCCGCAAGCCAGGCACCGGGTACGCCGCCTAAATTATGGATAGGCTCATGCCATGCGGTTTGTGACCAGCTGGGATCTGAGGGGTTGAAACTGAGTAAGGCAGCCATCAGCCAGACGGCAAAAAGGGCAATAACAATCAGAAACGCCTCAAGGAGACGACGTCCGCTGCTTAGCTTCGATAGTGTGACTTCTTTGTCTTCAGTGTATTCCTGGCTCAAGAAAGGCTCTCCAGGTATCAGGCATATCCTGCCTGTTTGCTAAAACGGACAACAGCGCCGGGACTCCCCGGCACTGTTGCTGTATGGATTAACAGGAGTGTAATCAAACTACGCTGATTTTGCACCTGTTCCGTGTTAGCGCGTCTTAATAACCAGACGATTGCTCTGTTTGACCTCTTCCATCACCACATACGTACGGGTGTCGTTCACGCCTGGCAGACGCAGCAGGGTTTCCCCCAGCAGCTTACGGTAGGCGGACATATCAGGCACACGGGTTTTCAACAGGTAGTCGAAATCACCGGATACCAGATGACACTCTTGAATTTCTTCAAGTTTTTGTACAGCGGCGTTAAATTGCTCAAACACATCCGGCGCACCACGATTCAGAGTAATCTCAACAAATACCAGAAGTGAGGCATCCAGATAATGCGGGTTCAGCAGAGCAGTATAGCCCTGAATGAAACCCTGTCTTTCCAGTCGGCGCACACGCTCAAGGCACGGCGTCGGGGAAAGTCCCACACGTTTTGAAAGCTCGACGTTGGAAATACGCCCATCCTTTTGCAATTCATTAAGAATGTTACGATCGATACGGTCGAGATCTTTGCCAGGGCGCTTCTTGCTATCTACCATTATTATTGTCTCTCTGTATTCCTTCCCTACTCCTGCCTGGACCCTGTGCACATCACTGTTCAGAGCCTGTACCCGTTATTCATCACATCGCCTAATTATGTAATAGACGCGATGCGGATTCGGGTTCTGTTTGTTAAGAAGACCGGTGCCCGAAGGCCGTTACCGACATCACGTATGGCGTCTGTCCACGCCATGCGTAGATTTCACTAACCCGGTAAAAATGGCATTCACGTGCATGCCTATGCGGCGCACGATTAACGCGGTTTTTTTCTTCCTTGAATGTTTTCGCAAAAGCGCAGGGGATTGTCAAAGCAAAACATCGATTTTTAGTACAACATGCCGGATATTCATTACGACCGGGTATTAATCCTCATTTTATTGCCTCATAAACAACCGTTTTTTGCCAGAGCGTGATGTTATAGCGCTCACCTTATCGCCTGTACCTATTACACATATCGACAGGAAAATTGCTGTGCTCTTTTTTTACGGCAACAAATTCCCTACAATCCAGCCAAATGTCTGCCAACAACAATGGGGATCTCATGGGCACGGCCAAACACAGTAAGCTGCTAATCCTTGGTTCTGGACCTGCGGGATATACCGCGGCGGTCTACGCTGCACGCGCTAACCTGCAACCGGTATTAATCACCGGCATGGAAAAAGGCGGTCAGCTGACCACCACCACAGAAGTGGAAAACTGGCCAGGCGACCCGAACCACCTGACCGGGCCGCTGCTGATGGAACGTATGCACGAGCATGCGACCAAATTCGAAACCGAAATTCTGTTCGACCACATTAACAAGGTTGATCTGCAGAACCGTCCATTCCGTTTGACGGGCGACAGCGGCGAGTACACCTGTGACGCGCTGATTATCGCCACCGGCGCTTCTGCCCGTTACCTCGGTCTGCCGTCTGAAGAGGCATTTAAGGGCCGCGGCGTGTCTGCCTGCGCAACCTGTGACGGTTTCTTCTACCGCAACCAGAAAGTAGCGGTCATCGGCGGCGGCAACACCGCAGTGGAAGAGGCACTCTATCTGGCGAACATCGCTTCTGAAGTGCACCTGATCCACCGCCGTGACACTTTCCGCGCTGAGAAGATCCTGATCAAACGTTTGATGGACAAAGTGGCGAGCGGCAACATCGTGCTGCACACCCACCGTACGCTGGAAGAAGTGACGGGCGATCAGATGGGCGTTGCCGGTCTGCGTATCCGCGATACCCAGAACACCGATAACGTGGAAACACTGGAAGTGGCGGGTCTGTTTGTGGCTATCGGTCACAGCCCGAACACGGCCATCTTCGACGGCCAGCTTGAGCTGGAAAACGGCTACATCAAAGTGCAGTCCGGTATTCACGGCAACGCGACCCAGACCAGCATCCCGGGCGTATTCGCTGCCGGTGACGTGATGGACCATATTTACCGTCAGGCGATCACCTCTGCCGGCACAGGCTGTATGGCCGCGCTGGACGCTGAACGCTACCTTGATGGGCTGGCTGAAACAGATAAATAATCTTTACAAGTCAGTAACAAACGTAAATAAAGGCGGCGATAAGTCGCCTTTATTGTCTCTCCGTTGTAACATTGCGCTGCCCAATTTCTAATAACGTCACCTGCAAAGTACGCAATGGAAAAAACCCGTCAACAAGAGTTAACACGCTGGCTGAAACAGCAAAGCGTTATATCCCGCCGCTGGCTCATGATTTCCCGTCTTCTGGGACTCATCAGTGGTCTGTTGATTGTTGCCCAGGCATGGCTGCTGGCCCGCATTCTTAATCATATGATCATGGAGAACATCCCGCGCGAAGCACTCCTGATGCCGTTTGTCATCCTCGTCCTGGTTTTTGTTCTCCGCGCCTGGGTCGTGTGGCTGCGTGAGCGGGTCGGTTTTCATGCGGGACAGCACATCCGCTATGAGATCCGCCGACAGGTGCTCGATCGCCTTCATGAAGCCGGGCCCGCGTGGATCCAGGGTAAGCCCGCTGGAAGCTGGGCGACGCTGATCCTTGAGCAGATTGACGATATGCACGATTACTATGCCCGCTACCTTCCGCAAATGGCGTTGGCGGTCTTCGTCCCGCTGCTGATTGTCATCACCATCTTCCCGATTAACTGGGTCGCCGCCCTAATATTGCTGGGCACGGCTCCGCTCATCCCGCTGTTTATGGCTATGGTCGGAATGGGTGCGGCTGATGCTAACCGCCGTAACTTCCTGGCGCTGGGCCGGTTAAGCGGCCATTTCCTTGACCGTCTGCGCGGCATGGAGACGCTGCGTATTTTTGGCCGTGGCGAAGCAGAAACCGAAAACATCCGTCTCGCGTCGCAAGATTTTCGCCAGCGCACCATGGAAGTGCTGCGTTTGGCCTTCCTGTCATCAGGCGTACTCGAGTTCTTTACCTCCCTGTCAATTGCGTTGGTCGCTGTCTACTTTGGCTTCTCCTATCTCGGCGCATTGGATTTCGGCCATTATGGTACAGCGGTAACCCTGTCTGCCGGTTTCCTGGCACTGATCCTGGCGCCCGAGTTTTTCCAGCCCCTTCGCGATCTCGGCACCTTTTACCACGCTAAAGCGCAGGCTATTGGTGCGGCTGATAGCCTGAAAACGTTCCTGGAAACGCCTCTGGCGCACCCGGAGCGCGGTGACATCACGCTGAATGCAAAAGACCCCGTGACCCTCGAAGCCCGTGAGTTCTCCATTCTGTCACCTGAAGGAAAAGTACTGGCCGGCCCGCTGAACTTTACTCTCCCAGCCGGGCAACGTGTGGTGCTGGTTGGCACCAGCGGTTCAGGAAAAAGCTCGCTGTTGAATGCCCTCTCCGGCTTTATGGCCTATACCGGTTCGCTGCGGGTTAACCATACTGAGCTGCGCGATCTCGATCCCGATGCCTGGCGCAAGCAGCTAAGCTGGGTCGGGCAAAACCCACAACTCCCGGCCTCCACGCTACGTGAAAACGTGCTGCTGGCGCGCTCGGATGCCCGGGAAGATCAGCTGCAATCCGTTCTTGAACGCGCGTGGGTCAGCGAGTTTCTTCCGCTGCTCCCACAGGGTATCGATACCGTTGTTGGTGACCAGTCTGCGGGCTTGTCCGTCGGACAGGCGCAGCGCGTGGCGGTTGCCCGCGCATTGCTTAACCCATGTCAGCTAATGCTGCTGGATGAGCCGGCAGCCAGCCTGGACGCGCACAGCGAACAGCGTGTGATGCATGCGCTCAACGACGCCTCCCGTCAGCAAACCACGCTGATGGTTACCCACCAACTGGAAGGTATCGCCGACTGGGATCACATCTGGGTAATGGAAAACGGACAACTTGTTGAGCAAGGCGATTACGCTGCGCTCGCCGCCGCACAGGGGCCGTTTGCGTCCCTGCTGGCGAATCGTCAGGAGGACATCTGATGCGCGCTTTGCTTCCGTATCTTGCGCTCTATAAACGCCATAAATGGATGCTGACGCTGGGGATAATTCTGGCGATTATCACCTTACTGGCCAGCATCGGTTTGCTGACCCTTTCCGGCTGGTTCTTGTCTGCCTCTGCCGTCGCGGGTTTTGCCGGGTTATATAGCTTCAACTACATGCTGCCCGCTGCGGGCGTACGCGGCACCGCCATTACCCGTACAGCGGGACGCTACTTTGAGCGTCTGGTGAGTCACGACGCGACGTTTCGGGTTTTGCAACACCTGCGCATTTACACCTTCAGTAAACTGCTCCCCCTCTCCCCTGCCGGGCTGGCACGTTTTCGCCAGGGCGAATTGCTCAACCGCGTGGTTGCAGATGTCGATACGCTGGATCACCTCTACCTGCGCGTGATCTCGCCGATAGTCGGCGCATTTGTCGTGATCGTGGTGGTGACGCTGGGGCTGTGCGTGCTGGACGTTCCGATCGCGCTGACGCTGGGTGGCATTATGTTACTGACGCTGATTGCGCTGCCGCCGCTGTTTTATCGCGCCGGTAAATCCACCGGAGAAAACCTGACGCGTCTGCGCGGAGAATACCGCCAGCAGCTGACGTCATGGTTACAGGGGCAAGCTGAACTGACCATTTTTGGCGCCAGCAAACGCTACCGCGCGCGCATGGAAACCACAGAGTTAAACTGGCATGAAGCCCAGCGCCGCCAGTCTGAACTGACCGCGCTTTCCCAGGCCCTGATGATGCTCATCGGCGGCGTTGCTGTGGTGGCAATGCTGTGGATGGCCTCCGGCGGCGTGGGCGGCAATACCCAACCCGGTGCGCTGATAGCCCTTTTTGTGTTTTGCGCGCTCGCCGCCTTTGAAGCGCTGGTCCCGGTTACGGGTGCTTTCCAGCATCTCGGACAGGTTATCGCTTCCGCATTGCGTATTACGGAGATTGCAGAGCAAGATCCGAAAGTGACATTCACCGCAGGTCAAACCGCAGTACCTGAACAGGTGGCACTGACGTTGAGTGACGTCACATTCGCCTATGACACGCAGGCGCAAAACGCCCTGGAAGGCATCAACCTGTCCGTCAATGCCGGTCAGCGTATTGCAATTCTCGGCCGTACCGGCTGCGGCAAATCGACGCTGTTGCAGCTGTTGACCCGCGCATGGGATCCGCAGCGTGGCCTTATCCAGCTTAACGGTACACCACTGGCAGACTTCAGCGAGCAGGCCCTGCGCAAGACCGTTAGCATGGTGTCGCAGCGCGTTCATCTCTTCAGCGCAACCCTGCGTGATAACCTACTCCTCGCCGCGCCGGACGCCTCTGACGAAACGCTCAGCGCCATGCTGGAACAGGTTGGGTTGCATAAGCTTCTTGAAGATGAAGGGCTGAATAGCTGGCTTGGCGAGGGCGGCCGCCAGCTTTCTGGTGGTGAACTGCGTCGTCTGGCGATTGCGCGTGCACTGCTGCACGATGCCCCACTGATGCTGCTCGACGAACCGACTGAAGGGCTGGATGCAACGACGGAAAGCCAAATTCTTGATTTGCTAGCAAATGTGATGGCCGGGAAAACGGTACTCATGGTGACACACCGCCTGCGTGGACTGTCGAGTTTTGATCAGATAATTGTGATGGACAACGGACACATTATTGAGCAAGGTAGTCACACAGAACTGTTAGCGAAACAGGGTCGCTACTACCAGTTTAAACAGCGTCTGTAGACTATATTTGAACCGATCCTAACTCGCGTATTGGAGTTCTGCTGTCATGCGCCTGGTCCAGCTTTCTCGTCATAATATCGCGTTCCCTTCACCGGAAGGGGCGCTGCGTGAGCCTAATGGGCTGCTGGCGCTGGGTGGCGATCTCAGTCCTGCCCGGCTATTGATGGCGTACCAGCGCGGCATCTTCCCGTGGTTTTCTCCCGGTGATCCGATTTTATGGTGGTCACCCGATCCCCGTGCGGTATTGTGGCCCGCGCAGTTTCACCTCAGCCGAAGCATGAAGCGTTTTCACGCCAGCTCTCCTTATCGTGTCACCCTGAACCACGCCTTTGGTCAGGTGATTGAGGGTTGTGCCGAAGACCGCAATGAGGGGACATGGATCACCCGCGATATTATTACCGCCTACCATCAACTGCACGAGCTTGGCTACGCCCATTCCATTGAAGTCTGGGATGGCGGTGAGTTAATCGGTGGCATGTATGGTGTCGCGCAAGGCACGCTGTTTTGCGGAGAGTCGATGTTTTCCCGGGCGACGAATGCCTCAAAAACGGCATTGCTGGTTTTCTGCCGAGAATTTGCTCAACGAGGGGGGCAGCTGATGGATTGCCAGGTTCTCAATGAGCACACAGCCTCGCTCGGCGCGGTAGAAATTTCTCGTCGCCACTATATTGAACACCTGGATTTGTGCCGCGCGGAGAAGCTCCCGCGGGACTTTTGGGTGCCACGAACGCTGTTTATGCCCAATGCCTAAATGTTTTCCGCATATTTTTTATGAGGGTGTTATAATTACGCCGCAGAGTAGCTTCTGCCTGTTGCCCCGCCGCCGTTTGGGACCTCCGCTTCAGATAACGTCCTGACGTTTATCCTGTCGTATCCCCTTTACGAATGCGCTTTCCGTTCGGTTGTACCGTGACGCTTGGGCAATGCGCCGAAACTGTTTTGCTGCGTTTTAATCGCGCAAATCTTTACTTAATTGATGAATTTCGGCATTATCTTGCCGGTTCAAAACTTGGTAGTGATACCCCAGAGGATTAGATGGCCAAAGAAGACAATATTGAAATGCAGGGTACCGTACTTGATACGTTGCCTAATACCATGTTTCGCGTAGAGCTGGAAAACGGTCACGTGGTAACTGCGCACATCTCCGGTAAAATGCGCAAAAACTACATCCGCATTTTAACGGGCGACAAAGTGACTGTTGAACTGACCCCGTACGACCTGAGCAAAGGCCGCATTGTCTTCCGTAGTCGCTAATTGTTTTCGCCTGTAATGGCAGATGAATATTTAAAAGGTCGGGTAACCCCGGCCTTTTTTATTTAATGGGCTCAGTGTTGCTGTACAGGAAGATGTATTGTCATTCTGGGCAGTAATGGCGTGATTAAATCCCCGGCCATTGAATGTGCCATGTCATGCAGCAGCCCGGTCAAATGCGGCAACATATCGCGGTCAAAATGCGAAATCAGCAATACGTGATTTAACGCCCGGCAGTAATCACATTTTGTTTCGGTATCTTCCAGAAGCCACTCTTTCCGGCGCGGCTGTTCTGCTTTCTCTTCAAATTCGACCACCTGAAAATCATGCTTTGATTCTGTAAGACCGTGTTTCACTTCATCAAGATACGCACTCAGGCAGCGGCAAACAGGCTGTGTTTGCACAAGCGAGTTGCAGTCCAGCAGGATTTCGGTGAGCAGCTTGCAGCGCTCTGCGAGGCTTGGGAGGTCGGGGTTGAGGGAGAGTTCGCTGTAGAGCTGGGAGATAGACTGGTTTTCCATATTTATAACTTCCATATTAAGAGCTTAAAACTACCACCAGAAACGCCAACTTCGGGTGGCAGACTGAACCGGTTTGGCGTACCGACCATATGGAAAATCGGCGCTTCAAAAGAAGCCCCGGTTCAGCCCACCATATTTGAAGATACGGATTATACCGCAGCTAAAATCAGAGTGAACGAAACCAGTGACGTTGCTGTGAGCAACATCTTTCCATATTTGTGTAATCAGGACGCCAATCCTGTCACCTGATTTTGCAGGTGCGCCGCCATTTTATTACTGTGGATTTATCCAGCAATCTTCATCGGTAAATTCTGGAAAGCGCCTCGCAAAATTCCTCTGCGGCCTGTTGCCCTCACCCCAGCCCTCTCCCACGGGGAGAAGGCGAAAAGCAGGTAAAAAAAAGCCGGGTTAAAAAACCCGGCTTTTAGTTTGAACACAACTTAGTGAGCCGCTTCCGGCTTGTGCTTCGCCGCACTTTGGAAATCGTACGTCAGCTCGTTCTTCGCCTGATCCAGCGCCACCGTGACCTGACCGCCGTCCACCAACGAGCCAAACAGCAGCTCGTTTGCCAGCGGTTTTTTCAGGTTGTCCTGAATCACACGTGCCATTGGACGCGCACCCATCGCACGGTCGTAGCCTTTCTCGGCCAGCCAGTTGCGGGCCTCCTGGCTAACTTCCAGCGACACGCCTTTCTGATCCAACTGCACCTGCAGCTCGACGATGAACTTATCCACCACCTGATGGATCACGTCGGTAGACAGGTGATCGAACCAGATAATGTTGTCCAGACGGTTGCGGAACTCCGGCGTAAAGATCTTCTTGATCTCTTCCATCGCATCGGTGCTGTTATCCTGGTGGATAAGCCCAATGGATTTACGCTCGGTTTCACGTACCCCGGCGTTGGTGGTCATCACCAGCACCACGTTGCGGAAATCTGCCTTGCGCCCGTTGTTGTCGGTCAGCGTCCCGTTGTCCATCACCTGAAGCAGAATGTTGAATACGTCCGGGTGCGCTTTCTCGATTTCATCGAGCAGCAGTACCGCGTGCGGGTGCTTGATCACCGCGTCGGTGAGCAGGCCGCCCTGGTCAAAGCCCACGTATCCCGGAGGCGCACCAATCAGTCGGCTGACGGTGTGACGCTCCATATACTCGGACATATCAAAACGCAGCAGCTCAATGCCCAGCGCTTTCGAGAGCTGAACGGTCACCTCGGTTTTGCCCACGCCGGTCGGGCCGGCAAACAGGAAGGAACCGACAGGCTTATGGTCATGCCCCAGTCCGGCGCGCGCCATCTTGATCGCTTCAGTTAACGCCTCAATGGCTTTATCCTGACCGAAGACCAGCATTTTCAGGCGATTGCCAAGCGTACGCAGCGTGTCGCGATCGCTCTGAGAAACACTTTTCTCCGGAATGCGCGCAATGCGGGCCACCACGGATTCAATATCCGCCACGTTAACCGTTTTCTTACGCTTGCTGGCTGGCATCAGACGCGCACGCGCGCCTGCCTCATCAATCACGTCAATCGCCTTGTCCGGCAGATGACGGTCGTTAATGTATTTCACCGCCAACTCGACCGCAGCACGCACCGCTTTGGCGGTATAACGTACGTCGTGATGCGCTTCGTACTTCGGTTTCAGGCCGTTGATGATCTGCACCGTTTCCTCAACGGACGGCTCGGTCACGTCGATTTTCTGGAAGCGACGCGCCAGCGCGCGGTCCTTCTCAAAGATATTGCTGAACTCCTGGTAGGTCGTGGAACCAATCACCCGGATCTTGCCGCTGGAGAGCAGCGGTTTGATCAGGTTAGCCGCGTCCACCTGGCCACCGGAGGCCGCACCTGCACCGATGATGGTATGGATTTCATCAATGAACAAAATGCTGCTGGTATCCTGCTCCAGCTGTTTTAACAGCGCCTTGAAGCGTTTCTCAAAGTCACCACGGTACTTGGTGCCCGCAAGCAGAGAACCGATATCCAGCGAGTAGATGGTGCAATCGGCAATCACTTCCGGCACGTCGCCCTGCACAATACGCCAGGCAAGGCCTTCGGCAATCGCGGTTTTACCGACGCCGGATTCCCCCACCAGCAGCGGGTTGTTCTTACGGCGACGGCACAGCACCTGGATCGCACGCTCCAGCTCTTTGTCGCGGCCAATCAGCGGATCGATACCGCCAACGCGAGCAAGCTGGTTAAGATTGGTGGTGAAGTTTTCCATACGATCCTCCCCGCCTGCTTGCTCTTCATTGTTGTTATTGACCTGATTGCTGGAGTCCGAGGCCTGGTTAGGCTCGTCTTTTCGCGTTCCGTGAGAGATAAAGTTCACCACGTCGAGTCGGCTGACTTCGTGTTTGCGCAGCAGATAGGCAGCCTGTGACTCCTGCTCGCTGAAGATGGCAACCAGCACGTTGGCGCCAGTCACTTCGCTACGTCCAGAAGACTGGACGTGGAATACCGCACGCTGCAACACACGCTGGAAGCTGAGCGTCGGCTGCGTGTCGCGCTCTTCTTCACTGGCTGGCAGCACCGGCGTGGTTTGTTCGATGAAGGCTTCGAGTTCCTGACGTAGCGCCACCAGATCCACGGAGCAGGCTTCCAGCGCTTCGCGGGCAGATGGGTTGCTAAGCAGTGCGAGCAGTAAATGCTCGACGGTCATAAACTCATGTCGGTGCTCACGCGCTCTGGCGAAAGCCATGTTTAAACTGAGTTCCAGTTCTTGATTGAGCATAGGCACCTCCCCCAATTTTATGCCTTATCAGGCCTTTTCCAGCGTACACAGCAACGGATGCTCGTTCTCCCTCGCATAGTCGTTCACCATCGCTACTTTGGTTTCTGCGACTTCGGCGGTAAAAATGCCGCAGATCGCTTTGCCACGATAATGAACGGTAAGCATCAGTTGCGTTGCACGTTCTACATCATAAGAAAAGAACTTTTGCAGCACGTCAATAACAAATTCCATCGGCGTGTAGTCATCGTTCATTAACATAACTTTATACATAGATGGCGGTTTTAGCGCGTCACGCACTTTGTCTTCCGCCAGCTGGTCAAAATCCAGCCAGTCGTTACTCTTACCCATTTTGCATAATCACTTTGAATCTACCTCAGATGTTAGATAACAATCATCTATTACTGTCATCCGCGATGTCTGTCACAAACTGTTGCAATAGCGTTAACTGCTTCAAATTTTGGTTGATTATTGTCCCAACTCCAGCGCCAAACGCTTGACGGCTTCTATCGTTTATCTAAATTGTACAAGCGTGAGATGGCGAGGTTTTGAACAGCCCCCACTCCACCACCGGTTCATTCCATCTTAATTTATAAGATTTACGAAGGATGTCGAAGCATGGAAATGGGTACTGTTAAGTGGTTCAACAACGCCAAAGGGTTTGGCTTCATCTGCCCTGAAGGTGGCGGCGAGGATATATTCGCCCACTATTCCACCATTCAGATGGATGGTTACAGAACGCTCAAAGCCGGGCAGTCCGTCCGGTTCGATGTACATCAGGGGCCAAAAGGCAATCACGCCAGTCTTATCGTGCCCGTTGAAGTAGAGACGGTTGCATAGCGCTCTGTTTTATTGTGTACATCCCGCAGTCAAAATGCCAGCCCGATCGGCTGGCATTTTTATTTTAAGACTACTCGCGGGCCAGCGCATCCACCGGATCCAACCGTGCCGCATTGCGTGCCGGCAGCCAGCCAAACAAAATACCGGTGAACGTCGAGCACAAAAATGCGGTGAGGATCGCGACGGGCGAGAAGCCAATTTCCCAGCTAGGTAAAAAGAGCTGCAGGGTAAAGGCGATCAGCATCGACAGCGCAATGCCCATTGCCCCACCAACCAGACACACCAGAACCGCTTCAATTAAAAACTGCTGCAGCACATCGCTTGCTCTGGCCCCAACCGCCATGCGGATACCAATCTCCCGCGTACGTTCCGTCACCGACACCAGCATGATATTCATCACCCCAATCCCGCCGACGACCAGTGAAATTACCGCCACCAGCGTCAGGAACATCTGAAGAGTACGTGTGGTCTTTTCCGCCGTTTTCAAGAGGCCGTCCATGTTCCAGGTAAAGAAATCTTTCTTCCCGTGGCGCAGGGTGAGCAGCCGCTCAAGCTGCTGTTCAGCCATGGCGCTGTCGTAACCCTCTTTCACGCGAACGGTGATGGAGTTGAGCCAGGACTGCCCCATAATCCGCCCGGAGATGGTCGTGTACGGTAGCCACACGCGGAGGGTTTTGCTGCTGCCAAACATCGACTGCTTCTCTTCCGCCACGCCGATCACCGTCGCAGGCATGTTACCCACCAGAATCACTTCCCCTACCACGCTGGCTTTATGCGGGAAAAGCTGCCGACGGGAGTTGGCGTCCAGAATCACCACTTGCGCCCTGCCCGCCAACTGTTCGGCGTTGAAGGTCGCCCCTTCGCTGAAGGTCATGCCGTAGACGTTAAAATAATCGCCGCTGACCCCGTTGGCGCTGGCGGCCACATCGATGTTGCCATAGCGAAGGCGCAAATTTTGTGAGACAGCCGGCGTAGCCGAATTCACCCAAGGCTGTTTCTGAATAGCCGCCAGATCGTCGTATTTTAGCGCCTGCTGGTACTGTGGCTCGTCGTCACCAAAATCTTTACCGGGGTAGACGTCAATGGTGTTGGTACCAATGGCGCGAATATCTGCCAGCACCAGCTGTTTTGCCGCATCGCCCACCACCACGATCGACACCACCGAGGCGATCCCAATAATGATGCCAAGCATGGTCAGCAGGGTGCGCATCTTGTTGGCTGCCATCGCCAGCCACGCCATGGTCAGTGCTTCACGAAAACCGTTGGAAAATTGCCCCCAGCCGGTTGAGGCTGGCAATGCTTCTTTCGGTGCCGTCGCCTTTGACTGATGCGGCGCAGGATTACTCACCAGCTCGCCGTCATGGATCTCGATAATGCGCTCCGCCTGTGCGGCCACCAGCGGATCGTGGGTAACGATGATTACCGTATGCCCTTGGTCGCGCAGCTGGTGGAGGATCGCCATCACCTCTTCGCCAGAATGGCTGTCGAGCGCGCCGGTCGGTTCATCGGCCAGGATCACCTGCCCGCCGTTCATCAGCGCGCGGGCAATACTCACACGCTGCTGCTGGCCACCGGAAAGCTGTGACGGCTGGTAGTCTACGCGCTCTGCCAGCCCCAGACGCGTCAGCAGCGCCTTCGCGCGCTCAAGGCGTTTTTTCCGCTCCACGCCCGCATACACGGCAGGGACTTCGACGTTCTGCGCCGCACTCAGGTGAGAGAGCAAATGATAACGCTGAAAGATGAACCCGAAATGCTCACGGCGCAGTTTCGCCAGCGCATCGCCATCCAGCGTAGACACGTCCGTTCCGGCCACGCGATAGGTACCCCGGGTGGGTTTATCCAGGCAGCCAAGAATGTTCATCAGCGTCGATTTACCCGAGCCTGACGCCCCGACAATCGCCACCATTTCGCCCGCTTCGATGCGCAAGGAGATCCCCTTGAGCACCTCCACCGGGCCATCCCCCGACGGATAGCTACGGCGAATATCATTCAGCTCAAGCAGCGCCGTCATTTAGCGGCTCCGGGCAGGCTTTCACTGGTGACAACCTCCTCACCCTCTTCCAGCCCTTTTACGACCACCACGTCAGTGTCATTGCGCTCGCCAATCACGACTTCACGCTCGCGCGTTTCACCGTTGCGCAGCACCTTCACCTTGTAGCGGTTATCTCCGGCGGATTCACCCAACGCAGAGAGTGGAATGGTCAGCACGTTTTTCACGGCGGTCAGCTGAATGTGTACCTGCGCGGTCATGTCCAGACGCAGCACACCCTGCGGGTTAGGAACTTCAAAGCGGGCATAGTAGAAGATGGCGTCGTTCACCTTTTCCGGCGTCGGAAGGATATCTTTCAGCACGCCTTCATAGCGGGTCTGCGGGTCGCCCAGCACCGTAAACCAGGCGTTCTGCCCAGGCTTGAGGTGGATAACATCCGCTTCAGACACCTGCGCCTTCACCAGCATGGTGCTCATATCCGCCAGGGTCAGAATATTTGGCGCTTGCTGTGCGGCAATCACCGTTTGCCCCTGCAGCGTGGTGATCTGGGTGACTTCCCCACCCATCGGCGCCACGATTTGGGTGTAGTCGAGGTTGGTTTTTGCCGTATCCAGCGAGGCCTGATTACGCTTAATTTGCGCGTCTATCGTGCCAATCTGCGCCTGCTTCACCGCCAGCTCAGTGGCGGCAGTATCCAGATCCTGTTTCGAAATAGCCTGCGTTTTAGCCAACGCCTGCTGGCGCGTCAGGGTGACCTGCGCGAGGTTACGCTCTGCCTGGGCCTGGCTACGCTGCGCGCGCAGTTCCATCAGCGTCGCTTCCACTTCGCGGATCTGGTTTTGTGCTTGCTCCGGGTCAATGACGCCGAGCAGTTGGCCCTTTTTCACTTTGTCGCCAATTTCAACCGACAGCGTTTTCAACTGACCGCTGACCTGTGCCCCTACGTCTACCTTGCGCAGGGCATCAAGCTTGCCTGTCGCCAGCACGTTCTGTTGCAGTTCACCGGGGCGAACAATCAATGTTTGATACTGTGGCACAGGCGCATTCAGCACCTGCCATAGCCAGAATCCGCCGACTAATACCACCACCGCCAGCAGCAGAAACAGCTTTCTGCGTTTTCCCTTGAGGTTCATAAATATTCCAAATCATTATTCTGGCCATCATCAATGCTGATTTTATCTGAACGACTCGTCAACGACACCCCTGTTTCCCGAAATCGTCACAATTTGTTTACGAGACGTTGATGCGCCTGCTTGTGAAATACCGTTATTCCACAAGCAGCAGGATCTACCATGTCTTCCATCGTCGATACACCTTATTCTCAGCCGTCGCAGCCAAAATCCGGCTGGCAGCTATTTACAAGCCTGGCATTCGGGAAAATCACCCCTGGGCTGGCGTGGCAAAATCCGTCCTATCGACGTAAGTTTATGTTGCGTTCGCTGGCAACACCGTTCAGTACGGCGCACCTGCTGGCAAACTTGGCAAAACAACCACGATTGATGCAAATGCTTCAGGTGCAGCCGGGCTTACCGTGCCGCCTGCATCGCCCGTGGCTGACCGTCAATATGAGCCGCCAGCATGCGCAAGAATCCCTTAACTGGCACTATCAGACGATGAGCCGCCAGCTCCCTGCGGCACTGTTGAATGGTTATCTTTCTAGACCGGGTATTACTCTGCTGACAATATCCGGTAAAGATGAACAGCAATTTACCCTCCGTCTGTGCGCTGATGCCTTCCAGGATAAAGAAGGCGAAGCCACTCTCACTTTCTGCGACCACCAGAACACGGTGCTGGCGGAAATGACGTTCACCCTGTGCCCGTTTGACGGGAAGACAACGCTGTTCATTGGCGGTTTGCAGGGTGCAATAGCCCATGTCCCGCATGAACTGATCCAGGGCGCGACCAAGGCGTGTCACGGCCTGTTCCCGAAGCGCCTGCTGGTTGAAGCCGCTATGACCTTTGGCGCGGCCTTCCCGGTCGAGCAAATTGTCGCGGTGAGCAACGCGACCCATATTTACCGCAGCTGGCGCTACCGCAAGAAAAAAGAGGGAAAACTGTTGGCAGATTACGACAGCTTCTGGCTCTCGATTGGCGGGCAAAAACAGGATAACGGCAACTTTATGCTGCCGCTTGCTATGCCGCGTAAACCAATGGAAGATATTGCGAGCAAGAAACGCTCAGAGTATCGCCGTCGCTACGCGCTGTTGGATAGCCTGATTGCACAGGTCACTCAGGCCACCCGCGGCTAATCGGCTCTCCCGCGTGCCAGCCACAGCACGCGGGAAAACATCTTACGCAGCAACGTCGGCACGGACTCCAGGCCACGTCTCCCCGCCTCCGACGCCACCTCAATGGCCAAATCTGGTTTGGACGAGCGGTGAATGGCTTTCGCGATCACCCGTCGCATATTCATCGGGACGTCCACGGGGACCATCGCAACACGATGGAAAACATCGTCGAATCCCTGACGATACATAAAGTGCTCCATATCCATAGCCGGAAGCATCGTCAGATGATCGCGCTCTTCTTCACGATCGTTGTTGAGCAAGCTACGCACCGTCGAAGCATATTTTTTACCTGCTTCATCACCATCCACCAGCACGTGCCACTCAATTCCCATTCGCCGGGCGAATTTAATTAACGGCTTTAGCCCCGACTGGGCGAATTCGATCACCTTGATACCTTCGGCATCGAAATGATGGCCACACTGGCGAGCCAGTTCGTTGATAACCCAGGTTTCCGTTTCCCCCTCAACCAGCAGCCAACAGCGGGCAAACAGCGACGAGGCGCGATTAAAGCGGATATGAAACGCGATGCGCCGACCATCTTCCGCACTCAGCCCGCCCGGCCCCAGCCGGTATGCACAGACGCGCGACGATTCGCGCACCAGGCGGCAGACGTACTCCACCGGCGTAAGGGATAACAATTCCCCCGAGTTGGTGGTGGTGATGCGCTGAAGCGGCAGAAGGTTGAGCAGGTGCCACGCCACGGAGAGCATGATGGGATGCAGGCGCGTTTCTGGGTCTTCTACCAGAAGCAGCGGGCGCGCATCGCGATCCAGACGGACGGTACCTTTCGCCTGCAGCAGAGTTGAAAATAACCCCAGCAAAATCACCCGATGGGTACGGCCGCCGGGTCTGTCGATCATCCGGTTAATGATATCGAGGTATCGCCAGCTGCGTTGTTCATCGTGGGAACGCCGACGCATCAGACGATGGCGTGATTGCGTGGTCCCCTGTTCGGAAAAGTAGTGCTCAAGCAGCTGCACCATCGCGGACAACCCCTGGCGGATTTGCCCATCAGAGAGATTCTGCGGACGCGAAACCAGCTCGCGCGCCAGGAAATCCAGCTCACGGGCGGTCACTTCCACGTCGGGCATATTCGGCACCGTACCGTTACGGATTCGCCGCATAAAGCGCGCATCACGCAGGCGTAAGACTGGCGTCAGACGGATTAGGTGGCGCGCCAGTTCGTCGATATTCTCAAGAGGGATTGGGTTACCTTTCTCGTCGAGAAAATCACGCAGGGTCAGAACACTGTCATTCTCGGCCAGCTCACCTTCAAGACGATAGAAAATACGGTGGAAGTCATCGTCACAGGGCACCCAGCACGGCGACATCGGGCGGAAGCGGCGCACGCGATGACGCCCCGGTTCGGCTTCCCGGAAGGTCAGAATAATGTGGAGATGCTTTTCGCGACCCGCTACGTCGCCCGGCGGGAACCAGAAATCATCCTGAACAAAGTGATACAGATCGTCCTCGGGCGACAGCAGCAGCGTGAGGGCGTCCAGCAGGCTGGACTTACCCCAGGCGTTCTCCCCGATCAGGACGTTGTTCTGCTCCAGCGACAGTGACAGGCGGTTAATACCGCGAAACCCGACAATTTCCACACGTTCGAGAAGCATAAATCCCCCGCGAAATAATCACTTTTTCCTTCAAGTTATCAGCAGTATAGCGGGAGGATGCCAGGCTGGACACCGCAATACACCTCGATTATTCCGAGGTAGCACGAAAAAATCAGAATTTCCTTGTAACGTTTCATTTGAAATAGCGTTATGCGCACAAGATACGACTCTCGACAAATTGAACTATGCTGTATTTACCTCCAATTTGAACAAGGAATGACATCACATTGCCTTAAATCAAATTAAGCGAATTTATTTAAGTGGCGAAGGGGTGTTGTTGGTTTTTAAAATAATGACTCTTTGAGTCGTCATCCCTTTATGGCGATATCGCCTGTGCACAGGAAAGCGCACGGAAATTTATTATTGAGGTGGGTATGTTTAGAAAATTAGCGGCGGAATGCTTTGGTACATTCTGGCTGGTATTTGGTGGTTGCGGTAGCGCCGTTCTGGCCGCAGCATTTCCGGAATTAGGAATTGGCTTTGTTGGCGTCGCGCTGGCATTCGGCTTGACCGTATTAACCATGGCGTTTGCCGTTGGACATATTTCCGGTGGCCACTTTAATCCGGCGGTGACATTAGGCTTGTGGGCTGGCGGTCGTTTCCCGGCGAAAGAAGTTTTGGCTTATATTGTTGCCCAGGTGGTGGGGGGTATTATTGCCGCCGCCGTTCTGTACGTGATTGCCAGCGGTAAAGCCGGCTTTGACGCAGCGGCCAGCGGTTTTGCATCCAACGGTTACGGTCAACACTCCCCAGGCGGCTACTCAATGCTGTCTGCTATCGTGATTGAAATTGTCCTGACCGCCGGTTTCCTGCTGGTGATCCACGGTGCCACTGACAAGCACGCACCAGCGGGCTTTGCGCCAATCGCCATCGGTCTGGCGCTGACGCTTATCCATCTGATCTCTATTCCGGTCACTAACACCTCCGTCAACCCGGCACGCAGTACCGCAGTCGCCATCGTTCAGGGCGGCTGGGCACTTCATCAGTTGTGGCTGTTCTGGGTGATGCCAATTATCGGCGGTATTTTGGGCGGTCTGATCTACCGCACTCTGTTGGAAAAACGCGATTAACTGTTTGCACCTCTTCTCCCATGGAAGAGGTTCAGGGTGAAACCCTACATCTACACAGGCCGGGCAAGCGCAAGCGCTACCCGGTTTTTTTTGCCGCTTTACTGAATGGCCTTTATTGGGTAGTGTCTCTGGCGCTTAACAGATACTCAAAAGGACCGGCTGTTCATGTTTTCAGGACTCCTCATCATTCTGCTGCCTCTGATTGTGGGCTACCTTATCCCGCTGCATCGCGAATCCGCATTAAGGCTCATCAATCGTTTTCTCAGCTGGATTGTTTACGTCATTCTTTTCTTTATGGGGATTAGCCTGGCATTTCTGGATAATTTGACCGCTAATTTGCTGTCCATCCTTCATTATTCAGCCGTGACCATTGTGGTTATTATGCTGTGCAATATTGCCGCACTTTTTTGGCTGGAACGCACGCTGCCGTGGAAAAACAATCACCATCAGGAAAAACTGCCTTCGCGAATTGCAATGGCCCTGGAATCGTTAAAATTGTGCGGCGTCGTGGTGCTCGGTTTTCTTCTGGGACTCACCGGATGGGCTTTTTTACAGCACGCCACAGAAGCCAGCGAATATACCTTGATATTCCTTCTGTTCCTGATTGGTATCCAGCTGCGAAATAATGGCATGACGCTGAAACAGATTGTTCTCAACCGCCGGGGAATGATTGTGGCGGTTGTCGTCATCGCCAGTTCACTGGTCGCAGGGGTGATTAATGCCTTTATTCTCGACCTGCCGCTAAAAACCGGGCTGGCGATGGCATCAGGTTTTGGCTGGTATTCGCTTTCCGGTATTCTGCTGACCGAATCTTTTGGCCCGGTGATTGGAAGTGCCGCCTTCTTTAACGATCTGGCGCGCGAGCTGATTGCCATTATGCTGATCCCGGGTCTGGTACGCCGAAGCCGCTCTACCGCGCTGGGCTTGTGCGGTGCCACGTCAATGGACTTCACCCTGCCGGTATTGCAGCGCTCCGGTGGCCTGGAGATGGTGCCTGCGGCCATCGTCCACGGTTTTATTTTGAGCCTGCTGGTACCTGTTCTGATGGCGTTTTTCTCAGCCTGATACCCCTCTGGCGGTAGCGCGTCTGCCGCCAAAATTGCGCTAAATCAATATCCCTCTATTTTGTAGCAGAAAGAACTTTTCACCGTTATGGCACAAGCATAATCTTAAACATGTATATCAAATATAACTTTAACAGGTGTGATTATGTTTTGTGTGCAATGTGAACAAACTATCCGTACCCCAGCCGGCAACGGCTGCTCCTACGCGCAGGGTATGTGCGGCAAAACCGCAGAAACATCAGACCTGCAGGATCTGCTGATTGCTGCCCTGCAGGGGCTGTCTGCCTGGGCGTTCAAAGCCCGTGAATATGGTATTGTTGACCATTATGTCGACAGCTTTGCGCCTCGCGCCTTCTTCTCCACTCTGACTAACGTCAACTTCGACTCTCCGCGCATTGTCGGTTACGCCCGCGAAGCGATTGCCCTGCGCGAAGCGCTGAAAGCGCAGTGCCTGAATGCCGATGCTAACGCCCGCGTTGAAAACCCAATGTCAGAGCTGCAGCTGGTGAGCGACGATCTCGGTGACCTGCAGCGTCAGGCGGCAGAATTTACCCCGAACAAAGACAAAGCAGCGATTGGCGAGAACATTCTCGGCCTGCGCCTGCTGTGTCTGTACGGCCTGAAAGGTGCCGCGGCCTATATGGAGCACGCGCACGTTCTCGGCCAGTACGACAACGATATCTACGCGCAGTACCACAAAATCATGGCGTGGCTGGGAACCTGGCCTTCCGATATGAACGCTCTGCTGGAGTGCTCAATGGAAATCGGTCAGATGAACTTCAAAGTCATGAGCATTCTGGATGCCGGTGAAACCAGCACTTACGGCCATCCAACACCAACCCAGGTCAATGTGAAAGCGACCGAAGGCAAATGTATCCTGATCTCCGGCCATGACCTGAAAGACCTGTACAACCTGCTGAAGCAAACCGAAGGCACCGGCGTTAACGTCTATACCCACGGTGAAATGCTGCCCGCTCACGGCTACCCGGAGCTGCGTAAATTCAAACATCTGATCGGCAACTACGGCAGCGGCTGGCAGAACCAGCAGGTTGAATTCGCGCGCTTCCCTGGCCCTATCGTCATGACCTCTAACTGCATCATTGACCCAACCGTGGGCGCGTATGACGACCGTATCTGGACCCGCAGCATCGTCGGTTGGCCGGGTGTCAGCCACCTCGAAGGCGACGATTTTGCCCCTGTTATTGCCCAGGCGCAGCAGATGGCAGGATTCCCGTACAGCGAAATTGAACATCTGATTACCGTCGGCTTTGGCCGTGAAACCCTGCTGGGCGCAGCCGATTCTCTGATTGACCTGGTAAGCCGCGAAAAACTGCGCCACATCTTCCTGATTGGCGGCTGCGACGGCGCACGCGGCGAGCGTAACTACTTCACCGATTTCGCCACCAGCGTACCGGAAGATTGCCTGATCCTGACGTTGGCCTGCGGCAAATACCGTTTCAACAAACTGGACTTCGGCAACATCGAAGGCCTGCCGCGTCTGGTGGATGCCGGCCAGTGTAACGACGCATACTCTGCGATCATTCTGGCCGTCACCCTGGCGGAAAAACTGGGCTGCGGCGTGAACGATCTGCCGCTGTCGCTGGTGCTCTCCTGGTTTGAACAGAAAGCGATTGTCATCCTGTTGACCCTCCTTTCTCTGGGCGTGACCAACATCGTGACGGGCCCAACGGCACCGGGCTTCCTGACGCCGGATCTGCTGGCCGTACTGAACGAGAAATTCGGTCTGCGTTCAGTCACGAATGTTGAAGATGATATGAAGCAACTGCTGAGCGCATAAGGAGCGATTCATGACCATGCCAACCTCACAATGTCCGTGGCGGATGCAGGTTCACCACATCCATCAGGAGACGCCGGATGTGTGGACGCTGTCACTGCTGTGCCATGACTACTATCCGTACCGTGCAGGTCAGTATGCGCTGGTCAGCGTCCGCAATTCTGCGGACACCCTGCGCGCCTACACCCTCTCTTCTACGCCGGGCGTGAGCGAATACATTACCCTGACTATTCGTCGCATTGATGACGGTGCTGGTTCGCAGTGGCTGACCCATGACGTGAAGCGCGGGGATTATATCTGGCTGTCTGACGCCCAGGGTGATTTCACCTGTGACGATAAAGCAGAGGATAAATTCCTGCTGCTGGCGGCCGGCTGTGGCGTAACGCCGGTTATGTCGATGCGCCGCTGGCTGGCAAAAAACCGTCCGCAGGCCGACGTGCAGGTGATCTTCAGCGTGCGTTCACCCGAAGATGTGATTTTTGCACAAGAGTGGCGCAACTACCCGGTAACGCTGGTGGCGGAAAACAACGCGACCCACGGTTTCGTCGCGGGCCGTCTGAGCCGCGAGCTGCTGCAAAGCGTGCCGGACATTGCTTCACGCACCGTGATGACCTGCGGCCCTGCGCCGTATATGAATATCGTGGAAGAGGAGGTGAAATCCCTCGGCGTGACCCGTTTCTTCAAAGAGCAATTTTTCACGCCTTTGGCAGAAGCGGCAAGCAGCGGGATTACCTTCACCAAACTGCAGCCCGCGCAGACGTTCTTTGGGCGCGTAGGCTCTACGCTGCTGGAGGCGCTGGAAAGCAACAAGGTGCCGGTCGTGGCGGCCTGTCGTGCGGGCGTGTGCGGTTGTTGCAAGACTAAAGTGGTGGAAGGAAACTACACCGTCACCAGCACCATGACGCTGACCGATGCGGAAATAGCAGAAGGCTATGTTCTGGCCTGCTCATGTCATCCGCAGGGTGATTTGGTTCTGGCCTAGTAACAAGCCCGGCAGCACTGCGCTTACCGGGCCGCAAAAAACCCCGCTTACTTGTACGCGGGGTTTTTTGCGATGGCGTAACGACCGGCGCCTAAAAATGCCACCGCCAGCGCGCCCACAAAGAAATACACCAGACTTTCAATCGCCCACGCGCCTACCGCGTCCAGGGCAAAGGTTTTACCTGTGCCAACCATCAGCCATGCGACGATCATCGTAAAGGCCAGAACCAGCGCAGCAGGGCGCGTGAAGAGACCGAGAACAATCAGGATCGGCGCCACCACTTCACCAATCAGTACGCCGTAGGCAATGAACCCCGGTAACCCTTTTTCCACCAGCATGCCGCTGATAAATCCCACCCCCCCAAACAGCTTATGCAAACCGTGAAAGAGCATTAGCCCGCCGACGGCAAGTCGTAACAAGAGTTTGCCAAGATCGTCGCACGTTAGCTTTTCATTAACTGCAATTAACAATGTTTTAACCATTTGAAATGATTCCTGTTTTCACCCGAAGTATAACCAGATTATGCCGAATAGTTGCGGCTGAAAAGCAGCTTTTAATGGGGGGGATTGGGCAGGCAAGACGGAGACTTTCTTCTAAGCTTGTAAGCGACATCACAAAAAGGAGATGGATACCCATGAAACAAACTGTGGCTGCTTACATAGCAAAAACGCTCGAACAGGCTGGCGTCAAACGTATCTGGGGCGTAACCGGCGATTCGCTGAACGGGCTGAGCGATAGCCTCAATAAAATGAAAACGATTGAATGGATGCCAACCCGCCATGAAGAGGTCGCCGCCTTTGCCGCCGGAGCCGAAGCGCAGCTGACGGGCGAACTGGCGGTGTGTGCCGGGTCATGCGGTCCAGGCAACCTGCACCTGATTAACGGCTTGTTCGACTGCCATCGCAACCATGTTCCGGTGCTGGCGATAGCGGCCCACATCCCCTCCTCTGAAATCGGCAGCGGCTACTTTCAGGAGACGCATCCTCAGGAGCTGTTCCGTGAATGCAGCCACTACTGCGAGCTGGTCTCCTCGCCCGAGCAGATCCCGCAGGTACTGGCAATCGCCATGCGCAAAGCCGTTCTAAACCGCGGGGTTTCTGTGGTCGTCATTCCGGGCGACGTGGCGCTCAAGGCCGCGCCGGAAGGGGCCAGCACGCACTGGTATCATGCGCCCCAGCCGGTGGTGACGCCTGCCGAAGAGGAATTGAAAAAACTGGCGCAGCTTCTGCGTTACTCCAGCAACATCGCCCTGATGTGCGGCAGCGGCTGTGCGGGAGCGCATAAGGAACTGCTGGCGTTTGCCGGCAAGCTGAAATCCCCGATTGTTCACGCCCTGCGCGGCAAAGAGCATGTGGAATACGACAACCCTTATGATGTCGGCATGACCGGGCTGATCGGTTTCTCCAGCGGTTTCCACACCATGATGAACGCCGACACGCTCATTTTACTCGGCACCCAGTTTCCGTATCGCCCGTTCTACCCGGCGGATGCCAAAATCATTCAGATCGATATCAACCCGGCCAGCATCGGCGCACACAGCAAAGTCGACATGGCGCTGATTGGCGATATCAAATCCACGCTGGCCGCGCTGCTGCCGCTGCTGGAAGAAAAAACGGACCGTACCTTCCTCGATAAAGCGTTGAGCGATTATCGCGATGCGCGCAAAGGGCTGGACGACCTCGCCAAGCCGAGCGACAAAGCCATCCACCCGCAGTACCTTGCGCAGCAGATAAGCCATTTCGCCTCGGAAGACGCCATCTTTACCTGCGACGTAGGGACGCCAACCGTCTGGGCGGCTCGCTATCTGAAAATGAACGGCAAACGCCGCCTGCTCGGCTCGTTTAACCATGGCTCGATGGCTAACGCCATGCCGCAGGCGCTGGGTGCGAAAGCCACCGCACCGGAACGTCAGGTGGTGGCCATGTGCGGTGACGGCGGGTTCAGCATGCTGATGGGCGATTTCCTCTCGGTTGTGCAGATGAAGCTGCCGCTAAAAATCGTGGTCTTTAATAATAGCGTGCTGGGCTTCGTCGCCATGGAGATGAAAGCCGGGGGGTATCTAACGGACGGCACCGAACTGCACGAAACCAACTTCGCGCGCATCGCTGAAGCCTGCGGCATTACCGGCATCCGCGTCGAAAAAGCCTCCGACGTGGACGAAGCCTTACAGCGCGCCTTCACTATCGACGGTCCGGTGCTGGTCGATGTGGTCGTTGCCAAAGAGGAATTGGCGATCCCGCCGCAGATCAAACTCGAGCAGGCCAAAGGCTTTAGCCTCTATATGCTGCGGGCGATTATCAGCGGTCGCGGCGATGAGGTAATCGAACTGGCAAAAACTAACTGGCTCAGGTAAAACATCTGGCATCGCCTTTTTACTATAAGGACTTGCCATGATTGATTTACGCAGTGATACCGTTACCCGTCCGAGTCGCGCCATGCTTGAAGAGATGATGGCCGCCCCGGTCGGGGACGATGTGTACGGTGATGACCCGACCGTGAACGAACTGCAGCGCTATGCCGCAGAGCTGGGCGGCAAAGACGCTGCGCTGTTCCTGCCTACCGGCACCCAGGCTAACCTGGTGGCGCTGCTTAGCCACTGCGAGCGCGGCGAAGAGTATATCGTCGGCCAGGGCGCGCATAACTACCTCTATGAAGCCGGCGGCGCCGCGGTGCTCGGCAGCATCCAGCCACAGCCGATTGATGCCGCACCGGACGGCTCGCTGCCGCTCGATAAGGTCGCGGCGAAAATCAAAGCTGACGATATCCACTTCGCGCGCACAAAGCTGCTGAGCCTTGAAAACACCCACAACGGCAAAGTGCTGCCGCGTGAATATCTGAAAGCAGCATGGGAATTTACCCGTGAACGCAAGCTGGGTCTGCACGTGGACGGCGCGCGTATTTTTAACGCCGTGGTGGAATATGGCTGCGATCTGAAAGAGATTACCCAATACTGCGACTCATTCACTATTTGCCTGTCTAAAGGGCTGGGCACCCCGGTGGGCTCGCTGCTGGTCGGCAATGCAGACTACATCAAACGCGCCAATCGCTGGCGTAAAATGACCGGTGGCGGTATGCGTCAGGCCGGTATTCTCGCTGCTGCCGGGCTGTATGCACTGAAAAATAATGTGGCGCGCCTGAAGGACGATAGCGACAATGCCGCATGGATGGCAGCACAGCTGCGTGAAATCGGCGCCGATGTGATGCGCCACGATACCAACATGCTGTTCGTGCGCGTGGGTGATGAGCACGCGGCCGCGCTGGGTGAATTTATGAACGCGCGTGGCGTGCTGATCAACGCATCCCCGATTGTACGTCTGGTGATGCATCTCGACGTTAGCCGCGAGCAGCTGACCGAGGTCGTGAAACACTGGCAGGCCTTTTTACAGCGTTAAGGAGCATAACGTGCCGCAACGTATTCTGGTGCTGGGCGCCAGCGGGTATATCGGTCAACACCTGACCACCGAACTCAGCCGCCTGGGACACCAGGTGCTGGCAGCGGCACGCAACACGGAACGTCTGCAAAAGCAAAATCTTCCCGGCGTGACCTGTCACAACGTCGATCTCAACTGGCCTAAAGATCTTCCCGCGCTGCTGGAAGGGGTCGATACGCTGTACTACCTGGTGCACAGCATGGGCGAAGGCGGGGATTTTATCGCCCACGAGCGCCAGGTCGCGATGAACGTTCGCGACGCCCTTCTGTGCACGCCCGTCAGGCAGGTGATTTTTTTAAGCTCGCTGCAGGCCCCCGCTAACGAACAGTCCGACCATCTTCGCGCCCGCCAGCTCACGGCAGAGACATTGCGAAGCGCGAATATTCCGGTCACCGAACTGCGGGCTGGGATCATCGTCGGCGCGGGCTCCGCCGCGTTCGAAGTGATGCGCGATATGGTCTATAACCTGCCGGTTCTCACGCCACCACGCTGGGTGCGCTCGCGCACCACGCCTATTGCGTTGGAGAATTTACTCCACTATCTGGTGGCGCTGCTGGACCACCCCGCTGCGCAGCACCGCGTGCTGGAAGCGGCTGGCCCGGACGTGTTGAGCTATCAAGAGCAGTTCGAACATTTTATGCGCGTCAGCGGCCGGAGGCGCTGGCTGGTGCCCATCCCCTTCCCCACCCGCTGGATCTCGGTGTGGTTTTTAAACGTCATTACCTCGGTCCCGCCGACCACCGCCAAAGCGTTAATCCAGGGGCTGAAACATGACCTGCTGGCAGACGACCGCGAGCTGCGGGCGCTGATCCCACAGCAGCTGATTCCGTTTGATGATGCCGTGCGCAACACGCTGAAAGAAGAAAATAAGCTGGTGAACTCCAGCGACTGGGGCTATGACGCCCAGGCCTTTGCCCGCTGGCGGCCCGAGTATGGCTACTACCCGAAACAGGCGGGCTGTACGGTTAAAACCCACGCCAGCATGGCGGCGCTGTGGGAGGTGGTGAACCAGATCGGCGGCAAAGAACGCTACTTCTTCGGCAACATTCTGTGGCAAACGCGCGGGGCGATGGATTTGCTGGTGGGGCACCGTCTGGCAAAAGGCCGCCCCGCTCACCCCTGGCTTGCAGTGGGAGATACGGTTGACAGCTGGAAGGTGATCATTGTCGAACCGGAAAAGCAGCTGGCGCTGCTGTTCGGTATGAAAGCACCGGGTCTGGGGCGGCTCTGCTTTACCCTCAAAGACAAAGGCGACCACCGTGAACTGGACGTTCGCGCCTGGTGGCATCCGCACGGAATGCCCGGCCTGTTCTACTGGCTGTTTATGATCCCGGCGCACCTGTTTATCTTCCGCGGGATGGCAAAACGCATTGCGCAACAGGCAGAACAAAAGTAGGAAAATAACTCAATAAAACTCTAATTCTTTCACCTTTCCCATTGCATAGCGCGGTAATTCACGAAAGAATGCGCACGAAATTCTTTTTCAACACAGTGGATTGATATGAAGGTACTGGTTACCGGAGCGACCAGCGGCTTGGGCCGAAACGCGGTCGAGTTTCTGCGCAACAAAGGTATTAGCGTCAGGGCAACCGGTCGCAATGAGGCGATGGGTAAACTGCTGCAAAAAATGGGCGCAGAATTTGTCCATGCTGACCTGACGGAGCTGGTGTCTTCGCAGGCGAAAGTGATGCTCGCCGGTATCGATACGCTGTGGCACTGTTCCAGTTTTACCTCCCCGTGGGGCACTCAGGAAGCCTTCGATCTTGCCAACGTGCGCGCAACGCGCCGTCTGGGTGAATGGGCCGTTGCCTGGGGCGTGCGTAACTTTATTCATATCTCTTCCCCGTCGCTCTATTTCGATTATCACCACCACCGCGACGTGCAGGAAGATTTCCGTCCGGCGCGTTTCGCCTGTGAATTTGCCCGCAGCAAAGCCGCCAGCGAACAGGTGATTGACCTGCTTGCGCAGTCAAACCCGCACACGCGTTTTACGGTATTGCGCCCCCAGGGCCTGTTTGGACCGCACGACAAAGTGTTTATCCCGCGCCTGGCGCAGATGATGCACCACTATGGCAGCGTTCTGCTTCCACGCGGTGGTGATGCGCTGGTGGATATGACCTATTACGAAAACGCCGTGCACGCGATGTGGCTGGCAAGCCAACCTGATAGCGATAAATTAATCTCCGGCCGGGCGTATAACATCACCAACGGTGAACCCTGCCGGCTGCGCAGTATTGTGCAGCGTCTGATTGACGAGCTGCAGATCAACTGCCGTATCCGCTCCGTCCCCTACCCAATGCTGGATATGATCGCCCGCAGCATGGAGCGCTTTGGTAATAAATCGGCCAAAGAACCCGCGTTGACGCACTATGGCGTGTCGAAACTCAACTTTGATTTCACGCTGGATATCACGCGCGCGGAGAGCGAACTGGGGTATAAGCCCCTTGTGACGCTGGATGAAGGGATTGTGCGTACGGCGGCGTGGTTACGGGATCATGGGAAATTGCATCGATAGTTAATCTGGTGCGGCCTGATGCCTCACCGCGTGGTGAGAGGGAGTAAATACTAAAACGGCAACCCAAGGGTTGCCGTTTTGCTTTTACAGAGCCGTCCAGGCATCAGACCATGCCAGACCTGCGCCTGGCTCATAGTATGCCGGGGCGTTGTTACACCAGCCGCTGTACGGGAACGGTTTGCACTGGAACAGTTTACCGTGGTTGTTCACGATATCGCCTGCATTGTACTTACTGTTCGCGCTCCAGGCGGCGTAAGCGCCAGAGGTGCCTTCATCCTGTGACGGCGCGGCCGCTTTCGCGTTCACGTTCAGCAGGTAAGAGGTTGTGCTGCTCAGCTCACCGTCGCTGACGGTCAGGCTCACTTCGTACTGCTGCGCGGTTGCCGCTTCTGGGACAGTGAAGGTCACAACGGCTTTGTCTTCGCCGGTAACGGTCTGGCCATCCTGAGAACGCCAGGTGTAGGTCAGCTTATTACCGTCTTCGTCAGTAGAGCCTTCTGCGCTCAGGGAAACCTGCGCGCCCGCGTCTACGGCACCAATTGGACCCGCAATCTGCGCCACAGGCGCATGGTTCACGACCGCGGGCTCTGCTGGCTCAACTGGCGTTTCGTCCGGCGTTGGCGTCGGGGTGACCGGGGTTTCATCTTCAGATGGCGTTGGCGTCGGCGTAACCGGGGTTTCATCCGGTGTGGTCGCTGAACCCTCGTCATTCACGATGTTCACCTTATAGAACTTCTGGACACACTTGGTGTAATCGCCGTCTTTGAACGCGCTGAATGGCGTCTGATAACCCACCAGCTGGCAAGAGTAGGTCTTACCGTCCGGCGTATCTGCACTCCATCCCCAGTCCTGCTCCCAGTAGATTTTCAGTGCACCAGCGCCGCCCTCATCGAACTGCTTCATGTTGGCACAGCCCAGCACTTCATTCGCCGGAACTTGTACTTTCAGGTAGTTAGCAAATTCTTTGTAGTATTTGATACGGTTCTGCGACTGGGCAATTTCAGTCGGGCCACCGCACTCTACGCCGCCGTTGATGATCTGGGTGGTCACGCCGAAGCCCGGCACCAGGCCGTTCGCTTTATCGTGATCGTTCGGCTGCCAGGTGCCATCGATAACCTGCAGCATGCTTGGTTTTGGCGGCTGCGGGTAGGCAAAGAAGAAGATCGCACTCGCCAGGTTCAGCCAGGTATCAGCCACCAGTTCAGGTTTTTCGAGCAGGACTTTAACATCGCCGTACATCGCTTCAGAGAAAGGACCGTAGTTGTAGTTGTAGGACAACTGCTTCGCACCGCGGCCAAAGTAGCTCATGAAGTCGCCGTCTTTATCCTTACCGCATGGCCAGGTCTGCCCCTGCCACACGTCTGGATTACACTCTCCGTTATAGCCGCCCTTCTGGCCCTCACTCCAGCCCATCTCGCGAACGTAGACCAGTGCCTGACGCCATTCGGCTTCCGGACGCCAGCTTTCGTGACCACCGGTTTCCTGAGCGAAGTGTGCAAACATCGTTGCCAACTCTTTACGGCAGATGGCATCGCTGTCACGACCGTCTTTGTAGGTGTCACACAGTGCCGGGAATTTGCCTACCGCTTTCAGGAAGTTGCTGTAGCTGTAATCTTTCGCACGCAGCGGGAACAGATATTCCCAGTCGCTTCCTTTCACGATCCCTTCGACGCGCTTAACGTTAGCCGGGTTTGCCGCACGGCCTGGCTCAATCTGCTCCACCTCGGCGTTATCCAGGGTACGGATGGTATCCTTCACGGACTGCATCAGCGGGAAATTGGTAAGCTCATGCTCCTTTTTCGCAAGATCGCTGGCTTTCATGGTGTAAGGCTCACTGCTTTCCGCCTTCAGCATGGTTGCCTGAGCCATAACGGGCGCAATACATGCACCTGCAATTAATACGCTCAGTAATGTCCTTTTATTCATTTCAGTTATTCCTGTTAATTTCGTGAGTTTAAATAGGATCCAAGCTTATTTATTAATCCATTAATAGATAAGCTCCAGACTGCTTTTTTCATTTTCTGAAGAATACTTGTTAGCACGCTTCAAAAAATAAAAATCACCAAACATTATTGTCCTTTGAGGCTAATTTTAGCTGTTGGTATTTTTTCCAGACTTTACGTGCGTACACCATTCGCTGGGGGTAGTTTTCTCTTTTAAGCCCGGCATTGTATGCACCCACGGCTTCCCAGTTATATCCGTACACTTTAATCATGCCCGACAAAATTGACGCGCCGACCATAATGGACGTACAAGGCTCGGCCATCTGGCGATACTCGTTAATACCTTGACGTTCAAGCTCTGTAAAATGAGAGCTGTTAATCTGCATCAACCCCACGTCATGTGTACCATCATGATTGGTTCCAATGGCGTACGGATTCATTCCCGATTCCACATTGGCAATGGCATACAATAAATAAGGATCGACATGGTAATAATGCGCTGCTTTATTCCAGCAATTCGCACATGCGCTTTGACTCAATATTAATAATAGCAACAGTAACCGTTTCATTATTCACCTGCTCGGGTACAACGTATTTCTCCTAAGGCACATCCTGTTAACTGTTTTAATTGACAGGCCACATCCGAAGTGGGATGTGGCCTGTGATTGTGGGTGGATATCACACCCACAATTTCAGGTTCAGAAGATTATTTGCAGTCAGCTGCTGCGCCTTCCTTCACCCATACATCGCTGTTACCGGGTTTATCACCCTGGGTCCACCATTTCGCACGGTACACGGAACCTTCATAGGTTGTGGTTTCACCGCCGTTATAGACCACTTCAGCACGCCAGTTGAACTTCACGTTGCTGACCAGCTCCCATGCTTCAGCACCGAAACCAGGCTGGTTGCCCTGAGTCCAGTACTTCGCTTTCCACACCAAATGGTCGAAGCTTACGGTATCGCCGCCGTTGTAGATTTTACTCGATGACCATGCAGCAAATTTGCTGGCGTTGGCATCAACCGGTGCGTCACAGCTGTTGGCTGCTGTACCTTCATCAGCAGGCGTGGTGCCTTCATCCGCTGGCGTTGTGCCCTCGTCAGCAGGGGTTGTCCCTTCGTCAGCGGGATTTGTGTCTTCGTCTGATGGCACAACTGGAGCCGCTTTTGGCGTTACATTCACCTGGACGTTAGATTGCACGCTGGTTTTACCATCGGACACAATCACGCTCAGGGTGTAGGAAGAGGCATTGCTCACTTCAGGCGCGGTAATACGCACGTTAGCCGTATCGGTACCCGTTGCGTTCATATCTGCCGGTACACTCCAGCTGTAGGTCAGTGCATCACCGTCAGGATCGGATGCCTGCGCGTGCAGAGAAATGGTTTCGCCAGACTCAACCGTTACCGTACCCATCGCATTGATCACCGGCGCCTGGTTTGCCTTCGGCGCTTTGTTGACAACACGCACGTCAATAGCGTTAGCCAGCCCTTTAGCATCGGTTACGGTCAGACGGAAGACCAGGTTTTGATCGCTAGTGACGGCAGGTACGCTGAAGCTTGCTTTCGCTTTGTTGCTATTTGCCAGCGTCACGGTCGCACCCGATACCTGCGTCCATTTGTAGGTCAGCGCATCGCCATCCTGATCGGTAGAGGCAGAGCCATCCAGGGTGACAGTCGCAGGGCCAGTTACGGTCATGTCGGTTGCCGCAGCAACAGGAGCATGATTGGTTTCAACCGGTACAACCGGTGATGAACTGCCGCCCAGCAGGCTTTCGTTCATGGCGTTAAGAATATCGCCGTTATCTGATTCAATAGACCATGCGAACAACCCACCGAGGTCTTTGTTCAGTACGTATTTGCCTTTCGCTTCCACGGAACGGGCGTTGTCATAGCTCAACAGCTCGCCGGTAGACTTGTTGAAGATGTATGGCGCTTCAGCTGCTTCATCGTACTTGTATTCCCAGCCTGGCTTGCCCAGCATCTGGTTAACAATCACGCGGTAATCAACAATACCGTCTTCCCATGTTCCCTTAATCGGGCCAGTCGCCGTTCCGGTAAATGGATTATCACCGGTATAACCGTGTACGCCTGTCCAGCCGCGTCCGTACATACCCGCACCTACGACGATTTTGCCTGGCTGTACGCCCTGCTCCAGCATCGCTTTCACCGCGTTATCGGTGGTGTAGTTGGTATCCGGTTTCCAGGAAGCCCCGTACAGCGCGGTCTGGTGGCCGAGATCGGTGTTGCTCCAGGCACCGTAGAAGTCGTAGCTCATCAGGAAGATATGGTCGATGTACTGCTGCGCCGTGGTGTAATCAACGTCTTCAATCTTATCTTTACCCGCACCGATTGCCGTGGTCAGCTCATAGGTACGGCCCGTTTCTGCAGAAAGTTCATTCAGCATCTGACGCAGGTCGTGCATCAACGCCGTGTAGGTTGCTTTGTCGGTCTGTGGGTTACCGAGTTTGGCGTTTTCACCGCCGCCACCCGGGAATTCCCAGTCAATATCCACACCATCGAAGACTTTCCAGGTTTTCAGGAATTCTTTTACGGAGCCCACGAAACGGTCACGCAGCACCTTATTATCCATCTGGTAGAACGGGTCAGACAGAGTCCAACCGCCTACGGATGGCAGAATTTTCAGGTCAGGATGGGCTTTTTTCATTGCCATCAGCTGGCCATAGTTGCCCTTGTACGCATCATCCCAGTTGCTTACGCCCTGCTGAGGTTTCTGCAGCGCAGCCCAAGGGTCATGAATGGCAACAGTGTAATCCTGGCGACCTGCACAGGCGCGTTTCAGGGATTCCAGCGCGCCGGACGATTTGGCGCTGTCGTTAATACCGTCGCCGCCACAAATTGGAATGAAGCCGTACAGCAGGTGGTTCAGGTTCGCAACCGGGATTTTATCTGCGGAGAAGTTACGATCGTAAACCCCCCACTCCGGGAAGTAAGCGCCAACCACTTTATCGGGGTGCTTCGCAAACGTTTTGTTGTTTTCCAGCAGCGGCGTGCTCATCGGCAGCAAATGGCTGCCGTCGGTATCGGCCACAATAATCAGTTTGCTGGCACTTTTTGAACAGCCGCTGTCATTACACAGCTCAACCTGTTCCTGGTAACGACCGCCTTTTTTCACCTTGAAGGTGGCAGACCCGGCTGCGCTGGCGGCACCAGACCACACGGTCTGGCCATCAAGCAGAACTTTGCCCGTCGACGGTGCATCACCGCTCCAGACGTTCCACTCCACTTTTACGTCCACACCGTCGTTGTGTACTTTGACCAGATTGTTGTAATCCTGCGCGGCCTGATCGACTTCAACGATGGCAAACTTATCGTTACCGCTGCTGATTGAAGGCGTACCTGGCGCTGCGGCAAACGCGGAGCCGGAAACGGCAGCGACACAGAGTGCCAGGTATGTTGGCTTCATAAATTTCATTATTAATTCCTGATAATTTTATTTGCGAAAAAGGTAAATAACCATGTATTCCATACAACATGGGTGGATTGTTAATACGTTATTTAATCAAAAACACTGAAGCGTGTTTGATTGTGAAAAAATTGATTATGCTAAAACACCCTCCGTTTATAATTATTAAGCAATAGTCCCTGTGGCTTATGCGCTAACAATACGCCGATAATTAAATAAGGTCTTTTCATTCCCTTATTGAAATGAATTCAAAAAACACTTGACCTGATAAATTAAAATGTGAAATGCAGCATCTGAAGAATAAAAATAACCATACCCGCGAGTGACAACAGCGGGCCGAACGGTATGACATTATTTTCTTTAACCGTTTTATAAAAAATAAAGTACACCGCGATGCCGCTTAATGCAGCGACCAACAACAACGAAGGCAACGCCTGCCAGCCACACCACGCTCCCAGCGCGGCCAGTAGCTTGAAATCGCCGTAGCCTAAGCCTTCGCGGCCGGTTGCCAGGCGAAACGCCCAGTAGACAAGCCACAGCGACAGATACCCCGCGACCGCGCCGTATAAAGCATCGGTCAGCGGGAGAGTATGAAACAGCGCGGGGAATAACAGCCCAGCCCATAACAATGGCTGGGTTAGGCAGTCTGGTAGGAGAAAATGTTTTGCATCTATAGAGGCAAGCGGGAGCAGGCCACACCACAACACCCAAAGCGAGAATAACGCCAGCAGCGACGGTGCGAACGCCGTCGTTAGGGCAAAAAACAGGGCGCTGGACAGTTCAAGCAGCAGTAGGCGCAGCGGTATCGGTGCTTTACAGCTGCGGCAGCGGCCGCGCAGGCCGCACCAGCTAAGAACGGGGATATTTTCCCACCAGCTCAGCGGGTGAGCACATTCAGGGCAGTGGGATGCCGGAAACAGCAAATTCCCCGCCCCTTCCTCACCTTTCACCAGGGGTGGAATGCGTTCCACCACCACGCCTAAAAAGCTGCCGATGATGCCACCCAGCGCGCCACTCATCAGGCAAAGCGCGGGCATATGACCCTCGCGCATCAGGAGGAGCGGGTTCATGCTATTTTCGTCCACGACAGTGTAATCTGGGCTTTCACATCGCTGAGATGATCCACCGGCGTAAGATCCATTTTTTCAAGACGTACGCCGGAGGTAACGTTTACCTCCCGAAGCCAGCTTTTCAATTCATATACGTTAATTCTGTCAATATTAAATGACATTGACTGGCCGTCCTGATGAACATTCTGTAAGGCGACATGGATCTCTTTGGCTGTATCTTCAACGACGCTGCGCGGATTACTGGTCTTTAATACTTTAGCCTGAAGGTGGTTTTTATTAATTTCGCTACGCATCCAGTTCAGCGTTTGTTTCTGTTTTGTTAGGGTGCTTTTGCTATTCGTAATCATTGCATCCAGCGGCAGCATGGCCCCGTACCAGATAACGGCGCAGCAGAGGACCGCGCCACACAGTTTAAAAATATTTTTTTCACGCGGGCTGTAACGCTGATAACGCGCTTTTAATTGTCCAATACGCTCTTTCATTTATATTTCCCGGTAATAATTGCCGTATAAGGGGTTTGGGTGGAAACCGGCTGCAGCGTGAAATCGAACGTAGTGCTGGCCTTATTCATAAATGCCTGCAATGCGGTAGGGTCTGTCGCACTGACGTTCAGCGTAAGCAGATTCTGTGTGTTGTCATACTCCACCTCACTTAGCTCAACCGAAGGGAGCGATTGCTTGATCTGCTCCAGCGCGTCCAGCTGCAGGAACACCCCTTTTTTCTCTTTCTGTATATTTTGCCCAAAGTGATACTTCAGGTTACTGGTCGTGCGCAGCGTGGGGAAATAGTGCTGTGCCAGTTCCACCATCTGCTGCTGCGCCTGATTTTCCTGGCTGGTCAGCATCCAGGCCATGCCCACGCGCGGGCCAATCAATAATCCAAGGCTCAACATGGCCACGGTAATCATGACCGCTTTCGCATGACGGAAGCCCCCAGTCGTTCCCTGAGGAGAAAATGCACCGTGCAGCAGGTTTGCCCGACACCGCTTCCACTGCGGCTGGATCAGCACCAGAGAGTGCTGTCCGGCCACAGTGTCGTCGATCTGGACGCCTTCAGGGGCATCGCCGTAGCAGGTAATGTCGCCTGCGCACTGCTGGCTTAGCAGCAATGGCAGCAGCCCGGCATCGGCCTGGCAGGCGCCAAACGGGGAGTAGCGCATCCAGTAACCGTCATCCGTCGCCACCAGCGTAGTGCCCCCTTGCGCAACAGGCAGGAGGATCGCGTCCGGCAACACCTGAACCACCGTAAGCCCCGCCTCCGATAAGCGGTTGAGCCAGTGATGCAGACGGTCGGTATCAATAGCAACCGCGTCGACATCCCGCCCTTTTTTGTTCATCACCGTCCAGTGGAGGTTATCCACGTCGCCGATCAGCGTCTCTTCCGCCAGCCACGAGAACTGCGTTGCCTGCCCGCTGCCGCCTTTTTTCGGTAGCGTAAAATGACGGAAGATCATCTCGCTGGCGGGCAGTAGCAAACAAACACGGGAGGCGAGAGGATGTTCGGCCAGCGCCGCCAGCCCCTGCGACTGCTCCGGCTGGTTGCTACCGGACTCGCACCACATTACGTTCCCGTCCTCGCACGCGTCGGGACGAATAAAAAGCACCTGTTTCATAGAGTTCGTCTTGTATTATTCAGCCATTCGGTAGCGGCGTTGCCAGGTAATGACTTTTCCAGCTTCACTATCAACATGAAGCTGGCTGACAACGCGCAGCGTTAAATCATCCGTATTGCCGGTGCTGTTGACCCGGAAATAGTTACTGTTCACCGCAAGAAACGCCTGAACCTGTTTGAGGGCGTCTTTGGTCTGCGGGTAATTTGTCTCAAGCTCTTTCAGGAACGCCTCCATCGACTCCCATCCCTCTTCAGGACGCGAGGCTATCAGACGTGCGGCCTCATCCTCGTTAAGCGATCCAATAAACAACGCGGACAGCAGCGGGGCCTGTTCCACCGTCAGAGTGTTCACATCCACTTTGCTTGCGGTATCGGGCAACGCGCAAAGCACCTTACTGACTTTGCCGAACGCTGCCGTCGGAAACGCGGGCAAGAGTTTCAGCTCACCCGACGTGCGCATCATCTGGTTTGCCGGTTGCCGTGCAGGTTCTACGCCGGCCCAGGCATCGGTTTCCAGCGCCTCTTTCGCCGTGGTGGTATCGGCATCAAGGTAGTCCAGCAGCTGCTGGTAAATCTCCTCGGCGTCACTGCTCGATACGCCGTTATCCGTAAGCAGCTGCTCAACGATGCGCTCTTTAACCGGTTTTTCCGGTAGCGCACCTGCAGCCTCTACCACGGGGGTCTGTTCGGCAGCCAGCAGGTTGTTGACGTTAAAGCAGCCCTGGGCATCTTCTATCTGGCTCACCACGGTGTAGTGTTCACCCTTTGTTTCAACCGGGTCCGTCCACTCGCCTTTAGGTGATAAGCCTTTGCTTTCACCGCTGGCATAGGTCTGGAGCAGATCCTCTATCGTTTTCTGTTGGCTCTGAATGGACCAGCGCAGCTGCTGCTGGCTCACCTGGTAGCGCGTTTTTTGCAGATTTCGGCAGAACTGCTGGCTGATTTTGGCCGCCAGCGCCGACATCATCACCAGCAGAATCAGCACCACTAACAGCGCCACACCGCGTTGCTTTCGCAGCGACTTGCTCATTTGATCTCTCCTGCCGGATTAGGCACAGGCTGTGGCTGTGCGGGTGTCTCTTGTGCAGGTGCCGCCACAGGGGCAGGAGCAGAAGCTGGGGCGTCCGGGATATCTCCCGGCGTGGTAAATACCCAGCGCCAGGTGTCGCCGTTCTCCATCGTCAGCAGCAGTTCTACCCCGTCCGGCTGATGCGCCGTATCGGTCCATTTGCTTTGCCAGTCGGCTTTCCAGAACCGCCATGTCAATGCTTTGACGTCATTCAGGATCGGTACCTCTTCCGGCTTCGTCCCCGCAGGGCTGTCTATTACCGGCCAGATATCGCGCCACACCGTTTTGTCCTTGAGCCGCCAGCGCACACGCTCCAGCTGGACCTGGCCGCTCACGCCGTTCAGCGTGGTCAGCTCTAGGTCGTCATCTTTTTGCACAAAGACATCCGGCTCGTTACGCGGCGCACGTGCCTGAAGCTGAAAGAAATCACGCTCCAGCAGGTTATAGGCTCGCTGGAGCTGGTTTAATTTTGTGGCAGCAACGTGAACCGGCTAATCTCTCCGTCCGGTAAAAACACAATCTGCGGGGCCGTCTCCGTCGTGGCGGCTAGACGCTGTGGCGAAAGCGACACATGCATTTCTTCTGGAAACTCACCGTGCGTCAGAATGCGTCCGGCGGTTAAGGGCTCCCAGTGACGTTCACCATCTTTTTCTGCCCAGGTGACAAGCTGGTATTCCGACGTTGTCACCACCAGCCCAACAATATTTCCGTCCATCACCGCGCGGTCTGAACCATATTCAACGAGGGCTTTTAATTGCTGACCAAAAATATCGGCACCGCTGCGTGATGGAATGGTTGACACCACCATCATGGCGCAGCTGGCAAATATCACCAGCGCCAGAATAATTTCCAGCAAGGTAAACCCACGTTGCTTATTCATTACTTTTCTTTTTTTGCTAAAGACCAGTTAGTAATATCATCAGCGGTGTTTGCTTCGGCATCCGGGCCCGCAGAGAAGACATCAACAGCACCGTGCTCGCCAGGGCTGACCAGAATATATTCATTGCCCCACGGATCTTCCGGTAAGCGGCGAATGTAGCCATCGTCACGGTAGTTTTTCGGGATAGGCGCGATCTCCGGCTTAGTCACCAGAGCCTGTAAACCCTGCTCTGTGGTGGGATAACGGTGGTTATCCAGCTTGTACATATCCAGCGAACCTTCCAGCGCGACAATATCGCTTGTTGCTTTCTGGCTATCGGCTTTTTCTTTATTGCCCATTAAATTCGGCACCACCATGCTGGCGAGAACCCCCAGAATAACGATCACCACCATTAATTCGAGCAGCGTAAACCCGGCCTGACCTTTCAGGCTATTTCGTTTTAAAGACATAATTATCCCACCATATTATTGAGCTGAAGAAGCGGTTGTAATATTGACAGCACGATAAATAAAACCACTGTCGCCATTGTCACCACCAGTGCCGGTTCAAATACCGACAGCGTTAAGGTAATTCGATGTTGTAATGCGGATTCCTGGTTTTCCGCGGCGCGATCCATTAATGAACCCAATTCTCCGCTCTCTTCACCGGAGGCAATCATATACAGCATGGTTGGCGGGAAGAGTTTCGCCTGGTCCAGGGCGTTATACAGCGACGCCCCCTGGCGCACGGTGTCTGCCGCCTGTTCCAGCACCTGCCGGGCGTAGAGGTTTTCAATACCGTCCATCGCGATATACATCCCTTCCAGCAGCGGGACGCTGCTGGCCTGCAAGATACTGAGCGTGCGGATATAGCGCGCGCTGTTGATGGCGCAGACCAGCTTTTTGATCGGCGATCCTTTCACCAGCCAGCTATTCCAGCGAAAACGGTTCGCTTTTTTCTTCACCCAGGCCTTAAAGCCCACCACGGCGCCCACTAAGCCGCCCGCAATATAAACCCCGTACGCCTGCAAAAAATCACTGACGGTAATCAGCGTGCGGGTGGTGATCGGCAGCTGTTGTTTCATATGCACAAACTGTTCGATCACCTGCGGTACCACCGCCACCAGCAGAATGCTGATAACGGCCACGGCCACCACCGTCAGCGTGATGGGGTAAACCATCGCCTGCGTGAGCTTGCTCTTCATCTTCTGGCGCTGTTCGTTGTACTCCGCCAGTTTTTCCAGCACGTCGCCCAGGTGGCCGGTTTTTTCCCCGGCCATCACCAGCGTGCAGTAGAGTTTGTCGAAGGTACGCGGGAACTGGCTGAAGGCGTCAAACAGCGTATGGCCTTCAACCACTTTCTCACGGATCTCAACCACCATCGCCGCCAGCTTTTTGTCGTCGGTCTGCTTTGAAATTGCCTTCAAAGCGCTTTCAAGCGGCAAAGACGCGTTCACCAGCGTTGACAGCTGACGCGTAAACATCGACAGCACCGGCGTCGAGAGCTTCGCCCCGGTCTTCGCTTTTGTGTCGGCGACATTTTCGCTGGTCACGGTAATGCTCACCGGCATCAGCTTCTGCTCGCGCAGCGTCTGACGAACCTGCTTTGGCCCTTCCGCCTGCAGCGTGCCGCGCTGGGTTTTCCCGGCGGCGTCGGTGGCGGTCCATGCATAGAAAGCCATTATTCATCGCCCCCGCGTTCCGCCGTCACGCGCATTACCTCTTCCAGCGAGGTCACGCCGCTGATGACCTTCATCAGGCCGTTTTCGCGCAGGCTGTATGCCTGCTTGAAAAGTTCGGTCTCAATGGACATTTCATCTTTGTCTTCGTGGATAGCACGGCGCATGGTGCTATCGACCACCAAAAACTCATGAATGCCAGCGCGTCCCTGATAGCCGCTCTGGCGGCAATGCTCGCAGCCCACGGCGCGATAAATGGCCTTCGGCGGCTGCGGCATAAAGCTAAACAGCACCTTTTCATTGTCGTCCAGCGGACTGGTGGTACGGCAGTGAGAACACAGCCGACGCACCAGACGCTGGGCAATGACGCCGAGTAGCGACGAACCGATTAAAAAGGACTCCAGCCCCATGTCCCGCAAACGGGTGATCGCCCCCGCCGCACTGTTAGTGTGCAGCGTAGACATGACCAGGTGACCGGTGAGAGACGCCTGCACGGCAATTTGCGCCGTTTCGCCGTCTCGAATCTCCCCGATCATCACCACATCCGGATCCTGGCGCAAAATCGCGCGCAGGCCGCGGGCAAAGGTCATGTCCACGCGCGGGTTCACCTGCGTCTGCCCCACCCCTTCCAGCTCATATTCAATCGGGTCTTCTACGGTCAGAATGTTGCGTTCATGCCCATTAAGTGCCGACAGAATGGCGTACAGCGTGGTACTTTTACCCGAACCTGTCGGCCCGGTGACCAGGATAATGCCGTGCGGGCGGCCAATCAGCCCTTTCAGTTTTTCCAGCTCTTCATCAATCAGCCCGAGCTTATTGATGTCCGGCTTCAGGTTGCTCTTGTCGAGCAAACGCATAACGACGCGCTCGCCGTACTGCGAAGGAATGGTCGACACGCGCACGTCTATCGCCTTGCGGCCAATGCGCAGAGAGATACGGCCATCCTGCGGCAGGCGTTTTTCTGCGATATCCAGCTTCGACATCACCTTAATGCGCGATACCAGCAGCGGCGCGAGCTTGCGCGCGGGTTGCAGCACTGGGCGTAGTACGCCGTCAACGCGAAAACGAATGCTTAACGTGCGCTCAAAGGTTTCGATATGAATATCCGATGCCCCCTCTTTCACCGCCTCACCCAGAATGGCGTTGATCAGGCGGATCACCGGCGAGTTTTCGTCGTTATCGAGCAGATCTTCGTTATCCGGGATCTCCTCGGTTAACGCCATCAGGTCGATATCCGCATCCATATCGTCCACCAGCTGCTGAGACACCCCGCTGTTCTGCTGCCAAATTTTGGCCAGCATTTCATCGAAGGCTTCGGCGCTCAGGGGCTGAGGCACAAAGGTATGCCCCAGAACCCGGCGCATCTCCAGCAAGGCGAACGTAGGGACATCCTCACGGATATAGACCGTGTCGTTCCAGAAGAGGATGCCGTTATCTTTCGCAAAGCTGCTGGTGCAAAGCTGTTTCGTCAGTTCATCCACGACTCACCTCCGCTTACTCTTTAAACGGGTTGCGGGACGGTGGCGTCGCAGTGACGCCAACAGGAGAAGCGTGCGTCTGCGCCGGGAAAGCAGGCAGTACCGGGCTATCGCTGTTTTCAAGAATGCCCAGTTTTTTCTCCTCAAGACGCTGCTGCTGGCGCGCGCGCATTTGATCGTATTTCTCTTTCGTCGCCGCGCTGAAGTTGTCGTCGTCGCGCAGCACGGTGGTATGGATAAACACCATCAGGTTGCGCTTCGAGGTATCCTGCGAGGTGTAGCGGAACAGCTGGCCAACCAGCGGAATATCGCCCAGCAGCGGCACTTTGGAAACGTTCTGTTTGTTGACGCTTTCCATCAGCCCGCCCAATACCACCGTCTGCCCGCTGTGCACCATTACTTCGTTGTTGATGGTACGGGTGTTGAAGGTTGGGCCGAGGCTGGCATCTTCGGTTGCGCTGGCGTCGACGCTGGACACTTCCTGCTCGATCTTCAGGTGGATCATGTCCCCGTCGTTGATCTGCGGAACAATTTTCAGCTTGGTACCGACGGTTTTACGCTCAACCGAGTTAAAGACGTTATCGCCGCTGGTGGTCTGCGAACCGGACAATACCGGCACATCCTGACCGACGTTAAACGACGCCTCTTTGTTGTCCAGGGTCACGACGCTCGGTGTGGAAAGAATGTCGTTCTTGCCGCTGGTCGAAAGCGCAGTCATCAGCGCGCCAAAATCGCCGTTAAAGAAGCCGGTCGCCAGGCCCGTAAAGCTGGCGCCGGTAATGGTCTTGTTCTTAATCTGGCTGATAGGCAGACCGGTTGAGCCAAACTGGACACCGCCATGCTTGCCCGTCCACTGCACGCCGAGATCCATGCCGTTGCCGTCCTGCACTTCTGCAATAATGGCTTCCACCAGCACCTGTGGACGGCGGATATCCAGCTTATCGATCACCTTCTCCAGCGAATTCATGACGTTTGGCTGGGCGGTGATCACCAGCGAGTTGGTGGACTCATCGGCGGTAATATTCAGATCGCTCGATGTGGATGCCGTTTTGCTTTTCGCCGCACCGGCTTTGTCTTTCAGCTGATCGCCTATGCCTGTCAAAACAGGGACCACTTTCGTGGCGCTCGCGTACTTCAGGTAGAAGACGCGGGTGTTACCCTCGTTGTTCTGCTCGCGATCCAGCTGACCAATCAACGAACGCGTGCGCGCACGGGCATCTTCAGTGCCGCTGATCACCAGACTGTTGGTTTCATCATCTGCCACCACTTTGGTGGCCAGCTGTGGTGCGTTTTGCCCCTTCTGCTCTTCGTTGTTGAGGTTGTTCAACATGTCCGACAGCTCTTTGGCGGAGGCGAATCGCAGCGGCACAATTTCGCGACGCTGCATGCCGGAGCGATCCACGCGCTCAACCAGGTCCACCAGGCGGTTCACCACCGAGGCTTTACCGGTTAACAGCAGCACGTTAGAGGGTTCAAAGTGCACCACGTTACCGATACCGGTGGCATCGTTTAGCTGGCGCAGCAGCGGTGCCAGTTCGCGCACCGGCACATTTTCCATGCGCACCACGCGGGTGATGATCTCATCCCCTTTACCTGGATTTTTGCTGTCAGCCACCGGCACGCCGGCGGTACGCGCCACGCTTGAGCGCACCACTTTGACCATCCCGTTATCCATCGGAATAACCGACAGGCCGTAGAGATCCAGTACGCTGAGGAAGAACTGGTAATATTCATCCTCTGACAGCACGTTATAGGTTCTAACCGATACCGTGCCCTGAACGGACGGATCGACCAGAATGGTTTTATTCAGATTGCGGCTTACGGTGTCGATAAACTCGCGGATATCGGTATTTTTAAAGCTGGCGCTAAAGTTAGCTGCAAGCAGCGAACTCGAATATAACGACAATGCGGTCAGCGCCACGCACGCCCAAGGAAATTTCTTCATGATGTACACTTGTTAATTGTTTAGAACATTAACCCGAATATTTTCAAGGTGAGCGTGTCGTCTGACGACGACCTCCGCCTCTTTCATTTTCGACCAACTGGCGATGATATTTTTCGCCTGCGCTTCTTGCGTCATATCGACGTCATTGACTTTTACCACCAGGTCACCCTTTTCCAGCCCTGTATCGCGGAAAAAAGGCGAAGCATTCCGTGGGTTTATATTAAAACCTTCCAGTTGGCCTTTATCGATTAACGGTTTTAACACCAGATAATCATCGAGATGCACGCTGTCCGCGCCCGCATCTTTTTTCGATTTCGTCACCGGGGCGCTGTCTACGCCACCCTTAAAATAGGCCGGTTGATTCAACGCCAGCGTTTGTTCAGTGCCCTGGTACTGGACGACAACGCTATCTTTATTAATTTCATTGATATAGGCATTTTCAAACCCCGCCAGAGGCTCCCCTTCACGGTAGCTTTTCTGGCCCGCGGGCGTCTTAATCACGGCAAATGACAGCCATGATTCATCGCTGCGGATAATGCCCTCAATCTCCGCAGCCAGCGGGGCCTTAACGGCGGCAGCCGCCTCTGGCTGTTTCACCGCAGCGGTAAACAGGCCAAAGTTTTTTTCATCGTTACGTTTTTTTTGCACAGGCTTATTAGTATTCGCCAACTTATTCGTAACTTTTTTATAATCTTTAAAAACAATATATCCCTGCTGGCTGCAAAAAATCAGCATGACGAGCATGATGCAGGGCGTTATTAACCGGGAAAGGAATGCATTCCTCATTATTATCTGGCCTTTTAGCAAAGCAGGAATAAGCAGCAGTGCGCTGCGTCACTTAGTGAATAAATAATAATAAGCCTGTGAAATAACGACCACTTGCTTTGCTATTAACTTTAATGAAGAAAATGATTGACCCGAAAAAAAGTGAATGCTAGAGCTAACGGGCAGGTTATTTTTACTCTGCTGTTAAATTGACCGTGGCTGGCCCATCCCGTACTTTTCGCCCATTGCTATTAAAGAGAAGAGACGGTCAGTCGCTATGTATCAGAGCCATTTTAAATTCACCACCCCTCCGTTCAGGAACATTACCCGCAAGTCGGGCGATTTTCTGGTGCCTTATCATCAGGATGTCTTCAATCTTCTGAAAGAAAAAAGCCAACAGGCAGGGATCACCGGGCTCTTTTACCACGACAATGAACTGCTGGGGCAGTTCAGCGAAGCGTTGAAAGCAAGCAATAGCGCGGTAATGACGATCAATGCGTTTCCAAAGCTTAGCGCCAATAGCCTCCTCTTTAAGCTCAATCCTTCTGCAAAGGAGAGTAAAAATAAGCGTCAGGCCGTTGATGCCGTGCTGCGCCAGTGGCGTGACGCACGCCTGTCGCATCACGTGCTGGTGATCACCCATGCGCAGGCCATGAAGGCCAATGCCGTTGAGGCGTTGAGCATGCTGCTCGCGCGGGCCCAGGAGTTGGATGTCCGTCTGTCGATCATCCTGATGGGCAATCACGAACAAGAGGCGATGCTAAAAGCCTCTGCGCTGCAGGAATTCGTTCTGACGTGCCACACGCTGCGCGGGCTGACCTGTCGTGAATACCTCAGCTACGTCCTCGCCCAGTGTGAAGAACACGGTGCCGACACGTCACCGCTCCCCCCTGCTCGGGTGAAAAAAATTCACGCCCTGACGAAAGGCAATATCAGCAAGCTGAACGCACTCGCGCATCTTTCAATGCTGGCAGCATGGACTGAACGCGCGCCACAGGTCGGGGCACGCCATCTGCGTCTGGCGGTGGGCGAAGTGCTCCCCGCGCCAAAACGTGGGAAAACGTTAGCCTCTGTTGGGTTGTTTGCCTCAGTGCTTTTTGCAGCATGCGGCTGGATGACGACGTCCACCCTTACGGCCAAGCTGCCGGTGGCGCTGCCGGTGCCAGCCAGCTGGAAACATCAGGTTAAAGTCCCCGACGCACCGGCGCTCCCGGAAATCGCGCATGAGGTGGTGAACCAGCCGGATGCCATGCATCAGCTGTATGCCATGTGGGGATATGACGCCTCTGCCGATGATGCACTTTGCCAGAATGCGGCAAAAGTGAATCTGATGTGTAAACAGGGAAATGCGTCACTGGATGCGCTGGAGACGGAAGGGTATCCGTGGGTGAGCGAAGTCAAAACCGGATACCACATTAACTACGCCGTGGTGGCGAGGGCAGGAAAAACATCGCTGGATCTGCTGATGAACAACCGGACCTGGCAAGTAAGCCGCGACTGGTATAACCAGCATACAACGGGTAATTACACAATCCTGCACCGCCTGACGCCGGAAGGAAAAGACGAAATTTCGGCCGCCAGCGACAGTAAAGATCTCGAATGGCTGGATCAACAGCTGGGCCTGGCCCTCGGCGAAACGGCCACTCACGACAAAAACTGGACTGCGGAACTGATGAAACGCACCCGTGATTTCCAGCAAAAGATGCACCTTCGCGTCGACGGTATTCCTGGTGAAGAGACGCTGATGCAGCTCATGCGCGAAACGCATACCGCGCCAAGCGTCCTCATCCAGGCCTCACAGTCCAGCCCGACTCCGCAGGAGAAGCACGCATAATGTCTACTATTTGCCTTGCTGCCCAGCGCAGCTATACCACAGGCGAGCCTGTCTGGTTCTCCTGGCGTTTACCGTCATTCAGGAAACTCGCCAGCCTCACCACGCTTTGGTGCCTGGGGCTGTGCGCGCTGATTGTCGCCGGGCTGTACGCCCATGTTTACTGGAATTTGCGCCATCCCGCACCGGTGATTAAGAAGGTGAGCGTCGTGAAACCCGACGCGTCGCTCTCGGATATGCATTACGTGTATGTCACGAAACCCTTCCCACACCCGCAGCCGAAACCGCAGCCCGTGAAAATACAGGAGGATTTACCGCCGATGGACACCATGCCAATGAATAACGACGAAAATGACTGGCAGCAGGCACCCGATGGTGCAGTGCAGGAGAGTGCGCCAACGCATGACGCTTCGCGAGATACATTACCCGGCACCGAAGCGCACGAGCAGGCCGCGCAGTCTGATGACGACAGCTCGCTGAAGGCGGTGTTTATGCAGGCGCTGAAAGAACAGCAGAAGGATATTTCTCAAGGAAAAATGCCCGCGTCACCGGTTGATGAAACGCAGGCAAATTCGCCTTCCATCACGAAAGGCGATCCGGGCGGGGACTAATATTTTTCAGGTAATGCGGTCAGACTCATCAGGCGTCCTTTTTCAACCACAATGTATTGGCCTTTCTTGAGATCGGAGAGGATTTTTATGATGGTACTGCGCGCCAGGTTGGTGTATTCCTGAATATAATCGTAAATATTGATATCACGCTGATGCTGGACAATAAGTTCGTTAATCTCGATCAAGAACTCGCGCACTACGGAATACGCGCTGCGGGCCACTAATACGTCGTCACGCTTGCTCAGCATACAAATATACCATGCGAGCACTTTTGTTAAATCAGGCCATAACCCCTGCTCGCTCATTAAACGGTGAAATACGTCTTTATTAATGGTGCGTACAACAGTGTTACTGCGTACAACGCCGTGCATATGAGATGAATTATAGAAAATGGCGGAGAGCCCGAAAATACACTGCCCTTGCAGAGTGAACATGCATAAATCATCAGACGTGCGGCGGAATTCAACTTCACCGCTAATGATAATATGAATATCGCCTGAATTTTCCGTTGATATTTTTTGCCATTTTTTCAAGGTTTTTTCTTCGTAACCTGACGTAGCGGCAATAATGGCATTCATTTCATCATGAGGACGTATTTTTTTACCGTAAATGCTTAACATTGTTATATACCCGATTAAGATTTTAGATTGAATAGATGTCCGGCAACATGTTTCACCGTAAAAATAATTTTGTATTCGCTATAAATCAAAAAAGACATGCTGCTGTCTGTTTTTTAAATTGATTCATGCTGTGAATCTATGTGTCCATCTTAATTGAGGGCGATTTTAAATCAATTAACTTAAAATGAATTGAGATTGTACTTAAGATTAAACTGATGTCTGTTCAGGGGAACGCTACGCATTCGGGGGGATTTCCGAAGGATCACCCCTGCCCGTATTTCTCCAGAAGTGCTTCTGCGATGGCCATCGTTTCGACGTCAGCGACGCCGTCCCACAGCTGCGGCCGGAAATGCATCTGGAACACCATGATGACCCGTTTCTGCTGTGCGGGCGAACTGTTCTCTGGGATTTCATAGCCGTAGCGTGCGAGCAAGTCGAGCAACGCCGCGCTATCGACCGACCGATCGCGCGGTCGCCCGTTGACGTAAAACGCCACGCGTGCCGGATCGGGCCAGGCACCAATGCCCTGCGCCGCAAGCGCATGCCACGGGAACAGCGGGCCGGGGTCGTCTTTGCGCTGAGGCGCAATATCCGCGTGGGCGACCACGTTTTCAGGCTTGATGTTGTAGCGGGCAATAATGTCTTTGGCGAGAGGAATGAGCGCCGCAATTTGCGCCGGCTCAAACGGGGCGAAGGACTTCATGCCGCGGACTTTTTGCCAGCCGCGGTTTTCCAGCTCAATGCCGACTGACGTATCATTAATACGGTTCGTCCCGCGCCAAAAGCTGATACCCGCATGCCAGGCCAGTTCACTTTCGGGAACCAGTTGCCAGATGCGCGGTTTGCCCCTGGGAGTGGGTGGGTTAGCGGGGATCAAATAGTGGGAGCTGACATTTTTGTCCGTTAACGTTGCCAGCGAGCTGTCAAAATCATCGGCAGTGTAGTGGATCACGAGCACTTTTATGCGCGGATAGGCGGCCTGGGCCTGATGGCGGGTATCTAGCTCATAGGCGCCTTTATCCACAATGCCTTTTTCTGTGGCACACCCTGCCAGCAGCAGCGCCAGCAGGAGTGTTGAAAGCGAACGTTTCATCGACGGGTTTTCACCGCCGTGCCGCTTACGCTCACCATCAGCATGCTGGCATCTTTACCGACCGTTTCGTAGTCGATATCAATCCCTACCACCGCATCTGCCCCCATCGCTTTGGCCTGCTCGCCTAGCTCTTTAAAAGCAATTTCGCGTGCTTTGCGCAGCTCTTTCTCATAAGAGCCGGAGCGACCGCCAACAATGTCGCGGATCCCAGCGAAGAAATCGCGGAAAATATTCGCGCCCAGAATCGCTTCGCCGGTGACCACACCGCAGTACTCGGTAATGGGCTGCCCTTCCAGGGTTGGCGTTGTTGAAAACTGCATAGCTTCTCTCCTTCTTTAGCGTTCAATGCGTTAGCGTGCCTCTCAGACAGCATTATCGGTTCGTTACGCTATGATTGAAAGGATAGTTAACAAATAAGGAAATCAACATGCGCTACTCTGCTTTAACGCTTTTAGTGCCCTGCGCGCTGGTGCTCAGCGCCTGTACCACCTCGGTCACGCCAGCCTTTAAGGATATCGGTACCCGCAGCGGCCCATGTATTGATGGCGGCCCGGATACCGTGGCGCAACAGTTCTTTGATTATCGCATTCAGCACCGCAGCAACGATCTCACCGCCCTTCGCCCTTACCTGAGCGACGGACTGGCAAAACTGCTGAATGATGCGTCGCGCGATCCGCAGCACAACGCGCTGCTTAAATCCGATCCGTTCTCCAGCCGCGCAACGCTGCCGGACAGCGCCCAGGTGGCGAGCGCTTCTACTATTCCCAACACCGACGCGCGCAACATTCCGCTGCGCGTGAAACTGACCCAGGGAACTCAAACCTGGCAGGACGAAGTGCTGATGATCCGTGAAGGCCAGTGCTGGGCGATAGATGACGTGCGTTACATCGGCGGCAGCGTTCACGCCCCGGCAGGCACGCTGCGCCAGTCGATCGAGAACCGCTAAGCTATCCGTTAAAAAAATGTTAACCCCGTAAAATGTCCGGCATTTCCCGCGGAATGCCGACATTTATACTCGCCGCCCTTGCCCTTCGCTATTTTGTGCTATGTTTAGATAGTATTACGGGTTATATTTAACTTTTAACGCAGAAATATTGCATAACTATTCTGTCAACGGTACTATCTGCGGCCTCAATTGCTATAGATTGCCTGGATGAGTAAAGACTGCCCCGATGAGTATTAAACTAAACGGCATTAACTGCTTCTACGGCGCACACCAGGCGCTGTTCGACATCACACTGCACTGCCCAGAGGGCGAAACCTTGGTTTTACTTGGCCCAAGTGGCGCGGGTAAAAGCTCCCTTCTGCGCGTCCTGAATCTGCTTGAAATGCCCCGTTCTGGCACGCTGGCCATTGCCGGTAATCACTTTGATTTCGCGAAAACACCTTCCGATAAAGCGATTCGTGAACTCCGTCAAAACGTCGGTATGGTCTTCCAGCAATACAATCTCTGGCCGCACCTGACCGTTGTGCAAAACCTGATTGAAGCGCCGTGCCGGGTGCTCGGTTTAAGCAAGGATCAGGCCATGGCGCGGGCCGAAAAGCTGCTGGAACGTTTACGCCTTAAGCCGTACAGCGACCGCTATCCTTTACACCTTTCTGGTGGTCAGCAGCAGCGTGTGGCAATCGCCCGCGCGCTGATGATGGAGCCCGCGGTGCTGCTGTTCGATGAGCCAACAGCGGCACTCGACCCGGAAATTACCGCCCAGATCGTGAGCATTATTCGTGAGCTGGCGGAAACCAACATTACTCAGGTCATCGTAACCCATGAAGTGGAAGTGGCGCGTAAAACCGCCAGCCGCGTGGTCTACATGGAAAACGGGTATATCGTTGAGCAAGGTGATGCGGGCTGCTTCACGAACCCGCAAACCGATGCCTTTAAAAATTACTTATCTCACTGATGTGCTAGGGAAAATGATAATGAAAAAAGTATTGATTGCCGCGCTGCTTGCTAGCGTCAGCCTTTCCGCTACCGCAGCCCAGACCATTCGTTTCGCAACCGAAGCGTCTTATCCTCCGTTTGAATCCATCGACGCGAACAACAAAATCGTTGGCTTCGATGTGGATCTGGCTAATGCCCTGTGTAAAGAGATCGACGCGACCTGTACCTTCAGCAACCAGTCGTTCGATAGCCTGATCCCAAGCCTCAAGTTCCGTCGTATCGACGCGGTGATGGCCGGTATGGACATTACGCCAGAGCGCGAAAAGCAGGTTCTGTTCTCTACCCCGTACTATGACAACTCCGCGCTGTTCATTGGTCAGAAAGGGAAATTCACCTCTATTGACCAGCTGAAAGGCAAAAAAGTGGGCGTGCAGAACGGCACCACGCACCAGAAATTTATCATGGACAAACATCCGGAAATCACCACCGTTCCGTATGACAGCTACCAGAATGCGAAGCTGGATCTGCAAAACGGCCGTATCGACGGCGTGTTTGGTGATACCGCGGTCGTGACCGAATGGCTGAAAGCCAACGACAAGCTGGCGCCGGTGGGCGATAAAGTGACTGATAAGGCCTACTTCGGCACCGGTCTGGGTATTGCCGTGCGTCAGGGCAACACTGAGCTGCAGCAGAAATTCAACGCTGCGCTGGAAAAAGTGAAGAAAGACGGCACCTACGAAACCATCTACCAAAAATGGTTCCAGAAGTAATTCCTGATGAATGAAATTTTTCCTTTAGCAAGTGCCGCCGGGATGACCGTCGGCCTTGCCGTTTGTGCACTGATTATCGGCCTCGTGCTGGCGATGTTCTTTGCGGTATGGGAATCCGCGAAGTGGTTCCCTGTCGCCTGGGCGGGCTCCGCGCTGGTCACCGTGCTGCGTGGACTGCCCGAGATCCTGGTGGTCCTGTTTATCTATTTCGGTTCCTCGCAGCTGCTGTTAACGCTGTCGGACGGCTTTACCATTAATCTCGGGTTTGCGCAGATCCCGGTGCAGATGCAGATTGAGAATTTTGACGTTAGCCCATTCCTGTGCGGCGTGATTGCGCTCTCCCTGCTCTATTCCGCATATGCGTCACAAACCCTGCGCGGTGCGCTGAAAGCGGTGCCGCAGGGGCAATGGGAATCCGGTCAGGCGTTAGGCCTGTCAAAAGCGGCGATCTTCTTCCGTCTGGTGATGCCGCAAATGTGGCGTCATGCTCTGCCAGGCCTGGGCAACCAGTGGCTGGTGCTGCTGAAAGATACCGCGCTGGTCAGCCTGATAAGCGTGAATGATTTGATGCTGCAAACCAAAAGTATTGCCACCCGTACCCAGGAGCCGTTTACCTGGTATATTGTGGCCGCGGCTATCTACCTGGTGATCACGTTGCTGAGTCAGTACATCCTCAAGCGTATTGACCTGCGTGCAACGCGTTTTGAACGGAGACCAGGCTGATGCTTGAATATTTACCCGAATTGATGAAAGGGCTGCACACCAGCCTGACGCTGACCGTTGCGTCCATCATCGTGGCGCTGATCCTGGCGCTCATCTTCACCATCATCCTGACGCTGAAAACGCCGGTGCTGGTGTGGATTGTGCGTGCTTACATCACCCTCTTTACCGGTACACCGCTGCTGGTGCAGATCTTCCTGATTTACTACGGCCCGGGCCAGTTCCCGTCGCTGCAGGAGTATCCGGTTATCTGGCATCTGCTCTCGGAGCCGTGGCTGTGCGCCCTGATTGCGCTTTCCCTCAACAGTGCGGCCTATACGACCCAGCTGTTCTACGGTGCGATTCGCGCTATCCCGGAAGGGCAATGGCAGTCGTGCGGTGCGCTGGGCATGAGCAAAAAAGATACGCTGGCGATCCTGCTGCCGTACGCCTTCAAGCGCGCCCTGTCCTCGTATTCCAATGAAGTGGTGCTGGTGTTCAAGAGTACCTCTCTGGCCTATACCATCACCCTGATGGAAGTCATGGGCCACGGGCAGCTCTTGTATGGACGCACCTATGACGTCATGGTATTTGGTGCAGCCGGTCTGGTGTATTTAGTGGTTAACGGTCTCCTGACGCTGATGATGCGTCTGATTGAGCGCAAAGCGTTGGCGTTTGAGCGTCGTAATTACTCACCGTTTGCATAAGTTCAAATGAAGAAGACGGGCAAGTTTAAATACTGCCCGTCTTTTTTTATTTATTAATTAATATTTAATCATTTTTATTGCATACAAATTCAATCACTGGCATTGTACACCCATGCCGCAGACACGGCGCATAATGACAAGATTGACAGACGGGAGTCGTAAAAATGAAAAAGTTAGTTTTGGCTGCATTATTGGCAACTTTCGCCGCAGGCGCGACCGCTGCAGATAAAATCAATTTCGGCGTTTCTGCCACCTATCCGCCGTTTGAATCGCTGGATGCCAGCAACCAGATCGTCGGTTTTGATATCGATCTCGCAAAAGCCCTGTGCACGCAAATGCAGGCCGACTGCACGTTCACCAACCACGCGTTTGACAGCCTGATCCCGTCTCTGAAGTTCAAAAAATACGATGCCGTGATCTCCGGTATGGATATCACGCCAGAGCGTAGCAAGCAGGTCGCCTTTACTGACCCGTACTACGCGAACTCTGCGGTGGTGATTGCGAAAAAAGGAACGTATAAATCCTTTGATGAGCTGAAAGGCAAACGCATTGGGATGGAAAACGGCACCACGCACCAGAAATACCTGCAGGACAAACACCCTGAAGTGAAAACCGTGGCGTATGACAGCTACCAGAACGCCATTATCGATCTGAAAAATGGCCGTATTGATGGCGTATTTGGTGACACGGCCGTAGTGAACGAATGGCTGAAAACCAACCCGCAGCTGGGTACCGCAACCGAGAAAGTGACCGACCCACAGTACTTCGGCACCGGTCTAGGCATCGCGGTTCGCCCGGATAACAAAGCGCTGCTGGAAAAACTGAACGGCGCCCTGAAAGCCATTAAAGCTGACGGTACTTACCAGAAAATCAGCGACCAATGGTTCCCGCAGTAATCATTTTTTGCCGGGTGTTGGCGTCGCCCTCACCCGGCAATGTTACAGGGGCACAAAGAACCTGAAACGTGCGCCGCTCACCGACTCCATCAGCCTGATCCCACCGCCGTGCAGCTCCAGCATCCGTTTCACAATTAACAGCCCCAATCCCCCGCGGTTCTCCCGCGATGCCTGCGGGTTTAACACCGAAGGGCGCTGAAAGAGTTCGTCGCGCAGCGCGTCATCGACGCCCGTTCCTGTATCAACCACCTCGACCTGTAACTGTTCATTTTCCTGCCACACCGCCAGGCGGATTTCTCCCCCCGCGGGCGTATGGCGTATCGCGTTATCCAGCAGGTTAGTTACTACCCGCTCAATCATGGATACATCGGCGTTGACGAGCGGCAATGGCCCAGGTACATCAATATGCAGATTCAGCTCTCGCGTGCGGGCCGTTAATTCAAACTTCTGCGCCACATCCGAAATCAGCTCGCCCATCGCAAAACGTTCACGTTGCGGTTTAATTCCGCCGTACTCAAGGCGCGCCAGTTCGAACAGCTGTTGCGACAGATGACGAACCTTTTGCCCCTGACGCAGCGCGGTAGCAAGGTATTGCTGGTGTTCCTGGGCCGTTAGGGTGGCAGATTTAAGCGACAGCGTTTCCAGATACCCCAGCAGCGACGTCAGCGGGGTGCGCAAATCATGGGAGATATTGGCGATAAACTCCCGCCGCTGGCGATCGCTGTCGGCCAGCTGATCCCACTGTGAGGTGATTTTGCGCGCCAGCTCGATAAAGGTATTGCGCAGGATCGCCACCTCGTCATTGCGAGCAGGCTCCAGCGGCTGCGCCGCCAGCCGTTTGACGGCGGCAATACTGTCCTGCTCCAGCCCCGCAACCTCCCACGTTAGCTGTTTCACCGGGCGCGTTACCCAGAACCAGACCAGCAATCCCGCCAGCAGGCTAAACAGGGCAACCCACAGCAGCGACCACAGTGCAGTGCTCCAGAGCGCCTTATGCCAGGCCATTTCTGCAAGCGCATTAAACTCCTCGCCCTGCAGAATAATATACAGATAGCCCTTCAGCTCGCCGTTCTGGCGCAGCGGCGTGACGCTGAACACTTTTTGCTTGTCGATGCTGCGCGGGTCATCTCCGTATACCGGCATCATCGTGCCGCTGAGAAAGGTCTGTAACGGCGCAAGGTCAATCTTTTGTCGCTGAATATGGCCCGGTGGTGCGGCATCCGCCAGCAGGTCGCCGTCGGGGGAGATAACATACAGTTCGACGGCAGGGTTAAAGGTCATCAGGCGGTCAAACAGCGGCTTCAGCGCGCTGCGGTCAACCTCGCCCTGCTTATTCAAAATCGGTTCACGCTGAACAATCTGCTGCGCCAGGCCTCCCGACAGCCGCTGTACCATCGCATTTCCGTACTGCATGCTGCTGTAGAGCTGCACCGCGCAGGCAACGGTCGCGCAGAGCATCAGCAGCAGAATAAACAGCAAGGTCAGGCGCTGGCTTAGGCTAAAGCGCGTCATCATGATTCAGCTCCGCAAATTTGTAGCCTTTACCCCAGACGGTTCGAATGATCTCCGGCTCGGCGGCATCTTTTTCAATCTTAATGCGCAGGCGGTTGATATGGGTGTTGACGGTGTGCTCGTAGCCCTCGTGCTGATAGCCCCAGACCTGTTCAAGCAACGCCAGACGCGAGAAAACCTCGCCCGGGTGGCGGGCAAAGAAGTACAGCAGCTCGAATTCCCGCGGGGTGAGATCCACCTCCAGCCCGTTCAGGCGCACCGTGCGCGCCAGCGGGTCGAGCGTCAACCCGTGAGCGTTGATTTGCCCTGTCGTCTGCGTCTGCCCCATCGCCTGCTGTCGGCGAAACAGCGCCTTAATGCGCGCAATCAGCTCTTGTACCGAGAACGGTTTTGCCAGGTAATCGTCTGCACCGGTTTCCAGACCGGTGATGCGATCCGTTTCACTGCTGCGGGCGCTGATGATTATTACCGGCAGGTAGCGGGTCATCTGGCGAATACGGCGACAAATCACCAAGCCATCGACGTTGGGGAGCATCAGATCGAGGATCACCGCGTCCCACGGCTGCATCTCAAGACGCTGTAGCGCCCTGCCCCCGTCCGGTTCATGGGTAATGGTGTAGCCTTCGTCTTCTAAATTGAGACGCAGGAGCGCCGCGATATCGTGGTCATCTTCCACCAGCAGGATCTGCTTCATCGATAAGCCTTCATTCAGTTCTTATGACGTAAGCTTACCTGATTTCGCCGGAGGGAAGAGTTCACATTTTGTTTAAGATTTAACGAGCAAGGTCAGAACTTCATAATGCGCGGTATGCGGGAACATATCGAAAAGCTGAACGCGTTCAACGCGATAGCCCGGCAGGCTGGCAATGTCTTTCGCCATCGTCTGCGCGTTGCAGCTGGAATAGACGATGTAATCTGGCGCCATCTGGCTGAGGTAGTCACACAAAGCCTTACCAATGCCTCGACGCGGCGGGTTGACCAGCACCAGCTCCGGCACATTGCCCTGTCCGGTGGCAAACTGCGTGGAATCCAGCGCCTGGAAATGGAGATTCGTCAGCCCCAGCTCAGCGGCAGACTGTTTCGCGCAGGCGATGGCGTCGGCGGAAATCTCAATCCCGGTAAGCTGCATTTCAGGGGTCGCGCAGTGCAGGCCAAAGCCACCTACGCCGCAGAAAAGATCCCACATATGACTGATGTTCAGGGCGCGAACCCAGTCCCGCGCGGTGGCGTACAGCGCGCTTGCTACCGTCGGGTTAGTCTGGAAGAAGCTTTGCGGGCGGATCCACAGCGGCACGCCGTTAAAGTTCTCTGCCAGCGCATGCTGCTCGGTGAAGAAGATCTCTTTCTCCCCTTCCATGATCGCCATATGCACCGGCTGAATATTTGCGGTAATGACCGTTAACTGCGGGAGGTGATCCTGCAGCCACGGCAGCGCGGTTCGAAGCTGCTCCAGCTTGGCTTCCGAGCGCAACACGAAGCGCAGCATCATGCCGCCGTCAATCTGGCTCTCCGTCAGCAGGAGGTATTTCAGCTCACCGCGTTTACGCGCGACGCTATAGGGCGTTAACCCCGCTCGGGCGATAAAAGGCTTGAGCGCGGCAAAGACCGGTTCAAACGAGGCCGGATAAAGCGGGCAGTCCGTTAAATCTTCAGGCGTTCCGTCACGGTGCAGCATCCCCAGCAGCGGTTTTTCAACGCTGCCGCTGACCACCATTTTGGCCTTATTACGAAAACCCTGCTCTGGCCCACTGACGGGTGCGCACCACTCGCCGACCGTTTGTTCAGCCAGCAGCTGCTGCAGGTCGGCCATTTTGGCGGTGAGTTGTTGGGAGACCGGCTGCTCTATCCACTGACAGGAGCGACAGCGGCCGGCATCATAGAGTGCGCACTGCATACGAAAACCTTAAGAATAACGAGGGCTGCGATTATACACATTATTGCAAGCGGAAGAACCGCCGGCTGGAAGCGGGGATAAAAAGCAGGCACAAGACCAGCAAATCCGGAAGTTTTTGCATCACCAGCGAGCGTAATATCTCACGTTTCGACCCACCCGCAATGCTGAACAATTCCGGGTATCCATATCCCAATGAGGCGGCCCACAGATAGCTGGCGGCAATAACCTGGGTCAGCAGATAGACCCAGCGCGCCCAGTTACGCCCTTTTACCAGAGAAAATGCCGCGTAGATTTCGATGAACACCAATATCAGGCTACTCATAAAGACCAGCGTCAGATTCCATGTCTGTACGCTGCGGTGGATGAAGTCACCCATGCCGCGCACGCCCAGCGTGTTCAGAATCATCAGCACATCAAGGCAGCGGATCATAATAATGGCGAGCGCCGCCACCTGCACCAGCGCAGGAACGTTCGGACGGGCGTGCGTTTGACGTGTTTTTTTAAAGAATCCCAATGTTTTACTTCCCTGAAAAACAGTGCCGCGTCATGCGCGGCACTTCACTGGAAATTTTAATTCCTTCAGCCGCGTCTTGCACGCTGGATATCACGCACACGTTGCTTTTCCGCGCGCGCCATCAAATACCAGGCGATAAATCCGACAATTCCGACCACGCCGAGGATAATCGTCGCCAGGGCGTTGATCTCCGGGTTGACCCCCATTCGCACGCTGGAGAAGACCAGCATCGGCAGCGTCGTCGCACCTGGGCCAGAGACAAAGCTGGCAATCACCAGGTCGTCCAGGGACAAGGTAAACGCCAGCAGCCAGCCGGAAACCACCGCAGGCATGATCATCGGCAGCGTGATGATGAAAAAGACCTTCAGCGGCGTAGCGCCCAGATCCATCGCCGCCTCTTCAATGGAGCGATCCAGCTCGCGCAAGCGTGAGGATATAACCACCGCCACGTAGGCCGTACAGAAGGTCACGTGCGCCAGCCAGATGGTGAGCATGCCGCGATCTGCCGGCCAGCCAATGGCGTGCGCCAGCGCCACAAACAGCAGCAGCAGCGACAGACCGGTGATGACGTCCGGCATGACCAGCGGTGCGGTGATCATAAAGGCAAAGCCGTTCGAGCCGCGAAAACGCCCAAAGCGCACCAGCACCATGGCGGCAATCGTCCCAAGCACGGACGCCATCGTGGCGGCACAGGCGGCAATCGTCAGGCTTAAGCCCACCGCGCTCATCATGGCGTCGTCGTGGAACAGTTCACTGTACCAGCGCGTCGACCAGCCGGCCCACACCGTCACCAGCTTGGAGCTGTTGAACGAATAAATCACCAGCATCAGCATCGGTGCATACAGGAAGGTAAACCCCAGCACCAGGATCAGCGTTCGCCACGGGGAACGTACGACGGGTAAGTTGTTCATCCGTGATCTCCCATCTGTTTCTGCTGATGTTTATGGAACCACATGATCGGTACGATCAGCAGCAACAGCATGACGATCGCCACCGCCGAGGCCACCGGCCAGTCGCGGTTATTGAAGAACTCCTGCCACAGCACGCGGCCAATCATGATGCTGTCCGGGCCGCCGAGCAGTTCAGGGATCACAAACTCCCCCACCGCCGGGATAAACACCAGCATCGACCCGGCAATAATGCCGCCTTTGGTCAGTGGAACAATCACGCTAAAGAAAGTCTTCAGGGGGCGAGCCCCCAGATCCAGCGAGGCTTCCACCAGCGAGTAATCAATTCGCGTCAGCGCCGTGTAAATCGGCAGCACCATAAACGGCAGGTAGGCATAAACAATCCCGATATATACGGCGAGGTTGGTATGCAGGATCGTCAGCGGCTGATCGATAACCCCCAGCCACATCAGAAAGTTATTCAGGATGCCGTTGTTTTTCAGGATCCCCATCCAGGCATACACGCGGATCAGAAACGAGGTCCACGACGGCAGGATGACCAGCAGCAGCAGAATATTACGCGTCGACGGCTTACTGTGCGCCACCGCCCATGCCAGCGGATACCCCAACAGCAGGCAACAGATCGTCGAGATCCCCGCCACTTGCAGCGACTGTAAATAGGCTTCGAAATAGAGCGGATCGTCCGTGAGCTGCAGGAAATTTCCCAGGTTAAGGGTGAGCGTCAGCTGTCCGTCAGCCCACTCCCACAGGTTGGTATACGGCGGGATCGACCGCGCCATCTCCGCGAGGCTTATCTTAAAGACGATCAGGAACGGCAGCATAAACAGCAGGATCAGCCACACATACGGCATGGCAATGACCATCTTGCGTCCGTGCGCCATCTGCATGCGCGCCAGCCAGCGCGCAAAGCCACCCGATTTTTCTGCGAGGGCAGGAGGTTCACGTGTACTCATTGGCCGCTCCTTATACCGTCAACACTACGCAACTGTCCGCATCCCAGCACAGGCGCACTTCGTCGCCCCAGGTCGGCAGCCCTTTACGATAGCGATGCTCGTTTTGCAGCTGGGCACTTAGCATTTGCCCACTCTTCAGACGCACGTGGTAGATCGAAAGATCGCCCAGGTACGCAATGTGCACCACTTCTCCTACCGCAAAGTTGTAGCCATCGGCAGGCGGGGCTTCGCAGAGCATGATTTTTTCCGGGCGCAGCGCAACATAAACCGGGACGTTATCCACGACTGAGTTATCTGAATCAACTTTCAGAGGATGCACCAGGCCCGGAGACTCGATCACCAGACCATCTTCCTGACGCTCTTTCAGCAACCCTTCAAAGACGTTCACCGAGCCGATAAACTCCGCGCTGTAGCGGGTTGTCGGGTGTTCGTAAATCTCTTCCGGCTCGCCAATTTGTACGAACTTACCGCGGTTCATGATCGCAATACGTCCGGCCATGGTCATGGCCTCTTCCTGATCGTGGGTCACCATCACGCAGGTAACGCCGACGCGTTCGAGGATATCCACCACTTCCAGCTGCATGCGGTCGCGCAGTTTTTTATCCAGCGCGCCCATCGGTTCATCAAGCAGCAGCAGCTTTGGCCGTTTTGCCAGGCTTCTGGCCAGCGCCACGCGCTGACGTTGCCCCCCGGAGAGCTGATGCGGTTTGCGTTTCGCGAACTCCTGCATATGCACTAGGCTTAGCATCTCTGCCACGCGCGCGGTAATTTCAGCTTTCGGCAATTTATCCTGCTTGAGGCCAAAGGCGATATTCTGCTCAACCGTCATGTGCGGGAATAGCGCGTAAGACTGAAACATCATGTTTATCGGGCGCTGATACGGCGGAACGCTGGAGAGATCGACGCCGTCCAGCACAATCTGCCCGGCGCTCGGCTGTTCAAAACCCGCCAGCATGCGCAGCAGTGTGGATTTACCACAGCCAGATGCCCCCAGCAGGGCAAAAATTTCACCTTTATAGATAGTCAGGCTGACGTCGTCCACGGCATGCTGCCCATCGAAAGATTTGGTGAGGTTACGAATTTCAAGAAGCGGGGTCAGCGCTTTACGGACTTTCGCCTGTGGGCGGGGGATCGCGTCATTCACGGGGTGCTCTCCGGCAGAAATCAAATCATGGTGCAGGCGCACCATCGCGGTGCGCCTGATGCCGGGGCATTACGCCTGTCCGGCCTACAACAAACGAAGCGTTACTTACCGCTTTTCACCTTGGTCCACGCACGGGTACGCACGCGGTCAATTTTTGGATCCTGGACTTTCAGCGTAAACAGCTTGGCGAAGACATCTGCCGGTGGATAGATGCCTGGGTTATCACGCACTTCTGCGCTGACCAGCGGCGTCGCTGCTTTGTTTGCGTTAGCGTAGAAGACGTGATCGGAGATATGCGCAATGACATCCGGGCGCAGCAGATAGTTAAGGAACTGATACGCTTCGTCTTTATTCTTCGCATCCGCAGGCATCGCGAATACATCGAAGAACGCCATCGCCCCCTCTTTAGGGATAGAGTAAGAGATGTTCACGCCGTTCTTCGCTTCTTTAGCACGGTTCGCTGCCTGCCATACGTCTCCCGCCCAGCCAATCGCGACGCAGATATCGCCGTTTGCCAGGTCGTTGATGTATTTAGACGAGTGGAAGTAACGAATGTTAGGACGCAGTTTTAACAGCAGGTCGGTTGCAGGGCCGGTGTAGTCATCTGCTTTAGTGCTGTTAGGATCTTTGCCGAGGTAGTTCAGCACGGTTGCAAAAATCTCTTCCGGCGCATCCAGGAATGAGACACCGCAACTCTTCAGCTTTTCGAGGTTTTCGGGCTTCATCACCAAATCCCAGCTGTTCACCGGCGCATCTTTGCCCAGCACGGCTTTGACTTTATCGACGTTATAGCCAATACCGGTGGTGGCCCACATATACGGCATCGCAAATTTGTTATCAGGATCGTGCTTGGCGACCAGCTTCATGACTTCCGGGTCGAGGTTTTTCCAGTTCGGTAATTTGCTTTTATCCAGCGGCTGGAAAACGCCTGCGGTCAGTTGACGCTCCAGGAAGCTTGCTGACGGTACCACCAGGTCAAAACCGGTGCTGCCGGCCATCAATTTGCCTTCCAACACTTCGTTGGAATCAAATACGTCGTAGACCACTTTAATACCGGTCTCTTTTTCAAAGTTAGCGACCGTATCCGGCGCAATATAGTCAGACCAGTTGTAAATATGCAGCGTTTTTTGTTCTGCAGCGAGCGTGCCGGCAGAGACGGCCATCAGAGCACCCGCAACCAGACCCGATAACCATTTTTTATTCAAGGCGATCATATCGTTATTCCTTCTGAAAGTTCGTTAACAAACGAACTAAAACTGTGCAGCTGGAGATATGCAAAAAACATGCATAGTTTGTCGCTCTGCCCAAAATAAAAATAACCCTCTTTATCCGGCAGTATCCGCTCGCTTTTTTAAGCATCGCAAGAATAACTGTAGCCCGTGTCTTCGGCTATAGCCCAGACGAAAAAACCCCTTTTATCAATTTTTTATGCAGCATATGTCTATGGGATAAGCCGAAATGGCCTTGGGGGAGGTGAAAAATTCTTTAAAGAAAGGTTAAACGCAGCAGAAAAGTTGGCGATATGCAGTCGCTCTGGCAGCGACTGCGCAAAAGTCAGACAGGCTTAGTGAAGAAAATTGGGAGATGCATCATTATTCTCTGCATCATCTTCGGTGCTGTACAGCAGATGATGTGCATTGGCTTCCATCATCACCATGGAAATTTGCTCTTCACTCAACCGCATGAACCATGAAAACTGCTTAAAAGAAAGCCCGGCACCGGAGAACAAAGACTGGCAAACGACCAGTTTTGGCAGATTATCATCCTGTATATCGAGAAATGCTTTCACCGTCAAAGAACTGGCATTAATGGCCGAAAGATCGGAGGCCAACGCCAGTAGCGCAGACGGCTTCACCTCTGCCAGCGCAGAGAACAGAATGACGTCATTAATCAGATCGACTTTGGCATCAAAAATGCCATCGAAATTTTGCATATGAGGCAGATGCAGCGCCTGACAGGAATCGCATTCAAAGAAGGTGATACCGGCATCATCAAGCCATTGACGTAACGTATCCAGTGTTGGAACGACCTGTAAATCCATCGCTGTTCAGCCTCTTTAATAAAAACTTCGCATAGGGTACGCAAAAAGTGCGCTGTAATCCATTTAACCGCCCGTTTTAAGACAGTAGCCCGGCGTTGCGTGACGTTCGATCCATGAGATCATTTTACCTGCAATATCGACGCCCGTGGTCTTTTCCACACCTTCCAGCCCAGGAGACGCATTGACCTCCATCACCAGTGGCCCGCGCGTTGCCCGCAGGAGATCGACACCTGCGACATCCAGCCCCAGCGTTTGCGCTGCTTTTACGGCGATCTCGCGCTCGCGCTCGCTGATTTCGGCGATCCGCGCCACGCCTCCACGATGCAGATTAGAGCGGAAGTCCCCCTCTTTCGCCTGGCGTTCTATGGCGGCAACCACTTCATCCCCCACGACAAAACAGCGGATATCGCGCCCTTTGGCCTCTTCAATGTACTCCTGCACCAGAATATGGGCATTGAGGCCGCGAAAGGCATCGATCACGCTTTCCGCCGCCTGACGCGTTTCGGCCAGCACCACGCCAATGCCCTGCGTGCCCTCAACCAGCTTAATGACCAGCGGTGCGCCGCCAACCATGTCGATCAAATCACTGGTGTCGTCCGGTGAATGGGCAATGCCGGTAACGGGGAGATCGATCCCCTGACGCGCAAGCAGCTGTAGCGAGCGCAGCTTATCGCGGGCGCGAGCAATCGCGACAGACTCATTGAGTGGATAGCTACCTAGCATCTCAAACTGACGCAACGCCGCCGTGCCGTAATAGGTGATCTGGGAGCCGATGCGGGGGATCACCGCATCGAAATGCGGTAACTTGCGGCCCTTGTAATGAATCGATGACATCGCAGGATCGATGTTCATATAGCAGGACATCGGATCGATGATTTCAATCTGATGCCCGCGTTTTGCCGCTGCTTCGCGCAGGCGTTTACATGAATAGAGCGTTCCATCCCGGGACAAAATGGCAATTTTCACCCTGTACCTCTCTAAAGACATGGGAAAAGCCTGCGTATCATACCGAATGAACTATCGCGTCGCCCAGCCCTGTTTATGCAGATAATCAAGAATAAACGGGCGGTTCTCTTTAATAATGGTGCGACGAATATGATCGCTCCAGGTATCGCGACGGTTATTGCTTCCGCGCGTCATATAGTATGTCGCCAGCTCTTCGTCGTATTGCGCCAGCACGGTCTGATCCACCGGCTGGTAGTGATTCTCATGGACCAGCATCGTCGCTGGCAGACGCGGCTTCACGTCCGGGTTGTCGGCAGGCCAGCCGAGGCACAAGCCAAAGAGCGGCAGAACATGTTTTGGCAGTTGGAGCAATTCGGTGACGCTTTCAATATTATTACGCAGCCCGCCGATATAGACGCCCCCCAACCCCAGCGATTCCGCCGCCGTGAAGGCATTTTGCGCCATCAGCGCGGTATCGACCACGCCCAGCAGCAACTGTTCCGCCAGGCCCAGTTCGGCCTCCGGGCAAATCTGCAGGTGGCGGTTAAAATCGGCGCAGAACACCCAAAACTCGGCCGCCTGGGCAACATGCTTCTGCCCGCCCGTCAGCGTCACCAGCTGTTCACGCATGGCCGGGTCGGTAATACGGATAATGGACGTGCACTGCAGGAAGCTGGAGCTGGAGGTGCCTCTTGCACTGTCGATAATGGCTTCACGCTGGGCCTGGGTAATAGGCTCATCGGTGAAATGGCGAATCGAACGATGGGAACGGAGCAGGTCAATGGTTGGCGTCATTATGTCTCTCTTTGTGTGTCTAAACGCAATATGGCAGCCAGTATAGGTAAAGTTTCCGGGCGTGTAATTGGCGAAACATAGCCTGACTATATCAAAGTGACAGGCGAAACCTTCTTTCCATGACCGCCGGTTATCGTGCACTATAGGCGCCATTCGCCGTCAGGCTTGTTTTTTAGGAGAGAGAAATGTTTGCAGTAATTTTTGGTCGTCCAGGATGCCCATACTGTGTTCGTGCAAAAGAGCTGGCAGAAAAACTGACTGAAGAGCGTGATGACTTTAACTTCCGCTATGTGGATATCCACGCGGAAGGGATCAGCAAAGCGGATCTGGAAAAAACCGTGGGTAAACCGGTTGAAACCGTACCGCAGATTTTCCTCGATCAGAAGCACATTGGCGGCTGCACCGATTTCGAAGCCTACGCCAAAGAAAATCTGGGCCTGTTTGCCGCTCAGTAATACGCAGACGCCCTCGCCATGAGGGCGTTTTTAGCTGTGCCGCTTTCGTCGCTGTAACAGGCTGCGCACAAACAAAAAGCACAGCGCACCCAGCGCGCACCAAAACACGCCGCTTAGCAGCCACGCCATCTCCTGCCAGAAACTTCTTGATGTGACATAAAGCAGACGCATCAGCAGCAGACACAGCGGTGCCGCAAGCATGGCGCCCAGCAGCGGCTTAACGACTTCCCCTCGACGAGAGAGAAAGCTGGCTGCCGCCCCCGGAAGGGTGAAAAAGAGCAAACCGAGCTCGGGATGACCAGAGGCTCTGAATGCCCCCTTCACATTAAAAGCTAACGACATGCAGACAACCGTAAACAGCAAAAAACAGCTGACAACGCCCGCCCAGTTTCGCTTAATGTTCAAGCTATCCTCCTGACTTACCTCTATCAAATACACATTCGTCCAGTGGACGCCCAGTCAGATAAAGCAATGCGGCAATCCTTGCCAAAGCACGCATACGATGATGCGATAATAGGTAGCTGTCGGTAGCTAATACGATTAAACTATCGGCCGGCTAATGTTTTAGGAAATAAATTAGGATGCAGGGCGCGTTATAGCCTTCCCTGACCCCGAAAACAGTAGCCCAAATAGTTATTTCATTCAACAACTTACTGGTAAACAAGAAGTTAGCCTCCGTGAATATAAACGTCGCAGACTTGTTAAATGGGAATTACATCCTGTTATTATTTGTGGTACTGGCACTGGGCCTTTGTCTTGGCAAATTGCGCCTGGGTTCAGTTCAACTTGGTAATTCCATTGGCGTTTTAGTCGTCTCGTTATTATTAGGCCAGCAACATTTCAGCATTAACACGGACGCGCTGAACTTAGGTTTTATGCTGTTTATTTTTTGTGTTGGCGTTGAAGCCGGTCCAAACTTTTTTTCAATTTTCTTCCGCGACGGCAAAAATTACCTGATGCTGGCGCTGGTGATGGTCGGTAGCGCACTGATCATCGCATTAGGGCTAGGTAAACTGTTTGGCTGGGATATCGGGTTAACGGCCGGTATGCTGGCCGGGGCAATGACCTCCACGCCGGTTCTGGTGGGTGCAGGTGACACCCTGCGTCATTCCGGCATGGCCGGTTCGCAACTCTCCTCTGCTCTTGATCATCTCAGCCTGGGGTATGCCCTGACCTACCTGATTGGCCTGGTGAGCTTGATTGTTGGCGCTCGCTACCTGCCAAAACTGCAGCACCAGGATCTGCAAACCAGCGCCCAGACGATTGCCCGCGAGCGCGGCCTGGACACAGACTCGAAACGTAAAGTTTACCTGCCCGTCATTCGCGCCTACCGCGTAGGGCCAGAGCTGGTTGCCTGGGCCGATGGGAAAAACCTGCGCGAGCTGGGTATCTATCGTCAGACGGGTTGCTATATCGAACGTATTCGCCGTAACGGCATTCTGGCTAACCCGGACGGCGATGCAGTTCTGCAGATGGGCGATGACATCGCCCTGGTGGGCTACCCTGACGCACACGCGCGCCTCGACCCCAGCTTCCGTAACGGCAAAGAGGTCTTCGACCGCGATCTGCTCGACATGCGTATCGTCACGGAAGAGATTGTGGTGAAAAACCACAACGCCGTCGGCCGCCGTCTGGCGCAGCTGAAGCTGACTGACCACGGCTGCTTCCTCAACCGCGTGATCCGCAGCCAGATTGAGATGCCTATCGATGACAACGTTGTGCTCAACAAAGGCGATGTCCTACAGGTTAGCGGCGACGCGCGTCGCGTGAAAACCGTTGCGGACCGCATCGGCTTTATCTCCATTCACAGCCAGGTGACCGATCTGCTGGCGTTCTGCGCCTTCTTTATTGTTGGCCTGATGATTGGGATGATCACCTTCCAGTTCAGCAACTTTAGTTTCGGCATCGGTAACGCCGCCGGGCTGCTTTTTGCCGGGATCATGCTTGGTTTCCTTCGTGCCAACCACCCAACGTTCGGTTATATCCCGCAGGGTGCACTGAACATGGTGAAAGAGTTCGGTCTGATGGTCTTTATGGCGGGCGTAGGCTTAAGCGCCGGTAGCGGCATTGGCCATAGCCTGGGCGCCGTTGGCTGGCAAATGTTGGTTTCCGGACTTATCGTCAGCCTGGTACCGGTGGTGATCTGCTTCCTGTTTGGCGCCTACGTGCTGCGCATGAACCGCGCCCTGCTCTTCGGCGCGATGATGGGCGCACGCACCTGTGCACCTGCGATGGAAATCATCAGTGATACCGCGCGCAGCAACATTCCTGCGCTGGGCTATGCGGGCACGTACGCTATCGCTAACGTCCTGCTGACGCTTGCCGGTACGTTAATCATCATTATCTGGCCAGGCCTCGGATAAATCTCAAGTTCTGCGGATAACGAAAATATTTTCATTATCCGCAGAACTTTTCTCGCAGGGTGCAGTCATAACTAGTGCCACTGCTTTTCTTTGATGTCCCCAATTTGTGGAGCCCATCAACCCCGCCATTTTGGTTCAAGGTTGATGGGTTTTTTGTTGTCTGAAATTCGCGTTATGCCGTTTCATTCGCGTACAACCATTCAACCAAAGCAACTGCACCGATATTATCCCAGTGCAAATAGCTCGCTAAAAAACGTGTTACTGAATCCCTTCCTAAAACTCTTTGACAGATAGCCAAATACTCGGTTGGTGTGTTGCCCTCTGCCCTTTTCTACTTCCCATTCGATAAATCGTTACAAGGGTCAAATTTGCATCAATCAAATTCCGACCCATAATTTTGATTAAATTAGCCGGGTGAGGAAGTGACGTGATGAAACCTACAAACAAAACTGCCGTCATTTTTGGCGGCAGCGGTGCCATTGGCAGCGCGGTTGCCCACGCCTTCGCGCGTGAGGGTGTGCACGTCCACCTCTGCGCTCGCGGCCTGACTAAACTGGAACAGGTGGCAGACAGTATCCGGGCTGCAGGCGGCTCGGTCAGCTTTTCTCTCTTTGATGCGCTTAACGAATCTGAGCGTCTTCCCCCCCTTGCCCGGATTGATATCGCGGTGAATGCCACCGGCTTTACGCACGATCAGGGGAAACGTGTCGATGCGTTAACGCTGGCCGAGTTCAGGCAAGGGTTCGACCCTTTCCTGGCCTCCTACTTTAATATCGTAAAAGCCGTCTTGCCTAATATAGGCGGCGATCGCGCAGGAACAATTATCTCCGTCGTCGCTCCTGCAGCAAATATGGCGTTGACCGGGCATTCCGGGCACGTCGTTGGCTGCGCGGGGATTGAAGCGTTCACCCGCGCCCTTGCCGCGGAGCTGGGGCCGAGGCGTATTCGGGTATTGTGCGTACGTTCGCATGCGATTGCCGATGCCGTTCAGGCGGGCTCTTATGTGGGTGACGTGTTCGCCATTAAGGCGCAGAACATGGGTATTACGGTTGAGCAATTTCTGGAGGGCGCCGCACAAACCACCATGCTGAACAGGTTACCGACGCTGTCACAGGTGGCTGATACTCTGGTATTTCTGGCTTCGGATGCAGCAAGCGCCATGACGGGAACCGTCGTTAATATGACGGCTGGAGCAACCACCCATTAAGCTGTAATGCAGACAAGTTTGTCTGTGCTTGTAACACAGAAGCTCTGCCACCGACGTCAGGTAATGGACTCCCCTGCAATCCTGCCCACCATCGCGCGGATCTCGTTGCGCGAAAGCGGCTGCCTGTCCGTAACAAAGTGCAGCGTCATTCCTTCGATAAAGGCATCCAGCGCGCGGGCGGTTGTGGGATCAAACCACTGCTCAAGCGTGGTCTGACTCATCTTCATCCAGTCCTGCATTACCGTTTTCAACGCTGCACTGCGATTCATATACGCGTACAGCGCGTACATCAACTCCATGTTACGGGGCGTGGTCACCTCGGAGCTGTGGATTAACGTGGTGATAGACTCACAGGCCATTTCCGGGCCCGTCACGCCCGCGAAGAACTCCCGATACTGCTGCGACATCTGCTGCGTAAACCACGTAAAAGCTTCTTCCAGCAGCGGCTCTTTACCTTCGAAATAGTAGGTCATCGACCCCAGCGGAACCCCCGCACAGCTGGCAATCTTGCGATGCGTGACCGCGTGAATGCCATGCTCCGCAATGGTGTCCAGCGTCGCCTGCAGGATCTTCTCCCGTCGGTTAGGGTCATTGGGTGGTCTGCTCATAAAATCCTCACGTCGTTTATGTACAAATGTACACAAAGTTGCTAGTGTTGTCGCTATTGTTGTACTTCTGGTGCTTACCCCAATGACGCTTACCTCTCCTCGCAAAGCCCTGCAACGACGCATGTGGGCGCTTTTTATGTTCTTTTTTATCCCGGGTCTCCTTATGGCCTCTTGGGCGACGCGCACGCCGGCTATCCGCGATATTTTGTCCGTCTCGACGGCAGAGATGGGCATCGTGCTGTTTGGTCTGTCGATAGGCTCCATGAGCGGTATTTTGTGCTCGGCCTGGCTGGTAAAGCGCTTTGGCACGCGATCGGTGATCCGCACGACAATGTGCTGCGCCGTTTTCGGGATGATGGTGTTAAGCGTCGCGCTGTGGTTTGCATCACCGCTGATTTTTGCCCTCGGCCTGACGGTATTTGGTGGCAGTTTCGGTGCCGCAGAAGTGGCCATTAACGTTGAAGGTGCCGCCGTTGAACGCGAGATGAACAAAACGGTGCTGCCGATGATGCATGGCTTCTACAGCCTCGGCACGCTGGCAGGTGCTGGGGTCGGCATGGCGTTGACCGCATTCGGCATTGCCGCGAATCTGCATATTTTACTGGCGGCGCTGGTATGCATCCTGCCCATCCTCACGGGTATCAGAGCCATTCCGGCCGGCACGGGCAAGAACTCCGCTGACGAACACAAATCGGCGGAGAAAGGCCTGCCGTTCTATCGCGATATGCAGCTGATGCTGATTGGCGTGGTGGTGCTGGCAATGGCCTTTGCCGAAGGTTCCGCGAACGACTGGCTGCCGCTGCTGATGGTTGATGGGCACGGTTTTAGCCCAACCTCCGGCTCATTGATCTACGCAGGCTTTACCCTGGGGATGACCGTAGGGCGCTTCACCGGCGGCTGGTTTATCGACCGTTACAGCCGCGTGGCCGTCGTCCGTGCCAGCGCGCTGCTTGGCGGGCTGGGCATTGCGATGATTATCTTTGTGGACGTGGACTGGATTGCTGGCGTCTCGGTAATACTCTGGGGGCTAGGCGCATCGCTCGGTTTCCCACTGACCATTTCAGCAGCCAGCGATACCGGCCCCGATGCCCCTACGCGCGTCAGCGTGGTCGCGACCACGGGCTATCTTGCCTTCCTGGTCGGGCCTCCGCTGCTCGGCTTCCTCGGAGAGCATTACGGGTTGCGCAGCGCCATGCTGGTAGTGCTAGGGTTAGTGATTATCGCGGCGCTGGTCGCGCGTGCGGTGGCAAAACCGGATACAGACTCAACGACACTGGAGAAGGGATATGAGCGTTAAACTGATTGCAGTCGACATGGATGGCACCTTCCTGAGCGACGCGAAGACCTATAACCGTGCGCGTTTTCTGGCGCAGTACGCGCGCATGCAGGAGCAGGATATTCGTTTTGTGGTCGCCAGCGGCAACCAGTATTACCAGCTGATCTCATTTTTCCCGGAGATCGCCCACGAGATTGCCTTTGTCGCTGAAAACGGCGGCTGGGTGGTCAGCGCCGGGGAGGATGTTTTCAACGGAGAACTGTCGAAAGCGCATTTCGACACCGTTGCCGCGGTTTTGGGCGACGTGCCCGGCATTGAAATTATCGCCTGCGGTAAAGGCAGTGCCTACACGCTGAAAACCTATGACGACGGCTTTAAGGATCTCGCCGCGAAGTATTACCACCGCCTCGAAATGGTGAAGAGCTTCGACAATCTGAACGATATCTTCTTCAAATTTGGGCTTAACGTCTCTGACGAAGAGATCCCGCGCATTCAGGCGATGCTGCATGAAAAGCTGAACGATATCATGGTGCCCGTGACAACCGGCCACGGCAGTATCGACCTTATTATTCCTGGCGTGCATAAAGCTAACGGTCTGCGGATTTTGCAAAAACGCTGGGGCATTGAGGACCACGAGGTTGTGGCCTTCGGCGACAGCGGGAACGACGTAGAAATGCTGCGCCAGTCCGGGTTTAGCTTTGCAATGGCCAATGCCGGGCCACACATTAAAGCGGTCGCCCGCTTTGAAGCGCCGCATAATAACCATGAAGGCGTTTTAGATGTGATCGAGAAGGCATTGAACGGGGAAGCACCGTTTAAATGATGTTGTATGGCCTGGTGCCCTCTCCCACCGGGAGAGGGCACTAAAAAATCATGGCTGCAGAGCCGCCCCAACGCGTTTGTCCTTTAGGAACACCATCATCAGCCCAACCCACAGCACGCCGTTGGCAAGATTAAACAGGCTGAACAGCCCGTTGCCGCCAAATGCGTAAGCGTGTTTGCTCACCTCTATGCCGACGGTGAAGATCAGCATCTGCAGCATGCCCATCGCCGCCGAAACCGTCCCCTTACTCATCTCGCTGGCAAACAGCGTCAGACGCACCAGCCCGGCGTTAGCCACGCCAATACCAAAGGCATAAATACTTAGTCCCGCCGTCATCCACAGGTAGGCATGCGAAGACGCCACCGTTGCCACGGCAGCGACAATAAGCCCCGCCGCAATTGGCCAGCCGCCCATGATAATCAGCGAACGCACGGTGCGTCGTGAGGTCAGGCGTGCCAGCACCAGGTTACCAATAATCAGCGCGCCAAAAATGGGCACCTGCAACAGACCGTACTCATAGCTGCTAAGCTTCTCGCCGCTGATGATGATGACCGGCGATTGGGCAATCCACGCCAGCAATGGCAAGCTCACGAAGCCTGTCGCTAGCGCGCCGGCCACGAAGCGAATATTTTTCAGAACCGCTTTGTAATCCCGTCCCAGCTCTTTCAGCGACAGCTTTTCACCCAGACGGGTCGCCGTTTCGGGCATTGCGCGGTGCAAGCCGAAAAACGAGATGGCCGCAAGCGCGGCAAAGAGCACAAACATGCCTTCCCACGGTGCAACGTGTACCCACGCAGCCCCCACCAGCGGCCCCAGCAACGGTGCGATCAGCGCCACGTTCGCCATCAATGCGGTAATCTTGATACATACCGCCTCTTCAAATGATTCCTGAATCGCGGCATACCCCACGGCACCGATAAAGCACAAGCTCACCCCCTGCAGGAAGCGCAGCAGCGTGAATTGCTCAATGTTTTGCGCCAGCAGCGTGGCGAGACAGGTCACGATAAACCACACCACGCCCGTTAACATTACCGGACGGCGGCCAATACGATCCGACAGCGGCCCTAACAGCCACTGCAAAAACATGCCGCCTGCCAGATAGGCGGTCATCGACGTCGGCACCCACTCCATACCGGCGTTGAATTGTTCCACCACCGTCAGCATGCCGGGTTGGATCATATCGTTGCCGATGTAGGTAGAGAATTCGTAGAGCACCAGACACAGAGGGAAAAGTAACGCCTGACGACCCAGACGCGTACCGGAAGAAGAACGGTTTAACATGCAATCTCTTTATGGTGAAAAAATCGCGATGAGTGTAATGAATTGCCGCATTCTGAGATAGCGAATTATCGATAAGAAACAAAAATAAAGCACTTATCGTCGTTGTTTAAGGTTTCCTTAAGTTGACACAAATATGATAGCCATATGTCACGTCACCGATCAAAATTATGGCACACATTTCCGGCGGTTCAGAATTATCTAAGTTACCGACAAATAAGACAAAACAACTTTACCGTTTACCGGCACGCTTTTATGGTTATCAGCTTTTCGTGCTGCTCCTTCTCGCGGTGGTGTTTACCTGGCTCTCACGCGATGAAACGCTCGATAAATGGATCACTGGCTTTTGGTATGACGCGGCAACGCAGCACTTTCCGCTGCAGCAAAACCACCTGCTGGATCTGCTAAATCATCGGATGGCAAAGTACATCGCCATTGCAATGGGTGCTGCGGCGTTGATTTACGGTGCTTACAAGCGTAACGCCAGGCTAGTCACGGCCGCGCTGCTGATGGGGCTGGGTGCACTGGTGGTCGGCGTGTTGAAAAGCGTAAGCCACCACAGCTGCCCGTGGGATCTGGTGGAGTACGGCGGTAAGGCAGTCTCTTACCCTCTCTTCAGCTCTGCCCCTGCAGACAGTGGTCCCGGACGTTGTTTCCCCGGCGGTCACGCCTCCAGCGGTTTTATGGTGATGGGGCTGTTCTTTGCCTTCTGGCGCGAACGTCCTCGCCTGGCATGGAGCGTTGTTGTGCTTGGCGTGGCGTTAGGCCTGGCGATGGGTTACGGCCAGGTCATGCGCGGTGCACATTTCTTCTCTCACAACCTGTGGGCTGGGTGGTGGGTTTGGTTTTCCCAGGTGGTGGCCTATGGCCTTGTTTCCACCCGGTTTGCTAAAGAGTAACGACAACATGTTAGAACAACTGAATTACGACCTGTTTTATCTGATCAACGCAACGCCAGCGTCACCGGCATGGACGATCGGTATCGCCACCTTTTTTGCCAAAAACCTGATTAGCATCGTGCCTGTGCTGGCCGTTATTCTCTGGCTGTGGGGACCGCGCGATCAAGTTACCGCGCAGCGCCATCTGGTCATCAAAGTGGCAATGGCACTCGCCGTGAGCGTGTTGACGAGTTTTGCGCTGGGACACCTGTTCCCGCACGATCGTCCCTTCGTCGACCATGTTGGCTATACCTTCCTGCACCACGCGCCGGATGACTCTTTCCCGAGCGATCACGGTACGGTGATTTTCACCTTCGCGCTGGCGTTTCTGTTCTGGCACCGCCTGTGGTCTGGCGCCGTGCTGATGGTGGTGGCAGCAGCCATTGCCTGGTCACGTGTGTATCTCGGCGTGCACTGGCCGCTGGATATGGTGGGGGGTTTCCTGGTGGGGCTGATTGGCTGCGTGAGCGCGGCGATCCTGTGGAGCCTGTTCGGTCAGGCGCTCTACCGGATGCTTTCTCATCTGTACCGTGCCATCTTTGCTATCCCAATCCGTAAAGGCTGGATACGTGACTAACCCCAGCTCGAAAGGTTACACTTGAACCCCCGCATTGCGGGGGGTCACTTTTTCATCCTGAGGATCTATGGAAACACGACGCGATGACCGCATTGCCCAGTTGCTACAGGCGCTGAAGCGCAGTGATAAGCTGCATCTCAAAGAGGCCGCCAGCCTGCTTGGCGTCTCTGAGATGACCATTCGTCGTGACCTGAACAGCGAGAGCGCCCCCGTGGTGTTGCTGGGCGGGTATATCGTGCTGGAACCGCGTAGCGCCAGCCATTACCTGATCAGTGACCAAAAGACGCGTCTGGTGGAAGAAAAGCGCAAAGCTTCACGGCTTGCGGCTTCTCTGGTGCAGCCGCATCAAACGCTGTTTTTTGACTGCGGCACCACCACCCCGTGGATCATCGAAGCCATAGACAACAGCATCCCTTTTACCGCCGTGTGTTATTCGCTGAACACCTTCCTCGCGCTTCAGGAGAAGCCCGAGTGCCGGGTGATCCTCTGCGGCGGTGAGTTTCACGCCAGCAACGCAATTTTTAAGCCATTGAATCTTCAGGATACCCTTAGCCATCTCTGCCCGGATATCGCGTTCTATTCTGCGGCCGGTGTGAACGTGCGTCAGGGAGCGACCTGCTTTAACCTGGAAGAGTTGCCGGTAAAACACTGGGCGTTAAGTGCTGCGCAGTACCATGTACTGGTGGTCGATCACAGCAAATTTGGCAAGGTACGCCCCGCACGGATGGGAGAACTGGCGCAGTTTGATACTATCGTGAGCGACTGCCGTCCGGACGACGAGGTCGTGGCCTATGCGAAAGCGCAGCAGGTGAAATTGATGTATTAAGTGGGATGAGACCCTCTCCCACAGGGAGAGGGGGAAAACTTAAGATTTAGAACCAGTTGCCAAACCATCCGTGTAATTTCATCATCACGAAATCCCACATCCGGCTGAAGAAGCCACCCTCTTCTATCGCTTCCATCACAATCAGCGGGCGCTGTTCTATCGACTTGCCGTTAAGCTGGAAATCAATCGTCCCGACGACCTGGCCTTTTTTCAGCGGGGCAGTCAGCTGGCTGTCGGTCAGGGTGTAACTCGCTTTCAGGTTTTTAAGCTGGCCGCGCGGAATAGTGACCGAACCGCCTTCACCCGCCCCGAGGTTAACGTCGCGCTTGTCGCCAAACCAGACGCGCTGGCTGATGAAGGTGGCATCCGGTTTAATCGGCGTCACGGTTTCAAAGAAGCGGAAGCCCCAGGTCAGCAGTTTTTCTGATTCGTTAAAACGAATGCGGTCAGTTTTGGTTCCCAACACAACCGAAATCAGGCGCATATCGCCCTGTGTGGCAGAAGCCACCAGGTTGTAACCCGCACCTGCCGTGGTGCCGGTCTTCATCCCGTCAACGTTGACGTTACTGCTCCACAGCAGACGGTTGCGGTTCAACTGGCGGATCTTATTGAAGGTAAACTCTTTTTCTTTGTGAATGGCATACTCGTCGGGCACGTCATGGATCAACGCCTTCCCGAGCAACGCCATATCGCGCGCGGTACTGAACTGGCCCGGGGCATCAAGCCCGTGTACGGTCTTAAAGGTGGTATTGCTCAGACCGAGTTTCTGCGCGTAGCCATTCATCAGGCCGATGAAGGAGTCCTGACTGCCCGCGACGTAATCCGCCAGTGCGATACAGGCGTCGTTACCCGACTGGATAATCACCCCTTTATTGAGATCGGAAACCGAAACCTGATCGCCAGGCTTCAGGAACATCACCGATGACCCCCGCAGCGCCGGGTTACCGGTCGCCCAGGCGTCTTTACCAATGGTGACCATATCCTCAAGCTTAATCTTGCCCGCTTTTAACGCCTGCCCGACCACATAGCTGGTCATTATTTTTGTCAGGCTTGCCGGATCAAGCTGCTCGTCGGCATTACCTTCCGCCAGGACTTTACCACTGGCGTAGTCCATCAGGATCCAGGCGCGCGCATCCACCGGCGGCGCTTCTGGCGCAGCCTGTTCAGCCGCATAGAGAGTTGGTGCAAACAGGAAAAGGAGCGCAGAGCCTGCCGCCAGGCTGCGCAGAGAAGTCATTTTTCGCGTCATAAATGCCACCCGAGTGTCCATTCAAATAATTACGTCACATCACCGTGTCGCAAGAAGCGATGAGTAATAGCGCACTAAAACTGTTAAAGAAACCTAAACCAGGTAAAGTTTTTAAAGTTTATGCAATAACATCCAGATACGCTTTGATTCAGGTGATTTTTTTGTCTTCTGTTGCGTAATTGTTAGGTTTATCTCACCATGTCAAATCGCTGGCTCTGATTCACATCTCAGGTTGTTTGACTATTTTGGGAGTTAACATGATTACGCTGTGGGGCAGGAACAATTCGACCAACGTGAAGAAAGTACTCTGGACGCTGGAAGAGCTGGATTTACCGTTTAAGCAGGTGATGGCAGGTTTGCAGTTTGGGGTCAACAAAGAGTCCGATTATCTGGCCATGAACCCGAACGGTCTGGTGCCTTTGCTGCGCGATGAAGAAACCGACGCAACGCTGTGGGAGTCCAACACCATCGTGCGTTACCTCACGGCACAATACGGCCAGAGCCGTCTGTGGGTAGAGGCGCCGGCCCAACGCGCCCAGGGTGAAAAGTGGATGGACTGGGCAAACCAGACGCTTTCCCCGACTCACCGCGTGATCCTGATGGGACTTATCAGAACCCCAGAAGCCGAGCGTGATTATCCCGCTATCCATGCCGCACAGGATGCCTGCGAAGCGCTGTTTGCGATGATGGACGATGAGCTGGCAAAACACGCGTGGTTCTCCGGCAACGCCTTCGGCGTTGGCGATATCGCCGTTGCACCTTTCGTCTGGAACCTAACCAACATGGGTCTGACCTGGACGCCGCGCCCTCACCTGACGCGCTGGCTCCAGCAGCTGAGCGAGCGCCCGGCCTACCGCAACGTGGTGATGATCCCGGTCACCTGATTACCCGCCGGATGGGCTGACTTTCAGCAGTTGCCCATCCGTCTCATCGGTCAGAACATACAGGTAGCCATCCGGCCCTATCCGCACATCGCGCACGCGCTGGTTTTTATCCCCCAGAATACGCCCCTCTTCGCTCACCGCGTTGCCCTTCAGGCTCAGAACGATAACGTCTTTCTCCTTCAGCGCGCCGATAAACAGTCTGTTTTCCCACTGTGGGAAAACGTCGCTATTGTAGAACGCCATGCCGCTCACCGCGGGTGAGACTTTCCAGACAAACAGCGGTGGCTCAGTGCCTTTAACGTATTGGCCTTTGGCTTCAGAAATTTTCAGACCGCTGTAATCAATACCGTGCGTTGCCAGCGGCCAGCCGTAGTTTTTACCTTTCCTTGGGATATTGATCTCATCTCCACCGCGCGGGCCATGTTCATTCAGCCACAGCGTGTTGCTCCAGGGGTTCATCGCCATCCCCTGCGGGTTGCGAATGCCATAAGACCAGATTTCCGGCCGCGCGCCAGGGGTGCTGACAAACGGGTTATCCGGCGGGACTTTCCCATCCTCGGTCAGCCGCACCACTTTACCCTGCAATTTATCCAGATCCTGTGCCGTCGAGCGCTGATTATTCTCGCCCAGGCCTATAAACAGATAGCCTTTCCCGTCGAACACCAGTCGCCCACCAAAGTGATTCCCGGTGGAGAGCTTTGGCATCTGGCGGAATACCACCTGAAAGGCTTCAATGCGCGAGAGATCGTCACTTAACCGGCCGTACCCCACCGCCGTTCCTGCTTTTCCGTCATCCCCTGATTCAGCATAGCTTAACCATACCCGGCGTGATTTCTCGAAATCCGGGGCCAGCACCACGTCCAGCAGCCCCCCTTGACCGTTCGCCCAGACTTTCGGTACCCCAACAATGGGATCGGAGAGCCCTTTTCCCGCCTGCCAGTGCAGTAGCTGCCCGCCCCGTAACGTTACGAGCAGCCCTTTATTGTCCGGCAGAAAGGCCAGCGACCAAGGGTGATCCAGCTTGGTTTGCAATACCTCAACCTTGACAGCTTCAGGCGCAGCAAGGAGAGAAACGGGAAATAACAACGCAGGCAGGAAAATCAGCGAGGATCGATACATAACGCGCTCCTTTATTGGCTTATGGCTTAAAGATTAGCCATTCCGCCTGGGCGCGTTATCACTTTTACAAAAGATTAATCAGAAGGGGGAGTCGCCTCCCCCGGGCTTAGTGCTGTTCAAGCTTCACGTGCTCGTTCAAACACATGATGCATAGAGAGAGCGTAGTCAGGCAGTGTTCAAGCTTTTCTGCGTCGACGGCGATAAACGTTGGGCAGTCGTGGCGTCCGTTCATTAAACATACCCCTGCAATGGAAAGGACCTCTGCGGCGCGGTGCAGAGCAATCAGCTCGCTTTCAGCGCCTTCCGCTTTCAGGATGAGGGATTTTTCACGCAGAAGATTACACAGTTCAAAAACATTATCACGCAGATGTTCGCTTTCGCTGACTGACATATAGCCTTTCGCCTTCCTGAGCTGCAGATAAGCGGCCAGGTCGATTCGGGCGTTGATCAGCTTGTTCAGCAGATCGCACTTCAGTCTGTCAACGGACATTCTCTTTCCTCCTCTGTCAGCCATTGTGCACCTTCAGAGTATGTACGTTTTTTGTACAAATCACTGCTTCAGATCAATAAAACATAACTGATTAACATCATTTACAATGTTACAACGTTCGCCTGCGCTATCTGCCCCGCAAAGAGTGTATAAATCCCCCGCGATACGCTGTAAAATCCCGCCCTGATAACTCTATAATTGATGAATTTTTAACCTATGAGCAATGTTACGCACCAGCCGAAAATCGGCTTTGTCTCCCTGGGCTGCCCGAAAAACCTGGTGGATTCCGAACGCATTCTGACCGAACTTCGTACCGAAGGCTATGACGTGGTGCCAAGCTACGATAACGCCGACATGGTGATTGTAAACACCTGCGGGTTTATCGATAGCGCGGTTCAGGAGTCTCTGGAAGCCATCGGTGAAGCCCTGACTGAAAACGGCAAAGTCATTGTGACCGGCTGTCTGGGCGCGAAAGTGGACCAAATCCGCGAAGTGCACCCAAAGGTTCTGGAAATCACCGGGCCTCACAGCTACGAGCAGGTGCTGGAGCATGTGCATCACTATGTGCCAAAACCAAAGCACAACCCTTTCCTGAGCCTGGTGCCGGAACAGGGCGTAAAACTGACGCCGCGTCACTATGCGTACCTGAAAATTTCCGAAGGCTGTAACCATCGCTGCACCTTCTGCATCATCCCATCTATGCGTGGCGATCTGGTGAGCCGTCCAATCGGCGAGGTGCTTGCGGAAGCCAAACGTCTGGCCGACGCGGGCGTGAAAGAGCTGCTGGTGATCTCCCAGGATACCTCTGCGTATGGCGTAGACGTGAAGCACCGTTCCGGTTTCCACAACGGCGAGCCGGTAAAAACCAGCATGGTTGGCCTGTGCGAGCAGCTTTCTAAGCTCGGCATTTGGACGCGTCTGCACTACGTCTACCCTTACCCGCACGTTGACGACGTGATCCCGCTGATGGCAGAAGGCAAGATCCTGCCGTATCTGGATATCCCGCTGCAGCACGCCAGCCCGCGCATTCTGAAACTGATGAAACGCCCTGGTTCCGTCGATCGTCAGCTGGCGCGCATCAAGCAGTGGCGTGAAATTTGCCCGGATCTGACCCTGCGTTCAACCTTCATCGTGGGCTTCCCGGGTGAAACCGAAGAAGATTTCCAGATGCTGCTCGACTTCCTCAAAGAAGCGCGTCTGGACCGCGTCGGCTGCTTCAAGTACAGCCCGGTTGAAGGCGCAACCGCTAACGAGCTGGCAGACCAGGTGCCTGAAGAGGTCAAAGAAGAGCGCTGGAACCGTTTCATGCAGCTGCAGCAGCAGATTTCCGCTGAGCGTTTGCAGGAAAAAGTGGGCCGCGAGATCCTGGTGATTATTGATGAAGTCGACGAAGAAGGCGCCATCGGCCGCAGCATGGCGGATGCCCCTGAAATCGACGGCGCGGTTTACCTGAACGGTGAATCCAACGTCAAACCGGGTGATATTATTCGCGTGAAGGTTGAAAACGCTGACGAGTATGATCTGTGGGGTAGCCGGGTTTAGTTTTCCCTTGCCCCTTACCCTGCCCCTCTCCCCATAGGGGAGAGGGGCAAAAACACTACCCCTTAATCCTCGGATCGAGCGCATCGCGCAGCCCATCGCCCAGCAGGTTAAACGCCAGCACCGTCAGGAAAATCGCCAGGCTTGGGAAAATGGCCACGTGCGGCGCAATCACCATATCCGCTCTCGCTTCGTTCAGCATCGCTCCCCACTCCGGCGTCGGCGGCTGTGCACCTAACCCCAGAAACGACAGGCTGGCCGCCGAGATAATCGACACGCCAATACGCATCGTAAAATAGACCACGATGGACGATACCGTGCCCGGCAGAATATGGCTGAACAGAATGGTGGCGTCGCTGGCTCCCATGCTGCGCGCCGATTCAATAAACGTCTGCTGCTTAAGTACTAGCGTGTTGCCGCGCACCAGGCGGGCAAACGCCGGAATCGAGAAAACCGCTACCGCGATAATGACGTTTGCCATACCGCTTCCCATAATGGCAACGACGGCCACGGCCAGTAAAATCCCGGGGAAGGCAAACAGCACGTCGCAAATGCGCATGATAATGCGATCCCACCAGCCTTCATAATACCCGGCGACCAGGCCCAGCACGGTGCCTATCGCCGCGCCGATCAATACGGCAAAGACCCCAGCAGCCAGTGATATCTGCGCGCCTACCAGCACGCGGCTGAAAATATCGCGGCCGAGAGAGTCCACGCCAAACCAGTGCATCATCGACGGGCCGTCATTCAGACGGTCGTAGTCAAAGTAGTTTTCCGCATCAAACGGGGCTATCCAGGGCGCAATAACCGCTACCACGATCAGCAATAGCACAAACAGCCCCGCCGTCATGGCGACGGGTTGACGACGAAAACGCCGCCAGAACTCAAACCACGGCGTGCGGATATGGTCCGGTTTAAGCCCCGGCATAGCGTTTAAAACGGCCTGACGACGCCAGTTTAACAATCGCATCTTACTTATACCTGATGGCCGGGTTAATGGCGGCATAGAGCACATCCACCACTAAGTTAATAAGAATGAACTCCAGTGAGAACAGCAGCACTTCCGCCTGAATCACCGGGTAATCGCGCATGTCGACCGAATCGACCAGCAGACGCCCAAGCCCGGGCCAGTTGAAGACCTTCTCTACGACGATTGAACCGCCCAGCAGGAAGCCAAACTGCAAGCCCATCATCGTCACGACCGGTATCATCGCGTTGCGAAAACCGTGCTTAAGGATCACCCACTTTTCACTCACCCCTTTCGCCCGCGCGGTGCGGATGTAATCCTCGCTGAGCACATCAACAAATGACGCGCGGGTAAAGCGCGCCATCACGGCCGCAACGGCAGCACCCAGCGTCAAGGACGGGAGAATATAGTGCTTCCAGGTATCGGCCCCGACGGTGGGCAGCCAGCCCAACTCCACGGAGAAGATCTGCATCAGCAGCATCCCGAGCGCAAACGCCGGGAAGGAGATGCCCGTGACGGCCAGCGCCATGCCCAGCTTATCCGGCCAGCGGTTACGCCAGACGGCGGCGACGATGCCTGCACCAAGGCCAAACAGCACCGCCCAGGTCATACTGGCAATGGTTAACCAGAAGGTTGGCATAAAGCGGCTGGCAATCTCTTCCGACACCGGGCGACGCGACACCATTGAGGTGCCAAAATCGCCCTGAAGGACATTGCCGATGTAGTGCAGGAATTGCCTATACAGCGGCTGATCGAGCCCCAGCTGCTTACGCACCAGTTCGATAACGGTCGCATCCGCTTCGGGCCCTGCAATCAATCGCGCCGGATCGCCCGGCAGCATATGAACAAACAAAAACACCAGTACCGCCACAATCAGCAGCGTCGGGATCAACCCCAGCAGGCGTTTACAAACATAATTCAGCATGCCTTTCCCTCTCATCCCGCAGGTAGTCGCCTGCGGGCATGAGTTTTATTTTAAATCTGCGTCATCGAAGCTAAAGCCCGTATCCGGCATGATATAGAACCCGGTCAGCGCTTTGTTGTGCGCGGAAACCAGCTTCTCGACCACCAGCGGCACCCACGGTGACTCTTTCCAGATGATATCCTGCGCCTCTTTGTACAGACGCGCTTTTTCTTCCGGTTTGGTCGTTTTCAGGGCGTCAGCCAGGTCTTTGTCCACCTGCGGATTGCTGTAAAACGCGGTATTAAACTGTGTTGGCGGCCAGTTATGCGAGGTAAACAGCGGCGACAGCGCCCAGTCTGCCTCACCGGTTGACGCCGTCCAGCCGGTGTAGAACATCCGTACACCGCTCTCTTTCTGCCCTTTGCCTTCCACTTCTGCCGCACGCTGTCCGGCATCCATGGCGGTCACCTGAGCCTTAATGCCCACCTGTGCCAGCTGCTGCTGGGTAAACTGCAGCACCTTCTGGGCGGTACTGTGATTATGCGAGGACCACAGCGTGGTGCTAAAGCCGTTCGGGAAACCCGCCTCTTTTAGCAGTTCGCGCGCTTTAGCCGGGTCGTACGGCCACGGCTGATAGGTTTGTGAATATTCAATCGAAGGCGGCAGCACGCCCGTTGCCGGGGTGGCATAGCCCGCGAAGGCCACTTTCACCAGCGCCTGACGGTTGATCGCGTAGTTGATGGCTTCACGCACCTTCGGGTTATCGAACGGCTTCTGCGTGACGTTCATGCTGATGTAGCGCTGCATGATGGAAGGGCTCGCCACCAGCTCAAGCTTGCTGTTCTTCGCCAGAATGGCCGCCTGCTCGTAGGGGATCGGGAAAGCAAACTGCGCTTCGCCGGTTTGCAGCATCGCCGCACGGGTATTGTTATCCACCACCGGACGCCAGGTGATGCTGTCCAGCTTCGGCAGCCCTTGCTGCCAGTAGCCCGCAAATTTCTTCACCTTCACAAAATCGGTCTGATTCCAGGTGAGCAGCTCGTACGGCCCTGTCCCCACCGGGTGGAAACCAATCTCTTTACCGTATTTTTTCAGCGCGGCCGGAGAGATCATCGCGGTCGCCGGGTGCGCGAGAATGTTGATAAACGCTGAGAACGGCTCTTTCAGGGTAATTTTCACCGTCGCCGGGTCAACCACCTCAGTACTGGCGATGTTTTTATACAGGTTATAGCGCTTCAGGCTATTTTCCGGGTTGCTGGCGCGATCGAGGTTCACTTTTACCGCTTCAGCGTTGAAATCCGTACCGTCCTGGAACTTCACGCCGGTTCGAAGCGTGATGGTATACACCAGCCCGTCGTCCGACACGGCATAGCTCTTCGCCAGCACGTTTTTCAGCTTCATCTCTTTGTCCAGGCCAAACAACCCCTGGTAGAAAGATTTCGCGATCGCTTGCGAAAGGGTGTCGTTGGCGTCATACGGATCCAGAGTCGTGAAATTGGAACCGACGGCGACAACCACATCTTTGGCGGCGAACGCGGGTGCTGCGGCCAGGGCTGCCGTCACGCTCGTGGCTAACAGCCATGTACGAGCAACAAATTTAACCATTGTGTTCTCCTGCCTGTCGTAAGTTATAACCGCGAGAATGCATTGTCCTGACGCGGGGGTGCCACAAAATGTCCTGGACCAACTTCACGCAGCGTCACACGCTCCATAAGCTCGCCCCGTTTACGAATATTGCTCGGCATTTCATCCTGCAGCAGCACGCGCTGGCCGTGGCGATGCGCAGGATCGGCGACCGGTACCGCGGACATCAGCTTGCGGGTATACGGGTGCTGCGGGTTTTCAAACACCGCTCGCCGTGGGCCAATCTCAACAATTTGCCCCATATACATCACCGCGACGCGGTGGCTGATGCGCTCAACCACGGCCATATCGTGTGAGATAAACAGAAACGCAAGCCCCATGTCCCGCTGTAAATCGAGCAATAAATTGATGATTTGCGCGCGGATAGAAACGTCCAGCGCCGAGACGGATTCATCCGCAATCACCACTTTCGGGTTCAGCGCCAGCGCGCGGGCAATGCAAATCCGCTGCCGCTGACCGCCTGAAAACTCGTGCGGATATCGCCACGCATGCTCCGGCTTCAGACCTACGCGTTCCAGCAGCCAGGCGACGCGACGCTGCGCCGCATCACCGTCGAGCAGGTTATGCACGCGCAGCGGCTCCATGATCGAATACCCCACCGTATGCCGCGGATCGAGAGAGGCATAAGGGTCCTGAAAAATAAACTGAATATCCCGCCGCACCGCCTGCAGCTGGCGGTCAGACAGCGTATCGATGCGCTCGCCGTTAAAGGTAATGCTGCCTTCCGAATGCTCCACCAGCCGCAGCAACGCCCGCCCGGTGGTGGATTTTCCGCAACCGGACTCCCCCACCAGCGCCAGCGTTTCGCCGGGCCATAAATCAAAGCTGACGTTCTCCACCGCATACACCTCGCGCTTCACGCGGTTAAACAACCCGCTGCGCAGGGGGAAGCGGGTCACCAGATTTCGAACTTCCAGAATCGGCTTGCCCGGTACCACCGTATCTTGCTCGGTTTCCGCCTCCTGACGACCCGGCTCTCCGGGCGAGAACAGCGGAAAACGGCGCGGTAAATCGCAGCCATTCATCGCACCAAGACGCGGCACGGCCGCCAGCAAGGCTTTGGTATAGGGGTGAACAGGCGCATGAAAAATTTGCTCCACGCTGCCGGTTTCCACGGCATTGCCCTGATGCATCACCAGCACGCGATCGGCAATATCCGCCACTACGCCCATATCGTGGGTGATAAAAATCACCCCCATCTCCATTTCCTGCTGCAGCACTTTGATCAGCTGTAGGATCTGCGCCTGAATCGTCACATCCAGCGCGGTTGTCGGTTCATCGGCAATCAGCACTGCCGGGCGACACGACAGCGCCATTGCAATCATCACGCGCTGTCGCATGCCGCCGGAAAGCTGGTGCGGATAGCGCGCCAGAATGGTCTGCGCCTCCGGAATACGCACCAGCTCCAGCATCCTTTTTGCTTCCAGAAGCGCATTTTCACCGCTCAGCCCCTGGTGCAAGCGGATGGACTCTGCAATCTGCTCCCCCACCGGAAAGACCGGGTTCAGCGAGGTCATCGGCTCCTGGAAGATCATGGCGATATCCGCCCCGCGCACGCCCTGCATCTGCGAGGCGCTAAGTTCGGTTAAATCGATCACCTGATGGTTACGGCGGCGCAGCAGCAGTTTGTCGCTGGTGACCTGCCCCCCCGTCTGCTCAAGCAAACGCATTAACGCCAGCGCGGTCACCGACTTCCCGGAGCCAGACTCGCCAACAATCGCCAGCGTTTCGCCGCGATGGAGTGAAAACGATAAATTCTGTACTGCGGGGATGAACTGCCGCTCGTCCTGAAACGCAATAGTCAGTTGATGGACAGCCAGCACCTCGCGGTTGTCCAGATCGTCACTGTGCGGCACGTGTTGCCCCCTTATTCACGGTAAATCCCCGTACTGGGCTCATCACCCGCATAACCCCAGGCACGGTACATGCCTTCACTGTTGAACGGCAAGGCCACGTTCCCCTCATGATCCACCGCGATTAGCCCGCCAACGCCGCCGAGCGCAGGCAGTTTTTCCATCACCACGCGCTCGCAGGCCTCGCTCAGGCTTAATCCGCCGTAATCCATCAGCGCGGTAATGTCGTATGCCGCGAGGGCACGAATAAAAACTTCGCCGGTTCCGGTACAAGAGACCGCCGCCGTGGCGTTATTGGCGTAGCATCCCGCCCCCGGGAGAGGGCTATCGCCCACGCGTCCCGGCAGCTTGTTGGTCATGCCGCCTGTCGAGGTCGCGGCCGCCAGATTACCGGCTTTATCGAGCGCAACCGCTCCGACCGTGCCCATTTTGGTACTTTCATCCAACGGTGCCGCGTGATCGAGCTGCGTCACCCCCGTCGAACGGGCGTCGAGCAGTTGCTGAAAACGCTCAGGCGTCGAGAACAGATCCGGCGAAACCGCCTCCATGCCGTGTTCAAAGGCGAATCGCTCCGCCCCGGCTCCCGTCATCAACACATGGGGACTCTCGTCCATCACCAGACGCGCGGCCAAAACAGGATTACGCAGATGGCTCACGCCCGCGACCGCCCCCGCTTTCAGGGAGATGCCATCCATTACGCAGGCGTCCAGCTCGTGCGTTTCATCGCGCGTAAATACGGAGCCGATCCCGGCATTAAACAGCGGACACTCTTCCAGCAGGCGCACCGCCTCGGTGACCACATCCAGCGCGCTTTCACCCGCTTCCAGCATCCGTTGGCCGGTTTCGACAATCGCATAAAGCGCGTCGATATAGCGTTTTTCCTGCTCGGGACTGAGTTTTGCGCGGGTGATTGCCCCGGCGCCCCCATGAATTGCGATAACCGCATTGACCATTTCACATCACCTGTTAACCGGACTGGCCGCTTTTTCTATAAATATCATTATCGTCGATGAAACTTCAGATGATTTTTGAATATAGAAAGACGCAACTGCGATGTAAAGAGTACGCCTATCGGGTCATACAGTTAGTGGCACTTTTCTGCCATAATGGACGCTTTCGTTGTTACTGTGCAGGAGCCACCCATGGATTTTACCGCCGGACTGATGCCGCTTGAGACTGCGCTCACGCAGATGCTGGATCGCATTACCCCACTGCAGGACGTCGAAACGCTGCCGTTAGCGCGCTGTTTTGGGCGTATTGTCGCGCGCAATATCGTCTCCCCGCTTAACGTGCCCGGGTTCGATAATTCCGCAATGGACGGTTATGCAGTACGCCTGGCGGATATCCAGACAGGCCAGGCGCTGCCGGTGGCGGGAAAAGCCTTTGCGGGTCAGCCGTTTAACGGCGTATGGCCTGCTGGGACCTGCGTGCGCATCATGACCGGTGCGCCCGTGCCAGCGGGCTGCGATGCCGTGGTGATGCAGGAAGAGACTGAGCAAACTGACACCGGCGTGCGTTTTACCGCCAGCGTCAAAGCGGGTCAAAACATCCGCCGTGCCGGCGAAGATATCACGCTGGGTGCGACAGTCTTTGCCGCCGGGCAGAAGCTGACGGTAGCGGAACTGCCGGTTCTGGCCTCGCTTGGCATCGCTGAAATCGACGTCATCCGCAAAGTGCGCGTTGCCGTTTTTTCCACCGGTGACGAGCTGCAGCTTCCAGGCCAGCCGCTGGGCGAAGGACAGATTTACGATACCAACCGCCTGGCTGTCCACCTGATGCTGGAGCAGCTGGGCTGTGAGGTCATTAACCTGGGCATTATCCCGGATGACCCGGAAAAACTGCGCGCCGCGTTTATTGACGCGGATAAATCCGCCGATGTCGTCATCAGCTCAGGCGGCGTGTCCGTTGGCGAAGCGGATTACACCAAAACTATGCTGGACGAGCTGGGTGAAATCGGTTTCTGGAAGCTGGCCATCAAGCCGGGCAAGCCGTTCGCCTTTGGCAAGCTGGAACACAGCTGGTTCTGTGGCCTGCCGGGTAACCCGGTTTCCGCTGCGCTCACCTTCTACCAGTTGGTACTGCCGCTGCTGGCGAAGCTATCAGGCAACAGCGCCAGCCCGCTGCCGATGCGCCAGCGCGTTCGCGCAGCAACGCGTCTGAAAAAATCCCCGGGTCGTCTTGATTTCCAGCGCGGCATTCTGGCGCGCAAGGCCGACGGCAGCCTTGAAGTGAGCACCACCGGCCACCAGGGCTCGCACATTTTCAGCTCCTTCAGCCAGGGCAACTGCTTTATCGTGCTGGAGCGTGAGCGCGGCAATGTAGAAGCGGGCGAATGGGTTGAAGTGGAAAGCTTTAATCACCTGTTCGGAGGCTAAGATGGCGGTGGAGCTGAGCGACCAGGAGATGATGCGCTATAACCGCCAGATTGTGCTGCGCGGTTTCGACTTCGACGGTCAGGAAGCGCTAAAAGCCGCGCGCGTGTTGGTCGTGGGTCTCGGCGGTCTGGGCTGTGCTGCTGCACAATACCTGGCGGCTGCGGGTGTGGGCAGCATGACGTTGCTTGATTTTGACACCGTGTCGGTGTCAAACCTGCAACGACAAACGCTGCACAGCGACGCCGCAATCGGCCAGCCGAAAGTAGAGTCTGCCCGCGCGGCGCTGGCGCGCATTAATCCCAACGTTCAGTTCACCCTGATTGACGCCATGCTGGATGACGACGCGCTGTTTGCGCAGGTTGCCCAACATGATCTGGTGCTGGACTGCACCGATAACGTCGCCATTCGCAACCAGCTGAATGCAGGCTGTTTTGCCCATACCACCCCGCTGGTGTCCGGCGCGGCGATCCGCATGGAGGGGCAAATTAGCGTCTTTACCTACGCTGAGGGCGAACCCTGCTACCGCTGCCTGAGCCGTCTTTTTGGCGAAAACGCGTTGACCTGCGTAGAGGCGGGTGTGATGGCACCTTTAGTGGGCGTGATTGGCTCGCTACAGGCGATGGAAGCGATCAAGGTGCTGACCCAATACGGCACGCCTGCGGCAGGGAAAATCGTGATGTATGACGCGATGACCTGCCAGTTCCGCGAGATGAAGCTGATGCGCAACCCGACGTGCGAGGTGTGCGGAGGTTAAAGCCTGTTGCGGCCTGATGCCCTCACCCCGGCCCTCTCCCACAGGGAGAGGGCGAAAATCGTAGCCGCACCCGTCAGATAGACGTTCGTCCAAACGCGCCCTGCCAGTCCTGTTCAAACTTCACGATCGCCGCATCTACCGCAGGCGACGCAATAAACTGCTGCGCCACATCCAGCGGCAGCGTGATAGACTCACAGCCAGCCAGCAGGCAATCCAGTGCCTGACGCGGCGTTTTAAAGCTAGCGGCCAGCACTTTTGACTGCGGTGCATGCAGCGTCAGCAGCTGCTGCAGTTCGACCACCGTCTGGATCCCGTCTCCGCCCTGGGCGTCCAGGCGGTTAACATAAGGTGCAACATACTCGGCCCCCGCCAGCGCGGACAGCATCCCCTGAGCCGCGCCATAGACCGCCGTCCCGAGCGTTGGGATCCCTTCCGCTTTCAACATCTTGATAGCGGCCAGCCCTTCTGCAGTCACCGGCACCTTCACGACCAGGTCATTAATAATGCTGCGCAATTTACGCGCGTCTTCCACCATCCCTTCAGCGGTAGTGGCCATCACCTGAGCAAACAGACGGCCTTTACCGCCCAGCGCGTCATGCAGCTCAGGCAGCAGGACGTCCAGCGGCGTTTTCCCTGCCGCCACGATGCTTGGGTTAGTTGTCACCCCCGCCAGTGGGAAGATGCGCGCCAGTTTTTTGACTGCCGCAACGTCGGATGTGTCGAGATAAAGTTCCATGATGTAACCCTCAAAATTAGCCTGCACTTACCCTATCACGGCAAAACCTGCTCAAGAGTTGACCTGCATCAAGATAACTTTCATTCGAAAGTAATTTAATCTTCATATGCAAGGTGGAGGTGAAAAAATGATCTTCAATATTCAGCGTTACTCTACTCATGATGGCCCCGGTATCCGTACCGTTGTTTTCCTGAAAGGATGCTCGTTAGGCTGCCGCTGGTGCCAGAACCCGGAAAGCCGCTCCCGTACACGAGATGTACTGTTTGATGCACGTTTGTGTCTGGAAGGCTGCGATCTGTGCCAGCACGCCGCGCCGGGGTGCATTGATCGTGCGCTGAATGGGCTGATTATTCACCGCGAAAAACTGAATGAAGATATCCTCGACGCCCTTACCGAATGCTGCCCGACCCAGGCACTGACCGTGTGCGGTGAAGCACAACAGGTCACGGAGATCATGGCGACCGTACTGCGTGATAAACCCTTTTATGACCGCAGCGGCGGTGGAATCACGCTGTCAGGCGGCGAGCCGTTTATGAACCCAGAGCTTGCGCATGCGTTGTTTAAAACCAGCCATGAGCACGGTATTCACACCGCCGTCGAAACCTGTCTTCACGTGCCGTGGCACTACATAGAGCCATCATTGCCCTATGTCGATCTGTTCCTGGCCGACCTGAAGCACATCGATGGCGACGTTTTCAAACAGTGGACGGACGGCTCGACAAAACGCATCCTGGAAAATCTGAAACGTCTTGCTGCCGCTGGAAAGACGATCACCATTCGCGTACCGCTAATCCAGGGTTTTAACGCTGATGAAGCCTCCGTCACCGCCATCACCAATTTCGCGGCCGATGAGCTCAACGTCCACGATATTCATTTTCTGCCGTATCACACGCTGGGCATGAACAAATATACCCTGCTCGGTCAACCTTACTCTGCCCCTGATAAACCGCTGGATAACCCGGCGCTGCTGGATTTTGCCCAGCAGTATGCCTGCCAGAAAGGGTTAACCGCGACCTTACGAGGATAACATCATGACGACACTGAATCTCAACACCCTGAGCGAGCGCATTAAAGCGCACAAAATGGCGCTGGTGCATATCGTTAAGCCACCGGTTTGTACCGAACGCGCACAACACTACACCGAAATGTACCAGCAGCACATGGACAAACCGATCCCGGTGCGTCGTGCCCTGGCGCTGGCGCACCACCTGGCGCAGCGTACCATCTGGATTAAACACGATGAGCTAATCATCGGTAACCAGGCGAGTGAAGTACGCGCCGCGCCAATCTTCCCGGAATATACCGTCTCCTGGATTGAGAAAGAGATCGACGATCTGGCTGACCGCCCGGGCGCAGGCTTTGCGGTAAGCGAAGAAAACAAACGTGTTCTGCATGACATTTGCCCATGGTGGCGCGGCCAGACGGTGCAGGATCGCTGCTACGGCATGTTTACCGACGAGCAGAAAGGCCTGCTGGAAACCGGCATTATCAAAGCCGAAGGCAACATGACCTCTGGGGATGCACACCTGGCGGTTAACTTCCCGCTGGTGCTGGAAAAAGGCCTCGATGGCATGCGTCACAAAGTGGATGAGCGCCGCTCCCGCATCAACCTGACCTGCCTTGACGATCTGCACGGCGATCAGTTCCTGAAAGCGATTGACATCGTGCTGGAAGCCGTCAGTCTGCACATTGAGCGGTTCGCCGCGCTGGCGCGTGAAATGGCCTCTACCGAAACTCGCGAAATCCGCCGCGACGAGCTGCTCGCAATGGCGGAAAACTGTGACGTTATCGCCCACGAGCCGCCGAAAACCTTCTGGCAAGCGTTGCAGCTGTGCTACTTCATCCAGCTGATCCTGCAGATTGAGTCCAACGGCCACTCCGTCTCCTTCGCCCGTATGGACCAGTACCTCTATCCGTATTACCGCCGCGACGTAGAGCTGAACCAGAGCCTCGACCGCGAACACGCCATTGAGCTGCTGCACAGCTGCTGGCTGAAGCTGCTGGAAGTGAACAAAATTCGCTCCGGCTCGCACTCAAAAGCCTCTGCCGGCAGCCCGCTGTATCAGAACGTCACCATCGGCGGTCAGACGCTGGTTAACGGTGAGCCGATGGATGCAGTCAACCCGCTCTCTTATGCGATTCTGGAGTCCTGCGGTCGCTTGCGCTCAACCCAGCCGAACCTGAGCGTGCGTTACCACGCGGGCATGAGCAACGACTTCCTCGACGCCTGCGTCCAGGTGATCCGCTGCGGCTTCGGTATGCCCGCCTTCAACAATGATGAAATCGTGATCCCGGAATTCATCAAGCTTGGCGTCGAGAAAGACGATGCCTACGACTACGCGGCGATCGGCTGCATCGAAACCGCCGTCGGCGGTAAATGGGGTTATCGCTGTACCGGCATGAGCTTTATTAACTTCGCCCGCGTGATGCTGGCGGCAATGGAAGGCGGTCGTGATGCCACCAGTGGCAAGGTGTTCCTGCCGCAGGAGAAAGCCCTGTCTGCCGGTAACTTCGATAACTTTGAGGAAATGATGGCGGCCTGGGATACCCAGATCCGTTACTACACCCGCAAATCCATCGAAATTGAGTACGTCGTAGACACCATGCTGGAAGAGAACGTGCACGATATTCTCTGCTCCGCGCTGGTGGATGACTGCATCGAACGCGCGAAAAGCATTAAGCAGGGTGGCGCGAAGTATGACTGGGTGTCTGGCCTGCAGGTAGGCATCGCCAACCTCGGCAACAGCCTGGCCGCCGTGAAGAAGCTGGTATTTGACCAGGGTACGATTGGTCAGCAGCAGCTGGCGGCCGCGCTGGCGGACGACTACGAAGGACTGACCCACGAGCAGCTGCGCCAGCGTCTGATCAACGGTGCGCCGAAGTACGGTAACGACGACGACAGCGTGGATTTGCTGCTGGCCCGTGCCTACGAAACCTACATTGCCGAACTGAAGCAGTACCACAACCCGCGCTACGGTCGTGGTCCGATCGGCGGCAACTATTACGCCGGGACGTCATCTATCTCTGCTAACGTGCCGTTCGGTGCGGCAACGATGGCAACGCCGGACGGACGTAAAGCGCACACCCCGCTGGCGGAAGGCGCAAGTCCGGCCTCCGGTACCGATCACCTCGGCCCTACCGCCGTTATCGGCTCCGTAGGGAAACTGCCGACGGAAGCGATTCTCGGCGGCGTGCTGTTGAACCAAAAGCTGAACCCGTCGACGCTGGAAAACGACATCGATCGCCAGAAGCTGATGGTGCTGCTGCGGACCTTCTTTGAAGTGCATAAGGGCTGGCACATTCAGTACAACATTGTGTCACGTGAAACGCTGCTGGAAGCGAAGAAACACCCTGACCAGTATCGTGACCTGGTCGTGCGCGTAGCGGGCTACTCGGCGTTCTTTACCGCCCTGTCGCCGGATGCGCAGGACGATATTATTGCGCGTACGGAGCATACTCTTTAGCGCCCTATCCCCTCTCCCACAGGGAGAGGGCACAGACACTCAACACGGCAACCTCGGTTGCCGTGTTGTTTTTACTTTCGAATGAAATTAAATTTGTGCTCCCCGTCACCTTGTTATTAGAATGTTGCTGGTCGCAGTAATATTCAGGAGCGCAATGTATGACCGTTAAAGTTATCGTCACCGATATGGACGGAACTTTCCTTGATGATGCCAAGCAGTACGACAGAGATCGCTTTCAGGCGCAGTTTGAACAGCTTAACGCCCGTAATATTGAATTCGTTGTCGCCAGCGGCAACCAGTATTACCAGCTCATCTCCTTCTTCCCGGAGCTGAAAGAGCAAATCTCCTTCGTCGCAGAAAACGGCGCGCTGGTCTTCGATCACGGCGAACAGATTTTCCACGGCGAATTGACCCGTCATGAGTCCCAAATCGTCATTGGCGAACTGCTGAAAGACAAAGGTCTGAATTTTGTCGCCTGCGGGCTGGAAAGTGCTTACGTCAGCGATACTGCCCCGGAAGCGTTCGTGAAGCTGATGTCGAAGCACTATCACCGCTTAAAGCGCATCAGCGACTACCGTGACATTGACGACGTTCTGTTCAAGTTCTCCCTGAACCTGCCGGACAGCGACATCCCGAACCTGATTGATAAGCTGCACGTCTCTCTCGACGGCATTATGAAGCCGGTCACCAGCGGTTTTGGCTTTGTCGATTTGATTATCCCCGGCCTGCACAAGGCCAACGGTATTAGCCGACTGCTAAAACGCTGGAAGATTTCCCCGCAGGAGTGCGTCGCCATTGGTGACAGCGGCAACGATGCCGAAATGCTGAAGCTGGTAAAATATTCTTTTGCCATGGGCAATGCGGCAGAACCGATCAAAACGATCTCCCGCTATAGCACCGATGATAATAACCATCAGGGCGCCCTGAATGTCATTCAGGCCGTGCTCGACGCCCACTCGCCGTTCGACGCCTAATCCCTTCCGTGCCGGCACTTGCGCTCCGGCACGTCACTCTTTTTCCATCCTGTGCTGCCCGTCAAGCTTTTAAACTTGCATTAACTTATTTTTAACTTAAAGTATCACTTGTAGACACTTTTACTTTCGAATGAAAGATGCGAGGCAGTTATGACGTTTACCAGTGAAATGTTGCCAGCGGACCACAAAGCGGCAATCCGTCAGATGAAGCGTGAGTTACGTGCCCAGATCGGTGACGTTCAGGCGGTGTTTAATAAGCTCAGCGATAAAATCGCTACCCGCGTGGCAGAAATTAACGCGCTGAAAAATAAGGGTGCTGACGTCTGGCCCACGATCCCGTTTGCCGATGTCAAAAATGCGACCCTCACCGCTGAGCAACGTGAAGCCGTTAAACGCCGTGGCTGCGCGGTAATTAAAGGCCACTTCCCCCGCGAGCAGGCGCTGGCGTGGGATAACTCAATGCTCGACTACCTCGATCTCAACCGGTTCGATGAGGTCTATAAAGGCCCGGGCGATAACTTCTTCGGAACCCTGACAGCCTCTCGCCCGGAGATTTACCCGATCTACTGGTCACAGGCGCAAATGCAGGCGCGTCAGAGCGAAGAAATGGCCCAGGTACAATCGTTCCTCAACCGTTTGTGGACGTTCGAAAGCAACGGCAAACAGTGGTTTGATCCGGACGTCAGCGTCATTTATCCGGATCGTATTCGCCGCCGTCCGCCAGGCACCACATCGAAAGGATTAGGCGCCCATACTGACTCCGGCGCGCTGGAACGTTGGTTGCTGCCGGCCTACCAGCAGGTCTTCGCACGCGTTTTTGACGGCAATGTGGACAAATACGATCCCTGGAACGCCGCACACCGCACCGAAGTGGAAGAGTACACCGTGGATAACACCACAAAATGCTCCGTGTTCCGCACTTTCCAGGGCTGGACGGCGCTGTCGGATATGATCCCAGGCCAGGGGCTGCTGCACGTGGTGCCGATTCCTGAAGCAATGGCCTACATCCTACTGCGCCCGCTGCTGGATGATGTGCCGGAAGACGAACTCTGCGGCGTAGCGCCAGGCCGCGTACTGCCTATTTCCGAAAAATGGCACCCGCTATTAATTGAAGCGTTAACCAGCATTCCTGCGCTGGAGGCGGGCGATTCCGTGTGGTGGCACTGCGATGTGATCCACTCCGTCGCCCCCGTTGAAGATCAGCAGGGCTGGGGCAACGTGATGTACATTCCTGCCGCACCGATGTGCGAGAAGAACCTCGCCTATGCAAAAAAAGTCAAAACGGCGCTGGAAACAGGTGCATCACCGGGCGATTTCCCGCGTGAAGATTATGAAAAGACCTGGGAGGATCGCTTTACCCTGGACGATTTGAACATCCACGGTAAACGCGCGCTGGGCATGGTTTAACTGTCATATAGCCCCTCCTTCTCCACGGCGGTGCGTCGTTTCCCCTGACGTATCCGCCGTACAGACTCTCGCACGGTCAAGGTGCCGTTCAGCAACAGCGTCCCCACCGGTGCATCCGGACGCATCAGCCGCTGCTGGAGCATATGTACCGCTTCGGTACCCAGCTCATCGCGCGGAACATGCACCGCCGTTAACGGCACATCCTGAATCGCCGCCAGATTAAATCCATCGATACTCATCACCGATACATCCTGCGGAACGCGCAGCCCGTGCTTGTGTAATGCGGCGATCGTTCCCGCCGCCATAAAATCGCCGCCAACCAGAAATGCAGTGGGTAAGTCTTTCCCCTGCTGCTGGCTTAGCCAGGCGCTGACCAGGTGCTCCGTTTCGCGGGCGCTAAAGCTTGGCACCACCAGCACATCGCGCCGATCGTTGAACGTCAGGTTGTGCGAGCGCCACGCATCACGGATCCCCGACAGGCGCAGCTCCATGGTATAGCGTCGCAGGCAGAGCACGTTCATCACCTCACGATGCCCCATTTCAAACAGATATTCCGCCGCCCGTTCCCCAATGGCGCGGTGATCGGGCGCGACCGCAGGCAGGCGCATGCGGCGGTCACGGCAGTTGATCAACATGCAGGGTTTACCCACATCGACAGCCAGATCGTGTATGTGGGGATCGTCGATACCCAGCAGAATTGCCGCCTGGGTATCTGCCTCGTTCATCCTCGCCAGAAACAGCTGGGCGTCGCTGTCATTCTCTTCCAGCGCGCAGTAGCGTAGCCGAACCTCGTGCGATGCCAGCCCCTTACTCACGCTCTGGATCACGCGGTAGTAAAAGATGTCGGACCGCTCGTCAAACGCCCTTTGCGGCGCAAATACCATCAGGCTGTTTAGCAGCAAACGCCCTGCTGCCATGCCGTCCATCACGCCCAGTTCCCGCGCGCACGCCAGTACCTTTGCACGCGCTTTTTCACTGGTGTTCGCCTTCCCTGCCAGCACGCGTGAAACGGTACTGATAGAAAGCTGGGTACGGACAGCAATTTCCGTGATTTTTAGCCTTTTATCCATTTTGTGATCTGGCTCCACTTGCAAAATGACAAAGTTTTCATAGCGCTTGAATCAAGTGATAACTGGTGCATCAGACATAATGCCAAATGATTAACATCAGTTATGAGAAACTTTGCACAAAATCCACTATTGCCCTTCCACATTCTCCCTTAAGGTGAACTTGTCACACAGCTTCCATACTAGTTGTATAGCAACTTCAAGCATTAAAACAGATAACAATCAAAGCCATAAAAATCTGTGTGACACCTGAACCTACGTCCCCTACCGTCCGTCTTGTGGAGAGTAAAATGAGTCAGGACATCAATAACACCGTTGCGACAAGCAAAACCCGTCGCGTCGTTAAAAACCTGCGCTGGTACGTACTGGTACTGTTTTTACTTGGCGTGACCGTTAACTACATCACCCGTAACTCATTAGGTATCCTCGCGCCGGAGCTGAAAGAGAGTCTTGGGATCACCACCGAGCAATACTCCTGGATCGTCGGTGCATTCCAGATCGCCTACACCCTTTTCCAGCCCCTGTGCGGCTGGCTGATTGACGTCATTGGGCTGAAGATTGGCTTTATGGTCTGCGCCATCCTCTGGGCAATGATGTGTATTTTCCACGCGGGCGCCGGAAGCTGGCTGCACCTTGCCATCCTGCGCTTCTTTATGGGGGCTTCAGAAGCGGCTGCCACGCCAGCAAACGCCAAAACCATTGGCGAGTGGTTCCCGAAATCAGAACGTCCCGTCGCGGCCGGTTGGGCAGGCGTGGGCTTCTCGATTGGCGCAATGTTGGCTCCGCCGATCATCTACTTCGCGCACGCGTCGTTCGGCTGGCAGGGTGCCTTTATGTTTACCGGCGTGCTGGCGCTGGTTTGGGTGGTTTTGTGGTGGGCGTTCTACCACAACCCCGAGCAGCACCCGAACCTGGGTAAAGATGAACTGGCGTTTATCAAGCAGGATAACGAGCCGCCTGCGGTCAAGCTGCCGTTCCTGGCTGCGCTGAAAACGGTCTCGAAGAATAAACGCTTCTACGGTATCGCCATCCCAGCCTTTATGGCGGAACCGGCCTGGGCCGTGCTGAGCTTCTGGGTGCCGCTGTATCTCGCCAAGGAGCACGGCATGGATTTGAAGCAAATTGCAATGTTTGCCTGGCTGCCGTTCCTCGCCGCTGACCTCGGCAGCGTGGCGAGCGGCTACCTCACTCGGCTGTATACCCGCTGGTTTGGCTGTTCCCGCGTGAACTCGGTCGTCGCCAGCTCCGTCACCGGCGCGTTCCTGATGATCTCATTGGGTATCGTCGCCATCACCCGCGATCCGTACATTACCATCGTGCTGATCTCCATCGGCGGATTCGGACACCAGATTATCTCCTGCATGCTCAGCGCCCTAGTGGTTGAGTCGTTCGATAAAGGCCAGATGGCCACCGTCAACGGTATGCGCGGCTCGGCGGCGTGGATCGCCAGCTTCCTGTTCTCCCTTTTAATTGGTGTTACCGCCGACAAAATTGGCTTTAACCCGCTCTTCATTGCCATGGGTTTCTTTGACCTGATTGGCGCTATTTTCCTGGTGGCATTTATTGCTGAACGTCGCGCCAAGCGCGCCTGATAGTGGATGTATTGCATATGAAAACCCTGAAAAACTGGACCGTAGATAAGCAGTCGGCGAACCATCTTGAACTGTTGGTCGATAATCAGCACCGTCTGTGTCTGTATGTGCTGGAAGAGAATCTGTTCCGCGTGCTGATTAAGCGTAAAGGTGAGCTGGCGCTGGACCGTACCTGGAGCATTGCCCCCGAGAAAGACGTGCCGTGGGAAGGTCGCCCTCGCGACGATCTCAGCGGTTTCACCTGCCCGGCCTGGACGCTGACGCAGCGTGATGGTGTGCTAATGGTGGAAACGGAAAACCTGCGCGTGACCGTACACCAGCCGCTGTGGCTGGAATGGAGCTACCGCAACGACGCCGGAGCATGGCAGCCGTTGGTCAATGATCGTCCAACCAGCGCGTATCTGCTGAACGCTCACGGCGACGGCGTGGCGCACTATCTGAGCCGCCGCAAGGACGAGCGGTTCTATGGTCTGGGTGAAAAAGCGGGCAACCTGCAGCGAAACGGCAACCGCTACGAGATGCGCAACCTGGATGCGATGGGCTATAACGCGGTCAGCACGGACCCGCTGTATAAGCACATTCCCTTTACCCTCACCCGTCGCGATGACGTGAGCTACGGCCTGTTCTACGACAACCTGAGCAGCTGCTGGCTGGATCTGGGTAACGAAATCGACAACTATCACACCGCCTATCGCCGCTGGCAGGCCGAAGCGGGTGATATTGACTACTACATGTTTACCGGCAAGCGCGCGCTGGACGTCACCAAAGCCTTTGTCCGTCTGACCGGCAAAACGCTGTTCGGGCCTAAATGGAGCCTGGGCTACAGCGGGTCAACCATGCACTACACCGACGCACCGGACGCGCAGAACCAGCTGATGAACTTTATCCGCCTGTGTGAAGAGCACGCTATTCCGTGCGACTCGTTTCAGCTCTCGTCTGGCTATACCTCAATCAACGGCAAGCGCTACGTCTTTAACTGGAACGACGACAAAGTGCCGCAGCCGAAGGTGATGAGCCAGGCATTCCACGACGCGGGCCTGCGGCTTGCCGCCAACATCAAGCCGTGCCTGTTGCAGGATCACCCGCGCTACAACGAAGTGGCGGAAAGAGGCCTGTTCATCCGTGATTCAGAAACGAATGCACCGGAACGCTCCAGCTTCTGGGATGACGAAGGCTCTAATCTCGACTTTACCAACCCGCAGACCGTCCAGTGGTGGCAGGACGGCGTCACCACGCAGCTGCTGGAAATGGGTATCGACTCCACCTGGAACGACAACAACGAGTTTGAAGTGTGGGACGGCGAAGCGCGCTGCCACGGTTTTGGCCAGGAGATCGCCATCAAGCATATCCGCCCGGTGATGCCGCTCCTGATGATGCGCGCCTCGCTGGAAGCGCAGCAGCGTTTTGCGCCGGAGAAACGCCCGTATCTGATCTCTCGTTCCGGCTGCGCCGGGATGCAGCGTTACGTGCAGACCTGGAGCGGCGATAACCGCACCAGCTGGGATACCCTGCGCTTTAACACCCGCATGGGGCTGGGAATGAGTTTGTCCGGGCTGTTCAACGTCGGACATGACGTCGGCGGTTTCTCCGGCGATAAGCCGGACGCCGAGCTGTTCGTCCGCTGGGTACAAAACGGCGTGATGCACCCGCGCTTTACCATCCACTCGTGGAATGATGACCACACGGTAAATGAGCCGTGGATGTATCCGGGCGTTACCCCGGCTATCCGTAGCGCCATTGAGCTGCGCTACCGCCTGCTGCCCTACCTCTACACCCTGCTCTGGCAGGCGCATGCCGATGATGAACCAATGCTGCGCCCAACCTTCCTCGACCACGAGCACGATGCTCAAACCTTTGAAGAGTGCGACGACTTCCTGCTGGGCCGCGATGTGCTGGTCGCAAGCGTCGTCGAAGCCGGGCAGCGTGAACGCGCCGTCTGGCTGCCGGATAACGAAACCGGCTGGTACGATTTTTACACGCACGAATGGTTCTCCGGCGGCCAGTGGATTACCCGCGATGCGCCGCTGGAAAAACTGCCGCTGCTGGTACGCGCGGGGGCAGGATTGCCGCTCAGCGAACGCATTCGGCATGTGAGCGCTGAAAAAGACGATACCCGTGAACTGAAGCTGTTCCCGGTGAAAGGCGTGGGCACGACAAGCGGCCTGCTGTTTGAAGACGATGGCGAAAGCTGGGGCTACCAGAATGGCAATGCGCTGTGGGTCGAGTGGGAGATGGTGTGCGATGGGACAACCGTCAACCTGAAGGTCAACGCGCGCGGAGATTATCGTCCGGCGTGGAAAACGCTGAAGGTGTCGTTACCCGCGGAGGACAAACGTAAGCTGCTGGTGAATGGTGTTGAAGGGGGTGAATGGGTGATGTAATAACCCCTCACCCAGGCCCTCTCCCCACAGGGGCGAGGGTGAAAACCGCATTGAGCAGTCCCCTCTCTCCTATGGGGAGAGGGGTAGGGTGAGAGGGAATTATTTTAGTTATCGATACCTTTGCTACGCAGATAATCTTCGTAGTTACCGGTGAAGTCCACCACGCGCTCTGGCGTAATTTCGATCACGCGGGTTGCCAGTGAGCTAACGAACTCACGGTCGTGAGACACGAAAATCAGCGTGCCCTGATACATTTCCAGCGCCATGTTCAGCGACTCGATAGATTCCATATCCAGGTGGTTGGTGGGTTCGTCCATGACCAGGATGTTTGGTTTTTCCATCATCAGCTTGCCGAACAGCATGCGGCCTTTTTCACCACCGGAAAGCACTTTGGCTGGCTTCTTGATGTCGTCCTGGCTAAACAGCAAACGACCCAGGATGCTGCGCACCGCCTGCTCGTCGTCGCCTTCCTGCTTCCACTGGCTCATCCAGTCGAAGACGGTCAAATCGTTTTCGAACTCGTATTCGTGATCCTGCGCGTAGTAGCCAATCTGCGCGTTTTCAGACCACTTCACCGTGCCGTTATCCGGCTGCAGTTCACCGACCAGGGTTTTCAGCATGGTGGATTTACCCACGCCGTTCGCACCCAGAATGGCAATCTTTTCGCCCACTTCCAGCAGCAGGTTGAAGTTTTTAAACAGCGGGCCGTTTTCGAAGCCTTTAGAGAGTGCTTCCACTTCCAGCGCGTTACGGAACAGCTTCTTGTCCTGCTCGAAGCGGATGAACGGGTTTTGACGGCTGGAGGCTTTCACTTCGTCGAGCTTGATCTTATCAATCTGACGAGCGCGAGAGGTAGCCTGACGCGATTTAGAAGCGTTAGCGCTGAAGCGGCTGACGAAGGACTGCAGATCCGCTATCTGGGCTTTTTTCTTGGCGTTATCGGCCAGCAGACGCTCACGGGCCTGGGTTGCCGCGGTCATGTATTCGTCGTAGTTGCCCGGGTAAACGCGCAGCTCGCCGTAGTCCAGATCCGCCATGTGCGTACAGACCATGTTCAGGAAGTGACGGTCGTGCGAAATGATGATCATGGTGCTGTCGCGATCGTTCAGCGTCTGTTCCAGCCAGCGGATGGTGTCGATGTCCAGGTTGTTCGTTGGTTCGTCGAGCAGCAGAATGTCCGGGTTAGAGAACAGCGCCTGCGCCAAAAGCACACGCAGCTTCCAGCCCGGTGCGACTTCGCTCATCGGGCCGTAATGCTGTTCGACCGGAATACCGACGCCCAGCAGCAGCTCGCCCGCGCGTGATTCCGCAGAGTAGCCGTCCATCTCACCGTACAGTACTTCAAGATCGGCCACTTTATAGCCATCTTCTTCGCTCATTTCTGCCAGCGCGTAAATGCGATCGCGCTCTTGCTTCACTTCCCACAGCTCCGCGTGCCCCATGATCACCGTATCAAGCACGGTAAACTCTTCGAAGGCGAACTGATCCTGACGCAGCTTACCGATGCGCTCGTTTGGATCGAGCGAAACGTTGCCAAGCGTCGGCTCTAAGTCGCTGCCGAGGATTTTCATAAAGGTGGATTTACCGCTACCGTTGGCACCAATCAGGCCGTAACGGTTGCCGCCGCCAAATTTGACGGAAATGTTTTCGAACAGCGGCTTACTGCCAAACTGCATAGTGACGTTGCTGGTAACTAACACGGGGAGATTCCTGCGAAAAAGTGTGATAAACGCAGCATTATGCCACAATTCCGAAATGAGATCCCGTGTTGCAGCTTTCCACTAAACTTTAACAAAATCGAAAAAAGTGTGATTTCGTACACATCTGAATTCCCTGTTAGCGGGAATGCACATATAATGCGCTCCCATCACAGATTCAGACTTATCAACCAATCGCCAGAGTGGCCAAGATACCTCGCACAACATGAACATGAAATTAACAACGCTTTTCGCGGCAGCGTTTGCCGTAGTAGGTTTTTGTAAAACCGCGTCTGCGGTGACGTATCCCCTGCCGACAGACGGTAGCCGTCTGGTAGGTCAAAATCAGGTTGTCACCGTTGAAGAGGGTAACAGCCAGCCGCTGGAATACTTTGCTGCACAATACCAGCTCGGCCTGTCCAACATGCTGGAAGCCAACCCTGGCGTTGATCCGTATCTGCCAAAAGCGGGTACCGTGCTGAACATTCCCCAGCAGCTGATCCTGCCGGATACCGTGCATGAAGGTATCGTCATCAACAGCGCCGAAATGCGTCTGTATTACTACCCGAAAGGCACTAACACCGTTATCGTGCTGCCAATCGGTATCGGCCAGCTGGGTAAAGACACTCCGCTGAACTGGACGACGAAAGTTGAGCGTAAGAAAGCCGGTCCAACCTGGACCCCAACGGCGAAAATGCACGCTGAATACATCGCCGCGGGTGAGCCTCTGCCAGCCGTTGTGCCAGCTGGTCCGGATAACCCAATGGGGCTGTACGCGCTGTACATTGGCCGCCTTTACGCTATCCACGGGACCAACGCCAACTTCGGTATCGGCCTGCGCGTAAGCCACGGCTGTGTGCGTCTGCGTAACGACGACATCAAGTTCCTGTTCGATAACGTGCCGGTCGGGACTCGCGTCCAGTTCATCAACGAACCGGTTAAAGCGACCTCTGAGCCAGATGGTAGCCGTTACATCGAAGTGCATAACCCGCTGTCCACCAGCGAAGACCAGATCAACAACAACGAAATCGTGCCAATCAACCTGAACAGCGCGGTACAGGCCGTGACGTCTCAGGCTGATGTCGAAACCACCGTTGTTGACCAGGCCGTTCAGAACCGTTCCGGTATGCCGGTACGTCTGAACTGATCGCGTCAGATACATATAAAAAAGCGGGCTTCGATGCCCGCTTTTTTTTATCCATTATTCACGATAACAATTCCACCGTGGTCGTACCGATAGTGGCAGTGGGCATACTCCAGCGGGGTGCCATCTTCCAGATAGATCACCTGCTCCACCTCCAGCACCGGGTCCGTTGGCTCGCAAACCAAATGCTGCATATCCAGTTCATTGGGCTTCAACGCCCGTACCACCCGATACGATCCCATGATTTTTAAACCCAGCGTCTGCTGAACATACTGAAACACCGAGCTTTCAAGATGGCTTTTGTTCAGGCCGGGAACCAGGTTGAGCGGCATAACGGTGGAATCCAGCGACATCGGCTCGCCGTTGAGCAGACGCAGTCGAATGAAGTCATAGATTGGCGCATCCGCATTAATCATCAGCGAAGCCTGCTCTTTCTCGTTAGGAAAACGCAGCTCGAAATGCACAACCTGGCTTGATACCGTACCCAAATGTTCCCACGTTTTGGTTGCCCCAAAATAATCGCTACCGGAGAGATCCCACTGCGAGAGCTGCAGGAAATTTTTACGGATAAACGTGCCCTGTCCCTGGCGGGTATAGACCAGCCCTTCGACAATCAGCTGACGCATGGCCTGCTGAATGGTCATCCGGCTGGTGCTGAATTCTGCTGCCAGCGCAAACTGGTCCGGCAGCGGTTCATTGGCGGCATACTGCTGGCTGATGATGCGTTTTTTAATTTCCCGCGCTATGGTGATGTACTTCGCCGCCATCGTCCTTTCCTTCCTATTAGTTTTCTATCCCGCTGTTTTTTAACGCCACTCTCTCGGCAATTTTGAGGAAAGGCAGGTAGAAGAATACACCAAATGTAATGATTGCCAACTGCACAACAACCGCTCGCCAGTCCCCCGCCGTTGCCAGCCAGGCGCTTAGAATCGGCGGTGTCGTCCAGGGGATCATCACCACACAGCGCGACATTAATCCGAGCGTGGTACAGAGCCATGCAAAGTAGATGCCGATGGCAGGCAGCAGGACAAACGGGATCATGAGCGGCAGGTTAAAGACAATCGGCAGGCCAAAAATCACCGGCTCATTGATATTAAACAGGCCTGGCGCCAGTGATAAACGAGCCACCTGTTTTGCCGATTTTTGCCGCGAGAAGATAAAGATGGCAATCAGCAGCGAGATCGTGCTGCCGGTGCCGCCAACCATGCCAAAGGTCGGCACAAAAATGTTATTGATGATATGCGGGATGGGCTGGCCGTTGGCAAAGGCCAGCATATTCTCGTTAGTGTTGATCAGCAGGAACGGCTCCAGCACCACGCTATTTACCACCGACTGGTGAATACCCAGCGTGAACAAGAAGTTACCAAAGCTGTAAATAAAGATCGTGCCCGGCAGGCTGGTATTGATCAGGCGCAGGGGCTGCTGGATAAACGTGGTGATCAGATGGATCAGATCCGTATGCAGCACATTCGCCAACACCGCCGCCAGAATAGCAAACAGCGAGAGCGTAAGAATGGTCGGGATCAGCGCAGTAAAAGACTGACTCACCGCCGGTGGGACGTTTTCGCCCAGAGAAATGTGCAACGCTTTCAGCCGGGAAATGGCGATAAACACCTCGGTAGAGAGCAGGCCAATCAATACCCCGGCAAAAATCCCGGTCGAGCCAATATTGGCGAACGTCAGCACCTGCGTCACATTCACCGTGGCATCACTGCCGACGGGCGTTAGCTGCAGGCGCATCGGCATCATGATTATAAAACTGCTGACGGCGATGACGACTGCCGAGACCGGATTGCCGAAATCTTTGTTGCGCGCCAATGACCAGGCAATCATTGGAGCCAACAGCAGCGCGGCGATATTCAGCGTACCGTTAATGATAGCCTCGCCCCAGACTTTATAGTGCGCCAGCGTGTCGCCTGAAAAAATCCACGGAAACACCACGTTGTTCACCAGCACCGCCAGACCGGCGAGGATGAAAATCGGCATTACCGTGGCAAAGGCATCGCGCAGGGAGCGAAGGTGCACCTGGTTTGCCAGGCGCGCCGAAAACTCTACAAATCTGTCGACAAAGGACTGCATCGCAGGTGTTATTTTTGTTTCAGACATAGCGGATATTTCCCATTAATCAGTCACAAAAACGGCCCGGCAGCGTACGGCTTACATCTCGCGTCCGTTGGTATGGATAACCTGTTTTAACCACGCGTAGCTCTTTTTCGGCACGCGTTTCAGGTCTTTGAGGTCATGGTTTTCACGGTTGACATAGACCACGCCGTAGCGCTTACGCATGTCTCCCTGAGAGCTCAGAATGTCGATCAAGCCCCAGCCGAGATAGCCCATCACCTCTGCGCCATCTTCAACTATCGCTGCTTTCATCGCCTCGATATGTGCCCGGTGGTAGTCAATGCGGTAGGTATCCTCGATCGGGTTAACGCCGTCCCAGGACTCAATCACGCCGATACCGTTTTCAATCGGGAACACCGGCAGGCGCCAGTCGTTGGCATAGCGCGTAATGATGGTGCGAAAACCCAGCGGATCGATCTGCCAATTCCACTCCGTCGCTTTCAGGTACGGGTTGTTTTTCTCACCGTGCAGCAGGTAATAATTCACCGGCGTTCCTTCAGGGATCGCATCGCTGTCCAGCGTTTTACTGGCGTAGTAGCTGAAGGCCATGTAGTCGTTTTTGGTGCGTGCCAGAAGCTGAAGATCTTCAGCGCGGTAGATATCACCAAAACCTTCCTGTTCGACCACCGCCATCACCGCCGGGCTGTATCCCTGACCGGCAAAGACACGCAGCAGATTCTGGTTGAGGAATTCGTCGTACTGCTGCGCGCAGAAGATATCGCGCGGCTTGCAGGTAGCTGGGTAGATCATCTGGTGTGCCAGCATGCCGCCCATCAGCTGGCCTGGCTTTGTCTGGTGCAGATACTCGGTCAGCGCCATGTGCGCCACCATCGTATGATGCTGTAACTCGTACAGCTCCCGCAGGGTTTTCTCCCCTTTCAGGTAGCCGGAAATCCGGAACGCCTCCGGCATATGGAAGATGTTTTGTTCGTTGAAAGTTAACCAGTACTTCACGCGGTCGCCATAGCAATCCATCATCTTTTTGCCGTAGCGGATAAACGCCTCCATTACGCGGCGATCGTTAAAACCGTTGTACTCCTGCGCCAGCGCCAGCGGCATATCGAAGTGGTAAAGGCAGATCATCGGCTCTATGCCGCGCGCGATCAAATCGTCAATAAAGCGATCGTAAAACGCGATGCCCTCTTCGTTGAAATCGCCATCGCCCTGCGGGCACACGCGGCTCCACGCGATCTGAAAACGATAGCAGTTCATGCCCAGATCCTGCATCAGGTCGAAATCTTCCCGGTAGCGATGGTACGAATCGGTAGCGACTTTCCAGTCGGAGATATTTTCTCCGGCTTCGCGAATGTCATACACCGACATCCCCTTCCCACCTTCATTCCATGCCCCTTCGGTCTGCATGCTGGATACTGAATTGCCCCACAAAAAGTTGGCTGGTAGTGATTGCTTCATGGTTGCCCCCTATATGACTAGTCATTTAAATTTCATGACTAGTCATATAGGTTAAGATGAAAAATCAATCAAAGAGAAGGATCGTTTTTTGTGAGCCGTGCGGAAAAAAAAGCCCCGGCAGAGGCCAGGGCGGAGAGAGGTTTATTTTTTACAGACCACTTTCAGCTGCAGACTTCGCGCGCGTAATGGCCCCTGCGTTAAATAGTGGATGCTCGTAGTTATCAGTTACATCACGGACCCTGTATATCTTCCATACGCCCGCCTCTCGACGAACGAATACCTGCAACTCTACTTTTCCGCCGTTTTCTCTACCAATCCAGACAGGCAAAATCTCGCCCCCCATGAAAGGTTTGGCAGTACCGACAGTTAGCGCCGATACCCACGATGGATCATAGTCCTGCGTGTAAGCGAAGTAATCCGATCCAAGCAGGTTTTGTTCTGGTATCGACCCTATATCATCCAGTCTCTTGATCGTGTCGGCAGATACATATTCACGCAGTTCAGGCGGCGAATATTCATTGTCGCTACTTGTAAGAGACATCAGATACGTTGAGTAAAAGGCGTGTACCCGCGCCGCCGCACTCGGATCTGGCTTAACTGAGCAGGCAGAGAGCAGGCAAGCGCATAACACTATTACAGCTCGCATCAATTCGTCCTGTAAATTTTGAAGGCCGGCTGAGCCACGCGATACCCCGGGCCGGGGTACATACCGTGCTGCCGGAAATCGGAGATCCACTGTGTCCCATCATACATGGTCATATGCCCGCTGGGGTTTCCTCCCGCGTAGGGTTGAATCACAGCGACATCTCCCTTCAATAGTGTTGAACCCGGCGGGACTTCACGGAATCCTGCGCGCAGTAATGATTGCCCGTAATCTTTTGCGTTTCGCGTTCTCTCCAGTCGTATGCCGCCTGCAGCTATAGCCTCCCTTGTAAAAGTCGCACATTCGTTATGCGAACGACCATAAGCGTGTGACCTGAGATATGAAACAGCAGCATCTTTATTCCAACGCATTCTTATTTCCATTAAGTCAGTAAGAACGGAATTATTGTGCCAATCATTAACTTATTGTGGGTTTAAAAATGCTTAAATTTGTCCGCAATAGGTATTATTTTCACGCCCCCTAAAAAAGCCGGGCCTGCTGCGCGGATCCGGCCAGAATCTTCCATGCCGCTTCTGTCTGCATGCTGGATACTGAATTGCCCCACAAAAAGTTGGCTGGTAGTGATTGCTTCATGGTCACTCCCTATATGACTAGTCATTTAGGTTAAGATGAAAAATCACTCATACGAAGGATCATTTTTTGTGAGCCGTGCGGAAAAAAAAGCCCCGGTAGAGTCCAGGGCGGAGAGAGGTTTTTTTTTACAGACCACTTTCAGCTGCAGACTTCGCGCGCGTAATGGCCCCTGCGCTAAATAGTGGATGCTCGTAATTGTTCGTTATGTCGCGAACGCGGTAGATTTTCCATGCATCATCTTCACGACGAAGAAATACTTCAATGTGTATACTTCTCCCGTCACCCGCCCCCTCATTGACCTGGACGACTTCACCGTTTAAAAATGGCCTTGCGTTTTCCACTCGTAACGCAGGTATCCATTCGCGAGAGTAATCCTGGGCATACGTAAAATAGTCAGATTCCATTATCTCTTGTTCAGGGATCTCCTGAACGGACTCAATGCGAGCAATAGTATCTGCAGATACGTATTTACGTAGTTCATCCACAGGGTAAGGCCTGGCTTCATCGATACTGAATGCGGAAAGATAGGATTTATAAAATGATTCGGTAAGGTCTTGCGCACTCTGATCCTGATTGGCAGCCGAACGACATCCCACCAGCAACATAACGAATGATAAAAATATCCTTTTCATCAATACATCCTGTAAATTTTAAAGGATGGTTGCATTTTGCGGTACCCAGGACCTGGATACATGCTTTTTTGAATAAAATCAGAAATCCACTGCGTGCAGTCATACATCGTCATGTGACCTATGCCGTTTCCTCCAGGATACGGCTGGATGACAGCCACATCGCCAGAAATTAAAGTTGAACCGGGCGGCAGCTCACTGAATCCAGCACGTAATAATTCCGCCCCATAATCTTTTGCATTTTCTGTGTTCGGTACCTTAACACCTCCTGCCAAAATGGCCAGGCGGGTAAACTTTGCACATTCACTATGAGAATGCCCCAGAGCGTGAGACCGGAGATATGAAACAGCAGCATCTTTATTCCAACGCATTCTTAGTTCCATTAAGTAAGTAAGAACGGAATTATTGTGCCAATCATTAACTTATTGTGGGTTTAAAAATGCTTAAATTTGTCCGCAAAAGGTATTATTTTCACGCCCCATAAAAAGGCCGGGCCGGCTGCGAGGATCCGGCCAGAATCGTCGCCGTTGGCAGGCTACCCGCGCGGGGCGTCACCAAAGACCTTGTAATCCGGTAACTGCACCTGCTGGTACGGCTCCCACCCGCCGCCAAGCGCCTTATACAGCGCCACCAGATCAAGCGCACTTTGCACCTGCGCCTGCGCTCGCTGCTGCTGTGCCTGCGCCAGCTGCCGCTGGGCATCGAGCACATCAATAAAGCTGGCGATCCCCTGTCGGTAACTGTCGCTGGCGAGATCGAAGGCGTTCTGCAGCGCGTCGATGGTTTTTGCGAGGCCAGCCTCACGCTGCTGATCGGTACGGTAGCTCACCAGCGCATTCTCCACTTCCCCGAGCGCCGTAAGAACCGTCTGCCGGTAATCCAGTACCGCCGAGCCCTGCTGGGCACGCGCCACTTTCACGCTAGAAACCAGTCTTCCCCCCTGGAAGATGGGAATAGAGACCTGCGGGCCAACGCTGTAGAAATGGCTGCTCCAGTCCGTGAGCCAGTTCGTTTCACTGTTGCGCAGGCCAAACTGTCCTGAAAGGGTAACGCTTGGGAAAAGCTCTGCCACCGACACGCCGATCTCTGCCGTCGCGGCGTGAAGGTTGGCTTCCGCTTCGCGCACGTCAGGACGCCGGCGCGCCAGCGTCGAAGGAATACCGGTCTGGACGCTATCCGGCAAAGCGGGCATCGGCTGCGCAGATTGCAGTTCAGCATCCAGCGCCCCCGGGGGCTTGCCGAGCAGGATAGCCAGACCGTTCATCGCCTGACGCGCCTGCGCCTCATACTGCGGGAGCTGCGCTTCCAGGTTCCCCAGCTGCGCGCGGGCGTTTTCCACATCCATCTGCGGAGACAACCCACCGCGCTGGCGGCTTTCCGTCAGCTCTAGCGTTTGCTTCGCGCTGTCAATTTGGGTGTTCATGGTTGCAATAATGCTCTGCGCACCGCGTAACTGCAGCCACGCGCGTGCCACTTCAGCCTCCAGCGAAACGAGCGCATCGTTACGCTGTTCTAACGCCGCTTTCTGCTGTGCCTCAGCGGCTTCAACCTGACGGCGCACTTTGCCCCACAGGTCAATTTCCCACTGCGCGTCAAAGCTTCCCTGGTAAAGATTGACCGGCTGCGTCAGCGGCCCTAACGCGCCTTTCAGATCGGGGTCAACGCTGTCGATTTGGTCGTACACACCGTGAGATTTCAGCTCACCTTCCAGACCGAGCTGCTGGCGCGTGGCCTGCACATTACTGTTCACCGACGGATAAAATGCCCCGCCCGCTTGCGTAATTTGTTCCCGCGCCCCGGCGATGCGCAGCACCGTTTGCTGCAGGGATAAATTTCCCGCAATCGCGCGTTCAATCAGGCTGTCGAGCTGCGGCGAGTTAAACGTTTTCCACCAGTATGGATTGGTCGCCGTGGAGGCCGTTTTTGACTTCACGCGGCTATCGCCCGGATCGTTCCAGTGCGTAGGGGTCTGCGGCGCAGGCTGTTGATAATCCGGCCCCACGGCGCAGCCCGCCAACAGCACAAAAATTACGGGGGTTAAACGTCTGTGTATCATCAGTGTGCTCCTGCACTCCCCTCGCTCTTAACCGGCGAGAGCAACAAACAAAACGGGATCAGTAAGAAGGCCACCGCGCTGAGAAGGGTAAAGACGTCGATATACGCCAGGAAACGCGACTGCTCAATCACGGTCTGGTACATGCGCCCGGTGGCAATGCCTGTCGGGTCGCCCACCTGGGTAGTGAAGTTTTGGATCGCCTGCGCGCTTTCGCGTATCGCCTGCTGGAACTGTTCATTAAACGGTGAGGCGTGATACGCCAAATACGCGCTGTGCGTCTGCGAGCGTTCGGTGATGGCCGCCGTCGAAAGTGAAATCCCGATTGAACCGGCTACGTTACGGAACATGGTAAACAGCGCCGCGGCATCGGCATTTAAGCGCCGCGGAATGGAGACAAAGGCAATGGTGGTAAGCGGCACAAACAGGAACCCTAACCCAATCGACTGCGCGCTGCGAAATAACACCAGGGTTTTAAAATCGATATCTGGCGTCAGGGTGCGGGACCAGAAAAACGCCACGGCCAGGCAGCTAAAACCAAAGGCGATTATCCAGCGCGTCTGTACCACCGGCATCAGTTTCAGCACCAGCGGAATGGTCAGCACAATCAACACGGCGCCAGGCGAAAGCACCAGCCCCGACCAAGTGGCGGTATAGCCCAGGTCCTGCTGCGCAAGCTGGGGAATAACCACCGAACTGCCGTAGAGGATCATCGCCATACCTGCCATCAGCAGGCTAGCCACCGTGAAGTTTCGATCCTTCATGCAGTGGAGGTCCACCACCGGCTTTTTGGCGTATACCAGCCAGTAAATCGCGCCAATAATCCCCACCAGCGTCAGCACTGCGAAAGTGCGAATAAAGTTCGAATAAAACCAGTCTTCGTCTTCTCCCCGGTCGAGCATCACCTGCAGGCAGCCCAGCCCAAGAGCGATCAGGCCGATCCCCGTCCAGTCGATTGCGAGCTTCTCTTTTGATTTGCTCTCCCACGGCGGATCTTCCAGCAGCTGGTAAATCGCCAGTACCGTCACGATCCCGACGGGGATGTTGATAAAGAACACCCAGCGCCAGGAGTAGTTATCGGTTATCCAGCCGCCCAACGTCGGGCCCAGCACCGGCGCGACGATGATAGCAATGGACGAAAGGCCGAAGGCTTTGCCTCTGTCTTCGGGTTTGAAGTAATCGAGTAAAACCGACTGCTGCGTTGGCTGTAGCCCGCCACCGAAAAAGCCCTGCATCACGCGGAACAGAATGATTTGCCACAGCTCGGTAGCAATACCGCACAGAAACGAACAGACGGTGAACATCACGATGCAGATCAGGAAAAACTGCTTACGACCAAATACCCGGCTCAGAAACGCCGATATTGGCAGCACAATGCCGTTCGCCACCAGGTAACTGGTTAGTACCCAGGTGGATTCGTCATAGCTTGAGGAGAGCGAGCCCGCCACATGCGGCAGCGCCACGTTGACGATAGTGGTGTCGAGGATCTCCATAAACACCGCCAGCGTGACCACAATCGCCACCGCCCACGGATTACTGGCAGGACGCCAGTTATCGTGGCTATGATCCGTCATTCCAGCGTAACCTTTGGCTCAACGGACAGCCCCAGCGGCAGCGGCGTGTTCGGATCCAGGCCTTTATCAATCACGATCTTCACCGGCACGCGCTGAACAATTTTGACATAGTTGCCGGTCGCGTTTTCTGAGGGGAAGGCGGAGAAACGCGAGCCACTGCCCTGCTGGATGCTGTCAACATGGCCTTCGAGTTCCTTGTCAGGCCAGGCGTCAACAGACACTTTCACCTTATTGCCCGGCTTCATGCGCTCAAGCTGCGACTCTTTAAAGTTCGCCACTACCCACACATTGGGTGAAACCAGCGAGAACAGCGCCGTCCCGGCCTGCACCAACGTGCCCGGCTGCACGTTGCGTTTGGTGACAAACCCGTCGAACGGTGCACGAACCTCGGTGTATGAAAGGTTTAGATTTGCCGTTTCCAACTGCGCCCTGGCCTGATCAACCTGGCGCTCCCGCGCTTCGACGTTCGTTTCCTGCTGGCGGATCTGCAGCTGTACCTGATCCGCCACTTCCAGCTGCGCCTGCGCGCTCGCCAGACCGGCCTGGGCGCTTCGCAGCTGCGCATTAGCAGAATCAATACTTTGCTGGGTAGTTGCGCGAGGGTCAACGCCACGCTGGCGACGGTATTCCGCCTGCGCGTTTGCCATATCCGCCTGCGCTTTTAACACCTGCGCTTTCGCTTCATCGCGCTGGGCAGGATATTGAATTTTAGACAGCGCCAGCTGCGCCTGCGCCTGATGCAGCTGCGCGATAGCCAGCCCAAGTTGCGCCTGCGCCTGATCGCGCTGGGCGGTCGTATCACGAGGATCAATCACCACCAGCAGGTCGCCCTTTTTCACCCGCTGGTTATCGCACACATGCAGTGCAGTAACATAGCCCGCCGTTTTGGGCGCAATCGTCACCACGTCACCGTCGGTAAATGCGTCGTCGGTGCTTTCTTCATTGCGGGTTAGAACCCACCATACCAGCGCCACAATCACCATCACCACTACGACAATGCCGAGAATAATGAGCGGCTTTTTACCCGGGCGCTTACGCTCGTTATTGTTCTTTTCCTGCTCGTCAGCAGGCGGGGTTTGTTCTTCTGCCATAGGCCAGCAACAGTCCTGTCAGTGAGCGGCATCACGCTGTGCCGTTCACTAAAGCTAGGACGTTGCTATACGTTTGCCAGGATAAACTGACAAATTGCGCACTATATGAGAAGGAATAATCCGAAACCGATCGAGGCCGCCCAGATCAGCATCGGGATCGACCATAAATGGAAGCGCCACCAGATGCGGCGATCGTTAGCCATTCGCAGCGCAATTAGATTAGCCAGTGAGCCGGGGAGTAGACCAAACCCGCCGACGTTAACCGCCCAGGCCAGCAGCGTATCGGGTGGAACATAGTGGAGTAGTAGGATAGTCGAAGGAACGTTGCTGATAAACTGCGAAAGCCCTATCGCCGTTAGCCACAATCCCGGCTGCGACAGGCCGCTGACGCCGTGAAGCACGCTTTGCAGAACAGGAAGCTGGATGAGCAAATGCACGTCAATGAACATCGCCATAAAGACCAGCAGCAGCGTCCAGTCGACGCTCACCAGAACCCGTCTTGCCAGCACGAGAAAACCGGCCGCCACCAGCAGTACGCCCGCCACCTCTGCCTTTAGCTCAAGGGCAACCAGAAAGACAATGTACAGTGCAAGGCAGCTCCAGACCAGACGAGGTTGCCACTGTGGAACAGCGCTGCCGCTGTGGTACTGCAGTTTTTTCTCCGGGAAGGCAAACCAGCAGACCGTCATCAGCGACACCATCATCACCAGCGCCAGCGGCGCCATTTGCCAGGTAAACGCGGCAAACGACAGGCCGGAACGTCCCCACAGGAGGATGTTTTGCGGGTTACCAATCGGGGTCAGAAGAGAGCCGGCGTTCACCGCCAGCGCTTCAAAGATAATGAGCCTGTTAACCGGGATCTCGCACAGCTTACGCAGCGTGAGCGTGAGGGGCACGATGATAAACAGCGCCACATCGTTAGTCAGAAAGGTCGACAGCGCCGCAGCGGAAAACACCATAAACAGGGCCAGCTTGCGCTCGGTGGCGAAGCGGCGAACCATCTTGCGCCCTAGCACATCAAAATAGCCGCTGAGCTCTACCCCTTTAGTGAGCATCATCAACCCGCTTAGGGTAACGATCGTGCGCCAGTCGATGGCCGCAGGCCAGGCGTGCGGTGCAAAAGGCACAAAGACGCTGAGCCCTGCGCCAATCAATAATAAGATATGAAAGAAGCGATCCCGTGCCAGGGCCTGGAGTCCTGGAATTTTCATTCAGCGGAAGGACCGTACTTCAGGGTAAATTCGCGAAATTTCACCAGCGTTTCCTCGCTGACATGGTGTTCCATTCCCTCTGCATCCCGACGGGCAATCTCCGGGCTGACGCCCAGCACCAGCAAAAAATTCTCCACGATCTGATGACGCTCCCGGCTCTCCTGCGCCAGCTTCTCACCTTCCGGGGTGAGAAAAACGCCGCGCCACGGGATCATTTCGATCAGCCCGACTGACGCCAGACGTTTCAACATCTTGGCAACCGTTGGCTGTGAAACCCCCAGACGGGCAGCCATATCAACCTGACGCGCCTCCCCGACTTCGCGAATCAAATCAGATATCAGCTCAACATAGTCATCAATCAGTTCGCGCCGGTGGGCTTCACGCACCTGACGGAACCCTTCGACATGCTCTTCAACATTCACCAGTTGCGTCGTTTTTTTTGTTGTTGGCTTACCTGCGCGACGGTTCATTGTACTTCCTCAGTGGGATGACGCTTCCAGCGCCCGGTATCGAGAGCGCACATTGTAAACCATAGCTCTACAAGCACAAAAAATTAACGAATTAGCCATAGCTATACAATATAGCCTGTGCTATATCTGTATGTAATGCAGTCACCCTTCACGGATCGGAGGGATCAAAAATCAGGAGAGCTTATGAACGAATTCAAGAGGTGTATGACCGTGTTTACTCATTCTCCATTTAAAGTGCGCTTAATGCTGTTGAACATGCTGTGCGATATGTTTAGCAACAAACCGCATCAGGACGACAAACCCTCCCACTAAGCGGCGTCGCGGTACGCCGCATCATTTTTTGTCACATTCCCGCTGTACGCTGGCCTTTGGCCGCCTAATTCCCGACTTTTTTCACGGATTTGCAATCCCCTTCGCAAAACATCTCGTTAACGCCTGTTGACCTTATTCTTGACTCGCACTATCTTCTTGCAGCCCTGCACAATTTGCGGCTCGCTGAAGCGGACCCTCATTCCCTCTCCACGCACTGTCAGGCAGGCTTCGACCCTTGGCGCCAGGGTGAGCACATGGCGTTTTCATGATAGTGACCTATGAACTTAACCCTGAAAGACACACTCATTTCCCGCAGTCGGGCCTTAAGCCCGTGGACGGGTTTCTACTTTCTGCAATCGCTGCTGATTAACTTTGCGCTTGGCTACCCGTTTAGCCTCCTTTATGCCGTCGCCTTCACCTGTATCCTGCATTTATTCTGGCGAAGCGCGCCGCGCGTGCAAAAAGTGCTCGTGGGGATCTGTACGCTGGTCGCTGCCTCTTATTTCCCGTTTGGCCAGGCTTACGGCTCGCCAAACTTTAATACCCTTCTGGCACTGCATTCGACCAATATGGAAGAGTCGACAGAAATCCTGACAATCTTCCCGTGGTACAACTATGTTGTCGGCCTCTTTATTTTCGCGCTTGGCGTCATTGCCGTTCGCCGCAAAGTGGAGGAGAAAAAAGCCTGGGGCAGAATTGAGAGCCTGTGCCTGGCGTTCAGCATCGTCACGTTCTTTGTTACCCCTGTGCAAAACCTGGCCTGGGGTGGCGTATTTAAGCTGAAAGATACCGGGTATCCGGTGTTTCGTTTTGTGAAAGATGTCGTCGTTAACAACAAAGAAGTTGTCGATGAACAGGCGCGGATGGCCGAGCTTTCCAATATGAAAGATACCTGGAACGTGCTGGCCGTGAAGCCGAAGTACCATACCTACGTGGTGGTCATTGGTGAGAGCGCGCGTCGCGATGCGCTGGGCGCATTCGGCGGCCATTGGGATAACACCCCGTTTGCCAGTTCGGTTAACGGTACCCTGTTTACCGATTACGTGGCGGCCAGCGGTTCAACACAAAAATCACTGGGGCTCACGCTGAACCGGGTGGTTGACGGTAAACCGCAGTATCAGGATAACTTTGTGACACTGGCTAACCGCGCGGGCTTCCAGACCTGGTGGTTCTCCAATCAGGGACAAATTGGCGAATACGATACCGCTATCGCCAGTATTGCGAAACGCGCTGATGAAGTGCAGTTCCTGAAAAGCGGCGACTTCGAAGCCGATAAAAACACCAAAGATGAAGCGCTACTGAAAATGACCGCGCAGGTATTTGCTACCCAGCGCACCCAGCCGCAGATGATTGTGCTTCACTTAATGGGCTCACACCCGCAGGCCTGCGACCGTACCCAGGGCAAATACACGGAGTTCGTGCAGTCTAAAGAGACCTCGTGTTATCTCTACACCATGACGCAGACCGATGATTTGCTCAGCAAGCTGTATGCTCAGCTGCGCAATACCGGTGACAGCTTCTCTATGGTCTATTTCTCAGATCATGGGCTGGCGTTTAAAGAGCGCGGCAAAGAGGTTCAGTATCTGGCACACGATGATAAGTTTCAGCAGAACTTCCAGGTACCCTTTATGGTGCTGTCGAGCGATGACAAAACGCATCGCATCATTAACACGCGCCGTTCAGCGAATGATTTCCTGGAATTCTTCTCACAGTGGACGGGCATTTCTGCCGAGCAGATAAAAAATGACTACCCGTTTGTCTCCGGGAAGAAGGCTCCCCCAGTGTACATTACCAACTTCAAGTTACAGAAAGTTGACTACACCCACCTGGGAACGGATATCTTTGACATTAAGAGCAAGTAAACTCTGCCGACGCGTGCGGTCTGATGCCCTCACCCTGGCTCTCTCCCACGGGGAGAGGGAACAAACACTAAAAACGGCAACCTGAGGTTGCCGTTTTGCTTTTATCTTCCACAAAAAAAATCCGCCACATTGGGCGGATTTTTTATTGGCTCACCGAAGTGATTAGAAGCGGTAACCTACGCCCGCGATCCAGGTGCCAACGTCAACGCTACGAATACGGCTCTGCTCGTAAGAGAAGTCCAGAGCAACGTTTTCGATTGGGTTGAACTGCAGACCTGCGCCATAGGAGAAGCCGTAGTCGCTGTTGCTTGCAGTACGGTTAGCAGATTCGTTTTCGGTCTGCTGGAATTTACCGTAGCCTACACCCACAACGCCGTAGATGCTCGCCCAGTCATTCAGACGGTATGCTGGACCAGCAGTGATACCGTAGTACTGACCTTTGTTGTAAGCGCCGTTGTCGAAATTATCTTTTTCGGTGTAGGTGAAAGATCCGATCACGCCCAGCGGGTTGTTGTCCTGCTCGTAACGATACTTCAGGTTGAAACCGCTAGCTTTGTTCATCACGCCCTGCATATCGCTCTGAGCGTAACCACCAGTAACGGTAGAAGTAGCAGCTACAGCAGTACCTGCGGAAACAGCCAGAACAGCGGCCAGTGCTGAAAGACATGCAATTTTTTTCATAACCACCTCAAATGTGCTTCAAGTAAGTCCGTAAGTTTTAAATATATCAAAAAATCTTGTGAAACTCTTTGAGATTCGTAATGTCTAATGAAGTCTTTCCTGTAACAGAACGTTTCCAGACCCGACTATCTCGTTCAAATCTCATCGTTTTTTCACTTATAATCGCTAATTTTGCGCGCCAATTCCGTCGCATTCATCCAGATTATTCCTAAACTGGTTGCGGATAATTCCAGCCGCACTTATTCATTTTACGAGATTTACGCGTTTTTTTTTCAACAGAGTCTCAACCGTTGCAGCTTATTTCCATTACACTGCGACTTTTACTTCACTTGACATAAATTGACAGGAGAAAGGATGCCAGGGTTATCCCGCAAATCGTCGGTCTGGATGCCGGTTGCAGTCATACTTATCGCCATGATGTCCATTCAGAGTGGTGCGTCGCTGGCAAAATCGCTTTTTCCGTTGGTCGGTGCGCCTGGTGTTACCGCCCTCCGTATTCTATTGGGCACGGCCATCCTGGTGGTCATCTTCAAACCCTGGCGGTTACGCTTTAAAAAAGAGCAGCGTTTGCCCTTACTTTTTTACGGGCTGTCTCTTGGGGCGATGAACTACATGTTCTATCTCTCTATCCAGACCATTCCACTTGGGATTGCCGTCGCGCTTGAATTTACCGGCCCGCTGGCTGTAGCGCTTTTCTCATCCCGTCGCCCGGTAGACTTTATCTGGGTTGTGTTAGCGGTTCTGGGGCTGTGGTTCCTGCTCCCACTGGGCCAGGATGTCTCTCAGATCGATTTAACCGGTGCCGCACTGGCGCTGGGCGCGGGTGCCTTCTGGGCGGTTTATATTCTCTCCGGCCAGCGTGCCGGAGAAGAGCATGGCCCTGCGACGGTCGCGCTGGGTTCATTAATTGCCGCCATTATCTTTGTGCCGATCGGCATGGCTCAGGCCACGGCGTCGATATGGCAATGGTCGGTCATGCCTGTCGGGCTGGCTGTCGCCATTCTCTCGACGGCGTTGCCCTACTCGCTGGAGATGATTGCCCTCACGCGTCTTCCGACCCGTATATTTGGCACGCTGATGAGCATGGAACCTGCGCTGGCCGCCATCTCCGGAATGGTGTTCCTCGGGGAAACCCTGACGCTCACCCAGACGCTGGCACTGTGCTCAATTATTGTGGCGTCCATGGGATCAACGCTCACGATGCGCCCCGAACCTAAGGTGCAGAAGGTGGATATCAAGTAATGCTCTATTTTCTGCATGGTTTACCGCCATGCAGAATAACATCCTCGGTATGCTGCTTATAATTCCCAATCCCCCCTGTCATCGTGACGAAATATTTACCCCACAAGGAAGTCAGACGTTCAAATTAGGATTGATCTGCATCAATTTTAAAATAACCATTATTTTTCATATCGTTACAAATACATCTTATTTCCTGCTATTAAACCGATAGGCAAAGCCAAACCGCAGAGAAAAAATCCGGTGCTATACTTAGTTCGGTAATTACCTGGGACATTAACATCAAGAGGATATGAGATTATGAGTACCGCTAAACTGGTGAAAACGAAAGCGTCTAATCTGCTTTATACCCGTAACGATGTATCGGATAGCGAGAAAAAAGCGACCATTGAGTTGCTGAATCGCCAGGTGATCCAGTTCATCGATCTTTCGCTGATCACCAAACAGGCCCACTGGAATATGCGCGGTGCAAACTTTATTGCCGTTCACGAAATGCTGGATGGCTTCCGCACAGCACTGGTGACCCACCTCGACACGATGGCCGAACGCGCCGTTCAGTTAGGCGGTGTTGCACTGGGTACCACGCAGGTGATCAACAGTAAAACGCCACTGAAAAGTTATCCGCTGGATATCCATACCGTTCAGGACCACCTGAAAGAACTGGCAGACCGTTACGCCATCGTGGCCAACGATGTGCGCAAAGCTGTTGGTGAAGCCAAAGATGAAGACACGGCTGATATCTTAACCGCTGCGTCTCGCGACCTAGATCAGTTCCTGTGGTTCATTGAGTCTAATATCGAGTAATTCCTACGAATTCTCACTCAAACCCTCGCCCCTGGCGGGGGTTTTGCACATTTATGGTGCACACTTTTTGCCTAAACGCCTGCAAAAGTGAATAAAATGTAATAATCACCTCACACAACCGTTAACGGAAGATTGTTTTTTCACCGGAATCTGCGCTAAATATCCCTGTTTACGTTGACCAAAACGATGCGCACCAAAACGGTGCTCCATCCTGGTGCAATAACCCATCATTGCCACGTTTATTGTGCAACGCCTGACCTCATCCCCTTTACAAAACAATGGCTTGTAAAGTTGGCATGATTTTTTCATTGTGCCTGTTGTTCTCGCAGGGGATCGCCCCGTGGATATAAAAGGAAATGCTATGAAGTCTGTATTAAAAGTTTCACTGGCTGCACTTACCCTGGCTTTTGCGGTGTCTTCTCATGCCGCCGATAAACTTGTTGTGGCGACTGACACGGCGTTCGTTCCGTTTGAATTCAAACAGGGTGACAAATACGTTGGTTTTGATGTGGATCTGTGGGCCGCAATCGCAAAAGAACTCAAACTGAATTACACCCTGAAGCCTATGGACTTCAGCGGCATTATCCCGGCGCTGCAAACCAAAAACGTTGACCTGGCGCTGGCAGGCATCACCATTACTGACGAGCGTAAAAAAGCGATCGACTTCTCCGACGGCTACTACAAAAGCGGCCTGCTGGTGATGGTGAAAGCCGACAACAACGACATTAAAAGCGTGAAAGACCTCGACGGTAAAGTGGTTGCGGTGAAAGGCGGTACGGGCTCTGTTGACTACGCGAAAGCGAATATCAAAACCAAAGACCTGCGTCAGTTCCCTAACATCGACAACGCTTACATGGAACTGGGCACCAACCGCGCTGACGCTGTTCTGCACGATACGCCTAATATCCTGTACTTCATCAAAACTGCGGGCAACGGCAAGTTCAAAGCGGTGGGCGACTCCCTTGAAGCGCAGCAGTACGGCATTGCATTCCCGAAAGGCAGCGACGACCTGCGTACCAAAGTGAACGCCGCGCTGAAAACCCTGAAAGAGAACGGCACGTACAACGAAATCTACAAAAAATGGTTCGGTACCGAGCCTAAATAAATCAGCCTGATCCATCAGGTACTGTAAAGCCCGGTGGCGCTTACGCTTACCGGGCCTACAATTTTAGTCATCCCTCTGGCTAACTTTTCGTTTTCACCACGGTATACAGGAATACATCATGCAGTTTGACTGGAGCGCCATCTGGCCTGCCATTCCTCTCTTGCTTGAAGGCGCCAAAATGACCCTGTGGATTTCGGTCCTCGGTCTGGTTGGCGGGTTAATTATCGGCCTTGTCGCCGGTTTCGCCCGCACCTACGGTGGCTGGATTGCAAACCACATCGCACTGGTTTTCATCGAAGTGATCCGCGGCACCCCGATTGTCGTGCAGGTCATGTTCATTTACTTCGCCTTACCCATGGCCTTTAACGATCTGCGCATTGACCCGTTCAGTGCCGCCGTTGTGACCATTATGATCAACTCCGGTGCGTACATCGCGGAAATCACCCGTGGTGCAGTGCTGTCGATTCATAAAGGTTTTAGTGAAGCCGGTCTGGCGTTAGGCCTTTCTCGTCGCGAAACGATCCGCCACGTTATTCTGCCGCTGGCGCTGCGCCGCATGCTGCCACCGCTGGGTAACCAGTGGATCATCAGTATTAAGGATACGTCGCTCTTCATCGTTATCGGTGTTGCCGAACTGACCCGTCAGGGCCAGGAGATTATCGCTGGCAACTTCCGCGCGCTGGAAATCTGGAGTGCAGTAGCGGTTGTCTACCTGATCATTACTCTGGTTCTGAGCTTTGTTCTGCGTCGTCTTGAAAGAAGGATGAAAATCCTGTGATTGAATTTAAAAACGTTTCCAAGCACTTTGGCCCAACCCAGGTGCTGCACAATATCGATTTGAACATCAAACAGGGTGAAGTGGTGGTCATTATTGGGCCGTCCGGCTCCGGTAAGTCCACCCTGCTGCGCTGCATCAATAAACTGGAAGAGATCACCAGCGGCGACCTGATCGTCGATGGTCTGAAAGTAAATGACCCGAAAGTCGACGATCGTCTGATCCGTCAGGAAGCGGGCATGGTGTTCCAGCAGTTTTACCTGTTCCCGCACCTGACGGCGCTGGAAAACGTGATGTTTGGCCCACTGCGCGTGCGTGGTGCCAACAAAGCGGCCGCTGAAACGCTGGCAAAAGATCTGCTGGCAAAAGTGGGCCTCGCAGAACGTGCGCATCACTATCCTTCGGAGCTGTCCGGCGGTCAGCAGCAGCGTGTCGCTATCGCCCGCGCGCTGGCGGTTAAGCCGAAAATGATGCTGTTTGATGAGCCCACCTCCGCGCTTGACCCGGAACTGCGCCACGAAGTTTTAAAAGTGATGCAGGATCTGGCAGAAGAAGGCATGACGATGGTCATCGTCACCCACGAAATCGGCTTTGCTGAAAAAGTGGCTTCTCGCCTGATATTCATTGATAAAGGCCGTATCGCTGAAGATGGCAACCCGCAAGAGCTTATTGCGAACCCGCCGAGCCAGCGTTTGCAGGAGTTCCTGCAGCACGTCGCCTGATATCCACCGAGCCGGGCTTGCCCGGCTTTTTTACGCCAGATTGTTCTCAAAAATCTCCCTTCGCGCCCTGCCCTCTATACTTATCATTTTGTTCGACATTTTCACCGGAGGACACTGTGCCGTGGATCCTGCTGCTGTTACTAAGCCTGTTTAGTCCCCCATCGCACGCCGTTGCGATCCCCGGCGTGACCGCGGGTGCCGCTCCGACGCAGGAGAGTACGCCGCCGCCAGAACCCAATGTTGAACAGAAAAAAGCAGCCTACAGTGCTCTGGCGGATGTGCTGGAAAACGATACCTCTCGTCAGGCGTTGATAGGGCAGCTGCGTAAAGTTGCCGCCACGCCGGCGCAAGAGCCTGTCCCAGCCATAACGCCGCCGGAAGTGAAAGAGCAAAAAACGGTGCTGGAGAATGTCACCGACGTAAGCCGTCACTATGGCGAGGCATTCTCCTCGCGCTTTGCCCAGCTTTACCGCAACCTGATTGGCTCTCCGCATAAATCCTTTAATCCGGATACGTTCACTACGGCCGCCAGCCAATTTTTACTGTTGGCGGGGGCTGTATTTATTTTCTACTGGCTACTTCGCCTGTGCGTATGGCCGCTATACCGCAAAATGGGCCAGTGGGGACGGAAAAAAAACCGGGAGAAAAGCAGCTGGCTGCATTTGCCGTTGATGATCAGCGGGGCGTTTATCATCGACCTGCTGCTGCTTGCGCTCACGCTGTTTGTCGGCCAGATGCTGGCTGACTCCCTCAATGCAGGCAATCAAACGATCGCCTTCCAGCAATCACTCTTTCTGAATGCCTTCGCGCTGATTGAGTTTTTCAAAGCGCTGCTACGCTTACTTTTTTGTCCACGCGTGGCCGATTTACGTCCCTTCGCCATTCAGGATAAGAGCGCAAAATATTGGGCGCTGCGGCTAAGCGTGCTGAGCGGACTGATTGGCTACGGTTTGCTGGTTGCCGTGCCGATTATTTCAAACCAGGTCAACGTGCAGTTTGGCGCGCTGGCCAACGTGCTGATCATGCTCTGCATCACCGTTTGGGCGCTGTACCTCATCTTTCACAATAAAAAGGCGATTACCGAAAGTTTGCTCCATCTGGCCGATCGCTCCCTCTCCTTCTTCAGCCTCTTTATTCGGGCATTTGCGCTGGTGTGGCACTGGCTGGCGAGTACTTACTTTATTGTGTTGTGCTTCTTCTCACTGTTCGATCCGGGCAACAGCCTGAAATTCATGATGGGCGCGACGTTCAAGAGTCTGGCCATTATTGGCATTGCGGCCTTTGTGTCCGGCTTACTATCCCGTTGGATCTCGAAAGCCATTACCCTTTCGCCGCAGGTACAACGAAACTACCCGGAGCTGCAAAAACGGGTCAACGGCTGGATGTCAGTATCGCTGAAAGTGGCACGTATACTGACGGTCTGCGTGGCCATTATGCTGCTGCTTAACGCCTGGGGATTGTTTGATTTCTGGAACTGGCTGCACAACGGAGCGGGTGAAAAGACCGTCGATATCTTGATCCGCATTGCGCTGATCCTGTTCTTCTCGGCGGTGGGCTGGACGCTGCTGGCCAGCCTTATCGAGAACCGTCTGGTATCCGATATTCACGGCAGGCCGCTCCCCAGCGCACGCGCTCGCACGCTTCTGACGCTGTTCCGCAATGCCCTGGCGGTCATCATCAGCACCATTACCATCATGATTGTTCTCTCGGAAATTGGCGTCAATATCGCCCCCCTGCTGGCGGGTGCGGGTGCATTGGGGTTAGCAATTTCCTTCGGCTCACAAACGCTGGTGAAGGACATCATCACCGGCATCTTTATTCAGTTTGAAAACGGCATGAATACCGGCGATCTTGTTACGATTGGGCCGCTGACCGGCACGGTGGAACGGATGTCGATCCGCTCCGTTGGCGTGCGCCAGGATACCGGGGCGTACCACATTATTCCGTGGTCATCGATTACCACCTTCGCGAACTTTGTGCGCGGGATCGGCTCCGTGGTGGCGAACTACGATGTTGATCGCCATGAAGATGCAGATAAAGCGAAACAGGCGCTGAAAGACGCCGTAGACGAGCTGTTGGAAATGGACACTATTCGCGGGCTGGTGATGGGTGAACCGTCGTTTGCAGGGATCGTCGGGTTGACCAATACGGCGTTCACGTTGCGCGTATCCTTCACCACGCAGCCGCTGAAGCAGTGGACGGTGCGCTTTGCGCTCGACAGCATGGTGAAAAAACACTTTGATTTGGCGGATGTACGGATGCCGGTGCAGACCTATCAGGTGTTATCACCACCCGCAACGCCGCTTCCCCCGCAGGAACCCACCTTATAGCGGAATTGCCGGGTGACGGCTTCGCCTTACCCGGCCTACGCTCGCAGATTATTTACGGCGTTTATTGTTGTCCATAAACGACCAGGCGATAAAGCGGCTCTGCTTCTGGCCCTGCGCCATCTCTTTTTTCACCACTTTCACCGCGCCAGCTTCGGTTAATGCACGATACAGCGGCGGTAGGTTATCCCCGCGAGAGACCAGCGTGGTAAACCATTTCACCTGACGGCCAAAGTGTTTACTTTCCTCAATCATACGCAGGATAAAGGCCACTTCACCCCCTTCGCACCACAGCTCCTGCTGTTGGCCGCCAAAGTTCAGCGCGGCATCCTCAGCCTGTCCCAGGTTACGACGTTTGCGCTCGCTGCCCTCACGCGCGGCAGCCGCTGAATCATGGAACGGCGGGTTGCACAGGGTGGCATCGTACATTTCGTTCTTATGAATAATGCCGTTAAAAATGGCGTTGGCATCTTTCTGACGACGTAAGCGGACCGCGCGGCTTAAGCCAGCGTTACCGTTAATAATCGCCTGCGCGCTGGAGAACGCTTCTGCGCCAATTTCACTGCCGGTAAAGCGCCATTGATATTCATGCACGCCGATCAGCGGATAAATCAGATTAGCCCCGGTGCCGATATCCAAAATGGTGGCCTGCGGCGGAACGATACCCTCATTACCTTCAGCAAGGAGATCGGCGAGATGGTGGACGTAATCTGCTCGGCCAGGAACAGGAGGACAGAGGAAGCCTTCAGGGATGTCCCAGTGCGTGACAGCGTAAAAATGAGCCAGCAGCGCCTTGTTCAGCATTTTAACCGCCTGCGGGTCAGCGAAATTGACCGAGGGTTCACCGGCGGGTGTTTCAACGATAAAATTCTGCAGCTCTGGGCAGCTCTGACACAGCGCTTTCATGTCATAGCGGCTGCGGTGGCGGTTACGCGGGTGCAATCCCGGCTTTTCGGAACTCATGGCATTCTCCTTTAAACAGCGGCGTAAGATACCCTGTGCTGACCCTGCGGTAAATATCTCTGTACGGCGCTCAAAAAAACACCGCAAATCAAGAGCATTTATGTCCATGATCTGTCAGTAAATTGTCAATTTTTGTTGTTCAAAAAATAAGCAGATCATAATCAAATTTTTGCGCTAAGTCACACTCCGGGAGCTTCTAAACTTAACGGGAATCACCTGTTGTTTCCCCAGAGGATGTGATTATGAAAAAATACCTGACCCTTGTTGTATTCGCCGGAGCGCTGGCTACAGCGTCCTTCTCAGCCTGGTCAGTACAGTCACTGACCGAAAACACAGATACCAGCCAGCTGCGCCCCGCCGGGACAGTCTCGGTAAGCCGCGCCAGCAACCTTGACGATCTTCAGGATAAACTGGCTGAAAAAGCCCGCCAGGAAGGTGCAAAAGGATTCGTGGTGAATTCCGCCGGTGGTGATAACCACATGTACGGTACTGCGACCATCTATAAGTAAGTTTTTTTCTGCCCCCTCGGCTGCATCTGCCTGACAGATGCAGTTGTTTTCCCCGCCTTGACTGTACGAATTTTAACCCCATATTAAAACGATGTGTGTTAACTACTCTTCAGGAGGGTGCTATGGCTTCCGGCTGGGCGAATGATGACGCCGTCAATGAACAGATCAACAGTACAATTGAAGATGCGGTTGCCCGCGCGCGCGATGAAATTCCACACGGTGAAAGTCTGCATGAATGTGAGGAATGTGGAGAACCGATTCCGGAGGCGCGCCGTAAGGCCATTCCCGGAGTACGGTTATGTATAAGCTGTCAACAGGATAAAGATTCAAAAAACTCTTCGCACTCGGGATATAATCGCAGAGGATCGAAAGACAGCCAGTTACGTTGACTTTGCTTTACCTAAAATAACCGCGCAAGCGGTTTCCTTTACGCTCACGATTTTTCGAATTTCACGTTGCAAATTGTGCGCTTCGTTTCCCCTCTGTAAAGCGAAGCGACAAGAAGTGTAAATCGCTATTCTGAATTTATTAATATTCAATAACTTATTTGTCATTCAATTTTTTTGATTAACCACGTCAATTCTCTTCGATTTTATCTTTCGCCAAAAAGCGTGATACTCATCACATCGACGGAACATCGTCCCCTTAACAGAATAATCTGCGAGAGATTAACTATGAAAACCATCAAATATGCTGTTGCTGCTGTTGCCCTGTCCGCTCTGTCTTTTGGCGCATTCGCTGCAGAGCCTGTGTCATCTACTCAGGCACAGAACATGAATAAAATCGGTGTGGTCAGTGCTGAAGGCGCAACCACGCTGGACGGCCTGGAAGCCAAACTGGCTGAGAAAGCAGCTGCTGCCGGTGCAAGCGGATATACCATCACCTCCGCTAACACCAACAATAAACTGAGCGGTACTGCGGTTATCTACAAATAATCGCCCGAACACATGTACTACCCTCGCCATACCCTCTGGTGAGATGCTCCAACCCTCATTGACCCTGTTGTTTGTTACCCTTGCTTGCCCGTCCGCCACTGGACGGGCTTTTTTTTGCCTAAAACGACTGTTCTACCCGCTGTAAGCCTGCGTCTACCGTGTCGACTTCTCCGGTTGCCAGTAAACAGCAGGCCATCTGTAGCTTAATCGCGTGTGGTACCGGCACATTGCCCGCAAGGCATTGCTCAATCCAGCGGGCGGTAGTCTGGGGATCTTTTGCCTGCGGCAGGATCGCCTCACCGTTCTCTTCTCCACGTTCAAGCACTGCGCGAGTACCCGTGGAATCAATCAACATCATCTGAGGGCAGCGTTGCGGGTTGGCATAAACCTCCCCTTCAGTGCCGTGCATCAACAGCGCTCGCCCGCCAATATCTTCAAAAAACGTGCCCACGCGGGTGACATACTCGGGGTGTGAGACGCTGGACAGGCGCAGGGCTGCGTCCTCGGCGAACGGCGTTGCCAGCTTCGCCAGCGTGTGCGCACTGTTTCGCACGCCCATACGCCAGCGCGCATCCAGCTGTTTTTCGAGCGGTGGGCACAGCGCCTTGACGGGAATATAGACCGGCTGATGCCCACCCAACTTCGCCTGTGCTTGTCCGGCATGCAATGTGGGTTCAATCTCCAACAGTGCGAAAATGGTTTCTGTCAAAACGCGGGTTGGATCTTCACTGACGCCGTGTACGACAACCGGAAATCCGAGCTTACTGAGCAAAATAGCCAGCAGCGGCGTCAGGTTTGCCTGCTTGCGCGCGCCGTTGTAGCTGGGAATAACAATTGGCATTGGCTTTGCCACGGGTGGGGTTAAGCGCATCGTCTGCGTCTGCATCGCGTCATAGAAGCCACGCATTTCCGCTTCGCCTTCTCCTTTAATACGCAGCGCAATCAGGATGCCGCCCATTTCCAGATCCGGTACATCGCCATTGAGCATATGGGTGTACAACGCACGGGCCGTTTCCCGATCCAGGTCACGGGCATGGTTCTTCCCACGCCCTACCTCTTTGATAATTTTACGATAATCCACGGTATCTCTCCTTACGACGCATTGAGGATACTATAGCCCTGATAAATAACTTTCGGGTAATCATTTCCTTCTATTCTCTCGTCTCTAAACAGGCTTTCAGAAGAAAAAAGGTCGCGATATTCTTCACGGGCATTAAATGGCATTCCAGCGCCTCATTTCTATCTCTTGTTTTATAACCCTTTTTTTATTTATTTAAAAAATCATTAACACACATTAAATTCATTAAATTTATGATTCAGAGAAGGTAAATTGAACCAGGCATAGTTATCAGACATAGTTCCTCCCGAATCAATCACCCCAGTGATGATTAAAGCCAAAATAACTCACTTTCATTCAGAGGAATATAATGAAAAAACTTATTATTGCGGGCATTGTTGCCGGGATGGCATGTGCTTCCGTTTCCGCATTTGCTTCCGGTGGTGAAGGACAAATTAATTTCACAGGTGAAATTATTGACTCTGCTTGTACCGTGGTAAATGGATTAAGTAACCCGCTCGATGTTTCATTAGGTAAAGTTGCGAAATCAGCCTTCACGGGCTCCGGATCGACCACATCAACAACCCGTTTTAGTATTCAACTTAAAGATTGTCCGGAAACCGTAACCAGTGCTGCGGTGACATTTGGTGGAACACCAGATGGCGGTAACAGCAATGTGCTGGCGGTAACTACGGGTACAGGTACGGCAACCGGTATTGGTATTCAGTTATTAGATAAAACTGAAAACCCACTGAGTTTATATACGGCTTCTGCCGGATATACCCTGACCTCAGGAACAACCACCAATGATCTGGAATTTGGTGCCCGTTATATTCAGACCGGCAGCAGCATCACCGCTGGTCCGGCAAATGCGGTATCCACTTTCACCATTGTTTACAACTAATAAAAAAGATATTAGCCATATCCGTGGCTAATATCTTTTTTCCTTTATTACGGTAAATCTATGCGTAAATGCCTTCTGGTTTCGTCCTTATTATTACTCACCTCCGCCGCCCATGCGGGTATTACCATCGGCGGTACCCGTGTGGTGTACCCGGAAAATAAAAAAGAATCGTCCATTGGTATCACCAACCCGGACAATCTTGACTACCTGGTGCAGTCATGGGTCGAAACGGAAGACAAGACGCGCGAGAAGGCACCGTTCCTGATTACCCCGCCCCTGTTCCGTCTTGATGCGAAACAGAATAACGTTCTGCGCATCATCAGAACCGGCGGTAGCCTACCCGCAGATCGTGAATCGCTGTTCTGGCTGAATATTAAATCCATTCCTTCATCCAGCCGTAATGAAAACAGCAACACGCTGCAAATAGCCATTAAGACCCGCATTAAATTGCTGTATCGCCCTTCAGGTATTACAGGCAAACCAGAAGATGTCGCCTCAAAATTAACCTGGCATAAGCAAGGAAGCCAGCTGGTTGTTGATAACCCGACACCGTTTTACATGAACTTCCAGGAGATCACGCTGGACGGCAAAAAAATCGATAAGGTGACCTATGCCATTCCAAAAGGCGAAACCCATTTTGCCATACCGGTAAATATTGCCGCACATACTGTGAGCTGGAAAATAATTAATGACTATGGCGGTATTACGCCGTCCTGGACTGCACAAGTTCACTAAATCACCAATAATTATTGGATACCATTATGGGCTGGGAATACACAACAAAACCGCCAAAGCAACACCGGCGCTCACTGCTTATTGCACTGGGCTGCACGCTGCTGGGTGTTTGTGTACAAACAGTATTTGCCGAAGATTATTTCAACCCGGCCCTACTGGATATTGATAATCCGTCCCAGGGAAAAACCGATCTCAGTATTTATGAAATTGGTCCAGGACAAGCGCCGGGTAAATACCATGTCGACGTCTACGTAAATAATAATAAAGTCGCCAGTAAAGAAATTGAATTTGTATTGAAGAAAGACGCAGAGGGTAAATCCAGCCTCCAGCCCTGCCTGAGTGCCGCCCAGTTAAAAAGTTTTGGCATTCAAAGCGATAAATTTGAGCAAAATGACAACGCCCAGTGTGTCAACCTGAGCGTGATCCCCTCTGCCAGCGCGACGTTCCACGTTAACCCGCAGCAGTTGCTACTCAGCATTCCTCAGTCGGCCATCACCCAAGTCCCGCGGGATTACGTTGACCCGCAGGAATTCGACGAGGGCATTAACGCCCTGCTGCTGAACTACAGCTTCTCGGCAGGGGAAAACCACGGGAAAGGGGAAAATAGCAGCGACCAGCGCAGCATGTTTCTCAACCTTCGTCCCGGCTTTAACCTCGGCGCATGGCGCTTTCGCAACTATTCGACCTGGAGCAAAACCAGCGACAACAGCGACAGCGAAAATACGTTTTCATCGGTCTATTCCTACGCACAGCGCGATGTCACTCATCTGGGTGGCGAGCTGACGTTTGGGCAAAGCTCCTCGCCTTCGGATGTGTTCGACAGCATCTCCTATACCGGGGCGCAGCTCGCCTCAGATGACGACATGCTGCCGGACAGCATGAAAGGTTTTGCTCCCGTCATCCGCGGTACCGCCCACAGCAACGCGCAGGTTATCGTTCGCCAGAATGGCTATGTCATTTACCAAAATTATGTCGCACCAGGCGCATTCGAAATTAACGATCTCTATCCTACGGGCGGCAGCGGTGATTTGAACGTCACGGTTAAAGAAACCGACGGCAGCGAGCAGCATTTCGTGGTGCCCTACGCCTCCGTGCCGGTACTCCAGCGCGAAGGCCGTTTCAAATACAGCCTCACCGCCGGGCGTTATCGTAGCTATGACGATAACGTTGAAAAAACGCTGTTTGTGCAAGGCACCGCTATCTACGGGTTGCCCTACGGCTTTACGGCGTACAGCGGTCTTCAGGCAAGCCCATATTACAACGCGCTTGCACTTGGATTTGGCAAAAATATCGGCGACTTGGGTGCCTTCTCGATTGACGTTACCGGCGCAAAATCTGAAATGCAGGATCGCGCCCCGACCGAAGGGCGCTCGTGGCGCGTTCGCTACAGTAAAGATTTCGCCACCACGGGTACGCATTTTTCGGTTGCCGGTTACCGCTATAACAGCAAAGGTTTTTACACCCTGCAGGACACGCTGGATTCGCACACCTCGAACGATGACTGGGAAACGCCCGATACCCGCCAAAGCCGCGAAGAAGCCACGGTGGATCAGTCTCTCGGGGGCCAATGGGGTTCACTTACCCTAAGCCTGGTGAAAGAGCGCTACTGGAATACCAGTGAAAACATGACGTCGATGAACGTTGGCTACACCAACTCCTGGCACGGCATTAGCTATGGTCTGACCTACGGTCTGAACAAAAATACTCGTGACGGGAACGACGACAATGACGAAAAAACCAGCGAACAGACCCTCGCCTTTAACCTCTCCGTGCCGCTCGATCGCTGGCTGAGCAATACATGGGCTAACTACAACCTGAACACCTCCAAACACGATACCACCCAGAGCGTGGGCCTGAATGGCACCGCGCTGGCGGGCAATAACCTGAGCTGGGGCGTGCAGCAGGGACACAGCCAAAGCAACGGATACAGCACGAACCTGAATACCGATTACAAAGGCACCTATGGCGAAGTCAATGCCGGGTATTCGCAAGACGACGAGCAGCAGCAGGTCAACGTCGGCCTGCAGGGCAGCATGGTTGCCCACGCGCACGGGGTGACCCTCGGTCAACCGATGGGCGAGACGGTGGCGCTGGTTGAAGCGCCGGGCGCAAGCGGCACCAATATCGCTAACCAGACCGGCGTGAGCACTGATTTTCGCGGCTACGCTATCGTGCCTTACGTGACGCCCTACCGTCACAATACGCTTGCACTGAATACCGAAACCCTGCCGGGCAACGCGGATCTCGATCAGGCCGCCAAAATTGTGACGCCTACGCGTGGCGCTGTGGTACGCGCCCACTACGACACCCACGTGGGGAGCCGCGTGCTGATGACCTTGCAACGTGCGGATGGACACCCGCTGCCGTTTGGCGCAACCGCCTCGCAGGCGCATGAGGAAGGCGAGTTTATTGTGGGCGATGGGGGCCAGGTCTATCTGACCGGGATGCACCAGCAGGGCACCATTAACGTCAGCTGGGGTAAGGATGCCAACAGCCACTGCTCCGCCGCGTATCACCTGCCGACGGCAAGTGATAGCCAAATTATCAACGTCACCGCCCAGTGCGTGTGACGGCAAGCCTGGAGAATACCATGAGCCTTTTACGCTATTCCTTTTTGCTAATGATGCTTTCACTCGGCGCATTTTTTTGTCCTCATGCCAGGGCGGCAAGCTGCACCACCAGCGACCTCCCCTTTACCCTGAATGCCGGGAACATTTCCGTCTCCTCCAGCCTGCCGATAGGCAGCGTAATACCCGGTTCGACAGAGACGCACAGCGTGAAAGGAACCTGCAGCGATGTGCCAGCCAATACTGCGATTACCGCCTGCTACGCCGGCACCGGTTCGGAAGTTCCAGGCCATCCAGGCGTGTATGAAACGGGCATTGAGGGCGTGGGGATTGAAGTGCTGAACCGCAGTGGGCAGGTGATCCGCGGAACATCTGGCAGCTGCAACTCCTCATCCACACCAATGGGCGTGATTGATGGCAATAACAACCTCGATTTCACCTACGCGGTGCGGCTGGTCAAAACGGCAACGCAGGTCAAGAGTGGCTCAGTCATGCAGGCACAAACGCGGTTTGGTTTTAGCCTCGCCAATGGTTCAACGCTCGGAACAAGTAACACCAGTAGCTACAGTGCCACGATCGCCGCGACAACAACAACCTGCTCTATCGATCCACTGAATCTGACCGTCACGCTGGGGGACTTCCCGGTTACCCAGTTCACACACGTCGGAAGCTATACCAGCTGGAAATCCTTCTCCATTAATGCGACCTGTAGCAGCGATGCCACCTTTACGGCCAGCGTCACAAGCGCCAACGGCGTGAACAGCCAATATGGCGACGTTATCAATCTCACGCCGGGCAAAGACAGTGCAACCGGCATCGGGATTCGCATGCTGCTTGACGGTGTGGATTTGAAGTATGACTACCCTATTCCGTTGGGAGGAACGGTAAAAGCCAATACGGCGACCGCCATGCCTTTCTCCGTGCAGTATTACCAGACCGATGCGGTCGTCACGGCCGGCAAGGCCAACACCATCATGACTATTGATATGGAGTATGAGTAACCGTATGCAAAAAACGCTGATTGGTTTGCTGCTGCTCGCCAGCGGGTTGGCTAGCGCCACTGACGTCACGCTCAGTATTGAAGGCAATATTTACGACACTACCTGTCAGGTGGACAGTAATAGCCAAAACATGGTGGTGGATCTCGGGCAGGCCGTTTCCGGGGATTTTAAATCCGTTGGCGATACGGGAGTGTGGAAGAACTTTGATATTACGCTCTCACATTGTCCTGCCAGTTTGATGCTCGCCACCATTACCGTCGATGGGCAGCCTGATGCCGTGCATCCAACCAAGTTTGCCAGTACGGGCACGGCTACCGGAGTGGCGCTCGAGCTGGCAGACAGAACGGATTTTATTACGCTTGCACCGCAGTCAAGCTTTAACGCCAGGATCAACAGCACGACCCACACCGCCGATTTCCCTTTGTCGGCAAGGTATTACGCCACGAAAACGCCCGTGACAGCGGGAACTTTCAGCAGCGTCGTCCAGGCCACCTTTACTTACCAGTAGGACCGCGCCCCTTAGCACGGACGCTTTTTTTACGCCCGGCGGCTACTTTTGCCGGGCTTTTTTTCACTTCCGGAACGTCCGGCTGTTCAATCGGAAACACCGGTAACGCGTTCAGCAACCGCTGGCCGTAGTTCTTCGTCAGCAGTCGCTTATCGTAGATAACGATCTCACCCCAGCAGCCGTGGCTTCGGATCAAACGTCCAACCTGCTGAATCAGGTTAAACGATGCCGCCGGCAAACTCTGCACCTCAAACGGGTAGCGATTCAGGCTTTTCAACCACTCGCCCTCGGTGATCACCACCGGGCTGTCGATCGGCGGGAAGGCGATTTTATGGATATGCACCTGCGTCAGGTAATCACCTTTCAGATCCAGACCTTCGGCAAAGGACTGTAGCCCCACCAGCACGCTGCGCTCGCCGCTGTCGATACGTTTACGGTGCAGCTCCACCAGCCGGTAGCGCGGCTGATCGCCCTGCACCAGAAGCAGTAATCGGAGATCGGTGACGTGTTCCAGAAAACGCTGCATTGCCCGACCGCTGGCAAAAAGCACCAGCATGCCGGGGTATTTTTTGCTTTCAAGCTGCTCGCGGAAATAGGCGGCCATTTCCGCAACGTGCTGCTCTTCGTTTTCCATGAGCGGCTCATAGGTCATGCGCGGGATCACCAGCTTGCCCTGCTCACAGTGGTTGAACGGTGAATCCAGCGCGACAAAACGGTCTCCCGCTTTCTCTTTCAGGCCGCTCATCTCCTGCAGCCTTGAGAAGCTGTTCAGCGAACGCAACGTCGCGGAGGTCACCACCACATGCGGCACGCTGCGCCAGATCAGCTTTTCCAGCTGATCGGCAACGCGAATGCCCACGCAGTGGAAAAAGAGATGGACCTGACCCTCTTTCACCTCACGGGTTGCCCATTTGGTTACCGGCGCACCGGACGCCTGCGCCAGTGCGGCCAGCCGCCAGAGCTTGCTTTGCGATTCAAACATGCCAAGCGCGCGGTTCATCTGCAGCAAAATACGGTGCAGGCGAACAACGTCATGCGAACCCGTTTTCTCGCTGAGATCGTTTAAGAACATCTCAGCCAGCCCGCGCAGTTTTTCAAGGTGCTTCGCCAGCTGCTGGCAAATCCCCATGATCTCTTCCGGCAGCTCCCCCATCGCAAAGCGATGTTCTGCCTCTTGGGTCGCCGGAAGATACAGATTCAACATGTTATTAAGTGAGGAGATGAGGCTGTACACCTCCTCACAGTGGTCGCTAAGCCGCTCCGGCACCGCCAGCGGCGGTGTGGTTTTGGGGCGAAACTGCTCCATGCAGGTAGCAACCAGCTTACAGAACAGATCCAGCTGCAGGCGGAACCAGGGGGCGGTGATTTCCGCACTCATCTCCAGGGCGTCCCGCGCCACGTCAGGCAGATGGTGTCCTTCGTCGAGTACCAGTAGCAGATTTTTGGGCTCCGGGAGTACCGCTTCACTCTCCAGCGCCGCCATCACCAGCGCATGGTTGGCGACAACCACTTCGGCTTCCTGAATTTCACGACGAGCGACAAAGAAGGGACACTCGCGATAGTAATGACAGTTGCGGTTCAGGCAGCTTGCTTTGTCGGTACTGAGCCTGCGCCACAGGTCATCGCTAATTGCGTGGCTGGTGTGATCGCGCAGGCCATCCCATTTATAGCCGTCAAGGTCGACCTTTAGCTTCGCACACTGATCCTGTTCGGCCTTGTTGTTCGGCGTAAGCTCATCATCCAGAAACGCGAGCAGATCCTGCTGGGTGGGTTCACTGCTGGCAAGCGCCGCCAGGTTGCGCGGACAAACATAACGCCCGCGGCCAAAGGCGGCGGTAAAGCGCAGGTCAGGGATAATTTTTCGCAAAAGCGGCAGGTCTTTGCTGAAGATCTGATCCTGCAACGCCACGTTGGCGGTGCTCACCACCAGCGTCTTTTGTTCTTCCCTGGCGATGGCAATACCGGGAATTAAGTACGAGAGGGTTTTCCCGACGCCCGTCGGGGCTTCAATCGCCAGATGTCGCCCATCGTCCCCGGCGAGTGTTTTTGCCACGTCGGCAATCATTTGCCGCTGCGGTGCTCGGGGGATAAAGTCGGGGATCTGCTGTTGTAGTGCCTTATACCAGGCACCAATTTGCGCTTTAAGCGCAGCGGTTAACGCCATCTCAAACCTGAAATACTGTATAAACAGCCACTATTGTGGCACTTTCTTTAAGTTGTCGCAAAAAGAAAAGCCGGCGTTGGGCTAACCCGTTAATGTTGAGAAGAAAAGAGCACCGCATAGGCGGGGTTTTGGTTTTTACGGCCACTCATATGTAAGAATACAATTGGTAGGCAACCAAATGCTTTAATCTGTCGGTTATGAGCGAGAAGCGGATGTGTACGCGTTTTCTTTACGATTGCTGAAGCACGAGAGGAGACCCTGATATAGACGGGAGGCGTACTATGCGTTGACAGCGAATTTTAGAATACGTATATTGTTATGTTATAACATAACTAACACAGAAAATAATGAAACTCACCTTCCCACTGTTGATATCTGCACTGCTGTTGATTCCCCTGACTGGCGCAACCGCCGGCAACTATCCACTGACAATTGAAAACTGCGGCGTTAAAGAAACCTTTAACCATGCACCTTCACGTGTGGTGACAATTGGCCAACATGAAACGGAACTCATGCTGGCGCTGGAACTGAAAGATAAAATTGTAGGCACTGCCGTTTGGTTTGGGGCATTACCCGATGACTTGAAAAAGCAAGGGGCGGAGCTGAAGCGACTTGCTCAGAATGCGCCGGGATTCGAAGCCGTAGCGGCCCAGCGTCCTGAGCTTGTTCTTGCTCAGTACAGTTGGCACGTTGGCCCGCAGGGAGAAGTTGCTACGCGTCAACAATTTGAACAGTTGGGTATCAGGACCTGGATCTCTCCAGCCGACTGTACTGCAAAAACAGTCACAGCTATCTCCAACGGCGATGGCGCACGATCAAAACCTTACTCAATCGATGTCATTCTTGATGAAATCTCGGCGCTGGCGCGCGTTTTTGATGTGCCAGCACGCGGCGAGGCTCTGAAGCAGAAGCTGTCTGGCCGCATTGTCGCCGCGCAGCAGCACAGCAACATGCAGCAGCGAGCGCCGCTTAAAGTGGTTTACTGGTTTTCAAGTCCCCGTCTGAAAGGCGATCCATGGATAGCAGGCAGTCAAGGCGCGCCAGGCTGGATTAATAAAACACTTGGTCTGAACAATATCATCGATTCTGATGAGGAGTGGCCTGCGGTGACCTGGGAACATATCGTTAAGTCTCAGCCTGATATTATTGTTATTGCGAGTATGGAAAGACGGCTTTATCCCGCCGATGACGTAGAGACTAAAAAACGGTTCCTGGAAACCGATCCCGTCACGCGTGAAATGCCTGCGGTCAGACGAGGGCATATAGTGGTGGTTCCTGCCATGTCGCTCAATCCATCATTGCGTAACGTAGAAGCCGTAGAACTGATTAGCCAGCAGATTAACGCTTTCGCCCCCGCCAGATGATTAGCAAATCTGTTTTTTACTGGCAAATCAGCCTGATAATTTCCGGCGGGATGCTAAGTCTGCCGGTCATGATGATCCTTGCTGCGGCAACCGGCGATATACCGGTAAGTTTCGCGACTGCCTTTCGCGCAATAACCAATGGTCTGGGGCTAACGCACTTTGATTTACCCGCCGTAGAAGCAGGGATTGTCTGGCAGTACCGTATGAGTCGTGCGCTGATGGCGGCCAGTTGCGGTGGAGGGCTGGCGTTATGCGGGCTGGTTCTGCAATCATTGTTGCGTAATTCGCTGGCCGATCCTTATTTGCTGGGTATATCTGCTGGTGCCTCAACCGGCGCCGTCAGCGTGATGTTGCTTGGTATTGGCAGCGGCTCCGTCACGATGGGTGTTGGGGCGTTTATCGGAGCCTGTACCGCTTTTATGCTGATCATATTGTTATCGGGCGGTATGCGCGCGAACTCTGCGCGCATCATTCTGGCGGGTATCGCCGGTACGCAGTTGTTTAACGCGTTAACATCGTACATTGTCAGTACGGCGGCCAATGCTGAACAGTCGCGCGGCGTTATGTTCTGGCTGCTGGGTAGCCTGAGTGGCGTACGCTGGGCTGATGCGCTGCTGTGCTTCGCGGTAGTCATCATGGGGTTGCTTATCGTGGTTTTCTATAGCCGCTCACTGGACACCTTTAACCTTGGTATGGAAGTCTCCTCGACGCTTGGAACGCGAGTGCTACAGGTACGCGTTATTTTACTGCTGACTACCGCGTTGATTACGGCGGTAATCGTCAGCGCCATCGGTGCTGTAGGCTTTGTTGGGCTGGTCATCCCGCATATAACCCGCATGATCGCGGGGCATCGTCATTTGTTCACTATCCCTGTTGCTTTTCTTGCCGGATGCCATTTTATGATTCTTGCAGACCTGATCTCTCGCACCCTGATTAGTCATCAGGTTTTGCCGATTGGCGTAGTAACGGCGCTTGTGGGCGCACCTGTCTTTGCCATGATTCTGTACCGCAACCGGGATAAATGATTATGCATATCGTGGTTGATAAGCTAAGTGTGACGCTCCAGGCCCGTCGGGTGTTGTCTGATATCAGTTTTGTTGCGCACCGTTCGCAAACGGTGGGGCTACTCGGTCCTAACGGCTCCGGTAAATCCACGCTGATTCGCGCGATCGCTGGCGTTCAGCCCTGCGCGTATGAGGGGGTGAAAATTGGCGGCAAGCTGACAAGTAACTTGAGCCAGCGCCAGCTTTCCCGCACGCTTGCTTTTGTTCCACAGCATGCGGAGGCGGAGGGGGAGCTGAGTGTTATTGATATTGTTCGCCTCGGCCGCACGCCGCACCGCAATGCATTCACGCCATGGCGGCAGGCTGATGAAGATGCTGTACAACAGGCGCTCTCGATGATGAGACTTGATGCTCTGATCCACAGAACCTGGCAGCGTCTGTCAGGCGGAGAGCGTCAGCGCTGTCAGATAGCCCGCGCGCTCACCCAGCAACCGGATATTCTATTACTGGACGAACCGATAAATCATCTGGATATCCAATTCCAGCTGGAGCTGATGCGACTTATTTCCGCGCTGCCGATTACAGTAATTATGGCATTACACGATCTGAATCTTGCTGCTAGATATTGTCAGCACCTGGTCGTGCTGCATGAAGGTCACGTTGTGGCGTCCGGTCAACCTGCTGCTGTGCTTACCCCGGAGCTGATTCAGTCTACCTGGCAGGTCGATGCGACCATCTATCAAACTGAACGGGGAATGATGAATATCCAGTACGCCTGAAATAGGGCTACGCAGAAACCATTATCAATATTCAGCGTCCGCTGGATTAAATCACCGAAATGTCAGTTTTGAGCAAGAAGCAAACCTTCCTGCTCTATAGTGAATGTCTGCGCTTCCACTCATCAACTACATCACCCAAATTTTTTGGTGAATTATTTCGTATCCAGGCCATAAATTCACGATCAAATCGGAAATCTGGGCCGCACTCATCCATCATGAAACGGCGAACGTTTTGTGTATTTTTGTAGTCTTTATCCACGATTGTTAAACGTGTTAATGAAGAACTATGCCAGTCGATGTTCATTTGTTGGCTCCTGTTTTTATGCAAACGGCAGCAGCGTATAAACTTAACATACTCACCTTGAAACTCCCCCTCCAGAAACACAGGGGACGTGCAGCACTCTCCGGGCAATACATGACAGGCCGTCAATTCTTTTCATTGATCGCTTTTCAGGAATACAGAACCAGAGATGGCAATACCGTAACTAGTCAACTCCACTTTCTTCCGGAACTGGGCCATTATGTTTCCCCTGGACAGCCCAGTTATTCTTTCAATCAGGGATGAGGCTGTCGCCACTCATAATTAATGCGAAATATTTGAACGGCAGTTCTTGGCACAAGGTGGACTAGCAAACTGAGCTGAAAGTCTACCGTGAGCGAGGAGCGGAGGTACAGGAAATCACTACACCCATTATCGATATCCCCTTCACTTTTCCAATTCAGTAATCGCCAACTTGGCAACGCTTATTGTTGTTGAAACTGTATCGTTGTCTGAGAGAGACCAGGCGGTTGAAAGACCACACCATGCAATTATCCATTTGAGCAGGCGTTCTCTGTCCAGGTCAGCTGACCTGGTGACGATACTTAGACGCTGTTTAAATATCTCCGGTACTGTCGCAACAGGAGATACTGGATTACCAAGATCCGGATTAGTAAAAATATTAGCAAAGTCGAATCCCCGTTCACCTATTAGGCCTTTGGGGTCAATAGCCAACCAACCAGATGTTTCAAAATCGAGCACATTTCCGTGATGTAAATCACCATGCAATGCAACCACATCTCGTGGAGAGGACAGCAATTCTTCTGAAATTTCTGCGCAACGTGTCAGGATACCACCATACTTCAAGGCTGCGGGTTTTAGAGGATTAAACCATTCATGTAAGGGTGTAAGCTGGGGCAACGGTCTTTTTGCGAATGAATGAAGTCGGTTCGCAGTAGTACACAAAATGCGGCAAGCTGCATCATCCTTATCTCCGCGGGACATTGCTGATAAAGACGCGGATCCCGTTGCTCTTGAGAGAAGAATGGCTTCATTTTCATGTGCAATCACCTGTGCCGCACCATGCCCCTCCCACCATGCCATTAGTGCATTTCCGGCTTGTTCATCAGTATCATCCGTAACTTTTAGCATGGCTTTAATATCATGTGCTGCCATTTTGACCGGATATAACTGTGATGTATGAGTTACAAATGGAGTGCCATCAGGAATGAGGTTCCAACGATTTAGCCAGGGTTTTAACGTAAACGTATCCATAAAGCCTTCTTTACATCCTTACAATCAACGTTGGAAACAGGCATGCGTTCAGGCATTTTAACCTATTGGTGAAAAGCTCTCCTGCATGCTGTTTTTCTAGTAAGGCAGCTCCCACTTCCGGCACTAAGCGGACGATCTGACAGAGCTAAAAGCCCACTGTGAGCAAAGGGTTGACATTTTGCATCTGTTGACGAAGTAATCATCATGAGTTGAATATGCCCTCCTGGTAACACAATTCTTGAAAGGGATTCGATAATGCTGATCTACAACGTTTTTGGACGAAATATTGGGGTCAAACGTGAAGGTGGACGCTGGCTGGTTTTCCGCGCAGACCTGACGGAACGAAAATTCTCCCGGCTTTACGACATTGCTATTCCGGACTATATGACAGAAGACGAGATACCGGGCTGGCTGGGCGATATTCTCCATGAAGCAGCAACGGAGCGTCATCCTGATGTAAAGCGTATCGAATAGGGATCTGTCAGATACACGCTCCCCACCGCAATGGGATTTGCCGCTCGTCCATCAATGTCCGTATTTGATACCGTGCGGACGGCCCTTTAATTATCATCACAAATGTAATAGATAAAAAAACCGCGTTTATGGACTGCCCCTAAACATAGGGCAGCCCATATTACGCGGTTTACGATCGAGCTTTCAGATTACTGCGGGTTAGCAGGTTTACGCGGGCGGCGTCGACGCTGCCCTTCCCCTGCGGGTTTCCCTTCACCGCTGCGCCACGGGTTTTCACCGGCTGGCTTGCTATCGTTGTTACGACGCGGCGGTTTGCCCGAAGACTTCGGTGCCCCCCCTTCTGAACGATGCGGCTGCTGACTACGGCCACCGCCACCCTGACCACGACCTCCGCCCTGACGACCGTTCTGAATCGGCTCGGCTTTGATTGACGGATCAACGTCATAACCCGGGGTTTCGATGCGTGGGATCTCTTTTTTCAGCAGGCGTTCGATATCGCGCAGCAATTTGTGCTCATCAACACAGACCAAAGAGAGCGCTTCACCGGTTGCCGCCGCACGACCCGTACGGCCGATACGGTGAACATAATCTTCCGGCACGTTTGGCAACTCGTAGTTCACCACGTGCGGCAGCTCTTCAATGTCCAGACCGCGCGCGGCGATGTCGGTTGCCACCAGCACGCGGATATCTCCGGACTTGAAGTCTGCCAGTGCACGGGTACGCGCGCCCTGGCTCTTGTTGCCGTGAATAGCGGCACTGCGGATGCCATCTTTATTCAGCTGTTCCGCCAGGTGGTTCGCACCGTGTTTGGTGCGGGTAAAGACCAGCACCTGCTGCCAGTTGCCCTGACCAATCATCTGGGAGAGCAGTTCCCGCTTACGTTTTTTATCAACGAAGTGCACGTGCTGGGTCACCTGCTCGGACGCGGTGTTACGGCGCGCCACTTCCACTTCCAGCGGGTTATGCAGCAGCTTTTCAGCCAGACCTTTGATCTCATCAGAGAAGGTCGCAGAGAACAGCAGATTCTGGCGACGCGGTGGCAGCTTCGCCAGCACGCGGCGGATATCATGGATAAAGCCCATATCCAGCATACGGTCGGCTTCGTCCAGGACCAAAATTTCGATGCTATCCAGCTTCACGGCGTTCTGATGCTCGAGATCCAGCAAACGGCCCGGCGTTGCCACCAGCACGTCCACACCGCCACGCAGTTTCATCATCTGCGGGTTAATGCTGACTCCACCGAAAACCACCAGCGAGCGAATGTTAAGATAGCGGCTGTAATCACGCACATTCTCACCAATCTGCGCGGCCAGCTCACGGGTTGGCGTGAGGATCAGCGCACGAACCGGACGACGGCCTTTTGCGTGCGGCTGGTTTTTTACCAGCAGCTCTAACAGCGGCAGCGTAAAACCTGCCGTCTTACCGGTGCCGGTCTGGGCGCTGGCCATCAGGTCACGGCCCTGCAGCACGGCGGGGATCGCCTGCTGCTGAATTGGGGTTGGCTCGACGTAGCCCTGCTCTGCGATCGCGCGCAGAATTTCTGGGTTCAGGCCAAGGGAATCAAAAGACATAAAAACTCCGAACCGCCCCGACCATCACAGGTGTAGTTTTCAGGGAGATATAACGAATAGGGGAGGACAAAAACCACAATGTCGCGAAGCTGCGGAGTGTAGCAGCTTTTGTGACGTGGCGCATAAAATATCCCTCTGTGATTCATCAACGAAATATTTCCCGCCAAAGGGGCAACTGGACAAAATGGCGAACCAGGCATAATGTTAATCAATCGATTGATTAATTTTTAGAGCCGCTATGAATACGACCCCGACGACAACCAAAGGCGAACAGGCAAAAAGCCAGCTCATCGCCGCTGCGCTGGCACAGTTTGGTGAGTATGGTTTACACGCCACCACGCGGGATATTGCCGCGCAGGCCGGGCAAAACATTGCGGCAATAACCTATTATTTTGGCTCAAAAGAGGATTTATACCTCGCCTGCGCGCAGTGGATCGCTGATTTTATCGGTACGAATTTTCGCCCACACGTTGAAGAGGCCACCGCGCTGTTCGACCAGCCGTCGCCCGATCGTGCCGCTATCCGTCAGCTTATCCTCAACGCCTGCCATAACATGATTCGGCTGCTCACCCACGACGATACCCTGAACCTCAGTAAATTTATCTCACGCGAACAACTTTCGCCTTCCGCGGCCTACCAGCTGGTTCACGAGCAGGTGATTGCCCCAATGCACACGCACCTGACGCGGCTTATCGCGGCGTATACCGGGAGAGATGCCAACGATACAGAAACCATTTTGCATACCCACGCTCTGCTGGGAGAAGTGCTCGCCTTCCGTTTAGGGCGGGAAACCATCCTGTTACGCACCGGCTGGACACAATTTGATGAGGATAAAGCCGCGCAGATTTGCCAGGTCATCACCTGTCATCTCGATCTGATCCTGCAAGGTTTAACGCAAAGGAGCCTGAAGTCATGAAAAAACCTGTCGCCATCGTTCTGGTGGTTGTTGTGTTACTTGCTGCAGGCGTCGGCGGCTGGCTGTGGTATCAAAGCCAGCAGGATAAGGGCCTAACGCTGTATGGCAACGTGGATATTCGTACCGTCAATATGAGCTTCCGCGTCGGGGGGCGGCTGGCGTCACTCAACGTGGATGAAGGCGATACCATTAAAGCCGGGCAGACGCTGGGGATGCTGGACAAAGCACCGTTTGAAAACGCTCTGATGCAGGCTAAAGCCGGCGTGTCGGTGGCACAGGCGCAGTACGATCTGATGCTGGCAGGCTATCGCGATGAAGAGATCGCCCAGGCCGCCGCCGCGGTCAAACAGGCGCAAGCGGCCTATGACTATGCGCAAAACTTCTACGCCCGCCAGCAGGGGCTGTGGAAAAGCCGCACGATATCCGCGAACGACCTGGAAAATGCGCGCTCATCCCGCGACCAGGCACAGGCGACGCTTAAGTCCGCCCAGGATAAATTGAGCCAGTACCACACCGGCAACCGTCCTCAGGATATTGCCCAGGCCAAAGCCAGCCTTGAACAGGCACAGGCGCAGCTGGCTCAGGCACAGCTCGATCTGCACGATACCACGCTGATTGCCCCGTCTGACGGCATGCTGATGACCCGTGCCGTCGAGCCCGGCAGTATGTTAAGCGCGGGCAGTACCGTCCTAACGCTATCGCTGACGCACCCAGTCTGGGTACGGGCTTACATTGATGAGCCGAATCTCGGTCAGATGCAGCCAGGTCGCGAGCTGCTGCTCTACACCGATGGTCGCCCGGATAAGCCGTATCACGGAAAAGTGGGCTTTGTGTCGCCCACCGCTGAATTCACGCCGAAAACCGTTGAAACGCCGGATCTGCGTACCGACCTGGTTTACCGCCTGCGCATCATCGTGACCGATGCAGACGACGCCCTGCGACAGGGCATGCCGATTACCGTGAAAGTGAACAACGGGGAACGACATGAATGACGCGGTTATCCAGCTCAATAATTTAGTAAAACGCTTCGCGGGGATGGAGAAGTCGGCCGTCTCCCCGCTGAACTGCACCATCCAGAAAGGCTACGTAACCGGGCTGGTCGGCCCGGATGGCGCAGGCAAAACCACGCTGATGCGAATGCTGGCAGGCCTCCTCAAACCGGATGAAGGCAGTGCCAGCGTGCTTGGCCTCGACCCTATCAAGGACGACGCAGCGCTTCACGCCATGCTCGGCTATATGCCGCAGAAGTTTGGTCTGTATGAAGACCTGACGGTGATGGAAAACCTGAATCTGTACGCCGATCTCCGCAGCGTCACCGGCGAAACCCGTAAGGCAACCTTCGCTCGTCTGCTGGAATTCACCTCGCTTGGCCCGTTTACCGACAGGCTGGCGGGCAAGCTTTCCGGCGGGATGAAACAGAAGCTGGGGCTGGCCTGTACGCTGGTGGGCGCACCAAAGGTTCTGCTGCTGGATGAACCCGGCGTCGGCGTTGACCCCATTTCACGCCGTGAACTGTGGCAGATGGTGCACGAGCTGGCAGGCGACGGCATGCTGATCCTCTGGAGCACCTCCTACCTTGATGAAGCCGAGCAGTGTCGTGACGTGCTGTTGATGAACGAAGGTGAACTGCTTTACCAGGGCGAACCCACCACCCTCACGCAAAGCATGGCCGGACGCAGCCTCCTGCTGCACAGCCCGCAGGAATCCAACCGCAGGCTGTTGCAGCGGGTGTTGAAGCTGACGCAGGTCAGCGACGGCATGATTCAGGGGCGCTCTGTACGCGTTATCCTCAAAAAAGAGGCCACCGCTGACGATATTCGTCAGGCCGAGGGGATGCCTGAAATTGAGATAGAAGAAACCGCTCCCCGCTTCGAGGATGCCTTTATCGATCTGCTGGGCGGTGCGGGAACATCGGAATCGCCGCTGGCTGCCATTCTGCATACGGTAGAAGGTACGCCGGGCGAAACGGTGATAGAGGCCAGGTCGCTGACCAAAAAATTTGGTGACTTTGCCGCCACCGATAACGTCAATTTTGCGGTGAAGCGCGGTGAGATTTTTGGCCTGCTCGGACCAAACGGCGCGGGGAAATCCACGACCTTTAAAATGATGTGCGGCCTGCTGGTGCCCACTTCCGGCAAGGCCCTGGTGCTGGATATGGATCTGAAGGTCAGCTCCGGCAAAGCACGCCAGCACCTGGGCTATATGGCGCAGAAGTTTTCACTGTACGGCAACCTGACCGTCGAGCAGAACCTGCGCTTTTTCTCCGGCGTTTATGGCCTGCGCGGGCGCGCGCAGGCCGAGAAAATCAGCCGCATGAGCGATGCCTTCGGGTTGACCAGCATCGCCTCTCACGCCACGGACGAACTGCCGCTCGGCTTCAAACAGCGGCTGGCGCTAGCCTGCTCGTTGATGCACGAGCCGGATATTCTGTTTTTGGATGAACCCACCTCTGGCGTTGACCCACTCACCCGTCGGGAGTTTTGGCTGCATATCAACAGCATGGTGGAAAAAGGCGTTACCGTGATGGTCACGACCCACTTTATGGATGAGGCGGAGTATTGCGACCGTATTGGGCTGGTGTATCGCGGCAAGCTGATTGCCCACGGCACACCGGATGACCTGAAAGCGCAGGCCGCCGACGAAGCGGTCCCGGACCCAACCATGGAGCAGGCGTTTATCACGCTCATCCACGACTGGGATAAGGAGAATGCCCATGCGTAACAACGTTATTTCGTGGCGCCGGGTGCGCGCGCTGTGCGTCAAAGAGACGCGGCAGATTGTGCGCGACCCCAGCAGCTGGCTGATCGCGGTGGTGATCCCCCTGCTGCTGCTGTTTATCTTTGGCTATGGTATCAACCTGGATTCCAGCAAGCTGCGGGTCGGCATTTTGCTGGAGCAGCAGAGCGAAGAGGCGCTGGACTTTACGCACGCCATGACCGGCTCGCCCTATATTGACGCCACCATCAGCGACAACCGTCAGGAATTGATCCAGAAGATGCAGGCCGGGAAAATTCGCGGCCTGGTGGTGATCCCAGTAGACTTTGCGGCCAACATGGCGCGCCCAAATACGGATGCCCCCATTCAGGTCATCACCGACGGTAGCGAACCCAATACGGCTAACTTCGTGCAAGGCTACGTAGAAGGTATCTGGCAGCTCTGGCAGATGCAGCGCGCCGAAGACCGGGGTGAAACCTTTGAACCCCTGATTGACGTGCAGACCCGCTACTGGTTTAACCCTGCCGCCATCAGCCAGCATTTTATTATTCCGGGCGCGGTGACCATCATTATGACGGTCATTGGTGCGATCCTGACCTCGCTGGTCATTGCCCGCGAGTGGGAGCGCGGCACCATGGAAGCGCTGCTGTCCACCGAAGTGACGCGGGTGGAGCTACTGCTCTGCAAGCTCATCCCCTACTACTTCCTCGGCATGCTGGCAATGCTGCTCTGTATGCTTGTCGCAGTCTTTATCCTCGGCGTGCCCTATCGCGGCTCGCTGGTGCTGCTCTTTTTCATAACCAGCCTTTTTCTGCTGAGCACGCTGGGAATGGGGCTGCTCATCTCCACCATCACCCGCAACCAGTTTAACGCCGCCCAGGTGGCGCTCAACGCCGCGTTTCTGCCATCGATTATGCTGTCCGGGTTTATCTTCCAGATAGACAGTATGCCTGCGGTGATCCGAGCCGTAACCTACATCATTCCGGCACGGTACTTTGTGAGCACGCTACAAAGCCTGTTCCTAGCGGGGAATATTCCGGTCGTGCTGATTATCAACACCCTGTTTTTGATGGCCTCAGCGGTGATGTTTATCGGGCTGACGTGGATGAAGACCAAACGGCGTCTGGATTAAGGAGCGAACATGTTTCACCGTTTATGGACATTGATACGCAAAGAACTGCAGTCGCTGCTGCGCGAGCCGCAAACGCGCGCCATCCTGGTGTTGCCGGTGCTGATCCAGGTGCTGCTGTTCCCGTTTGCCGCCACGCTTGAGGTGACCAACGCCACCATCGCGATTTATAACGAAGACAACGGCAAACATTCCGTCGAGCTGACGCAGCGATTTGCCCGAGCGAAGGCGTTTACCCATATCCTGCTGCTGAAAAGCCCGCAGGAGATCCAGCCCACCATCGACACCCAAAAAGCCCTGCTGCTGGTGCGTTTTCCGGCCGATTTTTCCCGTAAACTGGATACCTTCCAGACCGCACCAATGCAGTTGATCCTCGACGGACGTAACTCCAACAGCGCCCAGATCGCCGCCAACTACCTGCAGCAGGTGGTGAAGAATTACCAGCAGGAGTTGATGGAGGGAAAAACCAAACCCAACAACAGCGAACTGGTGGTGCGCAACTGGTACAACCCGAATCTGGATTACAAATGGTTTGTGGTGCCGTCGCTGATCGCCATGATCACCACCATCGGCGTGATGATTGTGACGTCGTTGTCCGTGGCGCGTGAACGCGAGCAAGGCACGCTTGACCAGCTACTGGTTTCCCCGCTGGCGACCTGGCAAATCTTTGTCGGTAAAGCGATTCCAGCGCTGATCGTCGCCACCTTTCAGGCGACAATCGTGCTGGGCGTGGGGATTTTTGCTTACCAAATCCCGTTCGCCGGATCGCTGGCGCTGTTCTACTTCACGATGGTGATTTATGGGCTATCGCTGGTGGGCTTTGGCCTGCTGATCTCCGCGCTTTGCTCGACGCAGCAGCAGGCATTTATTGGCGTGTTCGTCTTTATGATGCCGGCGATTTTGCTCTCGGGCTATGTTTCCCCGGTCGAGAACATGCCGGTGTGGCTGCAGGATCTCACCTGGATAAACCCGATTCGACACTTTACGGATATCACCAAGCAAATCTATCTGAAGGATGCGAGTCTGGACATTGTGTGGGGAAGTTTGTGGCCGCTTCTGGTTATCGCGGCCACGACGGGTTCAGTGGCGTACGCGATGTTTAGACGCAACATTGCGTAGCTTTTTCTCTTTGGTCAGCAAAGAGACAACCGCAGGCCCTGCAAGAATAGCCAGACCAGCCAGGGCCAGCAGCAGGTTGTTTTGCAGCACACGTGACAGCAGCCACAGGACGATCATCGCTGCACCGAAATACCAGGTGGTGGTGAGCTCTTCGAGCACATCACCCACTTCGCGCCAGCGTGCGTCATGGTGACGTTGCAGGAACAACATTGACAATACGGTAACGCCATAAAGGACACAAAGTCCTAAGCCAACATGCACCAATGTACCGCTCATCCAGCCCATCACGACGACGGCGACGACCAGTAAATGCAACATAATCTGCCAGCAACTTAGACCCGTTGCGACACGAACACGTTGTTGCCACTTCATGGGCTTCTCTCCCGAAGAATATTTCTCTGCTCATTCAGACTACCGCACTTTACGGAAAATTCCGTAACACCGCATCTTTTTGTGACGCCGACTACACTTTATTTTCATCGGGATAGTCACCTGGGAAGGAGCTTATGGCCACCAAAATGCAGCATTTCTCGCTTAAAGTGCTGACGATAAACATTCATAAAGGCTTCACAGCATTTAACCGCCGCTTCATTTTACCGGAGCTACGCGACGCTGTTCGCACGGTTAGCGCGGATATCGTTTGCCTGCAGGAAGTGATGGGCGCGCACCAGGTGCATCCTATGCATGTGGAAAATTGGCCCGATACGCCCCACTACGAGTTTCTGGCCGATGCCATGTGGAGTGATTACGCCTACGGGCGCAACGCGGTCTATCCGGAAGGCCACCACGGCAATGCCGTACTGTCACGTTTTCCCATCGAATACTACGAAAACCGTGACGTTTCAGTTGGAGAAAGTGAAAAGCGCGGGCTGCTTTACTGCCGCATCACGCCACCTGAACTTGAATTTCCCATTCATGTAGGCTGTGTCCACCTCGGCCTGCGGGAAGCGCATCGCCAGGCGCAGCTACAGATGCTGGCCCAATGGACCAACGCCTTGCCGGAGGGAGAACCCGTCGTGGTTGCCGGCGATTTTAACGACTGGCGGCAGCGGGCCAACCATCCGCTGAAGGTCGGCACCGGTCTGGAGGAGATCTTTACCCGCGCCCACGGCCGGCCGGCGCGCACGTTTCCCGTACGCTTCCCGCTGCTGCGCCTCGATCGCATCTACGTCAAAAATGCCCACGCCAGCAGCCCGACCGCGCTGGCGTTACTCAACTGGCGACACCTCTCTGACCATGCTCCACTTAGCGCCGAGATCCACTTATGAAATGCACATGGCAGGAAGGTAACCGGATCACGCTGCTGGAAAATGGCGATAACTATTATCCGGCGGTGTTTGAGGCTATTAGCCGCGCGAAGCAGAAAGTTTTTCTCGAAACCTTTATCTGGTTTGAGGATGAGGTCGGCAAACAGCTACACAGCGTTTTGCTGCGCGCGGCGCAGCGTGGCATCAACATTGAAGTCTTGCTGGACGGCTACGGCTCACCGGACCTTAGCGATGGGTTTGTCAATGAACTTACCTCGGCGGGGGTGGTTTTTCGTTACTACGATCCAAGCCCTCGGCTGTTTGGCATGCGAACCAACCTGTTTCGTCGGATGCACCGCAAAATCGTGGTGGTTGATGACGCGGTAGCGTTTGTCGGCGGCATTAACTACTCCGCCGAACATATGTCCGACTACGGCCCGGAGGCCAAGCAAGATTACGCCGTGCGGGTTGAAGGACCGGTGGTTCAGGATATCGTCCTGTTCGAGCTGGAAAACCTGCCGGGTAAAGAGGACGTTCGACGCTGGTGGAGACGCCGTCACCGCCCGGAAGAAAACCGAAAACCCGGCGAAGCGCAGGCGCTGTTTGTCTGGCGGGATAACGGCGCGCATCGGGATGATATTGAACGCCATTACCTGAAGATGTTGGCAAACGCAAAGCGCGAAGTGATTATCGCCAACGCTTACTTTTTCCCCGGCTATCGCCTCTTGCACGCCATGCGGAACGCGGCGCGCCGTGGAGTACGGGTGAAGCTGATTGTCCAGGGTGAACCCGATATGCCGATTGTAAAAGTGGGCGCGCGCCTGCTGTATAACTATCTGGTGAAAGGCGGTGTGCAGATATTTGAATATCGCCGTCGGCCGCTGCACGGCAAGGTTGCGCTGATGGACGACCACTGGGCGACCGTCGGCTCCAGTAATCTTGATCCGCTCAGTTTGTCCCTTAACCTGGAAGCCAACCTGATCATCCACGATCGCCAGTTTAACCAGACCCTGCGCGACAACCTTCAGGGGCTGATCGTCAATGACTGCGTGCAGGTAGATAACTCGATGGTGCCGAAACGCACCTGGTGGAACCTGGGCATTGGCGTCGTCGTGTTCCACTTTCTGCGACATTTCCCGGCGATGGTGGGCTGGCTGCCGGCCCATACGCCAAAACTGGCGCTGGTACATCCTCCCGTTCAACCCGAACTGGAAACCCAGGATCGTATTGAAGTGGAAGACGGGGGCAAAACCTGATGTCGACATCGCATTCCCGCTGGCGACTGGCGAAGCGAATCCTCACCTGGCTGTTCTTTATCGCCGTCGCGGTGCTGCTGGTTGTGTATGCCCAAAAGGTAGACTGGGAAGAGGTGTGGAAGGTTATCCGCAACTACAACCGCACGGTGCTGCTGGGCGCCGTTGGGCTGGTTATTGTGAGCTATCTGATTTACGGCTGCTATGACCTGCTAGGGCGTGCCTACTGCGGGCACAAGCTGGCAAAGCGGCAGGTGATGCTGGTGTCGTTTATTTGCTACGCCTTTAACCTGACGCTGAGTACCTGGGTCGGCGGGATTGGCATGCGCTACCGTCTTTATTCGCGTCTCGGGCTGCCGGGCGGCACCATCACGCGCATTTTCTCATTGAGCATTAGCACCAACTGGCTGGGTTATATTCTGCTCGGCGGCATCATTTTCACCCTCGGCGTGGTGCAACTGCCCGCGCGCTGGTACATCGATGAAACCACGCTGCGTATTTTAGGTATCGTGCTTTTGCTTATCATCGCGGTCTATTTGTGGGCCTGTGCCTTTGCCCGACGCCGACACATCACCCTCAAAGGGCAAAAGCTGGTGCTGCCCTCATGGAAGTTTGCGGTTTTGCAAATGGCGGTATCCAGCGCGAACTGGATGGCGATGGGTGCCATTATCTGGTTGTTAATTGGCGAAGAGGTGAATTACTTCTTTGTTCTGGGCGTGCTGCTGGTGAGCAGTATTGCCGGGGTGATCGTGCACATACCGGCGGGGATCGGCGTGCTTGAAGCCGTCTTTATCGCGCTGCTAGGCGGGGAACACGTCTCTTCAGGAACGATTATCGCCGCCCTGCTCGCCTACCGCATGCTCTATTACTTCCTGCCACTGGCCCTGGCAACGGTCTGCTATTTGATTCTGGAGAGCCGAGCGAAGAAGCTGCGGGCAAAGAACGAGAAGGCGATGGCGAAATAAAAGCAAAACGGCAACCTCGTTGCCGTTTTTAGTGTTTGTTCCCTCTCCTGTGGGAGAGGGCCAGGGTGAGGGCATCAGACTGCACCGCCACCCGGCAAAACGACCTTAACGACGGTTGCCCATAATACGCAGCAGCATCAGGAACAGGTTGATGAAGTCCAGATACAGCGTCAGCGCACCGACGATAGAATATTTACGCAGGGTTGAAGTGTCGCGCACATCAATCTGCTCGCCAATATTCTTCAGTTTCTGGGTGTCATAAGCCGTTAATCCGACAAAGACCAGCACCCCGATGTAGGTCACGGCCCACATCAGCGCTTCACTCTTGAGCCACAGGTTTACCAGCGACGCCAGCACAATACCGATCAGCCCCATAAACAGCATGCTGCCGAAACCGCTCAGATCGCGCTTGGTGGTATAACCGTACAGGCTCATTGCGCCAAACATCCCACCGGTCACCACGAAGGTACTGGCAATGGACGAATAGGTATAGGCGAGGAAGATACTGGAGAGCGTCAGCCCCGTCAGCACCGAATAGAGCATAAACAGCGTCGTCGCCATACCGGCACTGAGCTTATGCACCATGCCGGACAGCACAAACACGACCGCCAGCTGAGCGATGATCAGCCCAAAGAAGGTAATTTTGCTTGAGAAGATAAACATCATCACTTCCGGCGTGTTTGCCGCATACCATGCGATAAACCCCGTCAGCAACAACCCGACCGTCATCCAGCCATACACCTGAGCCATATACGTCTGCAGCCCGCTACGGGTCTGCTGTACTATTGAATCGGAACGCGGATATCGGTCCATGATTCACTCCTGATTAAGTAGACACACACGTTAAGACTAACACATCTACGTAAACCAACTACCAACGACTGGCGGCCTGTTTATCGCTGTCACGCGACTCAACCCACCGCTCGCCTTCCGGCGTCGCTTCACGTTTCCAGAACGGCGCTTTGGTTTTGAGGTAATCCATAATAAATTCACCTGCCGCAAAAGCGCTACTCCGATGTGCACTGGTCACGCCGACGAAGACGATCTCTTCGCCTGGCCACATCTCACCGATACGGTGAATCACCGTCACCCGACCAAGAGGCCAGCGGCTTCGCGCCTCTTCCACAATCTCCGCCAGCGATTTTTCGGTCATCCCCGGATAATGTTCCAGCGTCAGTGCTTTCACGCTGTCGCCGAGGTTGTGGTTACGCACTTTACCCGTGAAGGTAACGACCGCGCCATCTTCATCGCGTTCAGCCAGCCAGCCGTATTCTGTACCGACATTAAAGCGTTCGTGACCTACCAGAATGCGTGTTTCAGCCATGTCAGCCCCCTGTGACCGGTGGGAAGAAGGCCACTTCATCCCCTGCCGTCAGCGGATGATTAAATTCAACCAGCGTCTGGTTAACCGCCGCCAGCAGTTTGCCTTCTTCCAGCGCCAGCGCCCAGCGGTCGCTTCGGGCTGCCAGGTGCGTGCGCAGTGCGGCCACGTTTTCAAAAGGAGCATCAAGCGTCAGGCTGTCGGTATCCACCAGCTCGCGCACCTGCGCAAAAAAGAGAACCTTAATCATGGCTGTCCACCTTAAAATCGCCAGATTTGCCGCCACTCTTCGCCAGCAGGCGAATCGGGCCAATCACCATATCTTTCTGAACCGCTTTGCACATATCGTAGATGGTCAGCGCGGCAACCGACGCCGCCGTCAGGGCTTCCATCTCAACGCCGGTTTTGCCGGTCAAACGACAGAGCGACTCAACGCGCACGCGATTGTGCTCCGGCTGCGCCTGCAGATTGACTTCAACTTTGCTTAGCATCAGCGGATGGCACAGCGGAATTAAATCCCATGTGCGTTTCGCCGCCTGGATACCCGCAATGCGGGCGGTGGCAAAAACATCGCCCTTGTGATGGCTGCCGTCGATAATCATCGCCAGCGTTTCTGGCAGCATGGTAATGAACGCTTCGGCACGGGCTTCACGCACGGTTTCCGCTTTGGCGGAAACGTCAACCATATGGGCTTCGCCTGCGGCGTTAATGTGGGTCAGTTGCGACATAACTTATTTCTTTAAATGAGGATGGAAATTGCACGGGCGGGTACGGGCATCCAGCTGCGGCGCGATAATATTTTCCCACGCCGTGCGGCACGCTTTCGTCGAGCCCGGCATAGCAAATATCAAGGTTTTATTCGCAACACCGGCCACGGCACGCGACTGCAGAGTAGAGGTGCCAATCTCTTCAAAAGAGAGCATACGGAACACTTCGCCAAAGCCTTCAACTTCACGGTCGAACAGCGGCACCAGTGCTTCCGGCGCCTGATCTCCAGCGGTAAACCCCGTCCCGCCGGTGATTAAGACGACCTGCACTTCATCACCCGCAATCCATTGAGAGACCTGGGCACGAATAGCGTAGCGGTTCTCTTTCACGATCGCTTTATCGACAATGTGGTGCCCGGCTTCGTGCGCCGCATCGCGCAGCCAGTGGCCGGAGGTATCGTCCTCTTCACCACGGCGCTCAGAAACGGTAAGAATAGCAATACGTGTCGGGATAAATTCTGCGCTTACCTGACTCATCTTCTGGTTCCTTCTTAAGACTGATTACCCGCCAATGTAGGACAGGTTCTGAGTAATTCCGGTGTTGCCCTGATGCAGGAAGTGGGTCTGTTTTTTATGCGTCAGCGCTTCGGAAATGCGCGCTTCAAGCGCGTCCTGTTGAGCGTCATCTTCCAGCAGATCGCGCAGTTCTACGCCACCATCACCGAACAAGCAGAGGTGCAGCTTGCCCACGGACGAGACGCGCAGGCGATTGCAGCTGGCGCAGAAGTCTTTCTCGTAGGGCATGATAAGCCCAATCTCCCCTTCGTAATCCGGGTGACAAAAGACTTGTGCCGGGCCGTCGCTACGTTGACGGATCTGATGGATCCAGCCGCGTTTCAGCAGCTCGTCGCGCAGCACCATGCCGGAGATATGATGGCGACGGAACAGCTCACTGCCCTCGCCGGTTTCCATCAGCTCAATAAAACGCAATTGAATGCGGCGTGGCTTGATCCACGCCAGAAAGGTGTCCAACTGATGATGATTCACATCACGCATCAATACCGTATTGACTTTGACCTTGTCGAAACCAGCTGCGAACGCCGCGTCGATACCGTCCATTACCTGCTGGAATTTATCCTGGCCCGTAATGGCGTGGAACTGGCGAGCATCGAGGCTATCAACGCTGACGTTAATCGCCGTCAGACCTGCATCGCGCCAGTTCGCCACGTCACGCGCCATACGATACCCATTGGTGGTTACCGCAATTTGACGAATACGATCGTTTTTGCGGACTGCTGCGATGATGTCGGGAAAATCGCGACGCAGAGAGGGTTCGCCACCGGTCAGACGGACTTTTTCGGTACCGAGTTCGGAGAATGCACGCGTTACGCGGCGCACTTCATCGACGGAGAGAAAGCCGTTATTGGTGACGCTGCCCGGCTTGTAGCCGTCAGGCAGGCAGTAGGTGCAACGGAAGTTGCACACATCGGTAATCGACAGACGTAAGTAAAAAAACTTACGCGCGAAAGCATCAGTAAGTTGTGAAGCCATGTACACCTTTCCAGATACGGGAGGCACAGTCATTTCTTTCTGTACCCTGGTGGCAAATCCGCCACGGCCAGAGCGCCATATCTTTCGACACAGGCACCAAGGCTAGAGTGTATGTTTTCAAATTTGAAAACGTGGTTAAGGCGATAGTAGCGCGGAAATCATCACTTCGCCATTATCGCTTTTCGCTATATAATTATATATATAGCGGGCATATCGTGCATTTTCGCTACAGAATACCCAAAAATCACCTTTTCGCATTGATATACGTCATTTTGCATCGGGTGAGGCATCGTCTTTTAGGGGTAGTTAAGGTAGTGTTACGCCGTAATAACGTGATAAGGAATAGGTATGCGCAATCGCACATTTGCGGATCTTGATCGAGTGGTCGCTCTTGGCGGAGGCCACGGTCTGGGACGAGTGATGTCCTCTTTGTCTTCACTGGGCTCCCGGCTAACCGGGATCGTGACCACGACCGATAACGGTGGCTCAACCGGGCGGATCCGCCGCGCCGAGGGGGGGATTGCCTGGGGTGATATGCGCAACTGCCTTAACCAGTTAATCACCGAACCCAGCGTCGCATCAGCGATGTTTGAGTACCGTTTTGGCGGTAACGGCGAACTTTCCGGACATAACCTCGGAAATCTGATGTTAAAGGCACTCGATCACTTGAGCGTTCGCCCTCTCGAAGCCATCAATTTAATACGAAACCTGCTAAAAGTGGATGCGTTTCTGATCCCGATGTCCGAACAACCGGTCGATTTGATGGCAATCGACGCAGAAGGCCATGAAGTGTACGGCGAGGTAAATATTGACCAGCTGGTAATGCCGCCAAAAGAGCTGATGACATACCCTAGCGTGCCGGCCACGCGTGAAGCTGTCGAAGCGATCGGTGAAGCCGACCTGATTTTGATCGGCCCCGGCAGTTTTTACACCAGCCTGATGCCCATTTTGCTGGTCAAAGAGCTGGCGCAGGCGCTGCGCAGAACCCCTGCCCCAATGGTGTACATCGGCAATTTAGGGCGCGAACTGAGCCCTGCAGCGGCAAGCCTGTCACTTGCAGACAAACTGGACTTGATGGAGCAATACGTCGGCAAAAAGATTATTGATGGGGTAGTCGTCGGGCCAAAAGTGGATGTGTCCGGTATCGGCGCACGCGTCGTGATCCAGGAGCCGCTGGAGGCAAGCGACATTAAGTATCGCCATGACCGTCACCTGCTGCGTGAGGCGCTGGATAAAGCGATTCAGGCGTTGGGTTAGGGTTTTGTTTCAGTGCGGTCTGATGCCCTCTCCCACGGGATGAGGATCCACACAAAATCAAGCGAGCAGTGAGCAATCCCCTCGCCCCTGTGGGAGAGGGGAATGCGTTGTTTGTTACGATGCAGCGATAAACAGATCCCGCAGTTGATGAAGCTGATCGCGCACTTGCGCCGCTTCTTCGAACTCCAGGTTCTGCGCGTGCTGCATCATCAGCCCTTCCAGCTCGTGGATTTTCTGCTGCAGCGCTTTTGGCGTCAGCACGACGGTATCTTCTTCCACCACTGAACGCGCTTTGCCGCGCCCTTTCGCTTTGGTCTTCGCAATGTTCTGGCCCAGCGCCAGAATATCCACCACTTTCTTGTTAAGACCCTGCGGCGTAATACCGTGCTCTTCGTTGTAGCGCTGCTGCTTCTCACGGCGACGTTCGGTTTCACCAATCGCTTTTGCCATCGACGGCGTAATTTTGTCCCCGTAGAGGATGGCTTTACCGTTAATGTTACGCGCGGCACGGCCGATGGTCTGAATTAACGAGCGCTCGGAACGCAGGAAACCTTCTTTGTCGGCGTCGAGGATCGCCACCAGCGAGACTTCCGGCATGTCCAGACCTTCTCGCAGAAGGTTGATCCCCACCAGCACGTCGAATTCACCAAGACGGAGGTCGCGGATAATCTCCATACGCTCCACGGTGTCGATGTCCGAGTGCAGGTAACGAACCTTTTCACCGTGCTCTTCCAGATACTCGGTCAGGTCTTCCGCCATGCGTTTGGTCAGCGTCGTGACCAGCACACGTTCGTTGATCGCGGCGCGGGTGCGAATTTCGGAGAGCAGATCGTCCACCTGCGTAGCGACCGGACGCACTTCGATAATCGGGTCAAGCAGCCCCGTTGGACGCACAACCTGGTCAACCACCTCATCGCCGGATTTTTCCAGCTCATAGTTACCCGGCGTTGCCGATACGTAGATTGTCTGCGGTGCGAGCGCCTCAAACTCTTCAAACTTCATCGGACGGTTATCCAGCGCCGACGGCAGGCGGAAACCATACTCTACCAGCGTCTCTTTACGCGCACGGTCACCGCGATACATCCCGCCGATCTGCGGGATAGTGACGTGAGATTCATCAATCACCAGCAGGCCATCCGCCGGAAGGTAGTCAAACAACGTCGGCGGCGGCTCGCCCGGCCCGCGCCCTGAGAGGTAACGCGAGTAGTTTTCGATCCCCGAGCAGTAGCCCAGCTCGTTCATCATTTCCAGATCGAACTGGGTGCGCTGGCTTAAGCGTTGCTCTTCCAGCAGCTTGTTGTTCGCCAGCAGCACCTTACGCCGCTCTGCCAGCTCGACTTTGATCTCTTCCATCGCCTGCACAATGCGCTCGCGAGGCGTCACGTAATGCGTTTTAGGGTAGATGGTAAAGCGCTGGATCACCGACTCAATATGCCCGGTTAGCGGGTCGAACAGCGACAGCCGCTCCACTTCTTCGTCAAACAGCTCAACGCGCAGCGCCAGGTCATCGGATTCCGCCGGGAAGATATCGATAACTTCACCGCGCACGCGGAAGGTACCGCGCTGGAACGCCTGGTCGTTACGCGTATATTGCAGTTCCGCCAGGCGGCGCAGAATAGCGCGCTGATCAATGATCATTCCCTGCGTCAGGTGCAGCATCATCTTCAGATACAGATCCGGATCGCCCAGACCGTAGATGGCGGAAACCGACGCGACCACAATGACGTCCCGGCGCTCCAGAAGCGCCTTCGTTGCCGACAGGCGCATCTGCTCGATGTGCTCATTTACCGAGGCATCTTTCTCGATAAAGGTGTCAGAACTTGGGACATAGGCTTCTGGCTGGTAGTAATCGTAGTAGGAGACGAAATACTCCACCGCGTTATCCGGGAAGAACTCTTTCATCTCACCGTAAAGCTGTGCCGCCAGGGTTTTGTTCGGGGCAAGCACCATCGTAGGACGTTGTAGATCGGCAATCACATTCGCCACGGTAAAGGTTTTACCTGAACCGGTAACCCCCAGCAGCGTCTGGTGCGCCAGCCCATCCTCCAGCCCCTCTTCAAGGCGGCGGATCGCCTCAGGCTGATCGCCTGAAGGACGGAAAGCAGAATTCAATTTGAACGGTTTACTCATGGGCGACAACCTGATGACGTAAAAAGCGGCAGGTGAGTAATTTTACTCGTTGTTGCCAGGAATGCCAGTAAAAAACACTGGATGAAAAACCAGTGGCATGTCAGGATATTTAGAGTACTACGCGGATGATTAGCGCGATTCGGGTCGAAATTTAGTCTCTGACAAAATAAAACACCAGCGACCCAGGGTTATCCCCAGAACTTTTTCTTTTTTAACATTTGTCAAGCCAGGTAATGATAGTTTTATGGCAATGAGTGACAGTTTCATTATGGCAATTGCTTTTATCTAACCAATTAATTAATAAGTGATATTTTCTAAAGCCGCGTTTCGCATCAATTCGGGCGTAACCCGCGTATTCTCTCGCTTATCGCGTGTTTTCTAACTCTAATGCACATGGTTATCCACAGGAATGGTGGATAACTGCTTCCAGCCCGTACAGACCGCCGCTCGGCAAATTCCCGGTTTTTCCCTCGAAGCGGCAGCAAAAAAAATTTATAGCTATTTTTTGATGATTATCAGTTGTGTTATTCATAACCAATTGGCGAGAGATTGCTCACAACTTCACGATTTGCTGTACGGTTAAACGTCTTTGACACGCCCAGATTCCATGACGCTCAGATCGAGAAAATGCCCGGTTACCGCATTTTCTGCGCCGTCGGCAAGCCACGGGATTTCCCCGAGAAACGGTGCAGAAATCACCCGTTTAAGGGTTGCCAGATACTCGGGATGGCGTTTCCCTGGGGCAACCACGTCATTGGCAACCCAACCAGCCAGACGCAGCCCGGCCTGCTGTACTGCCTGGGCGGTCAACATCGCATGGTTGATGCAACCCAGCTTCACCCCCACCACCAGGATCACCGGGAGCCGCTCGCCCTGCACCCAGTCAGCAAACGTCTGGTCGTCAGACAGCGGCGTGAACCATCCACCCGCGCCTTCAACCAGCACCCAGTCAGCCTGTTTTTCTAACGCCCGCAGCCCGGCAGACAGTACAGAAAAATCGATCGGGCGACCTTCATCAGCGCTGATAATGTGCGGTGAGGTCGGCTCGGCAAAGGTGTACGGATTCACCTCGGAATAGGCCAGCGCAAGCGTGCTGTTTCGCTGTAGCGCCAGGGCGTCTGTATTGCGAAGCCCGTCAGGCGTCATCTCGCTGCCTGACGCTACAGGCTTATACCCGGCGGCGATCCGCCCCTGCAAACGCGCCGCCTGCAACAGTGCCGAGCTGGCGACCGTTTTGCCCACTTCCGTATCCGTTCCGGTAACAAAATAACGTTCAGTCACGTTCGATAATCCCATGAAAAAGGTGATAAGTGAGCGGGAAGTTTCCCCGCTGCTGCGGCCAGGCCTGCTCCAGAAGCAGTAACTGCCTGCGGGTAAGCAGTTTTCTCTCCCGTCCGGCATGAAGATGCGTTGCGCCAATGCCCTTCAGAGAGCGCATGGCGCTCATCGCATCGGCAAAGTTGAGCGTAATGGTCTGAACCGCACTCCGATAACGCCAGCCGGCCAGCGCCTGCGTGACCTGGTCCAGCGGTAAAAATCGGTTAGCATGCGGCTGTTCATCCACCGCTTTCCATGCCCGATCCAGCTCCGGCAACGAGCTTTCCAGCAAGGTGGTAAACGCCACTTTGCCCCCCGGACGCGCCATACGATAAAGCTCTTCTGTTGCCCGGGAGAGGCTTGAGCACCACTGTACCGCCAGATGGCTCCAGACCAGATCGAACTGCGCATCCGGCAGCGGGATAGCCTCAATATCGGCAACCAGATAATGGTCTGCGGCATGCTGCTGGCGCGCTTCGTCAAGCATTTGCGGTGACAAATCGATCGCCGTGACGTAGCTTCCCGCCTCACGCCAGTAGCGGCTGTTGCTTCCCGGTCCACAGCCGGCATCCAGCACCCGCGTAAAGCCACTCTCGCCAAGCGCGGCGAGCAGTCCCTTCGCGCTCTGGCGCTGCAGTTCATCATGCCGCGAGTAGCTCTGTGCCGCCCGCCCAAAGGCGGCGGCAATAGCCTGTTTATTCACTGGCTGCATGCAGAGCCTCCAGAAGTCGATCAATATCCTGCGCTTCATGCGCCGCGGTGAGCGTAAGGCGCAGCCGGGCGGTACCTGTCGGCACGGTAGGGGGGCGGATAGCGGTGACCCACATTCCTTGTTCGCGCAGCCTTTGCGCCAGCGCTAACGCCCGACCGTTGTCGCCCACTATCGCTGGCTGGATCGCACTTTGTGAATCCGTGCTCTGGAACGAAAGCGTGCGTAATCCCAGACGAAAATGTTGAATATGCTCGGCCAGCCGCGCCCGGCGCTCTGCCCCTTCCGCGCTGCGGATCACGGTCATCGAGGCCGATAGCGCCACCGCCTGCGCTGGCGGCATGCTGGTGCTGTAAATCAGGTGCCGTGCGAACTGCAGCAGGTAATCCGCGACTGAATCACTGCACAGCACGGCGGCACCGCTGGCACCAAAGCCCTTCCCGAAGGTCACAACCAGCAGTTCCGGCTTCACGTTTTGCTGATACGCGCTGCCGCGCCCTTCATCGCCCAGTACGCCAATACCGTGGGCATCATCCACCAGCAGCCAGGCGTTTTGCCGTTTTGCCGCGTCATGCAGCGCGCGAAGCGGCGCGCTGTCGCCATCCATGCTAAACACCCCTTCCGTCACCACCAGCTGTTGTCCGGTGCAGGGTTTGCTCAGCAAAGCGGAGAGCGGGTTGGCGTCGTTATGGGCGAAGCGCCTTAGCTCGGCCGGGCTTAAACTTGCCGCCTCAAGCAGCGAGGCGTGACTTAAGCGGTCAGCGACAATCCGATCGTCTTTGCCCATCAATGCCGTAATTACCGCCTGGTTGGCGGCAAAGCCGGAGATAAACAACAGCGCGCGCGGGTAGCCCAGCCAGTCGGCGAGCTGTTCCTCCAGCGCCTGGTGCGCCGTGGTATAGCCGCTCACGTGGCCAGAACCGCCGCTGCCCACACCGAAACGCGCGGCCCCGTCCTGCCAGGCGCGAACGATGGCGGGATGCTGGCTCAGACCGAGGTAATCATTGCTGGAAAAGTTACAAAACGACTGCCCCTCGCGGGTGAGAAAACGGCCCGCGCCGTTTTCCACCGTCTTGCGAACGCGTAAAGCCTCTGCCGCCCGACGCTCTTCCAGCGCGGCATCGATGCGCTGTTGCCAGGTCATACTGCTGCCGCGTTGTAGAACTGCTCGGTGTCGGCGTTAAAAATTTGCTGCTCCAGCTGCTGCTGTTGCTCGTTATCCCCGTTCAGCACCTCGGTCTGGTGCGGGTTCAGCCCCAGCTTGCGGAACAGCTGGACGTCTTTGTCCTCTTCCGGGTTTGGGGTAGTCAACAGTTTGCAGCCGTAGAAGATGGAGTTAGCCCCCGCCATAAAGCACATGGCCTGCGTCTGTTCACTCATCTGCTCTCGACCGGCAGACAGGCGCACGAAGGAGGTAGGCATCATGATGCGCGCCACGGCGATGGTGCGGATAAAATCAAATGCGTCCACGTCGTCATTATCCGCCAGCGGCGTGCCTTTGACTTTGACCAGCATGTTGATGGGCACGCTTTCCGGAGGGGTGGGCAGGTTCGCCAACTGCAGCAGCAAACCCGCGCGATCTTTTACCGTTTCTCCCAAGCCGACAATGCCGCCGGAACATACTTTGATGCCCGCATCACGCACTTTATCCAGCGTGTCCAGACGCTCCTGATAGGTGCGCGTGGTGATGATGTTGCCGTAAAATTCCGGCGAGGTATCGAGGTTATGGTTGTAGTAATCCAGCCCTGCCGACGAGAGACGCTGCGCCTGCTCCTCATTCAGCGTGCCCAGCGTCATGCACGCTTCCAGGCCCATCTCCTTCACGCCTTTCACCATCTGCTCCAGGTACGGCATGTCGCGATCGTGCGGGTTTTTCCACGCCGCCCCCATGCAGAAGCGGGTAGAACCGGCGTTTTTCGCTTTGCGCGCGGAGTCGAGCACCTGCTCCACTTCCATCAGACGTTCGGATTCAAGACCGGTTTTATAGCGCGCGCTCTGCGGGCAATATTTGCAGTCTTCCGGGCAGGCGCCGGTTTTGATCGACAGCAGGGTGCTGACCTGAACATGGCGCGGGTCGAAGTGCTGACGGTGCACTTGTTGGGCTTCAAACATCAGCTCGAGGAAAGGTTTATTGAATAATTCAGTAACTTGCGACATCGTCCAGCGTGCGTGGTGAGCCATTGGGCTTCTCCAAAGGGTTTTGTTAATTTGCGGTTCGGTTTATACTCGTAAACCTAAAACTTTTCAAAATGGTTTACAAGTCGATTATGACCCAGGACGATCTCGCCTTCGACAAGCAGCATATCTGGCACCCTTACACCTCAACGACCCACCCCCTGCCCGTTTACCCGGTGGCTTCGGCGCACGGCTGCGAGCTGCACCTTGCCAGCGGTGAACCGCTGATTGACGGAATGTCGTCCTGGTGGGCCGCTATCCACGGTTACAACCACCCGCGCCTTAACGCGGCGATGAAAGCGCAAATCGATCGGATGTCGCACGTCATGTTTGGCGGCATTACCCATCAGCCTGCGGTTGATTTGTGCCGCCGCCTGGTGAAGATGACGCCGGATTCGCTGGAGTGCGTATTTCTTGCCGATTCAGGCTCCGTGGCCGTTGAAGTGGCTATGAAAATGGCGCTGCAGTACTGGCATGCTAAAGGGGAACCTCGTCAGCGTTTCCTCACCTTTCGCAACGGCTATCACGGCGATACCTTTGGTGCGATGTCGGTGTGCGATCCTGATAACTCGATGCACAGCCTGTGGAAAGGGTATCTGCCGGAAAACCTGTTTGCGCCCGCGCCGCAGAGCCGCTTCGACGGCGAGTGGGATGAGATGGACATGGTCGGCTTTGCGCGACTGATGGCGGCGCATCGTCATGAAATTGCAGCGGTAATTCTTGAGCCGATTGTTCAGGGCGCGGGTGGGATGCGTATGTACCATCCCGAGTGGCTGAAGCGTATTCGTAAGATGTGCGACCGCGAAGGTATTCTGCTGATTGCCGATGAGATCGCCACCGGATTTGGCCGCACCGGCAAGCTGTTTGCCTGCGAGTATGCGGGTATCTCGCCGGATATTCTGTGCCTCGGCAAAGCGCTGACCGGAGGCACCATGACCCTCTCGGCAACGGTGACCACACGCCACGTTGCTGACACCATCAGCGACGGCGAGGCGGGCTGTTTTATGCACGGCCCAACGTTTATGGGTAACCCGCTGGCCTGCGCCGTCGCAAACGAAAGCCTGGCGATTCTGGAAAGCGGCGAGTGGCACACGCAGGTGTCTGCGATTGAAGCGCAGCTCAAGCAGGCGCTGGATGTTGCCTCGGGCTCAGAGTTCGTGTCGGATGTACGCGTATTGGGTGCCATCGGCGTCATTGAGACAACCCATCCGGTCAACATGGCGGCGCTTCAGCGCTTCTTCGTTGAACAGGGCGTGTGGGTGCGGCCCTTCGGAAAGCTCATCTACCTGATGCCGCCGTATATCATTACCCGGGCGCAGCTGCAGAAATTAACCACGGCCGTGGTTGAGGCCGTGAACATTCCCGCACATTTTGCGATTTAACCCAGCGTAGTCGCTTCGATACTCTGTATATGCATTACACTTTTTGCACATTAGGGTATCGAGGGTCAATCGTATGAAAATCATCAGTAAGGATCTGCGCGACGGTGAGAAACTACCGGAACGCCACGTCTTCAACGGTATGGGGTATCAGGGGGATAATATTTCCCCGCATCTGGCGTGGGATGACGTTCCCGCTGGCACCAAAAGCTTTGTGGTGACCTGCTACGATCCGGATGCGCCAACCGGCTCTGGATGGTGGCACTGGGTTGTGGCTAACCTGCCTGCAGATACGCGCGTATTGCCGCAGGGTTCAGGCTCTGACCTGGTGGCTCTGCCCGAAGGCGCAATCCAGACCCGTACCGATTTTGGTAAAGCGGGCTACGGCGGCGCAGCGCCGCCAAAGGGGGAAACTCACCGCTATATCTTCACGGTACACGCGCTGGATGTGGAGAAAATTGAGGTGGACGAGGGCGCGAGCGGTGCAATGGTAGGCTTTAACGTGCACTTCCATACGCTGGGTAGCGCGTCGATCACGGCGATGTATTCGTAATCGAGCGGGTTGATAGCCCCTCGCCCTAACCCTCCCCCCATAGGGGAGAGGGTCGGGATGAGGGGGAATGTTACAGCACGGAAGGTAATAACCCCACCAACCGTCCCTCTTCCAGCAGCGCCATCGCTTTATCAATATCCGGCGCAAAGAAGCGGTCATCGTCATAATGCGTGACGTGCTCGCGCAGCGCGTGCCGCGCCTGCTCCAGCAATACGCTGGACTTCAGTCCTTCTCGCAAATCGATCCCCTGACAGGCTCCCAGCCATTCAACCGCCAGTACGCCACGGGTGTTAGAGGCCATCTCCCACAGGCGACGTCCGGCAGCAGGGGCCATAGAGACGTGATCTTCCTGGTTCGCTGACGTTGGCAGGCTGTCGACGCTGTGCGGATGCGACAGCGCTTTGTTCTCACTTGCCAGCGCCGCCGCCGTTACCTGCGCAATCATAAAGCCCGAGTTCACCCCGCCGTTACGCACCAGGAACGGGGGCAGCTGGGACATATGTTTATCCATCATCAGCGCGATACGACGCTCGGACAGTGCCCCTACTTCGGCAATGGCCAGGGCGATATTATCCGCCGCCATCGCTACAGGCTCGGCATGGAAGTTCCCGCCGGACACAACCTCATTTTCCTGCGCAAACACCAGCGGGTTATCGGACACGGCGTTGGCTTCCACCAGCAGCACCTCTGCCGCCTGGCGCAATTGTGTCAGACATGCGCCCATCACCTGCGGCTGGCAGCGCAGGGAGTAAGGATCCTGTACTTTTTCGCAGTTATGGTGAGACTCGGCAATGCCGCTGGTTTCCGTGAGTAAATGACGGTACATCGCAGCGGCATCAATCTGCCCGCGCTGACCGCGCACCTCGTGGATCCGCGCGTCGAACGGGCGACGAGACCCCAGCACGGCTTCTGTGGTGAGCGCACCGCACACGACGGCCGACGCGAACAGGTCTTCAGCTTCAAACAGGCCGCGCAGGGCAAAGGCCGTTGAGGCCTGTGTACCGTTGAGCAGTGCCAGCCCTTCTTTCGCCGCCAGCGTGATGGGCGCTAAACCTGCTTTTTTCAGCGCCTCTTTCGCAGGCAGCCACTCGCCCTGCCAGCGCGCTTTGCCTTCACCCAGAAGCAGCAGTGACATGTGCGCCAGCGGCGCCAGGTCGCCAGACGCGCCCACAGAGCCTTTCGCCGGGATCCACGGATAAACTTCAGCATTCACCAGCGCCATCAATGCCTGGATAACGCTCAGACGAATACCCGAGAAGCCGCGCGCCAGGCTGTTGATTTTGAGCACCATCATCAGGCGAACAATCTCATCATCCAGCGGATGGCCCACGCCTGCCGCATGAGAAAGCACCAGCGAGCGCTGTAAATTTTCCAGATCGTGCGTCGCGATACGGGTCTGCGCCAGCAGGCCAAACCCGGTATTGATACCGTAGGCGGTACGCCCTTCAGCCACGATGGCCTCAACGCAGGCGACGCTGTTGTTGATCGCGTCGTGCGCACGTTCATCAAGAGACACGTTGACCGGTTGACGCCAGACGCTACGAAGCTGTTTTAGCGACAGTGAGCCGGGAGTAAGTGTTAATGCGTTCATTACAGCTTTCCTTGTGTAGCAGGGATCATCGGCAGGTTGAGTCCCTGCTCCTGGGCACATTCAATCGCAATGTCGTAACCCGCATCCGCATGACGCATCACGCCAGTCGCCGGGTCGTTATGCAGCACGCGTGCGATGCGCGCCGCGGCTTCATCCGTTCCGTCACACACAATCACCATTCCCGAGTGCTGGGAGAAGCCCATCCCTACGCCGCCACCGTGGTGCAGCGATACCCAGGTGGCGCCGCTGGCGGTGTTCAGCAGGGCATTCAGCAGCGGCCAGTCGGAAACCGCATCCGAGCCGTCGCGCATGGCTTCGGTTTCACGGTTCGGGCTGGCAACCGAGCCGGAATCAAGGTGGTCACGGCCGATAACAATCGGCGCTGAAACTTCGCCGCTGCGTACCATTTCGTTGAAGGCCAGGCCGAGCTTTTGCCGCCACTCCAGCCCTACCCAGCAAATACGCGCCGGTAAACCCTGGAAGTTAATGCGCTCGCGCGCCATATCTAGCCAGTGGTGAAGGTGTTCGTCGTCTGCGACAATCTCTTTCACTTTTGCATCGGTTTTATAAATGTCTTCCGGATCGCCGGACAGGGCTACCCAGCGGAACGGGCCAACGCCACGACAGAACAACGGACGAATATAGGCAGGGACAAAGCCCGGGAAGTCAAACGCGTTGCTAACGCCCATTTCTTTTGCCATCTGACGAATATTGTTGCCGTAGTCAAAGGTGGGAATACCCATCTGGCTGAAGGCCAGCATCGCGGAGACGTGCTCGGCCATTGAGCGTTTGGCGGCGAGTACCGTGCCCTCCGGATCGGTTTCGGCTTTTTGCTGATAGGCTTCCCACGTCCAGCCTTTTGGCAGGTAGCCGTGCAGCGGGTCATGGGCGCTGGTCTGGTCGGTGACTAAATCCGGGCGTACGCCGCGAGCAACCAGTTCAGGAAGAATATCCGCCGCGTTACCGCACAGGGCAATCGACATTGCTTTGCCTTCGGAGGTGTATTTTTTGATGCGCGCCAGCGCGTCATCCAGGCTATCGGCCTGTTCGTCTACGTAACGGGTACGCAGGCGGAAATCAATGCGGCTTTGCTGGCACTCAATGTTCAGCGAGCAGGCTCCAGCAAGGGTTGCCGCCAGCGGCTGCGCGCCGCCCATTCCGCCCAGACCGGCGGTAAGTACCCAGCGGCCTTTCAGCGAACCGTTATAGTGTTGACGACCGGCCTCAACGAAGGTTTCGTACGTGCCTTGCACAATCCCCTGACTGCCGATGTAAATCCAGCTGCCCGCCGTCATCTGGCCGTACATCGCCAGCCCTTTCGCGTCCAGCTCGTTGAAATGTTCCCAGGTTGCCCAGTGCGGCACCAGGTTAGAGTTAGCAATTAACACGCGCGGCGCGTTGCTGTGGGTTTTGAATACGCCAACCGGTTTACCGGATTGCACCAGCAGGGTTTCGTCGTTTTCAAGGTTAGTCAGGGATTCGACAATGGCGTCATAGCATTCCCAGTTGCGCGCGGCGCGGCCGATCCCGCCGTAAACCACCAGCTCGTGGGGGTTTTCTGCCACTTCAGGATCAAGGTTGTTCATCAACATGCGCAGCGGTGCTTCGCTGAGCCAGCTTTTAGCGGTAAGCGTGGTGCCGCGCGGGGCGCGAACCTCCTGCTGGCGGTATTTACCTGACGACATTGTGTGCTCCTCATACGGGACAGATGATGCTATTAGATATACTTGTATAGACAAGCACACACAAGGCGGGATTTAACAAAAAAGATACATTTTTGCTATATTGCGTTAGCTATCACGCTTTTTAAACTTATGACATAAAGTGGCCTTGCAGCCGGTAACGGTTCCCGGGGAACAGCAGTTTGGCGTATGACACAATCTGCGACGATGACCAGGTGCGGCGGCGGATAAGCAGGCACGGGTCCTGTTCTTTAATCTTCAGCCGTTCACACTCCTGCGGCGTAGCGCGAACCGCTTCAACGATGTGCTCCCCTTCCGTCAGCGGCGCCACGAGCGAGAGCCAGGCATGCGGGGTGGTCTGGGTGTAATCCTGGTTCAGGTAGTCCGGCACCCGTTCAGCGTTAACGCAGCGATCTTCAATCTGTACCGGAATGTCGTTCTCAAAATGCACCATCACCGAATGGAAAATTCGGGTTCCTTCTTTAACATTCAGCTCTGCCGCCTGCTCGGCGCTGGCCAGCGTCTCCTCAAGTACCAGTACCTCACAGCGGTGTTGATGGTTACGAGCGGCAATCTCATCGGCAATGCTGCGAATTTCGAACAGCGCCGACTGTCCTTTAGGCTCTGCAACAAACGTCCCGACACCTTGCAAACGCACCAGCAGCCCTTCATCGGTCAGCTCGCGCAGGGCCCGGTTAATGGTCATTCGGCTAAAACCAAACTGTGCCACCAGGTCAGCCTCTGACGGAATACGATCGTGTGGCCGCCAGACGCCGGTGGCGATTTTTTCGCTGATTGCCTGCTTTACCTTTTCATAAAAAGGCGCCGGCGGGCTGGATTGAGGCTGGGGTGAGCGTGAAAACATCATGACTCCTTCAATAGTGTTATGCCCACCAGTGAGCAATTTGCCAGGCCAGACGGGCAGCAAGCTTCGCCCCTTGTCCATCCCGATCGTAATGAGGGTTAAACTCTACCAGATCCGCGGCCTGCAGTTTCCCGCTTCGACAGATGTGTTCGACGACCGGCAGGAGATCCAGCGCCGGTATCCCTAACGCCGCAGGCGCAGAGACGGCGGGCATTTCTGCTGCGGGCAACACGTCCAGGTCAATCGTGAGATAGACGCGATCGGCCCGCGCCAGCACGTTTTCCAGGGTGGATAACGCATCACGTCTGAAGTGAAGATCTTCCACCAGCGTGACGTTCAGGCGTTTGGCTTCATCCCACAGCGCCTGGGTATTCGCCGCCCGGCTTACGCCCAGGCAGGCGTACTGAAATTCGCGGGATTGCTCTGCGCAATAGTGGGCGAGCTGACGAAACGGCGTACCGGATGTTGCATGGTCTGCCTTGCGCAGGTCAAGGTGCGCATCAAGGTTAATCACCGCCACCTGCTCGTGCGGAAATGCATCCAGCACGCCACGACCGTGCGCCCACGCGGTTTCATGCCCGCCACCGAATACCAGCGTACGCATTCCGGCGCGCTGACACGACGTTACCGCGTCGCTTAACGCCTTCTGCGACGCCTCCAGAAAATCGCCTTCCACATAGACAGAACCCATATCGACGAGCCGTTCATGGCCCTGATGGCTTGCCATGTTTGCCAACGCCTTGCGCAGAACATCAGGAGCCTCTACCGCCCCCGGCCTGCCGTGGTTTCGTTTAACCCCTGCATCACATTCAAAGCCAATCAGGGCAATGCCGGATGAGGCGGGTTCAAACTGCGTTTGCTGTTGAAGGGTCTGGAAAACGCGCTTTGCATTGCTGGCCTCGGCGCTGTCGTCGCGCCCCTGCCAGACCGTTTTCGCCACGGGACGCCATAGCTTCATGTACCCTCTCCCCGAAAAATGCGTTGATACAGCGGGTTGCGTCCCGGTTCGTAGACCATCTCCACCGGATGGTGTGCGTCCCAGACAATAAAGTCGGCCACAAAGCCGACCTGTAATTGCCCGTGCGTTGCACCCCGCCCCAGCGCCTGTGCCGCATGACGCGTGACGCCCGCCCAGGCTTCTTCAGGTGTCAGACCAAACTGCACGCAGGCCATATTCATCGCCAGGTGTAGACTCGCAAAGGGGCTGGTGCCGGGGTTGTAATCCGTCGCCACGGCCATCGGTACTCCGTGTTTTTTGAGTAATTCCACCGGCGGGCGCTGGCGCTCCTGAAGGAAATAAAACGCGCCGGGTAACAGCACCGCAACGGTACCGCTTTGCGCCATCGCATGAACGCCCGCGTCGTCAAGGTATTCGATATGATCGGCAGAAAGTCCTTTGTAGCGGCTGACCAAGGCCGCACCGCCCAGATTCGACAGTTGCTCCACATGTCCTTTCACCGGGATACCCAGCGCGGTAGCCGCCTGGAAAACCCGTTCAGTTTGCGCCGGCGTGAAGCCCACGTTTTCGCAGAAGACATCCACCGCTTCGAACAACTCTTTTTGCCACAGCGTAGGCATGATCTGCTCGCACACCAGCGTGATATACGCGTCAGGATCCTGTCGGTATTCCGCCGGAACCGCATGAGCCGCAAGCAGCGTTGGGCTGATATCGACCGGGTTGTTCAGGCTGAGCTGACGTGCAACATGCAGCATTTTCTCTTCAGCGTCGGCGTTCAGCCCGTATCCTGATTTAATTTCAAGGGTGGTAACACCTTCCTCCATCAGACGCTCCAGGCGGCGTTGCGCCACCTGCAGCAAGGTATCAGGGGAACTGCTGCGCGTTGCCTTTACGGTGGCATTAATCCCACCGCCCTGCGCGCTAATGGTCTGGTATGAAACCCCATTCAGACGCTGCTCCCATTCCGCCGCGCGATCGCCACCAAAGACCAGGTGGGTATGGCAGTCGATCAGTCCTGGCGTCACCAGCCGCCCACCGAGATCGACACAATTGCGGTGTCCGCAGGGTATGTCTGATTCCGCAATAACGGCCAGAATGGTGTGTTCACGCACCACGAGAGCACATTTCTCTTTCAGACCGTACGGCTCGGGTTCTCCCGGAACCATTGTCGCCAGTCGCGCGTTTCGCCATATTACATCGTCAGGATGAAGCTGCTGCATGGGCATTCCACTTGTCATGGGTTGTATAGACATTTATTTTCATCTGCCGCCCGCTGTCAACCGCCTTTAGCAAATATGTTATTTATTTGTGATGAAATTCCCGCACCCTGCGGGGGAAAAATGCAACTTTTACCCTTTTTATCTTCCTGTTTCGCTCAACTTAGTATAAAAAAGCAGGCTATTTCGACTATCCCGTTAAGACTTGCACACCCAGGAGCTTTACCGTGAATATTTCCAGGATTTCCCGTCTGGCGTTAGCACTTGCCTTTGGCGTGACTTTATCCGCATGCAGCTCAACGCCGCCGGATCAGCTGCCTTCTGAGCAGGTTGCCCCAGGCACGGCGTCCCGTCCGATCCTTTCTGCAGGTGAAGCAAAGAACTTCAACCGTGCGAATTACTTCTCGGCGATGGATCCGAACGCAGCACCGTGGGCGCCTTCTTCTATTAACCTGCCGAAGCAGCCAGATTTCGTTGTTGGCCCGGCGGGCGCTCAGGGCGTAACGCACACCACAATTCAGGCTGCGGTTGACGCTGCCATCACCAAACACAGCGCATCGCGTCAGTTCATCGCGATCCTGCCAGGTGAATACGAAGGTACCGTTTACGTTCCGGCGGCTCCGGGCAGCATTACCCTTTACGGCCTGGGCGAAAAAGCCATCGACGTGAAAATCGGTCTGGCGATTGATTCAGAAATCGACCCTACTACCTGGCGTCGTCTGGTGAACCCTGCGGGTAAATACATGCCGGGCAAACCTGCGTGGTATATGTTTGATAACTGCCAGAGCAAGCGTGCTGCCACCATTGGCGTGATGTGCTCGGCGGTTGTTTGGTCTCAGAACAACGGCCTGCAGCTGCAGAACCTGACGATTCAAAACACCGTGGGTGACAGCGTTGATGCAGGCAACCACCAGGCCGTAGCGCTGCGCAGCGATGGCGACCAGGTGCAGATTAACAACGTGAACATTCTGGGCCGTCAGAACACCTTCCTCGTGACCAACAGCGGCGTGCAGAACACCCTGCAAAACAACCGTCTGACCCGGACGCTTGTCACCAACAGCTACGTTGAAGGCGATGTGGACCTGGTTTCAGGCCGCGGCGCAGTCGTGTTTGATAACACCGATTTCCGCGTGGTGAACTCCCGCACCCAGCAGGAAGGTTATGTGTTCGCTCCGGCAACCCAGTCAAACTTCTTCTTCGGCTTCCTGGCGGTAAACAGCCGCTTTACCGCAGCCGGTGATGGCGTTGCGCAGCTGGGCCGCTCTCTGGATGTGGACTCAACCACCAACGGTCAGGTTGTGATCCGTGACAGCGTGATCAATGAAGGTTTCAACATCGCTAAACCATGGGCTGATGCCGCCATCTCCAAACGTCCGTTCTCCGGCAATACCGGTGCAGTGGATGATAAAGGGAACGTGCAGCGCAATCTGAACGACGCTAACTTCAACCGTATGTGGGAATTTAACAACCGCGGTCTGGGTAGCAAAGTGGTCGCTGAACCGAAGCAGTAAATCGGCTCTACCGGACATAAAAAAACCTCGCATTTGCGAGGTTTTTTTTTAAGCCGCTTAGTGTGCGTTAACCACAACCCACATCGGCCCCTGGCCTACCGCATAGCGCCCTTTCTCTTCCAGCAAGCCTTGCTCACCTTTGATTTCGTACAGCGCGATGTGGTGGGATTTCTGCCCCGCAGCAATCAGGTATTTACCGCTGTGATCGATGTTGAAACCACGCGGCTGGGTTTCTGTTGGCTGGAAGCCTTCAATTGCCAGCACGCTGCCGTCTTCAGAAACGCTGAAGACGGTAATCAGGCTGGACGTACGGTCACAGGCATACAGGTGACGGCCATCAGGTGTGATGTGAATATCCGCAGCCCAGCGGGTGTCAGAGAAGTCAGACGGCATCATATCCAGCGTCTGCACGCACTCAATCTGGCCGTTAGGATCTTTCAGCTCCCACACGTCCACAGAACTGTTCAGTTCGTTGACCACGTAAGCGTACTGCTGGTTAGGATGGAAGACCATGTGGCGCGGGCCAGCACCTTCTACGGTGGTCACTTCAGCCGGGTTTTGCGCCACCAGATGACCATCGTCACTGAGGGTGAACAGGCAGATGCGATCCTGCTTCAGCGCAGGCACCCAAAGCGTACGATTATCCGGAGAAATATTCGCAGAGTGGCAGCCTTCAAGTCCTTCGACCACCTCCACGGTTTCAACCGGAATGCCATCTTCCAGACGCGTCACGCTCACGCAGCCCGCATTATAGGAGCCGCTGAAGACGAAGTTACCTTTACGGTCGGTAGAAATATGGGTTGGGCTTCCTGGCAATGGAGCTTCCGCAGTGTACGTCAGCGCACCGTCATCCGGAGAGATGCGGTAAGCCAGCACGCGAAACTCCGGGCGCACGCCAACATACAAGAAACGTTTATCCGGGCTGATAACCATCGGCTGTACCTGTCCTGGCACATCGACAACCTGAACCAGCGTGAGTGTACCCTCGGTATTTAAACGCCAGACGTGGATCTGCTGGCTTTCAGGACTGGCGGTATAAACGGTTTGTTTCATGAATACTCACTCCTCACTGCGCATGAACGTAGTTAACTTTTAACGGTGAATGCTGAATTGTCGACGGGAGTTTTGCTGCGTTCGCCTCTCGGTGTACCATCCCATCAGAACGTAAATTCAATATTAACCCGGAAAATAAAATGACCTCGCGTGTGATTGCTTTGGATTTAGACGGTACCCTACTTACCCCGCAAAAAACCCTTCTCCCCGCCTCCCTTGACGCGCTTAAACGTGCGCAGGAAGTGGGATATCAACTCCTTATCGTAACGGGTCGACATCACGTTGCCATTCATCCTTTTTATCAGGCACTGGCTCTAGATACACCTGCAATTTGTTGTAATGGCACTTATTTGTATGATTATCAGGCAAAAAAGGTTTTAGAATCCGATCCGCTGCCCGTTTCCCAGGCGCTGCAATTGATTGATTTGCTGGATGAGCATGACGTTCATGGCCTGATGTATGTGGACAACGCCATGGTCTATGAACGCCCTACCGGCCATGTGACCCGTACCAGCAACTGGGCACTGTCCCTGCCGGAAGCGCAGCGTCCCGTCTTTACCCAGGTCTCTTCACTGCGCCAGGCTGCGGCGGATGTGGATGCTATCTGGAAGTTCGCGCTAACGGATGAAGACACCGCTAAGCTCAATACCTTCGCCAAACACGTTGAACAGACGCTGGGTCTGGAGTGTGAATGGTCCTGGCACGATCAGGTCGACATTGCCCGCAAAGGCAACAGCAAGGGCAAGCGTCTGACGCAATTTGTGGAATCTCAGGGCGGGTCAATGCAGAACGTGATTGCCTTTGGCGACAACTACAACGACATCAGCATGCTGGAAGCTGCCGGCACGGGCGTGGCGATGGGCAATGCCGATGATGCCGTGAAAGCGCGTGCTAATGTGGTCATTGGTGACAACACTACCGACAGCATCGCGCAGTACATTTATACCCATCTGCTGTAATCAGGTAGTGATGGAGACGCTCTTGATTTGCGCGTAAAGCCAAAGGCCAGATTTGATCCCTAACTCATCTCTGGCCCACGGGCTGATGCGTGCCCAGAGCGTCCTGCTGCCAACCTCCAGCTTCACTTCAACCTGTCCGTTGTCATCAAAACATTCGGCCACTTTAGCCCGTACAATGTTACGAATGCTGGTTTGCAGCGGCGGTTGCAGTACCAGGGAAACATCCGATGCCTGAATGCGAATACGCAACGCCGCCTGCAGTGGCTTTTCGATCTTATTGACCCACAGGTGTTGGTCGCCCAGCGCCAGAGCGGTCATTGCATAATGAGGATGATGTTCCAGCACGCTAACCTTCAGAACACTGCTCTGCTGCTCTTTCGGCAGCCAGGGGTGCATTACGCTGCTGCCCCACACCTCTTCCAGATTGCCAAACGCCTTTACGCTGCCGTCTTCCAGCACCAGCACTTTGTCTGCCAGATGCAAAATCTCATCAAGGGAATGGCTCACGTAGAGCATCGGAATATTGATTTCACGCGCCAGGCGCTGCAGATACGGCAACAGTTCGCGTTTGCGCGGAATATCCAGCGAGGCCAGCGGCTCGTCGAGCAGCAAGAGTTCCGGTGCCGTCAGCAGCGCGCGGCCTATCGCCACCCGCTGTTTCTCACCGCCGGAAAGCGATGACGGGAGCCTTTCGAGCAGTTGCTCAATGCCGAGAAGTGCTACCAGCTTGTCAAACTGACCGGCCATGCTTTTCGCCATGCCATAGCGCAGATTGCCGCGCACGCTGTAATGCGGAAATAACCTGGCGTCCTGGAACACATAGCCAATGCGGCGTTTATCCGGCGAGAGATAAATTTTGTTTTCCACGTCATTTAGGACGCGGTTATTCAATACGATGCGGCCTGATTGCGGACGCGTCAGGCCACTGATGGCGTTAATGAGCGACGTTTTTCCCGCGCCGGAAACGCCGAAAATGGCCGTAATACCGCTTGCAGGCAGCGTTTCATTCAGCGTCAGGCAATGGTTTCCCAGCGTCTGGGTAAAATTAAGTTCCAGCATGATTATTTCCCCATCCGCTCGCGGCTAAGGCGAGCCAGCCACTCTGAGACCAGCAGCGACACCAGCGCCAGCACAATGGAGATGAGGCACAGACGCGCGGCGGCCCCTTCCCCTCCAGGGGTTTGAATCAGGGTGTACATGGCTGACGGGATCGTCCGCGTTTCGCCCGGAATATTCGACACGAAGGTGATCGTGGCGCCAAACTCCCCCAGCGAGCGGGCAAAGGCCAGCACGGTACCAACAATAATGCCCGGCAGCGTCAGGGGAAGTGTAATCGTGAAAAAGACGCGCCAGCGCCCGGCACCCAAGGTGCGTGCCGCCTGCTCAAGCTTAAGATCAACGCCTTCTAGCGCGAGGCGGATCGCCCTGACCATCAGCGGGAATGACATCACCGCCGCAGCCAGCACTGCACCGCGCCAGCTAAACGCAAACGTCAGGCCGAACCAGTCATAGAGCTTTTCACCGATGAAACCGCGTCGCCCCATAGAAATGAGCAACAGATAACCCACGACAACAGGCGGTAGAACGAGGGGAAGATGAAGCACACTGTCCAGCAGGGCTTTGCCTGGAAACGTGCAGCGAACAAGTAACCAGGCAAAGAAGATCCCAAAGGGCAAACTCAGTACGACTGCCAGGGAAGAGACTCTAAGGCTCAGCAGCACGGCCTGCCATTCAGGATCGGTCAATATCATTAGTGGGTCGTAAATCCGTAACGTTTAAAGATTGCAGACGCTTCTGGCCCCTTCAGGAAGTCATAGAAGGCCGTCACGGTCGCATTTTTGTGTCCATCAACAATCGCTATTGGATATTCCACTTTCTTGTGGGAATCTTCCGGGAAGGTACCAACGACTTTAACGCCTTTACCGGCAACGGCATCAGAGCCGTACACAATACCCAGCGGCGCTTCATTACGTTCAACGAGAGCCAGCGCGCCACGTACGTCTTCAGCCGGGGCCAGTTTCGGAGACAATGTCTCCCATGCGCCCAGTTTTTGCAGCGCTTCTTTGGCGTAGATCCCTGCTGGAACGTGTTCCGGATCGCCTACCGCCAGACGACCACCTTTCAGCAGGCTCGTCCAGTTGGTGTCTTTATTGATTGTGATATCGCCTTGTGCACTGGATTTTGGTGCAACCACCACCAGGCTGTTACCCAACAATGTTTCGCGGGTAGCGGTATCAATGGATTTCTTCTCAACAGCGTAATCCATCCACTTCTGATCGGCAGAAATGAACAGATCGGCCGGTGCACCCGCTTCAATCTGGCGCGCCAGCGTTGAAGAAGAGGCAAAAGAGGAGACGACATCGACGTTCTTCTCTTTTTTATAAACATCAGCAATATCCTGCATCGCGTTGGTCAGTGAAGCCGCTGCAAAAACAGTGATTTTACCCTCGTCAGCCAGTGCATGCCCGGCCAGGGAGAGTGTTAACGTCGCGCCTGCGAAAAGGCGTACCCAAGTACGTGCCATCTGTAGCTCCTGTGAGTGTCGTTATATATGAATAAATATAACGATAACTGTAGGGTTTTCCTAGCGTTAAATGGTACCGATTAGTGAGTAATCAAACCTGCTGCAGAATTAAATATCGGCGGGAATAAAAAAAACTTGAGAGCAAAACGCCCGGGCAAGCCGGGCGTTTTGTAGGGAATCATTGCTGTTTTTTGGGCTGGTCTCTGTGACCGATGTTCGAAAAGACGTTGAACACTTCACCCAGGCCGTAGATGGCACCGAGGATGATAGCCATCACTACTGGTACCATGATTACCGCGAATACCAGACTTTTCAACAACTCTAACATGGTTTTCTCCAGATATTGTGAACAGCTTATTCTACCCTTTCAAGTGAGAAAAACATCCCCTTTTGTGCGGTGTACTTTGCGTGATTGCACATTTGGGTCACAATACGCTTTTTGCCAGGACATTGTTATGCAGGCCGAAATCCTCCTCACTTTACGACTTCAGCAGAAGCTTTTTGCCGATCCTCGACGTATTGCCCTGCTTAAACAAATAGAACAAACCGGTTCAATTAGCCAGGGGGCAAAGAACGCCGGTATCAGCTATAAAAGCGCCTGGGATGCCATCAACGAAATGAATACCCTGAGCGAGCAGCCCCTTGTCGACCGCGCAACCGGCGGTAAAGGGGGCGGCGGCGCGGTACTCACCCGCTATGGTCAGCGCCTGATCCAACTTTACGACCTGCTGGCGCAGATCCAACAAAAGGCGTTCGACGTTTTAAGCGATGATGATAACGTTCCGCTGGACAGTCTGTTGGCCGCGATTTCCCGCTTCTCGCTACAAACCAGCGCGCGTAATCAGTGGTTTGGTACGGTGACGGCCCGTGACAATTCTCAGGTACAGCAACACATTGAGATCTTACTCGCCGATGGCAGTACGCGCTTGAAGGTGGCTATTACCGCGCAAAGTGGAGAAAGACTCGGCCTGGATGAAGGTAAAGAGGTGCTGGTCTTAGTCAAAGCGCCGTGGGTGAATATTACGAACCACCCTGAACACGCAAAAGATGCCGACAACCAGCTACACGGAACCATTAGCCACATTGAGCGTGGATCGGAGCAGTGTGAGGTTCTAATGGCGCTACCGGACGGGCAGATCCTCTGCGCGACGGTTCCGGTAGATGAAGCAAGCGAATTAGAAGAAGGTGCTGCAGTCACCGCATATTTCAACGCAGACCGGGTGATTATTGCCACATTGTGCTAAGCACATTGACAAGCGTGTCGACAGTGCGTATCCCTGACAGCTTAACGCTGCAAAAAATGGGATAAATCATGTCATCATTGCATATTTCGCAAGGCACGTTTCGTCTTAGCGATACCCGAACGCTGACGCTTCCTGATTTAACATTACGCGTAGGTGAAAGCTGGGCGTTTGTGGGCACCAACGGGAGCGGAAAATCAGCGCTGGCCCGCGCGCTGGCCGGAGAGCTTACCCAGCTTAAAGGTGAACACGAGTGCCACTTTACGCGCGTGACGCGCCTCTCGTTTGAACAGCTGCAAAAGCTGGTGAGCGATGAGTGGCAGCGCAACAACACCGATTTGCTCAGCCCGGGCGAAGAGGATACCGGTCGCACCACCGCAGAAATTATTCAGGATGACGTTAAAGATGCCGGGCGCTGCCAGAAATTAGCAGAGCAGTTTGGCATTACTCCCCTCCTGGAGCGCCGCTTTAAATATCTCTCCACCGGAGAAACGCGTAAAACGCTGCTTTGCCAGGCGCTGATGAGCGAACCCGATCTTCTGATCCTTGATGAGCCGTTCGACGGTCTGGACGTGCAGTCCCGCACCCAGTTGGCAACCCTATTAGACACGCTTAATCAGCAAGGTTACACCATTGTGCTGGTGCTTAACCGCTTTGATGAAATCCCGGAATTTGTCCAGAATGCAGGCGTTTTAGCGGACTGTACGCTGACCGATACCGGTGACAAAACCGCATTGCTCAAACAAGCGTTAATTGCCCAGCTGGCGCACAGCGAACGACTTGACGGTATTACGCTTCCCGAACCCGACGCGCCCTCCGCTCGTCACGCGTTAGATCCCCACCAGCCGCGCATTGTGCTGCATAACGGCGTCGTGTCTTATAACGATCGCCCTATCCTTAACCAGCTCAGCTGGACGGTAAACCCGGGCGAACACTGGCAAATTACTGGCCCTAACGGCGCGGGGAAATCGACGCTGCTGAGCCTGATCACCGGCGATCACCCGCAAGGATACAGTAACGATCTGACGCTGTTTGGCCGCCGTCGAGGCAGCGGCGAAACCATCTGGGATATCAAAAAGCATATTGGCTATGTCAGCAGTAGCCTGCACCTGGATTACCGCGTCAGCACCACGGTACGCAATGTGATCCTCTCCGGGTATTTTGATTCGATTGGCATTTATCAGGCGGTGTCAGACAAGCAACACAAGCTGGCACAGCAATGGCTGGATATTTTGGGGATGGACAATCGCGTCGCTGATGCGCCGTTTCATAGCCTGTCCTGGGGGCAGCAGCGTCTGGCATTAATCGTGCGCGCGCTGGTGAAACACCCGACGCTGCTCATCCTCGACGAACCGCTACAGGGGCTTGACCCGCTTAACCGCCAGCTGATTCGTCGCTTTGTGGATGTCTTAATTGGCGAGGGGGAAACGCAATTGCTGTTTGTTTCACACCATGCCGAAGATGCCCCTTCCTGTATTACCCACCGCCTGGCGTTCATCCCTGAAAATGAGCATTACCGCTACCAGCTGGGCAAAATCGATTAACCCAGGAGGGCGCTGCCCTCCTCTTTTCGGATAACTTGCAGCATTACATCTCTATCTCTTTGATCTAAAATGCCCAACGGTCGGTAAAAAAACAGGTTTGAAAATCAGTGTAAACGATTCCACTAATTTATCCCATGTCACACTTTTCGCGTCTCTGTTATGCTATGGTTAATTCATACCATAAGCCCAATGGAGCGAAATATGCGAGTTCTGGTAACAGGTGGTAGCGGTTACATTGGTAGTCATACCTGCGTGCAGCTGCTGAAAAACGGCCATGATGTCATCATCCTCGACAACCTGTGCAATAGTAAGCGCAGCGTGCTGCCTGTGATTGAACGTCTTGGCGGCAAGCAACCGTCTTTCGTGGAAGGCGACATCCGCAATGAAGCGTTGATGACCGAGATCCTCCACGACCACGCGATTGATGCCGTCATCCACTTCGCGGGCCTGAAAGCGGTCGGCGAATCGGTGTCTAAGCCGCTTGAGTATTACGACAACAACGTAAACGGTACGTTGCGTTTGATCTCCGCCATGCGTGCGGCAAACGTCAAAAACTTTATCTTCAGCTCATCCGCCACCGTTTACGGCGATCAGCCCAAAATCCCTTACGTTGAAAGCTTCCCAACCGGCACGCCGCAAAGCCCCTACGGCAAAAGCAAGCTGATGGTGGAACAGATCCTGACCGATCTGCAAAAAGCCCAGCCTGACTGGAGCATCGCCCTGCTGCGCTATTTCAACCCGGTCGGCGCGCACCCATCTGGCGATATGGGCGAAGATCCGCAGGGCATTCCAAACAATCTGATGCCGTATATCGCACAGGTCGCAGTAGGCCGTCGCGACTCGCTGGCCATTTTTGGTAATGACTACCCAACCGAAGACGGCACCGGCGTGCGTGACTATATCCACGTGATGGATCTGGCCGACGGCCACGTTGCTGCCATGCAACAACTGGCTGACAAGCCGGGCGTACATATTTATAACCTCGGCGCGGGCGTCGGCAGTAGCGTGCTGGATGTGGTCAATGCCTTCAGCAAAGCCTGCGGCAAACCGGTAAATTACCACTTCGCACCGCGTCGCGATGGCGATCTGCCCGCCTACTGGGCCGATGCAACAAAAGCCGATAAAGAGCTGAACTGGCGTGTCACGCGCACGCTTGATGAAATGGCACAAGATACCTGGCACTGGCAGTCACGCCATCCGCAAGGGTATCCGGACTAAGGATCCGTCATGACTCCATTTAACCCCGTTGATCACCCGCATCGTCGTTTTAACCCGTTAAGCGGGCAATGGATTTTAGTCTCACCGCATCGCGCTAAGCGCCCCTGGCAGGGGGCGCAAGAGACGCCTGCGAAACAGACGCTACCACAGCATGACCCGGACTGTTTCCTGTGTCCGGGCAACACGCGCGTGACCGGCGATACGAACCCGGACTACAAGGGCACCTACGTTTTCACGAACGATTTTGCCGCTCTGATGACCGACACGCCTGACGCGCCAGAAAGCGATGACCCGCTGATGCGGTGTGAAAGTGCGCGTGGCACCAGCCGTGTTATCTGCTTCTCTCCCGATCACAGCAAAACGCTGCCGGAGCTGAGCGTTGATGCCCTGAAAGAAGTGGTCAATACCTGGCAGACGCAGACGGCGGAGCTGGGTCAGACGTATCCGTGGGTGCAGGTATTTGAAAATAAAGGCGCAGCCATGGGCTGCTCTAACCCGCACCCGCACGGACAAATCTGGGCGAACAGCTTCCTGCCAAACGAAGCTGAACGCGAAGACCGTCTGCAAAAAGAGTACTTCAAGCAAAACGGCACTTCTATGCTGGTGGACTACACCCAGCGTGAGCTGGCTGACGGTAGCCGTACGGTGGTAGAAACCGAGCACTGGCTTGCTGTTGTGCCGTACTGGGCGGCTTGGCCGTTTGAAACGCTGCTGCTGCCAAAGGCACACGTGCTGCGTATCACCGACCTTAGTGATGCACAGCGCGACGACCTTGCACTGGCGCTGAAAAAACTGACCAGCCGTTATGACAATCTGTTCCAGTGCTCTTTCCCCTACTCAATGGGCTGGCACGGCGCACCGTTTAACGGCGAAGAGAATCAACACTGGCAGCTACACGCCCATTTCTATCCGCCTCTGCTGCGCTCTGCGACAGTGCGTAAATTTATGGTGGGATACGAAATGCTGGCCGAAACACAGCGTGACCTGACGGCGGAACAAGCTGCAGAGCGCCTGCGTGCCGTGAGTGACGTCCATTATCGCGAATCAGGAGTCTAAAAATGAGTTTGAAAGATAAAACACAATCCCTGTTTGCTGAAAAATTCGGCTACCCTGCCACCCACGTTATTCAGGCCCCCGGTCGCGTAAACCTGATTGGTGAACATACCGACTATAACGATGGCTTCGTTCTGCCCTGCGCCATTGATTACCAGACGGTCATCAGCTGTGCAAAGCGCGACGATCGTAACGTCCGCGTGATTGCCGCCGATTATGGCAATGAAGAAGACATCTTTTCTCTCGATGCCCCGATTGTGGCCCACGACAGCCAGCAATGGTCAAACTATGTCCGTGGCGTCGTGAAGCATCTGCAGAAGCGTAACAAGAACTTCGGCGGTGCCGATTTAGTCATCAGCGGCAACGTGCCACAGGGTGCGGGATTAAGCTCATCTGCATCACTGGAAGTGGCCGTAGGGACCGTCTTCCAGCAGCTTTATCATCTGCCGCTGGACGGGGCGCAAATCGCGCTCAATGGTCAGGAAGCCGAAAACCAGTTCGTGGGCTGCAACTGCGGGATTATGGATCAGCTGATTTCCGCGCTGGGCAAAAAAGAGCATGCTCTGTTGCTCGACTGCCGCACGCTGGGGACCAAAGCCGTTCCCCTGCCTAAAGGTGCGGCTGTTGTGATTATCAACAGTAACTTTAAGCGCACGCTGGTGGGGAGTGAATACAATACTCGCCGCGAGCAGTGCGAAACCGGTGCGCGTTTCTTCCAGCAGCCCGCCCTGCGCGATGTTTCACTCAATGAGTTCAATAAAGTGGCGCACGAGCTGGATCCGGTTGTGGCTAAACGGGTTCGTCACGTTCTGACGGAAAATGCCCGCACCGTTGAAGCGGCTTCCGCGCTGGCAAAAGGCGATCTGAAGCGTATGGGTGAACTGATGGCTGAATCTCATGCCTCTATGCGCGATGATTTCGAAATCACCGTTCCACAAATCGACACGCTGGTCGAGATCGTCAAAGCGACGATTGGCGAAAAAGGCGGCGTGCGCATGACGGGCGGTGGTTTTGGCGGCTGCGTCGTTGCACTGGTGCCGGAAGAGCTTGTCCCGGCGGTACAGGACGCAGTGGCAAAACAGTACGAAGCCAAAACCGGCATTAAAGAGACATTCTATGTCTGCAAAGCATCACAAGGAGCCGGACAGTGCTAAACGAAACACCAACGCTTGCCCCTGATGGCCTGCCGTATCGCCTGTTAACCCTGCGCAACAGCGCAGGGATGGTGGTTTCACTGATGGACTGGGGCGCTACGCTGCTTTCCGCCCGCGTCCCTCTGCCGGATGGCAGCGTACGTGAAACCCTGCTTGGCTGCGCGTCGCCAGAACAGTATATCAACCAGGCTGCCTATCTCGGAGCATCGGTCGGACGTTACGCTAACCGCATAGCGAAAAGTCGCTTTGAACTCGACGGCGTGACCTACCCGCTGCTCGCAAGCCAGGGAGAGAACCAACTGCACGGGGGACCTGAAGGGTTTGATAAGCGCCGCTGGCTGATTGTTCAGCAAAATGACGGAGAAGTGCTGTTCTCGCTGGATTCGCTTGATGGCGATCAGGGCTTCCCTGGCAACCTTACCGCGACGGCCCGCTTCACGCTGACCGACGATAACCGTATCACCATTGAGTACCGTGCAACGGTCGATAAACCGTGTCCGGTTAATTTGACCAACCACGCCTACTTCAACCTGGATGGCAACCAGTGCGATGTTCGCCATCACAAGCTCCAGATCTTCGCAGATGCGTACCTGCCGGTCGATGAGATGGGCATTCCGCATGAGGGGCTGAAAGCCGTGAACGGTACCAGCTTTGATTTCCGCCAGGCAAAAGCCATTGCCCAGGATTTCCAGAGCGATGACGATCAGCGCAAGGTGAAAGGTTATGACCATGCATTCCTGCTGCAGGCAAAAGGCGATGTGAAACAACCTGCCGCACAGGTCTGGTCTGCTGATGAGAAGCTGCAGATGACGGTCTATACCAACGCCCCTGCCCTGCAGTTTTATTCCGGAAACTATCTTGGCGGCACCCCGGCTCGTGAACACGACGAGTACAGTGACTGGCAAGGAATCGCACTGGAAAGCGAGTTTCTTCCCGATAGCCCTAACCATCCAGAATGGCCGCAGCCAGACTGCGTGTTGCGCCCTGGGAATGAGTACGTCAGCGTAACGGAATACCATTTTATTCCGCATTAATCCTCAACCCTCCTGTCGGAGGGTTTTTTATGTTCGTCTTGCTGAAAATAGCGTCGATCGCAGACAAAATCATAACCCTGGATTCACATGCATCTTACACTCCGGAACTATTTTCGCTATGGTTAGGGTTAAGCGTTGCTGCTGGCACCGTCACAGCAATATAATGAGAATTGTTATCATTCAATAAAGCTTATGAGGAGTAAGAAATGGCTATAACTAAGCTGGTCCTGGTGCGCCACGGCGAAAGCCAGTGGAACAACGAAAACCGCTTCACCGGTTGGTACGACGTTGATCTGTCTGAAAAAGGCGTAAGCGAAGCGAAAGCAGCAGGCAAACTGCTGAAGGAAGAAGGCTTCAGCTTTGATTTTGCTTACACCTCTGTGCTGAAACGTGCCATCCATACTCTGTGGAACGTTCTGGACGAGCTGGATCAAGCCTGGCTGCCGGTTGAAAAGTCCTGGAAGCTGAACGAGCGTCACTACGGTGCGCTGCAGGGCCTGAACAAAGCAGAAACCGCTGAAAAATACGGTGACGAGCAGGTTAAGCAATGGCGTCGCGGCTTCGCGGTGACCCCACCAGAGCTGACCAAAGATGACGAGCGCTACCCGGGCCACGACCCGCGTTACGCGAAACTGACCGATGCTGAACTGCCGCAGACTGAAAGCCTGGCGCTGACCATCGATCGCGTTGTGCCTTACTGGAACGAAACCATTCTGCCACGCCTGAAAAGCGGTGAACGCGTCATTGTTGCCGCTCACGGTAACTCCCTGCGCGCACTGGTGAAATACCTGGACAACATGGGTGAAGACGAAATCCTCGAACTGAACATCCCAACCGGCGTACCGCTGGTATACGAGTTCGATGAAAACTTCAAACCTATCAAACACTACTACTTGGGCAACGCGGATGAAATCGCAGCGAAAGCAGCTGCAGTAGCGAACCAGGGTAAAGCGAAGTAATTTTCGCCTGACATAAAAAAAGCGTGGAGCAATCCACGCTTTTTTATTTATCGAAACCGAATTAACCGCGACGGGCTTTTACGGCATTCGCCAGCTGGCGCAGGAGCGCGTCGGTATCATCCCAACCAATGCAAGCATCGGTGACGCTCTTACCGTATACCAGCGGCTCGCTACCTTCCAGGTTCTGATTACCTTCAACCAGATGGCTTTCAATCATCACCCCAATGACCGCCTGCTCTCCCCCGGCAATCTGCTGGCAGACATCAGCGCCCACTTCCATCTGCTTTTTGAACTGCTTGCTGGAGTTCGCGTGGCTGAAGTCGATCATCACCTGCGGTGACAGGCCCGCTTTTTCCAGACCGGTTTTCACCTCTGCGACATGTTTTGCACTGTAGTTCGGCTCTTTACCGCCGCGCAGGATGATATGGCAATCGCCATTACCGCTGGTGTTCACAATGGCGGAATGACCCCATTTGGTCACAGAGAGGAAGCAGTGTGGTGCACCCGCAGCGTTGATGGCGTCAATGGCCACCTTGATCGTCCCGTCGGTACCGTTTTTAAAGCCCACCGGACAAGAAAGACCCGACGCCAATTCGCGGTGCACCTGAGACTCAGTGGTGCGCGCGCCGATTGCCCCCCAGCTCATCAGGTCAGCCAGATACTGTGGCGTGATCATATCCAGGAACTCACCGGCGGCTGGCAGACCGCTGTCGTTGATTTCCAGCAGCAGTTTGCGCGCAATACGCAGGCCGTCGTTGATCTGGAAGCTGTTGTCCATGTGCGGATCGTTAATCAGCCCTTTCCAGCCTACCGTGGTACGCGGCTTTTCAAAATACACGCGCATCACAATTTCCAGCTCACCTTTTAGCTCTTCACGCAGGGTGATCAGACGGGCGGCATACTCTTTTGCTGCCGCAGGATCATGAATAGAGCATGGGCCAATAACCACTAAAAGGCGATCGTCATTGCCTTTCAGGATCTTGTGGATCGCTTTACGGGCATGAGCCACCGTGTTGGCGGCGTTTTCGGTAGCGGGGAATTTCTCAAGGAGTGCTACGGGAGGTAATAACTCATTGATCTCTTTGATGCGTAAATCGTCGTTCTGATAATTCATCTTCTTTCCAGCTCTGCCATATCTTTAGTAATGAATGCAATCCTTTCAATCTATCTCGTCATCTCGAAAGTGTAAACTGGATTTTACACTTCAGGCAGATAATTCCTGGAATGCGCCTAAAAATCGCCACAAAATAGCGAAAAGTGAGATCTAACCTAAGCTTTTTAACTGTAACAACCATTTTTAAGCGATTAAACGCGATTCCATCCTGACGTAAGTCTGGATGCCGGGATCTTTCGCCTTTGAACAAGATGCACTGTTGGAGAATGTTATCCAGCGTAACGATAAGAACAGGAGCAGCATGATGAAAATGACGAAACTCGCAACCCTTTTCCTGACGGCCACACTCACTCTGGCAAGCGGCAGCGTGCTCGCAGAGACAACAGGCTCTGACAGCAACGGCGACGCCAATGCCGCCGCAGAAGCGGGCCAGGTCGCCCCGGATGCCAAACAGAACATTGCCCCTAATCATGTTGATAACAACCAAATCAACACCGGAAATACCAACACCGGCGGTACGATGCTACATCCCAACGGCACGAGCAGCGGTGATGGCATGACCAGCGATGAGGTTCATAAAAACTCGATGTGTAAAGACGGTAAATGCCCGGACCCGAACGATAAAGTCGGTAACGATGCCGATACCAAAACGGATGGCACAACGCAGTAGCCCAGAGGGGAGTCTGACGAAAGGAGAGCCTGTGCTCTCCTTTTTTATTTAACGCCTTAAAAACGCTACACTAAAAATAATTACACATCAGGAAAGATGACATGGCGCACACGCACTCCCCTTCACACACGTCCGGCGATGACAACGCCAAACGGCTGCTGCTGGCTTTCAGCGTCACGGCGACCTTTATGGTGGTTGAGGTCATTGGAGGGCTGATATCCGGCTCTCTGGCGCTTCTGGCGGATGCCGGGCATATGCTTACCGATGCTGCTGCGCTGCTCTTTGCGCTGCTGGCCGTTCAGTTTGCTCGCTGTCCTCCTAATTCTCGCCATACCTTTGGTTGGCTTAGGCTAACGACGCTTGCGGCCTTTGTTAATGCCATTGCCCTGGTGGTGATCACGATTCTTATCGTCTGGGAAGCTTTCCAGCGCTTCAGGCACCCGCAGCCGGTGGCTGGGGGAACCATGATGATCATTGCCATTGCGGGCCTGGTCGCCAATATTCTCGCGTTCTGGATTTTGCATCGAGGCAGCGGTGAAAAGAACTTAAACGTGCGTGCAGCGGCGCTGCATGTGCTGGGGGATTTGCTTGGCTCCGTTGGGGCCATTCTGGCGGCGCTGATTATATTAGGAACGGGCTGGACGCCCATCGACCCTATCCTTTCCGTTCTGGTTTCATGTCTGGTCTTACGCAGCGCCTGGAGGCTGTTGCAGGAGAGCGTGAATGAACTACTGGAGGGCGCGCCAACGTCGCTAAATATCAGCGAGCTGCAGCGTAATCTGTGCCGCTCAATCCCGGAGGTGCGAAACGTCCACCATGTTCACGTCTGGCTGGTGGGAGAGAAACCGATTATGACCTTGCACGTCCAGGTGATCCCGCCCCATGACCACGATGCGCTGCTTAAACGTATCCAGCATTTTCTGGAGCACAACTATGAAATTGCGCATTCGACCATTCAGATGGAATACCAGCAGTGTAGCGGGCCAGACTGCTACCTTAACGAGGCGCAGCCTGACCATTCACATCATCATCACCACTAGCTGGAAAGCGCGTGAGAACCCCGCTTACGCGCGCTGTTAATCCACATACGGCTACCGTTCAGCGCAATGAAGGTCAGCAGCAGATATTCCAGCGACATCGCATAGACGCCCTGAAGCGCGAAGATCGCTACGCTGATAACGTTAATGATGACCCACAGCAGCCAGTTCTCAACGTACTTACGGGTCATCAGGATCATCGCCGCAATCGACAGCACCATCATGCAGGAATCCCAGAACGGGAAAGCGTCCGGCTGAAGTTCTGGCATCGTGACGTTCAAACCGATACCGGACATCACCGACACCGCGACTCGCGTCAGGAAAGCAAACACCGGGTTGATATAAACGGTCATTAAACCAATCGCGACAATGCAGGCAGCCAGCCAGGCGATAGCCTTCGGTAGAGGCAACCAGCGGATCTGTAGCTCAGCTTCCTGCTGATTCGTCTGTCGCGACCATGCGTACCAGCCGTAGATATTGGCGACAAAGAAGAACAGCTGCAAAAGCAGGCTGGCGTACAGCTGGATCTGGAAGAAGATGATCGCAAAGAGCGTGACGTTAATCAGCCCGAATGCATAATTGCTGATCTTCTCAAGACTGGCTAGCCAGATACAAAGCAAGCCCGCCAGCGTACCGATAGCCTCAATCCATGACAGGTCGTAGCCGCCCGCACCAATAGGTATATGAACCAGGATGTTCTGTGTGCTAAAAAAATCCATCTTTTCCCCAGAGCGTGTTGAATTAAGAACGTAGTGTAGCCGCAAAATCCAGCATGCGGTTAAGCGGAATTAACGCACCTTCACGTAAGGCAGCATCCACATGGATTTCATGCGCCGCGCCACCGGTTTCTAACCCGTCGGCAATGGCTTTCAGGCCATTCATCGCCATCCACGGACAGTGCGCGCAGCTGCGGCACGTCGCCCCTTCGCCTGCCGTTGGCGCTTCAAGTAACTCTTTATCAGGCACTGCCTGCTGCATTTTGTAGAAGATACCGCGGTCGGTCGCCACGATAAGCTGCTTATGCGGCAGCGTTTTGGCAGCGTTAATGAGCTGGCTGGTTGAACCGACAGCATCCGCCATCTCGACAATCGACTGCGGCGATTCAGGGTGAACAAGGATTGCCGCTTGCGGATATAACCCCTTCATGCGCGCCAGCGCCTGCGTCTTGAACTCATCGTGAACGATGCAAGCGCCCTGCCAGCAGAGAACATCTGCGCCGGTCTGCTTCTGAACATAGTTACCCAGATGGCGATCCGGTGCCCAGATAATTTTTTCACCCAGGCTATCCAGGTGCTCAATCAGCTCAACGGCAATGCTGGAGGTTACCACCCAGTCAGCCCGTGCTTTTACCGCCGCAGAGGTGTTGGCATAGACGACGACGGTACGATCAGGGTGGGCGTCACAGAACGCGGTGAACTCATCAATTGGGCAGCCGAGGTCAAGTGAGCATTCTGCATTGAGCGTCGGCATCAGGATGGTTTTTTCTGGGCTTAAGATCTTTGCCGTTTCGCCCATAAAGCGAACCCCTGCAACCAGCAGCGTAGAGGCCGGGTGTTTTGCACCAAAGCGCGCCATTTCCAGTGAGTCGGATATACACCCTCCCGTCTCTTCCGCTAGCTGCTGAATCTCCGGGTCGGTGTAATAATGCGCCACCATTACCGCATCGCGTTCTTTAAGGAGACGTTTGATCTTCTCACGATAGACATGCTTTTCATCCCGCGTGAGCGGGACGGGCTTGGGCGGGAAAGGATAGATAGCGGCTTCTGGATCAAACATCACGCTCATTTTGGCTTCTCGTTTTACTGGCTTAACAATATTGCCTTTATTTTGCATCACGTAGCAAAACGGAGGGCAATTGTGTTTTGTATACTAAACAAGATAGCGAATTTGCACGCAAAAGTCACAAAATTTGGATAGCAAAAAGGCGCCTTTAGGGCGCCTTTTTACATTGGTGGGTCGTGCAGGATTCGAACCTGCGACCAATTGATTAAAAGTCAACTGCTCTACCAACTGAGCTAACGACCCCTTGCGGGATTTTTTCTTCGAAGTGGTGGGTCGTGCAGGATTCGAACCTGCGACCAATTGATTAAAAGTCAACTGCTCTACCAACTGAGCTAACGACCCATTCGGGTGCTGACTTCGAAGATTTTTACTCGGTACC